>OJRD01000001.1_pt1 | contig 412656 bp, 265 predicted proteins | sample 1599051 | NCBI WGS metagenome assembly OJRD01 (sample SAMN03922523, study PRJEB24848) | human gut metagenome | isolation source: stool sample | host: Homo sapiens | place: Germany | collected 2010-02 | reverse complement strand
CTTGCTCCGTATCAAGGCCGTACTTTCTTCGGTCAGAGGTACCTGTGAGTGGAGATGGTACGGAGCAAGTGCATTCCGGATATGGTTTAGATAGGGTTTGTATTGCAATGAAACACTCTTGTTATAAGATAATTCCGGTTAGTTAATTTTTAAATGTGAATTCGTAAAATATTGATGTTGTATTTAAAATATATTGCTTGTAATATGAATTTATTAAATGTATAATCTAAATTTTTAATCATATGTTTATAATATATTGAATATATAATAATATTATTTATTATATTTGTGATTATTATGGTTTATGTTTATGAAATAAAACACTATGCCTTTCGTGAAAGGTCTCAATAGAACTCTTTAATAAAACATAGATATTAAAAAAGTAATGAGCAACTTGAGGTTTACCTTATATCTGGTATTGATTTTTCTCGTCGCATGTCGGCAAGAAAGTTCGTTAGAACGCGCATTAGCAGCTTCCGGGGATAACCGGAAAGAGTTAGAATTGGTTTTGGATTACTTCAGGGGAGATAGTTTGAAGTATAAAGCGGCTTGTTTTCTTATAGAGAATATGCCGGGAGCTTTTGCCGTAGACGAAAAAATTGTGGCAGCTTGCCAGCCTTTCTACCAAATGTATGATTCATTGTCGCATACCTACGATTATGATTCTCTGTCTATATACGACCAGTATCCCAGGGGTAAAGACTGGGGAAGGCAGATAGACAGCTTGTGGAATGCATATTCCAGCTATAATAATGAAAAGCTGAAAAAGGATATGTGTATTGATATTAAGACCATTAAAGCTTCCCGGTTAATAACGGAAATTGAGCAGGCATTTCGGGTATGGAAAGAGAATGTCTATACCAGAAACTATTCTTTTGAAACTTTTTGTGATTACATTCTGCCTTATCGCCAGGAAAACGGTTTGTTGGTGGATAGTGCACGCCAGGTATTCTACAGTAGGCATCACGGACAGTTTTTTGCCAATCCCGGAAAAAATATGATAGAAGAAGCGGATTCTCTGTTACGATTGTATAGTTACATAGGGCATTCGGGATTTCATGCTACCGGTATTCCTATATGGGATGTTGCTACCTTAGAGAAGTTACGTCACGGGCTTTGCACGCACAAATGTTGGCATAACGCATTGTTGTTTTCTTCTTTAGGTATAGCGGCTGCCACTGACATCGTTCCTGCATGGGCCAATAGGGGAAGTTCTCATTCGTGGAGTGTATTGATTGAAGAGGGAGATATTCATCCTTTTAATCCTTTTTGGGAACAGGACTTGTGGCAGTATAAGCGCCTTTACAGCAATATGGATTATCATAAATACTGGGGACGCTTCCGTCTGCCTAAGGTTTTCAGGAAGACATACCGATATTATATGGAAGGGCCGCTGGCAGATGGAGTGCCTGCTAAGGATATACCTGAAGCTTTCAGAAGTTTAAGGAAGAAAGATGTTTCGCATGAGTATTTTGATACGGTGAATGTGAGGATAAAGCTGCGTAAGATGCCTTCCGGCACGAAGTATGCGTATCTGTGCGTATGGAATTATAATAACTGGAAACCTGTTCATTGGGGAAAAATAACCGGGGATGTGGCGTTGTTTTCAGGAATGGGGAAAGACATTGTTTATTTGCCCATGTACTGTATGGACGGAGAGATGGTAGTGGCGGCTGATCCTGTATTGGTACAGAAAGATGGAAAGGTGCGAATACTTTATCCGGAGGACACACGGGAAGAAATGGTGACTACACAGTATACAGGAGTACTGGCTTATCCATTGAACAGGTACAATAACGGGATTATAACCGGAACAGTACTTAAGGGAGGGAAGGTTTATGGTAGATGGGGAGATACTTTGTGTGTATTTCCGGAACAAATAGAATTGAATAGCCAACGATTGCAAGTGCAATCCAAAGATTCGGTACGTTATGTACGGATGATGTTGCCTACCAAAGGAATGGCGCTAGGCGATTTGAAATTTTATAAGAAGACTGCTTCGGGAGAAGAATCTCTGAAGAATGTCCGTTGGTTAACTGAACTTCCTTTGTCCTATAAAGAGGAATCGGCAGACTGTGTTTTGGATGTTTATTCTTCAACAGGATATAGGATGGATTTGGATGAAAAGTATGCGGACTTGGATTTAGGAGAATGTTGCCGGCTGGCGGAGGTGAGCTTTTGCCCGTATCTGGATGTGGAGTACCGGGAAAATGAGACTTACGAACTTTGCTTGTGGCAGGATGGTTGGCAAGTCGTTACGAGCGCTAAAGGAGGGACGTTTTTGCGTTTTACGGATATCCCCCGAAATGCATTGTGGCTGATCCGTCCTGTTTCGCAAAGTGGGCGGAAACATGTACGTCCTTTTGTGTATGAAACAGGGGAGGTTTATTGGTATTGATTAACGAGTTGGGTGATATATGAAAAACATGGACTTAGGAATTTTAAAGCGTTTTTTTTTGAATATCTTGCATATTGAGAAGAATGCAATCGCAGGTGGGGGTGTTTGTCCTGCCATATTGGAGACGGGAAAGAAGATTGTTACCGGAGGGGGAAATCCCTTCGATATTTATCCACTAGGAAATGGACTTCATTTTGATTCTGCCAACAGACGGCTGTTTCGTAAAGAGAAGGCGGAGTTTATTACCCGGCAAGCTTCTACATTGCTGCTAGCCTTTTTGAAAGCGGAAAATTGCAACTTATCCATATCGGAGATTTGCGATGTGTTGTGGCCGGATGGTGGTGGTACTTCCGAACGGGTATATACTGCTGTCAGAAGGCTGCGTGCCTTTTTGGTGGAGATGTGCGCAGGTGCAGTCATTCTAAATGGAGATTACCATTATCGGCTGAAAATCCCGGTTTCATCGGAGGAAAACGAGAAAATACATAATCTGACACGATCTGACATAATCTGACAACAGTTAAAAATGTCTTGATGTCAGATGTTTAGTCGAAATATATTTGATGTTTTCTTTTAGGCATTCTACCTTTGAAGAACGTGAGAGCTAAAAGGGTAGCAACCGATTATAGCCGAGTAGGCTCATACTGACAAAAAAATAAGGGTGGAAAGAAGATATGATGCAATAAAAACGGAACAGATGGAGTGCATTTGATTGAAGTATGGCGTACCATCTGTTCCATAACCCATTAATTAAGAAAGGAGGGCTATGCAAAGGTAGTGATTTTAAATCGAAAACGGAAAAAAGGTTTCAGGTGTGACGATAGCGCAGCATGAATCTTGTTTTTTTTAGACAGGCAATGTCTTAGCTTTAATTGCATACTTAGTATGCTTAATATTAATAATTTAATAAAAGATTATGAAGAAATTTATGAAAGTGGCTTTTGTTGCAATCTTTGCAGTAACTGCTGGATATGGTGTTTATTCTTCGCAAAAAGCTGATGTTATGTCTGAACTAGCATTGGCTAATGTGGAAGCTTTGGCAAGTGGTGAAGGTGGCAATGGTGAAAATCAATGTTATCAAGTTTATACACCTGCAGATTGGTTTCATAGTGATCAAATATTTGTAGATTGTTATACTTGTACTCAGAAAAAAGGGCGCAACTTTGATATCAGTCGTTCTTGCTATAGAAACTAATTTTTATAATGCATGATCAGAGATGGTTAAAATGAGAATGATTTAAATAATAAATCTGGAGTTTTAACCATCTATATTAAATAAATGAAGGTATGATATTAAAAAATATTGTTTTGTTTTTAATTTTGGCTTTACTTTGTGGATGTTCCCATAAAAGGGCGGAAATTAATAGGTATAGTGGTTTTGAACAAACTATATCTGTAAAGAGTACAAAAATAGAGATCCCTCCTGTTTTGCTTTATCCTCGGAATCTTTTTCTTCTGAAAGATAGATTGATTGTATTGAATGAGAAAACAGATACTTTATTTCAAGTGTTTAGTATGCCTGAGCTTGAGTATCAAGGGCAATTTGGAATAAAAGGGGAAGGACCTAATGATTTCCATTTACCTTCGATACAGGCTGTTAGCTATACGGAATCTGGCTTTATATTAAGTGATTTAAATAAGTTGAAAGCTATAAATTGGGAAAATTCAGAACCTCATATAACTTCTACGGACATGCCTTATCAATTTCAATATTTCAATGGCTTGATGGAGTTGAAAGATTCTTTATATTGTTGCAATACAGAGTATGGTTCGGAGTATGAATTGAGGTTTCTTTATCCTGATGGAAACTATGAAGAATTAGGTGTGTATCCTGAAGAGGTAAAACCTAGGTTTAAGGATGCGTTGGCGCGTAATCAGGCTTATAATAGTTTGTTGGCAGCTAAGCCTGATGGAACTTGTGTAGCTGTTTTCTACCAACATTTACGCAGATATCGTATTTATAATGCTAATGGTGAACTGAAAACGGACAATGTTTTAGATATTCTTCCATGTCAAGAACTACCTGATGTAAGGGATGAGAATAGGTATATTCATCCGATAGCCCTTTATGCTACTAATCGCTATATCTACACTTTAAATTTGGATATGACAGCAAATGAGATAAGTAATAAGGTTAGTAATCCCAGCATCCAACTTTTTGACTGGGAAGGTCACCCGTTGAAGCGATATCAATTAGATCGTTATATAAGTTCTTTCATTGTGGACGAACAGAATGGGATTTTCTATGGTGTGTTCGTGGAAGATGAGAATTCTATTTATAAATTTGAACTGTAGCGAATTAGATAATGATGGGTGTGCAAAGGATAAAAGAATTAGTCCTTCTTTTGATTGGGCTTGTGTATGGTATCTATGTTGATGGGCAACAGATTTCTTATGTGAAAATGAAGGGTGATACTTATAAAATTGATATGATGGCAGACTGGAAACTTTGTACAAGTGAACAGATTAGTAAAAAGCCAATGAGACGGAAAATAGCAGGGTATGAAACGGTATGTATGACTAGGATTTGTCCTGATTACAATCTTGGAGTTTCAGTTTCTGTTTTAGAATTCAAGGGCTGTAAGGATTATAAGAAAATACAAAAAATGGATAGCTTGAGTTTTGTGGATAGCCAATATTATAGTACAGTAACTTGGGGTAAGCCTGGTTCTGTGAAAGTGAAGCAATCTGTAGAACTGGTGTGTATGCCTGTTAGACATTTGGAAACAGGCAAGAATATATATATGAGAATGAAAAAGTGGTATGTTCAGGGAAAGGAAAATGTTTATCTTATAGATTTTGTATCATCTTCAACTTTGGGATGGAATAAATGGTTGCCGGAAATGGAAAAGATGATTCTTTCTTTGAAAGAAATTGATTGAAATGAAAAGTGAATATGCCAATAGTTAGATAGATTCTGTGGCATATGGACAAGATAATTTTGAAAATGCAGATATAAGTTCTTTGGAAGGTAGAAATATGATATGAAGTCTTTAATATGTATATGGATTGCTTTATGCTTTATTGGTTGTGGAAACTCTGAAAAAAAGGAGGTTCTAGAATTAGTAAAAGAATGGAATGGAAAAGAAATTCTTTTTCCAACAGAGAGTTATACCACTGTCTTAGGGAAAGATACTTTTATGATGGAAGAAAATCCAGAATATAAAGTTGTTGTTTATACGGATTCTGTGGGATGTACTAGTTGTAAATTGCAATTACATCGTTGGATGGAGTTGATGCATGAGGTTGACTCATTGGCAAAGGGACGTGTTTCTTTTTTATTTTATTTTTATTCGGAACGTAAGAATGAGTTAAATGATATTTTTCATCGTTTTAATTTTGTTTATCCTGTGTATTGGGATGAAAAAAATGAGTTTTATCGTTTGAATCGTTTTCCCTCTGATATAACCTTTCAAACTTTCCTGTTAGATAAAAGCAATAAGATAATAGCTATTGGGAATCCTGTTCATAATCCTAAAATAAAAGATTTATATATGAATATAATTCAAGGGAAGGCAGCTTCCGAGAGTGAGGGAATAAGAACAAAGATCAATATAAAAAGCACTGACTTGTCTTTGGGTGCTTTTGATTGGCAGCAAGAACAAACGGTAGAGTTCATTCTTGAGAATACAGGTGAGCGGCTTTTAGTGATAAATGATGTGCTAACCTCCTGTGACTGTACTACGGTCGGTTATTCAAAGGAACCGGTTCATCCTAAGGATTCTGTCGCTTTATCGGTGACATATATGGCAGAGCAGCCGGGGCGTTTTGATAAAATCATAAAAGTGTATTGTAATGCAGATTCTTCTCCTATCTTATTGAGGATAACCGGGGAAGCAAAATGATAGAAAGCTAAACAGGGCAACCCTCTTTGAAAGAGATATAACCTATTTTTAGTTTTCTGAGTAATATGATTACTATTGTAAGTACCTTTTGTCTTTAAGGTTTTTTTTTACTTGTTTATTTATGAAAAGAATTGAATGTATATCATGTCTCATGATGCTGTTGATTGCCTGTATTGATTGTCGCGAGAAGTATGATGATGTGAAATGTGCATAGTGTGTTGAGAATAAAACAATATAAATATTTATTGTATGAAGCGTGTTTGTTTTTTATTGTTCTGTATCACATTAATGGCATGTACAGAACAAAAGTTGCAACAAGATATGGAACCATTTCCTGAGGAAAAGTTACTTTATGCAGAGAGAATAAGAGTAGATGAAATTATAAACCCAGAGCAGATGGTACTGAAAAAGCAAAGTATATTGGTTACGGACAGTAGAAATCATGATGCCATGCTGTACCAATACTCTCTGCCTGAGTTTAAGTGTGTTTATAAAGGGGGTGTAAAAGGACAAGCGGAAGATGAGTTTCAAGTTTATCCCAGAATTTGGAGAACATTGACCGATAAAGTTTATATAGGAGGATACACAGAGTTCTCTCTTAAGAGTTTTAGGATGGATAACACGTACCATCTTTCCTTTGAAAAAAAATACGAATTGCCTATTTCCAGTGATATTCCTAATGATAGACATATAGTGAGAGATTCCCTCTCTATATATAATGAGACAGACAAACTTGCCATAAAGAAAATTAATTTGAATACCCGGCAGGAAGCAGGGCAGATTTTATTTGAGCCGGATGATCATCCTGAAAAATACTATTATGAGAATAATGGAATTATGATTGCAAATGACTCTCTGATTATTTATGCATATGTGTATAAGAAACAGATTGATTTTTATAGTGTGGATAGCATGAAACTTTGTAAAAGGCTTGTAGGGGATAATATCATTCCACGTATAGTAATTGGTGATATAGAAAATAGTCTGGTTTATTATGATGAATTGGTCGCGGGTAAGCGCTATTTCTATGCAAGAGGCCAAGGAAAGAAAAAAGAATGCATTATAGAAGTTTTTGATTACTCCGGTCATTCCATAGCTAAATATATTTTGGATATTATGCCGGGGGCTTTTGATGTGGACGAGGAGAATAGAATTATTTATGGGTATAACAGTGAATTTTTTGAGGATGGTTTCTTGAAGTTTACTTTTTAGCTTATTATGGTTTGATGAAATAAAGCTATATTGTAATTTGAATGAAGCTATTTCGTAAAAAAAGAAAACTCTCTTGGTTTGTCGACAAGTTGTTAAACTTGTTTTTGATAGGCTGTGGATTAGTGGCTCTGTGGGTATTACTTCAAGTAACCTGTATTGCCACTTTTAGGATTCCTTCGGACTCTATGGAGCCTGCTTTGCTTCCGGGGGATAACATTCTGGTGAATAAGTGGGTGATGGGTGCCCGTATCTTCAATATTTGGGATGCCGCAGAAGATAAGGAGGTGAAAATTTCCCGTCTTCCGAGATTAGGCAAGATTAAGAGAAACGATGTATTGGTTTTCAATTTTCCTTATCCGGCCCGGTGGGACAGTATCGGCCTGAATTTAATGACTTATTATGTGAAGCGTTGTGTGGCATTACCGGGCGATACATTTGAAATAAGTCAGGCGCATTATAAAGTGCGCGGTTGTAATATGCCGTTAGGAAACGTAGATTCTCAGGATGGGTTGAGGCGTATCATAGAGAATGGGAGAGAAAGGGATTGGAGAATTGTCATGAGTGGTTATCCTTATAATGAACTGGTAAACTGGGATATTATGAATTTCGGTCCTTTGTATCTTCCCGCTAAAGGGGATGAAGTGGAAATGAATCCTGAACATGCCGCTTTCTATAAGAATGCAATAGAGTGGGAACAAAAAAAGAAACTCTTCTTGCGTGGAGATACCATTTTACTGAATGACAGTGTGATATATGCTTATCGCTTTAAAGAGAATTATTACTTTGTTACAGGGGATAAAGTGATGAATTCTCAGGATTCCCGCTATTGGGGACTGTTGCCGAAACCTCTAATCGTGGGCAAGGCTGTCAGGATATGGAAGTCGGTAGATAGGGAGAAGGATAGGATAAGATGGGATAGAATATGGAAGAGAATAGAATAAAGATATGGATACATAAAATAAAAGACACAGCCGTTGTGTTGTTACATTTTCTTGCTGTTTGCTCTCCACTGAGCCTGGTCTGTGTAACAACACCTGAACTTCTTGCCGGAGAAACTATCGGGCAGTGGGTTTGGTTTGGAAAGGCTGTATTGTTTTCAGCCGGTTGTATCGTTGCAGCTTGTCTGCTTCAGCTTTTCGATGGTTCTTCTAGGAAGAAGATGTTATCCTTTTCGTGTTTTTCCGCTTGTGTATCATGGAGTCTGATACTTCTTGGAGGAATTGAAGCCGTTTGGGGACTACGTCAGTTGTATGGCTTTTCTGCTTCCGGTCATTTTCGTTATGCACTTACCGGTTCTTTTTTTAATCCCGGTCCGTATGCCGGATATCTGGCAATGGTACTACCTGTCTGCCTGCATCATTATATGCAATTCGGGACATGGAAGTGGATGAGCGCTTCTTTAAAGTTGGAGAAAGTGACGGCGGGAGTAGTGGGAGTACTGATTCTTTGCGTATTACCGGCTACAATGAGCCGTTCGGCCTGGGTGGCTGCCGTGATAGGTTGTGTATGGGTGATATACATGCATCGGGATAGGCGTAAATGGAATATACTATGGAGAAGGTATAAAAAACGATATATCTCTTATGGGATAGGGATATTTTTTGTGTTGATAGTGGGAGGTGCCGGGGCTTTCTTCTTGAAGCCGGACTCTGCTCTGGGACGTTTGTTTTTATGGAAAATAACCTGTCAGGCTATAACCAAGTACCCCTGGGGATGTGATAAGGGATTCGCTTTTGCTTATGGTGAGGCGCAGGAAGCTTATTTTTCCCAGGGAGATTATGCCGAGTGGGAGGAAAGGGTGGCCGGAAGTCCGGAATATGCATTTAATGAATATCTGGAATTGATTCTGACACAGGGACCTATTATCTGTATAATGCTGATGGTGATTACTCTTGCCTGTTTATGGGCGGGGACACAGTTCAGACGCTACGGTGTATGTGGCGCAATTATCGCTTTACTTATTTTTTCTTTTTCTTCTTATCCTATGCATCTTCCTGCTTTCATTGTGGCCTATGTGTGCTTGTTGCTGGCTTGTGGGATAGGAGATATAATAGCTAAACCGGTTGTTTTATCTGCTTGTCTTATTATATGGATAGGCGGTTTTCATGGCAAGTGGCAACGGGAAAAGGATGCTTGTCGGGACTGGGTGAATGCCCGTATGCTTTATCATGCGGGAGCCTATGCAGCGGCAAATGCGGCTTATGATAAGCTCTATCCGCAACTGAGAGAGAAAGGGACATTCTTGTTTGAATATGGGCATAGCCTTCATAAGGCGGGGTTTTATAATGAGTCTAATAAATATCTGGATAAGGCTCTGGTATATTGCGCTGATCCAATGATACTGAATGTCATTGGCAAGAATTATCAGGCACTGCGTTGCTACCATTGGGCAGAGGAACTTCTTCTGGCTTCGGTTCATCGTTTGCCCGGGCGGATTTATCCTTACTATTTGCTGGCGAAGCTATATGCCGAACCGGAATTTCTGAATAGGGAGAAGTTTGAGGAGATGAAACGAATAGTGCTGATGAAAGCGCCTAAAATTCATTCTACGGCCATTGAGGAGATGCGCAGAGAGGTAGAGGAAATAGCAAAGAAACTGGAAAAGTAATTAGGAAAATATTATAAAAACAAGAGATGTATATGGAAACTTACAGTGATAATTGGAATGCTTGCTTACTGTTCAGAAATAAGCAACTGACAAAACAACTGAAAAACTATCAGGAAGCATCAGTATTGGTAGATTGCTCATCTTCTTTATTATTGGCCATGAGCCAGTTGTTACGACTTCATCAGCATCCGTCTTATGGCATTGTCAGGGATGATACCGAATGGCAAAATCTGTTTACCGTTATCGATTGGTTTTATGGGAACTGCCTGTCGGAAGAGTTGGTTGATTACTGTTTAGGACCTCAGGAATTAAAGTTGTGTTATCTGGTGCGTGCCCGACTCTGTAACAAGGCTGTTGCAGCTCTTTTCAATATTACTTCCCAGTCGGTATTGAAAACTAAACAGCGCATAAAGAATAAATTGTCCTTATCTGCTACGGATAGCCTGGACCGGTATATACAGCAAATATAATGTAGTTACCTCTTATTTAATTTAGACTCAGATGAAATATAATTCAACATGTGTGTTCTTAATGGCTTGGATGCTAAGTGCATGCTCTCAACCTCGTGTAGATGGAACCATTTTTCACGAAAGTAAAAAGGTATTTGCAGAAAAGATTCCTGTAAGCGAAATGTTTTCTCCTGATTTCGTCATAAAATCAGGAGACTATTTTATTATTTCAAGTTCACGATCTGACACAACATTATTCCTATATAAGACTCCTTCATTGACATTTAAAAATGCCACAGGTATAAAAGGAAATGGTCCGGATGAGATCCAAATGTTTCCTATGTTTTGCCATACATTAGATAATGATTATTTATATATAAGAGGTTATTCTCCTACGTCAATCAGAAAAATATCATTAGCTCCTGATGGTAACTTATTGTTTATTGATGAGTATGAATTGGGTAAATATGATGAATATAATTTCATGAATATTATAAATGATTCTTTATTTATATATTATAGCAGTAATCAACTTGCCATTACAAAATATGATTTGAAGAATCAAACTGAACTGGATAAAATAAAACTGGAAAAAGATGACGATAATGAGTCTTATTTCTATTCTAATAGAGGAATTATTGCTGCAAATGATTCATTTGTGGTTTATCCTTACATCTATAAAAAGCAAATAGATATCTATGCCGTGAAAGATTTTAAGTTGGTAAAAAGAATTAATGATGGTAAGCATTATCCCGAAATTATAGCTAATGACATTGAAGATATAACTTATCACTATCTTAATGTCTATGCGGGGAAGAAATATTTTTATGCTTTGTATGTCGGACATAAGGAGGATGATAATTTCTTAGGCAGAACTTTAGAGGTCTATGATTATGAAGGGAACCCGATAATCAAATATACATTTGATATAATTCCTTTTTATTTTGTAGTTGATGAAGAAAATGGATATATATATGCGACTAATGCACACTATGAAGATTATTTATTAAGGTATAAACTGTAATTTTGCGGACAGTATTTCTATTCCTCCGGTATTGCTGTCTGTCAAGAACGGGAAGATGTGATCTATACTTATAATATACCTTAATTTAGATTTTTTTTAATATGAAACTAATGCTGAACATAAATAGGAAATCATATAGCCTAATAGTGACAGTCATAATTCTTATGTCATCCTGCCGCCAGCAATCGTTGCCGAATAGTTTAGAGGCAATCAATATAATAAATAAAGACCGCCCTATTGAATTGGATATATACGATATAGTGGACAGCATTAGTTATATTCCTTTAGAAACTTTGGAGAAGTGCTTGCTGGGTGAACTCCAAAGGACTAAGAGGGATGGTGATTTTTATTTTGTCGAAGATACTAAAGGGCTATTTGTCTTTGGTAAAGACGGACGTTTCCTGAATGAAATCGCTCATAAAGGAAATGCCCCCGGGGAATATCTCTATATGGATAATTTCTATTTGGACCGTAAGAATAAGCAAGTCTGCATTATCAACAATGTACAAAAGCGAATATTACGATATGCGTATGATGGCACTTACATATCTATGAGCTACCTTGGGGATAAAGATGCCAATATAGAGTCGGCAATGTTGTGTGATGGAGGAGAACTTTTAGCATTTTATCCTTTGCCTAATGATCTTTTTCATGTGGATAGTGAGTATCGCGTCTTCAGAGAGAAAGGAGATACATTAGTTTCGGAAAGGATAATGGATGCAAAGGCGTTGACAACTAAAGATGCTTTTTACCCTTTCTTGTACTTTCCAATGGTGACCTTCAACAATAAGTATTTCTTGGCATCTGTGTTTTCTAATGAACTTTATCAATATGAGAATGGCAAGACTTTCCCGGTTTATCATGTCGATACCTCCGCTACCATTCCTGATGAGGCTTTCCTGGATGAGCACAAAGATCTGGACTTTTTTGAACTGCTAAAGATTATGAATCAGCGGAATATAGGCACGGGCATAACCGCTTTAGAGGCTTCTTCCGATTATTTGTTTGCATTGATTGATAACAGAAAAACGTTGGTCTGGGATGGAGAAAAGGGAATCTTGATTTCCACTACCTATAATTCGGACTTAAACCTCTATTCCTCACTTTTGACGGGAGGGAGTTCCGACGAGCACGTAGGTTATCTATCTGCAGAATTCTTTTGTGAAAAGAAGGAGGATTCAGCGGGAAGTAAGGCTTTATCAGAGTTGGCCGATTCCTTATCTGAGGATGATAATCCCGTGCTCTTTCAGTATCACTTTAAAAAAGATGCAGTGAAGTCACTGATGGAGAAATATAAGTTGTGATCGGATGTTTTTATTCTTTCTCTTCAAGCCTCCGCATACTGAACTCGCAACCGCAATATTGTTGATTGTAGAAGTCATGCTCTTTAAGAAGTTGATTTCGGCGATCTTGTAATCCTCCTTTTCGCCAGTTCTGTTCCCAGAAGACGGTGCCGGGATAGAGAGCGGCAGCGCGACGACCTGCCAGATTAATCTGGTTGAGACTTTTCCAGCGGGAAGAGGCGAGGGTAGTGGTGAATAGCGTGAAACCATGCTCTGCGGCATAGCGGGCTGTTTCCGACAGGCGAAGAGTAAAACATTGCAGACAACGCCCCCCACGTTCAGGCTCATCTTCCATCCCTGACATGGAACTGCGCCAAAGCTGATAATCGTAATCTCCATCGATGAAATCAAGTCCGAGGGCTTTTACATAACGGATAGCTTCGGCTTTTCGGATATTGTATTCTGCCTGAGGATAGATGTTGGGGTTATAATAAAATACGGTGGGACGAATGTTGTTGGCGAGCAGACATTCGATAATAGCAGAAGAACAAGGTGCGCAACAGGAATGTAGCAGTACTTTGTCTTCGTTGTTTGGGGTTTCTATTTTCAACATAATCCTTTTTGTTTTTCTTTTAGGCGCGGATTACGCGAATTACACGGAAATTATTCCTTTCCGATTCTTTGAGAATCCGTATAGTCCGCGTAATCCGCACCTGAAATCCTTTATACTTTCAGTTTTATCTTAACCTTCACCAACAGTCCGGTCAATTGGACAATGATGAGGGAGAATATAAGCGATCTTAATAAGCCCGGAGCACCGGCGTTCAATAGCTCTGGATAATGCAAACCCAGCAATTGCTGCACAGCATACCATATGTAAGGAAGGATATAGCATGTCAGTGTAGCTGTTCCGGCAGGTTTGATAATATCGAACCAGGGCGTTTTGCCTTTCACATCCGTCAGCCAATAGAACAAGCCGAACAGCGGGAAGAATGCAGCCAGGCAATAAAACAACCAACTCGGGGTAGCCTGTATCTTGGAAATAATCCAGTGAGGATGCGAGCAGAGTGCAGCAATAAGCATGACAACACCCAATACACAAAGAATTGTGATAAACTTACGCGGATGTTCCCGGTCAGCATATTTCTGCATCAGCAACGAAGTGAGTACACCCGACATACCGAATGCGTGCAGCGTCCAATCGCTGGGGATGAAAGGCAACAGTATGACGCGTAAACCGTATTCTTGTGGTATCAGACTGGAATGACTGATTACTGCAAGTAGCATAACTACTAGCCATGCTATTACATTCTTGCGCAGACTTTCACGGGTAAACAGATAAATACCGGCACATACGACATAAGTCCAACCGATAAGTCCCAGAATGCCCCACCAACCCTGATGGAAAGGTTTTCCGTTTAAGTCTTTATATAATACGAGGAATGCCAGCAGGGCCACACCGAGCACCTTCATTGCGATGAATAGGTACTTTTTTGAACCTTCGGCCTTGGGATAGACCGCCCAGACCAGAAAGAAACCTATAACCATCAGTATGCAGAACCATTGATGGGAGATGCCGCCCTCTATGCCGCCGGAGTTGAGTGAGAACAGTCCCATGGCAATCAGAGCCACCGTGCGCCAGAAAATATGAGCGATCACTTGCAAGGTAGTGTCTCCCTTTCGATAGCGGTTCTGGATAGCAAAGGAAACGGACATACCCATACAGAAGAGGAATGCGGGAAAGATTGTGTCGGAAAAACCCAGCATGTCTTCGTTCATTTCGGCATGTTTAAGCCAGTGGGGGATGTTTTTCAGACCGGGGATATCATTCACAAAGAGCATAAGGAACATAGTAAGCGCACGGAATACATCGACCGCCGCCACTCGTTGAGGTGTTAAGTTTTTCATTATAGAATACATTTGGGGGTTAATGCTGCAAATATAGGAAACAAATTTTTTATATTTGTCCCCTATGAAGATAAAACTGCTGATATTTCTAGGTCTGGCTTTAGTTGGCATTCACGGAATGTCGGCTGCGGCCGATGTTCCTGCAATGGATGGCTGGACTGATGCTCTGGACGTAGCCATCGGTAAGCACGAAGAATATGTGGCAGTGCGTGAAGCCCGTATTGAGGCGTTGAGGCAGCAATTGGTACAGGCCGGTTCAGAAACCCCGGAATTCTTCCGGCTGAATGCGGAAATGTATCAGGAATACAAAGCGTACATCTGCGATTCCGCCCTTTACTATCTGAGCCGTAACCTGCGCTGGGCGCAACAGCGCGGTGAGCAGGATGCGGCAGATGAAACCCGTATCCGGAGGGCGCATCTGATGTCAGCGGCAGGTATGTATAAAGAAGCTTCCGAAGATCTGGAAAAGATAAATTCCTCTAAGCTTTCTCCCCGTTTGTTACCCGATTATTATGAATGTTACCGTCATTTATACAATGAATTGGGGGCGTATACGCAGGATACCTTCCGGCGCAGCCGTTATTACGGTTTGTCTGTCGCTTATGGAGACTCTCTGATGCAGGTACTTTCTCCTGCCTCCGCCCTCTACCTGGAACGTAAAGAGATGAAAGCCGCCGGCTCCGGTCAATTGGAGGAGGCTTTGAAGATGAATGATAGCCGTTTGGCGGGCATACGTCCCGATACCCCGGAATATGCGTTGGTCACTTACCACCGTTCCCAGCTTTACCGTAGTTTGGGAGACAGGCAGCAGGAAAAGTATTATCTGGCTTTGTCTGCTTTGACAGATGTCCGGCTGGCAATTACTGATCATGCTTCCTTGTGGACCTTGGCACAACTGCTTTATGAAGAAGGAGACATTGAACGTGCTTACCGCTACATTCGCTTCTCGTGGGATGAAACTAACCACTACAATGCCCGTAGCCGCAGCTTGCAGACGGCAGGTATTCTGTCGCTCATAGATCTTACCTATCAGGCTATGCAGGAGAAGCAGAACGACCGTCTGCTCTTTTATCTTTGGATGATCAGTATCCTGTCCCTGTTGCTGATTATGGCTGTCATCTGGATATATCGGCAGATGAAGCATCTTTCCATAGCCCGCAGTCATCTGGAACAGGCCAATGAACAGTTGCAGATGTCCAATCATATAAAGGAGGAATATATCGGCCGTTTCCTGAAACTGTGTTCTACTTATATCGACCGTCTGGATGCTTACCGACGCATGGTCAACAAAAAGCTTTCCGGCGGGCAAACGGAAGAACTGCTGAAGATGGTGCGTTCAAGAGATGTGCTTGACACTGATCTGAAAGAACTGTACGAGAACTTCGATACTGCCTTCCTCCATCTTTTCCCTGACTTTGTAGAAAAGTTCAATCAGTTGTTGCAGCCTGAAGAACGGATCATACTCCGCAAGGGCGAACTGCTGAATACAGAATTGCGTATTTTTGCCTTGATCCGTCTGGGTATTGATGATAGTTCGCAGATTGCCGAGTTCCTTCGTTATTCCGTCAATACAATCTATAATTACCGTGCTAAAGTGAAAAATAAAGCGTGCGTCTCGCGGGATGATTTTGAAATGTGTGTTATGAGGATACGCTAAACATACGCCATTTCTTTCCTGTTTATCCACTTTTTTACTTTCTCACCGCAAACTTATAGTCTTGTTATTTAGTCTGTTATCATTCCGCATGCTTTCATCTTATCCACATCTTGATAAACCGGAGGTGCATACTGTCTTTATCTTGCCTACCTTTGGGGAAGATTAATTAACCCTTGGAAAACATACCATGAACTTGAAACTACCTCTTTTATTAGGATGCTGTTTATTCGCTGCCATTACAGCTTGTGCCGAGACTTCCGCTTCATTGGACGAAAATGCGGCAGGAAAGAAGAAAGCAGATGTGTACATCACGACTGCCGACCGTCAGCAAAGCTTTAATCACACTACTCAGAAGCTCTCTAAAACTCCTGCGTTTGAATCCGTAATCACCCTGAATTCGAAGGTGAAATTTCAGGAGATGGACGGTTTCGGTGCTGCCGTGACCGGTTCTACCTGCTACAATCTGATGCAAATGACACCTGCCGACCGTGCGAAGTTTCTTACCGAAACTTTTTCGGATAAAGACGGACTAGGCTTCAGCTATATCCGCATTTCCATAGGCTGTTCCGATTTCTCGTTGAGCGAATATACCTGCTGCGATACGAAAGGCATTGAAAACTTTGCCTTACAGACGGAAGAGAGAGAATACGTGATACCTATCTTAAAAGATATTCTGGCGATTAATCCCACCATCAAGATACTGGGCTCTCCGTGGACATGCCCCAAATGGATGAAGGTGAATAACCTGGAGGAAAAGAAACCCTTCGATTCCTGGACAAGCGGACAACTGAATCCGGATTACTATCAGGATTATGCCACTTACTTCGTGAAATGGATTGAGGCATTTCGTAATGAAGGTATTGATATTTATTCCGTTACTCCACAGAATGAACCGTTGAATAGGGGAAATTCCGCATCTTTGTTCATGGGTTGGAAGGAAGAACTGGCCTTTGTGCGTGACGCTCTTGGCCTTGCTTTCAAGGCTGCCGGACTGGATACGAAGATTTATGCTTTCGATCATAATTACAACTACGATAACATGGCCGATCAGCAACAATACCCCGTTAAGATGTATGATGATGAAGTAGCCGCCGCTTTCCTGACCGGAGCCGCTTACCACAATTATGGCGGCAGGCGCGAAGAACTGAACAATATCCGACAGAAGCGTCCTGACAAGGAACTGATCTTTACCGAAACTTCTATCGGCATGTGGAATGATGGTCGTAACCTGGAGAAACGTCTGATGGAAGATATGCGTGAAGTAGCCCTTGGCACAGTGAACAACTGGTGTAAAGGTGTCATAGTCTGGAATCTGATGTTGGACAATGAACGTGGACCTTGGCGTGAAGGTGGGTGCAAGACTTGTTACGGAGCCGTGGACATCAGTCGTGACGACTATAAAACAATGACTTACAACTCCCATTACTATATCATCGGACATCTGTCTACCGTAGTGAAACCGGGCGCTGTCCGCATAGAAAGCAAAGGCGTTGCAGAGAAGGGATTGATGTACTCTGCATTCGACAATCCCGATGGAACCGTGGCTTTTGTGCTATTGAATGAGGGTACGATGGAAGTTCGCCTGACGGTAACGGACGGAAAGAACTGTGTGGATTGTGTGGTGCCTGCCAAGTCTGTAGCATCCTATCGCTGGAAGAAATAATCTTATATTTAGAATACCATGTTGAAATCTATTTTAGTGGGTACATCCCTCTTGGCAGCTTCTCTGATGTTAGGGAGTTGCGGTGAAAAGGCAGAAAAAGCACAGGAACCTGCCGCATTTGTAACAATTCAAGGGCAAGATCTGATAAAGCCCGACGGTACGAAACTCTTTATCATGGGTACCAATCTGGGTAATTGGCTGAATCCGGAAGGATATATGTTCAAGTTCAGTAAGACGAATTCCCCCCGTTTCATCAACGAGATGTTCTGTCAGTTGGTGGGACCCGACTTTACCGCTGAGTTCTGGAAAGCGTTTAAGGACAATTATATCACCCGTGAAGATGTTCAGTTCATTAAGAATACGGGTGCGAATACAATCCGTCTGCCGTTTCACTATAAGTTGTTCACAGATGAGGACTTTATGGGGCTGACTGCCAATCAGGATGGTTTCGCCCGGGTGGACAGTGTGGTGGAATGGTGTCGTGAAGCCGATCTTTATCTGATTCTTGATATGCACGATGCTCCGGGCGGACAAACGGGAGATAACATTGACGACAGTTACGGCTATCCCTGGTTGTTTGAAAGTGAAACCAGCCAGCAGTTGTATTGTGACATCTGGCGTAAGATTGCGGAGCGTTATAAAAATGAACCGGTGATTCTGGGTTATGAGCTTTTCAACGAACCTATTGCCCCGTACTTCCCGAATATGGAAGAACTGAACGGTAAGCTGGAAGATATCTATAAGAAGGGAGTAGCCGCTATCCGCGAGGTGGACACCAACCATATTATCCTGTTGGGCGGTGCACAATGGAACGGTAACTTCAAGCCGTTTACGGATTCAAAGTTCGACGATAAGATAATGTACACCTGCCACCGCTACGGAGGCGATCCTACCAAAGAAGCTATCCAGAGTATTATTGATTTCCGTGACAAAGTGAACCTGCCGATGTATATGGGCGAAATAGGACATAATACGGATGAATGGCAAGCTGCATTCTGCCAGACTATGCGTGACAATAATATCGGCTATACCTTCTGGCCGTATAAGAAGATGGATGGTTCCAGCTTCGTCGGTATTACTCCTCCGGAGAATTGGGCGAATATCGTTTACTTCTCCGAGGCTCCCCGCGCATCTTATAAAGAAGTTCGTGATGCTCGTCCCGACCAGGCAATGGCTCGCAAAGCCATGATGGATTTCATCGAGGCTTGCAAGCTGAAAAACTGTGTGGTGCAGGAAGGGTATATTAAATCGTTGGGAATGAAGTAAGAAGCTATTGTTAAATATTTAATCATGTGAGTCAGTAGTTGAGTTTGGTTTATAATGGTATAGGAATGAATAAGACTCACCACAGATTACACAGATTCACACAGATTTATTAATCTAATAATCAGTAAAATAGAATCTGTGTCAATCTGTGTAATCTGTGGTGAATTAATTCATAACCCGTCAGAAAGAAACAAATTTAGCTACTAACCCCATTATCCACTTATTTATATGAAGAAAGTATTATTCGGTTTCGCATTCGCTGTTGCTCTTCCGCTCTTTGCGCAACAGAAACCTGTATATCTGGATGCGAGCAAACCTATGGAAGTAAGAGTAGAAGATGCGTTGAAGCGGTTGACCGTGGAAGAAAAGGTAGCCATGCTGCATGCACAAAGTAAATTCAGCAGTCCGGGTGTGCCCCGTCTGGGTATTCCGGAATTTTGGATGACGGACGGTCCTCACGGCATTCGCCCCGAAGTTCTCTGGGATGAATGGAACCAGGCAGGATGGACCAATGACTCCTGTGTAGCTTTCCCGGCATTGACCTGTTTGGCGGCTACATGGAACCCCGAGATGTCCATGCTTTATGGCAAAAGCATTGGTGAAGAAGCACGCTATCGTAACAAGACCGTTCTTCTGGGACCCGGTGTTAATATTTATCGTACTCCGCTGAACGGACGTAACTTTGAGTACATGGGCGAAGACCCGTACCTGGCTTCCCGTATGGTGGTTCCTTACGTGCAGGGCGTACAACAGAATGGGGTGGCAGCCTGCGTGAAGCACTATGCGCTGAACAATCAGGAAATCAACCGCCACACCACCAATGTCATAGTAGACGACCGTGCCCTGTATGAAATCTATCTGCCCGCTTTCAAGGCGGCCGTTCAGGAAGGCAAGACGTGGTCTATCATGGGAGCTTATAACCTGTATAAAGGTCAGCATGCCTGCCACAACCAATATCTGCTGAACGATATCCTGAGAGGCGAATGGTGCTTCGACGGTGTGGTCGTTTCCGACTGGGGCGGCACGCACGATACCGATCAGGCTATTACAAACGGTCTTGATATGGAGTTCGGAAGCTGGACGGATGGTCTTGCCAATGGCAGCAGCAACGCTTATGATAACTATTATCTGGCTATGCCTTATCTGGAGCGTATCAAATCGGGCAAAGTAGGTACGAAGGAACTGGACGAAAAAGTACGTCGCATCCTGCGCCTGGCGTTCCGCACTACAATGGATGTGAACCGCCCCTTCGGCTCTATCCTCTCTCCCGAGCACTATGAGGCTGCCCGTCGCATTGGTGAAGAAGGCATTGTGCTACTGCAAAACAAAGGCGGCGTATTGCCCATCGACTTGAACCGGGTGAAGAAGATTGCCGTTATCGGCGAGAATGCTGTGAAAATGATGACCGTAGGTGGTGGTAGCTCCTCCCTGAAGGTGCAGCGCGAACTTTCTCCGTTGGATGGCATCAAAAACCGCGTAGGAAACAAGGCGGAAGTTGTGTGGGCGCGTGGCTACGTAGGCGATGCCCGTGGCGAATATAACGGTGTGGTAACCGGTCAGAATCTACAGGATGACCGTACGCCTGAGGAGCTGATTGCCGAAGCCGTAAAGGTGGCTGCGGCTGCCGACTATGTGATCTTCATCGGTGGGCTGAACAAGAGTAACAATCAGGATTGCGAAGATACCGACCGTGCTGGTCTTGAACTGCCTTACGGACAAGATGATGTAATTTCAGCTTTGGCGAAGGCAAACAAGAATCTTGTAGTCATCAATGTTTCCGGCAATGCGGTAGCTATGCCCTGGATTGCGGAAGTTCCTTCTGTTTTGCAAGCTTGGTTCCTGGGGTCGGAAGCCGGAAACTCAATCGCTGCCGTGTTGATGGGGGATGCCAATCCTTCCGGCAAACTGCCTTTCACTTTCCCTGCCCATCTGGAAGATGTTCCGGCTCATAGCGTTGGTGAATATATCAGTCAGAGAAGTAAGGATGTGGTGGATATGAAATACAACGAAGGCATCTTTGTGGGTTATCGTTGGGCGGACAAGCAGAAGAAGGTGAAACCATTGTTTCCCTTCGGACACGGGTTGTCTTACACAACGTTTGCTTATGGCAAACCTGCGGCTGATAAGAAAGTGATGTCTGCCGATGATCAGATCAGCTTTACCGTAACCGTGAAGAATACCGGCGACCGCGAAGGACAGGAAGTTGTGCAATTGTATATCAGTGATAAGAAATCCTCTCTGCCCCGTCCTGTCAAAGAGTTGAAAGGTTTCCAGAAAGTGAAACTGGCTCCGGGCGAAGAGAAAGAAATTACCTTCACTATAGATAAAGAAGCTTTGAGTTACTTTGACGATGCCCAACATGCCTGGGTAGCCGAACCGGGTAAGTTTGAAGCTGTTATTGCCGCTTCGGCAGCGGATATCAAAGGAATCGTTCCTTTTGAATTGAAGTAATAACGTTATTAAGTTGACAAGAGGAAGGGCGTAGTCGTAAGATTACGCCCTTTCTTGTTGTTAGGCAGGGAGATACTGCCGCTTTGCCGGGCCTCTATTTGTTCCATTTAGTTTCTTCCTATTGGAACAAAAGTGCCTTGCCTAAGGAACAAAAGTTTCTTCCCTGAGAAACAAAAGTGTCTCACCTAAGAAACAAGAGTGCCTTACCTAAGAAACAAAAATGCCAGTAAAGTGAAACGGATATTTCTTCACAATGGAACGATACCGGATCAGTAATGCCTTCCGGGAGAGGAAGGCATCGGGCTTATTTACAGAAGCTTACCATTCATATTGTTCTACGTATTCGTCATATACGGGTTCTTCCTTTATTCCTCTTTTGAGAAACAGTTGACGGATGTATTCCTGTTCTTTGGGTTTGATAAGTCGTTCCTTGCGGTAACAGCGGTAGTAGGTGGTCCGCTTCAGGGCTGCCATCAGTTCGCGTTTGATGCCGAGGGCTTCTTTGTGCGGTACATTATCCAACAGGTGGGTGATGCCGAGTGCGAAACGTTTCTTTTCGTCCGCCATGAAGTACGGGCAGGATTCTTTGTGAGAACTAAAATAGTTTGGATTTACAGTACTGATTACCGGGTAGTTGTCCGGAACATAGGCCGTCACCAAGTAGTGCATGCATTTGGCGGAGTGTTTGCATTGCTTGTTGAGGCAGTGGAGGAAGATATTCGGCACTTCGCTGTAGTTAAAGTCGGGACTCATGATTGTATTCTGTTTTTATAAGTAAATAATAGCAAAGGTAGTGTTTACCGGGGGAATAATCGCTCAGTCTGCAAGAAAAAGATGGCAACTCATTTATTTTATAATCAAGGCAAGACTATAAAGCATATAATGTAGTAATTAATACAAAATTGTCTTCTGTGGAATTTGTTCCCTTTCCCTCTCTGATCAGGGCGAGAAGGGTGTATGACGTGGGTAAGAAGAACTAAGTTGTATATTCTATCTTGCTTTTATTGTATTTGATGATTGTTTCTTGCTCTTTCATATATCAATAAGTTTGAATTAATTCATTGAGAAAGTTTCGAATATTGAAACGGGCTAAATAAAAATATGCGGATAGTGGAACTATAACCAGGGAATTTCTCTTTTTTCTTATTTGGGTTATTCCTATCTCGTATAATAGCATTATTAGTTGTATGACCTTTTTTTTAGTGCCTATAACAGAACTTGATACGATTTCCAGTCTTCTTTATTTCCACGATATTTGCAATCTGAGATTTTGCCCTTTTTCGGTCTGTCATTCGGGGTTTGAAGGGGAAATGAAATTAGTTGTATCGAAGCATACGCCACAAAGAAATTGCGAGGATACAAAAGTTGTTTATTTATAGAATATGTAAAAACGTGAGGAACTTTAAACGAAATAAGATTTTAGTGTTATCGATTTTATCTTTGCTTTTATCATTGACTTCATGCAACGATTTGATATCGGATGAAGACATGGTAAAAGAAGGATATATAATGATACGCTCGTTAAATAATCCCGATCATATAGCTGGAGATGGGATAGACGATGCAATCAAGAGCTTGCGTATCCTGGCATTCGATGTCCAGTCGGGAACGTGTATGAGCAATACACTTTATGCGGACGCTGCTTTGACCGGCACTACTTTGTCTCATCCTATTCTTCAAGGTGAGTATCATTTTGTTTTTCTGACCAATGAACCTCCTCTGACGGCTGTTAAGGCCCGGCTTAACGCTATTGCCAAGTACGATGATATTAAGGGTATTGACTATCCGGCTATTAGTTTTGATTCGGACAGCTACATTCCCATGATTGCACAAAACAAGAATGTGGAAGTGTTGGCGAATGGAAACATTGTGGTAGAGAACAATAACCGCACCGTACTCGATTTGAAGCTACGGCGTTTGGCGGCTCGTGTAGACGTGGTCCTTAAGTCCACTGTTGACTTAGGAGACGCATCTACAGGTACATTTAAAGGAGTGACTTTCTCGAATCTGCCGGATAAGGTTCCTTTGGTATGGGGACTTCCGAGCAGCCCGATGGGTTCTTCCTGGGTGTATGCCGAGCCGGATCTGAACTATACAGAAACAGCTGTAACCAGAAATACCGTGCGCAAGCTTACCCTTGCGGATAATGGCAGTTTTTTCAATATTGATCCGTCACTTTTGTCACAAGAAGAAATAAATAATGGTTTGGTATGGGCGGCATCCGTCAGTCGGGTGATTATACCTGCCAGTTACTTCTCGGAAGAAGACTCGGAGTCTGATGCGATTGTTTTTACAGTCAACCTTGTCGACCGATATAGTCCTTCTTGTCTGTTGAAAATCTTGTCGGACCCTGATTACAGGCTGCCGGCGGATGCAAGGCTCGACTTGACCGGTATTATCAAAGACCCCCTTGAGATGAATATTACAGTCAAAGGCTGGGATGAAGTGAAGAATGACTGGGAAACCGAACAATTGTATCTGAATGTTTCGCAGGCCGAAGTGAATATAACCGATTTCAACGGAGCGCGTGTGACTTTTGAATCGAATGCGAAGGTAGTACGTGTCTCGGGTATGTATGATACTTCCGGTACATTTCAAGAATATGTGGCGGACGGGTTTAATCAATTGCAGTGGGGACAGGATTGGAATAAGAGGTGGAACTATACGTACGATGCAGTAGCGAAAGTAGGCAAAGGCTATATGGACATTATAGTTAATAACAGAGCGCAAACTGCCGGAACCTATCATATTGTATTAAAAGCGGCGAGGAAGGAATCTTGGGAAGGAGTCAATACGCTTTCTCTGTCAAGAAGCGTTAAGGTCAATGTCACTCAGGAGGGGGTACGCTATGGTCTTAAACCTTCGACAGCGGCTGATGCATATGTCGGCTCAACCTACATTGGCGCCTTTTACAGAAATAAAGAAGTCGGAGAAAGGATTGTTCAAAATACATTCTGGGGGAGTTGGTGGGAGGCTACCGTGCCCAATGTGGATATTCCGGATTCGGGTAATCCTAAAGACTGGATCAGAGTTAGTTCTACTCCGAGTTTTGACCCTACAGTGGGAACCGGAAATCCGGGTGAAGCAGATTACTATCCGGTTACTCCGAATTATTACAGGAATGAAACCGGGCTTAAGGTAACCGGTACACATCGTGTTTATTTTCGTGTTGGGTTGGCTTCTGCTAACCGGAACTCTTCACCGAGGTACGGATATATTAATCTGCGTTATATTACGGGAACTCTTGCCAATATGGATTCTCCCCCCGGAGAAAGTGATGCCTATGCTACGACAACCAATGGTCCTGAGGAAATAAAGACACTTCGTATATATGTGCGTCAAGGAGAGGCGGATGACTATGTGCTCGATACCTCTATCGATGTTGCTAATAATACATCGGTCAGCCGCGATGCCGCTGCCATATGTAAATTCAGTCCGTTCAATATAACCGTTCAGGATATGTTGACTTACTATACTGACAGGACCAAAAACTTTGTGCAGGTTATAGACAGGGGTACCACTTTTGTGAAGTATCCGTCGCAGGCGGGCGCACTGTTTCAGTGGGGGTCACCAACTGAGAAGTATCGTAAATATGCATATTATATTAGGGGGCTCGATGATAATGAGTTTCTCAATATAGATCCTACTATTCCGAATGAGGTATGGGGAGGTAATCATAAGTATGATTATGACCCTTTCTGGATAGCCCCTGCGGGACATGAGTATCCTTCATTTGAAGCTTATGGTGAGGTGTGCCCTCCGGGGTATCGTCGCCCTAACAACGGGATACTTTCTGCGCTGGCAAAGAACAATACGATACAGGAAGTGGTGAGGTCCGAGTACATGGCCTCGCTGTTTAGGGAGATTCCTGTTGGAGATTCGCATCGGTATATACCTTCCACTTATCCGGATGATGCCAGTGCGCCGAATGGAATTGTCAGATATGTTCCCAAGGCAGTGAGTAATGTGCAATATGGATTCTATGCCGATGGCTTTTTTGATAGATATCCCATTCACGAGAAGGCTTTGCCGGACGGTGACGTGGATGGTATATGTCTTGACGATACCCGGGCAGCTTTTAGGGGTACGCTCTTTTTCAACCCGGTTACTTATGCTTCCATTTTCTTTCCGGCCGGAGGTCGAAGGACGGCAACCAGTGGCAGGTTGCAATATAATGGCGGTACAGGATTTTATCTGACCTCATCATTGGGTAACCAATGGATTGATCCTGATGCCAACTATTCATTCAGGAATGTATGGCAGATGGAACTTTCAAATTTTCCCGGAGCGCTTTCGGCAGTGCCGGGTTTTGGGGTCTCATTACGATGTGTCGTTGATGAGTGATGAGCGATGAAAAGTATTAATGAATTTACGGAATGATGAGAACATATAAACATATCATAACCATACTTGTATTGGCAAACATGTTGCTTATGTTTGCTTGTACGAATGATATGGATATATCACAACCTGTCGGGCCGGGTTTGGAGGACAAAGTATCCATCAGCCTATTTACCCGTGCGCAGGACTACAGCATTCCTGTTACCAGAGGTGGAGCGAACGAAACAGGTATTGAGAAGACTCCTTATGTGCTTGTCTTTAAGGTAGACGGGGCAAGCACTAAATGTATAGAGACGGTTCGGGCTGTTGAAGATCTTACGACAGATAAACGGTATGTATTGTTGACCAGGCAGGCAACCGGAACATACCGGTTTCTTGTATTGGCGAATAATGGAACGCATTTCTATTTTGAAGATCAGAGATATGAATGGAGTGAGAGCAATCTGGAAACTTATCTTGTTGGGAAAGAACTATCATATATAAGTGAGAATTTGCTGACTGATAAACTGGATAGTCCGCGGCAAAATACTGTTCCATATACTTCGAGTGGTTGGGATCATCTGCTACCGATGTCATATCTGACAGATCCGGTCAGTGGTATAAATGATAATACAAAAATAGGAGAAGTAGGTAGTCCGTTGCAAATGGTTCGTGGAGTGGCTAAGCTTGTTTTCATTAATGAGCCGGAATTGTACCTGGACGGTTCAACTTCCTCGCAGATGCGCTATAATAAGTTTGTAATGAGGGGTGTAGTGAGTATTATGAATACACCCAGACAAGGAAAAGTTTATAATATGGATGATAATCCTCTGGCGACTATCGGTTTAACGGAAGTTGCAAAGAATGATTATTCGGATATGCTTCTGTCTATGCAGGATGTAAACGAGTCATGGGCACCTCCCTATATGCAGGCTAGTTGGGGAGATCCCTGTTATGTTCATGAAACAGCTGCCGATGGAGGTCTGTTTTTTATTATTAAAGGCGATCTGACTGCAGATTTTGGAACCGGGACCGAAGAGACTCGTACGTTCTATTATAAGATGGCGCCTGTTGATAATAATTTTGCCCAAATAGGAATTGAACGAAATCACTCGTACGAGTTTAGAATAATAAATGTCAGAGGACCGGGACATAGCACGGTTGCGGAAGCTATGGCTGCTCCTCCGAGTAACAAGTTGCTCCTGGACTATGAAGTAACGTCTGTCGATTTATCATCACATCATGTCATAGCCAATGGTCATTATTACTTAGGGGTGTCCAACTCAAGGTATATAACTTATACGGATGAACCCGGAACTTGGCAACAGGCTTTCAGCATAGTGACGGATTACTTCTCGCAATCAGGTGCATGGAGTCCGATTCGGAATGAAATACTATCTACTCAGGGGATTACCTGTGATGTTTCGGCTATCAGTAGTTCTGCGGATGCTTCTCACCCTCAGGTGGTAAATGTTAAGTTCGATAATTCTATCAGTACCGGATGGGTTGAAGTCTGGCTCGGTGACTTAACATTAACGGTACGTGTGGATCGTAGTGGCGCAATACCTGTGGGCGGAGAAAGACTTATATATTATAAATATTATAAAGATCCCGGTGCCGGTAATGAGTGGTGGGAATATGAGCATTATCTTATCAATGGTAATGTAGATAGCGGAGCCAGTTCATGGATTAAGCTGGCACCGGGAAGTGAAACCATTCCTTCCGCTGCCGTCGCCTATGCATCGGGAGGTGGAGCATATTTTAGTCCGGATCCTGCTGTCTTGACTAATGTAACCGATGTAGTGACCTCCGGAATAGGAAAGATTCAAGTGTATATCACTGATAATTCGATTGCTGCCGGAGGTACAGGACAAGTAAGAAATGGTACGTTCTATCTATCTACCGGTTACCATCCGAGTTATGCTCCGCAGAACTGGACAGACCGGATAAAAATAGATATAAAACAAGCGGGGAGTTAGGAGATCGCAGCCATCAGGTTTAAGAAATAACAGTAAAAAATAAAAGATAAATGAAGAAAGTACTTGTATACATATTATTCATACTCGGTTTATCCTTAACTGAAAGCAAAGCCCAGAGTCTTGCCGTGAAAAGCAATTTGCTTTACGATGCCACCACCACCATGAACCTTGGTCTGGAGTTGGGATTGTCGCGCAAGTGGACTCTGGATGTACCGGTTAATTATAATCCGTGGAAACCTGCTGACGGGAAGCGGTTGAGACACTGGGGCGTACAACCGGAACTCCGTTATTGGTTCTGTGAAAGATTCAACCGTACTTTTATCGGAGTGCATGCGCACTACGCTGATTTCAATGTGGGCGGATGGCCCGACTGGTCCTTTATCAGTGAAAATATGCAGAAAAGCCGCTATCAGGGTTATCTTTATGGCGGAGGTGTGTCGGTAGGACACTCGTGGATATTGAGAAAGCGCTGGAGTATCGAGGCTTCCATCGGAGTGGGATATGCACGTATCGAGTATGATAAATATCCTTGTGCAACATGTGGTACCAAACTGAAAGATACCGGTAAGAATTATCTGGGTCCTACCAAAGCGAGCTTATCACTTATTTACTTAATTAAATAGATTGAGAATGATGAAAAGAAATATGCAGCTCATAGCACTGACACTGATTGCCATATTCCTGAATTGCGGAGGAGTTGTGGCTCAGGATCGTTCATACGACGGAACTATCCGGATAGAGCCTGTGCGGTTGGAGCAATTGGGAGAAACCCTTCATGTCGATCTGGACATTGTAATGGAAGATGTAAATGTGAAGTCGGCGCATGGAGTGGACTTTATCCCGCAGTTGGTTTCTTCTACTGTTACCTATGATCTTCCGCGTGTCTCCATTAAGGGGCGAAACGAGTATATGGTCTATGAGCGTCGGTTGGCGATGATGAGCCGGAAGGAACGGGAGAAATATGCGGAGCCTTATCTGATAGAGAAGAATTATAAGAAAAAGAGTGGGACTATACAATATAGGTATACATTGCCCTACGAGCCTTGGATGGCAGACGCGCGGTTGAATATCCAGCGTGATGAGTGCGGTTGTGGCGAAAGCGCTTTGATGAATGTGGAGTATGCTTTCGATAAGGTGACATTGGAACGTATGCTGGTGCCGTACATCGTAACTCCCAGTCTTACTTATGTGGAACCTATGGTAGAGGAGATAAAAAGTCGTGAAATACAAGCCGAGTGTTTTTTGGATTTTGTAGTGAATAGAGTAGACATTCGCCCTGATTATATGAATAATCCTCAGGAACTGGCCAAGATACGTGCTATGATTGATGAATTGAAATCTGATGGAGATGTACGTGTAAAACGTTTGGATATCATTGGTTATGCTTCGCCCGAAGGAACGTTGGCTGCCAACAAGCGTTTGTCCGAAGGTCGTGCCATGGCGTTGCGCAATTATCTGGCGGCTCGTTATGATTTCCCACGTGATCAGTACTACATCATTTTTGGTGGTGAGAACTGGGATGGGTTAGTGAAAGCACTCGATACGTTTGAAATGGATTATAAAGAAGAGGTGTTGGATATCATCAACACTATTCCGGTTGAACAGGGCAGGGAAACGAAGTTGATGCAACTTCGTAGTGGCGCGCCTTATCGGTTCATGCTGAAGCATATCTTTCCAAGTCTGCGTGTAGCGATTTGCAAGGTGAGTTATGATATTAAGAATTTCAACCTGGACGAGGCAAAGGAAGTGATAAAGAGACGTCCGCAGAATTTAAGTCTGAATGAAATGTTCAGGGTGGCCAATACTTATCCTAATGGATCGCAGGAGTTTATTGATATCTTCGAGACTGCTGTCCGCATCTGTCCGGAAAGTGAAATTGCCAATATGAATGCGGCTACCGCCGCTCTTTCGCGCAACGATCTGGTCAATGCGGAACGTTATCTGGCGAAGGTAAGACAGGAAGAGTATCCGGCGGAATATAATAATGCAATGGGAGTATTAACATTAATGAAGGGGGAGTATGAAGCATCGGAAAAGTACCTGAGAACTGCTGCCGGATTGGGGCTGAAAGCTGCCGGAGACAATCTGGAAGAGCTGGTAAAGAAAAAAACGAATGTAGCTGAAATAGAGCGTAGAAAGAAATAAATATTTATAAACAACTAATTAAACAGTTATTCAAATGAGAAAAAAGAATTATTTTCTGCTGGCACTTGCGTCTTTGGCATTTGCGGCATGTACGAGTGAAAATTTAATAGATGAAGGTGGAGGCCATGTGATTGGTGACAATGAGACGGCGTGGATTTCATTGGGTATCCGCAAGCCGATAACGCGTAATCTGAATACTCCCAATGAACATAATGGCACTGCCGATGAGACCAATATCGATAATGCTACCCTTTTGTTCTTTAACGGACATACTTCTTCGAGTGTATTGACCAATGTGGTTCCTTTTGACAACACCAAAATAGGTCAGGTAACTTCTGCTCCTGAAGCTTTTAAGGTGAGCAAAAGTGCGAAATCCGTATTGGTTGTTGTAAACCCGCATAATTTGCCGGCTTTGAATCCTGGTACAACTACGTTTGGCGCAGTGAATGCCAGTGTAACTAATACTGCGGAATCTCTGATGGGGATAGGTAATGATGAATTCATGATGACAAATGCCAAAGGTGATCTTGAACCCTCTATGGCAGGTACCGGAGCGAGCCAGGAACTGGTGCTTCATCCGACGAAGGCGGATGCGGAAAGCAATAAGTTGACTTTGTTTGTAGACCGTGTGGTGGCCAAGGTTCGTGTGCAGGCTATGAAGACGAGCGATGTCGCAACAATCAGTAATCCGTATTGGACGTTGAATGTGAAGAATAAGAAGTATTATCCTGTATCAAAAAGAATCAAAACGTTTATGGATACTCCGACACCTCATGACATTTATGCGTTAGGTTCTTATCGTGAAGATCCTAATTATAATAATGCTACCTGCGCATGGCTTCCGAATACTGCGGCGACAGCTCAAACTAATTATAATCTCGAATATAACTATTATACGGAGGCTAATCCTCCCGCAGCTGATGTATGGAAAGAGGCTCAAACTACCATTAACGGGAGTGATCCTGACGGTAATGCGCCCAAGGTGGAATACTGTCTTGAAAATACGCAGAGAAAAGAAGATAATATGCATGCCTACACTACGCATGTATTGTTGAAGACTACTTTCTTGCCTAATAGCTACCAGTTGCCTGATAAGACTACTACCAGTACGCAGGAAGCGGATGATGACTGGATTGCTATCAAAGGCGGATTCTATACTTATGCTACTTTAATGGAGTGGATTGAATCGGAACTGGTGAATAAGTACAAACAGCTTGATCCTGATGCTTATACTACGGAACTTACAGATTATTTCAACGCTTATCTGGGTGTTGTGAACACGGCTGTGCCTATTCCGGATAAGGCTGCATTTGAAGCTGCACAATTAACGGCTGAAGCTCAGGCGGCTGCTTTAAAACTGCTTTTTGAGGGTAAAGAAACTGCGGTTAAGGCTAAGGGAGCTTTTACGGATGGAACAGTTAGTTATTATTCCGGGGCAGAAACCTACTATCAGATTATGATTAAGCATGACGATGCTGATGATATTAACAATGAGCATGGAGAATTTGGAGTCGTGCGCAATTCCGTATACGACATTGTTGTTTCTAAGTTTAGAAATCCGGGTTATCCTACCATTCCGGATCCGGATCCGGCTAAGCCGGATGAGGCTGAAAGCTGGTTGTCTCTGGAGATTACGGTGAATCCTTGGACTTGGTATCGTCAGGAGGAGGAACTGTAATTTTGAATCCTATTTTGTAATCACATTAGGTAGTGGGGAATCTCCCCACTACTTACTTTCATACTTAATCGTTTTACAAAAGTTTTGCCGGAGGCCTTCTCAAAACTTCGGGATACCCACCAGACAGATAACATGAATATATCTGTTTACTTGAATTTGGAAATCACGAGAAAAGAAGATATTCTTTTCCTCTCTATATGATTATTATAACTGAAATAGAATGAAAATAAACGGTCCCATACATCAATTTACGTTCGGCATGTTAATAGTGGCTTCTTGGCTACTCTCTTCATGCACCAATCTCTATGAGGATTTGCCGGAATGCCGTCTGTTCGTCAAGTTCAAGTATGACTACAATATGCTTTATGCGGACGCCTTTCATACACAGGTGGATAAAGTGGAACTTTACGTCTTTGATAAAGATGGAAAATACCTCTTTAAGCAATCGGAAGAAGGCGCTGCTTTGGCAACCGGCAGCTATCTGATGGAGGTGGAATTGCCCGTTGGTGAATATCAGTTTATGGCATGGGCGGGCGCGCATGATTCCTATGATATAACTTCACTGACGCCCGGTTCTTCCACTATTACGGATTTGAGGTTACAGCTGATACGCGAAGAGTCCTTCATCATTCAGCATGAACTGGAACCGCTATGGTATGGTGAAATTACGAATGTCAATTTCACCGGAACCACTCATCAGACGGAAACCATCAATCTGATAAAAGATACCAATAAAGTGCGTTTTGTGTTTCAAGGCTATAGGGAAGATAGCTGGCAGGTGAATGTGAACGACTATAATTACGAGATTATAGAATCTAATGGTCGTCTGGCGCACGACAATTCACTGCTGGATGATGGCGTCTTAAGCTTCCAGCCTTATATTACGGAACAGGTCAGCCCTTATTCTGCAGCTGTGGAACTGAATACGATGCGCCTAATGTCAGATCGGCAGACACGCTTTGTAGTAACGGAGAAAGCTACAGGAAAGAAGGTCTTCAATATCAATCTGATTGATTATCTGGCTATGACCAAGCTCGGAGGTAATAAAATGGATACGCAGGAGTATCTTGATCGTGAGAGTGAATTTAAGATTATATTTTTCTTTTCCGAATTAGAATCGTGGCTTGCGGTACAGGTGCAAATCGGCGATTGGACTTGGCGAATTCAGACGGAAGAAGAAATCTAAATAGACTTTTTTAATACCTAAAAGGCGGAAATTGTGATAACAACAATTTCCGCCTTTTAGGTATTAGAGCGTTTAGCATGAGATGCCTATAACGTGTCAATAATACTCCTTTGCTTCTCTATAAAAGCAATTCTTTGTGCCTCTCCACTTCCCGAAATCAGTGTAGAGTGTCTTTTCAAAGACTGTATCCAGTTCTTTTGTATCTGGCAGATCTGGGGACTTTGTGAGTCCATCGAATTGATAGAATACACTCTGAAAAGGCTGATCTGATAATCCTTCCTGCTGACATAACTGTATGTTGCTTCAAAATCAATGTTCGACAGGTAGATGTATAATTCGTGTCCTTCGTTGAATTCACCTTTAATGGATAAGTGCTCCAGATCCGTGAGTAACTGTTGCAACTCATTTTTCAGGTACATGACATCCGATGTGGATATCAGGTTCAATCCGGCAAAGTACTTTATCTCTTTCACGACAGACTGAAAAACATTGCTGTCCCATACAAAGTAGGTTTTTCCTACCTTTCTGATGCTTTCACTCAGTTTTTTATGAGCGTTGACAATCTTTTCGGGCACATGCATCTCACTCAGAGAGTTGGGCGTTTTCATCTTCCCATTCTGATAGATCCACCGGCATATACGGAACTTGGACAGATATTCATAAGATGAGTAGAGGGTGAAAGGAATGGTGTTGGTGGCAGAATATGTCTCACTGTTTTCATCGCTGTTCACAAGCTGGAATATACGCAGATAGCGTTCTACAATCTCATAGTAACTTTCTATCAAGTTGGGTGAATGCAGTAGATTCAAATCAAAAGTAACCCGGTTGGACAGGTGATTCCCGATAATCTGATCGATAGATATGCCCAGATTATGGGAAATGACGGCTATTTCGTCAAAAGTGAATGCAACTTCTCCTCGCAGCCTGCGATAGACTGCCTCTTTTCCCATATATAATGTATCCGTCAGATAATTAGCTAAATTATGTCCCGGAGGAATTCTCTCTTTCATCTGATTAATCAACTCTTTTACAATATAATTCTTTGTCATAGCCTTCTTCTTTTTTATTAATAATCAATTATCATAGAACGTTTTGTGACTTATACAAATATAGTACTTGTATATGAAACTTCTATGTATGATTTCATGTGTGCAAGGCAGAGTTATTTTCTGTTTGAAAAGAATGCTAAGGGAAATAGCTGAAACATGAAAAAAAACAGATAGTCGGTCTATCTGTTTTCAATATAGGATAAATATCTTTGGATATATTTCATTATTCGAAAGAAAGCGCTACAATGTGCTGATAATTTCTCGCTGCTGCTTAAAGAACTGGATGCGTTGCATCTCGCCGCTTTCGGATATCAGGGTTGAGAATTTCTTTAATGATTGAATCCACTCCTTCAATCCGCGGAACATCTCGGGATCCTGTGTCGTAATGGAGTTGATGGAATAGATGCGGATCAGGCTGAGCTGCGTGGAACTTGTCTCCAGATAACTATAGGTCGCTTCGAAGTTGATATTCGAAATATAGATTCTGACGTCGTTGCCTGCTTTGCTTTTCCCTCGGGCGGCCAGTGCCTCCATTTCATCTATCAATACGAACAGTTCTTCCTTCAGGAGATTCTTGTCTTCATCCGTAATGAGGTGGATGCTGCAAAAGTATTGGATGTCCGTGACCAGGTGACTGAAAATCATATTGTCCCAGATGTAGTCTACGGAATGGATGCGAGATACCATCTGGGCATATTCCTTCTGTTTGTCTACCATATTCTGCGGAATATTCAATTCTTCAAAATGCTTGCATCGGATGTTTTCATTCTGATACATCCATTTGAATAAGCGGAATTTGGAGAGCATGTCATAATTCAGAGAGAGAGTCTGGGGAATGATGTTGGAGGAGGTTCCTATTTCCGAGTTCTCATCTTCCTCGACTGCATGAAACAGTTCTACCTGCTTTTCCAACATGGAATAGTAGGTTTCGAGAGGCTTGTTGCTGCCCACTATATTCATGTCGAATACGGCATTGTCCCGGAAACTTACGCCTATCATCTTATCCAGTGATATACCCAGTTTTCTGGATATAACAGCGGCTTCGGCCAGTGTGAAAGGTACTTCACCCCGTAGCCGGCGGTATATAGCTTCTTTGCCTATATAAAGAATGTCCATTAAAGCATTGGCAAGATTGTCTTTGGATGGGAGTTTCTCTCTGACGGCATTTACTAATCCTGTGTTTAACTCGTTTGTTATCATAATCTTCTGTGTGAGTTAGAGATTTGTCTATTGTCTATTTAACACTTTTCGAGGGCTACTTGTTTCGGAAATCGTAACATTTCTTTTTAGAGATACCCCATTTCCGAAAAAAGTGCCGGATCTTGTTTACCTCGTCATATATAGAAAACCCGGATGCTTGATCTTTCTTGTTCTTGCCACAAATGTATATGCATTGTGATGTAATTTTGTAGTGCAGTTAAGAAGCTGTTATTACTAACTAATAAGGAATAGAATAAATGATGAAAGATAGAAAGAAAATGGCGGCTGAGCTACATCATAGGAAGCAGGAAGGAAATGGAACCTCGATGATTTTCGGAAGAAAGGTTCCTGTTATTAAGGAAGTGTACGATCCGTTGACGGGTTTGCGTAATGGCACGATTACTCCGAATGCTCCGGTCGTTATTACAGGTGAAAACCTGTGTCTATCTTCACTTGGAACTATTTACCTGGGTCTTTCTCCCGTCTCCGATAAGGGCACATTGATACATGTTAAAAGAGTGTTTAAGTATACCGACACAGAGGTGTTGGTGATCCTGCCTAATTTGGAGCCGGGAGAATACTCCCCGGTAATGATGATTCATACTGGTGATAAGGTAGATTTTACCTATACGTTGCCGGTATCGTGGAAGGTGCTTGATGAAAGGTATGTGAACCTTTTTGTAAGAAGAAGCTGTAGCGATTTGATTTGATATTCTTTAAGCTTGGAATAAAAACATAGAGATATTTGAACGTTGAATATGAAAAAAACGTATCTTTTGAAGGTGAACAAGTGACATATAGTATTGTGTATATGTCCTCCTTCCTCTTTTTATCTTGTGAATGCGGAGTACTTTAGGTGGCTCCGCATTCTTTTTAGGTTCTGATTCGTACAGAAGTGAAACTCGTTACGCTTTATTCCGGACAAAAAGTAACTGGAATGATTCTTTTAGTGACAGAGGCTTTTCCGAAAATATCCGAAATAGATTCCGGATGCATAATATGCAGAATATACATCCATGTTTTTTGCATAAAACAAGCTGTATATGCAATACGTATGCAAGAAACTATACTTCTTTCACAAAGGAACTATGGATGGGATGCGAACAATCTATAGATGGGACATGAATAATCTATATATCTAATGCGAACTATCTATAGATGGGAGACGAACGGTCTATATATGGAAGACAGACCATCTGTTTTCAGCTTACAGACCGTCTGTTTTTCTTTTATTAGAGTTGTATGTATTTCTGTATTGAACTGTCAGCCAGTGAAATGCCGATATTCGCTCGTTTCTTTTTGTTCTTCCCTGTAACGGGACGGAAATATGGCATTCTCGTTATGCATAAAAAGCAAAGTGTCAAAATGAAACTATTGAGTAGGTAGAATAATATAAATTCACCGATAGAATAGTTTATAATTAGTTACGGGCTACAGGCACGAATGATAGGTGCCTTGTAGCCCGTAATTAATAATATGGACGCGTCAGGTGGTTGAGACTGCTTAATGGGAATCCTTAAAGATAGACTTTGCGATACCCATTTCCAGTCCGCGCAGTTCTGCCAGTCCGCGCAGGCGGCCGATGCAGGAGTATCCCGGATTGGTTTTCTTCTTCAGGTCGTCCACCATCTGGTGTCCGTGGTCGGGACGCATGGGGATGGATACTTGTCTCTTCTGTTGCAGTTCGAGGAAAGCTTTCATGACGTGATACATATCCACATCACCTTCCAGGTGGTTGGCTTCGTAGAAGTTGCCTTCTGCGTCACGCTGTGTGCTGCGGAAGTGGACGAAGTTGATACGGTCACCGAATTGCTTCATCATGCCTTCCAGGTCGTTGGAGCTGCTTACACCGAGCGAACCGGTGCAAAGACAAAGTCCGTTGCTCTTGTTGGGAACGGCATCTATCAGTGCTTGGAAATCGGCAGCGCTGCTCATAATGCGCGGCAGGCCGAGGATGGAGCAGGGGGGATCATCCGGATGGATAACCAGCTCTACACCGGCTTCGTCGGCAACCGGAGTGATTTCCTGCAAGAAGTAAATCAAGTTGGCACGCAGCTTTTCAGGTGTGATGTCTTTGTAGCGGTCGAGTTCCTGCTGGAATTGCTCCAGTGTGAAGCTCTCTTCCGAACCGGGCAGTCCGGCAATCATGTTGCGGATGAGCAGTTGCTTGTCGGCATCCGTCATTTGCTCAAAACGAGCTTTGGCCTTGGCCTTCTCTTCGTCGGTGTAGTCGTTTTCGGCACCGGGACGCTTCAGCAGGAAGAGGTCGAAGGCGATGAAAGCGGCACGTTCGAAACGCAGGGCGCGGCTGCCGTCGGGCAGTTCGTAAGCGAGGTCGGTACGCGTCCAGTCCAGTACAGGCATGAAGTTGTAGGTCACGATGTTCACGCCACACTTACCGAGATTACGCAAGCTTTCTTTATAATTATCGATGTATTTCTGGAAATCTCCTGTCTGAGTCTTGATATGCTCGTGTACAGGCACGCTTTCTACTACTGACCAGCGCAGACCGACAGCTTCGATCATTTCTTTGCGCTTCATGATTTCTTCTACAGTCCACACTTCACCGTTCGGGATGTGGTGCAGGGCGTTCACGATACCGGTTGCTCCGGCTTGTTTGATGTCCCACAGGCTGACGGGATCATTAGGACCGTACCAGCGCCAGGTTTGTTCACATAATATCATAATGAATGGGTTTATGAGTTAGTATTAGATAGAGAAGGCGTCAAAACCACCGTCTACTACCGACAGGGCACCTGTCACGAAGGAGGAAGCATCACTGATGAGGTAGTGAATGGTTCCGAACAATTCTTCCGGTTCAGCAAAGCGTCCGCATGGGGTGTGGGCGATGATAGTCTTTGCACGGTCCGTATAAGATCCGTCCGGATTGGTCAGCAGGGCACGGTTCTGGTTGGTCAGCAGGAAACCCGGAACGATGGCGTTTACACGGAGTTCAGGACTGAATTTGGTGGCTAGTTCCGTTGCCATATAGCGGGTGTAGTTGGCAATGGCGGCTTTGGCGGAACCATAACCTACCACGCGTGTCAGAGGACGCAGTGCTGATTCGGAACAGAAGTTTACGATCACACCTTTCTTATTCTTTGCCATAACATCTACAAATGCCATGGTAGGCAGAATGGTACCGAAGAGATTGAGGTCAACTACTTTCTTGAAAGCGTCTACATCCAAGTCGAGTACCGTCTTGTCCGGAGCAATGGTGGCGCCGGGCATATTACCGCCGGCAGCGTTCAGCAAAATGTCGATGGTGCCGAAACGTTCCAGGATGGCTTTCTTGTTTTCTTCCAGTATTTCCTTGTTCAGAACGTCCGTTACCAGGAACAGGGCTTCCGTCTTCTGGTTGAGCTCTGCTTCCAGTTCTTTACCGATTTCTTCTACACGGTCGAGAATTACGATTTTTGCGCCTTGCTCAGCGAGGTAGTTGGCAATACTTTTACCCAGAATACCGCAACCGCCGGTGACGATAATCACTTTGTCTTTAATGTCGAATAAGTTTTTCATGTCTTTTTCTTTTATAAAAATGATTCTAATATCTCTGTGCTACAAAAATAGTGGAAAAGTAGTTTGCTCACCATACAAAACGTCTCAAAAAGATGAACTACCGTCTCAAAAAGTCCTAATTATTGCTTAAGAGCCTCTTTTCTTGCCAATGCTTCCAGATAATAATAGTCGGCATAGTTGATGGGCACATCAATTTCATCACCTCCCGGATGGTGTCCGGTGGAATGGAGGAGCAGGAAGCCATAAGTTGTTCCCGGCTCGGCCTGATAGTGCCGGTTGAGGCTGTCCACTATCTTGTCGGCAATGCTTTGGTAGCGGTTGCCATCTTCTGCTGAAACGTAAGTGCGGAGTTCATACAGGGCGGAAGCCATGATGGCGGCAGCCGAGGCGTCGCGGGGAATGTCGGGGATGCCGGGAGCTTTCATGTCCCAGTAGGGAACCAGGTCTTCCGGCAGGTTGGGCAGGCCGAAAAAGAAATCTGCAATGTGGCGTGCCTGTTGCAGGTATGCGGGGTTTTTGGTGAAGCGGTAACACATGGTATATCCGTATAGTGCCCATGCCTGTCCGCGGCTCCAGAAGGAATCGTCGGCATAGCCTTGTGCGGTTTGTCTGGCGCGTACTTCACCGGTTTCCGGATCGTAATCTACTACGTGGAAAGAAGAGTAGTCCGGGCGGAAATGATTCTTCATAGTTGTATTGGCATGATTTACGGCAACCTTCCAGTAGATGGAATCTCCGGTTTCCTGTGTAGCCCAGAATAGCATTTCCAGGTTCATCAGGTTGTCGATGATTACCGGAAACTTCCATTTATCGCGATTATGATCCCACGAACGGATGCTCTTTACTTTCTTATTGTAGCGGGTAATCAGGGTTTTGGCGCTTTGCAGCACCACATCTTTGTAAGAGCGTTCGCCTGTCAATTGGTAGGCTTTGCCGAAACTGTTGTTCATCATGAAACCGAGGTCGTGAGTGCCTTTGTGCCATTTGGCTTCTTCTATCAGCCAGGTATTGCTGATGGCCTGCTGCCGCCAGAAATCATCGTTTGTATAGGCGTATACCTGCCATAATGAACCGGGAAAGAAGCCTGAGCACCAATCGTGAGGATGTATCATCCGCAGCGAACCGTCTTTGTTGATGCTACGGGGAATTACACGATGCTTGCATTGATTGTCTGCCTCTTTTCGGGCCTTGGCAGCACACTGCATGGCAAATTGCAGTTGTCCGCAGGCAAAGGCGTAGGCATTGTCCACATCATCGGCTTCCATCCATAACAGGTTGAAACGGTCTTTCCAGTCGATGATGCGATGGGTTTTATAGAGCTTCAGATAATCTTTGCGTTCGGGGTTCAGCAGGAAAGTGCGGTACAGGTCTTTGCAGAATTCCTGTTGCTTGTATTTCCATTCACTGATCTGCTGGTACGGCCAGGCTTTGACATCTTTTCCAACGTATGGTACCAGAAAGTCCATGGCTTTGTAGAAGCTTCGTCCGTCTTCGGAGGTTGCATTATCAATGGAAATCCCGATCTTCCGGGCCATCATGAAAATGTCAATGAAATGAGACAGATTGAATTGTGAGTAACCGAAAGCGAGAGTGCGGCGTAGTTCATGCGGTTGTTTGCCGTCCGGTTCTATCTGGGTGAAGAGGCGCTTCCGGGGAATGGCATTGATGACTTCCCGGGCTACTTTCATGTTTCCTGCGTACATGGCAAAGGCTATCACCTGTGCATCATGCGCCGTGCTATGGTTATTGGCCTGACGGGCTTCTTCCTGTCCCTGCGGACTATTCAGTATCCACGTCAGCAACTTGCCGAACCAGGTTTTCAGCTGCTTGGCATCCTTGGGCGTAAAGGCTTCCGACTTCTCTAACAACTGTACGGCATCCAGCATCTCTACGAATGAATAAGTGTCTATGACGCCGTAACAACGTCCCTTATTGTTGTTGTGTCCCGGTATCATCTGGGCATACTCCAGGTTTGGATTCATACGCGTATCTTTATTAAAGAACCATACGCGGATAAGTTCCGTTGCCTTTTGGGCATATTTCTCGTCGCCGCTAAAGTACCAGGCAAGGGCAAGAGTAGTTACACGTTGAGCTGTTTCTCCGAGGCGGTTGCGATCCAGCTTGTCCAGTTCGGGGTTCGACTTACCGTCATGGCTGATGTAAGGCAGGCCGTCAGGTTTAGAGGGATCGGGCCAATAATAGCGTGCCTGACTCATGTAGTCGTGCTTGTCTCCGCTACCGGGTGTCTTCTCTTTCAGCATGACGGACAAGGGGCGCACATCCAGTAGCCTGTCGGCACCTGAAATCAGCTCCTGATAGGCGGCCGAAAAGTACGGTTGATGTAATGATTGTTTTACTCTCTCCAGATGTTTCCCATCCCAGATGGACTGTGCATGTATACTGACTACTGCGAGCAACAAACTGGTAATAACTAAGCAAATTTTAGCTCTCATGGTGTTTTTGTTTTGAAGTTAATAAAGTTTCCTGAGCTTTATACCGTTCAGAAAGCTTTTTCCATTCCGAACAGGGAAGCGTATTTCAATTTTATTCCGAAAGTTTGTAATATTGTATCTTTTCCGTAGAGCATGGAAATAACCGCTTTCGCGGCAAGGAGAAAAGTTCTCTTCAACGCTCTCACCATTGATAACTATATCGAAGATATTTTCACGGCTCTCTACACCGGATTCTCGGCCCAACTGGTAAACAGTTGCTGCATTTTCGCGGAAGATATCTGTAAAAAGAAATTCTACCTCGTAGACTCCGTTGGGAACATCGAAACAATACCCTTCAATTTCGTTGCGAAGAGTTTGAAACAATGGCCCGTCATGGGTATTCTCAACCTGTGTCTGGCTATTTTTGCTTTCTCCGCCGATATATCCCCAACTGCTTTCAGTGTAGGGCTGATCGGGTAGCCACGTGAGCTGGCTTTCATCGGAAGTATAGAAACAGTTGCTGCCTACATTTACGGCAAGTTCCAGATTCCGTAAGTTTGTTTCATTCAGATTTGCAGGGATAGGGGTGAAATTGATGTGGAGGGCATCTTCTATCATGGAGATGCTTTGATCTGACTCTTTGTTTTCAGCTTGGACGGAGATGAAGTGCTTTTTCCGGCTGAATGGTACCTGGAATGTAACTGTATAATTCTCTGTTTTCTGTTTGCCTAAGGATTTTCCGTCAATGAAGAGTTCCACTTCCGGAAGATTGGTATATACCTTAACGGGTAGCGGAACCGGAGCCTTTCCATGTTGTACACCGCTACGGTGCGTCCAGTCACGGCTGGCAATGTGTAACACGGGAATGTCTTGACGCCAGGCGGCTTTATAGTAATAGTACACGTCTTTTGGACTGCGGTCTGAGTATACCAGTCCTTTATTGTTGATGCGCGGCATAGATTCATCACGCAATGCAGAAGAGAAATCGATAAAGTTCCAGTGAGTTCCACCACAAATATACGGCGTTTCTTCCAATACCGGTAAGTAGTGTTCCAGGTATTTCTGCTGGTACTCGATACTGAAATCAAAAGCGTGCGGTTGCAGCGAATGTAGACGCTTGTCAGATCCGGCACCGTATTCGCTGACAATCATCGGATGGGAAGGGTACTTTTTGTGTTGCTCTGTCAGGAAACGTTCGAAGCCTGTGAGGTCTCCTCCATACCAGCCTTGGTAAAGATTCCAACCGACAATATCGGTGATGTTGCCCAGTCCTACCTCATTATAGCTGTTGCTGCCATGAAAAGCCATAGTGCTGACACGAGTGGAATCTTCTTCTTTCAGAACTTTCTCCAAACGATTGGCCAGTGACAGTGTCCGTTCCAGCACGGGTTTCAGTTCTTCTTCTTTTTTATAGCGGCGCTGGGTGACGAGTAATATCTCATTCATGTATCCCCAGGTGATGATGGAGGGGTGGTTATAGTGCTGGCGTATCATTTCTCGCAGATTGTTTTCGCAGTTTTCTGCATAGCCGGGAGTGTCGGGCACAATATCAATAATGGGTATTTCTTCCCAAGCCAGCATACCGAGTTTGTCGCACATTTCCAACAGAGCGTCATCTTGCGGATAATGGGAGATGCGGATGAAGTTGGCACCCATTTCTTTCATTAACTTCATGTCACGACGGTGCATTTCGTCTGTCAGGGCAACTCCGATGGGTTTTTGGTCCTGATGGCGGCAAATACCGCGTAATTTATAAGGTTTTCCGTTGAGGGAGAAGCCGGTCTTACCATCGAAGCTAAACCAGCGGAAGCCTGTATGGTGATTACTGTGGTCTAGGATGGCTTTTGTTTTTTTATCGCGCAGAATGCTTTCTACTCTGTAGAGATGAGGAGCCTCGGGTGCCCATAATCGGGGGGACAGAATAGGGGCGGTTTCGGTGCGGAAAGAGTATAATTCTCCACCTTTTATCTGGATAGACTGTTTCTGGGTCTGGGCAATACTTCCATCGGGATTGTAGATGATATGTTCCAGTTCAAGAGATGCTTTCTGTTCTGCATCGTTCTTTATCTCTCCGCGAATAAGTATTGTGCCTTTTTCTTCGGATACTTGCGGGGTACTGATAAATATTCCTTCTGAACCATAGTTCGTCAAATGGAAATGTTGTTTGGGTACGGCTGTAAGCCATACATCCCGGTAGATACCGCCGAAGAATGTAAAGTCGGCAGAGATAGGGGGAATATCCTGTCGGGCATTATCTACATGGATAGCGAGAGAATTAGGAGCGTCAAATGAACAGAATGGGGTGATATCGAATGTGCAGGCAGTATATCCACCGTTATGCTCACCTATTTTCCGTCCATTCATGTAGATGGTAGCGGCCTTACTGGCTGCATCCAGTTTCAGGAATACCTGTTTGGTTTGCCAATTTTGCGGTAATGTCAGTGTACGGCGATACCAGCCTGTTCCCTGGTAATACTTTTTTTCTGTATATGCATCCGTATTCCATGTGTGCGGGAGATGTATGCTGTTCCACGCACTGTCATCATAGGTTGCTGAAGCGGCAGCTTCGCATTCTCCCTGATAGAATTTCCAACTGTCGTTGATCGTTTTGCTTTCATGTTGTGCGTATACTTTGGGGAATAGGAACAGAATAGCAGGTATCAGGATCAGGTATGTCCCGATTCGATATTTTTTCTCTTTGCTCATGGTATATTTATTGTTGGTTTATTAGCTGAAAAAGAAAGGAGGCAGTTACCAGGCCGGTTATGCCAGTTTCTGCCTCCAAACCTTCATTCAATCTTTTTACTTATATCCTTCGAAAACTAATCAAAAAAGCTGTCTTTTTTACCATCCGTAATTTTGTGGAATACGTCCGTTGGCCAGTTCTATCACATTCTGATGGATGGGATAGAGGTAGAGTTTGTCTGTCCATTGTCGGTTTTCTACTTTCGTACGCGTGTAGTAAGAAGTTGGTTCGCCCGGAGTTTTGTCTTTTGAACCCTTCATGTTCATTCCGTAGAAACGTGTCTGGTCGCAACCTATTCTGTCCTTGTCACCGCAGATCATCCAACGACGGATGTCGAAATAGCGTTGTCCCTCGCAATAGAGCTCTACATAGCGTTCGTGCTGTATGGCATCGAACTGCTTGTCGTAATTACCGATTATGCCGGTCTTGATGCCGTTATCGTTCATGGTCTGATAGCCTGGGATGCCTGCGCGTTCGCGTACCATGTCGATATACTTGATGATGTCCGGATTACTCGGATCTGTTTCATTGAGTGCTTCGGCATAGAACAGATAGAATTCGGCCAGACGATAGATGATGGAAACACGTTTCCAACTCTGAGTATCGCCGCTGGCATGATTTACGGTACGGTTCTTAAATTTCCCCAGCATATACCCGGTTTTCACGTTATCACCGTTGGAAAGGTCGTTTCCGCCACCTGCAGAGAAATCTACGATGTAGTTGGGATTACCGTTCATCCATTTCTTGAACCAGCTTCTTCCCTGATATACAACGCTTGCGTAGAAACGCGGTTCACGGTTGGCATACATGTTGGAGATATTCTGGTCTGTCTTCTTGTCTTTATAGTCGGGGTCGTAGCAATGGTTTTCTACAGCACCGAATCCGGTTTCGTCATAACCACTGTTTGGGTCATTGATGGCGAGGCCGTTGCCCATGAAGAACATGTCTACAGCATCCTGAGACGGGCCGATGGTACCATAGCATGAGTTCACGTCACGCGGGTTAGTACGTTTCTCCATCTTGTACTGGTCGGAGTAGCTGTTGTTGGTACTGCACCACAGGATTTCTTCATTGTACACCTGGAAAAGGTTGTATACAGAACGGTCGGGTTGCTCTACTCCGTTTGCCATCACGCGATAGAGAGCGTGGTGTTGCGCTTCAGCATAGTCTATCAGATCCTTTACGCGGTCTCTGGCAGTTACCCATTTTTGCGGATCCTTACTCTGTGGGAAGATGTATTCACCTTTAGAGTTCTGCAACTTCTGCAGTCCCTGGTAATATTCGGAACCATCGCCACCATTGAATAACTTGGAGGCAGCATACATCCACAACTTGGCGCGTAGTGCTTTGGCCACTACGATAGTGGGGCGTACTACTTCATTGGTGTTGAAGTTGTATGTATTGTCTGCGTATGATGTGATGACTGATTCGGGCAATTTTGACTGTGCGGGGTCACATAGAGGAGCCAATATGCCATCAATGTGGTTCACCATTTCGTCTACAGTAGCGCGGTCGTAGTCCGTTATGTGCGGTTCGGCAGCGTCGTCTATCTCCGTCACGATGCAGGCAGGGCCATAAAGCTCGAACATGGAAAAGTAATAATAGGCTATCATGAATCGGCATTCGTCTTTCATGCGGGCTATTTCCTCGGCAGTCAGTTTGTTAGTACTGCTGGGGTCGCCTACACCTTGGTCGTGGGCGCGTTCAATGAAGATCATAGCTTGGCGTATGTCTTTGTAGAAAGTAGCCCAGCGATGATAGCTTCCGCTGGCTGCCGTGAAACCTGCCATCATGACGTCGCGTGAACTAGCTTTTTCTGAAGCGATTTCACCGCAGAGGTTTGACCATGGATTTTTGAAGGCGTTAACTTCTGATCCGGTTTCTGAATATTCCATCAGATTGCGGTAGATGACCCCGTACCAGTTTCGGGTATAGGTTGCATTGTCCCAAACCTGATCGACTCCCAGACTGGCGTTGAACTCGCCTGATATGTCAAGATAGTCTGAACAAGATGCTGTGCTGAATGCAAGGACGGCAGAGCCGACGGTTGCGTATAGTAAATTTTTCAGTTTCATATCGTTTATTAATTAGATGTTTAGAATGTAACTTCTGCTCCAAAGGTCCAGGTGCTGGAGATGGGGTATTTGGCGCCTGAGTTTGCATCGCCCAGTTCCGGATCCCAATACTTCACGTGATCCCAAGTTTTTAGGTTAGTACCTTGCACGTAAAGGCGCAGGTTGGTGAGACGCAGTGACTTCAGTTGCTTCTTGTTGAACTGGTAACCGAATTCCACGTTCTTCAAGCGGATGAAGCTGGCATCGCGATACCACCAGGTACTCGCTTGCAGGTTGTGTGCAAAGGTGTTGTTACGCAAGCGAGGGTAGAGCACGTTGTCGTTGTAGGGGTCGGATGCTTTCCAGCGGTTCATAGCCTCCATACGCGCAGAAGAAGCGTCCTTGCCTTGGTTGAACGGCATGAAGTTGGATGCTTTGCTCATCAGGTTGATGGAACAGCCCGTCACGCCTTGGAAGAAGATACCGGCGAAGAATCCTTTCCATTCGGCATTCAGTGAAAGACCGTACACACTGCGCGGGGTCTTGTCCAGATGACCATTACGGTAGGTCTTGTCATCGTCGTTGATAAGTCCGTCCTCGTTTAAGTCGCGGTACTTGATATCACCGGGTGCCACAGCAGCTCCCGGGTCGGCTATGCCGGGTTTCAGTTGGTAGCTTTCGGCACCGCTCACAGGATCAATGGTGATGTTGAAATCATCGGGTGTATAAAGACCGTCGGCAATGTAGAGGTAAGGAGTCCACAATGACATACCTGTGAGATCCTGGTAGCTGTATCTATGTTTGATTTCATCTGTTTCTACAATCTTGTTCTTGGCATACGTATAGTTGGCACGGAATGTCAGATTCAGGCCACCCACATGCTGTTTGAAAGTCAGGTTCCCATCTACACCTTTGTTACTTACGATACCATAGTTCTGAGTTGGGTTGGATTGTAAACCGCTCATAGAAGGAACCGTATTACGGGTAATCAGGATGTCTTTACGACGGTTGGAGAAGTAGTCCATGGAGAGGTCCAACTGTCCGTTCAGCAAGCCGAGGTCGAAACCGATATTGGTTTTATCCTCAATCTCCCAACGCAGGTTGGCGTAGTAGGCACGGTTTTCGCTCAATCCGCCGAACCAGTTCTGTGCATTACCATTAGAGATGCCTGAGATACCCAGGTTAAGACCGCCGGCATCGGTATTCATGGCTTCCTGATAAGGGAAACGAGTTTCACCTAACTGATCGTTACCGGTCCGTCCGTAGGATGCACGTAACTTCAGTGTACTGATTACTTTCTGCACAGGTTCGAAGAACTTTTCATGGCTCACATACCAGGCTCCACCCACAGCAGGGAAAATACCCCAACGGTGTCCCGGAGCGAAATTCTCACTACCTGTCATACCGAAGCTGCCTTCGATGGTGTAGCGGTTGTCGTAAGTATAAGAACCGCGTCCTACGACGCTTTGTTTACGGTAAGGAAGCAGGTTGAGTCCGCCAACGTTTTGTTTTTGAGTTTCCTTTTGGTTGTATAGCAGCAAGCCTGTAACATCGTGCTTGTCGCTGAAGTTACGCTTATAGTTGAGGGACGCCTCAATGTATATTTTCTTGTTACCACCGGATGAACCGCTTGAGGGGTTACTCAATGCCGAGCCTGACTCCAGTGACTTGAATATCAGGTTGCCATCGGCGTCACGTCCGGTAGCTGTAAAAGTAGCGGGTGACATAGTACGGTTGACATATTGGTTGGAGTTGGCATCGAAACTGACACTACCTCTTATGGAAAGTCCCTTTGTGATGAAATCCAAGTCTTGTTCTAGCAATACCTTGCTTTGGAATGTAGCGTCCCAGCTTTTACTGTATCCACTGAAGTAGAGGAAGTTGTAGGGGTTTTGACGAAGACCTGAATTATCATAGTTAGGATGTTGTGCAGCTGAACCGTCAGAATAGATTTGCGGATAGAGGTGTACAGGTTGCAATGTCATACCACCGAAGATGTCACCGGCTGTTTTGGAGGGAGCCACACGGTTGATATACTGTCCTGACATATCTACGGACATACGGGTAGTCTTGCTCAATTCGAAGTCAATATTGGAACGAAGGTTATAACGGTCGAAACTGATGTTTGAATCGTAATCGGCGTTCTTCTTCTCCTTGTATACACCGTCTTGTGTGTAGTAGGCACCTGATACGAAGAAGCGTACGCGGTCACCACCACCACGGAAGTTAATGGTGTAGCGCTGGCTGCTGGTGTGATCACGTAGCATACTCATCCAGTCTGCATCCGGATATAGATCAGGATCTACGCCGCTACGATATTTTTCCAGATCAGCGTCGCTCACCGGTGCTGTATAGTTGGCGCGCGGGTTACCGTTGCTGTTCCAGTCTGCCTCGTTGTATAAGCTCAAATAGTCGTAAGAACTCATGAGGTTGGGCAGGCGGAGCGGTGTCGAGTAGCCGTATTCTGCTGACATACTGACAACTGTTTTTTGTGATTTACCACGTTTGGAAGTAATCAATACCACACCGTTAGCACCTTCGGCACCATACACGGCCGTTGCGGCGGCGTCTTTTAGGATAGAGAATGTTTCAATTTCGTCCACATCGATATCGTTCATCTTACGGGGTACACCGTCCACCAGTACCAATGGGTCTGTTCCACCGGCATACGAACTGATACCACGGATAAAGAATTGTGCGTCATCCCAACCCGGTTCGCCCGAACGTTGTACGGCAATCAGACCTGACAGCTTACCGGCGATGTTGTTGGTAAGGTTGGCACTCTTTACACTCAATTGAGCTGGTCCTACGGTGGACATGGAGCTTACTACGCTCTCTTTCTTCTGTTTACCATATCCCACAACTACTACTTCTTCCGTAGCGATGGCATCCATCTCCATTCGGAGGTTGAAGGTGGTTTCATCAGCTTTCACTCTGTGTTCTATACTGACAAATCCAATATAGCTGAATTCCAGTACTTCGCCGGGAGCAGCTTCGATGGAGTATCGTCCTTCGACGTCACTGATAACACCACGATTGGTAGTACCTTGTACTCTGACGGTGGCGCCGATGATAGGGTCACCATTAGAATCGGTCAGCAAACCGCTGATGCGTTGTTTTTGTTGCTGTACAGCCTCAATGCTGTTAGCTTCGTCAGCAGCATTGGCACGTAGGATGGCAGGCTGGGCTACCAAACCAAAGGCAAACATGGCTGCTATGTAATATCTTTTTTTCATATATCTATACTTGATTGTTTATCTATATTTTAAGAAAGTCTATCATTCACCCATTTCGTATGAGGGTAGTTCGTCCAAAGCTTTCACCCATAGTTCATTCGGGCTGGTGCTGGTTTCTACAGTCATCACCATATATTTTCCAGATGGCCAGGTGGCATTGGCGTTGAAGTTGCCGTCACTGGCATATTTGATATAATCACCGCCTTCTTTTGCGGTATAGGCTCCGGGGCCTTTCCATTCCAGTCCCCATCCCTTCTGTCCGAAAAACTTAAAGTTGACCCCGTTGACATTCTGTCCAACAAGTAGTATCAGTTCATATTTGGTATCGGTGAGCGGAACCAGATTGAATGCTTTGTCCGTATTCCAGTTTATGTTGTTTTGGGCATATGACGGGAATCCTATCTTATCATTACCAATCACCCACATAGCGGTAGCATTCTGTGTACTTGATGAAGAAGCTTTCTCCAACTGTTCCATCATAATTGCATTCATGCCTTTGTTCAGAGTGAGTTTATACTTGCCGTCTCTTCCGCGGAAATGGAGCAGAGTTTCGTCTTCCTTCACGAGGTCAAACCAAGTGGGGTTCTTCCAATAATCAGCATATTCTTCTTTGACACCGCTGATTTTGATGATATCATCCTTCTTAAATTCGGTTTCGATGTAGAAAACATTGCCCGACCCATCGAATTCCAGGAACTTATTCTGCGTGTCGAAACGTACACCGAATTTTGGGAATGGGCTACCTTCGAAAGTCAGGGTATTGAATGTGATTTCATACTTGCCGTCTTCACCGTAACCTGTGTTTTCAAAGCCAATATTCTTGGTGGCATTGAGGACAATTTTTCCATTGTCCATACCAAATTTCAGTTCATTGCCCTGCAAATAAGGATTACCTGTTCCATCGGAATAAGCTGGTGCTACGATAGATGCTTCCATGTCGAGTGGGAAAGCCTCACGTGCTTTGTATTCATATTCTTTACCTGGAACGGGAGTCATGGTATATTCCTTGCCATTGGCAGCCACAAGTTTCAATGTTTGATATTTTGGACGCTCTATAGCAACGGTCATTTCCTTACTGTCATTGCTGAAACGTTCATTTTGGATGCGCAGTATAACCTTTGCTTCTCCGTCAGGCGTGTTTTTCTGGTAGGGAGCCAGCACTTTTCCACTGTATTTTCCGTCGGCTTTCAGACTGTAGAAGGCTTCGGATACCATTTCTTCTCCATAATAGAGCTGAACTTTGGCCTGGTTGATTTTCACGCCTCCGCTTTTCACCTCAAAGTCGAAGGTGATACTATCGCCCATGTAGGCTTTTTCAGTGCCTGCAAAGGATACGATAGTCGAGCTGCCATGATCATCGAACTGGTCAATCTCATCTTTGCATGATGTCATACCTATAAGGCTGAGTGCCATCATGCCGAGCAAAAATCGATTTCTCATAATTTATAAATTTAAAATTAAAAAAGTGATTTATTATGTTTGAATCTCTGTTATTTCCACTTGAAAGAGTTTACTGAGCGCGGCTGCAGAGTGCAACTTGCCGAGTGCTTCTTACCGGCGTCATCGGGGGCGGTAAGTACAATGTTCTTGTCCGAACTGCTTTTGTTGATGATGACAAAGGCATAACTTCCGTCTGTATTCTTGAAAGCACTGTAGGCTATGTCATTGTCTGTGTAGCCGCTTGTACCAATTCGTATGGCACCGGGTCTTACCACTGCCGACAGGTGGCAGATCATATAGTAGTGCGAGTTCATGTAGATAGTTTTAAGATCACTCATGTTTAGGTCTACAGCCCCGAAGCAGGTTTGACATCCGCCGGGGCGGTTAGGTTGTCCACCATTGTTACTGGGTATGCTTCCGTTGAAGTCTGTTTCAAGCATCAGGTTCCAGATGGTCACTGCACTGCAATAGTTATTGATGGTGCCTATACCGATACTTTCCATATTAGAAAGGAGAGTTTTGGTCAAGTCGTGTCCGTTATTCCAGGTGCCGATAGACGATTCTGTGAAAATCAGGTCCTTCTCAGGAGCTCGTTGGTAGACGTTGAGCAGTTCGCTGCGATTACCTCCATAGTCATGGTAGGCTGCTCCTACTATATACTTAGCGGCTTCGGAATCGTTGTATATCTGGTAGGGATAACCGTTTTGGTCGCTTTTGTTATCATAATTGTAGTTGTGGTCGTAAGCGTATATTTTGGTGGAAAGTCCAGCAGCCTCAAAAGCAGGACCCAGTACTTTCACAAAATCACGTTGTTCTTTCCATTCCATCACCAGTGAGGCTGAGTTCTTGTTGTTGAGTGGTTCGTTCTGTATGGTGATGGCATTGATGGGAATACCAGTTGCCTGAAATGCCTGTATCCACTTCACAAAATAGGTGGCATAGTCAGCATAGTATTCGGGTTTTAGTTGTCCTGCGGTGTATTCCCGATTTTGGTAGACAGGGTATTTCCGGTAATCTTTCATCCATAAGGGACAAGTCCAGGGTGAACCCAGTATGCGGATGTCCGGGTTGATAGCAATAATCTCCTTTAAGATAGGTATTACGTAATCTGTTTCTTCTGAAGTCAGAGCAAAGTTTTCTATACCCGGTGTGTCACAACAGGTGTATTCTTTCAAGGAGAAGTCGGAACAGCCAATGGCAATGCGTACATAGCTGCATCCATAACCTTCAGTTAGCGAATAGGTTCTTTTGAGGAATGCTGTCCGATCTTCCTGTTTCATTAGTTTTAGGCAGAAAGCTGATGATCCTGTAAGTGCCGCTCCGAATCCCTGCATAGTTTGGTAGATCTGCTGTGGATTCAGTAGGATATTTTTAGGCGACATACTGGCTTGGGGCTCAAATTCCACGGTGGATTCTCTTAAATCATAGGTACGGGTGTCAGTGGTGGTAAGCATGTAGGCTTGTAGACCACTAGGGGAGGACGGAGTTTCACCGCCGGGCGTTTCGGGGAAGTCTGTTTCATTGTGGTCCGATCCGCATGCACTACCGTTGACCAGTAGGCCGAAAAGAAACACATAAGTGAATAGTCTTTTGTTTTTCATGTTAGTACGACTTATATAGGTTTAACAAAATGGTTTTATCCACTGCAAATATATGCGTATGATGAGGGTGTTTCCTAAAAATACACTACTTCAAAACTTTCTCATTCATTGGTTTTAACTACATCAGAACTTTCTCTTGGATTAATTATTTTGTTGATAATTAAATGTTTATTATAATAATATGACTACATCTAAAAAATAATTCTTTTATTTGTAGGTAAAATACCCTATCTTTGTTTTCAAAGAATAAAACGTTAACTGCTATGAAACGAAAAGACCTCCTGTTTTATATTCTTCTTCTTTTGATATCTATTCCTGTAAGTGCCGGATGGCAACGTCCGGTGACAAATTATACCCGACATACTTATAAAGCCGGCAATCAGAATTGGAGTATTCAGCAGCATGATAACGGTTGGATATATGTAGCTAACAACAAAGGCTTATTGGAATTTGACGGTGTGGAGTGGAATACATATCCGATTCATAATGCCAAAACACGTGCTGTGAAAGTAGGACATGACGGGCGAATTTATATCGGTGGAATGGAGCAATTTGGCTATTTTACTCCAAATCGTCTTGGTGGGTTGGAGTATACTTGCCTTTCTGACAGTTTATCTCCCAATGTGAATGTCGGAGTCATCTGGAATATCTTATTGGACGGAGAACGGGTGTATTTTCAATCGGACCGTCGTTTCTTTTATTGGGAAGAGGGCATTGCGAAGAAAATAGATTATTCTTCAGAGATTTACACTTCGTTTATCTTGCGTAACAAACTGTATATCACTTCTGCCGAAGGATTGCTAATGTTGAATGGAACAGAGTTTATACCCGTTCTTGGTCCTTTGGGGATAGGAGCGACTGTCAAAGTCGGTGGATTGTTACCTCATCAGGACAGTTTGTTGATGGTAACCCGGGATAACGGATTGTTTATTTACGATGGCACTGTTTTTAAGAAATATAATACTGTAGCCGAGGACTTTTGCCGTAAAAATAGAGTTTTCTGTGCTGCATTGCAAGATTCGTTGTTGGCGTTGGGCACTATCCAGGGTGGAGTTTGTCTTTTAAATCTGAAGACGAATGAGATGGAAATCATATCTGCGGAAAATGGCTTGCAGAACAAAACTGTGTTGAGTATGCTGTTTGATAAAACTGGCAACCTATGGCTCGGGTTGGATAATGGGATTGACTGCATTCATTTGAAAGCAAGGCTTGCTTCACTTTATGGAGGTAAACCTGTGATTGGTTCGGGATATGCATCTTGTAGTTATCAGGGTAAGTACTATTTCGCAACGAATCAGGGGTTGTATCGCTCTACTCTCCCAGGGCAGTTAAACCAGAGAAATCCCATAGACTTCGTACCGGGTACAGGAGGTCAGATGTGGTCACTTCACCAATATGACGATAAGTTGTTCTGTTGTTCGGATAATGGTATCTTTATTATGGATGGAGATCATATGGAACATCTCAACAATCCCAAAGGAGTATGGGGAATTGTATCGGTGGATGACCGTAAGGATGTGTTGATTGCAGGTACTTATAGTGGGCTGTATTTGCTCATGAAGAGAGGGACGAGTTGGAGGGTAGAAAGCTATATAGAGGGGTTTACCCGTTCGTGCAAAGATATGTTGATGGAAGATTCGACTCATATATTGTGGGTTGGAAATAAAGAAAATGGGGTTTGCCGTTTGACTTTGGCAGATGATTTACGAAAGGTGGAAAAGATGAAAGACTATAATAGCATCATCTTTCCACGTGGATATGATGCTTGTTTGTTGCGGGTGAAAGATGAAGTTACTATAGCTTCACATTATGGTCTGTGGCAGTATAATCGGAGCCGTGATACGCTGGAAGCATGTATTTGGCTGGAACAGTTATTAGAAGGAAAGGCAGCATATACCTATATGAAGATAGATTCATTGCAAAATATCTGGTATGTAGCAGATGGCGCATTGAAAGTATTGCATTATGATGCCAATAAGCAGGAGTATCGCCGGGTAACTAATGAACAGTTCTTGAAAGGAGCATTGATAGAAAACTTTGAAGATGTAAATCTTTATAAGGCCAACAAGGTAGTGGCAGGAACAGAGGAAGGTTTTTCACTGATCACACTGGATAGCCTGCCGGTGCAACAAATGCCGTTGACATTGCAAATCAGGAAAGTCTACTTGACGGGATTGCGTGATTCGCTTATTTATGGTCGCAGTTATTTGTATGATACAGCACCGATAGTGATTCCTTATTCTCAAAATTCAATGCGAATAGAATATAGTGTAAACAACTTCAATAAGGCACACACAGTGTTATATTCTTATCAGTTAAGTACGGGTGGTGAGAAAGGAATCTGGAGTGAATACAGTGAGAATAATATGAAAGAGTTTACAGGACTGCATGAAGGAAAGTATGTATTCAGTGTGAAATTGCTTACCGACGGCAGCCAGGAACCGGTGGAAACTTCGTTTGTCTTTGAGATATTGCCGCCGTGGTATCGTACATGGTGGAGTTATCTGGTTTATTCGGTAGTGGTAGTGTTGCTGTTTTATTATGTGTATTATCGTATCTCAGTAGGGCGTAAGCGCTTGTTAATGCAAAAGGAACTGGAACTCTATCGACAAGAACAAAAATTTCAAAAAGAAAGTGATCTGAAAGATCAGAAGATAGATTCACTGCAAGAAGAAAACCTACAGTCGGAATTGCGTCATAAATCGGAGGAACTGATTCGTACTACTTTGAATATCGTACGTAAGAATGAAATTCTATTGGATATAAAAAAGGAAGTGCTGGGCATTTCCCATTCTATCAGCGAAGAGAATCTGGTTTCTCTTCGTCGGAAAACACTTCGTCTGTTGGGACAGATTGATACGAACATTGAGCATGATGACGATTTACAAGGATTCCAAAGTACCTTTGATTCGGTACATCATGATTTCTTCAAAAAATTGGAAGAAGCATATCCGGAACTGAACAACAAGGAAAAGTTACTTTGTGCTTATATCAAGATGAATTTGCTTTCTAAAGAGATTGCTCCATTGTTGAATATTTCTTTGCGCGGGGTAGAAATAAGTCGTTATCGCTTGCGTAAGAAGCTGGGACTGGAAGAAGGAGCGAATCTTGCGGAATTTTTGCAGAAGTTCTCAAAATGACTTCTGCAACACAAGTAAGCTCTCAGGTCCCATGTTGAAAAGAAGATCGACGATACTCAGATTCGGCAGGAAGCCGAGACGTTCCTGGAAAACCTGATAATAAGGCCGGACTATGAAGTCCGGATCTTCTTCTTTGTAATTCTTTTTGGGATGGATACGCTCGCGGAAATCATCTTCATTGGGTGCAAAACTGCTCTGGAATGAAGTAGTACGTTCCATGTCCGGCTGTATATCTATCAGTGAACAGACCAGATGACACAGTTCTTCGTTGAAATCGACTAAAAACTCATATTTCTTCTCGTAGAAAGGTTGGAAATCATCTCTATAATATTCGAAAAAAGGAGTATGGTTATAAGCCGATGATAAAGCATTCCAGTGTAGATGACGCCAATTGCCGTGATCGGAAATGCGGATATCTTTTAGGGGACATTTCAGAGTATCGGGTTTGACGGTAGGGATGGAGAGAGCTAATTCGCCATCGGGTGCTGCAATGGTGCAACGGTTACGGTAGGTTTGCTTCACATAATGATCGTGCTGTTCGATAAAGATTTTATCGTATGCCACCAACTTGGCGTAATATTCTACGGGTGCCAGATAGGCGGAAGAGAGGTATATGGTTTTCATGAGATAATTGGTTCTTCGCAATTTGTAATTTATACTTCGTAATTAGTAATTCGTACTTCATTTATCTTACCGTTTTCCACATTCTTTTCCAACGATAACCATTGAACAATCCTGTTTCTGTCTTTTTGGAAAACCAGATGAGCGAAGCTTTACCGATGATGTGGTCTTTGGGTACAAAGCCAAACAAGCGGGAATCAGAGAGATTGATAGAGTTATTAGCACCTACCCAGTAGTAATCCTTGGTGAAATAGCAATGCTGTACAGGCTTCCCGTCAATGTACAAAGTATCGTTCTTTATTTCAGCTTGTTTATTCTCATGCAGTACAAGTGTGTTGCGTAGTAAAGTACGGTTCCACGGATATACACGCACCGGTTTACCTTTGCCGGGAACGATCAACGGGCGCAGGGCTTCTATGGAGTCTCCTTCATTCAGTAACTTTATCCAGCAATTGCCATTCATAGCCTGTTCCAGCAGATAATATTCATAACGGCTGAAGCTACGTACATTTTTTATGCTATCTTGTCCCATCAGGTGGTTGTTGCATATGGACAATAGTGTAAGTAATGAATCCAGCTGTTTTTCTTTTTCTCGTGGATAAGTATATAAAAACTTCTGGTCGGGAGCGTTTTTTTCTGATGGAATTACGGAGAACAGGGAGTCTATCAATAAGGTATCTCCTGGTACGCCGATGCATCGACTGATGAATGTTTCGCGCCGGGAAATAACAGGTTCTGACAGATTAGCCGGATTATTGAAAACAATGATATCCTCTTTTTGTACAGGGCTGTCTGCCCAACGGTGATAATTCCACAATGCCATAAGGGGAAGACGCAGACCGTAACTCCATTTATTTACCAGAATACGCTCTCCCTGAAATAAGGAATTCTCCATACCCGAAGAAGGAATAAGATAGGAAGTCATAACACAACCCCGAAGTAACACCACAACGAGTATTATTCCGATGATTGCTCCCGTTATTTTCCAAGCCTTATTCATGTCGAAATTAATAATTAAAGAATTAATAATGAATACGTTCTCACCTATTTCATTATTAATTCTTTCATTCTTTCATTTGGTATCATTTTACCCACTTGAATATCCGGTTCCAACGGATTTTCCCATCAAACCAACCACGATCCTTATCGAGTGATAACCAGACAACAATTGGCTTACCTACAACATGGTCTTCCGGCACGAAACCCCACGAACGGGCATCGGCTGAGTTGTGGCGGTTATCGCCCATCATCCAGTAATAATCCATTTTGAAGGTATATTCGTCCGTCTTCTTGCCATTAATATAGATGCCGTCTTCTTTTACTTCCAGTGTATTACCTTCATAAGCTCTGATAGGGCGTTCGTAGATCGGCAGATTGTCCTCAGTCAGCTTGATGGTGGCACCTTTTTTCGGTATCCAGATCGGGCCGTAGTTGTTGCGGTCCCATTTGGTGTAAAGGTTCAACGGATACATTTGGCCGGAGAATATTTCCGGTTCCATAACGATGCTGCTGACGAGTTTCTTATTGGCAGACAGGGTTTCATACATTTTCTTCGTCAGTGGTAAGTCATAGGCCGGAGCCAGGCGACCTTGTGCGTCACGGTGAGTCAAGCCCATTTCCATTAATAAACCTTCGTTGCTGATTAATGTTTGGTCGTCCTTGCTGATACCCAATTCGCGGAACATATCTTCAGTGATGTATGGTCCTGTAGTCTGTACGAAGTAGTTGAGCTGCATTTCTTCAGGGTTTTCGAGCGGTTTGCCATCGATATATACCTGTGCATCTTTGATTTCCAGTGTGTCTCCGGGTAAGCCAACGCAGCGCTTTACGTAATTTTCCCGGCGGTCTACGGGGCGGACAACGATATCACCGTACATCTTGGGATTGGAACGTATCAGATTTCTTCCGGCATTATAATACAGATCGTAGACAGTGCGTTGTTGCTTGCGCGTCAAACTGTCCATATTTACCGGATTCGGATAGAGGCGTTGTCCTTCGTTGTAGGCAAGGGTGTAGAAATCCGTTTGCTGGAAGTTAGTGGCTACGGTGTCTCCGGCAGGGAAGTTGAATACTACGATATCATTCCGTTTCACTTTACCCAGACCCGGAACACGTTTATAGTCCCACTGGGGCCACTCGATGTATGATTTTGTATTCATTAGCGGCAAGGTGTGTTGTGCTAATGGCATAGACAGTGGTGTGTTTGGCACACGCGGACCATAACTCAACTTGCTGACATAAAGATAATCGCCTACCAGCAAAGATTTCTCCAGAGAAGAAGAAGGTATCTGATAGTTCTGAAATACATAGATGTTGACGAAATAAACAGCTACCAGTGCAAACACGATAGCATCTACCCAACTCATAACACTGCGTACAGCCGGATTCTCTGATTTCTTCCAGAAGCCCCAGGGAATTTTCTTGCTGATGTAGATGTCGAAGATGAAAGGTAGGACAATCAGCCCCAACCAGCTTTTTACCCATATCAGGAAAGCGAGGTAAAGCACGGTGACGATTGCGAATTTAACCCATTGGGCGCGAGTAGCTTTTCTCATTATTATATTATTTTTGTTGTTCACCACAGATTTTGTTGTTCACCACAGATAACACAGATTCACACAGATTTCTTTTAATACTAAAATTTAATTCTGTTCTCTTTCATCTGTGCGAATCTGTGTTATCTGTGGTGAAGCGTGTTTATTATTTTAAGAACGGGAACAAGTCACTCATTCCCAGATAACCTTGCTTGTCAGCAGTATATTCGGCAGCAAGAACGGCACCCAGTGCAAAACCTTTTCGATTTTTGGCATCGTGTGTCAGGATGATGCTGTCTGCTTCCGACTCGTAACGGATCACATGAATGCCCGGTACTTCACCTTCGCGGATGGAGCTGACAGGAATTTCATCTGCTGCACATTCGGCAGAACCGGAAACACTTCCGTCCGGTGCCTGCAAAGTTCCCTTCACCCAATGATCTTTACGGTCGATATTTTCCAGAATTTCTTCGGCAAGCGTGATGGCCGTACCGCTTGGTGCATCCAGTTTATGAATATGGTGTGTCTCGCTCATCGTCACGTCGTAGGCAGGAAACTGGTTCATAATCTTTGCCAGATACTTATTCACGGCAGAGAAGATGGTCACGCCCAAGCTGAAATTGGATGCCCAGAACAGCGTTTTACCTCCTTGGGTACAAAGTTTCTTGATTTCCTCACCGTGTTTGTCCATCCATCCGGTACTGCCGGAAACCAACTTCACTCCGGCTTCGAAGGTTTTTATATAATTGGAGTAGGCTACCATAGGATTTGTGAATTCTATGGCAACGTCTGCGCTCTTGAAAGCGTCCGAGTTAAAATCCTCCTGGTTGTTTACGTCGATGATGCTGACAATCTCGTGTCCGCGACTGAGGGCAATCTTTTCGATTTCCTTACCCATTTTACCGTAACCGATTAATGCTATTTTCATTCTTTCTTCTGATTAAATTCACTTTATCAACGTTCTATAGGTCGCAAAGATAATCTTTTTCTTACATTTGTTGCGTACATTAACTTCTTGTTAACAATGGAACTACTATTGCATTATGTCTGGAAGCATAAAATCTTTCCGTTAAAGGTGCTCCAGACCACCACCGGCGAACCGGTTGAAGTGATAGATGCCGGACTACCGAACACAAACGCAGGCCCCGACTTCTTCAATGCCAAACTAAAAATTGGTGGTACCCTTTGGGTGGGAAACATCGAAGTGCATACGTTGGCATCCGATTGGATGAGGCATGGTCACGATAAAGATGCAGCTTATGACAATGTCATTCTGCATGTAGCGGAAACTGTAGATTGCGAAGTGTTTCGTGCAAACGGAGCACCGGTGCCACAACTGCAACTATCCTGTCCTGAATCTGTTCGTCAGCGTTATGATGAACTGAGTCATGCGGAAATCTATCCTCCTTGTTATTCCATATTGTCTTTTCTTCCGAAACTAACAGTCCATTCCTGGCTTTCTGCTTTGCAGGTGGAACGTTTCGAGCAGAAAGCCCATGTGATTGCCGCCCGGTTGGAGCGATGCAATAATCATTGGGAAGATGTATTCTTTATCACCTTGGCCCGCAACTTTGGTTTCGGGCTGAATGGGGATGCCTTTGAAGCATGGGCCAGTCGTCTGCCTTTTCGTGCGATAGATAAGCACCGGGATAATCTCTTTCAAGTAGAAGCCTTCTTTTTGGGGCAAGCCGGGCTATTGGATGAAGAACTGCCGGATGCAGACGGGTATTATCTGAAGTTGCAGAAGGAATTTCGCTACTTGCAGCATAAGTTTGAACTGCCTGTTCCGATGGCTGCTACTCAATGGCGCTTTCTTCGCTTACGTCCAGGTAATTTCCCTCATGTCCGCTTGGCGCAGTTGGCAAATCTTTATTATAAAGAACAGTCCTTATTCTCCCGTATTATGGAAGCGGATACGCTGGAAGCTGTCCGGAAACTACTGACTGTCGCTACCTCTCCGTATTGGGAAGAGCATTTCAATTTCCGGAAAGTCTCTTCCTCCTGTGAAAAACAAGTGGGAAAGAATGCTCAGAACCTGATTGTTATTAATACTGTCATCCCTTTTTTATATGCTTATGGTCTGCATAAGGCGAATGAAGAGCTTTGCGAACGGGCTACGGGCTTTCTAGAAAGTCTGAAAGCGGAGGATAATCATATCATCCGCCACTGGAGTGGGGCAGGACTACCTGTATCTACTGCTGCTGATTCGCAGGCTTTGTTGCAGCTTCAGAAAGAGTATTGCGATAAGAAAGACTGCTTACGCTGTCGTTTTGGGTTTGAGTATCTGAGGCAGAAATGAAACATATGATGAAGGGTTACATGATAAGGGTGCAGGATCTATATATCGGATATGTTGCATCTATATATCGGACGCGTTGCATCTATATATCGGTCATGCTGCATCTATAGATGGGACATGCTGCATCTATAGATCTAACACCACCGTATAATATTCTTTTTCCTTTTTATCTCAAATCTGCGGATTTGCATTATCTTTGCGCCTGATTAATAAACCCTTTGACATTGTAACTAAATGAAGGCAATTCACTTTGTATTTTGTCTTTTCGCGGTACTTATGCTGACGACTACGAATGGTCATGCTGCCGCAACTAATGAGGACTTCCAGACATTCCTCAAGAAATTTACTTCCAGTGCTTCTTTCCAGTATTCCCGTATCAAGTTTCCGTTGAAAACTCCCATAGCCTTGCTAGAGGAAGACGGTGAGACGGAGAAAACTTTTCCGTTTACACGTGATAAGTGGGCGTTGCTGGGTGAAGATGCGTTTAAAGAAGAACGTATCACAGACGAAGAGGGCGGAGTTTATGTCTCCCGGTTTACCGTGAACAACCCCAAGCATAAAGAGTTTGAGGCTGGCTATGATGAGTCGGAAGCTTCCCTTCGCGTAGTGTTCGAACTGATTGACGGGAAGTGGTACGTTACCGATTGCTATACTGACTGGTATAATTTCGATCTTCCTATCAGTGAACTGCCGGAAACCATCACTACGATAGAAGAGGAGAATAAAGCGTTTGAGGAGATGCATCCTTAAATTACTAAAATATACCTTTTCTGTACGATTTATGTGTCATTTTCTCTAAAAAGTACCGTTTCTTTGCAATGTGGAAATATTGTAAACGAAACTAATACCGGAAATGACACATTCATCTTTCATACAAATTCTGTGGAAATGTCTTTTTCTTTTCCTGCCCTGTACCGTATTGGCACAGGATCGGCTCTCATTGGGCCATTGGATAGCCGAAGACCAGTCGGGAATAATGGACTTCACCATTCGTGAAGATACTCTTGAATTGATTGTCCCCGAAGGACTTACTTTATGGTATAAAGATCGCCTGACCGGCGATTACGAGATCAGTTACCATATCTGTATGGTAATGAATGGCGGTAAACACGACCGTCTGAGTGATATGAACTGCTTCTGGGCTGCAAACGACCCGAAACATCCCGGCAAACTCTTGGCCCGTTCCACTTGGCGAAACGGTGTCTTCCGCAACTATAATACATTGAACCTTTTTTATGTAGGCTATGGTGGTAATGATAATACCACTACCCGTTTTCGTCGTTACTACGGTCAGTTTTATGATGTAGACGAGGCCCGTATCAAACCTCTGATTAAAGAATATACCGACCCGGCTCATCTGTTGAAACCTAATCAATGGTATTATATTCAGATCCGCGTTCAGGACAATTGCACAACTTTTCTTGTAGATGGTGAGGAACTTTTCCGTCTGCCTCTCGAAGCCGGTGCAGGCGATGGACATTTTGGCTTACGCCTTCTTCAAAATCATGTCCGCTTCACGAATTTCCGTATCGAACACTTGAATTAACTCTATTAATATTCTCATACCATGATGACGAAACTTAATCTGATGAAACCTATTCTTGCCGTTGTATGCACTGCACTGTTTTCTTTCAGCCTGTCGGCACAGGTTGTAAAGAATGACCGGTTGCTCTCTTTTGAACAACCTGAACTTCCTACCGGGCTGAGCGCTACGAAGGCCACGCTTGGCATTAGCGACCAACATTATAAAGATGGTACGCATAGTTTGCGCTGGACGTTTGAACCCGGTTCTGTACTAACCCTTCAGCGTGATCTGAAGTTTGAGAAGAAAGACCCTACCGGAAAAGACACTTATCTTTCCGCTTTTATAGTTTGGGTGTACAATGCAAAGGCTCAGGATACTACTATTGAGTTTGAATTCCTGAAAGATGGAAAGAAGTGTACTTCCTTTCCTTTCGGTATTAACTTCACCGGCTGGCGTGCTGCGTGGGTCTGCTACGAGCGCGATATGCAAGGCACTCCTGAACCCGGGATGAATGAACTGCGTATCGTTGCACCTGATGTAAAGGGAGAGTTGTTCATCGACCATCTGATAACTGCCAGTAAAGTGGATGCCCGTCAGCAAACAGCTGATGTGCAGGTGCCTTTCGTTAATAAAGGAACCACCAACCATTGGCTGGTGATTTATGAACACTCCCTGTGGAAACCGGAAATAGCCCTTACTCCGGTTAGCGAGAAAGACAGACAAGATATGCAGTTGATGGAGAAACGTTTCCGCGATATGCTTTATACTCCTTCTAAACTGACAGAAAAAGAGATGAAAAGTATTCGTAAGAAATATGATTTCTATAGGATTACTTATAAGGACGGTGTTGTAAGCGGACTGCCCATCTTTATGGTACGCCAGGCTGAAGCTTACGAACGTATGTATCCCAACTGGGACAAAGGCATGTTCACCAAGTTAGGGATGGAGATGAGTGAGTATTTCAATCTGATGCGCCGGATAGCCTATGCCTATAACAATGCTTCGGATGCTGTGGCAAAGGATGAGCTGAAACAGAAGTTCCTGGCGATGTACGACCACATCACCGATCAGGGAGTAGCTTATGGCAGTTGTTGGGGAAACATCCATCATTACGGATACAGTATGCGCGGTTTGTATGTGGCCTATTTCCTGATGAAAGATGTATTGAGAGAAGCCGGAAAGCTGAACGAAGCGGAACGTACTTTGCGCTGGTATGCCATCACCAATGAAGTATATCCTAAACCTACGGTCAATGGCATTGATATAGATACTTTCAATACACAGACGCAGGGTCGCATGGCAAGTATCCTGATTATGGAAGATACTCCTGAAAAACTTCAATATCTCCGTTCTTTCTCCCGTTGGATAGATTATGGTTGCCGCCCGGCGCTCGGATTGGCCGGTTCTTTCAAAAAAGACGGTGCTTGTTTCCACCATCGCAATAACTACCCGGCTTATGCGGTCGGCGGTCTGGATGGTGCCACGAATATGATTTATCTGTTGAGCGGAACAGGATTCAAAGTATCTGAAATAGCGCACGAAACAGTAAAGAATGTATTGCTCACTATGCGTTTCTATTGTAATACCAAGCAATGGGCTCTTTCCATGTCAGGACGCCATCCCAATGGAAAGGGACAGTTGATCCCTATACAATATGCTACTTTGGCCTTGGCTGGCACTCCCGATGGAAAACAAAAATACGATCCTGAACTGGCTGCTGCTTATTTGCGTCTGGTTTCTTATACGGAAACTCCTGATAAGAATTCTCCTGATTATCTACCGAAAGCATCTACTGCCCATGAACAGAAATTGAAACAACTATTTGAAGCACAGGGATTCCGCCCCGAACCCGATCCGCAAGGTAATTTGGCGTTAGGGTACGGCTGCGTTTCAGTACAGCGCCGGGATAATTGGGCTGCTGTGGTACGTGGGCATTCCCGTTACCTTTGGGCAGCCGAACATTATCTGGATGCTAATTTCTTCGGTCGCTACCTGGCTCACGGAAGCATGCAGATATTGACCGGAAAATCCGATGAAATGGTTACTTTTACAACCAGTGGTTGGCAGGAAGCAGGCTTCGACTGGAACCGTTTTCCCGGTACGACGACTATTCATTTGCCATTCGATCAGCTTCGTGCCAAAGTGATGAATGTAGATACTTTCTCAGGTATGGAAGAAATGCTTTATTCCGACGAGGCTTTTGCAGGTGGCTTGTCTCAGGCAAAATTAAATGGTAACTTCGGCATGAAGCTTCACGAGCATGACAAGTACAACGGTTCACACCGTGCCCGTAAATCTTATCACTTCTTCAATGGAACGATCGTATGTCTGGGAACGGATATTGAGAATACAAATGAAGAATTCCCGACAGAAACTACCGTTTTCCAGTTGGCAGCCACTACTCCCGAAATGCATGATTACTGGGCAACTTATAAAAGTGACGGACAGACCTATATCGATCCTAACGGAGTAGGATATTATCTGTCGAAAAATACGATGAAAGCGGCGAAATATGAAAGGAATTTCCCACAAGTTACCGTAGGTGAACGTAATCCGAAACCTACTTCCGGTGATTGGGTTTCATTGGTATTAGAGCATGGAAAAGCTCCGAAAGGTGCTTCCTATGAATATGCTGTCCTGCCCCGTACGGATGCAGCTTCCTTGAAAGCTTTCGCAAAGAAACCGTCTTACAAGGTATTGCAACAAGACCGCAATGCTCATATCGTTCGTTCTCTGACTGATAACCTGACTTCATATGTACTTTTTGAAACACCACAGGCATTGCCCGGGGAGGGATTGCTACAGAAAGCTGATACTTCCTGCCTCGTCATGATACGTGAAGACAGAGATAAGCTCTTATTGACCGTTTCCCAACCGGATCTGGCACTATATCGAGGTCCGAGCGATGAGGCTTTTGACAAGGATGGCAAACGTATGGAACGCAGTATCTATTCGCGTCCCTGGATTGATAATGATAGTGGTGAAATACCTGTAACCGTTACTTTAAAGGGTGAATGGAATGTTGCAGAAACTCCTTATTGCAAAGTGATTTCCAAAGATAAGCAGCAGACTGTTTTGCAATTTACGTGCAGAGATGCCGCCAGCTTCGATGTGGAACTGAAAAAATAATGAAGTTAATCCTTAAAATAGAACTGTGATGAAAGTAAAGAATATAATGTTGTGTGCAACGGCTGTCGTTCCTTCTTTGGCTTGGGCGAAAGAGTTGCCTAATATCATCTACATTGTTACCGATCAGCAGACAGCCTCTGCGATGAGTTGCATGGGAAACGATGACTTGCATACTCCGAATATGGATAAACTGGCACAGGCGGGTGTTCTGTTCCGTAATGCCTATTGTTCTACGCCCCTGAGTGGACCTGCCAGGGCAGCTATGTTTACAGGCTATACTTCGCACGAAGTAGGACTTGCCCGAAATGGTACGCCGATACCGGATTCATTGCGTACCCGGACTTTGGGAACACTGATGCAAAATGCCGGTTATGATTGTATCTATGCCGGTAAATGGCATGTACATACTGCCTCCATGCCGGATAAAGAGTTTGGTTTTACTACTATCCATCCTCATAGTGATAATGGGCTGGCGGAAGCCTGTGTCGGCTTTCTGGAACAAAAACATACCAAACCCTTCTTCTTGGTGGCAGGATTCGATAACCCGCATAATATTTGTGAGTACGCACGTAGCCAGAATTTGCCTTGGGGGAATATAGAAGACCTGCCGCAGAATGAGTGGCCAGGACTACCTCTTAATTTTGCTAAGAATCCCTATGACGCTGATGTTATCAGTTATGAGCAGAGCCTGAATTATTCGGCTTATCCTACCCGTAACTATACTCCGGATGATTGGCGCCGTTACCGGAACCTCTATTACCGTCTGGTTGAAAAGGTGGATGCAGAAATCGGTAAGATTCTGAATGCTATAGACAAACAGGATTTATGGAAGAATACAGTCGTGATATTTACCAGTGATCATGGCGACGGAGTGGGAGCACACCACTGGAACCAGAAATCGGCTTTATATGAAGAGGTGGTAAATATCCCTCTGATTGTAACCTTACCGGGAAAGAAGAATGCCGGCAAGGAGATGCCGCAACTCGTGAATAATGGTGTCGATTTTTTTGCAGCAGTTTGCGACTGGGCAGGCATCCGGCTTCCTGAAGGGCTGCATGGTGTCTCTTTCAGATCGTTGGTAGAGAAAGCTGATCCGTCATTGAAGCATCAGGACTATATCGTAACCGAAACTACTTTCGATAAAGGTGGAAATACACGTGGCTGGGCTTTGCGTACCTCTCGCTATAAATATGTGTTGTATGACAAAGGCCGTTACCGTGAGCAACTTTTTGATATGGAAAAAGACCGTGGCGAAATGCGGAACCTCGCCATCGAGGAGAAATACAAAGAGATCCTGTTGCAACACCGTGAGTACCTGCACGACTGGATGAAGCTGCATCATGTAGCGCAGATACGTAAAGATGTACATACGATTCCGGGCGTAAATCCGGAATAAGATTAATGATTATCCCAACAAGCTGCGGACTGCCGCCTGGTAAGTTTCCAGCTTGTTGGACTTATGAATCGCCTTTTTTGCTTTTCGGTCTCCGTCCGGCATCAGATATTCCCAGAAGTTTTTCATTTTCGTCAGTAGTTGTTTGTCTCCCCCTTCCAGAAGATTGCCATACTGGGCAAATACGTCAGCATGGAACAATCTGAGTCTCTCCTGCATATCCTTTTCGGAAAGTGGATGTCCCTGTTGATACTCTAAAGCTAAGGCGGGATTGGCAAGCAGTCCACGACCTATCATGATACCTGCCAGTCGTGGAAAGCGTTCGCTGATAGTCTGTATATCTTCTACTGTAAGTAAATCACCGTTATAAATAAGCGGATGGCTGCATTCGTTGTAGAAGGCTTCAAAACCTTTTAAATCCACTTCCCCTTTATATTGCTGTTTTCCCAATCGGGGATGCATGATGATATGTGTCAGTGGCAGTTCATTCAGCAAGGGTAGCAAAGCCAGACTTTCTTCCGGGTTCTCCCAACCCAACCTCATCTTGACAGAGAACTGAAGGTCGGGGTGATTCTTTATGGCAGCAGTCAGCAACTCCCGTACCTCTTCGGGATAAGGAAGCATTCCCGAACCATTGTGCCGTTTAGCCAAAAGAGGGAAAGGACATCCCAGATTTATGTCCACATTCTTATATCCTTTTTCGATGAATAGGGCAATTATCAGCTCCATTTTGTCCACATCGGGAGCAATTAGTTGCGGAATAAGCTGCACGCCACGGTTGTTTTCCAGAGTAATTTCGCGCATGTCTTTTTTTCGGATTTCTCCGTGCTCTACACGTACAAAAGGAGTATAATAGCTCTCTACACCACCGAATATACGGGCATGCGCTTGTCGGTAAATAGCCTCGGTGTAACCTTGCAGCGGGGCAAAATGAATGGGGAGGGTACTCTGCATATCAATTAGTTATTCAATATTTCTGCAAAGGTAACTATTTTAGCGGAATAACCATGTTCCATAAAACCATACCTGAACTATACTTGCTCCGTACCAACCTCGTACTTTCGTCGTGTAGAGGTACCTCTGAGTGGAGAATGTACGGAGCAAGTACGGTTCAGACAACTTCCAGGCATGTAGCAGAGTAATTGCTACAAATATTCTTCCGGGATTTTTAATTTTGCTGGAGACTGAATTCTACAGGTTGCCCATGTTGGCAATGAACAGTGAGAATGGTATTCTCTCCGTCTGCAGTCAGGATTACTTTTTCATTAGGTATACTGATTTTCCATTTTCCTTTTAATTCAAGTCTCTTTTTAAGAACACGGCTGGGGTTCTTGGTGGTATATGCTTTTTCCTCAATATTTAGGTTTGGATCGCAAACGCTCATAATGATATTCGCTTTGTTCCTTCTATACATAACCATTGTTTCTGCCGGAATAAGACTAAGTAGGCTATCCTGTTGCGAACGATAGGTTTCGAAGACAGCATAGGCAGTGATATTGGTTAATCGGTCGTGAACGATATGTGCACTATCATTTCGTTGTAATACTTCGTATGTTTGCAAAGCCTCATGTTCTTTTAATTCCAGATCGGTTGGCTGTATCCATACGAGGTATTCATACGTTCCGTTTTTAGGGGCTTTTCCATGTTCAATCCATGCTGAAGCGAAAGTGCCCTGTGTTACAGCACGTGTTTTTTCATGACGGGATTCTTGTTCCGTGATCTGTATTTGTACATTACCGTCTTTCACGAAATAGTGGTTATTGTAACCGTCCTTGATAGAAAGTAACTTTTCAGTAGTACCGGAAAGTTTCTTTTTGAAACCAATCTCTTTTTCTTCTTCTCCGTTAACGAGGATGGTGCTCTTTCCCTTTTGGAATGTACTTTGGAAGAGAGTTGTTTCGGTTGGATATTCGTTATTGCTGTTATGAATACCTGTTCCTAAACAGATCATCCGGTTTTCAAAGCAGAAGACGGATTTGCGGGCCATGAAATCCGGAGTGAAGTTTTTCAGTTCACGTTCCATCAGTTTCGTAACAAACATGCCGTTTTTCCCTTCCAGTGAACTACTACCTGAGAAATTTTCTTTGGAATGTGCCATGGTAGTTCCCGGTAGCGGGCTATCCAGTAATTCGAATGGTAAGTGGATGGTCGTAGTTCCCGGTAGGCGATTCCAATCCCAACCGTTCTCATCGTAACCGCTGGCAAGGCGTGAGGGGTATCCCATAATCTGGACGGAACCATAACTCTGATAACGTCCGTAGCGATTGTCTTTCCGGTAAATTTCAGATCCCCAGACGTCAGTGGTATATCCCTTTAAGGTTACCATCCAATCGCTTCTCCGGAAAATACCTGCCGCTCCATAGTTGTATACAAAGAAGCCTTGCGGAGCAGCGGCGGGAGTGATACCTTGCGTTTTGAAGTAACGTGCTTCAGGGGTATCCTTTTCACAAAGCCGTAGATAGTCTGCTGCCAGATAATGATCGAAAGCTTTGCCTTCTCCTGATAAGTCTCCCGATAGAGCAAGATAAGCAAAAGCTGCTACATCATCCGCTTTCATCGAGCCGCCGAAAGGATGTCGTCCGCTGATGCCAACTCCCCATTCATATTTGTTGGAGTAGTTGCGCATGGCAATAAAGGCGGATTTCAGTACTTGACGGGCTTCTTCGGTAGGTTCATAGACTGTCTTATTGGTTAAGGAGATGAATTGCCCTACCATGGCTAGTACACCTGTGGTATACGCCGGATAGAAACCGCCATGGTGGAAAGTGGTTCCGTCTACTTTGATACCTCCGATAGTGCCCGGAGTGTATTGAAGAGAAGAGGATACCCAACGGGAAAGACCTTTCAGTGCGCGTACTCGTTCCCGTTCGTCAGTGAACAGTAGTGCTGAAACTGTTTTAGCCATTAAGAGGGTGTGCCAACTGTCCAGTAGTTCATCTCTGCCGTATTGGTAAGGCTGACGGGTTTCTTGCAAGGCAGACCAGAATATGAGGGTGGATAAGATATTATCACGGTTGGGAGCTTTCCAGATGACGTCGCGCATTAACCAGGCTGTAGTATAAATTTTCCGTACCTGATATCCGTAATGATGATTGGTTCCCATTCCGCTACCGAAGGAGAAGCCCTGATTGATGGCGAAGTCCCAGACGGTGAAGTAATTCTGACGGGAAGTTTCGGAATGATTGTAATAAGCATCGTAAGCGAATCCGGAGAGCATTGTTTCCAGGTCATTCCAGGATATTTCTCCTTTGGAACGGTCCAGTTCATCGGGAGTCAGGATAGGGGCACCTGTGAATCCAGTTCCGGAGCGTTGAATATTGGCTTTCTGAAAAACATTGTATGCTTTGGAAACTGCTTCCTTCGGCGCTTTCTGAATATCGAGGGCAGTAGTTAATCGCTGTTCTACGGTACGCAGTTCGTCTTTTTCTGCTTGATTGAGGGTGGAAGGTAATGGAATATCATACCTATATTGTTCCCATTGCCAAACCCGGCACCAATGCCACAGGTCACGATACGAGAGGGAGTTATTGTAAGGCATCTGTAAGTCGGGGGTAGTGCGGTCGTTCATCTTTTTCACAGGGAAAGTCAAGCGGTCCAGAAATATGCGACCTTTTCGTTCAGGGGCTATCAGCCGATAGCTTGCTATTTCTTTGTTTTGTTTATCTCCTTTCATGTGCTGGAAGCCGATCCAGCAAGCGCGCCAACCAGCCGATGCCAACTGGAAACTGAACCAATAAGAGACATCTCCTTGGGGGGAAAGGAATTCAAAACGAATGGAATCTTGTTGAGGGACTTCATTATAAATCCATAAGGTTATTCCGTATGAATTTTCCATTCGCTCATCAAGGGTGAGAGGCTGTTCAAGAGCAACGTTGAGTTTGGAACCGGAACGGAAATCCCATTTCAGACTCTGTTTCCCTTCTTTATAATACTGAGTAGATAAAGTTATCTTTCCCTTATCACTTGTTTGAAACTGCTTGGGAATCCCAGTCTCAAAACCTATCAGTTGGGCAAAGGATACTTGACCGCATAGCAGCGCAAGGATGAATAGCAAGTGTTTTCTGGTCATAAGGCATATTGTTTTTAAGTTTTTAAAAAGAGGGAGAGGAACCTCACGGTCACTCTCCCCATACATATCAAATTGATTAAGGTCTATTTGATTTCATTTTAAGGTTAGAAGTTATGTATGTAGCTATTTCTTGGGATTCCAATAGCTGTTTTGTTCTAACTTGGTGTTCACAGACAATTCTTTATTGGGGATTGGCAAGAACTGGTGTTTGTCCTGAGTGCTTCTAGTAAAACCTTCGGCACCGCTTCTGTTTGCCTTTTTGTTTGACCAACGTGCATCTTCAATAGCATTTGCCAAGTTTTTACTGATTGTCTCTACATAAATACCCCAACGGATCAGGTCATATTTACGTAATGCTTCGAAGCAGAGTTCGCGTCCACGTTCGTCACGAATTTCTTGGCGCAGTGCATCTGCTGAAATAGTTTCAGGTAATTTACCGATTCCGGCACGCGTGCGTACTTCATTGATGGCAGATACGGCTAGAGTGGTAACCCCTTTTGATTCTAATTCTGCTTCTGCCAGCATTAATAGAACATCAGCGTAGCGTAAAATAGGGAAGTTTTCTTCAGTGAAATTTTTGTGCTGGGGGGTACTCTTTTCCCATTCACGGCGGAATTTGCCGCAGCAACGTTCTACAATAGCTGTTTTGCCCCATGCTTTTTCAGTGCCATTGGCGGCAATCTGGTAAGGAGCCATAGCCAAATCACGTCTTAAGTCACCAGGATTTTTCTCGTACAGATCCCAAAGAATGAGTGAACCGGCATAAAAAGCGGCGCCATATCCTTTCCCACAATTTGCATTTTGCATATTACCGATCTCGTTGCCCATACGACCTTCTGTATATTTACCGTCATCACGGGTACCGATGAATTCCGCTTCCCACATACTTTCATTATATTCGGGATCGTATTGATCAGAAGCCATCATTTTCCAGATAGCATAAATGTCATTTTGATATAGTTTGTGCTTCTTAGAGTCATAAACAGCTTTAGCATACTTGGCAGCTTTTTCATAAAAAGGTTGTCCACCTTCACTCGGATAACCGGCGCGCCACAGGCATACGCGTGCCAAGATACCTTCGACAATGGTTTTCTTTACATGAGAAGGTGATTTGTCATATTCTTTATCATCTACCATGTCGATACAGTCTTCCATTTCTTGGATAATCCAGTCAAGTGCTTCTGCATGGGGGGTGGCAGCTTTGCTACTCGTAGCTATGTCTGTAACCGTTTCTGTACGGATAGGTACTTCATACCAGCCTTGTACCAAAAGGAAGTGATAGTAGGCACGAAGAAATTTAGTTTCTCCTTTGATACGTTGTCTTATATACTCTTTATCTTCGGGAAATTCAGCTTTATCAATATTATCAAGTAACACATTGGCATTATTAATACCGTCATAAAGATCTGTCCATGTATCAAAAAGTTGCGCATTTGCAGCATCATGAGTGTTGCAGACTGCACCGTGATTCTTTACTGGATTTCCATCAAATTCGCGGGCAAAATAACTTAAATCATCAGTGTTGGAGAACATCAGTGAGTAATTATTACCGTAAACGGTCCCTTTTACCAAGGTATAATATACTCCAGCCAAGGCCATTGTACAATCTTTTTCATTCTGGTAGAACGTTTCAGGAGCAACAAAGTCATAGGGCTTTGTGTCGAGGAAGTCGCATGAAGCCATTGTAACTACGAGTGACCACAAGCATATCTTTTTAAAGAGATTATTCATTTTCTTCATATTCGTTTTTCAGTTTAGTGATTAGAAAGTTACATTTACACCAAGTGAGGCATTGAATGCACGAGGATAAGCCGACCAGTCAAATCCAGGAGTTAACACAGAGTGACGTGTAGAAACTTCAGGGTCTGAACCGGAATATCCCGTAATAGTAGCAATATTTTCAGCAGAAACGAATACTCTTGCTGCACTGAGGCCTATTCTCTTCAAAGTCTTGGTATCAAAGTTATATCCTAAAGAGATTGTTTTCAATTTCAGGAATGATCCATCTTCTACGTACAGTGAACTGTATTCATCAGCGCCGACTGCTCTTACACGGGGGATATTGCTGGTAGGATTGCTTTCACTCCAACGGTTCTTATAAGATGCGAACTGGTTCAACTGTTTTTTAGCTCCTGGATTTTCCATTACGAGACGATTCACATTGAAAACGTCATTACCGTAGCTCCACTGCAAGAAGATATTTAAATCCCAGTTCTTATAGACGAAATTGTTAGTAAAGCCACCTGTATGCAGTGGATGTCCGTTGCCAATTACTGTCCGGTCATTATCTGTAATCAGATTGTCCTCGCTGCCATCGATGTTCTTATACTTTGGATCACCGGGCTGGCAACCATCTTTAAATTTAGGAACTCCTGGTTTCAGTTCATAAGTCTTCTTCCCGTTTTCATTAACAGTGATATTGAAATCTTCTTCTTTATATGTTCCGTCATATACGAAACCATACATTTTACCTGCAGATTCGCCTACACGACTGACATAGGCTATCTGGTTCCTGAATTTCTGGTCCCAGCTGATGTAACTTGTCATCTGTTCTTGCCCGTAGTTTAAAGACAAGATTTTATTTTTATTGAATGCTATATTGAAACTGGATGACCAGGTAAAGTTCTTATTCTGTATGTTAGTACTTTCTAAAGTAACTTCAAATCCTGTATTGCGTAACTCACCAATGTTAAGACGGGTAGTTGCATAACCGGAACTGGCAGGAGTATCTGCATTCATCAGCAAATCTTTGGTTGTTTTGATATAGTAGTCAATATTCAGGTTTAAGCGCCCATCCAAAAAACCTAAATCCAAACCAAAGTCATATTGCTCGGTCGTTTCCCATTTCAGGTTAGGATTAGCAATGCTGGAAACATAGTATCCTGGATAGAAAGTGCTGTCCCAAGGATATTTATAAGTATTTTCACTTGCATACAAACGAGCCATGTAATCATAGTCTCCAATACGATTGTTACCTGTGAGACCGTAGCTGACACGCAATTTACCATTAGATAGCCACGTTAGATTATCTTTTACGAAGTTTTCACGTCCGAAAGCCCAAGCCAGTGAGCCTGAAGGAAAATATCCCCAGCGATTGCCTGGTGCGAATTTGGATGAACCATCGGCACGCATGGAGAAAGTTACGTAATATTTTGAATCATAATTGTAGTTTAAACGTCCCAAATAAGACATCAGAGCATTTTCTCCTTTAGAAGCGCTGACAACAGGAACATCACCATTTCCTAAGCCAGCCATGCCTAATGATTCATTAGTGATGTGAGAAACGCTGACATCATGATAGTAGCTGGTGTTTTTTTGGAAAGTGATACCCAACAGGGCGTTTAGATTATGTTTTTTCTTGTTGAAAACATAACTCAACGTATTCTCATTCAGATAGCTTCTGCTTTCTGATTGATATAGATAAGCATTGACTCCCTTACTTTGAGTATTGTTTGGATGACTATTACCGGTACGTGTTTGAGAATTGTTGAATTCTTCGTTCTTATAGTCTTTGCCTGTATAACCAGCTGTTACTTTTAACTTCAGGTTCTTGATGATTTCCCATTCTACACCCAAATTAGCTTGCAGGGTATTTGTAATTTTACGACGATATTCGTTTTGTGCAGATTTTACCGGATTGAATCGATAATCGTTGTTTATGTCTACATCTTCGTCATAAAGTTCTGCCAATAGGTCGGAACCGGAAGGAGAAACAGGGCGGTAACCCCATACACTGTACATTAATGAGTTAGAAGACTGAGAAGTATTGATAGAGGGGTTAGGACCATTTTGAGTAACACTGGCATAGTTAACATTTGCATTAACTTTAATACTCTTGTTGATTCTTTGATTCAGATTGAAACGACCTTGATAGCGATTTAGATCAGAACGTATAATAACGCCTTCTTGGTTACTGTATGATAGAGATGCGGTGTAGTCCATTTTGTCTGTACCACCACTTAAAGCAACGTGATGGTTATGACTTAAAGCAGTGCGGTAGATTTCGTCCTGCCAGTTATAATTCTTCATTGTTTTGTAATCATCAAGTGTCAGTCCGTTTTTTAAATAGAAGTATTCAAATTCGTCAACCATTTCACCGTCTACTTCTTTTGTATTGCCTGCCATTATTTCTTTCTGCATACATGCAAAATCATAGGCATTCATGACATCCATTTTATTTTTAACGGTGCTAAAGCTCACACTACCGTTATAGGTAACCATTGTTTTTCCGGCTTTACCTTTTTTAGTGGTAATGATAACGACGCCATTAGCACCACGGGAACCATAGATGGCTGTAGCTGAGGCATCTTTTAGTACGTCAATTGATTCGATGTCATTTGGATTGAGCGCACCCATACTTGAGCTTTCCATAGGGAATCCGTCAATAACATAAAGAGGAGCAGTACTTTGAGTTAATGAACCGGCACCACGAATAACAATATTGAAGTTGTCGCCCAAACCACCGTCAGAAGAAGAAACTTGAACGCCTGCGATACGTCCACCTAAAGATTCGGCAATATTGTTGATAGGAGTTTTTGTCAGGTCATCCATATTGGCCTTACCAATAGAACCGGTTAAGTCGCGACGCTTTACGTCACCATAACCTACTGCGACAACAACTACTTCATCCAGTTGTTGGGCATCTTCCTTTAAATTGATAATGAGTTTTGTTTGATTGTTGACAGCAATCTCTTGTGTCTGGTAACCTACAAAAGATACAACTAAAATACCTTTTGAAGGTACATTTGTTAATTTGAAGTTTCCATCTAAATCTGTAATGCAACCATTGACGGTTCCTTTTACCACTACGGATGCACCGATAACAGGACCTAAGTTGTCGTTTACAGTACCAGTAACTGTTATTCCTTGCGCTCTTGCTTGTGTCGCAAACAGAACAAAAAGTAACATGATACTTAGCGCTTTCAAGAGGCTTGATTTCTGTTTCATAAATATTAAATTAATTAGTTTTTAAAAAAGGTTGTTCTTTCTCGTTAAACGATTCGAATCACAACGCAAATGTATGTGATTGAATAGAAGTCGACTTTAGTTAATAGTTCGCAAAAAGTACGAATTTGTACATTCTTGATAAAGAAACCCTGTTCTGTACGATTCCTTACTTTGTACCCTGGTTCTTCCCGGCCTTTACCTGCTCCAGTAGTATTGAAAGCTCTTTTACCATCTCCGGATGTGCTGCTGCAACGTTATTTTTCTCCGACGGATCTATGGAAATATTGTACAGTTGAGGTTTGGGATCATTCCCTAACTCCATTTTAGTCCAATGTTCGACAGCGGGTTTATCACTTGGCTCGATGTACTTCCATGTTCCTTGAATAATCGATAAAGTATTGTTCAAATTCTGCTGTACTACATAGTCGCATCCGGTATTATCTTTCCCTAAGAAAGTGGCTAATTGATCACGGCTGTCAGGAGCAACGGTTGCGGGTGTAAGCGGGTGATTCAACAACGCAGCCAAAGAAGCATATACATCAATCATAGAGAATAAAGCTTGCTGTTTACAAGGCTGAATACCGGCAGGCCAACGTACAATGAATGGAATACGTGTTCCGGCTTCATAGGCACTGTACTTTCCACCACGGTATTGTTTCATAGGAGTGTGACCATTCAGTAGTTCAAGAGCCTGATCTTGATAGCCGTCGTCAATGACAGGGCCGTTATCGCTACAGAATACAAAGATGGTGTTATCCGCAAGGTTCAGACTGTCCAGAGTGTTCATAATCTCGCCCACAGTCCAGTCCAGTTGCAGGATTACATCACCACGGGTTCCCATACCGCTCTTTCCGGCGAAACGGGCGTGGGGGACGCGTGGAACATGTACATCTTGCGTACCCATGTACATAAAGAAAGGTTCGTCTTTATGCTTGATAATAAAATCTTTTGCTTTACCTGTGATGACATCTGCAATGTCCTCATCCACCCAAAGAGCAGATTTACCACCGGTCATCCAACCGATACGGGGAATACCATTTACAATCGTATTGTTATGTCCCTGGCTGGGTTTCAGTTTTACAAGTTCCGGATTCTCCAATCCGGTAGGCCAGTCACCCACTTTGTGGTTATAGTTGACGGTAATGGGATCGTTAGGATCCAAACCTACTACATGTCCGTTCTCAACGAATACACAAGGTACACGGTCAACTGTGGCGGGAATGATGTATTCGTAATCAAATCCTATATCTTGAGTATTAGGCTTTATCAGATGATTGAAGTCCGTACCACCTTTGGGGCCGAGTCCCAGATGCCATTTTCCTACGGCACCGGTAGCATAGCCTTCTGCCTTGAACATATCAGCCATGGTGACACAGGCTGTGTCGATAATCAGCTCAGAGTTACCCGGAGCGATTCCCGTGTTTTCCTGCCTCCAAGGATACATACCTGTCAACAGACCGAAGCGGGAAGGAGTACTGGTAGAGGAGGTAGCATAGGCATTGGTAAACTGTACACCTTGTCCGGCAAGACGGTCGATATTAGGAGTACTTATCTTGGTAGCGCCATAGCAACTCAAATCGCCGATACCCAAATCGTCGGCAATTAAGTATATCACATTAGGTTTCTGACGGGTGTTGTCAGTGGTTTCCTTTTTCGATGGATTTCCACATCCAGCTATCAGGGCTGCGCCCGGGAGGAGAGACCATAAAGGTGAAAAATGTTTCATAGCTCTTTGACTTTAGATTGTTATTTCTGAGGTCAAAGGTAATGGCTTTCGGGAAATTCTGTGTATAGTAGAGTACAAGTGAAGGGGAAAAACGTACAAAACACGTATCGAGTGTATGTTTGGTACTTTGCCGGCCTCTTGCCTGTTAAGTGGCAAGAGGCGGTTCTTCTTCGTTCTTTTCATCGGAGTCCATATTTTCTCCTTTACGGTATGCCAGCGGACTGATCTGGTATACGTCCTTGAAACACTTTGAGAAGTAGCGTGAAGAACTGAAACCTATTTTGTCCGATATCTCGGTAATGTTTAGTTCCGGGTTGTTCCGCAACATCAAGGCGCCTTTTTTCAGGCGGATGGTCAGGATGAAGTCATTCGGTGTTTGCCCGGTGATGGCTTTCAGCTTAGTGAACAGGTTGGTACGTGCCATAGCCATTTCGCGGGCGAAGATATTGACATTAAATTCCGTATTATCCAGATTCTTTTCGATGATGCTGATGGCGCGGTCCAGGATTTCCTTGTCTATCGGGTTGGTGGCAAGCATCTGTGCATAAGCTTGTGGTTGTTTACTGAACTTTTCTTGGAGGAGAATGCGTGAATTTACCAGGTTGTTACAACGCGAAATCAACAGATTCGTGTTGAATGGTTTGGTGATGTAATCGTCCGCACCGATACGCAGTCCTTCAATGTTTTGTTCTACGGCGGTCCGTGCGGTAAGCAGTACTACCGGTATGTGGCAAGTATTGAAATCATTTTTAATCTGTTTGCAGAGCTCGGTACCGGACATTTTGGGCATAACGACGTCGCTTACCACAATATTCGGCATTTCCTTCTGTATCAGCTCCAGACCTTCTTCACCGTCTGCGGCTGTCAGCACTTGATAGAATGGGCGGAAGATGTTTGCCAACATCTCACAAATGGAGGCATTGTCTTCCACGATAACCATCTTGACATCGGGCATGCGCTTAATCGGGGCATTTTCTTCCAATTCAGCTTTGAGTGAAGCATCTATTTCAGAAATTTGCGGTTGTTCTATTTGCTGTACGTCTTCGCTCTTTTTGCTGATTTCCTCAGTATTGAAATGGGCGTTGCCCAGGTGAAGGCGGACGATGAAACTGCTGCCCTTGCCCAGTTCGCTTTCTACCTTGATGGTGCCGTGGTGCAGTTCGACGATGCCTTTCGTCAGGGCCAGACCGATGCCGGTGCCTACACCGGTGGTGAGACTGTCCATCTGCTCTGTCTGATAGAAACGGTCGAATATCTTATCTACTTCTTTGGCATCGATACCGCTACCTGTATCAGTCACGCGAATTACGGCTTCATTGCCTTCGGTGGTGATGCTGAGTGTGATGGTATCTTCGGCTTGGGTATGCTTGATGGCATTGGATAGCAGGTTGTTGATTACCTTCTGCATTTGCTTTTGGTCATACCATACTTCAAGACTTTCACAGTCTTTCTCAAAATTGAAATTGATCTGTTTGCTGCTTGCATATTCCATGAAGATGAGGTAATTCTCATAAAGGAAATGCACTATGTTGTGCGGGCTGACTTTTACCTTCATGTGTCCTTGTTCCTGTTTGCGGAAGTCTAGGAGTTCGGTGATCAGTTCGCGCAGCTGGATGCTGTTCTGGTAAATGCTCAGTATCTTATTATAAATGGTGGGTGTGAAGTTTTGCAATTGCATCAGAGTTTCCACCTGCGATACGATGAGTGTAAGTGGCGTGCGGAACTCGTGCGAGATGTTGGTGAAGAAGCGTAGTTTCGATTGGTTCAGCGCTTCCACGTCTTGTATATGCTTCTGTTCGTACTTCAATGATTCACGCAGCTTAATTCTCGATTTGTATGTCTTCACCAGATACCACAAGAGGATACCGGTCACTATCAGATAAATAAGATAGGCGAGCGGAGTCTTATAATAAGGTGGCAGTACATGAATCGTAAGATGCACCTGCGGACAGATGGACTCTTCTTTTCCTTTAGGTTTAATCAGCAGATTATATGTTCCGGCATTCAGGTTCGTGTAGGTGATGATAGGTTGGCCGCGCGTGCTGTTCCAGTCTTCGGAGAAGCCTTCCAGTTTGTAAATGATTTCATTCTTATTGGCTGCCACGTAGTTGGAGGTGGCAAATTCGATGCTGAACATGGTTTGGTTAGCATTCAGGGTGATTTCCTGTGTATGGCATAGGGATTGCGTCAAAATGCCCGTTTCATCGCTCACTTTTACTTCGGCGCCGTTTACGATGAGGCGGGAAAGGATGATCTTGTAAGGCTTCGGGGTGAAATTAAGTTCCAGTTCATTGAATGAGAGCATACCTTGCGTACCGCCAAGGAAGATTTCTCCGTCGCGTGTTACACAAAGGGCGTTTTCATTGACAGCTGTCAGCGGGAAACCATTCTCCACGCTGTAGTTCTGAAACTTTTCCACTTTCTGATCGAAGATGGAGAAGCCCTGATTGGTAATCAGTATCAGTTTACCGCTGACGGGAGATTCTTGTGTATCGTAAATGCAATCACTGACAAGTCCGTTCTTGCCCTTGTCGAAGTTTTCGAAATCGTTGGTAGCGGGACGATACAGGTCGAGGCCACTTCCCGAAGTAGAGAACCACAAGTTACCCTTACTGTCCTGCATGATGTTGTTCACATTATTGTTGCTGAGGCTGTGTGCCTGCGTTCCGTCGTGACGGTAGTTGGTCAACTTGTTCGTATCGAAGCGGTAGGAGAAGATACCTTCGCCTGTGGCGGCAATCCAGAGCGTACCGTCATTATCTACCTCTACATCTGCAACCATAGTTATCTTACGCCCTTCTTTGCTATCTTTAAAGAGCTGTTGACATTTTCCGGTCTGAGGATTGAACAGGCATACACCGTTTTGGGTAGCGACAATCAATTGGTCCTGATAGGGGGCAATGTCACGAACGATATTGGACGGAAGAGTTTCCGGATTTCCTTCTTCCATCAGATAATGCGTGAATGCGCCTGTGCGGATATCCAGTTTGTTCAGTCCGCCAAGATGGGTTCCTATCCAGATGATTTCCTTTGCAGGATCATAATAGAGGGCTTTCACGTTACTGTGGGAGATGCTGTTGCGTCCCTGTCCGGCAAGATACCACTTGAACTCACGTGTACGGCGGTTGTAGAAGTTCAGTCCGCCTCCTTCCGTGCCAATCCACAGATTTCCGTTCTTATCTTCAATGGTGCGTCCGACTACGGGACTGCTTAATCCTTCTTTTTCATGGATGGAAGCTTTGTATCGGGTATAGATTTCATATTCGGGGTTGAAGTAATTGACACCGCCGAAGTAAGTACCCAGCCATAAAGTACCTTGATTATCTTTTACGATGCACCAGATGGACGAGTGTGTAAGTCCTTCATTCTGCATCTCGTTGGAGGTATGGTTTTGGAAAAGTCCTGTCGTTTTATTGTACCGGTTCAGACCGTTGAAGGTTCCTATCCAGATATTGCCAAGATTATCCTCACAGCAGGATCTGACAAAATCGGAAGATATGCTATGCGGGTTCTTCGGGTCGTTTCGCAGGTTCTCGATATTTCCGTCTGTTTTCACTCGGAAGAGTCCCTTTTCCCAGCTTCCGATCCACAGTTCGCTTGCATTGTCCTGGTAAATACTGGTGATATTTCCTTTCTCGATGGGGTGGGTTAGCAGATGTTCGTCTATTTTCAGATTGAACACACCTTCGCTGGTGGTTCCTATCCACATGTGTCCTTTGTCTTCGAACATGCAGGATATTTCGATGTTTTCTCCTGCCATCTGGTAGTAAAGATCAAAGTTATCGGTTTGCTCATTATAGCGGTATATTTCATTCTTTTTCCCGATGAAAAGGCCGTTTTTATAATATATGCTATTGATGTTTCCTTGCAGGAGGGTGGTGAAGCGTTGGGTAGTCAGATCGAACTGGGCAACACCTTCGGTACAGAGCAGGTAGATTTTTCCGTTCTGGTCGCCTGCCATGCGGAGCACGGTGTTACAGAAAAGGCTGTAGGGATCGTTTTTGTTCAGTTTGTAAGTCTGTATATCGTTTCCATTGTAACGGTTCAAACCTTCGCGCGTACCAATCCATAAGATACCATTTTCATCAATATACAAACTGTTGACACTAAACTGGGATAGGCCGTCGTCGGTGGTTAGATGATTGAAAGTGATATTCTGGCTGTGTACGTTTGCCGTAACTATGCTTACTAAAACAAGAAACAGCGTTCTGATAAACTTTTGCACTTTTCCTCCGGTATTTTAAGGTTTCAAACACAAATATAAGGCGTTTTGCTCAAAAGGGGGATGTTTATTGGCTGTTTTTTATGGTTATGTCTGTCGAAATGTATATTTTTGGGCGTTTGTCGGACGAATTTTGACTTTTGCTTTCATTCGGAAGGTGTATATTTGCATACCAATTTTAAATCTATTATAAAATATCATGAATAACCTCCAATCCATTGTATCCCATTTCAATACGAAGGGTACAGTTAACGAAATCCAGCCTTTGGGCAGCGGACTGATTAATGACACGTACAAAGTGACTACTTTGGAAGCTGACGCGCCCGACTATGTATTGCAACGTATCAACCACGCTATCTTCCAGAATGTGGAAATGTTGCAGACAAACATTGAAGCCGTTACCCGGCATATCCGCAAGAAACTTACGGAACAGGGAGCGGATGATATCGACCGCAAGGTACTTTCTTTTATTCCTGCCGATACGGGAAAAACGTATTGGTACGATGGCGAAAACTATTGGCGCATCATGACTTTCATTCCCAATGCAAAGACTTATGAAACGGTGGATGCGGAATATTCTTATTATGCCGGTGTTGCTTTTGGCAATTTTCAGGCGATGCTTGCGGATATTCCGGATACGCTGGGAGAGACGATTCCTGACTTCCATAATATGGAGTTTCGTCTGAAGCAGCTTCGGGATGCCGTGGCTGCGGATGCGGTGGGCCGGGTGAAAGAAGTGCAATATTATCTGGATGAGATTGAAAAGCGTGCAGACGAAATGTGTAAAGGTGAACGTTTGTATCGTGAGGGTAAATTGCCTAAACGTGTATGCCACTGTGATACGAAGGTGAACAATATGATGTTCGATGAAGAAGGGAAGGTGCTTTGCGTAATTGATCTCGATACCGTAATGCCCAATTTTATCTTTTCCGATTTCGGTGACTTCCTTCGTTCAGCAGCCAATACGGGCGCCGAGGATGATAAAGACCTGGATAATGTGAACTTCAATATGGCAATCTTTAAGGCGTTTGCAAAAGGCTATCTGGAGTCTGCAAAAGTCTTTTTGCTTCCGGTAGAGATTGAGAACTTGCCGTATGCCGCTGCGTTGTTCCCTTACATGCAGTGTGTTCGTTTTTTGGCAGATTATATTAATGGTGATACTTATTATAAGATTAAATATCCGGAACACAACCTTGTACGTACAAAAGCGCAGTTCAAATTGCTTCAGAGTGCCGAGGAATATACACCGGAGATGAAGGAGTTTATAAAGGAATCATTGGTATAAGGTCTGTTTATAACAGGATGGAAAGGAATAAGACTCACCACAGATTACACAGATTCACACAGATTTATTAATCTAATAATCAGTAAAATAGAATCTGTGTCAATCTGTGTAATCTGTGGTGAATTAATTCATAACCGAAAAGAAATGAATTCTTTAATGCAATCAAAATATGAACAAAAGAACCCCTGCATACTTGGTGTTGAAATCAGCAGTCTTGTTTTTATCTCTGCTTTGTTTTTATCCCTTGTCTGCAACTAACCCCCAAAAGAAAGAAATGAAAGAGTTGAATGTAAAAAAAGTAAGTCTGGCTAATGTAGCAGTAGAGAATATTCCTGCTTTGTTGGATAAAGAAAAGGTGGCTTTTCAGTCGATCAATACGGTGAATTGGAAGGCATTCCCTTATCAGCCGGAGGTACAATTCCGTATTGCCCATACAGATGGTGCGATTTTAATTCATTATAAAGTAAAGGAAGCCAGTGTGCGTGCTGTAGCAACGGGAGATAACGGTGCTGTATGGGAAGATGCTTGCGTAGAATTCTTTTCTATTCCTGCGGGAGATGGAATTTATTATAATGTAGAGTGTAACTGTGTGGGAACTTTGCTGATCGGTGCAGGTGGCGGACGTAGCAATCGCGAACATGCTCCGCAAGAAGTAATGGATAAGGTGCAGCGTTGGTCTTCTCTGGGACGCCAGTCTTTTGAGGAACGTGTAGGAGCGTGCAACTGGGAATTGGCATTAGTCATTCCTTATTCTGCTTTCTTCAAACATCAAATCACCAGTCTTGACGGAAAGACGGTTCGTGCCAATTTCTACAAATGCGGAGATAAGTTGCAAACGCCTCATTTCCTCTCATGGAATCCCATTAATCTGGAAAAGCCAAATTTCCACTGTCCCGAATTCTTCGGTACATTGAATTTTGAGTAACTATTTCCAGTCTTTCAAATTATAGCTTGCTTCTACCGCCTTTTCTATATCATCGGGAAGGGCGGGGAAGAAGTCTATCCCTGTGATCCGCTCCACTTCATCCACAGTGTTTACATAAGAGTCCAGTGGATTATTTCCTTCGTTGTTTTTATAGATAAAGCCGATAGCTTTCGGCCTTTTGTGCAGAGAAAGTATCACTTTAAAGAAAGCATCCGGTACGGCTACTTTATGCTCGCCTATAGTCTGTGGCTTCCGGTCATAGAAGATAGGGCCGGCTACAATGTAAAGACAACTGTCTTTTTTCACCCACTTGCGGCATTTCTGTTCCAATTCGTTCCAGTCGCCCCGGTTTAGATTGTGATGCTGGGGACAGATGTTGGTCATGTAAAAACTTTCTATCATGGCTTCACGGTCCCATTTGTTGTCACCTGCCGGACAAAGATGCCCGCGGTCCCAACCACTACCTTTATAGTCTTGTGTGGTGACGGCTTTACTTTTAGGCAGATCAGGGTCAGGACGGAAATTATTGATTCGCTCGGTATTTTCCTTTAAACGTTCGGGAGTCAGTTTCCAAGCTACCCAGTTGGCTATGTGGGTGTTGGAGTTATAGGATACGAGGTACCCGGTACGTTGCAGAAGAATTTCGGGAGTACCGGGGGTAGTCGTTTGCTTGATGTATATATCAGAATTCAGGGGAAGATTCTGAACGATGGTCTCTGTTTGTTCAGTACCAGTAGCCTTTTCTTTAGAGTTCGTAGTTTGATAAGTGGTGACGATGCCGCATATGATCAGGATAATCAGGAGCGTCAGTTGTTTCTTGCTATTCGTTTGTTTTTTCTTCTTCTTTCTCATAATTGAATGGGTAAGGTGGTGCAAAGATAACAAAAAAGGCGGACGAGTAAACCCGACCGCCTTCTGAATAAGGAGTATTCCTTTATTTTACAATGCCTTTAGACTCGCGTACGAAATTAAGGATATTGTGTATCTCATCACTCATCGGTACCTGATCCTCAATCTTTTGCAAAGCATCCTGTATGCTGAAGTTACCTTGGTAAATCAGTCGGTAAGCATTTACAATATGACGCAGAATGCGGTCTGTTACCTGATGCTTATGTTGCAGTACAACAGCATTAATGCCATGATAACTTGCCGGATTACCATTCATAATAACATAAGGAGGAACGTCTTTCGCAATGCGGCATCCTGACTGGATCAATACCCAACTTCCGATGTGGCATTGTTGTTGCAAAATGACGTTACTGCTCAGAATGGTAAAGTCACTGATACGACAGTCACCGGCTATGATAGTCTTAAGTCCCAGTACGCAGTGGTTACCTATCTGCACATCATGGCAAAGGTGTACACCATCCATCAGGAAGTTCTCGTTGCCGATACGTGTGGCATCTCCTTCATGTGTAGCACGGCTCACAACTACATTTTCGCGAATGTCGTTCTGGTCGCCGATGATCAGCAGACTCTTCTCGCCCGTATAATGAAAATCCTGCGGGACGGTACCGAGTACGGCGCCATGATGCACTTTGTTCCTTTGCCCCAAGCGTGTACCGTCGAGAATACGCGCACCGGACATGATAATACAATCATCTCCAATCTCCACATCGCCTTCGATATATGCAAAAGGCTGAACCGTTACATTCTTGCCGAGCTTTGCGGCAGGATCTACAAATGCTAATGGACTTATCATAGTAATTAGTTTTTAGTTATTACTTTCTGCCTCCTCCGAGCGCCTGGTACAGGCTGATAACAGCTTGCATGCGGTCGAAAGTGTCGGATACCTCGGAGGTTTGTGCACTGAGGTAAGATTGCTCAGCAGACAGAACTTCCAGATACGTTGACGTGCCTAAGTTAAACAATTCTTTTGTATCTTCCGCAGCTTTGCGGGCAGAATTTACCTGAATCTCGCGAGAAACGGCTTTTTCGGAGGTCATTTGGTATTGATACAAGGCATTGCTCACTTCATTTCCTGCTTTCAGCAAAGTGGTTTGGAACTGGATCTTGGATTGCTCTTCCTGTGCTTTGGCCTGTTTCAGACGGGCGATGTTAGCACCGCGATAGAACAACGGTTGTGTCAACGATCCTATAGCGGAAGCCAGTAACTTGCCCGGATTCACAATTGCGGAACCTGCACTGTTAGTCCACCCTGCTGAACCGCTCAATGTAATCTGCGGATAGAAAGCTGCACGTGCGCTGTTAGTATCGTAATAACTTGCAGCAAGAGACATCTCAGCAGCCTTTACATCGGGGCGGTTAGATAACAGTTGCAAAGGAATACCGGCAGAGAATTCTGTCGGTAATTGTTGGCCTTCCAGTACACCACGTTCTATTTCCTGTGCCGGTTGATTCAACATCAGGCAAAGAGCATTTTCTGTTTCACGAATACTTTGACGCATACTGGGCAGAGAAGCCAGCACCTGTGCGTAGGCGGCACGGGTTTGTTCTACTCCGGCAGAAGTCGTATTGTATATGCCTGCGTCCTTCATTGCTTCTACGGTTTCCACATTCTTTTTAAGAATATCGGCAGTGGATTCTGTAATCTGTAACTGTCGGTCGAGCATCAACAATGTGTAGTACATATTGGCCACATTGGCAATTACCTGAGTTTGCACGGCTTGTTCATAGAACTGTGTCTGTTTCAGAGACACTTGTGCACCACGTTTCGGGTTCAGTATCTGACCGAAGAGGTCTATTTGCCAGCTTGCTGTGACAGGAAGCGAATAAGTTTGCGTAGCCTTTCCCTTATCCCAACTGCTTACAGTTCCCTGCGGAGACAGTGCAAGCGTGGGAGCATAAGCCAGGCGTGCAGACATCAGTGCAGCTTCCGCTTTCTTCACGTTCAGAGCGGCACTGCGCAAATCTGGATTATTGGCAAGTGCTTGTTCGATGAGCGCTTGCAACTGAGGGTCGGTGAATACTTCCCTCCAAGGCAGGTTACCGAAGTTTGCAGTATCCGCTGCCAGTGTATCGTTCACAGCTGTCGTGTCGCGATACAGTCCGGCAGCCGTAATATCTTCGGGTCTGTCGTATGATTTGTAGATATGGCAACTGCTTAAAAGAGCAGTTGCGCACATCAGAGTTATAATTTGTTTCTTCATAATGATAAAAGTATTTATACCTAATACTTATTTAGTGTATTGCTCAATTTCAGGTTCTGCATCAGAGTTATCCACATCAGCCCATTCCATCGGTTTAATCTTCTCTTGCAGATATTGGAATGCAACGAACAGGGCCGGTACGATAAAGATCTGAAGAATCATACCGATTAACATACCACCGATGGCAGAGGTACCCAATGTACGGTTACCATTGGCACCTGCACCGGATGCCATCATCAACGGAATCAAACCGACGATCATGGCCAGTGATGTCATCAAGATAGGACGCAGACGGGCTGCGGCACCCAGTACGGCTGCCCACGTAATACTCATACCCATCTTACGACGGTCGAGGGCAAACTCAATAATCAAGATGGCATTCTTCGCCAACAGACCCATCAACATGATCAATGCAATCTGCATATAAATGTCGTTGGACATGGACCCCATTATCATTTTCAGAATGGAGATATTACCGATGGCGCTCATACCGTTGACGAACAGGAAGCTACCCAACAGACCAAACGGAATAGACAACAGTACGGCAAGCGGCAAGATGTAACTTTCATATTGTGCACTCAGCAACAGGTAAACGAATACGAAGCAGAGAACGAAGATCAATCCTGTGGTGCTACCACTGGTTTCGGCCTCTTCACGTGCCATACCTCCCAATTCGTAAGCGAAACCGGCAGGTAGGTTCTCTTTGGCAACCTCAGCGATAGCCGCCAGTGCCTGACCGGAAGTATATCCGGAAGCTGGGGCAACCATTACTTTCATAGAAGTATACAAGTTGAAGCGGCTGATAATATCGGGTCCGTATACCTTCTTGATGGAAACGAACTGAGTTATCGGGGCCATTTCATCGCCGTTGCGCACCTTGATGCTGGACAATGACTCCAGATTCTTGGTTGCTTCCGGTTCTGCCTGAACCATTACACGGTACATCTTACCGAAACTGTTGAAGTTAGAAGCATACAGACCGCCGAAGTACCCCTGCATAGTGCTGAGGATGTCGCTCGGACTGATACCTGCCTTCTTACAGGCAGCAGCGTCAATGTCCAGCATATATTGTGGGAAGCTCGGATTGAAGGTCGTCTTTGCCGAGTTGATTTCCGGGCGTGCTTCCAATGCGGCATTGTAAGATTTCACTACATCGAAGAAGTGGTTCAGGTCACCACCGGTCTTATCCTGCATGTTCAACTCGATGTCGCTGGATGCAGAGTAACCCGAAATCATAGGAGGAGCGAAGAACAGTACCTGCGCTTCCTTGATAATCTTCTGTGCACGCATAAAGAGCGTGATGTAGACGATGTTTGAATTTTGCATTGTGGAACGTTCGTCCCAGTTTTTCAGCTTGATGATGATAGAACCGTAAGAAGGTCCCTGTCCACCGATGAAGCTATAACCGGAAATCACTGTACGGGATGCAACAGCCGGTTCGGCGGCCACAAGGCTATCTACACGGTTCAGCACCTCTTGTGCGCGTTCCTGTGAAGTACCCGGAGGCAGAGTTACTACACCCATGATGGTACCCGTATCTTCGTTAGGCACCATACCCGTCGGAGTAATCTTCATGAAGAAAATCAGTAATACGATGGAACCGACTACAAGACCGAAACTCAACCATTTTTTTTGGATGAAGAATAATACATTATTTTTGTATTTCTTCAGCATCTTGTCATAAGCTACATTGAAGCCTGTATGGAAACGACTGATAAATGTCGATTTCTTTTCACCATGCTCGTCATGCGGTTTCAGGAAGATGGCACACAATGCCGGACTCAACGTCAAAGCGTTCAATGCGGAGAAACCGATAGCGATAGCCATCGTCAGACCGAACTGTCGGTAGAATATACCTGCCGTACCACCCATGAAACTTACAGGGATAAATACAGACATCATGACCAGCGTAATAGAAACGATGGCACCACCCAATTCACTCATGGCGTCGATGGAAGCGGCACGGGCAGACTTATACCCCTGGTCTAACTTCGCATGGACACCCTCGACGACGACTATGGCATCGTCGACCACTATCGCAATGGCGAGCACCATGGCTGAAAGGGTCAGCAAGTTGATACTGAAGCCGATTAGTTTCAGTACGAAGAACGTTGCGATCAATGCTACCGGAATAGCGATGGCGGGAATCAACGTAGAACGGAAGTCCTGCAAGAAGACATATACCACGATGAACACCAGGATAAAGGCCTCGATCAATGTCTTGATTACCTCATGAATAGAGGCGAACAGGAAGTCGTTGGCACTCTGTGCAATATTGATATGCAAGCCTGCGGGCAGTTTATCGGAATAATCATTCAACAATGTCTCCAGGTCACTGATGGTTTGTGTAGCATTACTTCCGGCCATCTGGAATACAATACAGCTGACGGCCTTATGACCGTTTACGGTGTTATTGAAACTATAGGTCAGACGTCCCAGCTCGATATCAGCGATATCCTTCAGACGGAGTACTTCTCCGTTCTCCATTGCTTTGATAACGATGTCCTCAAATTCTTCCGACTGTTGCAGACGTCCTTTGTAACGTATTGTATATTGGAATGTCTGGTTACCACGTTCACCAAACTGTCCGGGGGCAGCCTCAATATTCTGTTCTGCCAAAGCAGCTGCTACATCATTAGGTATCAATTTATACTGAGCCATCACGTCAGGCTTCAGCCAGATACGCATGGAGTAGTCAGTACCCAACACCATCGCATCACCTACACCGGCCACACGCTTTACTTCAGGAATAAGGTTGATGTTGGCATAGTTTTCCAGGAACTCGATGTTGTATTGGTCCGTCTCATCATAAATAGAGAATACCATCAACATGGAAGTTTGTCTCTTTTGTGTCGTCACACCTACCTTGGTTACTTCGGCAGGCAGCAGACCTTGTGCCATAGATACACGGTTCTGTACGTTTACGGCAGCCATATCCGGGTTGGTTCCCTGTTTGAAGTAAACGGAAATATCGGCGGAACCACTGTTGGTGGCATTGGAAGTCATGTACATCATGTTCTCTACACCGTTGATCTGGTCTTCCAGCGGTGCAATAACGGAGTTCAACACCGTTTGGGCGTTGGCACCCGTGTAGGTGGCGCGCACCGATACGGTTGGCGGTGCAATGTCCGGGTATTGGGTGATAGGCAAGGTTGCCAGACCAATAAGACCCAGGATCACTATCAGTACGGAGATTACCGTAGATAGTACCGGACGATTAATAAATCTATCTAATTTCATGTTATTTAGTGATTAGGGGTTAGTGATTAGTGATAAGTACCTGCGGTATAATAGCGCAGCCGCTTATCACTGATCACTAACCGTTAAACGTTAATTGAACGCAGTTTGGATATTACCCTCTTTCTGGTCTTTCAGTGCTTTCTGATATTCAGCTTCTTTTTCGGCAGGAGTGATAGGAGTGATAGATGCTCCGTCTCTCAGGTTCTGCACACCTTCCATTACTACTTTATCACCGGCTTTCAGACCTTCGGTTACGTAGTAATACTTACCATCGTTCAGCTTGAACACCTGAATTTCCGTATTCTTCAGGGTGTTGTCAGGCTGCACTACGAATACGAACTTTTTATCCTGTATTTCTGTAGTGGCTGATTGAGGTATCATAATAACATTCGTCATCGGGTTGGGGAATACCACATTACCGGTACTTCCGCTGCGCAGAACGTTACGCTGGTTGGGGAAGAGGGCACGCATGGTTACAGAGCCTGTCTTCTGTTCGATAACACCACTGATCGTTTCCACGCGTCCGCTGTCGGCATACATGGTTCCATCGATGAGTTGCAACTGTACATCAGGCATCTTCTCCAGGATTTCCTTGGTGCTGCCACCCTCGCGTATTTGTGAAAGTAATTGTCTTTCGGTCATGGAGAAGTAAGCGTACATTTCAGAAATATCGGCAACGGTAGTCAGCGGAGTGGTAACGGAAGGGCTCACCAAGCTACCTACACGGTAGGGGATGCTACCTACTACACCATCACTGGGGCTGGTTACACTGGTATACGACAGATTGTTCTTGGCGTTTACTAATTGTGCTTCAGCTTGTGCTAATTGTGCTTTTGTTTGTGCCAGTTGATTCTCTGCCATCTGCAAATCATAGTTGCTGATGATATTCTTTTTGTTCAACTCACGCTTGTTGTTTACGGTAAGTTCTTGCGTGTTCACGGCAGCTTTAGCTGTTTCAACAGCAGCTTTGGCTGAGTTCACGGCAGCTTGATACTGTACGGGGTCAATGCTGAACAATACTTGTCCCTTGCGTACTACTGAACCTTCGTCTACATGCAGTTTGGTGATGAAACCGCTTACCATGGGGCGGATTTCAACATCTTGTTTACCTCTGATCGTAGCCGGATAGCTGTTCGTTAAGTTGGCAGTGGTCGTTTCTACTGTAATCACTGCAAATTCGGGCGCTTTACCCGTAGTTTTGTCACTTTGTCCGCAACTGAACAGTGACAGGCAACATGCCAATAAAATCAATCTACTCTTCATACTTGTAATTATTCTCTGTCTTTTGGTTTATTTTTTCATCTTGGTAAAAAAGGCTTTTTCTGTCTTGTCATAGTTTGGATAATACGGAGGACAAAGGGGAAAACTTAAAGCACTCTTCGGGTTTTCCGGCTGCAAAATTATCTATTTTTGAACAGATTAGTTCTATTTGCGTCTATTTTTAACTATGTTTCATACATATCTTATATATAAGTCTCCAAGATGCCATTCTAATCAGCTTTTACCTCTCCGGTTTCTATATTACAGAAGGGAATAATATTCCCATTACGAGTGAAGCTATTTCCCACTACGACTGAGGCTAGCTCCCACTACGACTGAAGGTACTTCCCACTACGACTGAACTCGTGTTTCATTGCGACTGATTGTTGTGGAACACCCAGTGGATTGTCACACAAATAGTTGCCCTTCTTCGCAGGACCTTGCTGAAGTATCTTCTCTTTCATCCTCCCGATTGAACCTTTCCTTTGTTTTATCTGTTTTTACTGTCTTCTTGCTCTTTTTTGATTAAAATACTGTAAAGCATTCTGTTTATTAAGGGATAACCTTTATTTTTGCAGCATATTACGTAATAAATATTTAGATATGAAGTCTCTTTTCAATCGTCTGGCAGGTGTTGCCGTTGTTGGTGTCGTGCTTTATTCCTGCGCCAGCATCGGTCGTCCGGAAGGTGGTGCTATTGATGAAACCCCTCCACGCTTCGTAGGTAGTACGCCTGCGCCGGGCGCCCTCAATAATAACCGGAAGAAAATTACGATTGAATTTGATGAATTTATCAAGCTTGAGAAACCCGGGGAGAAGATTGTGATTTCTCCCCCCCAGGTGCAACAACCGGAGGTAAAGGCGAATGGGAAGAAGGTGGTAATCACCTTAAAGGATACCCTAAAGCTGGATATGACTTATTCGATAGACTTCTCGGATGCTATTCAGGACAATAATGAAGGTAATCCGTTGCCCGATTTCGGGTTTACTTTCTCCACGGGTTCCGTTATCGACTCGATGGTGGTTTCCGGTACCGTGCTGAATGCAGCCAATCTGGAACCGGTGAAAGGTATGCTGGTAGGTATGCATTCCAATTTAGCTGATTCGGCCTTTACTACGATACCCTTTGAACGTGTAGGGCGTACCGACAGTCGTGGACGTTTCACAATTCGGGGTGTTGCTCCGGGCGAATACCGCATCTACGGATTGCAAGATGCTGACCAAAACTTCTATTATAGTCAGCCCACTGAAATGATTGCTTTCGAAGACTCCCTGATTATTCCTGCCATGGATGAACGGACACGTCTTGATACACTTTGGAAAGATTCTCTGACGATAGATACGATCATGGAGAGAGCTTATACTCATTTTTCTCCGGATGACGTTATATTGCGCTGTTTCAAAGAACGGGTTTTGTCGCAACGTCTCATCAGGAGCGAACGTCCCGAATCCCGGAAATTCTCTTTCTATTTCTCTACTCAGGCTGACAGCCTGCCGTTGTTGAAGGGACTGAATTTCGATGAAACCAACGCTTTCATCGTGGAGAAGCCTACCGGACGCATTGATACGCTTCATTATTGGATAAGAGACTCTTTGATCTATAAGATGGATACTTTGAAGATGAGTCTCACTTACCTCTATACGGATACGCTCAACCAGTTGGTACCGCGTACGGATACTCTGAGACTTGTATCGAAAATTCGACCTAAGTCCGAGAAAGAACTTGAAAAGGAACGTGAGAAGAAAGAAAAGGAACTGGAAAAAGCCAAAAAGAAAGCGGAGAAAGAGGGTAAGGAGTATGTAGAACCGACGGTATTCTTACCTGTAGATGTATATGCACCGGGTACGATGGATATCTACGACTACATCTCTCTTACGTTTACTGAACCGTTGGCAACTGCTGCTGATGGTGCCATTCATCTGAAACAGAAAGTAGACAGTTTGTGGAATGATGTCCCTTACGACTTTGTTCCGGACTCTCTGAATCTGATGCGCTATAATGTTTATGCAGATTGGGTGCCCGGTGAAAGCTATGCTTTTGAAGTCGATTCGACGGCTTTTCATGGAATATATGGCCTTTTCACCGATAAGATAAAGAAAGAATTTAAGGTGAAGAAACCTGAAGAGTATGGGCAAATATTCTATAATGTGACGGGAGCGGATTCGATTGCTTTTGTAGAATTGCTGGACGCACAGGATAAAGTGGTACGTACAGTGCCGGTTGTCGATGGTAAGGCAGATTTCTACTTCCTGAATCCCGGCAAATATAGTGCGCGCCTTATAAATGATACGAATGGAAACGGTGTGTGGGACACCGGAAAATACGAAGACAAACGGCAACCGGAGAAAGTGTATTACTATCCTCAGGTGATAGAACTGAAAGCTAATTTCGACTTGACCCAGGATTGGAACATACATGAAAAGCCACTGGATAAACAGAAACCGGATGAACTCAAAAAACAAAAACCAGATGAAGACAAGAAAAAGAGAAACCAGAATAACCGCAGCTCCGGCAATAACCGGTAAGCGCGGATGGGTGTTCTGCCTGTTGGGAGCACTGTTACTTACGATGATGTCCACGCCTGCCAAGGCGCAATGTACGGCTCAAAACACCGCATTTCAGTCCGGCGAGCACGTGATGTACGATTTATATTTTAACTGGAAGTTTATCTGGAAGAAGGTGGGGCTGGCAAGTCTGACCACCTTCTCCACTACTTACCAGGCACAACCTGCCTACCGCTTCAACCTGCTTTCAGTAGGAAGTAAAAAGACCGATTTCTTCTTTAAGATGCGTGATACGCTGACTTGCTACGTCAGTGAAAAGCTGGAGCCGCTCTACTTCCGTAAAGCGGCCGAAGAGGGTGACCGCTATACGGTGGATGAAGCTTGGTTTTCATATAAGGATGGCGTATCCAACGTGAAACAGAGGCGTATCTGGCACAATCCGGTCCGCGATCCGCAAGAGATGGAATACAGTGACAGCCGTTGCATCTTCGATATGTTGAGTATCCTGGCGCAGGCGCGTTCTTACGATCCGGCAGATTATAAAATAGGCGACCGGATTCTTTTCCCTATGGCCACCGGACGTAAGGTAGAAGAACAGACGCTGATTTACCGGGGCAAAGAAGATGTAAAAGCCAATAATGATACGATTTATCGTTGCCTCGTATTCTCTTTTGTAGAATATAAGAAAGGAAAAGAAAAAGAAGTGATTACTTTCTTTATCTCAGATGATAAGAATCATCTCCCGATTCGTCTGGATATGTATCTTAACTTCGGGTCGGCAAAGGCTTTCCTGAAGAGCGTACAAGGAAATCGTTATCCGATGACGTCGGTGGTAAAGAAGAAATGAGATAGTTGCGAGCTACGAGCTACAAGCTGAACGGCAGCGGATCCCCTTTTCTGAATACGCTGGACTCGAATGTAGCAATCAGTTTTCCGTCCTGGTTCGTGATATCTATCTGATAATATCCGGTAGTACGTCCGATGTACCGTTCGCGTGCTTCGGCATACAGCGTGTCACCCGGTCCGCTGGCGCGCAAAAAGGTGATATTGGAAGACAGGGAGAAAGCCAGTGCACCATGTGAATTGGCAGCGGCGGCCAGTGCCAGGTCTGCAAGGGTGAAGATGGCTCCGCCTTGGGTGCGGCGTCCTGCGTTAAGGTGATTCTCCGTGATAACGAGGCGTGCTTTACTATATCCTTCGCGCACTTCCAGTAGTTCTACGCCGGTTTGTTCTGCAAAGAGATCCTTCTTGAAAAATTCTTGTGGAGTCATGTTTTCAATATGATTAAAAAGTTCAATCTGTATGATTTATGTGCAAATGTAACAATTTTGCCCTTTTCCTGTATAATTTAGGAGGGTCTTTTCTGTAAACCTGCGCTACTTTTGCTGACGAAAGAATACGAAACTTTAATAAACAAATCATTATTATGAAAACAATCCTCACGACATTGGGAATATCCCTCCTTGTTTTGGCGGGTTGCACAGGTCAGAAGCAGACCGAGAGCAACTTTATCCAAGAGAATATTGATAATGCGGTGGCGCAGGAGACCATTCAGACCGACATTATCGAAAAGTCAGGGAAAATTCTGAATCCAAGAACTATCAACAAGGATGGTAGCATTGTTTATGTACCCATTGATGACTGGTGTTCCGGTTTCTTCCCCGGTAATATCTGGTATACGTATGAGTTGACCGGTGATAAGAAATGGTTGCCACTGGCTGAGAAGTATACAGAAGCACTGGATTCCGTGCAATACCTGACCTGGCATCATGATGTGGGCTTTATGATTGGTTGCAGCTATCTGAACGGATATCGTTTTGCCGGTAAAGAAGAATACAAGCCTGTGATTATTCAGACGGCTAAGTCTCTTTCTACCCGTTTCCGTCCGGCGGCAGGCGTACTTCAGTCTTGGGATGCCGATAAAGGCTGGCAGGCAGAACGCGGTTGGAAATGCCCGGTTATTATAGATAATATGATGAATCTGGAACTGTTGTTCGAAGCTTCCAAGCTTTCAGGCGATTCTACTTATTATAATGTTGCCGTGAAGCATGCCGATACCACCATGAAGAACCATTTCCGTGCCAATAACAGCTGTTATCACGTAGTGGATTATGATTCCGTAACCGGTGAGGTACGTAAGAAACAAACCGCACAGGGGTATGCTGACGAATCCGCCTGGGCACGCGGACAGGCATGGGCTATTTACGGATATACCATGTGTTACCGTTATACCCACGATCAGAAGTATCTTGATATGGCTGAAAAGATTTATAACTTTATCTTCAATAATCCGAACTTGCCGGAGGACCTTGTACCGTATTGGGACTTTGATGCTCCCAATATTCCGAACGAACCCCGTGACGTTTCGGCTGCTGCATGTACGGCATCTGCTTTGTACGAGTTGAGTACATACGTTCCCGGCAAAAACTATAAGGAAACAGCAGATAAGATTATGGAAAATCTCGCTTCTCCGGCTTATCGTGCAGAAGTGGGCACAAACGGTAATTTCATTCTGATGCACTCTGTAGGCAGTATCCCTCATGGTGCTGAGATTGATGTTCCGTTGAATTATGCGGACTATTACTTCCTGGAAGGAATTATGCGCAAAAGAGACTTGGAATCAAACAAGAAGCTGTTTTAATTCACATGCTGAAACTATAAATGATAATTTAGGGGCGTAGCACCCCGGCAAAGTTTCCATTCGGTGTGATAGCAACAGTATCTCACCGATAAATTCCCATTTATAATTTCAACGTAATTTAATAAGAATAAAATGATAAATCGGTTTAGTTTGTTTTTGGGAGGCTTGGGCCTGTTTGCCCTGCAAGGCTGCAAAACTCAGCAGGAAGAGCAGGCACAACTTCCGAATGTTATTTATGTCTTCCCCGACCAGTACCGTAATCAGGCTATGGAGTTCTGGGGACAGGATGGGTTTCGCGACAAGGTGAACTTCCGCAATGATCCGGTGCATACTCCTAACTTGAATAGCTTTGCCCGTGAAGCGTTGGTGTTAAGTTCTGCCCAAAGTAACTGTCCGTTGAGTAGTCCTCATCGGGGTATGCTGTTGACGGGGATGTATCCCAATAAAAGCGGAATACCTTTGAACTGTAATTCAAACCGGCCTATCAGTTCCCTGCGTGCCGACGTGGATTGTATAGGTGATGTATTTAATAAGTCCGGATATGACTGCGCTTATTTTGGTAAGTTACATGCTGACTTCCCTACACCGAACGATCCGCAACGTCCCGGTCACTATGTAGAAGATCGCATACCTGCCTGGGATGCCTATACGCCGAAAGAACGCCGTCACGGCTTTAATTACTGGTACTCCTACGGTACTTTTGATGAACATAAGAATCCCCGTTACTGGGATACGGATGGAAATCGTCACGATCCGAAAGAATGGTCACCGTTGCATGAGTCCAAGATGGTGGTTTCCTATCTGAAGAACGAAGGGAATGTACGTGATCCGAAGAAACCTTTCTTTATAATGGTGGGTATGAATCCGCCCCACAGCCCGTACCGCTCATTGGATGATTGTATGGAAGAAGATTTCAATCTGTACAAAGATCAACCTCTGGACAGCCTTCTTATCCGTCCCAATGCAGATAAGAAGCGTGAAAAAGCAGAGAGCGTTCGCTACTACTTTGCCTCTGTTACCGGTGTAGACCGTGCTTTCGGACAGATCCTTGAAACACTGAAAGAGCAGGGTTTGGATAAGAATACGATTGTGATCTTTGCTTCCGACCATGGTGAAACAATGTGTAGCCAGTTCACGGATGATCCGAAGAATTCTCCTTATTCCGAATCTATGAATATACCGTTCCTGGTACGTTATCCCGGTCATATCCAGCCGCGTGTAGACAATCTTTTGATGTCCGCGCCGGATATTATGCCGACTGTCCTGGGGCTGTGTGGTTTGGGTGATTCCATTCCGTCTAATGTGCAGGGACGCAACTGGGCACCTCTTTTCTTCGATGAAAAGGCGGAAATTGAACGTCCCGGTGGTGCTTTGTATATCCAGAATCTGGACGGAGAAAAGGATGCGGATGGTAAAGTGCAGACTTATTTCCCTTCTTCAAGAGGATATAAGACGGCACGCTATACTTTGGCTTTCTATATTGATAAGAAAGACCATAAGCTGAAGAAAAGCCTGTTGTTTGATGATGAAAAGGACCCTTATCAGATGAATAATCTTCCGTTGGAAGAAAATAAAGAAATCGTTGCAGAACTTTGCCGTGAGATGGGCAAGGAGTTGAAGGCGATAGATGATCCTTGGTATAAGGAACGTATTCTTTCCGACATGATACCTTACTAAAACTCTCTTTTCTAAATGAAACTGCCTCCCCCGATTCGCTTGGATCAGAGGGAGGCAGCTTTTTTATAGGGTAGTGGAGCTTATTTATTCAGCTTCCACTCGCAACCGTCTTTACCGTCTTTTATCTCAAAACCGAGTGCTGTAAGTTCATTGCGAATCTTATCACTGGTAGCCCAGTCTTTATTGGCTTTGGCCTTCATGCGCTCTTCCAGTAACATATCTACTACTTTACCGAAAGCAATTTCACGTTCTTCATTGGAATTGTTTTCTTCTTTCAGTCCCAAAATGTCGAAGCAGAAGAGATGGAAAGTTTCTTTCAGCTCTTTCAGATCATCGGCAGTGATGGTATCGTTGCCTGCAATGATGTTGTTAATCATTCTGGCTCCGTCGAAAAGATGAGCAATGACTATTGGAGTATTCAAGTCATCATTCATGGCTTCATAGCACTTCTCACGCACTGCTTTCACATCTACGCTGGAAGTGGCGGACGGAGTGATCTTTTCCAGTCCGTTCACGGCATCCATCATTCGGGTTAATCCCTTTTCCGCTGCTTGCAAGGCTTCGTTACTGAAGTCTACCGTACTGCGATAGTGAGCTTGCAGGATGAAGAAGCGGATGGTCATCGGACTGTATGCTTGTGTCAGCAACTTATGTGTGCCGTTGAAGAACTCGTCCAGATTGATGAAGTTACCGTAAGACTTACCCATCTTCTGTCCGTTGATGGTAATCATATTGTTGTGCATCCAGTAATGTACCATGTCATTGCCCTGTGATGCAACCGATTGAGCAATCTCACATTCGTGGTGAGGGAAGATAAGGTCCATACCACCACCGTGAATATCGAAATGTTCGCCGAGGTATTTCTTACCCATGGCCGTACATTCGGCATGCCATCCCGGGAAACCGTCGCTCCATGGAGAAGGCCAACGCATGATATGCTCCGGTTGGGCGCATTTCCATAAGGCGAAATCGGCGGGGTTATGCTTTTCTGCTTGTCCGTCCAGTTCGCGGGTGGTGTTCAGTACGTCATCCAGATTGCGGCCGGAAAGTTTTCCGTAATGGTAATCCTTATTGTATTTCTCTACGTCAAAGTAGACAGAGCCTTCACTGACATAAGCATAGCCATTCTTCAGAATCTCTTTCACCAGCTCTATCTGCTCGATGATGTGTCCCGAAGCGTGCGGTTCGATGCTGGGTGAAAGTACGTTCAGCGCTTCCATTGCCTTGTGGTAACGGTTGATGTAGTATTGCGCCACTTCCATCGGCTCCAATTGTTCCAGTCGTGCTTTTTTGGCTATTTTGTCTTCTCCATCGTCAGCGTCATGTTCCAGATGGCCTACATCGGTGATGTTGCGGACATAACGTACCTTATATCCCAAGTGGGTAAGGTAGCGGAAAAGCAAGTCGAAAGTAATGGCAGGACGTGCATGTCCCAAGTGCGCGTCACCGTAAACGGTAGGACCGCAGACATACATACCTACATGTGGAGCGTGCAGTGGCACGAATAGCTCCTTTTTCCTATCTAAGGTGTTGTAAATTGTCAGTTGATGTTCCATAACGTTTGAGTTTTAGTTTTTTAAAGAGCACAAAGTTACAACAATTTCATAAGATAATAAGTTCTTTCATTCTTTTTCTTGCTGATAGTTGGAGGTAGACCGACTACCGAATCCTGTAAATCTTCATTTGGAAGTGGGCTTGTGAGGCTTCGATTTGTTTTTTGCAAACCGGATACTTAGTCCTATTCTTAGATTTAGGTAGTTTCCCGGTGTTTCTTTTACGTTGTATTGTTCCAGAATTTCGTGAGTATATATATTGCTTCGTTGGTAGTGCGCTGCAAATTTTCTTGTATGCACTGTATAGGAAAAGTCTGCTGTCAGGTATACAATGCTGGCTACTGCTTTGGAGATGTAAATTCCCGGAGAGAGGCAGAACCCATATTGAAGATTCTTGCTGTTGCCGACGGTGACTTTCACTTGTTCCACCTGATTATTTCCCTCTTCTTTGCGGAGATAGTCTATTGTGTTTGCATGCATATATTGTGCGCAGCCAAACGCAAGATAGGGTCTGAAGCTCCACGAGTGTATATCTTGACGGTACATGGCTCCTAAGGTATAAGTGCCCTGCATTATATCATCTTTATCCATAGAACCGGTATAGGTGTAGTAGTGGGACGCTGGTTGTTTTTCCATCTTGTCCATTAACCTTTCTTCTGAATATGGTGACGAACCATTGGAGTTTAAACTTAAGAAAGCTCCCCAATGCTTATGAAAGAAATATTGATATTTCATGGTTATACTTACATATGCTCGCTGTTTGCCTTGAAAAACAATCTCTCCAATCGGACTTTTATAGGAAGATGTATTGAACTCTGCTCCGAATCCAAGGTCGATGAAGTGCTCGTTTCGCCGCGCTGATTCCTTTTGTGCATGGATTTGTGCGCTGTGTGTAATGAGCAGGCTGAAACATATTAAAGTGTAGTAGATAGCTTTCATGGAAGTATTTGTTTTAAAGTGGGACTGATTCAGTAAAGGATGACTTCTGTTTCTTCTGAAAGGATATTGCCGTCTTCTGTTTCCAGTTCAATGCGGAATTGATAATTTCCCGGCTGGGGATAGGTTAGCAAGACCTTGTAGAAATCACCCCACGTTATAGTGGTGATAGGCTGTCCTTTGTCCAGACAATCACTACTGAGGTAATGCTCCCTAAAATTTTCACTTAACAGCATCGGAGGATACTCTTTGAATAATTTGTAAATATCGCTTCCCGCAGGATAGTCTTCATTGAAATCGGTCAGCGTGATGATACGGAAAGCTATAATAGGGGATTTTAGGATATTTGTACTGTAGTAATACTCTGAAATCGGGGATATTCGTATCAGATACGCTTCTTTCGGACATTGTCCATTTTCAATAATCACAGGATATGCTCCTGTGTTGTTGTATTGATTCAATTTGATGCCTGTTAGTTCGATGATACCTTCACTGTCATCATCATCGCAGCACATAGCCGAGGTTAACATGAAGAGTGCGCACAGACCTGCATAGAATATGTTTTTAGTTTTCATTTTTTGTGTGCATTAGTATTAGTAATGGCAAATATATAAAAATAATGGTTTGATTGTTTTTCTTTAGCGGATTATCTACTTTTGTCAACGTATTTATATGGAAAAGAAGCGTGTATTGTTAGGTATGAGTGGAGGCACAGATAGTTCTGTTGCCGCCATGCTGTTGCAAGAGGCCGGTTATGAAGTAACCGGTGTGACGTTTCGTTTCTATGATTCGGAAGGCTTTGAAGAATCTTTGGATGATGCCCGTAATCTCGCTTCCCGCCTGAATATCCCGCACATCATCTATGATGCCCGCGAATTATTCCGTGAACGCATTATCCGCTATTTCGTAGATGAATATCTTTCCGCCCGTACCCCTGTTCCCTGTACTCTCTGTAACAATGAACTGAAATGGCCGTTGCTGGCAAAGATTGCCGATGAAATGGGCATTTATTGGATTTCTACCGGACACTACGTACGTAAAGTTTTTCGGGATGGTTATTACTTTATAGCCCCGGCTGCCGACCGTGATAAGGATCAGACTTTCTTCCTCTGGGGACTGCAACAGAACATTTTAGAACGTATGCTCCTTCCAATGGGTGACTGGACTAAAAATGAAGTGCGTGCCTATGCTGCTAATCGGGGCTTTGAACGGACAGCAACCAAAAAGGATAGTCTTGGTGTATGTTTCTGCCCGATGGATTACCGCTCTTTCTTGCAGCGTGAAGTTCCGCAGGATGCTTTGCCGGGAAAAGGACAATTTCTCGATGAAAGCGGGACTTTTTTAGGTTGGCACGAAGGATATCCTTTCTATACGATTGGTCAGCGCAGAGGATTGGGTATTCATCTGAACCGTCCTGTTTTCGTAAAAGAGATACATAAAGAGAGGAACGAAGTGATACTTGCGCCTCTGGCTTCTCTTTACAAAGAGGAAATGCTGTTGAAAGACTGGAATATTGTGGATACTTCCCGTTTACTGAATTCCGAGGATGTCATTGTCAGGATTCGCTATCGGAAGCAAGCTAATCACTGCACTGTCAGTATAACGGATGAGAATCTCTTGCATGTGCTATTGCGCGAACCACTGGAATCCATTGCTTCCGGACAGGCTGCGGCATTTTACGATGAGGCAGGTCTGTTGCTGGGAGGAGGTATCATCCTGTAATTTCTGTACAATCATTCTTTTATTTGTTTCTGAACAAAAAAATAGTTTACTCTGTTTGAAATACAAAGACGTCTTTGTTTTGCGGAACAATTAAAACGAATAACAGTATGAAACGTATATATTTAATGATGCTATTTGCCACTTTGGCAACAATCGTCTCTGCCCAAACGGACGATAAGGGATATAAAGAAGGAGCTTGGGTACTGAAGGGTGTGACAGGTATAAATATGTCGCAAACTGCAATGACAAACTGGTCGGCCGGTGGTGAGAATTCTATCGCCGGAAATGCTTACCTGAATGGTTCACTGACACATAAGAGCGGAAACTGGCTATGGGTGACGAACCTGGTGCTGGATTATGGCCTTTCGAAAACCAAATCGCAAGGGATGAGAAAGAGTTCCGATAAGATAGGATTATCTACCCAGTTGGGCTATGCAGCCACTAAAGTTTGGTATTATACGCTTATGGCCGACTTGAATACTCAATTTGCCAAAGGATATAATTATCCGGACAAGAGCCACTATATATCTAACTTCTTTGCTCCCGCCTATTCTAATGTGGCATTGGGTATGGAATATCGTCCGAAGAGTAATTATTCTGTATTCCTTTCACCTGTCTCCACAAAGATGACCTTTGTGAGCGATGATTATCTTTCTGATTTAGGTTCTTTCGGTGTTGATCCGGGGGATCACTTTAAGATCGAAGCCGGAGCTTTCCTGAAAGCCCGTGCAGAGCTGCCTGTCATGGAAAATGTGAATCTGATTACTACAGCCGATTTCTTCACTCCTTATAATAAAGACTTTGGTAATGTGGATGTCAACTGGGATGTGCTCATCAGTATGAAGATCAATAAAGTGCTATCAGCAACCCTGAATATGACACTGAAGTATGATAATGATGTGAAAACCTTTAATGATGAGGGCGTTGAAAGAGGGCCGAAGGTACAGTTCAAGGAGATATTGGGCATCGGATTGGCTTATAATTTCTGATAGCCTGGGATGACTGTTAGTTTCTCGGTGTGAAACTACTGGTTTCTCGGCGTGAAACTCGCAGTTTCAAGGCATGAAACTGTTGGTTTCAAGTAATGAAACTGTGAGTTTCAAGGCATGGAACAAAAATGGAAAAGGCCGCATCGGTTTTGTCTGATGCGGCCTTTCTTATTTATTATCGTATTGTCCTATGCTATTGCAGGAATCAGTTGTTCAGTTCCAGCATTTCCTCGATATATTCCCTTGTATTGCTGAGACGCGGAACTTTGTGTTGTCCACCCAACTTTCCTTTTTGTGCCAGCCAGTCATGGAATAGGTCTTTGCGGGCAACAATCACCTCCAGAGGTTGCAGGGCAATGTTCTTCTGTCGTTTTGCTTCATAATCGGAATTCACTTTTTTCAGTGTATCATCCAGTATTTTGGCAAAATTCTCTATACTGTCCGGTGCCTGTACAAACTCAATCAACCATTGGTGACGGCATTTAGCATTGGCATCCATAAATACAGGAGCAGCCGAATAATCGGAAATCAATGCTCCGGTAGCCTCGCAAGCCCTTGCCAAACCTTTTTCCGCGTTATCCACAATCAATTCTTCACCGAAAGCATTGATGAAATGCTTGGTACGTCCGGTGATGACGAATTTATATGGATCCTTTTGCGTGAACTTCACGGTGTCTCCAATCATATAGCGCCACAAACCCGCAGAAGTAGAGATAACCAATGCATAATTCTTGTCCACTTCCACTTCTTCCAGGCAGTAGATGCGGGGATTCTCTTTACCTACATCTTCCAATGGGATGAACTCATAGAATATACCGTAGTCGATCATCAACAGCATGGACGGATCATTCGGATCGTTTTGCGTACCGAAATACCCTTCGGAGGCATTGTACGTTTCTACATAATGCATTTTGGGTGATCGGATCACTTCTTTATATTGTTCACGATAAGGGGTGAAAGCAACACCACCATGGAAGAAGACTTCCAGATTGGGCCATATTTCTTCCAGCGATTGTTTACCGGTCTTTTCAAGGATACGCTTAATGAGTACTAACATCCATGAAGGAACGCCCGAAAGGCTCGTTACATCTTTTGATATGGCACTGTTGGCGATTGCTTCTATCTTCTTTTCAAAGTCGCTCATAAGAGCAATTTTCTTGCTCGGAACACGGACGCAGTTCACTAACGGATGTATATTTTGTATCAGGATAGCAGAAAGATCGCCTACAAGTCCGTGCCTGGAGTTGAGGTTGGGGCTGTGGCTTCCACCTAAAATCAAACCTTGTCCGGAGAAAAAGCGGCTGTCAGGATTCTGCCCCAGATAGAGGGCAACCGCATCTTTACCGCCTTGATAATGTGTGTCATTCAATGCTTCTTTGCTGACGGGCAGGAACTTACTTTTATCGTTCGTTGTGCCCGAGGACTTGGCAAACCAGCGTATCTCCGAAGGCCAAAGCAGGTTTTGTTCTCCTGCACGTAGGCGTTCCACATACGGCTTTACCTCTTCGTAAGTCTGTATGGGTAGTCTGTTTCTAAAGTCTTCATAAGTATGAATGCTTTTATAATCATATTTCTTTCCCCATTCTGTATTTTCTGCCATGCGCACTAAGCGGTCAAGAACTCGGTGTTGAAGTTCTCCTGCGCGGTTAGCATAGAAGTCGATTTTTTTCAGGCGAGGGGCAAAATACACCTTATCCAGCAATGTTGTGATATTCATCTCTCTTAGTTAAAACTATTTTGTTGCGCAAAAATAATCTTATTTATCGGCTTCTCTATCTTTTTTCTCTTTTTTTTCTATCTTTACGGACCTAAAGAACAATAATTCAAACAAAAGTGTCATGAGAATCGGTATTTTGACTTCGGGGGGCGATTGTCCCGGCATCAATGCCACCATTCGTGGAGTGTGCAAAACTGCAATCAATCATTACGGGATGGAAGTTGTGGGCATTCATAGTGGCTTTCAGGGGTTGCTTACCAAGGATGTGGAGTCGTTTACTGATAAATCTTTGTCCGGTTTGTTGAATCAGGGCGGCACAATGCTCGGCACTTCCCGCGAGAAACCTTTCAAGAAGAACGGTGTGATATCCGATGTCAATAAACCGGCATTGATAGAACAGAATATCAAGGAATTAGGATTGGATTGTGTGGTTTGTATCGGTGGTAACGGTACGCAGAAGACTGCTGCCAAACTGGCTGCTATGGGATTGAACATCGTGTCTGTGCCTAAGACTATTGACAATGATATCTGGGGAACGGATTTCTCCTTCGGATTTGATTCGGCTGTAAGTATTGCTACGGATGCCATTGACCGCCTGCACTCTACTGCCAGTTCGCACAAACGGGTGATGGTGATCGAGGTAATGGGGCATAAGGCCGGCTGGATTGCACTGTATTCAGGTATGGCAGGTGGCGGTGATGTTATCTTGATACCCGAAATTCCTTATAATATCCATAATATTGGTGAGACTATTCTGAACCGACTGAAGAAAGGAAAACCTTATTCCATCGTGGTGGTTGCCGAAGGCATACAGACGGATGGCCGGAAACGTGCCGCTGAATACATTGCCCAGGAGATAGAGTATGAAACAGGTATTGAAACCCGCGAGACTGTGCTTGGCTATATCCAGCGGGGAGGTTCGCCTACACCTTTCGATCGGAACCTGTCTACCCGCATGGGTGGGCATGCTACGGAACTGATTGCAACAGAACAGTTTGGCCGGATGATTACGTTGAAAGGGGATGAGATTTCTTCTGCACCACTGGAGGAAATAGCCGGAAAGTTGAAACTGGTGACAGAAGATAATGATCTGGTTGTTCAAGGGCGCCGGATGGGAATTTGTTTCGGCTGATAATGATGTGGGCGAAGGCTATTCGCCCTTACATTCGTCCGTCTCAGGATTTTCTACAGGCAGAATCGTTTCAAGATTTTCTTCAATCAGAGTCTCCTCTGTGAGTTCATCTGTTTCTTCTGTATTCTCAGGCAAATGATTCTGCGCTTTTGTGGCTTCTATTTGTTCTTTGAATGAAGCATCATTCTTTATTTTCTTCAGGGCAGCTTGTGCGGCATTCTGCTGAGACTCCTTTTTAGAATATCCGGTTCCTTTCCCGGCCGAAATACCTTCTATGCGGATTTCGGTATGAAACATGGGGTTATAATCTTCATCAAGGAATTGCTCGATAAGTTCAAATGAAACCTCAACTTTGCTTTTTTGGCTCCATTCAATCAGCTTTGATTTGAAGTTGACCTCTTTGCGCGACATCTTGTCGAGGTCAATGTAATTCTTGAATATCTTTTCTTCCATGAACCGCTTGCAGCGCTCGTAGCCCTGATCCAAATAGATGGCACCGATAAATGCCTCGAAAGCATTTCCGTACATATAACTATTGTGCGAGGAAGAACGGGTGGAATATTTTACCAGCTTGTCTAGGCCTATTTCTACTGCCAACTTATTCAGAGTTTCCCGTTGCACGATTTTGGAACGTGTATTTGTGAGAAAACCTTCGCGACGGCCTTCGAAATGCTTATAGACAATATCTCCCACGATGGCGTCAAGAATGGCGTCACCCAGGAACTCCAGTCGTTCATTATTCAAAGGGCGTCCCTTTTCAGAGCGGATGGAGGTGGATTTGTGCAACAAAGCCTGCTGGTAGAGCTGAATGTTGCGGGGATAGAACCCCAGAATCTTATAAAAACAAAAATAAGACTCTTTGTCCTTACGGAATAAGAGCCTTATTTTGTCTATTTGATTACGTAACACGACTGATTATTCTGCGTATTTCTTAAAAATAACACATGCATTATGACCGCCAAATCCAAATGTATTGGACAGAGCTACGTTCACTTCGCGTTTTTGAGCTTTGTTGAACGTAAGGTTAAGGTCATAGTCGATGTTTTCGTCGTTATCACCCTCTTCGTGGTTGATAGTCGGAGGTACGATGCCATTCTTGATCGCAAGAATACTTGCGATGGCCTCTACCGCACCGGCGGCGCCCAGCAAGTGACCAGTCATGGATTTTGTTGAACTGATGTTCAATTCAAATGCATGTTGGCCAAATACTTCTTTAATAGCTTTAGCTTCCGATATATCACCTACAGGAGTAGAAGTACCGTGTACATTGATATAATCTACTTCCTCGGGGCTCATCTCGGCATCTTCCAACGCATTTCTCATCACTAACTTGGCTCCAAGTCCTTCCGGATGAGAAGCGGTCAGATGGTGAGCGTCGGCAGACATTCCTACACCGGCAACTTCTGCATAAATCTTAGCACCACGTGCTTTGGCGTGTTCCAGCTCTTCAAGAACCAGACAACCGCCACCTTCACCCATCACGAAACCGTCACGGCTTGCGCTGAACGGACGAGATGCAGTTGTAGGAGATTCATTGCGTGTTGATAATGCGTGCATAGCATTGAAACCGCCTACACCGCCAACGGTGATTGCAGCTTCCGAACCACCACTCACAATAACGTTAGCCTTGCCCAGACGAATCAGGTTGAAGGCATCAGCAATAGCATTTGTGGAAGTAGCGCATGCAGAACAAGTTGCGTAGTTGGGACCGTGAAAACCATACATAATAGAAATCTGTCCGGCTGCAATATCCGAAATCATCTTGGGGATGAAGAACGGATTGAACTTAGGACCGTTTTCTTTGCCGGTCAAGGCATAGTTACCTACCTCTTCCTCGAATGTACGGATACCACCGATACCGGCGCCAAAGATGACACCAATTCTGTTTAAATCCTCATTTTCGATGTCAAGACCGGAATCAGTGACCGCTTCTTTTGCGACGGCGATGGCATATTGTGTATACAAGTCCATCTTACGGGCTTCTTTGCGGTCGATATATTTGGTAGCTTCGAAGTTTTTCACTTCGCAGGCAAATTGGGTCTTGAAAAGGGAAGCATCGAAATGAGTAATAGGTCCTGCTCCACTAACCCCATTCACAAGGTTTTCCCAAAAATCGGAAACATTGTTGCCAATGGGAGTAATGGCGCCGAGACCTGTTACTACAACTCTTTTTAATTCCATATTAAATTGATGGATAGGATTACTTAGCGTGTTCTTCGATGTAAGAAACGGCGTCGCCTACAGTACCAATCTTTTCAGCTTGGTCATCCGGAATGGAGATGCCGAATTCCTTTTCGAATTCCATGATAAGTTCTACGGTGTCAAGAGAATCTGCTCCTAAATCGTTAGTGAAGCTAGCTTCGTTAGTAACTTCTGATTCTTCAACGCCTAACTTGTCGACGATGATCGCTTTCACTCTTGATGCAATTTCAGACATAACTTTAAGTTTTTAATTAATAATTAGTTTTATTTCTTTAAATTTGCGGGGCAAAGGAATAAATATTTATCGTCACTCGCAAATATTTAGGGAATTAAATGCAATGTTTTGCACATTTTTCACGGTTTTGTGCACTAAAAAGAAGAAATATGAGGAAAAATATCGCAGTTTTAGCATCGGGAAGCGGCACAAATGCCGAAAATATCATCCGTTATTTCCGGGAAAAAAGTTCGGCTTGTGTGGCTTTGGTTTTAACTAACCGTCAGAATGCGTTTGTTTTAGAGCGTTCACGCGGGCTGGAAGTGCCTTGTTTCTATTTTCCGAAGAGTGACTGGGAGAATGGAGAGGCGATTTTATCGGTGTTGCGGGAGCATGATATTGATTTTGTAGTGCTGGCCGGTTTTCTGGCGCGCGTGCCGGATCTTATTTTGCATGCTTATCCTAATAAAATGATAAATATACATCCTTCGTTGTTGCCGAAGTTCGGCGGAAAGGGCATGTATGGCGATCGCGTGCACGAAGCTGTGATTGCTGCCGGCGAGGAGGAAAGTGGCATTACTATTCATTATACGAATGAACATTATGATGAGGGTGCCATTATTTGCCAGGTGAAATGCCCGGTGTTGCCGGAAGATACTCCTGATGATCTGGCGCATCGTATTCATGCGCTGGAATATGACACTTATCCCAAAGTGATAGAAAAGTTGCTTGAATCCGAAGGCTAAGCTACGGAGTTATTGCGGAGAATGCTGTCTTTTCTCTCCGTAGCGGATAATCTCCTCTTAACTTTTCAAATAGTTCGGGATGAGCTCTCAACGCTTCGCAGTCTTTCCGCGGATCATACATTTTTAAATAGGCTTCTGTAGGGGTAGATGCTATGATGATCGGATTTTCCGGTTCGGGTGGAGCAATGTGATAGTCAGCTTGTATGCCGAAGTGTCGGCACAGGGAGTCCAGAGACATTCGCGTAGCATTTGCTTTTCCGTCTGCCGAGTATCCGGCGATATGCGGCGTTCCGATGAATACCTTATATAATAAGGTGAGATTAATGTCGGGTTCGTTTTCCCATACGTCAATGACGGCATCGGAAATCAGACCGGTCTGAAGAGCTTTCAATAAAGCTGCTGTTTCTATTACTTCTCCGCGGGAAGTATTGATGATGATAGGAGAACGTTTGAGGGAACGGAAGAATGCTTCATCGGCCAGGTGGAAAGTTTTATATTTCCCTTCCTTATATAAAGGTACGTGGAAAGTGATAACATCACATTCTTCGGCAAGAAACTGTAAAGAGCAGAAGTTAGTACTTCCTTCTTTCTCTTCTCGTGGCAAGTCGTTCAGCAATACCCGCATACCTAATTCGCGAGCCACTTTAGCCACTTTGATGCCTACGTTGCCTACTCCGACAATGCCAATGGTCATTTCTGATAAGTTTTTTCCTTTCAGGAGATTTATTAATAAGAGTGTGGATTGCAAGTACTGTGCTACGGAAGCGGAGTTGCATCCCGGTGCATTAGTCCAGGTTATGCCCGCTTCGTGGCAATACTCCGTATCTATATGATCGAAGCCGATTGTGGCTGTAGCAATGAATTGTACCCGGCTTCCTTGTAGTAATTCGCGGTTGCATTGAGTGCGTGTGCGGATTATTAGTGCATCTGCATCCTTCACTAAAGCAGGGGTGAAGTCTTTTCCGGGGACATATATTACTTCGTCGGCTATTTTCCCGATAGCTTCCTTTATAAAAGGTATTTTATTGTCAACAATAACTTTCATGGAATTCTGTTTTTTTGAATACAGGCAAATTTAGAAATTAATTATATGTATGGGGTCATGTTATAGTAATAAAGTATAGCTGGTTTCTATTTTCTTATGAAAGTTGCTTTGATTTGTTAACGTATTCTTCATACGAACCCTTTGATCTTATCTTATTGGAGGTGTTATGGGGTAGTAAAAATATGAAATAAATAAGGAAGAGGATATTTTGCTTTTGGAGCAAGATGGGAATAAAAAGTGGGGAACGGTTGCTTGTGTGGGAAATATTGCATAACTTTGTATTATTGTATAACTGTAAAGTTCGTTAAGATTATGGCATTTAGTAACCTTTGCAACAGCATTTTTGAGAAGTCAGTCGCGGATTATCATGTAACGGATAGCGTGGATGCGCCAATGAACAATCCTTACGAGTTGAAGACGATTGAGTATTATCTATATTTGAAGAATTGGATTGATGCCGTACAATGGCATTTTGAAGATATTATACGTGATCCGCAGATTGAACCGAATGCGGCATTAACTTTGAAACGAAGAATAGACAAGTCTAATCAGGACAGAACAGACTTGGTGGAACTGATCGATAGCTATTTCCTGGATAAATATAAAGATGTGAAACCGATGGCGGAGGCTACCATTAATACGGAAAGTCCCGCATGGGCGATAGACCGTCTTTCTATTCTTGCATTAAAGATCTATCACATGCAAAAGGAGGTGGAACGTACGGATACTACTCCCGAACATCATGCTCAATGCAAGGCTAAACTGGATATCCTTCTGGAACAAAAGCAAGATCTTTCGTCGGCCATTGACCAATTGCTGGCTGATATTGAATCCGGAAAAAAATATATGAAAGTATATAAACAGATGAAGATGTATAATGACCCGGCCTTGAATCCGGTGCTTTATGCAAAAAGATAACGAATGGCACGTATCCTCATTATCCGTTTCTCTGCGCTTGGCGATGTAGCCATGACGGTTCCGGTAGTGCATTCGCTGGCAGCCGAATATCCTCAGCATGAAATCATAGTGCTGAGTCGTACTGCATTGCAACCTCTTTTTCTGAAGTTGCCGGAGAATGTAAGCTTTTACGGTGCCGATTTGTCGGGAAAACATAAAGGATTACGAGGATTAAACAGTCTGTATGCAGAACTAAAAGGGCTACATTTTGATTATGTGGCCGATTTTCATGATATACTTCGCGCGAAATACTTACGATGGCGTTTTCGGTTGGATGGCGTGCCTGTAGCTGCAATATGCAAGGGGCGGGCAGGTAAGAAGAAACTGGTTCGTCGTCATCATAAGGTTTTTGAAAAGCAGGAAAGTTCTTTCCGGCGCTATGCTGATGTACTGGAAAAGCTGGGGCTTCCGGTTCAATTGAAGTTCACTTCCATCTACGGAGAAGGGAAAGGTGACTTTTCGCAAATAGAGCCGGTGGTAGGACCGAAAGGGAATAATAAATGGATAGGTATTGCTCCTTTTGCTAAACACAAAGGTAAGATTTATCCGATAGAACAGCAGGAACGGGTTGTTGCCTATTTTGCTGGAATGCCGGATGTGAAAGTTTTCCTTTTGGGTGGAGGGAAGAGTGAAAAGGAGGTATTCGACCGCTGGACCGCTAAGTATCCTTCCGTCCTATCGTTGATTGGTAAGCTGAAAATGGATACGGAATTGAATCTGATGAGTCATTTGGATGTGATTCTTTCCATGGACTCCGCTAATATGCATTTGGCATCTCTGGTCAATGTGCCTGTTGTTTCTGTATGGGGTGCTACGCATCCTTATGCCGGATTCATGGGCTGGAAACAGTTGCCGGCCAATACGGTGCAACTTGACTTATCCTGCCGTCCATGTTCGGTTTACGGGCAGAAGCCTTGCTGGCGTGGCGATTATGCCTGCTTGAGAGAGATAAAACCTGAAGAAATTATTGCGAAGATTGAAGAGAATATAAGGTAAATGATGGATAAATATTTTAGAATGACGGGACTGTCTAAAAAGGTGAAGGCAGAGTAAAATATGAAAATAATAGTAAATCCTGCATACGAGCATTTGCGGAAATTTGTAGAAAGCATTCCTGATATCTTTGAAAGTGAGGGGAGGGTGATCTACTCTGGAAGAAACCTCATCAAAGTGATGACGGTGGATGATGGATTGGAGATCAATATAAAACGTTATGGAGTTCCGGCTTTGGTAAATCGGATTGCTTATTCTTTTTTTCGTGCCCCGAAAGGAAGGCGCGCCTTTTCATATCCCAACATACTGCTTCAGAGAGGCTTTGAAACCCCGGTTCCTATCGCTTATATCGAAGAATGTAAGTGGGGCTTGATCAAGTACTCTTATTTTATCAGTCTTCAATCTTCCTATCGAAGAAATTTTTATGAATTCGGCAATGCCGATGTTAACGATTGCCGGGATGTTGTTATAGCCTTTGCCCGTTATACGGCTCGTCTGCATGAATCTGATATTATGCACCGGGATTATTCTCCCGGAAATATTCTGTTTGATAAGATAGATGGTGAGTATCATTTTATGTTAGTGGATATTAACCGCATGAGCTTCGGTAAGATCAGTATCGATATGGGCTGTGCCAATTTTGCCCGTTTATGGGGACAGAAAGCCTTTTTTGAATTACTTGCCAGAGAGTATGCACGGGCACGCAATGCTGATGAACAATACTGCGTTGATAAAGTGCTTGCACACCGGAAGAAGTTCTGGATTTATTTTGCAAAGAAACATCAAGTGAAGTATAAACTGGAGCTATAGAGAGAAGTATGCGTATTGTCTTATTCTGTGAAAATAAGTATGCTGTTGATATATTATTGCCTATATATCAGGAAGCGGTAAAGTCGGAGACGAATCATATCTTGTGGTATGTGCATCTTCCGAAGATCCCGGTTTTCCCACTGGACGGAAAGGTCGTTTACACCTATTCGATGCAGGAGGTTTATGATTTTTCTCCGGAAGCTATATTTGTGCCGGGCAATATTGTTCCCTATTATTTGCCGGGTGTGAAGATACAGGTTTTTCATGGCTATGCGGCAGAAAAGAAAGATCATTGGGTCATTCGTCGCTATTTTGATACCTATTTCACCCAAGGTCCTTTTTTTACGAAAAAGTTTAAGGAATTAGCTGCCGAATATAAAGATTTTGAGGTCGTGGAGACCGGTTGGCCCAAACAAGATTGGATAAAAAATCATTGGCATGATTTTGACCGGGAACGTGAAGAACTGTTGAAACTGCATGGAAAAAGTCAAATTGTATTATATGCACCAACTTTTTCACCAAGTTTAACATCTCTTCCTGCATTAAAAGAGGCTTTGCTGCATTTAGTAAAGATGAGGGATGTCGTTCTGTTGTTGAAGTTGCATCCGTTGACTAAAAAAGAGTGGGTGGATGAATATAAACAACTGGCAGAACAAGAAGAACACATTATATGGGAAGACGGCTTTAATGTTACGAAGTATCAGTTAATGTCCGATGTCATGATAAGTGACACTTCCTCAACAGTATATGAATTCTTGCTTCTGGGACGTCCGGTAATTACTTATCGCACCATAGCGAAGGACATTTACTGGACTGACATAACGGATACATCCCAATTGACAGACGCCTTTGAAAGTGTGCAGCATGATGAAAACGCTATTGCGAAAAGACGATGGGTGGTTGATAACTACGATCCGTATCTGGATGGAAATGTAGCCAGGCGAATGCTGGAAGCGGCTGAAGATTATATTCGCCGTCATGGTGTTCCGAGAGAACGGAAGTTGAACCTTTGGAGAAAATATACGAGTATAAAGACGTTCGGAAGGATAAAGAAGTGATGAAAAGTAATGTAGAACTATTAAAAAGCAGGAATATGAAATCTTATGTTTTTCCGGGAAATATAGAAGAGCGGATTCTTCGAATCGCAGGAGAGCCTTTTCCGTATATGCGCACTGCTTTGTTTTCTGAAATTGTGAAAGATTCAGAGCGTATGTTGCTGGAACTGATACATTGTCCAGGCGGGCGTGTTATCTTCTATACTGCTTCAGGAACCGGTGCGATGGATGCTGTGGTTACCAATTATGTTTCCCTGAAAAAGAAAGCTTTTATTATAGCCGGCGGTTCATTCGGCTACCGTTGGAAGAGTCTCTGCGAGTACTATCAGGTTCAGAATGAAGTTTTTGAAGTTCCTTTTGCTCGTGATATTGATTATGCCCAGCTGGAAAATGCTGTGGCTGCTTCGCGTCCGGATGTGTTTTTATGTCAACATCATGAAACCTCTACCGGTCAACTGTTTGATTTAAAGAAAATTTCTGCTATTTGCAGGAAACATAATGTTTCGCTGGTTGTTGATGCTATTAGTTCTTTCTTGTCCGATGATTTGGATATGGAAGAGTTGAATATCGATATCTGTATTACCAGCAGTCAGAAGGGGCTGAATATAGCCCCGGGTTTGTCGTTTCTGTTTCTTTCGCCTAGAATCCTGCAGACTGATTTTTTGCATAAATCTTATTATTTTGATTTTGCTGAGAATCTGAAGAATCTGGAACGCGGTCAGACACCTTACAGTCCGGCCACCAGTTTGTTTATGCAATTGCATGCCCGTTTAAAGGAGAATGTAGTCCTTGGGGTTGACAAAATCATTGCTTCCGTGCGTGCTAAAGCGCTGTATTTTCGTGAGCTGTGCAGGCAGAATGGTTGGGAAATTCCGGCGGAAGTGCCATCCAATTGCATTACGGGGTTCTTTGTTCGCCAGAATGGAGATATTCTCTTTAATGAATTGTTGAAGCAAGACATATTCATTATGCCGGGTGGTACTCCTTGTTATTTCAGGGTTTCCCATTTGGGGGTTCAAAGTGAAGAGGATCTGGATGATCTGGCAATGAGAATTAAAGAAATAGAATACCGATAAATCTATATAGCATGGAAAGAAAGAAAATCAGAGTATTCACATCCGGTAGTTTTGACCTGTTTCATATCGGTCATCTGAACATATTGGAACGTTCGGCGGCATTGGGCGATGAACTTATAGTCGGCGTAAGCACAGATGAGTTGATACAGCATTACAAGGGAATGCCGCCTATTATTCCCTTTGAACAACGTTTCCGGATTATTTCGTCTTTGAAGTGTGTGACTAAAGCTGTGAAACAAGTGAAGCTTACTGAAGTGGCACAATTACAGAGAGAGGATATTGATATAGTAACTATAGGGGATGATTGGATAAATAAGTATCTGGAGGGGCTTGAGTGGATGAAGCAACAGCCCGGTAAGGAAGTGGTGTATTTTCCTTATACTCCCGATGTAAGCACTACAGGCATTAAGAAGAAAATAATAGAGAGTACAAGTGAGATTATCAGGGCAGCGCTACAACGTGAGGCTGAATTAGATTATAATTGGCCGGAAGATCAGAAAAAATGAAGTTGAATTAAAGAATTGATACATGTTAGTCTCATTAATGATATCTACATATAATTGGAAAGAGGCCTTGTCCCTATGTCTGTACAGCGCTTTTGCTCAGACCGTGAAGCCCTGTGAGATTCTGATTGCAGATGATGGCTCACGTGACGACACCAAGCAGCTGATTGATAAGATGCGGACAAAGACCGATATTCCTATTGTGCATGTATGGCACGAGGACAAAGGTTTCCGTCTTTCTGCCATCCGTAATCGCTCTATTGAAAGGGCGAAGGGGGATTATATTATCCAGATTGATGGTGATATCCTCTTGGATAAGCATTTTATTGCGGACCATCTGGAATTGGCGGAAAAAGGTTACTTTGTGTGTGGGAGTCGTGTACTTTTAGGAAGAATGGCTACTGCCCGATTACTTAGAGGAGTGGAAACTCATCCTGCACTTTTTAAACAAGACCTTAGCTTTTTATTGAACGCTTTTCGTTCACACACTTTACGTTTGTATTTGGCAAATCGTTATGCTAAGAATAGCATGCTGCGAATCCGGGGCTGTAATATGGCTTTCTGGAAAGAAGACTTATTGCGCGTCAATGGTTATAATGAGTCTTTGGAGATGTGGGGGCAGGAAGATGTGGAAATTTCCTATCGCCTTATCCATGCAGGTATTCAAAAGAAACAATTGAAGATGGGTGGAGTGCAATTCCATCTTTATCATAAATTTGCTTCACGGGAGAATTTGGAATATCACGAACAGGTGTTGAGGCAGGTTATTGCAGAGAGGACGGTTTGGTGTGAAAATGGAATCGTGAAAGATCGGAGAGAAGCTCAAGCGTTATGAAAGAGAAAGTGGCTTTTGTTGTTACCGCATATGGAAAGCAAGCCAGAGGAGGGGCAGAGCAACACTGTCGAATGTTGGCAGAAAGACTTACTGCTGATTACGAAGTAGATGTTCTGACTACTTGTGTGGAGAATTATGTGTGTGGAGGAAATGATCTTCCTGCGGGTGTTGAAAAGGAGAATGGCGTTACTGTTAGACGTTTTGAAGCTCAACCGATTCAACAGGAATTGCATAAATATTATGTGAGAAAATCAAAATGGGTTAGAAGAATTCGGAAATTTCTTTTTCAATTAGGGATTTTACGGTCGTTGGCTTCTATTTGGCCTGTTTGGACTTATATGCGTAATTTAGAACAAAAAGTTATGCAAAGCTATGTTTTTTATTCTCCTCAATTGTTTTTGTACGTACAAGAGAATAAAGAACATTATAAAGCTATTATTCCAATTAATATATCATATCCATTAGCGTATTATATTTCTTTGTATGCTCCTGAAAAAACGATTCTGATCCCTACAATGCATTATGAGAGCTCAACTTTTCGCTCCATTTATACAGAGGTGTTTACGAAAGTTGCATATATTGGGTTTAATACGGTGGCAGAACAAAAACTTGCAGAACGTATTTTTGGGAAAAAAATATCTGATCATGGGATTATTAGTGTTGGGATTGAGGGTACAGAAGATGCTGACTGGAATGTAACTAAACGGAAATATAATTTACCGGAAGCATATCTCTTATTTGTAGGAAGGATTGATAGAGGTAAGTTGAGTCATATTATTCAATATTATTTAAACTATAAAAAGAGATATAAGCAATCTGATTTGAAATTGGTACTTGTAGGAGGACTTTTTTCTAAACCTATACAACATCCTGATATTATTTATACAGGGTTTGTTAGTGAAAACGAAAAGTATACTATAATCCAGCATGCCAAAGTTTTTGTTAATCCATCGAAGTTTGAAAGTTTATCTTTAATACTATTAGAGGGAATGTCAAGAGGAAAAGCTATGTTGGTGAATGGAAAATGCGCTGTTTTGAAGGAACATTGTCAAAAGAGTGAAGGAGGTGCTCTATATTATACTGGTGAGAAAGACTTTATTTCTAAGTTGCATAACATGGAGACCTCTGATGAATTGCGGTTGCAAATGGGAGAGAAGGGAAAGAGGTATGTAGCCAAAGAGTATGACTGGAACATTATAATGGGACGATTAAAACAGGCAATAGAAAGAATTGGATAATTGTATAACTTTTTAGTAAAGTAATATATGGATAAAAAGGAAGGTCGGGTTCTCTTTTTTCATGCAGAATTCCCCAGTGGTGGTGGAGAACGTGTAACGAGGGATATAGCGAGAGGTATTCATAGTTATGGATATGAAGTTTATGTTGTTACGTGCTGGAAAAAAGAGGGACCGTCACCAGAAGTGACTTTATTAGAGTTGCCCGATAAGAAAGTGAATACTCAAAAGAATGCGGAGGCAATCATTGATGTAATTCAGTCTTTGTCTATTGATATATTTGTTTTGCCTGGCTTTCTATGGAATTATCTAGGATTTGTACAGAAGCAAGTGCTATGTAAATTTGTATATATACTTCATAATATTCCATTATGGGAAGTCATAGCTAAGCGAGAACGGCGAAAACGTACACAAGGCTCTGTTCTGAAGATGTTGGAATGGTATTTAATAGCTTATCCTAAATTTGTATGGTTAAAAAGTTATGATAAATTTTACATAAAACAATATAGGGAAGTTTATGATTTAGTTGATGCCTATGTAGTTTTGTGCGATGGTTATAAAACTGAATTAGAGCAAATCCTTAAGTTGCCAAAACAGAATAAGATAAGTGTAATTCATAATTCGGAGCGTATAATTGAAGATCTAAATTTAGATCGAAAGAAGAAGCAAATCGTTTTTGTAGGGAATATGACTTATGAGAATAAACGGGTAGATCGTTTGCTTGATATATGGGGAATGATTTTTGAAAGGGTTCCTGATTGGGAACTTATTCTTGTCGGAGGTGGGCAGGAAAAAGAGAACTTACAAAAACAATCTGTACATATGGGATTAAAGCGTGTTGTTTTTGCTGGAGGAACTTCAAATGTACAACCATATTATGATGATGCATCTGTTTTTTGTTTAACATCAACCTTTGAAGGATGGCCTCTTTGCTTAAGTGAGGCACAAGCTAATGGAGTGGTTCCCATCGCATTTAATTGTTGTGCTGGTATAGAAGAGATGTTGTCGCCTTCTGGGGTAAATGGAATTTTGATTTCTCCATTTGATATGCATGAGTTTGCTGATGCACTTTATCAATTATTAATTTCTCCTGAGTTGTTAGATAAAATGAGGCGTAATGTAATTCTGAAATCTCACGTCTATTCTTTAGACAAGATTGGAAAACAGTGGGTTAATTTATTTGAGTCACTAAATTTATGATTAATATAGATATAAAATAATGCTGTCGATTATTATTTGTTCGATTTCTCCCGAACGTTTACAGGCTGTAAAACGCAATATTCAACATTCAATAGGAGTTGAACATGAATTTATTATAATAGATAACAGGGAAAAGAAATGGCCTATAGCTAAGGCTTATAACTATGGGGCATATGCAGCTAAATATCCTTATTTGTTTTTTGTGCATGAAGATGTGAAGTTTCATTCGCAAAATTGGGGAGGAGTTATTGAAAATAAATTGCGAGAACCAGATTGTGGAGTAATTGGTTTTGCAGGTAGCAAGGTTAAATTAAAATCTTATTCTGGCTGGGGGCAGAGTTATGAATGGGTTTGTTCTCATTTATACCAAGGTTTAGGTAATTTGACTATGTTTGATGTTCATAATATATATTTAGAACGCCCTTTTGAAGAAGTAATAGTTTTAGATGGATTGGGGATGTTTGTACGTAAAGAAGTATGGCGTTCTTATCCTTTTGATGAAGAACTATTGAGGGGATTTCATTGCTATGATCTTGATTTTTCTTTGCAAATAGCGGCGAGTAAAAAGTATAAGAATTATATTTGTGGTTCTAACAAAGTATTGATTGAGCATTTTTCATTAGGAAATATTGATTCGTCATGGTTTAAAGAAACTATTCGTTTACATAAACTTAAATGGAATAAAATGCTTCCTATGAAAGTCAATGATTTGGTTCTTAGTAGAAAGAAGGAAAAGAAACTTGAGGAGCGTTTCTTTAATATTTTTGTACGTGATATACTGAAAACAAATTCTTCGGAAAAGAAAGTGATTTTGAAAGAATTTATATTTAGCTCTTTTTCTTTAAAGCATATTGGGCATTGTATCTCAAATTTGTATAAGTATTTAAGAACATAGTTTTATGAGATTAGTATTTCTTTCACATGATAGTAGTTGCACAGGAGGGGCTCAGAAGTGCTTGTTGGATTTGTTGAAAGGCATTAAACAAAACTATCCTGATTGGCAACTTTATATGGTATTTCCAGCCCAAGGGGATTTTGTTGATATTTGCTCACACTATCTTGATGGTTATAAGATACTTCGTTTGAAATGGTGGTTGGTTGATGGAAGATACTTAATAACGAAGAAGAAAAAGTTGTCATATATTTATAAATTATTAAGGAGTTCTTTTAAATTACTTCGTTATTTGCAACGAATAAAACCAGATTGTGTAATAACTAATACTATTGTTGTTCCTCATATGGCTCTGTCATCTAGGTTGTTAGGGATAAAACATTATTGGTTCATTCATGAGATTCCTGATGTTACTTGGGGGGATAAGTGTTTTATATTTAAGTCTCAGTTTATTTTTAAGTTGATTGATAAGTTTTCGACTAAAGTTTTGGTCCCTTCTGAGTATGCTAAGCGATATTATCAGAATATGATATTAAGAGATAAACTTAATATAATTACTCAGGCTGTCGAATTATCTCCAGAAGTGAATGTAAATCAGCATCGGGAGTCATGTGCACGATATACAATCTTATTAGTAGGAGCTTTTGATTCCAATAAAGGGCAGATGGAACTATTACAGGCAATAAAAAGAATCGTGGATGTAGGAAGGGATATTTACTGCTATTTAGTTGGACCGGATATTGGTTTGAAGTCTGTATGTCAGGAGTATATTAGAATGAATAAATTAGAAAGGAATGTTGAAATAGTTCCATTTACGAATCAAATATCTTTATATTATTATATGACGGATGTTTTACTTGTTTGTTCGGCTATTGAATCTTTTGGACGAGTTGCTGTTGAGGCTCAGAGATGTGGACTGCCTGTAATCCTTTCTGATGTTGGAGCTAATCCAGAGCGAATAGAAAATGGTGTTAATGGCCTTTTGTATAAAAAGGGAGATATAACGGATCTGATTGAGAAAATAGAGATTCTTAGAGATGTTAGAGTAAGAAAAAAGTTTTCAGAAAAGATAGATCTAGATATGTTGGGAAAATATAGCATTGATTGTTTTGCCTCAGATTTTGTAAAATTAGTGCAGGTATAGTTACTCGTCTTTTACTTACTAGATTGTTTTTGGAATAACTTGAGTTGATTAATATATAATAAAATAGTGTAATGATATGTTCTAATAATGATCCTTTGGTCTCCGTTATAATACCTGCTTATAATAGTGAGGATACATTGAATGATTGTATTCAAAGTGTTGTATGCCAAAGTTATGAAAATTTGGAGATTATAGTTGTTAATGATGGTAGTAGAGATAATACTAAGGCGATTATAGAGAAATTCTCTTCTGCGGATCCACGTGTGATTCTAGTGAATAAGAAGGAAAATGAAGGACGAGTTTTGGCAAGAGATAGTGGCATAAAAAATGCTCATGGAAAATATATCCAATATTTGGATAGTGATGATACTTTACGTGAAAGAGCTATAGAATATTTGTTAGCTAAAGCAGAAATAACAGGGGCTGATATGGTTGTAGCTCCTTTTCTTTTCCATTTAGAAGATGGTAAAGTAGAACGATCGTTGAATTTTGATTTTAAAGAGTTATCTGGGATCGACTATCTAAAAGCTATGATGACTGGGAAAGCCTATTGGTGTGTTTGGGCTAAGTTTCATTTAAGATCTTTATATGAGCATAGTATTGTATGTCCGAATATATCTTTAGGAGAAGACATAATTCTTTCGACTCAGTTATGCTTTTTTACAAAGAAAGTAGCGACTATTCATTATGAAATTATTAATTATAATTTTTCTTCTTCTTCTACTTCGCACTTAGATAACTTTGATGATGCTAAATATGAAGATTTTAGAGTATATACAAAATGGTTTAATGATTATATAGAACAGAGTGGATTGTCTGAGGAATTAAGGAAAGAAAAAGCTTATTTTCATGTAAGAACAGTTCAAAGGTGTTTCCTAGGAAAGCAATTAGTAGAAATGGATAGGGAGATAAAGTCGCTTGTATCTGAAATTAAAGAATTTCCATGCTTATTGAAAGTCTTGTCGAAAAGAGAGCGGAAAATTGTAACTGTATATCAATTCTCGTATTGGTTGGGTTATTTAAATTTGAAGCGTTATCGTTGGCAAGGAAAACTCTGAATCCTAATATGAGAATGTTGTATTTTTATTTAGTGAAATGAAAATTGAAATGAAAATTGAAATGAAAATTGAAATGAAAATATCTATTATTACAATAAATTATAATAATGTTGAAGGCTTAGTAAAAACTATAGAAAGTGTAAAGAGCCAAGCTGATAGTAATTATGAATGGATTGTCATAGATGGCGGAAGTGTTGACGGTAGTAGAAAGGTTATCTTGGAGAATCAGGCATCCTTTTCTTATTGGTGTTCTGAAAAAGACACTGGTGTTTATAATGCAATGAATAAAGGAATTGTAAAATCAACAGGCGAATACTTGTTTTTTTTGAACTCTGGAGATTATTTATTTGATTCTGAGGTTTTGGCAGATATGGCCACTCTTTTGGCATCGGGCGAAGATGTTATTTATGGTGACATGCTCCTTGCTGGGGGGGGATTAGATGGAGTTGTTCAAGTATATCCTGATGTTCTGGATATGGATTTTTTTATTAAAACAACATTGGGACATCAAGCTTGTTTTATAAAGAGAAGTTTATTTCAAGATTCTTTATATAATGAGACGCTTAGTTTGGTTTCTGATTTTGAGTTCTTTATAAAGAAAATAGTATTGGAGAATTCCTCATATAAACATATACAAAGAATTATAAGTATATATGATGTGTGTGGGATAAGTTCTAATGGAGAATTGTGTGTAAATGAAAGAGAATCTGTGTTGCGCACTTATTTTCCAAAAATGGTATATGAAGCCTTAGAGTCAGCTACACATATGAAACAACAACCATTATATGCTTTATTTGAAGAATTATGCCACACTCGTCGATTCCAGTATCGTATTAAACCTATTTTATTGTTCTTACTGAAATTGAATTCTTTTTTCTCAAAGAGACACTACAAGTAAAATATGGATGAACTTATTTTATTATTTGATGATTTTGTGTATTGGCCTAAATAGGAATCTCCAATGGTGTTCTAAATAAGTTCCTCGAGAATCTTCGTCATTGGAAGGGGCATTGCTAATCGGTGTACGCCAGTTTTCTCCATACCAGAATTTTAATAGCTCTGTACTATGATTGGGAATATAAAATGTTTCTCCAAGGAATGATATGCTTTTAGTATATCTAAAAAACTTTCTGGGTATGATATAGTGTAAATATCGTACATAAAATGGACTAATTAAACCTTTTAGCTTATTCACAATATATACATCAATATAAACTCCGTTTCTAATAAAAGAATAAAGAATATTACTTTCGTAACGACATAGTTTTAGGCCAACTTTATCTAAAGCAGGAATTGCTTCAATTAGCTTTTCTTCACTAAGGGTGCATGTGTCAATGTCAATGTCATGTTTTATGAAGTCATGCTCACGTATTGCTCCTAGTAATGTGCCGTGCATAATGAGGAATTTAATATTCCTTTCATCAAGTACCTTTTTAAAATCCAATAAATTTTGTTTGGCGATAGATGCATCAATGGTGGTTGCATTATCATATGTTAGTTTTACGTCTTCAAAGGTGAATATTTTGCCTTTGATAATAATCTCTCCCATAATAATGATTTTTTCTTGCGTACAAAAGTAGTAAATATTCTATTGGATAGAATATGTATTCCTTATTATTTTAATTTATAGTGAAATATATAAGATAAACTTTTGATTTAAATTTGTATTTCATACCTTTACTTCGATATAAAAAAAACGAAGCATATGAGACTGGAATATCTTCGGTTTGTGCTTTTTGTACGGATCTAAATTGGAATGATTATGGAATATAATGTACCTGTTCTCTTTATTATTTTTAAAAGGTATTACACGGCGATTAAAGTTTTTGAAAGGATAAAAGAGATTAAGCCAAAGAAATTATATGTTGCTGCTGATGGCCCGAGAGATTTGCAAGAGAAAGAAATGTGTGACAAAACACGTGATATAATAAAACAAGTTGATTGGGACTGTGAACTACATCTTATGTATAGAGATGAGAATCTGGGATGTAAATATGGGCCTTATGAGAGTATTTCATGGTTTTTTAAACATGAAGAGGAAGGAATAATTCTAGAAGATGATTGTGTTCCTGATTTGACATTCTTTCCTTTTGTGAGAGAAATGCTTGTGAAATATCGTAATGATAATAGGGTTAGTATGATAGCTGGACATAGTGAAGTTTCAATACCACTGTCAACCTCTTATGTCTTCTCCCGATTTAGAGCTTGTTGGGGATGGGCTACTTGGAAACGTGCATGGTGCAATATTGATATAGAATTGGAGAATTATGATTATCGGAAAGAGGTTGTCCCACTAATGGTGTATGATCAAAGAAGGGGCGCACATTGGCTTACTGCGCTGGACTTAATTGATCAAAATAAAGTGAATGCATGGGATTGGCCGTGGTATTTTTCTCAAGCTGCCCAAAGTCAATTGTGCATTTTCCCAAGTAAGAACCTTATTGCTAATATTGGTTTTGGTGAAGATGGAACGCATTGTTTAGGTGAACCGCCTGCTGAAGCGATAACTTCATACTCGCTGGATTTTCCTCTAGTTCACCCTAAAACAGTAATTGTGAATTGGCAATTTGAGAAGGAGTTCGAAAAGGGGCTGACTATGGGAGTAATTCTGGAGGACATTCCTGTGAGAAAGAAGAAAAATATATTTGTTAGTATAGTGAAAGAGTTAAAACGGTTTATACGCCGGTTGAGAGGAAAAAGAAAGAAATCTTGATGATTGCAAATGAATGAATTATAGAGGGGACAGGAGAAATTTCGACTTCCTACCTTTTAAGAACTAAAATGATGAATACTATGGCCTATATATGCTGTATCGGGAATTACAACACTATAAAATCTTTTGTGTAAATGTGAAATATGGGATTCAGAACGAGTTCCATATTTCACATTTAGGGACATTTTAGGGCATTTTCTCTTTATTGCAAACTAATCGTTGATGGGGTATACATATCCAGTAATTCCTTCATATTTATATTGACCATACCATAATTTAGGTGCATATTGTAAGTCATAGTGATGCTCACCATTTCCCCAATAGACGTATAAAGGAACAGTACCTGGTACTTGATTTCTATAAATGTATCCAACAACTCCTTCAAGTTTATATTTTCCGTTTAATAAGGTTGGCGTTGAGTCTAAAGTGTAATAATGTTCTCCGTCACCCCAGTATCGGTTTAGAGGTACACTTCCATTTTGTTGCTTTGCTAACAAATAGCATGCTACTTGCTCATAAGTATATTGGTCATACCATAATTTTGGGGCGTACTCTTGCGCAAAATAATGTTCTCCATTTCCCCAATATCGATAAAAAGGAACTATTTCAAGGACTTCAACGCTCTTGCTATTAATGTAATTAATAACTGCTGTTTTTAGTTGTTCTTTTTTTACTGGGTCCTCGACTAAATCATAGATCGGATAGGTTGCGTTCCAATTGACAGATATCAATACCGAATGTGCGTCATCCACAGAATTTGTCCATTCTCCTAAGTTTATGGTGAATGTTGGAGTTGAACTTATGGTCATTGATGTACCTGATGTGGAGCCACCGTATGATTTGATGAAAAGTTGCCAATTGGAGTTTTTAGTATTGCTTTCTTGTATGCTAGTTGTACTCCATGATCCATTGGCATCAAGTCCAATGCCCGAAAAGTTAGCTTTAGCACCTGCACTTACAGTTTTTGTTTTTTCAGTATGGTTATTTTCTTCCACGATAGCAGATTTATATAATCCTGTGTATTTCCCACCAACAGTAAAGTTTGTCAAGACATGTGTTCCATATTTGAGTACAATTTTGTCTGCTGAATATTTTTGAATATCTGATAAGAATGATGGGGTTAAATATTTAGATAATGAGTTTATATCTGTGTTTAAAAGATATCTTCTTTGCTTTTTTATAACTTCTGCTTTTGCATATGAAAATTTGGTAGAAAATGAATATTTTTTATCAGACTCAAATTTCGTAGAAACTGTACCTGAGAAAAAACCATCTTTCTTCACATCTATTAAAGAAGCTACCGATCCACTAAAATCAGTTTTAGTTCTTATATCTTCAAGAAACGAGTAAGCATTTTCCCCTGCATAACAATTCTGTTCGATAATGCCAATAAATGGATTGTCAAATCGATATTTATTGTCACCATCATTCACAAATGCTTGGACATTTATGACCTGTAACTTAACGGCATTTTCACCTAAATATTCATCAGTGATGTCATAGCCATATCCTAAAACATCATATTTTTCATCACCGGTAGTTCGTGTGTTAATTTGATCTACCTTTTCATTTAAAAATGAATCTAATTCTTCGTATTCTTGGTAACAAGAATAAAGAAGAGGCAATACTGCCAATAAAAAATAAAATTTCTTCATGGTATTAATATTTAAAGTTTAACAATTATCGAAGATATGCATATTGACGATTAAATCCAATTAATTAAACATGCTTATAAACATGAATTTCATTTTAATAATAAGTGTAATTTAACTATTTGTCATGCAGAAGGTTGGTTTTTCTGTTGTAATGTAAGGTAAGGGTGCATTATTATTTCATGTTTCTAAACACACTCTTTTAAATTGGATTAAATATTGAATATTCTTACTTTTGGTAATTGTTAAATTTTAAATATTAATACCATGAAGAAATTTTGTTATTTATTGGGCTTTTTGCTTCTTTTCTATTCTTGTTCAGAAATGGAGAATTTACCAAATGTTGAATCTTCGGTATCAAATGTAACAACAAGGGCAGCTGGAGATGGAGTGTATGATGTATTAGGCTATGGTTATGATATAACCGATGACTACATGGGTGAAAATTCAACAAGGTTGAAAATCTTAGATGTGGAAGCATTTGTGAAAGCAAATCCTTGGCGGCTATGTCGTAATAGTGTTGCAACATGCTTACCGTCAGGCTTTTGACGAGACGGCGGGGACGGTTGAAGAAGAAAAACTTATCCGCATCTTCTATTATGGGAATAAAGCGGGTTTTGTCTACATAATAACAATCGTCGTGGCGAATCACGGCGAAGTTCATCATGCCGTAAGGGATGCGTTTCCTTTTGGGTGCTATATATTCTTCCATAACTGATGCCCTTTTTAAAAGTTTGCTTTGAATGCAAACAGAGGTACGCCCTTTCCGCTATTTCTCCAAGCAAAGATTCTTAAAAACACGGAACATTTTCTTTATTATCTTGTTTTTCCTGTATAATCCACAACTTTATTTAATCAAAATAGCATAAGTCCATATTTCTTTTTGTTTTTGCAACAGCGGTTGATCAATGGCTGTTGCGATATAAAAGACAATGTATGAAGTTCTATAACAGAGAAAAAGAGATAGCAGAATTGGTCCGTATACGGGAGCTTGCATTCGTTCAAAATTCCCGGATGGTAGTGCTGAAAGGGAATTTGCTGTTCGTAAACAGCAGAAAAAGGATATTTTTGCTGTTTACGAACAGCAAATGCTTATATTTGTAGTCTGAAATTAAAATATAAGAATGTATGGAGACGCTATTTGCCAAGCAGGACCGTTTATTAATGCTTACGTCTACTGAGATTGTACGCACACTCATGCATAGGATCAATTGGAATGCTCAACTGATCGCTATAAGAGGACCACGAGGTGTTGGGAAGACTACGTTAATGTTGCAGTATGTAAAACAGCATTATGAGGCGTATAACCGGGAAGCGCTTTACTGTACGCTGGATTCAGTGTATTTTTCTAATCATACTTTACTGGAATTGGTGGATACTTTCTATAAACACGGTGGTAAGCACCTGTTCTTGGATGAAGTGCATAAGTACCCGACTTGGAGCAAAGAGATAAAGGAGATTTATGATATGTATCCTGATTTGCGGGTTGTATTTAGTGCATCTTCTTTACTTAATATACTGAATGCAGATGCCGACTTGTCCAGGCGTTGTATTCCTTATGAGATGCAAGGACTTTCTTTTCGGGAATTTATGCTGTTTTATAAACAGTTGGATTTGCCGATATGTACTTTGGAAGAGGTATTGAATTCTCCTGGAGATATTTGCTCAAGAGTGAACGAGGTATGTCGCCCTCTCGCTTTTTTCAAGGAATATTTGCAGTATGGATATTATCCATTCTATTTAAAGAATCAGATGGATTATTATACAAGTATTGAGCAGGTTACTAATTTTATTATTGAGTCGGAGCTGCCTCAACTGTGTGGAGTTGATATTGGTAATGTCCGTAAACTGAAAGCACTATTGGGGATTCTGGCCACTTCTGTTCCTTTTGAAGTGGATATTTCTAAATTATCAACTACAATTGGCATTCATCGTAATACGGTAATAGAATATTTGAATAGCTTGGAAAGAGCCAAATTACTCCGCCTGCTGTATGCGGATTTGCTTTCTGTTAAAAAGATGCAGAAGCCGGATAAGATATATCTGGATAATCCTAATCTGCTCTACGCTTTGGCTTCCCATCCGGTTAAGATAGGTACAGCGCGTGAAACGTTTGTTGTGAATCAGTTAGGCTATATGCATGAGGTGGAGTATGGTAAAAAAACAGGCGATTTTAAAGTAAACGGATGCTATACATTGGAAGTTGGTGGTGAAGGGAAAGGGTATAATCAGATTGCAGATTTGCCGGATTCATATATATTGGCAGATGATATAGAAACCCCTTATCGGCATAAATTGCCAATCTGGATTGTTGGTTTCCTATATTGATTATACCTCTTCACATACAGGCATATCCATTCCTTTATACACCACTACAATTTTATGTAGTATCGTGTTGCCAATAGCATTTCTCACCGTTTCCGTATCAGCATAGCGGTTGGCTTGGGTGATTGCTTCCTGACGCAACTCTTCCACACGGCTTTCGGAATCCTTATATTTGGCATATTTCAGTTCTACAATGTAACTGTGTTTCATGTCGGAATAGATTTCCAGCAGTGGACAGAGGAATATATCAACATAGCCGGCTTGCGTATCTTGTTCAGAAATGGGGCGGTAAAAGCGGTTTTGGGCTGTCATGGCAAGGGTGAAGCCGTGGACAAAGAACTCCCCTTTCTGTTTGTCGCGTTGAGAAGCGTAACGTTTCAGGCAGTCGGCGATGTAGCCGAAGTAAGTTTGCCAGTCGCCACGATAGGCGAGTGAACTGGACAGCTCGTTCTTTTCGTAACTGCTGAAATTAAGGTCAGCTTCATCGTAGGTGCTCAGTAGATAGGCATAAAGCTGCTCACGAACCACCTGGTTGGGAATGGTGAGTTTGGTTTTACCTTCATATGTGCCGCTGATGGTAAGCATACCGAAATAATAGAGTAGACTCACGAAGTTGTCAGGAGTGGTGATATTGACGGCAGGGAAACTTTCTTTCAAATCTCCGGTAATATAGCCTTGACTCACCAAGGTCTGGATGATGGAAGCATCGTGGGCAAATTCTTTGTCCTTACGGATAAGCATGCGCAACTTCTCGTAGTCGACGCGGATGTTGCTTTCTATCATATTCTGCGGTGCTTTACCATCGTTGTCAAGGTAGTTTTTGATAAAATAGAGCACCATATTAGAATTGTACATGGTAGTTTCACCATAACGCCCTTGTGCAAAGCAATAGTTGTCGTACCACGGTTGCATTATGTCCAACAACTCGTCCACAGTGTGGTTGAAGTGGCTGGTGGTGGAGTAATAGGTCAACATTTGCCGTACTTCCTCTTCCGTGAATCCTATCATTTCGTTGAATTTTGGGGAGAGCGAGTAATTGGTACCGATGTTGAAGCCGCTAGTGAGGTCGTCCATCGTAACAGGGCTGACACCGGTGATGAAACAGCGCTCGATACTGGAATAGGTTCCTGCTTTCACCTTGTTGAAGAAGGCGCGCAAATAGCCTTCGCCATGTGTCTCGTTGGTGTAACGATGTAAACTCTCAGGGTCGGCGAGGATGGCATTGGTAAAGTGGTCGTACTCGTCGATGAAGAGGTAAATTCTTTGGCCGGTTTTGTTACATTCCGTAAACAGGTACTCAAATTGTTCTACGGCTCCTTCTTTTGCATCCAGTTTTTCCTTAATACCCTGAGGAAGATAGTCGGCATAGATATCGCAAAAGTAGTCGAACATGGTTTGGCAATGCGCATCCAGCCCTTTGCGGTAGTTGTGCAGTTCACCGACAATTCCGGAAAAATTGAGATAGAGCACCAGGTAGCTGTTGCGGTCACGTGTGGGATATTTCCCGATATAAAGATCACCGAACAAAGCATCAAACTTATCTTTGGCGGCTATGTCGTAATAATGTTGCAGCATACTTACCGTCAGACTTTTGCCGAAACGACGGGGACGGATGAAGAAGAAAAACTTATCCGCGTCTTCTATTATGGGAATAAAGCGGGTCTTGTCTACATAATAACAATCATCACGGCGAATCACGGCGAAGTTCATCATGCCGTAGGGGATGCGTTTTCTGTTCGGTGCTATATATTCTTCCATAACTGATGCCTTTTTAGAAGTTTGGTTTGAATGCAAACAAAGGTACGCCCTTTCTGCTGTTTCTCCAAACAAAGATTCTTAAAAACATGGAACACCTTCTTTATAATCTTGTTTTCTTGTATCTTTGCAAAAGATAAGATGCATTCTATTTGCACTATCTTTGTAACAGTTCTCCTAACTATAAGCCGTAGTAATTTATGGAAATGAATAGTCGACGTTATCCGATAGGGATTCAAAATTTTGAGCAGTTGCGTAATCTCAATCGTGTTTATGTGGATAAAACAGAATTGATTTACAGATTGATAAAGACTGATCAAATCTATTTCTTCAGCCGTCCCCGCCGTTTTGGCAAAAGTCTGCTTGTGTCCACACTCGAAGCTTACTTTTTGGGGAAGAAGGAGCTTTTCCACGGTCTGGTTATGGAGCGGTTGGAGCAAGACTGGACGGTTTACCCTGTATTACATATAGACTTCAGTTTAACAAAATATACAGAACTATCTGATCTTACCGGACAATTGAATCTTTTTTTGTATCGTTGGGAAAATATTTATGGAAGTAATGAAGCGGAAACTACTACAGCAGAACGTCTGCAGGGAATTATACTGAGAGCTAATGAACAGACAGGGAAGCAAGTGGTCGTATTGGTTGATGAATATGATGCCCCCTTGCTGGATAGTAATTCTGATACCCTTTTACAGCAGCAACTCCGTAACGAGATGCGCAAATTCTTCAGCCCTCTCAAGGGATTGGGGCAATATTTGCGTTTCCTTTTCATTACCGGTATCAGCAAGTTTAGCCAACTGAGTATCTTTAGCGAATTAAACAATCTGAAAAATATCAGTATGCGTGATGATTTCAGTGCTCTTTGCGGTATTACCGAGCAGGAATTACTGACTCAATTGAAACCTGATATTGAACGGATGGCCGAGGTGAACGGTGAGACTTACGAGGAAGCTTGCGCGCATTTGAAGCGACAGTATGACGGGTATCATTTCAGCAAGGCTTGTCCGGATATCTATAATCCTTTCAGCTTGTTCAATGCTTTTGATTCGGGGGAATACAAGAACTACTGGTTCTCTACGGGTACGCCGACATTCCTTATAGATATCCTTCAACATGTAGACTTTGATGTGCGTAGCTTAGATGGCCTCACGGCTACCGAGGAGCAGTTTGATGCGCCTACCGATCAGATTGTCGATCCTATTCCGGTGCTCTACCAAAGCGGGTATCTGACGATAAAAGGCTATGATCCTACTTTCCGTCTTTATAAATTGGCTTATCCTAACGGTGAAGTTCGTTATGGTTTCACGGAATCTTTGCTTCCTTCTTATGTGCACCGTTTCCCTCGTGAGAATACTTTCTATGTGGTATCCTTCATTCAGGATTTACTGAAAGGAGATGTTGACGGTTGTCTGGAACGTACTCGCTCCTTTTTTGCTTCCATTCCTAATGATTTGGAGAACAAGACGGAAAAGCACTACCAAACTATATTTTATTTATTGTTCCGTTTGATGGGACAGTATGTGGATGTTGAGGTAAAGAGTGCCATAGGCCGTGCGGATGCCGTCGTAAAGCTACAGGATGCCATTTATGTTTTTGAGTTCAAGTTTGATGGGACTCCCGAAGAGGCTTTGGCGCAGATTGACAGTAAACAGTATGCCGTTCCTTATCAGGCAGATGGTCGAAAAGTGGTCAAGGTGGGAGTAAACTTCAACAGTGCTACACGTACGATTGGAGAATGGAAAGTGCTGATGTAACAGCCTTCCGTTACTTTCTTCCAAAGTAATTAAACCGTATCATCTCATCCGAAATATCATATGCCTCCTTTGCAAACTCTTCATCTTCCGGACTATATCCTTCCCCTTCCACATTCATCTGTGAACCTACAGCAAATCCTTTCTTTTCAGGATTGAGGATACTTTCTCCGAGGCCGGTCCAATAATAGTCGTCAAGTTGAAGTAGGTTCAGTAGGGTGGGATACATATCTATTTGTCCCATCACTTCATCGTAACGCATACCTATGGGAGAGTTGACAACGATGAAAGGAGTAAACTGCTTGTCGGACACGATACCTTTGCCACCGGGACTTTCGCATAGTTCTGCACGATAAGACGCTAAACCTTCGTGATCTCCTGTTATTACAATCAGCGTTTCCTTATATTGAGGGAGTGTTTTCAGATACTCCACGAATTTACCGATAGCTTTATCTGTGTAGCGGGCAGTGATCATATAGTTACCCATCTTCTCCGGAATGTCAGAGGAGAATGAAATCTCTCTGAGATATTCCGGTAATATGAATGGAGCATGGCCGGAATAGGTAATAAGCTGCATATATGCGTTTTCCCCTTCTTTCCATATCTCCCCTTTTTCTATCTTTTCCTGACATTGAGCAAAGAATGAGCCGTCTCCGGTACGTTTGTGGGTACCGAAAGCTTCCGTCAGTTCGAAATCATGATAGGCGATAATCGTATCCATGCCGAAGCTTTGGGCTATGGGGCCCTGGTTCCAGGTGGATATCTTATCTATGGTTAACAGATAGTTGCGCGAATGATTTTTTTCGTGCATGGCTTTCTGCAACGAAGGGTAAACATGGTTGGGATATTGGCTGCTGTACGTACCACTGTTGATAGGTAGCAGTCCGGTGCAGAGTATAAGTTGGGCATCTATGGAACGGCCGCCTTTTACCTGTGTCAGTACATGTGGGGCATAGATGGTGGTAGAATCCTTCAGTAATTTGTTCAAGTAGGGGGTGATCTCCTGTCCTTCCACTTCTTTTTCTAATACCCAGCTTTCCAATGATTCTGCCAGAATGATGATGCAATTGGTGCGGCGATTAGTACTACTGTCCGGCAGGGCAACTTCGTGTTTGGGCTTTTTACTTAACCATTCTTCTATCTTTGCTTCCAGTTCAGGAGTTAACTTTTGTTGCTGACCTGCCAAATCATAGCAAAGGCTACCGAAAACGGTATAGAGGGAGGGGCCGCTTGAACAGAAATATGCTTTGTCGCGATATTCCTTGTATGCATTTGAAAATCCGTCTTTAATCAGGGTCACTGTGCCAAAGATGCAGATGATGACTGCAAGTACCGCAGAATAAGCAAGCACCGGTGCGGGACGCTTCTGATGTGCAGTTTTTGTACGCCGATGAACGATGGCGGCTGCAAGGGTGGATAATGGGAAAAGTATATCATACCAGCGAAGAGAGTCGAAAACGCTTCCGGTGAAATCGGCTAAGTTTCCTGATAATCCGTAGCTGTTCAGAGGAATGGCGGTATAATAGGTTCTGAAGTACATAAGATTCGCTATCAGCAGGAAATCCAGCAGGAACATGATGAGCGTCTCTGTTTTCCACATACGGAAGAAGGCGTAAGGGATAAGCAATATAAGTGTGGCTATCAGTTTTGTTGTATAACATTCAACTGTAGAAAGAGAAGCAAAAGTAGTCGGGATACACCATAGTATGTCGAATAACATGAATTTCAGGAAAATAGTGATTCCGAATGTCAGTACGGACTTATCGATCTTTGTCATAATAAAGCGTTTGTTTTATATCCGGATGCAAAGATACAATATATTTTTCCGATATCATTCTGTGATCTATATAAATGAGCTACAGGGCTTGTTTATTGAGGGTTGTATAGATAAATCTCGTTAATATTAAATTTATCTTCTTTATCTTAAAGATATTTCTTGTATCTTTGCGCCCCTAATTCATTAATACCAAGCAATGAAGGAATTCCTGCAATTGATGCGACGTTTTGTGTCGCCATATAAGAAGTATATAGGGTGGGCGATTGTGCTCAATGTCTTATCGGCTGTTTTCAATGTATTCTCATTCACTCTGCTGATTCCAATTCTGAATATTCTGTTCAAGACAGGTAACAGTGATAAAATCTACCATTATATGGAGTGGGGGAGCGGTGACTTGAAAGATGTAGCAATAAATAATTTCTATTACTATGTTACTCAGTTGATAGAGGTTCATGGCCCGATAATGACACTTCTGTTTATGGGACTGTTCCTAGCCCTTATGACGATGCTGAAAACTTCCTGCTACTTTGGATCTTCTGCGGTAATGATTCCTTTGCGTACAGGAGTTGTTCGTGATATCCGTATCATGGTCTATTCGAAAGTGATGCACTTACCACTTGGTTTTTTCTCTCAGGAACGGAAAGGAGATATCATTGCCCGTATGAGTGGTGATGTGGGAGAAATAGAAAACTCCATTACCAGTTCGTTGGATATGTTGCTGAAAAATCCGATTTTGATCCTGTTTTATTTTACAACGCTGATTATAACAAGTTGGCAGTTGACCCTGTTTACCATCGTAGTACTTCCCGGAATGGGGTGGCTGATGGGAAAGGTCGGCAAGAAGCTGAAACGCCAATCTTTGGAAGCGCAGGGCAAATGGAGTGATACCATGTCACAATTGGAAGAAACTTTGGGGGGCTTGCGTATCATTAAAGCGTTTATTGCAGAAGATAAGATGGTGGATCGCTTTACCAGATGCAGTAATGAATTGCGTGATGCGACCAATAAAGTGGCCGTTCGTCAGGCGTTGGCTCATCCGATGAGTGAGTTCCTGGGAACGCTTTTGATTGTATTGGTGCTTTGGTTTGGCGGTATGCTGATTTTGGGCGATGAGCATTCTTCGCTGGAAGCTCCTACATTCATTTTCTATATGGTTATTCTGTATAGCATCATTAATCCGTTGAAGGATTTTGCAAAAGCAGGATATAACATCCCGAAAGGTTTGGCTTCCATGGAACGTGTGGATAAGATTCTGAAGGCTGAGAATCCTATTAAGGAACCCGTAAACCCGCTTCCTCTGCATGGCATGAATCGACAAATCGAGTTTAAGGATGTTTCTTTCAGTTATGATGGGAAGAGGGAAGTTCTGAAACATATCAATCTTGTTGTTCCGAAGGGGCAGACGATTGCATTGGTTGGGCAATCCGGGTCGGGAAAATCTACGCTGGTAGATTTGCTTCCGCGTTACCATGACATACATTTCGGTGAAATCATGATTGATGGCGTTAGTACCAAGAATTTCCGTATTCATGATTTGCGCGGCCTGATAGGAAATGTAAATCAGGAAGCGATCCTGTTTAATGATACATTCTTTAATAACATAGCATTTGGTGTGGAAAACGCCACACTGGAGCAGGTGATGGAGGCGGCGAAGATTGCCAATGCGCACGATTTCATTATGGAGACAGAACATGGATACAACACAAATATTGGTGATCGTGGTGGCAAGCTTTCCGGAGGACAACGCCAACGCATCAGTATTGCCCGTGCTATTTTGAAGAATCCGCCTATTCTTATTCTTGATGAGGCTACTTCTGCTCTTGATACGGAGTCCGAACGTCTGGTGCAGGAAGCTTTGGAGCGTTTGATGAAAACCCGTACTACAATTGCTATTGCCCACCGTCTTTCTACCATTAAAAATGCAGATGAAATCTGCGTACTCTATGAAGGAGAAATTGTGGAACGTGGCAGGCACGAAGCTTTGTTGGAGAAGAATGGATACTATAAGCGTTTGAATGATATGCAATCTCTGTCTTGATCAAAAAACGATTCTGAATAGAAAGATTTATTAATTCTGCCTACATCCTACACCCGGAGACTTAATCGTCTCATTAATAGAATGGTGTGTGGTGTAGGCAAAATTATATGCGGGTGTAGGAAAGGTATTTGCCTACACCACCGGAATCTGTGCCTGTCTTCATGTTGCTTTGAATCAGTGCTTACCTCCTGTTTCCTAAAAGAATAATCTTCTTTTTCTTGGTTTTTAATGTACATTTCCTTTGGTCAAAACTCATGTTCTGAATATATTAGCTATATATCGGACGTGCAGCATCTATATATCGGACGTGTCACATCTATATATCGGACATGCAGTATCTATATATCCAATACCACCGATATATAGCTGCTAGACGAGGCAAGATGAAAGAAAAGCGTTCAGCCTTTCTAATACAGATGATTGAACACATAGGCCATTCGTACTATCAACTACGCTGTGTAAGGAAACCGAAAAAACAGTTATTTCTTCTTTTACAAGAAGTTAGGAGTTTGACGACAGGAAGTTAACTTCTTGCCAACAAACTCCCAACTTCTTGTCGGAAAGAAATTGATCCTTTGCAACACCTTGATAATCAACAGTAAATTTCCCTTGTACAAAAGGAGTGTTTGTACGCATGTATTACTCGCTTTTCACATGTCGCTTACAGATTTCGCTTAACGAAATCAGACTTGTCTGAAATTAGATTGCTTGTTGTGGATGAGAACAAGCAATCTAATCATCCGCAACATTGCTTATTCCGGACCATAACACTACTTGTTTTCAAGTGGTTATTCAATTTTCTCAAAAATAGCGGGTGTAGGATGATGTTTCATTTAATTCAAGCCCTGTACAGGCTTATTTTCTTCCGAAGTCAGCAGGTATTTCTCCCCACTGCTTGGTTTCCCATTTCAGAATTTTGGTAGTATACGTATTTTCCCGTAGCCACTTTTCGGCACGCTCTATTAGTTTGAAAAGTTCTTCTGTTTTGGGTTCACGGGGTAGCTTTGTTTTGCATTTCTTCTGCTTGATCCAACTGATGGCATTCACGCTGTCACTATAGATGGGCATATCGAAGCCTTTCTGTTTCAGTAGGGCAAGTCCGTGGACGATAGCAAGGAACTCGCCGATATTATTCGTACCATATACCGGGCCGAAATGGAATATTTCTTGTCGGCTGGCTACGTGTACACCGCGATATTCCATAGCTCCGGGATTACCACTACAGGCAGCGTCTACGGCAAGGCTATTCTCTACGACAGATGAAGGAAGGGGAGCATTCACATCTTTCTTTTGGGCGGGAGCACCCGGAGAGGATCGTTTGATATATTCATACGGAGAAGATTCAAAGGCTTTTTCCGCTTCTTCGCGCGTCTCGAACGATTTATATTTCGCTCCTTCGTAACCTTTGATTTGTAACTGACAGTCTGTCCAGGAAGTATAAATACCCGGATTGACACCTGACCATACAACGTAAAACTTCTCTTTACTCATAATTGGGTGCAAAGGTACAAATATATTCTACAACTTCGAACAACTTCACTCTTTCACTTGTTTCCTTATATAAGACAAAAGTGATAATTACGAAAAGAAAGGATTAAATATGGTCAGAGAACGGACATTTGCCGAAGCATTGGAGCATCGGCGCAGCTATTATTCTATCAGTAACGACTCTCCGGTTCAGGACGAGGAAATTGTACACATCATCCGTACAGCAGTAAAGCATGTGCCTTCGGCATTCAACTCGCAGACTACACGTATTGTGTTGTTACTGGGGGACGAACATCAGAAATTATGGAGAATCGTGAAGGATCAGTTGGAAGAACGCCTGTCCGAAGAACAATATCGCCAGTCGGAGAAGAAGATCGATACTTCGTTCTCTTGCGGATATGGCACGATACTCTTTTTTGAAGACCGTTCCATTGTAGAAGGACTGCAAAAACAATTCCCTACTTATCATGAGAATTTTCCGACGTGGTCGCAACATACCTCTGCCATGCATCAGCTGGCCATCTGGACTATGCTCGAAGATAAAGGTCTGGGCGCTTCGCTGCAACACTATAATCCGTTGATTGACGAAGATGTACGCAGCACGTGGCATCTTCCCGAAACCTGGCAGTTGATTGCACAGATGCCTTTCGGTACTCCTGTGGCCGAACCGGGCGGGAAGGAATTTGATGATTTGAGCGAACGCATTAAAATTTTTATCTGATAGTAAATCTCTCAGAATAGAATTGCTTACCTTTGTACGCAAAGGTAAGCGCTTATGATACGTATTTTCTTAACCGGCTACATGGGAGCCGGTAAAACAACTTTAGGAAAGGCTTTTGCCCGCGAACTGAATATACCGTTCATCGATCTGGACTGGTATATCGAAGAACGTCTTCACAAATCCATACGTGAATTGTTCATTGAGCGGGGAGAGGCCTCTTTTCGTGAACTGGAGCGAACCATGCTGCATGAAGTGGCTGAGTTTGAAAACGTCATTATCTCGACCGGAGGCGGTACTCCTTGCTTCTTCGATAACATGGAGTATATGAACGAGCACGGACAAACCGTTTTTCTGGATGTTCATCCTGACGTTTTGTTCCGTCGGTTGCGAGTGGCTACGCAGCAACGTCCTATTCTGCAAGGAAAAACGGACGAAGAACTGCGGATTTTCATTATAGACGCCTTGGAAAAACGTGCACCGCACTATGGTAAGGCAAGATACCGTTTCGATGCCGGGCAGTTGGAAAGCCGTCGGCAAATTGCGGATTCTGTGCAGCAGTTACGTAACTTGCTGAGCATTTAACCGCTTGTAAATGTGTAATTTTAGGTGGAAAACGCAATAAATATCGAGAATTATCGTATTTTTGTCGCCCTATTAAAATCAAACAACAAACATCTGAGTTACAAAAAATGAGAAAATGGCGTATTGAAGATTCAGAAGAGCTTTACAACATTACAGGTTGGGGCACTTCGTACTTTGGTATCAATGACAAAGGTCATGTAGTGGTAACACCTCGTAAAAACGGTGTCGGCGTCGATTTGAAAGAATTGGTGGATGAATTGCAATTGCGAGACGTGGCGGCTCCTATGCTGATACGTTTTCCCGATATTCTGGACAACCGGATTGAGAAGACTTCTTCATGTTTTAGGCAGGCCGCTGAGGAGTACGGCTATAAAGCGCAGAACTTTATCATCTATCCTATCAAGGTTAATCAGATGCGCCCTGTGGTAGAGGAGATTATCAGCCATGGAAAGAAATTCAATCTTGGGTTGGAAGCCGGGTCGAAGCCTGAACTTCATGCCGTGATTGCTATTAACTCAGATTCTGACTCGTTGATTATCTGCAACGGCTATAAGGATGAGAGCTATATAGAGTTGGCTTTGCTTGCCCAGAAGATGGGTAAACGCATTTTTCTTGTAGTAGAAAAAATGAACGAGCTAAAACTGATAGCCAAGATGGCGAAGCAGCTGAATGTTATGCCTAATATTGGTATTCGTATCAAACTGGCTTCTTCAGGAAGTGGCAAATGGGAAGATTCAGGCGGCGATGCAAGCAAGTTTGGACTCAGTTCCAGTGAATTGCTCGAAGCACTCGACTTTTTAGACTCAAAAGGACTGAAAGATTGTCTGAAATTGATACATTTTCATATCGGAAGCCAGGTGACAAAGATCCGTCGTATTAAGACGGCATTGCGCGAAGCGTCTCAATTCTATGTGCAGCTTCATGCTATGGGATTCAAAGTCGAATTCGTGGATATTGGTGGTGGCTTGGGCGTAGATTACGATGGAACACGTTCGTCCAGTAGCGAAAGTAGCGTCAATTATTCCATTCAGGAATATGTGAATGACTCTATTTCCACTTTGGTAGATGCCAGTGATAAGAATGGTATTCCCCATCCCAATATTATTACGGAAAGCGGACGTGCACTGACTGCCCATCATTCCGTACTTATTTTTGAAGTCTTGGAAACCACCACTTTGCCCGAATGGGACGATGATGAAGAAGTAACCGAGGAAGACCATGAATTGGTGCAGGAACTTTATGGCATTTGGGATACATTGAATCAAAATAAGATGCTGGAAGCCTGGCACGATGCACAGCAAATTCGTGAAGAAGCGCTCGACTTGTTCAGTCATGGAATTGTGGATTTGAAAACACGTGCACAGATTGAGCGTCTTTACTGGTCTGTTATGCGTGAGGTGAACCAGATTGCAGGCGGCTTGAAGCATGCTCCCGATGAACTTCGCGGATTGCCGAAACTGTTGGCGGATAAATATTTCTGTAACTTCTCGCTGTTCCAGTCCCTGCCGGATTCCTGGGCTATCGACCAGATATTCCCGATTATGCCCATTCAGCGCCTGGATGAACGTCCCGACCGTGCGGCAACCTTGCAGGACATCACTTGTGACTCGGATGGAAAGATAGCTAACTTTATCTCGACTAAGAATGTGGCACACTATCTGCCCACTCATTCTTTAAAGAGTAAGGAACCTTATTATATGGGTGTGTTCCTGGTAGGTGCTTATCAGGAGATTCTGGGTGATATGCATAATCTTTTCGGCGATACGAATGCTGTGCATGTATCTGTTAACGAGAAGGGATATACCATCGAACAGGTGATTGATGGTGAAACTGTAGCGGAAGTGCTTGACTATGTTCAATATAGCCCTAAGAAGCTGGTGCGTACACTGGAGACTTGGGTGACTCAATCAGTAAAAGAGGGACGTATTTCGTTGGAAGAAGGTAAAGAGTTCCTTTCCAATTATCGTTCCGGTCTGTACGGATATACCTATTTGGAATAAGAAAAGTTGACGAGTTGAGAAGGGAACAAGTTGACAAGGAGCTGCGCTTTATTGCTTTGTTCATTTTGTCTTTTCCCCTTGTCAACTTGTTAACTAAAAAACTTGTCAACTGAATTATGAGAGAAAAACTAACAGTAATAAAGGTGGGTGGCAAAATCGTGGAGGAAGAAGCTACCCTCCATAAGTTGTTGGATGACTTTGCAGCTATCGAGGGCTACAAAGTCTTGGTACACGGAGGTGGCCGTTCGGCCACAAAATTGGCTGCCCAACTGGGCATTGAAAGCCAGATGGTAAACGGGCGTCGTATCACGGATGCCGAAACGCTGAAAGTAGTGACGATGGTGTACGGCGGGCTGGTAAACAAGAATATTGTAGCCGGACTTCAGGCGCGTGGTGTCAATGCACTGGGATTGACTGGTGCGGATATGGATGTAATCCGTTCCGTGAAACGCCCGGTAAAAGACGTCGACTATGGCTTTGTGGGTGATGTAAAGCAAGTGAATGCAGAGTTTTTGGGTGATTTGATCCATAAAGGAATAGTTCCCGTAATGGCTCCGCTGACGCACGACGGTGCAGGCAATCTGCTGAATACAAATGCCGATACTATTGCAGGAGAGACTGCAAAAGCCCTTGCTGCTTTGTTCGATGTGACATTGGTATTCTGTTTTGAGAAGAAGGGTGTGCTTCGTGACGAGAACGATGACGATAGCGTGATACCTCAGATCACTCCTGTCGAATTCAAACAATATGTAGCGGACGGTGTTATTCAAGGAGGTATGATACCCAAGCTGGAGAATTCTTTTGAAGCTTTGAATGCGGGAGTAACTGAAGTGGTAATTACCTTAGCGTCAGCAATTAACGAGAATAGCGGAACCCGCATCAAAAAATAATTCAAAAAAAGTAGTGATCAACTGTAACTTTCCATATACTTAACCGTCATTATTAATAGAGATGCAAGAAATCAGTTTTCGGAATGACATTCTCCCTCTGAAAGACAAACTCTTTCGGTTGGCTCTCCGGATTACTTTCGACAGAGCAGAGGCAGAAGACGTTGTGCAGGAAACACTGATAAGAGTCTGGAACAAACGTGATGAGTGGACGAAATTCGGTTCTATCGAGGCTTATTGCCTGACAGTGGCAAAGAATCTGGCAATAGACCGTAGCGAAAGAAAAGACGCTCAGACCGTGGAACTGACACCTGAAATGGAACAGACTTCCGGAGCATCCAACCCTTACGATCACTTGGTGGATAAAGAGCAAATGACACTCATCCATCGTCTGGTCAATGAACTCCCCGATAAACAAAGGCTGATTATGCAGCTTCGGGATATAGAGGGTAAGAGTTATAAAGAAATTGCGGTCGTCCTGCATTTGACGGAGGAACAGGTAAAAGTGAACCTTTTCAGGGCGAGGCAAAAAGTAAAACAACGGTATTTAGATATAGATGGTTATGGATTGTAAATATATAGAACAACTTTTAGAACGCTACTGGCAGTGTGAGACTTCCCTTGAGGAAGAAGCGCAGTTGCGTGCTTTCTTTAACGGAAGCGACGTTCCGGAGCATTTGCTTCGCTACAAAGATTTGTTCGTATATCAGCAACTGCAACAAGAAGTGGGGTTGGGAGCAGATTTCGACGCCCGTGTGCTTGCAGAAGTGGAGACTCCGGTGGTGAAGGCAAAACGCTTGACGCTTACCGCACGTTTCATTCCGCTGTTCAAGGCCGCCGCAGTAGTGGCAGTGGTACTTTCATTAGGGAATGTGATGCAACATTCATTCTATAGTGATATAAAAGAAGTAGCTGCAGCCGATACGATAGGCAAACAAATTACCACACCTTCGGTAGCTCTCTCGGGAGACGTGACGATTACCCATGAACAACAGATTCTGGATAGTCTGCAACGGATAGACAAGAAGGTGGAACTGAAGAAGTAACGTTTTCATTTGCTTTTAAGAATAACATTTTCATTTGCTTTAAACATAAATATAGTTAGTGTGCTTTATTAAAACAACAAATTGAGGCTGTGAAGTTTCAATTCTCTCAAATTCTTATAAAAACTAACTAAGATAGATGGGACGCCGCGAGATGCAGCGTCCCTTTTATGTATATATGCTCTTCAAAGCTGAGACGATTTATTAAAAACGAACTGGTAAGATGGTTATTATAGTAGGATTTTATATCTTTGTCCTGTTCGTAAACGTTTGTAAGCATGAAAGACCGGTACCTGCTTTTTGTAATCTCTTTGCTGTTCTGTTGCCTTCTGCAAGCGCAGGAGAAAATAGATTCTTTACTGGTAGTTCTGGACAGGACAATTGAAAACACCGCTCAATATGAGCAGGCCAGACTGAAACGCATTGATCAGATTAAAGAATATTTCCGGACTCGTAAGAGTACTTCTCCTTCTGATGAGTACCATATCAATCAACAACTTTTTGATGAATATGAAGCGTATATTTGCGATTCAGCAAGACATTATATCAATCGCAATATCGAGATTGCCCTTCAGCACAACAATCAAGAGTGGCTGAATGAGGCCAAACTGAAGAAGGCAAGTATCTTGGGAAAGACAGGTCTGTATGCAGAAGGCGTGGCCTTGTTGAAGTCTATAGATAGCAAGCAACTTTCCAGAGACCAACTCATTGAATATTACATCACTTTTGAAGATATTTATCTTTATCATGCAGAGTATGCGATGGATGACGAATATCAGATTGAATATCTGAATAACCTGTATATCTACCGCGACTCTGTATTGCAGATGGTAGAAGAGGGGTCTTATCAGTATGTCATAGCTTATACTCCCGAACTTCTGCAACAAGGAAGAGGAGAGGAAGCCATTGAAATGTTGGAAGTTTATCATCAAAAACTTTCACCGGATACACGGGATTATGCAGTGGTGACCTCTATTCTTGCCTTTATCTATCAGAGTACGGGACAGCGGGAAAAGCAAAAAGAATATTTGATAAAGAGTGCAATTGCCGATATTCGTGGTGTGGTGAAAGAGAATAATTCCTTGCGTGCATTGGCGGAACTGTTATATGAAGAGGGGCAATTACAACGGGCGGATGTTTATATGAAGCGCAGCATGGAAGATGCCAATTTCTACAATGCCCGTCTCCGGAATGTGCAGGCTTCAAGGATGCTTCCGGTCATAGACCATGCCTATCAGGTGGAGAAACAGAAGCATCAGCAGGTGTTACAGATTTTCCTGGTTGTTACCAGTTTGCTGACGCTGTTTCTGGCATGTGCGGTCTGGTATGTAATTCGTCAGGTGAAGAAGTTGGCCCGTGCGCGACAGGATTTGCTGGCAATGAATGAAGAGCTGAAACTTCTGAATGAAAGATTGATCGAAGTAAATCAGAGACAGCACGAAACGAATGACTCACTGACGGAGGCTAATCATATTAAGGAGGAGTATGTCGGCCGATTTATGGGATTGTGTTCCACATACATTGACAAGTTGGAGGGATACCGTCGGATGCTTAACAAACAGGCAGCTTCGGGGAAGGTGGAAGAACTCTATAAAACGTTGAAATCGTCCCGTTTCATCGATGAAGAACTGAAAGAATTCTATCAAAACTTCGATAATTCATTCCTTAGTATTTTCCCTGATTTTGTGAAACGCTTTAATGAGTTGTTGCCGGAAGAAGAAAGAATTATTCCTAAACAGGATGAACGGCTGACAACGGAACTTCGTATATTTGCCTTAATTCGTTTGGGAATTACGGACAGTGCCAAGATTGCAGGCTTCCTGCGTTATTCCATTACTACTATTTATACCTATCGTTCCAAATTGAAGAATCGTTCTCTTTGCCGTGATAATTTTGAGGAAGAGGTGATGAAGATTGGGTCTTTTGCTGGTTAGTGAGCTATATGGTATAGTAATGAATTTGCCCACCACAGATTAACACAGATTCTCACAGAGTTTAATCAATTAAAATCAGAGAAATAAAATTCTGTGGAAATCTGTGTTAATCTGTGGTGAATTAATTCATACCCCCTCCGAAATGAACCCAAAATCCCGTTTTTTCTATTCTGCTTCCTTTGTTTTCATTTAGTTTTTTAACGCCCTTTATTTGTTTTATCTCGCTGATATATAATATTTTGATCCTTTTGTTAATCTAGATTTTCTTTAGTCTTCTTTTCTTTCCCCCTTCTTTTTACAGACATTTGCACTGTCGCCTCAACCTGTGGAGGTGAACAGAATGATTGCTAATCTAAAAACTAATAGTATGAATGTAAAAAGAACAAAGTTATGTTTGTGCCGGTCTCTTCTTCTTATGGCCGGATTACTTTTTGCAGTGGCATCCTTTGCCCAGGATTTAACCGTGAAAGGAAAAGTAACGGATACCACGGGTGAAACTGTAATTGGTGCTAACGTAACTGTGAAAGGTACAACTAATGGTATCATTACCGATATTGACGGTAACTATACTTTGTCGGGTGTGAAGCCTTCTTCCGTCCTTGTTTTCTCCTTTATTGGCTACAAAACACAAGAGCTCCCCTGTAGTGGACGTCAGGAAATCAATGTAGTGCTGTCAGAAGACGCTCAGGCACTGGATGAAGTCGTTGTGGTGGGCTACGGCTCATTGAGCAAGAAAGAACTTTCCAGTTCCATTGTGCAGGTAGACAGATCGAAGTTCCTGCAAGGTTCCATGAACAATCCGATGGAGATGCTGACCGGTAAAGTTGCCGGTTTGACCGTAAACAATACGGCGGCAGCCAATCCGAATGCAAGTTCCTCTCTTCAGATTCGTGGTGCAACATCTATTTCGGCATCCAATGACCCGTTGGTGGTAATTGATGGTGTGGCAGGTGGCGATATCCGCAACCTGGCAGCACAGGACATTGAGTCTATGACCGTACTGAAAGATGCCGCTTCTGCTGCCATCTACGGAACACGCGGTGCTAATGGTGTGATCCTAATCACTACCCGTAAGGGAGCCGGAGAAGCCGGACGTGCCCAAGTGACTTACGACAGCTGGTTCGGTGTGAATCTGGCAAAGAGCGGTCCGGATATTTTGAGTGCAGACGAATTCCGTCGTTCCCGTCGTGCAACGGATTATGGGTATTCTACTGATTGGTATGACCTCTTGCTGCGTGATTTCTCTTATGATAACAACCAATATCTTTCTATCGACGGCAGTACCAAGAACGGATACTATGGCGCTTCTTTTAATTATAAGAAAGCAACCGGCCTCGATCTGAACAGCAGTCGTGAAGAATTCGGTGGACGCTTCGTCCTGAACCAGCGTATGATGGATGGAATCGTAGAACTGAACGGTTCACTCAACGCCCGTCGCGTGAATGAAGTATGGGGTAACGACGGTATGTTCGATACTGCCCTGAGCATGAACCCTACCATGCCTTTGTATAACGAGGATGGAACTTACTTCCAGCCTACTTCTCCTACCGGAGCACGCAACCCGGTGCAGGAACTGAAAGAAATCGACAATAACGGTCAGCGTGTTTACCTGCTGGGTACTGCTGAGGTGAAAGTCAACCTGATCCGTTCGGAAAAGCAAATGCTGAATACTTCATTGAGCTACTCTTTGCACTACAACGATCTGAAACAACACTATTATACCCCTTCCACTGCCGGTGAATCTTACTGGAACGGTTATAACGGACGTGCAGAAGTGACTTACCAGAAGTGGTACACGTCCCGCCTGGAGTGGTTGGGTAACTACTCGTTGGATTTGGGTGATCACAACTTCAAGGCAATGGTCGGTTATAACTATGAGCAAACCACCTGGGAACGCCTGCAAGCCGGAAACAGTGATTTCAATTTCGATGATATTCTCTGGAATAACCTTGGAAGCGGTTCTTATCTTGCTAAAGGAAAAGCAAGCATGGGCACCGGTAAATCTCTTGCCAAACTGATCGGTGTCTTCGGACGTATCAACTATAATTGGAAGAATCTGTTGATTGCTTCCGCCTCCATCCGCTACGAAGGCTCTACGAAATTCGGTGCAGATCATAAATGGGGTGCTTTCCCATCTCTTTCTCTTGCCTGGGAAATGGCGAATATGGGTTTCCTGAAAGACCACCAAAACATCGTTCAGAGTTTGAAACCCCGTGTTTCCTATGGTGTAACAGGTCGTTCGGACTTCGATTGCTACCAGTCATTAGCCACTTACGGCTCTCATAAAAATGCCCAGTTGAATGTTACGGATACCTATCTGATGGACGGTGCCTGGGTAACAGGTTATGCTCCTTCAGTGAATGCCAATTCCAAACTGGGCTGGGAAAAGAGTGTCAGTATGAACATCGGTGTTGACTTTGCCTTATGGAACAGATTGCGCGGTTCTGTTGAATGGTTCGACCGCCAGTCACGCGACTTGCTTTATAACTATACGGCTCCACAGCCTCCCTACATCTACTCTACAATTCTGGTAAACGTAGGAACCACTGTGAATCGTGGTATCGAAGTTTCTCTGGAAGGCGACGCTTTCAAAGGAACTCCCGTTGAATGGACAACGGGTATCAACTACTCTTACGGCACTACGAAACTGGATAAACTCTCCAACAGCCTGTACAAAGCTTCTTATGTGGAACTGTATCAGAAGCCGGGTGTAGGTACCAGTGAATACTTCTTCCGCGTGGAAGAAGGCAGCAAGATCGGCCAGTTCTATGGCTACGAGTATGCCGGTGTAGAGAATGGGGATATGATGATTTATACCGATGAAGGCGAAAAAGTTCCTGTATCCAAGGCAGATGTGAAGTACAAGCGCCATATCGGTAATGGTACGCCGACCTCTTATCTTTCCTGGAGTAATACGCTCCGTTATAAGAACTTCGACCTGAGCCTGATGTTCAACGGTGCTTTCGGTTTTGAAATCTTCAATATGCGTCGTTACGGAATGGGTCTGAAAGGTTGCGGTACGGACAATGTGCTGCGCGATGCTTATGGAAAAGATGCGGATATTACAACCGGTGGCGGTGTAATCTCTTCTTTCTTCCTTGAAAAGGGTGATTACTTTAAGCTGGATAACCTGACTCTGGGATATACCATCACTCCGAAAGAAAACAAGTTCATCAAAGGTATGAGAGTTTATCTGACAGCTAAGAATCTGTTTACGCTGACTGGTTATTCCGGTAACGATCCTTCAGCTGTTGCCATCAACGGACTGACTCCGGGTGTAGATACGAACAGTGCCTATCCTTCGGCTACTCAGTTGAGCGTAGGCTTGAATATCCGTTTCAAATAGATATAGTTAACAAGGTTGCAGTTAACAAGGGAACGAGGATAATAGTTTCGTTTAGTAAGAGAGTCATTTCCCCTTGTCAACTTGTCGCCTGAAGCCTTGTCAACTCCTTTAATAACTAAATACAGAAAAGAATTATGAAATATCTGAAATATAAATGTCTGTTGGCAATCATTCTGGGTTGTTCATTGAGCGGTTGCTTCGACCTTACGGAAGAAGTGTTCGACCGTGTAGACTCCGGCGTCTATTATCAGGACGAGAATAGTGTGAAGAGTGCGGTAGCTACTATTTATTCCACAGGTGCTACCAGTTATGCCGAATACTTCTGGTACATGCAGGAATTTCCTGCCGATCAGGTGACCTGGCGTGTATGGAATGGCGGTCAGTGGGGATATGATGAAGGTGAAAAGTTTATCTTCTCCATTCAGAACTGGACTCCCGATGCCAAGATTATCCGTAGTGCCTGGGAGAATGCATGGACCACTATCGGCCTGTGTAACACCTTATTGGCTGATATGGGAAAGCTAACTTCTGCCGACCTGAAGATGACTGATGAGAAACTGAAAGCTTATGAAGGCGAAGTACGTACACTCCGTGCCTGGGCTTATTATAATATCTTTGAAATCTGGGGTGGTGCATTGCCGCTGAATATTGAACCGGCCACCGTAGACGGTGAATTGCCACCCACTGCCGACCCGGACTTCGATACAAGTTGCAAGAAGATTTATAACTTCATTGCTACCGAGCTGGATGATTGCTACGAAGGAATGGTCGAAAATCAAGTGAACCGCATGAACAAGGCTGTGAACCGTATGATCAAGGCCCGTCTGTTGCTGAATGCCGAAGTGTTCATCAAAGAAAGCCACTATACCGAATGTGCCGAACTGTGCCGTGAAATAATCAGCGGTAAATATGGAAAATATGAATTGGCAAAGGATTACCGCGATATTTACTCTATCAATAATACGGAATGTCCCGAAGTCATCATGGCTTTTGCCTGCGAAGACGGTAAACTGAATATGGGATGGATGCGCATGACTTTCTATCCTTATAATATCTGGGATTATTTTGGAGGCACTTACAGTCAGAGTGGTTGGAACTGTACTTGTCTGGTTCCTTCGTATGACAATGCGGGAACGGTGAATGAATTGGGAGGTACACAGGGAGCTACCTGCTTCCTCGATGCGGCTTACGGTGATAAACTGGGTGCAGTCTACGAACGCTTCGACGACCGTGACATCCGTAAAAAGAACTATAATTATGATAAGAAGAATGGCTACAGCGGTATCTTCCTGAAAGGTACCATAAAAGCTAACTATGGTAAGGGTGAGGCCTTGAAAGCCGATGCCGACCGTGACGGACAAGACTTGGCGTATGTAGACCAGGTAGGTACGTTTATGAACCTCGGACGCAACTTGGAAACCGTCATGTCACCGCGTTGGGGTGAGACGAACTCCGGCCTCCGTCTGGTAAAGTATCCGGTATATCCTACTTCCGCAGCCATCGACTTTCAGAACATCGATGAAGTGGAATTCCGCCTGAGCGAAGTGTACTATATGCTGGCAGAGTGTGAAATGCGTGCCGGACAAGCCGACAAGGCCAAAGAACTGGTGAACGAAGTACGTAAACGTTACTTCAGTGCCGGCGACTGGGCAGACGTGAAAGACAAACCGGGCCGTGGCTTCACTGCTTTCGATATGGACTGGATGTTGAGTCAGTGGGGTGTTGAATTCCTGAATGAAGGTCGCCGCCGCCGTACAGACCTGCGTCGTTTCGACAAATTCACGCAAGGCCAGTGGTGGTTCTTCGGACGTGCCACAGACAATGGTCAACTTTATCCCGCCAAGCGTGATCGTAAATATGAGTGGTATCCGTTGCCTGCTTCTGCATTGCTTGTCAATCAAGGACTGATACAGAACCCGAATTATAAATAACTCAAAAACAGAAAATCCATGAAAAAGATAATTTATTGGCTGTTTATGTTGCCGTTGTTTGCTCTGCTCAACGGGTGCGACGATACAGATACGATTATATTCGATGATGAACTGCCTCAGTTCGAAATCAAGGCGAACGCTATATTGCTGGAAGTCATCATGCCGAAAGGCAGTGCTGCCGATGACGAATACTACATTGTGGGCGACTTCAACGGAGGAGCCGAAGCTGCTGTAGGTAATCTGGAATGGCAGTTGGAGAAAGCTACCGGTAGTGAATCCAAGTGGGGAATCTATCTGCTACCTTCTACTTTCAAAGATGGAAAGACACTGGCAGACGGTTTTTACTTCGTATCGGCCTCGAAAGGTGAGGAACGTTCGGTGAAGAATGAAGCTGTGGTGCATCAGTTGGATGTAAAGGTGGGAACCCGTACCAATGTATGGGTAGACCGCTGGGAGGCTTACTTTAATACAGAAGAAGAAGGACATGATGGCTTTGTGGTTTATGTGGCTGATAAGTCCGGTTGGGATAATCTTTACTTGTACGGTTGGGCCGGTGCCGGTGATGTAACACCTGCTTGGCCGGGTATTGCGGTGAAAGGTACGGAAGTGATCAATGGGGTTACTTATAAATACTTCGATATGGGGAAAGCTCTGGATGGTTATGAAGGTGTGAATCTAATTTTCAATAATAATGATGGAAAGCAGTTTGACGGTCCGGTGGTGACACTCAACAGAAACTTCTACTTCCGCATTACCGATAAAGGCTTTGAAGAGATAGACCCGGAAGCAAGTTATTGCATCTATGTGGATGACCAGTCTGGTTGGGGAGATCTGGCACTTTACATCTCCGGGGCAGGTGATAACAATGAAGACTGGCCGGGACTCGAACCTGCCGGAACGAAGGAAATCAACGGAGTAGTTTATAAATACTTTGAAACCGATGTGGAATTGATGAATCAGAGTCTGAAGCTGACATTTAATAATAACAAAAAGGAAGACGATCCGGGACTCGTGCTGTCTTTCGTAAAGAACATCACTTTTAGCCGCGATTTCTATTTCAGCATAACTCCTGAGAAGTGTGAGGAGATAGATCCTGCAACACACGGTACAAGCTATTCCCTTTATGTGGAGGATAATACCGGTTGGAATGCGTTGGCGCTGTATGGCTATGGAGAAGCGGCTATTGGTAGCAGCTGGCCCGGCATACAGGTTTCAGAAACGAAGGAAATCAACGGTACAACGTATAAGTGTTTCCATTTGACACCGGCTTGCACAAATAAGAATATCAATCTGATATTCAATGATAACGGCGTTGGAAATCAGTTGAAAGACTATAATCTGACGATAGATCGCGATTACTATCTCCGCATCTCGGAAGAGGGTTGTAGTGAAATAAAAGATTGCACCGTGTATGTACAGGATAACTCCGGTTGGGAAGCTTTGACTCTCTATGGCTGGGGCGACGCTGCAATTGGCGACAGTTGGCCGGGCATACAAGTAACCGGAACGAGGGAGATCAATGGTGTTACTTATAAGTACTTTGATTTATCGGAGCACGTGGGTAAGTATTCGAATCTGATTTTCAATAACAATGGAGGCGGACAGCAAATAGAAGATGGCGGGCTGTATACAGCATTGATAGGAGATATCTACTTCTCTATCACAGCTACTTCTTATGAAAAACTACCCAAGCCCTAAGATGCTTTGAGTTTCAAGATGGGAAACCGTTTGTTTCATGCCTTGAAACAAGTAGTTTCATTACTTGAAACTCTCTGTTTCACACCGAGAAACTCTTAGTTTCATTGCTTGAAACAGATTATTTGAAATTATAACTTATACTATCTCAATTAATTAAATAGATATGAGAATAAAGGATATCCTTAAGATTTTGTGCTCCAGCCTTTTGCTGTTGAGCTTTACCGGATGCAGTTCGGATGATGATCCTGACATGCCGCCTCCCGCAGATGACATTACTACAGACGGAATGGTGATTTATGAAGCCAATCCGGTACTCTTCGGTGAAACGCAAGCACTGAATGGACTGACTGCCCAACTGCCGCGTATCAAAAAGCTGGAAGCCAATGTTCTTTGGCTCATGCCCATTTTCCAGCAAGGTGAAAAGAATGCTGTCGGTTCTCCGTATTGTGTGAAAGACTATCGGGCTATTAATCCTGCCTATGGAACACTGTCCGATTTGAAAGCATTAGTCACGAAGGCCCATGCCGAAGGTATGTTGGTAATCCTGGACTGGGTAGCTAACCATACCGCCTGGGATCATGCCTGGACTACGGAACATAAGGACTGGTATACGCAGGACGCCAACGGCAATATTGTTTCTCCCCCGGGAATGGGTTGGGACGATGTGGCTGATTTGAATTATGACAACACTGCCATGCGTGCCGCCATGCAGGAGGCTATGCTTTACTGGCTGACCGAAGCTGACATAGACGGATTCCGTTGCGACCATGCCGAAGGTGTGCCCAATGACTTTTGGAAGGAAACTATCACGAAGCTTCGTGCCGCCAAAAGTACCTTGCTGATGCTGGCCGAAGGTTCACAAACTGCACTCTACGATGCAGGTTTTGATATGCTGTATGCCTGGAACTTCGCTTATAAACTACAGGATGTATATGCAGGAAGCGCTTCTGTGGCTAATTTGTATGATACACATCGTAGTGAGCTTGCTTCGGTAACAGATAAACGGTTACTTATGCGTTATTCCACCAACCATGATATGGCTTCCGAGAAATCGCCCGTGCAGGCTTATCAAACCAAGGAAGGTGCTTTCTCAGCCTTTGTGGCCTCTATTTCTATGGGTGGCTGCCCAATGATTTATAGTTCGCAGGAACTGGCTTATGACAAGGCCCTCTCTTTCTTTGGCTATCAGGCGATGGACTGGAACTCTAATGCCGATTATCAGGCGGATTATACTAAACTGATGCAGTTGTATCGCAACTCTCCCGCTTTACAGAATGGAGAGATCAAACTTTATCAGACGAGTAAAGCGATATGCTCTTATCGTATTTCCAGTACGGAAAAGATACTGGTACTGATAAATACCAGTGGCAATCAGGAAAGATTGAATCTGCCTATGGAGCGGGTAGGGGATAGTGCAAAGAATCTCTGGACCGGAGAAAGCACCGTGTTGCCAAGAACGATTACGTTGGAGCCCTATCAATATTACATCTGGAAAATAGAAGGATAATATGAAGAAATATATATTTATTGTAAGTCTGCTGTGTCTGCTTGCTGCTTGTACAGGTAAGCGGCAGGGCGAAGCGGCGGTGGAAATTGCGGCATTGCCTGCTGTAGAAGATGTGGTGATGTATCAGGTCAATCCGCGAGTGTTTGCTCCTGAGAAGTCATTCAAGGCGGTGGAACGTCGCTTAGATTCCATTCAGGCATTGGGAATCAACGTGGTGTGGTTTATGCCGATCAATGAAGTGGGGCAGGAGAAATCAGTGAATTCCCCCTATTGTGTGAAGGACTACAAAGGAGTGAATCCGGAGTTCGGAACACTGGATGAGTTTAAGGCCTTGGTTGCCACTTGCCATCAGAAGGGGATGAATGTGATTATCGACTGGGTAGCCAATCATACTTCCTGGGACAATGCTTGGATTGCCAACAAAGAATGGTATACGCAAGATGAGGCCGGAAACATAATCTTTCCTACCGGAACCGGTTGGAAGGATGTGGCTGACTTAAACTTTGATAATCAGGAGATGCGCCTGGCAATGATTGAAGCCATGAAGTTTTGGGTTACTGAAATCGGCATTGATGGCTTCCGTTGCGATGCGGCGGACTTTGTTCCTTTCGACTTCTGGAAACAGGCGCTCGACTCTTTGCGTGCCATCCCCGACCGTTCGTTGCTGATGCTGGCTGAAGGGAAAAGACGAGACCACTTTGATGCAGGTTTCGATATGAATTATTCCTGGGACTTTCTGGAGTCACTTCGCGATGTATTCGTAAAAGATGCTCCGGCACAGGAACTGTTTGCTACGGATAAAGCGGAGTATGACACTATCCCCGTAGGAAAAGTGAAACTGCGTTTTACCACCAATCATGATGAGTCGGCAAAGATGTCGCCTATTAAAGAATTCGGAGATATGCGCGGCTCTATGGCAGCTTTCGTGCTGACTACTTATCTGCATGGAGGAGCATTGATTTATGGTTCACAAGAGGCGGGTTATCCCGAAGCTATCAACTTCTTTACGTATGTTCCGGTGGATTGGACGGGGAACAGTGAACTGTATCAGGAATACTGCCGTCTGATGGCTCTTTACAACGAGTATCCGGCTATCCGTAAAGGGGGATTGAAGACATACCCGCAACCCGATGTGCTACTATTTGAGAAACAGGATGGTAAAGATCGTGTGTTGGTTGCTGTAAATGTACGTAATCGTGAAGTAAATGTGACGCTTCCGCAAGAGTGGAACGGACATCCAAGTAAAGATATGTATAGCGGAACAGAAGAGAAGCTGGAAGCAGAACTGAGCCTGTGCCCTTATCAGTATCGAATCTTTAAGTATTGATAATATGATGATATGAATGATAATTTATCAAGTTCGATATAATTACGAAGTATTTATAATATGGAGTAACTTAATTCTCCTCCTCCTGGGAATTGCTCTCCCCCGATAACGGGGGAGCCGGAGGGGGTGGAGTACCCGTAGGGGGAGGTGGTAGGTAAAGCAATAAAATACCTATCAATCATAAGTCTAAGGAATCTTTTCCCTACCTACCACCCCGCCCTTTGGGCACCCCTCCTCCCAAGATGAGGGGAATTGGGATAGTTCTGTCTTTCAATGTTCGTCTTGTAAATTATCAGTTTATGTATAATACTAAAACCATAATAGAATATGAAACATTCTCTTTTTATTGCCTTTTTCCTTTGCCTCGGTTCGTTCGCCTCGGCCCAGCAACTCACTTCTCCTGACGGTAACCTGTCATTGGAGTTTATGGAGCAGGCAGACGGCGTTCCGGCATACCGGCTGGACTATAAAGGCAAACCCGTTTTAACTTCCGGTCGTTTAGGTCTCCTGACGGAAGAAGCCGACCTGACCCGAGGATTCAAACAAACAAACCTTGAACGTACTTCTGTTGATAACTACTGGAATCCCGTTTGGGGTGAGTACAACCGGGTACGGAATCATTATAACGAAATGACCGTCACCTTAGAACAACCGGAAACGGGACGTATCCTAAATATCCGTTTCCGTCTGTTCAATGATGGTCTGGGCTTTCGCTACGAACTGCCTTTGCAACGCAAGATGAACTACCTCACCGTAAAAGATGAAGTAACCGAATTCAATCTCACGGGAAATCATAAAGCCTTTTGCATCCCCGGTGACTATGATACCAACGAGTTTGCCTATACCACCGCCCCTCTATCGGACATCGCAGTGGATATGGAGAAAAGAATTGCCAAGAAATCTTATGAATCTAAAGCTGAAGGCGGCCTGACAGTGCAAACCCCGTTAATGATGAAAAGCGAAGATGGCATCTACCTGAATATCCATGAAGCCGCTTTAGTGGATTATGCCGGTATGTTGCTAAATGTAGATGATAAGCAGTTTAAACTGAGTGCCCACCTGACTCCCGATAAATTAGGTAAGAAAGGTTACTTGCAACTGCCCGTGCTGTCTCCCTGGCGTACCGTTATTGTTAGCGATGATGCCCGTGACATTCTTGCTTCTCAATTGATTTATAATCTGAACGAACCTTGCCAATATGAAGATACCTCTTGGATTCGTCCGATGAAATTCGTCGGCGTGTGGTGGGAAATGTTCACAGGCGAAGGAAAGACCTGGGCATATAGTGATTTCTACCAGGCCAAGCCCGGCATTACGGATTATGCCAAACTGAAACCCAATGGTCATCACCCCGCCAATACCGCCCATGTGAAGGAATATATCGACTTCGCCTCCGCCCATGGCATCGACGGAATACTGGTAGAAGGCTGGAACGAAGGTTGGGAAGACTGGGCTTCCTATCGAAAAGATCGTCAGTTCCTCTTCAACAAAGCCTATCCCGACTTCGACGTTAAAGAGCTGCAACGTTACGCCAAAGAAAAAGGCGTGCAAATGGTGATGCATCACGAAACAGCCGCCAATGCTGCCGACTACGAACGCCAATTGGATGAGGCCTTCCAGTTCATGGTAGACAATGGTTATCATGCCGTGAAAACCGGTTACGTAGGTTATATCATCCCCCGTAATGAATACCACTCTTCCCAATGGATGAACAACCATTACATCCATGTAGCCCGTCGTGCTGCTGATTATAAAGTAATGGTTAATAGCCACGAGGCAGTACGCCCCACCGGTTTGTGTCGTACTTACCCTAACTGGCTGGCTCAGGAATCTGCCCGTGGCGGAGAGTTCGAAACAATGGGTGGCAATGATCCCGATCATACCTGTATTCTGCCTTTTACCCGCCTGAAAGGTGGTCCGATGGACTATACCCCGGGTATTTTCGAGACAAGACTGTCTTATTACAACGGTGAGAAACCCAACGAACGTGTGCATACCACTTTGGTGAAGCAAATGGCACTCTACATGACCATGCCTTCTCCTATCCAGATGGTAGCCGACTTGCCTTCCAATTACGCCCGTTTTCCGGATGCCTTCCGATTCATTGAAGACGTTGCGGTAGATTGGGACAATAGCTGGTACCTGGAAGCTGAACCGGGAGATTATATCACCGTAGCCCGCAAGGCGAAAGGTAAAAACGAATGGTTTGTTGGCGGCATTACCGATGAGAATAGTCGTACGGCGACGATTCCTTTCTCCTGGCTTCCGGAAGGAAAACAATATATCGCTACCATTTACGAAGATGGCAAGGATGCAGATTGGGACACCAATCCCCAAAGCTATCGTATACGTAAGGTAGTAGTGACACCTAAGAGTGTACTGAAACAGAAATTAGCCGCCAGTGGTGGCGTTGCCATCAGCATCAAAGAGGCTGATAAAGCGGAGATGAAAGGTTTGAAAACCATCCGCTAAGGCATAAAGGCATTAAATGGAGATATACTCTGCATTTAATATTAAAGTTAACAATACGAATAGGGAGGCCGGGAGGTTTCCCTATTTTTTTGTGTTGAGAGATTCATTCGAGAAATTCATTCATCACTCGCATACATGCGCGCAGACGCGTATTTCCTTAACTTTTTCTTTAGACCTTGTTACACACATTTTTTTTAATTGTGGTTTTATAGCGAAAAAACAATCCTGAATATTGAACTCATGAAGAAGGGTGGTTGTAATATCACCCGTAAATTACAAACTTGCCAAATGTAAATTAAGCATATATTAAGATTTATTCATAAATTTGCATTTTGATAATTTATTTGAGAAAGATATGACTTACGATATACCTACAATGGTTTCTGAAGCAACCGGAGTCCTCAAGTCTCTGATTGCGATCCCTTCTCTTAGTCGCGACAAAGAAAAAGCGGCAGACTACCGGCAGAATTATATTGAGTTGCAGGGTATGGTAATCGGCCGTAAAGGTAATAATGTCCGGTACCTCAGCCCGATGTTTGATTTGAATAAGCCCAACGAGAGTTACAATAATTAGGAATTGTTTGCAGAAATACAAAAAACATATCTCTTGCGAAATCAAAGCGCGTTTTTCCCGTTTGAGCTCTTCTCACGTGGAAGAACGACATCCGATAGTGTAACGCGCATATGAAACTACTGGACGGAGCAACAATTCACACCTGATTTTTATAAACAATCCGATATAATATCATTCACAATGAAAAATGTCTTTTTACAATTATCAATCATAGGTATACTATTTATATTTGTACCGACCGGAATGAAGGCCAATACTGCTCCGGATTCCATCCACACACTGAAACACGTCATGAAAATACACGTTGCTGTTCCGGACAGCGCCTTAAAGTTGCTGGATGTAATGGAAAACAGAAAACTGGAAAAACCATGCCTGATAAATGCCCAACGAAGTTTGTCATATTCACAAAAAAGGCAGCCACAAATGAGTGTGAATTACGCCTTGAAGGCCCTTCAGGATACTGCATTGCGTAGCGAACGACTGTATTACCTGCAAACCATGTCATGCATAGCCGCTGCATACCAACGATTGGCAAACTACGAACAAAGTATCCATTACTTAACGGAAGGCATCCAATTCTCCCGAGAAATCGGACATAAACAAACTGAGGCCGATTTCTTGTTTACAATGGGAGAAAACTATTATGCATTAAACCAAAGACAAGAAGCATACGATTGTTTCGAACAAGCCATCCAGCTACTGGAAAATGAAAAGGAATTCCGTATGAAACCTACCCTCTCTTATTTCTACGGACAATTGACCAACTATCTGGCCGGAGAACAAAAATATAATGAAGCTATTGCCATCTCTAACAAACGGGAAGATCTTATCAACCAAATGAAAAAACAAAAAGGTATTCCACAAGGTTACATAGACCAACAGCTAAGCTACCTGTATATCAAGCAAGCCTATCTCTATGCCCAATTGGGAATACTACAAAAGGCCTCAACGCATTTTGAGAAATTCTCTGCGACTCGATACTCAAAGCATAAAGCTGCTCACATAGACATCACAGCCTACCGACTGGCAATGAAGCAGTATAAACAAATTATAGATTATTACCAAAAAACAGACCTAACCGAACTGACAGCAGATACGATAAGCCGGGAATTCATCGGAATATTGAGTAACTTGTCGGAAGCACACAGGGGGATGAACGACTTTCAGAAAGTTCTTCAATACCAACAAAGAATGCAGGTAATAGAAGACAGCCTGAACGCCCGTAACTGGAAAAATGAAGTGGCAGAACTGGCCACTATCTATAAACTGCAAGAAAAAGAATGGCACATCCGTCAGAAAGACGAACAGTTGCGCAACTCTTTCATCATTCAGACCTTGTTGGGTTGCGCCTTCGCATTGGCTTTGGTTTTATTGTGGCTCGCCGTACGCCATATAAATACCATCAAAAAGAAAAACCAACTTATAGCAGGCAAACTGGACAGCCTGATGTCGTATGAAGAGGAATTGGAAAAACTGCACAGGCAAATAGACGAAAGTAAAATATCGGTAGCAGAAGAACAAGAAAAGGAAGATTCCATCAATAAAGATTTGTTCAGAAAAATGGAACGTATTATCAAAGATGAAAAACTTTATCTGATGCCCGAACTAGTAAGGCAAGATATGTTAGCACGGCTCTCTGTTGACAAAAATCGCTTTGCACAAATGCTACAGGAGAACACCAACATGACCTTCTCGCAATATCTCACAGATTTGAGATTGAAACATGCCTTGACAGAATTGAAGCAACATCCCAATTATACCATACAGGCCATTGCCGAGGTATCGGGCTTTTCAAACACCCGCCACTTCCAGCGCCTGTTCAAGGCAGCATACGATATGACACCCTCCGAATATAAGAGGCATATACAGGAAAAGCAGCCCTTGGAGCCTCCTACGGACTAATTGTCGCCCACTTTTTGACCAAATGTCAGTAGTGCATTTCAAACGTCACCATCCTCCATATAAAATGTTATTACATTTGCAGACAACATTTATCAGTGACAAGGGTGGTGAAAACAAGTTCAAAGGCTATACTCAAATCTGGTCTTATTTATTTAATATACTTCTTGCTGGCAGGAGGCTTCCTGCTTATGACAGTAGGCTGCGATGATAAAGACAAAATAGAAGAGGAGATTCCGGAAGTCTCACCGGAATCCCCCGACAAGTTCGTGTATGTTATTTTTCCCGTTAACGCATTGGGAGACCATGCCTATAACGACCTCGTACTGGCCGGTATTCTTGAAGCGCAGAAGAAAGCCGGGTTCTATACGATGCTCTACGCCCCTATAGATATGGAAGAAGGCATACTGATGCTCAATTTGGCTCTTGACGGCATAAACTCTGCGAAAAAAGGAGAGTGCCTTGCCATCATAGCAGGTAATGAATACGAAGAGGCCACCCGGCAATGGTTGCAAGGCAAGAAACTGCGTGATGGATTTGGAGACGACGTGCTCCTGTTCGAAACAAATGGCACCGATCTGCCCATACATACCTTTCTCATCAACATGTATGGCGCATCTTATATAGCAGGTTCCATTGCCTCCCTCTTTTCATATCAGGCCGCCGTCCTCGCTGCCAACGCGCAAGATCTGTCCATACAGCGGAGCATAACAGGATTCAGCGAAGGATTTATCGACAACGGGGGGACTTCCGTATCCACTTGCTACATCTCCGACAACCATGAAGGCTATTCCATGCAGGCCCGAGCATACGAGCTGACCGACAGTCTGACCGAGACCCATCGTTTCATATATCCTATAGCCGGTGGCTCCAATCAGGGGGTATATCGCTATTCGCGCGAAAACCCTGACAAGTTCTATACTGCTGGTATGGACGTCAACCTCTCAGCATACTCTGCACATATCGTGTTCTCGACGGTGAAACATATCGATCGGGCTGTTGCGGAATACCTCACCGCATGGAACGAACAAAAGGAGTTGCCCGCTCTGCATACCACCTACGGCATAGGTAGCGGGCACGCTGATATTGCCCTTGTTGACGAATACCAATCCAGCTATAAAGACCTTGTGGAATACTACCGTCCAATCGTTAATGAAAAAGAACAGATATATGAAGAGAAACTACCCTGATATCCACCTTATATATTCAAAAACACTCCTCTGGCTGTGTTGTCTGTTCAGCCTGCTCTCTGGTTGTTCATCGTCGACAGATGAAGAGGCTGCCATACCGCCCCTCGCTCCTTCGAAGGTAAACCTATACAAAGTGGCGGTCATCATGCCTCTTTCGGACACCTCCGCCAAAGAAAAGTGCGAACGCACCGTGGCATGGGCACAGGAGACCATCTACGAGTTGACGGTTGGTGACGAGAATTGCGTACAACTGGACGTAGAGTGGTACAATGAGGATACAGAAGATATGGAACAACTTGCTATGAGGCTTGCCTACCGCGAAGACTTGTATGCCATTATCGGCCCTTACGCCTCACAGAATGTGGAAATCATAGCCCGTGAATGTGCTGTGTCCCACAAGCCGCTTATTGCCCCTACCGCTTCTTCCGCTGACCTGGTACGGTTGTATGCACAGGAGGGCTTCTTATGGTCACTGGTGGAGACCGATATCTCCCAATGTGAAACTTTGCTCAGCATTGCCTTGGAAGAGGGCTGTCGTCGTATATCCCTCATCGCTTCCGATGATATCTATGGGCAAACATTCATTGATTGGTTTGCATTCCAGGCCAACGAGTTGGGCGTGAGCGTAGACAAAGTATTGAAATACACTATAGGGCAACCGGAAGCAGCCATGTGCGAAGCCTTGAGCACTTCACCTGAAGCTCTTATCTGCGTGCCGGGCAAGCCTGCAGACGTAAGAAAGATGCTTGAACAACATGACAAGGAGAGTGCTACGCGCCTGCTTTTTTCGGACAATGCCTTCCAGACTTCTGTTATTGAGTCGTGCGGTGATTTGGCAGAGGAGATAGAGGGGGTGGGTACATGTGCCGACCCGGAGACAGGCTTCGACATCGCCTATAAAGTACGCTTTGGCGAAGCACCTACTTGGGAAGCCTACCTGTACGATGCCACTTTTCTGACCCTGATGGGTGTCTACGACCTCCAGATAAACGGTGGAACCGACTTGAACATGTCCCTGAGAAAAATGACGGTATCCGATGAGAATACTGACAACCAGCAAGGTGCATGGATGCCCGGGCTGCTTTGGGTGAAGATGTTAGGGATTCAATTCCAGAGCTACACCTGTCTGAACGGAGCAAGCGGGTTGCTGGCTTTCGACAAGAACGTATATACCAACGTATTACACAGTACCTATTGCCACTGGATGATTTACCGTAAAAACTTCCTAGTACTGGATTATCACACAACCGACGGTTCGCACCGCACCAATGCCAATCTGGCAGGCTGGAACTGGAAGAAAGAAAAAGAGCAGGAATTCGATTCGGGTCTGAAAGAGCCCGAATACCCGGCTTTGAAGGAGTGTTGGGCAGTCATCATCGCAGCATCGCGCGGATGGAGTAACTATCGTCACCAGGCCGATGCGCTGGCTTTCTATCAACTGCTGAAAAGCCGGGGATACGATGACGAGCACATCATTCTGATTGAAGAAGACGACATAGCTGGACACCCGTCGAACTTCGATCCCGGTAAAGTGTACATCAGCCCCGATGGTACAGACGTTTACGAAGGTGCGGTCATCGACTACAAGCTATCCGAACTATCGCCTGCCGACCTTGTGGACATCTTCTGTGGAAAACGTAGCGACCGTTTGCCTCACGTTGTCTCATCCGGTGAGCAGGACAATGTACTCGTGTTCTGGAGCGGCCATGGCATGCAGGGCAACCTGTCGTGGGGAGATGTCGATAACTTCAGTCACTGGCAGGCAGCAGAACTGTTCGATACCCTCCACCGCCAGCGGAAATACCGTAAGATGTTGTGGTTTGTGGAAACCTGCTATGCAGGCAGTGTGGCGAAAGCGTGCGAAGGCATACCGGGTATCATGTGTATGACAGCCTCCGGTGAATGGGAAACCTCCAAACCGGATATCCCTTACAAGAGTGTCTGGCTGAGCAACCGGTTCACCTATTCCCTGTTGTCCGAACTGACCGCCCGACCGGAAATAGCCTTGCGAGAGCTTTACTACAGCCTGTTCCGCACCACTATCGGGTCGCACGTACAAATATATAATGAGAGGAACTACGGTTCCGTGTACCGTAACAACATGAAGGAATACCTGCAAAAAAGAATTGACGAATGAAAAGTAAGATAACATCCTCCGTCTTTCTAATTCTCTGCCTGCTGACATCGTGCAGCAAAGACGAGATGGAACTCCTGTTGGAAACACCGGAGCAGACGGACTATCTGATAGACAGGGACGGGCACGAGTTGAGCATTTCCGTTGCTTCTAACGCCGAATGGGTAGTGAGTGTCGATGCGGAGTGGCTCACCGTGAATAGGGCCGAAGGCACCGGCAATGCCGATGTCACTGTCAATATAGGAGCTAATCCCGTGCCTGAACGGCGTTATGCCACCATCAGTGTCTGCCTGAAAAGAAGCGACAAGATGTTTGCCGTCAACGTGGTACAGAACGGGGCTTCGCGACTGCTCGGTATGCCGAGTGTCGAGAAGGGGGCAGGTTACAGCTACGATGTCAGTGCGGGCTACTGTACGGGCATGCTCTATCAGGTGTTCGACATCACCCACATGGACTACAAGCAGATGCTTAACGGGAAGTTCTATGTGATGGACGACAACGAAGCTATGGTGGAAGAAGAGTTCGTGACGGGCAAGACCGAAGAGGAGATATCGCAGCAGATCAGTGCCAATGCTTCCATCGGACTGGACCTGGTGAAGGTGTTCCAGGCAGGGCTGACCGGTAGCGTGGACTACTCCAAACTTGAGGCAAAGAGCACGCAGTTTGCCATGAGCCGCACCAAGCGCATCATTTACAGCCGCGACATTCAGTACCGGAATGTGCTTGCCGATGTCATGGCCGGCGACAAGGAACTATTTGCGGCAGGCTTCTATGTGGACTGGAAGAAGCTCCAGGACATGAATGAATCATCGGGGAGGGTAGACGAGCAAGCAGTCACCCGTTTTCTCAAGAAGTGGGGGGCCTGTTTCGTTTCCCGCTCCTGCTTAGGAGGCTCCATCGACTACGAAATGGAGATAGACAAGTCCGTGCTGAGCGAGAGCCTCACCATCGAGCTGGCATTGGAAGCGTCGTTGGCAGGTATCATCGAGGCGGACGCAGGCGGGAAATACGTGGAGACGATGAAAAAGATCAAGGAACACTACCGCAAGTATGTGCACGTGAAGGGAGGGGATGTGCAGGCGATATCTATACTCAACTCCGGGGGTAGCATCAGCCAAACCGACTATAAAGGTTGGTTGGAAAGCATCAGCTACGACCGCATGATTGCCGGTAATGCCAATGTAGCTCTGATTGACGTGAAGCTGGTGGCGTTTACCGAACTGTTCACCGGTAAGGTGAGGGAAGAGATAAAAAGGCAGATAAACAATTGGGACAAAATCAAATGACCGGAACGAAGCCGGAAAAAAAACGGTATGGCACCATGAATGATCGATATGTTTATATAATTATTAATCAATTAAATTAAGTTTTAGTATGAAGAAAAGCAATCTTTTAGCAGCAGGCCTTTTAGTTGCCGGCATGTGCCTCAGCACATCTTGCAGCGACAATACGTTTGTAGCTGCGACACCGGACGAAGACGTTACGGCAGGTTTCGACAAGCCGACCCTCGCTTTGGTGAACGAAAGTGGCAAAGAAGTAAACAACCTTCCCGGTACTTTCGGTACGTATTACCTGGACATCAAGGCACAAGGCAAATGGAAACTGGAGAGTACAACTCCTTTCCTTGCATTGGACCGGAAATCGGGCGAAGGTCCTGCCCGCGTGAAGCTCTTGGTAGGTAGCAACTGGGGAGCGGCGCGCACAGGCGGTGTCACACTATATAGCGCCGATGCCGCTTCCACCCGCGCCGAAGGAGACGGAACCACAACCACTGTCAACCAGACCAGCAAATTTGACCCAAGTGATGTGAAAGACCTGCTCTCTTCCAACAAAGGTGCGGGATATTCCTATCAACCCTACTCCAATTACTGCTTGGGCACGCACATCCAACTCTTCAACATGAAGAATCTGGCGGCAATAAGCGATTCGACAGGCGTGACGTTCCTCACTGACGAAATCTATCCGGTAGTGGAAGAGGAAGTGACTACCGCCGATTCAGAAGAAAGTTTGTCAAGCAAGCTGTCAGTAGCTGCATCTGTCAACTTGAACTTCAACGCTTTCTCTGCTGATGTAAAGGGAGCCTACAACAGTTCATCCGGCACCAGCAACACTAAGCAGTATGCCGTGAAGCGTATGAAAAGTTATCAGTACACCCGTGAAATTGACTTTATGAACATTATCGCCATGGCAGAAAGTTCGGAAGAAATGGAAGCGAAATTGCTGGCACCGGGATTCGTAAAACTAAGAAACGACTTCACGAACAACATTAAGAAGGCGACAGCTACAACGCCCATCAACGAAGAGACTGTGAAGAAGTATTGCAAATCGTTCGTAGACGAAATCGGTCCTTGCTTTGTCAGCAAGTCGGTAATGGGTTGCGTGCTCGATTACTACATCTCCATGGACAAAAGTTTAGTGACGGACACCATGTCGGTAAGCGGTGCGCTGGATATCAAGTTCCAGACCTCGGTAAGCGTAGAGGGCGACGGTGCATACGATGATAACAAAAAGAATTCCGTGAAGAATGTGGAAGCCAAGATTAACGTCCGCGGAGGCGATGTAAGCCAAGTGTCTATCCTCACCACCGGCGGCACACTCGAAAACGAGGACTTGCTGGCTTGGCAACAGAGCATAGAGCCGAAATCGGCCGTAATGATCGACATGAAGTTGGTGCCCATCTATCTGCTCATCTCCGACCAGGCGGCAAAAACATATTTGCAGTCATATCTTGAAAGCATAGCGACGGTACCACCGAAGTTGCCGGGGGAAGAGCAAAAGCAACAGTAAGATTACCTATAGCAAGAAGGAGGAGCTGTTTTAGCGCACTCCTTCCTGCTTCACCTCATACATAGAAGTCATGATTAAGAAAAAATACTTAGCGGCAGGCATACTTGCCTTGTCGATATCAGTCGGCATCACATCATGCGGCAGTGATACGTCGTTCGTGCAGTATCCCGATGTGGAAGAGGAAGTTCCCGCAACTTCTCCGTTTACCTTGGTGGACGGTGGGGGGAATGCCGTAGACAACCTTTCTTCGGAATACGGCGAATATTTCATAAAAGTAAATGCCGAAGGTCCGTGGAAACTGGAAGTGGACAAAGATTTCTTGGCGCCACTACGCACCGAAGGCGAAGGTCCCGACCTCATACCCATCTACGTGGGATGCAATTGGAGCGAAGCCCGGCAGGGGAACATCACCCTGCACCTCAACGGAGCCGCTACCCGCAACGGTGAAAGCACCTTCACACGTGCTGCCAGCCAAAAGGCTACACCCGATATGGAAGCCGTTAAGAAAATGATTTCTTCCAATAAAGGGGCGGGCTACTCCTATCAGCCTAACTCTAACTACTGCCTGGGCACCAATATGCAGCTCTTCAACCTGGGACGCCTCGACAGTCTGCAACAGGCGATACGCTATGACCTTATCACCGATGAGTATTACCCGCAGGTGGAAGAAGAGGTGAGCACCGCTACTTCGCAAGAAGACCTGTCAAGAAAACTTTCCGTGGCCGCTTCCGTCAACCTGAACTTCAATGCGTTCGCCATCGACGTAAAGGGACACTACGGTAGTTCGTCTACCAATACGCAGGACAAGGAATATGGCGTGAAACGGCTGAAAAGCTACCAGTTCACGCGCGAAATTAACTATATGAACATGGTGGCGTTGGTGAACGAGAGACCCGAACTGAGAAACGAAGTCTATGCGCCGGGATTCATCCAGAAGGTAGAGGAATTCACCAAAGACATAAAGGCGGCAGGCAATTCGCAGACCACCATCGAGAAACTTTGCAAGGACTTCTGTAGCGAGGTGGGACCCTGCTTCATCAGCAAGTCCGTCATGGGGTGCGTGCTCGACTACTACATCTCCGTGGACAAGTCATTGCTGAAAGACGGTATGACCGCCGGAGGCGCGCTCGAATTCAAACTGAAAGTCAGTATCGGCATCGACGTCAAAGGCGAAGGGGACTATAGTCAGGACCAAAAGAATATCCTGGAGAAGACCGAAGCCAAAGTGAACATACGTGGCGGCAACGTGAACGAGGTCTGCATCCTGGCGACGGGAGGTGTATTGGAGAACGAGCAAGTGCTGTCGTGGCAACAGAGCGTGGAGCCTTCCACAGCTGTCATGATAGACATGAAATTGGTGCCCATCTACCTGCTCATCAACGACCAGACCGCCCACGATGCACTGAAAGCCTATGTGGACAAAGAAGGAAGTTTGGATAAAAAAGAAGATGATAAATAGAAGACTGCAACCGACGGTTGCCTGAAAATAAGAGACTCATAAATCAAGAATCAAAGATGTTGAAACGTTTACTCTTTCCTCTCACCCTGCTGTTGTGCCTTGCCGTCGCCACAACCTCTTGCCGCGATGATGACGACGGACTTATCGACCTGCCCGAAGAACTGGTTTCGGGACCCATCCGCATATCCGTGCCCGAAAATCCCTGGCGCATCAAGAGTGCGGCGGACTATTACGCGTTCTATGTGGAGTGTCAGGGCAGCGGCTGGATTGCCACCTGCGAATCGGAATGGCTCACCCTCACGCCTACGGAAGGGAGCGAGTCGCAGTATATACGTTTCGATGTGGAAGAGAACACGGAACCCTTTGCCCGCGTGGCGGTCATTACTATTGCCGATGCCAAGGAGCCGGACACTTACAGGGTGCAGGTACGCATCCGTCAGTCGGGCTACAACGACGAGGATAACGCCACCCTGACGGGAGATATGCAGAAAAAACACCGTATGGGATATGGGTATGACATCATGAAAGAGTATGCGTCGGATGGAAGCTATTCCGACAATCCGGTATTGGATTATGACAAGGTGGTGGAAGCGGAAGAAGCCAAAGGTATCACCATCATCTCCGAAGACCGTCGCCACTATCAGGACTTGGAGATATTTTCCGGTACCACCATCACCGAGCTGGCTGGAAAGCTGACAAGAAACATGGATAGCAAGGCTACCTTTTTAGGCTGTGGAAAGATCTCGGATACCAAGACCGACATCTACCGTACCAAGACTATCGAAGAGGTGTGCGGTCTTGTGCGCTTGAAGCAGATTATTTCCTCACGTACCATTGATATAGGTATGCTCCGTTCCCAAGCCACGAGCGATGATTCCCCGCTCTACTCAAAGGAATTCCGCAAAGCCTTGAAAGAACTTAATGAAAACAACGCCTACGCTTTTCTCAATAAATTCAGAACCCACTTGGTGGTATCTGCTGACTTGGGGGGAAGCCTCGAACTGCATACAACGATCACCCGCGAAACCTCCATCGAAACGCAGCATTCGGTCACTACCGTCACGAAGAAGGTGTTCGGAAAGAACAAAGGACAAAGCAGCCAATCATACGATACCTACCAAGGAGAGATAGGCATCGACTACAAAGCCGACTTGACTTGCGTAGGCGGAGACTCCAAGACACACGGAGTCATGCAGGCAGCAGTCAATGCGAAACGCCAGATCACCCCTGACGAGATTAAGAAATGGCAGGCGTCGTTCAACATTGCCCCCGCCGATACCGGAAAAGAGTACAATGTGGGTATGGTGGGATGCCGCCTGATACCCATATACGAGATAATCAACGACCCCGACAAGCGCAGATTGGTGCAGATTGCTTTTTCCAAATATACCAAATCACCGGAGATGGCGCCAAAGCCGGAAGATACACCGGCCCGGATAGAAATAGATATTGTACGCAAGGAATGGTTACAAAGACAAAGTTCATGTGCCTTGAAAGCAGATACCCGCAACAAAAACAGATACTTTATATTTGTAAAGGAGTATGTGCCGGCCATCCGTCGTGATGACGCCGTCATAATAGCTTACCCATTCATCGAAGAGAAACCATACTTTTATTGCGGTGTTTTCATAGGCGATGCAGATAACCATCCGGGTGCAGTACGCTGGTTGGGCAATAATTGCCTCTATGAGCCCAACGATTCTGTCAGGTACGACAATGCCCAATTTGCGCATTTGTTCGACGCAAATAGCAAATCGCTGAAACAACTATATTTTTATAACGCTGCCGTACAGATAATGCCCCCAAAACAAAACAACAAATACATCGTAGAAGATAGTATACATTCGATAACCTCCGTACATCCTCTTCGGACTTCATCTGAAAAGATAATATATAGTGCAGGAGACGACGAGAACGACAAACTCTATTTAATCAAGGTAGGTCCCTTGATGTGGTTCGAAGCCAGTTATAGCCTGCAAAAGAGAGATATTATAGATAGTACAGATTATGCTCCTTTCAATAAGTCCGAAGGTGTCAATAAATTTCACATGTGCAAGCCAACGAACGATCTATATCAAGCATTTTATTGGTCCGACATTAATCATTATCTCCCCACTGACAATCAGATAAACAGTCTGATGAAAGTATGTAACGGAAACGAAAAGGTTCTTTTCGAACTAAATCCCGGCAATCTAAGCAATTTATTAGGACTAAAATGGGGCAAAGGGGCTTTTCGCCATTTATCCGGTAGTTCTTATGATAAATTTGACACGGAAGCTATTGTCTTCCCCATTCGGGACATGACCTCCAAACAGGATTCCCTTCTCGATATTGCCAGAATAACCAAATCAGGAAGAGCCAGCCGGATATCCATGAAAGATTATCAATTAGCAACGATAGGTTCCACCGATTGTGCTACCTTGCTTTTACCGATTTATATGGTAGCTGAAACTTTTGATTAACAAATAACGCCAACAAAACCTTATGAAAATTCTTAAGCTGCAATATATCCTTATCCTGGCTGTACTGACTGCCTGCCAAGATGAGAGCTTTCAAGTTCCAATGGAGGAGAATGAAGTTCATATCGCAACGGAAAATGAGATTCTCCTGAAACGCGGATATTCTGATTACACTCTGACGGCAGAGAGACTGGCCGGATTGGAAGGATGCCGCATACGGACAAAGGAAGGTTTTGTATTCCTGTCCGATTCTATCGTACGGAGCGGCGAGCCACTCACCATCGAAGTGGAGCAAAATCCTTATCAAGAGGAACGCCTCGGTGAACTTGAATTCACTGACCGGCAAGGCGCGATAATCCGCACCTACTCCTTGCGTCAGGCAAGCAGCCTGAGCCAGACGGTGGGAGAAGCCTATTCGGGAGCCTTGATGCGTTCATACGGTGTGGGCTATGGCTACGATGCCTTCGGTAAATATGCAAGCTACAACAGCGTACGCGACCAAGTGATAAGCTTGCCTGCCTTGCGGCTGTACGAACGGGAGAACAAGACCTCATGTATCGTGGATGACTCCGCGCCCGATATGGTAACCACCATTCTGGAAGGAAAAGACAGTGAACAACTCCTCAAGTCGCTATCCGCCCATGCCGGATTGGGACTGGATGTCGGTTTCTTCCAAGCACACGTGGAGGGGAGCTATGCACGTAGTGATCTCAAGACCAATGCCTACTCATTTTGCACCATCATGAACAACTATAAAGCCCTTTCCCGACATATCGACCCTTACAGTCTGATAGAGATAGCACGGGATAATCCAAAGATATTGACCGAAGGCTTCCGAAACTGTATTAATAAAATCAGTGATGCCATTGGAAAAGACAATCTTGACGAGGCTACAGAATATACGGACGAACTATTCCGCATTTACGGTACCCATGTCATCTATCATGCCGATTTGGGCGGAAAACTTGAGTTCTGTTCCACCTTCGAGCGTGCTGCCTTAGACAGCAAGACAACGCTTTCCGTAGCCGCCGAAGCCTCATTCCTCAACATGTGTGGATTCAAAATGGAAGAGGGACAGACCAATACTTACAGCCAGACATCGACCCGCCAGTCGCGCAGCATCTCGGCGCGTGGAGGAGATGTGACCTACATAACGGAAATCATCAATTGCGAAAAAGACGTGCTTGGCGACAATATTGTAGACAAATGGTATAAATCCATCCGTCTTGATCTTCAAGACCCCGTAAAGAACAATGTGGAACTGATAGACTTCAAGCTATTCCCCATCTACGAGTTCATAACCGATGAAAAAGCGCGGAACTTCGTCTTTACACAACTTGGCATAGAGATTCAGTATGAAGACGACATGTTCCCGAAAGTGTACGACAAGAAATACCGGCAGATCGACTGCCAGAAGCTCATAACGGATGATATGAAATACCATAATCAATGGTGGTTGGAATATCTGAGAGCCGATGACCAGGCTATCGTAGAGACCATATCCGAATATATATGGATAAAGGGAAAACAATATGCGCTCCGTTCTTTCTACCCCATCATATCGGGAGAGGTGCGGAACGAAGGACTTGCTGTGACAAACGATTCGCTCTACCGTATCCTATGGAAAGACTTGGAATGTACTTTGACACCTATAGGGAAACGAAGCGAATATCCCACACTTTATTACAACGCCGGTGACTTGGACATCACCCCCACCGACAGCACAGAAACCTATTCGGCCGACTATGTATTAAGGCAAACTATTTTATACAGTTTGGGAAAAGAGCTTCGATTGTTCTATAAATACGGTCCGTATATGTTTGTGGCAAGTCCTAATATGTGGTCGGGTAACCCGATGGTAGCTTTCGCCGACAGGCCAAAGGATTGGGAGATATTTACACAAGAAAAGACACTGAAGGATCTGGAAGAATTACACCGGAAATACAACATTAAAGAAAGAGATTCCGACAGGCAAAGCGGATTGGAAGCTTCTAGCAATTATATCATTGGCAGGAACAGTGCCAGCAAACCTGAATTTATAACCATGACATACAATAAGACAACCGAATGCAGCACATCGGATGAGGTAGCAAGCGGAACTCGGTTTCTTTATATGCGCAGTTCCTCTTTCCGCTATTGACGCAACAAACGGACTGGCATGCGAAACAATCTGAGTATAAAGGATAAAAACTATCAAATAACCAACATTAAAAGAATAATTAGTATGAATACAGAAAATCACTTGAAAACAGCATCCTCCAAAGAGCCATACACGGCTCCGGCCATAGAGATCATTCCGTTGGAAACCAGCGAACCGGTGATGCAAGGCAGTTTCTCGGTGCCCAGCTACGGCGACGGCAGCATGTTCCCTTCTTCTTCGGCCCGCAACCGTGGAAGAAATGCCTCGACCAGCGAACTGGAAGACCTGATAAATGATATACTGACTATAGAAAACTGACAATCTAAAAAAATACTCAAAGTAGAATGAGAAAGTTCATTTATCCGTTCGCGATGATGGCCGGACTGATCATCGCCTCCTCTTGTACGGAGAACGAAGGGGTAAGAATGAGGGAACTGCGCACAAGAAGCATCAGTACCGCAGCATCCGCCAGCGATAACACCGGTAACCCGAACGCAACTCCCGATGCCAACCGTCCAAGCCCCGACACGCGCATGGCGTATGAGGACAACAACGAGGCAGGCATGGCCCTGAGCTGGCAACCGACAGACGCCTTCAAAGGATTCTATACCACACCGCACGTGCAGGAAGTAGTGGGACAGGAAACATCCGCCCTGTTCACCTATAGCGAGGCTTCCGCAACCGGTGACAACGCTCACGCCCAGTTCACGGGAAACGTTGCCGAAGATGTGGATGCGAACACCTCTTTCAACCTCTTCTATCCTGCTGCCCGCAGCACCGGAAACACGTGGCAGGAAGCCCAAGCCTCTCTGACGGGACAAGTGCAGAACGGCAACAATTCCACCGCTCACCTCTCTGCCTACGACTACATGCGTGCTACCGGTATTACCGGAATAGAATCCTCCCTCGTTCCCTTCGAGCATCTGCTCGCCATCATGCGCTTCGACCTCACACTGGAAGGCTACGACCCGAAAGCTGACGGCGAACCTTGCCTCTTCCTGCTCCACTACGAAGGCGAAAAGCCTTTCTACGAAACCCTTTCCGCCTCCACCGCCGCCGGCATCGCCGACAGCCGGACGAGAAACCTGAGTGTCGGATTGGAGAACATCGAAATCCCCTCGCAAGCCACGGAAACCCTGCCTGCCAATGGGCTGCGCGTCTACTTCATGATGGTTCCCACCACCTTGCCGGCAGGCGAACTTACTGCCACTGTGGTTTGCCGAAACGGCACGCGTTACGTGAAGACGCAAACGCTCTCCTCTGAAGTCACCTACAAGGCAGGCAAACGCTACCGCGCCATGAACTTCAGCCTCAGCAAAAGCGGTGAGGAAATAATAGAATATGATGATCCTCATGCTGTAACTTCTATGGAGTATAATGGAAGCGGAACTGAAGCAGATCCGTATATCATTGAATCTATCGAAAATCTGCAACAACTGATACAGTATGTCAACAGGGACGATTATGCCGGGAAGTATTTCCGGTTAACCAAGGACATCTTAATCAATTCCGACAAATGGAGCCCGATTGGCGGGCACAACAATGAAACCGGGGTAGACGGTAAATTCTTTTACTTCAAAGGACATTTGGACGGGGATGGGCATATAGTCAAAGGAGTCATGAAATGCCAGAGTTTTACCGCTGCATTCATAGGTGCGGCAAGTGAAGGGAGCGTAAAGGACCTGCATATTCTGGCGGATGTGGAAAATAACTCAAGAAGCACTGCACAAGCAGCCCATACCGCCGGACTGATAGCCTACATAAGCGGAACTGTGCCCTATAGCATCAGCAATTGCAGCTATAACGGCCGAATCACCAGTGCCGGAGGAGGGAATCACGTTGCAGGACTGATGGGAAGCACTTATGCTCCACTCACTATGAATGGTTGTATCAACCGTGGTTCTGTGTCAGCCACCGACAATGCCGCAAGCAGCAGCACCCAGACGTATGTAGGTGGCATCATCGGCTATGCCCAGTCAAACGTAACCATCAGCCAATGCAGCAATTACGGCACATTCCGAATAAAGGATGCTGTCAGTTCCGGTTCAGGCGGCATCATCGGTTACTCTTCTTCCTCCACCAACCTCGATTGCCGCTACTGCGACAACTATGCCGACATACATCGCGGTAGCGGATGTACCTACGTTGGCGGCATTTGCGGCCAGGTATCAGGTAGTGCCTCGCTGCATTCTTGCAATAACCACGCCGTTCTGTCGGTCAATGCCGACAAAGAAACAACCGTGCGTGGAAGCATAGCAGGCAAAGCCACCTCACAGGCTTCCATAAAGGATTGCTGTATAGATGCCCGCGGTAACACCCTGCCTTTGATAGGAGAAGGGCAGACAATTTCTTCCTGTAACGAAAATCACGGGAATTCCACTTCCCTCTGAGCTATTGCTAAGATAAGATGAAAATAGTCCGTCTCGTATGCCCAAATTGCGATCTGCTTTTCGGCTTACGAGACGGACTATTTCCAAATACTTTCAATTCCTGTTATTCTTTCTCTCTATAAGTGCGTTTCACTACCCACTTATCGTTGCTCTTATAACACTGTACTACCATCATGGTGTTTTCTTTCTCGAAGTTGAAAGCAACCCATTCTCCTTTTCCCATTGTCAGGAATGCGTTCATCGCTTCCAAGGCTGTCTTGTCACGACCGTTCACGTAAGCGTCGAAATAGCCGTTATTCTTTTCAGTATCCGAACTCCAGTTTATCTCAACAGCCTCACCATACATCTTCTTTATGTCTCTATAATATTGGAACACTAAAGTGAAAGGCACTTGTGTATCAAACAGGTTTACTTCCTGCACCATATATAGCTTATCATTCTTGAAGGTGTAGCCGACAGTCGTCTCTTTACCTCCCTCCACTGAAGAACCGAACTCACTACTCAAGACAGCGGCATACAGGTCGGTATTCCCTTCTTGTTTCTCCAGCACACTGCCACAGTTCCGTTGCGTCTCTGCAAGGTTATCACCCCAGAAAGAATTACGCACATCGCAAGCCACTACCTGCAAATCTTTCTTTATGACATCGTCTCTGTAGATTTCGCCCGTCGCATCAGGATAGTTGAATAAGTAGCGTACCTTAAAACTAACCGGGTATGTACCCGCTTCTCTGAAGGCGTACGTATAGGTACAGACATTATTTTCCGCCTCTACGGGCAAATCGGCTATACCGCCCAGATTGAAAGAGTACTCTGCTTTCAACACGTCCGGACTGACTGACGCGGGCAAAGCAAAACTCATTTTCACAGGCTGGCCTACTCCCACTCGCGTACGGTCAAACGTTATGTTTCCGGAAAGTTGCGGAACATTAGCAACCGGAGTATCATCCGAAGAACAAGCTCCCAATAAAAACACAGTAAGCAGGCATAAAGACAGCCTAAAAATTCTTTTCATCTTCATTTTCTTTTTATGTTTAGAAATATAGCGAGCAAAGTTAAGCCATAAACATTATTTATTAGCTGGAAAAGAGAAATGACAGGCGACAAATAGTCCATATAGATGCGACAAGATGCTAAATACAGGCAGATAAACTATTCTGGATGTGCAATATCTATATATCCATTGTATAAAAACAACGAAGGGCTTCCTCCCGGAACCCCTTTCGCTTGATGTTTGTTAAACTATCCTTTTTATAATAATCGTAAGAGAGAATCTTAAAGTTTGTACAAGCTCTTCTTCGGGTAATCCAGTTCCGGATTTCCTTTGTAGCCTATCTTCCCGCTGCCGCTGGTGCGTGCTTTCAGGAACTCGGTTGCAAAACATTTGATGCTGCCCGAGCCTGCTACACTGGCGGTAACGCGTTGAGCCTCGTAACCTTCTGTAAGCAAATCGCCTGATCCGGCTACGCTGTAAGTAGCTGTTTGGGTTGTACCGGTAATAGTTGCCGAGCCTGATCCGGCCACACTTGCTTCCGTGCCCGTAGCTGTTACATTTCTCAATACCATGTCACCCGATCCTGCAACGGATACTTTCAGGTTATTACAAGTAATATTATCAGCATTGATATCGCCCGATCCGGCTACAGATACTTTCATATCATTGCATTTGATGCCACTGCCTTTGATATCTCCTGAACCGGCAACATTGATTGATAAATTGTCATTAGTCTGGAGACCGTTTTTCAGGAAGACATCCCCTGAACCGGCAACAGAAATCCCATTCAGAGTTTCGGCAGATACACGTACTTCCAGTTTCTTGTAAGACACATTGACATCCTTCTTGAAACCTATATATAAGGTGTTGTCCTTTACTTTAATATCCAGCAAATCAACAATATTGTCCGAGGTGTAGACTTCTACTTCGGGGCGTCCCGACTTTTGAGTAAACGTAACATCGGGGCTACCGGCTACACTGATTTTCCTGAAGTTATCTACCTTGATGTCCTTTGTTACGTATTTGTTGCTGGCTATCACTTTTTTACTACCCCAGTTGCCTGAACTGTAGTTCTTGCTTTGTGAGCACGCTGTTGTACTAAGGATTAAACAGATGCATGTAAGGAGGCTTGCTAACTTTTTCATAACTTTTTTAGTTTTATAATTATTCATTTATATTATTCCTGTTTATCTATTAGACGTAAGTTGCTTAAAAAAGGTTGCATACTTTTTTCTCTTTTTTCAGAAACTTTTTTGGCAACGTCCGGTTACATCTTATAACTCAATATTCATGCCAATTTAATAAAGTGCTGATAATTAGTGTGCATTCTTTTAGGACAGGTGTTCATTTTCGGACACTTGTCCGTTTTTGGGTATCTAGTCATTTGTATATTCGAACGATATTTCGTTTATTTGTCTGTTTATTCATTGGGAGGTTTTGTCGTTTTGGAAAATGTATTGGAAGATAATGAACTTGGACGCTTTCTTATTAAAGTGAATACCCGTGCGCGGCGTTTGACTTTTCGTACGCGGGAAGACGCTATCTATGTAACCATTCCGCCTGGAACTACACTTAAAGAGATAAAGAATGCGATAGAAGAACTGCGTCCCCGTTTGCGGGTGGCCCGGAAAAAATATACTCGTTCTCTGATAGACTTAAATTTTCGGATTGATACGGAGTTCTTCAAATTAAGTCTTGTAAGCGGACAGCGCGAACGTTTCCTTTCACGCTCCGAGTTGGGAGAGATGCAGATTATCTGTCCGCCGGGAGCTGATTTTACTGATGCGGAATTACAAGCATGGTTACGTAAAGTTATCGAGGAGGCTCTGCGTCGTAATGCAAAGATCATTCTTCCACCCCGTCTGTATATGCTTTCACAGAAACACAATCTGCCTTACCAAAGTGTAAAAATCAATTCCAGCAGTGGACGCTGGGGGAGTTGTTCGGCACGGCGCACAATCAACCTGTCTTACTATCTGGTTTTGTTGCCGAAACATCTGATAGACTATGTACTTCTGCACGAATTGTCTCATACTCGTGAGATGAATCATGGAGAGCGTTTCTGGGCACTTCTCGATGAATTGACGGAAGGAAAAGCCCAAGCTTTGCGGAAAGAATTGAGGCAATATCGCACGGAGTTTTAATCACTTGAAGTCGTGCCACATATTGCTACTGTACACTTACCACGACTTACCAACTCACTTACCACGACTTACCATAACTTACCGACTCACTTATCACGACTTGGATTACCCTTAAACTGTATCTGAGCTGTACTTGCTCCGTACCAACTCCGTACTTCCTTCGGTCAGAGGTACCTCTGAGTGGAGAATGTACGGAGCAAGTACGGTGCAGATACGGTTCGGGTACGATGCGGACATGATTCTGATACAATCGGTACACGGTATAGGGGTTGTCACTGTTTTCCGTGATTGTATTTCTTTTTTGAGTTAATAAACGTAAACGCTCTTGCGGTTTGATAACAAATGTTTATTTTTGAAAAATTAAAGTAAGATGCAAGTTCAGAAGTTTAAATTATATAATTCAAGAAGTTTATGAGAAAGATTGTACTCTTAGTGTTTTGTGTGGTATATTCACTTGCCGGTTATTGCCAGAACTTTGATGAGCCGAAGGGAAAACCTACGGTATTCATTGACTATTTCAAACGATCCAGCGATGCACCGTTCTCGTGGGTAGAGGGCTTGCGTAATACGGTGATTGAGGGTATACAGAAGATGGAACGTGTGATTCTGATTGATGTGGATGCACAGGATGCCTTGCGTATTGAATCGCAACGTCGCTCATCTGCTAATATCTCTTCGGGTGACGATAATGAAATGGACCGCCTCTCAGTGATGGAAGAATTGGGGGCACAGTTCATCATTACAGGTCAGGTATCTTCTATGACTGCTGCTTATAAGACAAGAGATGGAAAAGGATATTATGATGGCTCAGTATCTTATACACTGAAAGTTATCAATCCGAAGAACGGTACATTGATCGGTACAAAGACGTTCCAGCACAGCGGACTGACCGGAGGAACCGGTGTCAATAAGGAAGAAGCCATTGCCAACACTATCAAAAGTGCGGTATACAGCATGCGCGACTTTGTGGATGAATACTTCAAAATGGAAGGAACTATCCTTGAAGTAAATAGCGAGAAGAAGGGCAAGGCAGAGGAAGTGTACATTAACCTCGGCTCCATGAATGGTGTGAAAGAAGCCCAGAAATTTACTGTTTATGCCATACGTGAAGTTGCCGGACGCGAAGCCAAGAAGGAAATCGGCCGTTTGACCGTGAAAGCGGTTGAAGGAGATGATATCTCTTTGTGTAAGGTGCAGAAGGGTGGTGAAGAAATCATGAAAGCCATCCGTGATGAGCAACCGATAAAGATCGTTTCCCGCGAACAGACATTGATGGGCGGGATTTTCAACTAATAAAACCATACAGTTATTATGAAGCATTGTTTTATGTTTCTTTTGGGAATATTTCTGTCCGCCACTCTTTGCGGACAGAATTATTCCAGTGAAGTGGTCTTTCTGCAACAGCAGGGAAACACATTGACTGTCCGTGCCCTGGGTATCAGTGAGAAGAAGAAAGAGGCGGCAAATATGGCATTGAAGTCTGCCTTCTATACCTTATTCTATACGGGGGTGGATGGAGTCAATAAGGGAAATCCGATGGTTTCTACTGCAAAACCTGACTATGACCGCCGCTTTTTCGATGAAAACCGTTATTCCGTGTTTGTTAAGGACTATACAGTTACGGAGGGACCGGAAAAACAAGGTAAGCAATACCGCTGCACGGTGGAAATGACTATTCTGTTCGATGCTTTGCAGAAAGATCTGAACCGGAATAAGGTGCAGACTAATCTTGGTATGGCAGTGGGCACTCCCAACAGCCAGGTAAGTTTGCCTACGGTGACGGTGGTTCCTTATACCAGGGAAGATGAAGATATACGTGCTATCCTGGATTACAATCAGATGTTGAGTTATGCCGTGAGCAAAATGACCAGTGAGTTCAGTTCACGCGGATATAAGACGAAAGATTTCCTTGCCCAACTGAAACGGGCGAAACGGAATGACGTACTGACAGCCGGTACTCAGTCTGATGCCGTAACTAAGATGATTCAGAATATGGGTGCGGATATCATTGTGACTGCCAAAGTGATGACAACCACTGATACAAGACGTCAAAGCGAAGTGTCGCTGGAGCTGACGGCAACTGAATTTCAGACGGCAGGCAATCTGGCAAGCGCCACTTTCCAAAGTGGCAAGTACGTCACTACAGATACCATTAAGCTGACGGACTATGCTCTCAAAAAGGTAAAAGATGAGTTCTTTACCAAGTTGCAGGCTTCTTTCAATGACATTGTGAAGAATGGTCGTGAGATGGCTATCCAAATGGTACTGGCGAAATCTATCACCGACTGGGATTTTGACCAGCCGTTGCCCGATGGAAGCGCAAGTTTCAAGACCGTATTGGAAGACTGGTTGCAGGTTCACGCCTTGAATGGTGTTTACGATATGAGCCGCAGCAACGACAAGGTGATCGATATGTCCGTACAAGTGCCAATTTGGGATGAAGCGCAGGGACGCGCTTATACCATTTCCCGCTTCAGTACCGAACTGAAGAACTTCCTCGATGAGAAATTAGGGGGAGAATATGTTGCCTCTGTAGTTACAATGGGGCAAGGGTTGACTGTAACCATTAAATAAATCTGCATTTTATGAAGAAGAATAGATTTCTATGGGCTTTACTGCTGCTCGTTTCGCTGGGTGCGGCGGCGCAGGATAACATTCATTTTGTGGCGGGTACGCCCACGCAGAAGGGATTAAGCCAGAAGAACATGGATGCACTGAAACTGAAAGTGGAGCAAATTATTGCCCGCAATAATGCCGGAACTGCTTCACTTTACAATGCGTTCGTCATTCAGCCCGAACTTGTTCTCGGAGAGACGAAGAAGACGGAAGGATTACTGCGGGACGTGACGCTGGTTACAGGTGAATTTTCATTGACTGCCCGCAATAAGTATGACGACAGTGTATATGGAACGGCCGTTATCGAGGTACAGGGAGACGCTACTGGGAGTAAGGACGATGCGATTGCTTCGCTTATCTCCGGCATCAAGGTTACCGATCCGGCTTTTGTACGTTTCATCCGCACTACACGTAAGCGTATTGCTGATTTCTACCAGCAGAATTGTCCTGTCATCATTAAAAAAGCGGAGGTGCTGATAGATGCCGGGCTCTTGAATGAAGCAGCGGATTATTTGTCTATAGTTCCCGAAACGGTACCTTGCTACGATGAAGTGTTGGGTATATTGCAAAAGATAGGGAAGCGGGAGCCGCAAGAATCACCTGTTACTCCTGAACCGGCTCCCGAAGAATCGGCTTCCCCGGAACCTGCTCCGGAAGTGCAACCTACTCCTGTCGCAGAGCCTGTGACGTTTTCTGAACCGGTTGTCGTGCAGCCTGAGAAGTCTCCTTTGCCCGAATGTAAGATTTCGGTTTCCTGCAATGACCTTTCTTTCGAACTGGTGTCTTGTGAAGGCAATGAAACGGCTGAAAGTATTCGTGTCTATGCCCGCTTCACCAATACAGGTGTGACGAATAACAGTGCGACTATTCGTATGACTTCAGCGATTGATCCGGATGGTGCGACCTTTACTAATTTCTCTCAGATAGAGACGAATGGCTGTACTTCCTGGACTTATGGAAACAAGATGCCGAAAGGTGTCAGAATAGGTAAGGTGTTCGAAATCAAAGGTGTCAGTACTCCTTGTGCTACACTTTCGTATGTAGAAATGACGGTGGATAACTGTAAAGTGATTATCCATAATCTGCCCGTTGATTGGAAATAAAGAAAGGAAAACCGCTTATGAAGATGAAAAGAATAGGAATTACGGTTGCCTTGCTTTTCTGCATGGGAACAGGTTCATTGTTTGCCCAGGCATATAAAGTCGTTGAGAAGAGTGATAAGAAAGCTCCCGTCTGGTATGAGTCTGCGGAGTCCGGCTATATCGTGGCTTCTGCTGAGACTGGTTCGATGGAAGAGGCGCGTCAGCAATGCCTGGAAAGCGTGAAGAGACAGATTATTCAAGCTGTGGCACAGAATGTCGAGTTCTCGGATTCGCATACAGTGAAACAGACTTCCGGTAACGGTGACCGTATCACGGAGTTTGTCGATCAGTATATGGCCGAAGGCTCTACCCGTGCGGCTTCTTTGCCTTTTATCAAGGGAATCTCACTTTCTAAAGTTGATGGTTCGTACTGGGAGAAACGCCGTGATAAGAAGTCCGGTAAGATAACGTACGCTTATGCGATACGCTACCCCTTCCCTGAAAGCGAACATAAAGCGTTGGTCCGTCAGTTTGAAGAGCAGGACCGTGCGATGGAGGACTTGATAAAGAAGATGGAAGAGCATATTTCTGATATCTCTTCTGTGGAAGAAATAGACCAGTGCATCACAAAAATGCGTCCCGCCGTAGAATACTTCTTCGATAAGACACGCCGCGAATGGGCGGAAGGTGTCGTTCAGAACTATCGGAAGTTGCCAACCTTTATCACTGCCGAAGGAAAGTCGGACGGCAAGGATGCTTATATAGTCTCCTTATTTATAAAAGGAAAGAAGATAACTACGGCTGCTATGCCGAAACTTACTTCTAACTGCGCTTCCCAACTGAAAGCTGTGCCATGTGGCGAAGACATTCTGATAACTTATAATAGCGAAGACTGTCTGGAAGATGAAGAGAACTTTGTGGAACTGACATTTAAGATGCCGGGAAAATCACTGAAGCATAAGTTCTATTTTCAGGTGAAATAAGTTCTCACCACAGAGTAGCACAGAGTCTCACAGAGTTTTATTTCAATAGATTAAACTCTGTGAGACTCTGTGCTACTCTGTGGTGAATTATTTTTGCGCCAACTGTTTTACTTCCCCATTCTCTTTTTCAAACCGGTAGTTACCACCTTTTTCACTCAGTTCAAACAGGGATAGCTGATCCGTTGCTTTATCCACAATCAACAATGCGCTCTGTTCGGCAAAACGTTTCACATCCATACTGAATGGTTCTTCGGTTATTTTCTTATTCACCAGCACGCTGTCATTAATCATTAGTGACAGGGAGTCTCCAATAAATCCTTTTTCCAGGGTGATGGTGTACGTTTCGATAAAGTTCCGGTCTTCATCTTTCTGCTTTTGCAGGCGCAGGCTCATGTAAATGAAGATGACGACAACGAAAATAACTGCAAAGGCCAGGATGCCGTTGCCTACCATAAACTGTTTGTTGGTATTCAAGTGGTGTGCCATAATTGTAAGAAATTGAATGCTTGCGCAAATGTAATGATTAAAATTGAACGTACAGACAATCTTTTCAACAATTAAGAAGCCGCTCTTTAAAATTATTTGCCTAATATTGCAGCTACAAACCTTTAAACAAATATGCCATGAAAAGGAAAGTGACACTTCTGTTGCTATTATTCTGTATGTTAACCCTGCATGCGCAGGAAGTATATAAAACCGTAAAAGACCTGCCGTATATTGCCAAGTCCGAGACTGACGCTTACCGGAAGGAACGTTGCAAATTGGATGTCTACTATCCGGTGGACAAAAAAGATTTTCCCACTATCGTATGGTTTCATGGCGGTGGTCTGGAAGGCGGTGGAAAACACATCCCCCAGGAACTGATGAACAGAGGCTTTGCAGTGGTGGCGGTGAACTACCGTCTAAGTCCCAAGGCCAAGAATCCCGCTTATATTGAAGATGCTGCGGCTGCCGTGGCATGGACATTCAACCATATAGAAGAATACGGCGGCAGTAAAGACAAGATATTTGTTTCCGGACATTCCGCAGGCGGCTACCTTGCACTGATATTGGCTATGGATAAGAAGTACATGGAAGCTTATGGTGCGGATGCCGATAAAGTGGCGGCTTATCTTCCCGTCAGCGGACAAACAGTGACCCATTTCACGATTCGTAAAGAACGCGGGTTGCCGAACGGTATTCCTATTATAGATGAATATGCCCCGGTGAACCGTGTGCGTAAAGATACCCCTCCTGTCATACTGATTACCGGAGACCGCAATCTGGAAATGGCGGATCGATGGGAAGAGAACGCTTTATTCGCTTCCGTAGCGAAGAATATCGGCAATAAGAAGGTGACTCTGCATGAGTTGCAAGGCTTCAATCACGGCACAGTACTCGAACCTGCCTGTTTCCTGATTATAAACTATATTCGTGAACATTGATATATACATACTTATGAAAAGATTAACAGCTTTAACCGTCGCCTTGCTGATTGGTGTGACGATGTTTGCACAACAAGCCCTTTGGGGAACTGCTCCCGTGGTATCTCCCGAGATTCATGACAACAATACCGTAACCTTCCGCTTCAAAGCACCAAAAGCGGTGAGAGTACAGCTTACAGGAGATTTCCTGCCTGTACAGAAGAATGCTAAGTTCGAGGCTCCCGGAATTGTGGATCTGAAGGAAGGGCAGGAGGGTGTATGGGAATATACTACTCCCGAACCTCTGAAACCGGAGCTTTACAGCTACTCTTTCATAGTAGATGGCTTGCGGATGAACGATCCCGCCAATGTCTACCTGATCCGTGATGTGTCCACCTTAACCAACGTATTTATCATAGGCGGTGATCGTGCCGATTTTTATAAAGTCAATCCGGTGCCTCACGGAACCGTCTCCCGGATATGGTATGATAGTCCGGCGCTTGGTCTGGAACGTCGTATGACGGTCTATACCCCTGTCGGTTATGAAACCAGCGGCAAGCGCTATCCCGTGCTTTACCTCCTTCATGGAATGGGTGGTGATGAAGAGGCATGGATTTCCCTGGGCCGTACTGCACAGATACTGGACAACCTGATTGCACAAGGGAAAGCAAGGCCTATGATTGTAGTAATGCCGAACGGCAATGCTTCACAGGAGGCTGCCCCTGGAGAGTCATCCCGTGGAATGGTTCCCCCGACAATGCAGTTACCCAAGACAATGGAGGGATCTTATGAACAGGCGTTTCCCGAGATCGTGAAGTTCATCGATAAAAACTACCGTACGATAAAGAGTAAATCCGGTCGTGCCATTGCCGGTTTGTCTATGGGTGGTTTCCATTCTTTGCATATTTCCAAGCAATATCCTGATATGTTTAATTATATCGGACTGTTTTCTGCTGCCATTATGCCTAATAAAGAGGTGTCTTCACCGATATACGAGAATATGGAAGGAAAACTGAAAGTGCAGTTTGACAAGAATCCCGCCCTTTACTGGATTGCCATCGGTAAGACGGATTTCCTCTACAAAGCCAATGAGGAATACCGTAAACTGCTGGATGAAAAGGGATATAAATATACCTATTATGAATCGGACGAAGGACATATCTGGAAGAACTGGCGTATTTATCTGACGGAGTTCGTTCCGATGTTGTTCAGATAAGAAACTTATCACCACAGATTACGCAGATTGACACGGATCGAATACAATATATATAAATAATCTGTGTGAATCTGTGTGGTCTGTGGTAACTTTTGACATATCTTTGCCTCCGAAAACCCAAAAACAATACCATGAATAGAAAATTAATCTTATCCGCAGCCCTCTCCGGGCTGATGTTGACCGCTACGGCGCAAACTACAGTGGCTCCTGCCATCCCAAGAGACGGGAAAATAGAAAAGAAGGTAGAAGCTTTGCTCAAGAAGATGACCCTTGAAGAGAAGATTGGGCAGATGACCGAGCTTACCATTGACGTCATTACCAAACGTGATAATTCGACCCAAGAATTTCAGATAGACGATGCTTTGCTGGATACCGTTATCGGCAAATACAAAGTCGGCTCTATCCTGAATGTACCCCAGGGTGTTGCCCAATCCAAAGAGAAGTGGGAAGAAATCATCCGGAAGATACAGGACAAATCGATGAAAGTCATGGGTATTCCTTGTATTTATGGCGTAGACCAGATACACGGAACAACTTATACATTGGGTGGAACTTTCTTCCCTCAGGGCATCAATATGGCAGCTACCTTCAACCGCGAACTGGTGCGTGAAGGTGCCCGCATCTCCGCTTATGAAACCAAGGCCGGAAGTATCCCCTGGACCTATGCTCCGGTGCTCGACCTGGCACGTGACGCCCGCTGGCCCCGTCATTGGGAGAACTATGGCGAAGATTGCTACGTGAATGCCGAAATGGGGCGCGAAGCCGTATTCGGTTTCCAGGGCAGTGATCCTAACCATATAGGAAAGCAACAAGTGGCCGCTTGCATCAAGCATTATATGGGTTACGGTGTGCCTGTTTCCGGTAAAGATCGTACCCCTTCGTCCATCACCGTGCAGGATATGCGCGAGAAACATTTCGCTCCGTTCCTCGAAGGTATCAAGGCAGGTGCTTTGTCTGTTATGGTGAACTCCGCCATGAACAACGGGCTTCCTTTCCATGCCAACTACGAACTGCTGACCGAGTGGCTGAAAGAGGACTTGAACTGGGACGGCATGATTGTGACCGACTGGGCGGATATCAATAACCTCTACACCCGCGATAAGATTGCAGGCAGCAAGAAAGAAGCTATCAAGATAGCTATCAATGCCGGTATCGATATGTCGATGGTGCCTTATGAATGGAGTTTCTGTACATACCTGAAAGAGTTGGTGGAAGAAGGCGAAGTGCCGATGAGCCGCATTGACGATGCTGTACGCCGCGTGCTGCGCATGAAGTATCGCTTGGGCTTGTTCGAAACACCTGCTTATAATCACAAGGATTTCCCCCTGTTCGGAGGTAAAGAGCATGCTGCGGCTGCTTTGCAGGCTGCCGAAGAGTCTCTGGTCTTATTGAAGAATACCGATCACATCTTGCCGTTACCCAAAGATAAAAAACTGCTGATTACAGGTCCTAATGCCAACTCCATGCGTACGCTCAACGGTGGCTGGTCTTACACTTGGCAAGGACACAGGGCGGATGAATTAGCGGCGGATTATAACACCATTCTTGAATCGTTCACTCAGAAGTTCGGTGCTTCCAATATCATCTATGAGCCGGGTGTCACTTATAAGGAAGGTGGTGCATGGTGGGAAGAAAATGCTCCGGAAATAGATAAAGCCGTAGCTGCTGCCGCCAATGCGGATTATATCATCGCTTGTGTGGGTGAGAACTCCTATTGCGAAACTCCGGGTAACCTGAACAACCTCTTCCTCTCCGAAAGCCAACTCAATCTGGTGAAAGCATTGGCTGCCACCGGAAAGCCGGTTGTTTTGGTTCTGAACGAAGGCCGTCCGCGCATCGTCAACGAAATAGAACCGTTGGCAAAGGCTGTTATCAACACCATGCTTCCGGGTAACTATGGAGGCGATGCTTTGGCAAACCTCGTGGCAGGAGACGCCAACTTCAGCGGTAAAATGCCTTATACTTATCCGAAGGAAATCAATTCATTGTTCACTTACGACTACAAGCCGTGCGAAGATCTTGAAAAGATGTCGGGTGCTTATGATTACGATGCCGTGATGTCCGTGCAATGGGCATTTGGTTACGGATTGAGCTATACTACCTATGCTTACAGCAACCTCAAAGCGGATAAAAACAACTTTACGGCTGACGATGTACTTACTTTCACCGTTGATGTGAAGAACACCGGTAACCGTATCGGCAAGGAAAGCGTTCTGCTGTTCAGTAGCGATCTGATCGCTTCCCTGACTCCTGATATCCGCCGCCTGCGTGCTTTCGAGAAAGTAGAACTGCAACCGGGAGAAACGAAAACCGTTACGCTGAAAGTGAAAGGCTCCGACCTTGCTTTCGTGGGTTATGATGGCAAATGGATTCTGGAAAAAGGCGACTTTCGCATACAGACGGGTAATCAAACTTTGAATATTACTTGTACGGATACCAGGAAATGGGATACGCCGAATAAATAAAAATATATAAAAGTTCAGGTACATTTTACCTCCTATGGATAGAGCCAATAGTTCCCTTATTTCGAACTATTGGCTTTCTTGTATGCAGAAAGATAGTAAAAAGCCTGTATTACTTACGCTCCGTTTTTATAAAAGAGTGGAAATAGCATCTTGTTCTGTCTTCTAAAGGAATATAAATACGGAATATTGAATAATATACAGTCGTTATACAGACTTTATGCAAGATAACTATGCATCTTACGCCTCAAAACTATATATCTAATGTCTGCTATCTATATATCTAACGCTTACGATCTATATATCTAATACTTGCCATCTATATATGGAACGCCTACGATCCATATATCCAATGCAAACCAACAGTTTATGGTTGCCAAACCGCGTCTGTTTTATTTTTCAGCATTGTCCGTATTTATGTATCCCTCTGTCAGTCTGCCGGATACACTTTTTTACTTGCGTATTTCCATTCAGACCGGCGGAAGGACGGATATACGGCATTCTCCTTATGCATAAAATACAAAATGTCAGAATCGACCTTGCCATATCGAAGCGGTTTTACAGAAGTCATTTGCATTACTTTCTTCTTTCAGGAGCGTTAAATCATTCTTTTTTTCTCTAATATTTTGTAGTCGAATAGATTATTTATATCTTTGCAACCGCAATGGATGAAAGGTGGAGGGGCAATTAAGCTCCTTTTTTTGTTCTTATATAGTTAATCAATGGTAGAAAAGAAAACTGTTTGTCAGATTGTTGACGAGTGGCTGGACGGAAAAGAGTACTTTCTGGTGGAAGTAGCTATCAGCCCGGACGACAAGATTGTGGTGGAAATTGACCACAAAGAAGGGGTTTGGATTGAAGATTGTGTGGAGTTGAGCCGATACATCGAATCCAAGTTGAACCGTGAGGATGAGGATTATGAGTTGGAGGTAGGTTCTGCCGGTATCGGACAGCCATTTAAAGTGTTGCAACAGTACACCAACCACATCGGAAAAGAAGTGGAAGTGCTGAGAAAAGATGGACGCAAGTTGTGCGGCGTGCTGAAGGCAGCCGATGAACAGCATTTCACTGTAACTGTAGAGAAGAAAGTGAAACCCGAAGGCGCCAAGCGTCCCCAGCTGGTGCAGGAAGACGAAATGCTTGCGTATGATGAAATAAAATATACTAAATACTTAATCAGTTTTAAATAAGACTATGGCCAAGAAAGTAGAAACTATCAGCCTGATAGATACATTTTCGGAATTTAAGGAACTGAAAAATATCGATAGAACCACCATGGTGAGCGTGCTCGAAGAGTCGTTCCGTAGTGTGATCGCGAAGATGTTCGGCACCGATGAGAATTACGACGTAATTGTGAACCCGGACAAGGGCGACTTCGAAATATGGCGCAACCGTGAAGTAGTGGCGGATGAAGACCTGGAAAATCCGAACTTGCAGATTGCATTATCGGAAGCACAGAAAATAGATGCTTCTTATGAAGTGGGCGAGGAAGTGACGGATGAAGTAATCTTCGCGAACTTCGGACGACGTGCCATCCTGAACCTGCGTCAGACGTTGGCCTCTAAAATTTTGGAACTGGAAAAAGACAGTATCTATAATAAATATATTGATAAGGTGGGCAATATCATCAATGCGGAAGTATACCAGATATGGAAGAAGGAAATGCTGCTGCTCGATGATGAAGGAAACGAATTGCTGCTGCCCAAGACGGAACAGATTCCGAGCGATTTCTATCGCAAGGGAGAAACGGCGCGTGCCGTGGTGGCCCGTGTGGACAACAAGAATAACAATCCGAAGATTATCCTTTCCCGTACATCGCCTGTATTCCTGCAGCGTCTGTTCGAGATGGAAGTGCCCGAAATCAATGACGGACTGATTACCATTAAGAAGATTGCCCGTATCCCCGGTGAGCGTGCCAAGATTGCCGTTGAGTCGTACGACGACCGTATCGACCCGGTAGGTGCCTGCGTAGGTGTAAAGGGTAGCCGTATTCATGGCATTGTTCGTGAGTTGCGCAACGAGAATATTGACGTAATCAACTATACGTCCAATATCCAGTTGTTTATTCAGCGTGCCCTCAGCCCCGCGAAGATATCTTCTATTCGTCTGAATGAAGAAGAACGTAAGGCAGAAGTATTTCTGAGGCCTGAAGAGGTTTCGCTGGCTATTGGTAAAGGCGGTTTGAATATCAAGCTTGCCAGTATGTTGACCGAGTACACCATTGACGTATTCCGTGAGTTGGATCAGGCTGTTGAGGATGAAGATATCTATCTGGATGAGTTCAGAGACGAAATCGACGGTTGGGTGATTGATGCCATCAAGTCGATTGGTATCGATACAGCGAAGGCCGTGCTGAACGCTCCGCGCGAGTTGTTGATTGAAAAGACCGACTTGGAAGAAGAAACGGTGGACGAGGTATTACGCATTTTAAGTTTGGAGTTTGAAGAAGGCGAACCTGAATTGGAACCGGCACCTGAGGTTGTGCCTGAGACAGAGCCCGAGGTTGCCCCTGAGGCAGAGCCCGAGGCAGAATAAAGTGTCTGTCGACATCTGTTTCTGTTTGCACTAACTTCTTTCTCCACATTATTCATTAATTTTTTAGTATGACGATAAGGTTAAATAAAGTAACAAGAGATTTGAATGTAGGAATTTCAACGGTCGTTGAGTTCTTGCAGAAAAAAGGATTTGCCGTTGAGGCAAACCCCAACACAAAAATTAACGAGGAGCAATATGCCTTGCTCGTGAAAGAGTTCAGTACAGATAAGAATCTTAGACTTGAATCGGAACGTTTCATTCAGGAACGGCAGAATAAAGACCGTAACAAAGCATCGGTATCTATCGATGGTTACGAAGCTGAGACTACGGAGAAACCGAAAGTTGAAGAAATAAAGACTGTTGTACCCGAAGATGCACGTCCGAAGTTTAAACCTGTCGGAAAAATAGACTTGGATAAACTGAACCGGAAACCGGTAGTAGAAAAAGTGGAAGAAAAGAAAGTGGAAACATCTGCGCCTGTGGTAAAGGAAGAACCTAAACCGCAGCCCAAACCGGAACCGAAGCCTGAGTTCAGACCGGAACCGAAACCGGAACCCAGACCGGAATTAAAGCCCGAACCGAAACCGGAACCGAAGCCGACTCCGGCTCCCGAACCGGCTCCTGTGGTGAAAGAAGAACCGAAGCCAGCAGTCGTTGCAGAAAAACCTGCACCCAACCCCGCTCCGGTAGTAGCGAAAGAAGTAGTAAAAAAAGAAACACCTGCTCCCGCGGCACCTGTCCGGGAAGAGGCGAAACCTGCCGTGGCAGAAGAAGCGCCTGCAAAGAGTGGTGAAGCGGAAATCTTCACAATTCACAAGCCGGAGTTTGTTTCTAAGATCAATATCATCGGTCAGATTGATTTGGCGACATTGAACCAGTCTACACGCCCTAAGAAGAAATCCAAAGAGGAGAAACGTAAGGAGCGCGAAGAGAAGGAGAAGATTCGTCAGGATCAGAAGAAGCTGATGAAAGAGGCGATCATCAAAGAAATCCGTCGCGAAGACACCAAAGCGAAGGATGGCAAGGAGAAAGATGCCGATGCCAACGCCAACAAGAAGAAACGTCTCCGCATTAATAATAATAAGGAGAAGGTGGATATTAACAATGCATCCAACTTCCAGCGTGGAGGCGACAACCGTGGTGGTGGAGGTAAAGGACCTCATGCAGGCGGCGGTCAGCAAGGTGCCGGTGGTGGTAGTAATCACCAAGGTGGCAACAAGAACAACCGTAACAACAATAACAGGGATCGTTTCAAGAAACCGGTCATCAAGCAGGAGGTTAGCGAGGAAGACGTAGCTAAGCAGGTAAAAGAAACCTTGGCACGCCTCACTTCCAAAGGTAAGAGCAAGACTTCCAAATACCGTAAGGACAAGCGCGATATAGCGAACAGCCGTATGCAGGAGCAGGAAGACCGCGAAATGGCGGACAGCAGAGTGCTGAAGATAACGGAATTCGTGACTGCCAACGAGTTGGCAAGCATGATGGATGTTTCCGTGACGCAGGTCATCGCTACTTGCATGAGTATCGGTATCATGGTGTCTATCAACCAGCGTCTGGATGCTGAAACCATCAATCTGGTGGCGGAAGAGTTCGGATACAAGACTGAATATGTCAGTGCGGAAGTGGCACAGGCCATTGTAGAGGAGGAGGATTCTGAAGAGGATCTGGAACCGCGTGCGCCGATTGTTACCGTCATGGGTCACGTAGACCACGGTAAGACATCATTGCTCGACTATATCCGTAAGGCGAACGTTATTGCCGGTGAAGCCGGTGGTATCACGCAGCACATCGGTGCTTACAACGTGAAACTGGAAGACGGACGTGAGATTACGTTCCTCGATACTCCGGGTCATGAGGCGTTTACCGCTATGCGTGCCCGTGGTGCAAAGGTGACGGACGTGGTTATCATTATTGTCGCTGCCGATGATAACGTGATGCCGCAAACGAAGGAAGCTATCAACCATGCTATGGCTGCCGGTGTACCTATCGTATTCGCAATTAACAAGATTGATAAACCGACTGCCAACGCTGACAAGATTAAGGAAGAGCTGGCAAGTATGAACTATCTCGTTGAAGAATGGGGTGGCAAATATCAATCGCAAGATATCTCGGCCAAGAAAGGCTTGGGTGTGAAAGAACTGTTGGAGAAAGTATTGCTGGAAGCAGAAATGCTTGATCTGAAAGCAAACCCGAACCGTAAGGCAACAGGTTCCATCATCGAGTCTTCATTGGACAAGGGACGTGGTTATGTAGCTACCATGCTGGTATCAAATGGTACACTTCAGGTGGGAGACATCGTACTGGCAGGTACAGCGTATGGTAAGGTGAAAGCTATGTTCAATGAACGTAACCAGCGCCTGAAAGAGGCCGGACCGTCTGAGCCGGTATTGATTCTGGGATTGAACGGTGCACCTGCTGCCGGTGATACGTTCCACGTAATCGATACAGAACAGGAAGCACGTGAAATCGCTAACAAGCGTGAACAGTTGCAACGTGAACAAGGTCTGCGTACTCAGAAGATGCTTACTTTGGATGAAGTTGGCCGTCGTCTGGCACTGGGTGACTTCCATGAACTGAATGTTATCGTTAAGGGTGACGTGGACGGTTCTGTTGAGGCGTTGAGCGATTCACTGATCAAACTGTCTACAGAGCAGGTACAGGTAAATGTAATCCACAAAGGCGTTGGAGCAATCTCCGAATCCGATGTTTCATTGGCTGCCGCTTCGGATGCTATCATCATCGGCTTCCAGGTACGTCCGTCGAATGCCGCTGCAAAGATGGCAGAGAATGAAGGTGTGGATATCCGCAAGTACTCAGTGATTTACGATGCTATCGAAGAGGTGAAGGCCGCTATGGAAGGTATGTTGGCACCGCAGGTGAAGGAGCAGGTAACTGCAACCATCGAGGTACGCGAGGTGTTCAATATCACCAAGGTAGGTCTCGTAGCCGGTGCGGTAGTGAAGACCGGAAAGGTGAAACGCAGCGACAAGGCCCGTTTGATCCGCGACGGTATCGTAATCTTTACCGGTTCTATCAATGCTTTGAAACGTTTCAAAGACGACGTGAAGGAAGTAGGTACCAACTTTGAGTGCGGTATCAGCCTGACGAACTGCAACGATATCAAGGTAGGCGATATGATCGAATCTTACGAAGAAATAGAAGTAAAACAGACTCTGTAAGCGAAATAATCTTTTAGACACGGATTACACGGATTTCACGGATTGGTTTAAAAGAAAAACCGTGCTTATCCGTGTAATCCGTGTCTTTTTTAGATATAGTTATGACAATAATAGATATCATCTTATTAGTGGTGATTGGTGCGGGAGCAGTCATCGGTTTTATAAAAGGCTTCATCAAGCAACTGGCATCTATCCTCGGATTGATTGTTGGATTGCTGGCTGCAAAAGCACTGTATGTGTCGGTAGCGGAGAGAGTCTTTTCTAAGATAACGGACTCCATGACGTTTGCCCAGATATTGGCGTTTGTCGTAATCTGGATAGTGGTTCCGTTGTTGTTCCTGCTGGTAGCGGCTTTGCTGACGAAGGCGATGGAAGCAGTCTCGCTCGGTTGGCTGAATCGCTGGCTGGGTGCCGGACTGGGCGCGTTGAAGTTTCTGCTGCTGGTGAGTCTGCTTATCTGTGTTGTCGAGTTTATCGACTCGGATAATACGATGATTGATAGAACAATGAAGGAGGAATCCGTGTTATATTATCCTATAGAGTCGTTCGCGGGAATGTTTTTCCCGGCTGCAAAAGAAGTTACAGAACAATATATACTTAATACATAATGCAACCCGAAGAACCCAATAAATATGTAAAGGAACTAACGCAGGAGAAGTACAAGTACGGCTTCACCACCGATGTACATACGGAAGTCATTGAGCGTGGGCTGAATGAAGATGTTGTACGGCTGATCTCTGCGAAGAAGAACGAGCCGGAATGGCTGTTGGAGTTCCGTCTGAAAGCATATCGTCACTGGTTGACGATGGAGATGCCTACATGGGCACATCTCCGTATTCCTGAGATAGATTATCAGGCTATTTCCTACTATGCTGATCCGTTGGCGAAGAAGAAAGACGCGCCTAAGAGCATGGATGAAGTAGACCCAGAGTTGATAAAAACCTTCAATAAGCTGGGCATCCCCTTGGAAGAACAGATGGCGTTGAGTGGCATGGCAGTGGATGCCGTGATGGACTCCGTATCTGTGAAAACTACGTTTAAGGAAACGTTGATGGAGAAAGGAATTATTTTCTGTTCCATCAGTGAAGCCGTACGTGAGCATCCGGATTTGGTGCAGAAGTATCTTGGTTCCGTAGTGGGATACCGTGATAACTTCTTTGCCGCACTGAACTCGGCGGTATTCTCCGACGGTTCGTTTGTATATATCCCGAAAGGAGTACGCTGCCCGATGGAGTTGTCCACGTATTTCCGTATCAATGCGCGTAATACAGGTCAGTTTGAGAGGACACTGATTGTGGCGGATGATGATTCGTATGTTTCCTATCTGGAAGGTTGTACGGCTCCGATGCGCGATGAGAACCAGTTGCACGCCGCTATTGTGGAGATTGTGGTGCACGAGCGTGCGGAGGTGAAGTACAGTACCGTACAGAACTGGTATCCGGGTGATGCCGAAGGTAAAGGTGGTGTTTATAACTTTGTTACGAAACGTGGTAACTGCAAAGGTGCGAACAGTAAACTTTCCTGGACACAAGTGGAGACGGGATCAGCTATTACGTGGAAATACCCTTCCTGCATTCTGACTGGAGATAATTCCTCGGCTGAATTCTACAGTGTGGCGGTGACGAATAACTACCAACAGGCGGATACGGGTACGAAGATGATTCATCTGGGTAAGAATACCAGTAGTACCATTGTCAGCAAAGGTATCTCTGCCGGACATAGTGAGAACTCTTACCGTGGTCTGGTGCGTGTAGCTCAAAAGGCGGACAATGCGCGTAACTATAGTCAGTGCGATTCTTTGTTGCTGGGTGATAAATGTGGTGCGCATACCTTCCCGTATATGGATATCCATAATGAGACGGCGGTTGTGGAGCATGAGGCGACTACCAGCAAGATCAATGAAGACCAGATCTTCTATTGCAACCAGCGTGGAATTTCTACGGAGGATGCAGTAGGGCTGATTGTGAACGGTTATGCTAAGGAAGTGCTTAATAAGCTGCCTATGGAGTTTGCGGTAGAGGCTCAGAAGTTGTTGGCTATTTCACTGGAAGGCAGCGTAGGGTGATTTACTATTAGACGATTTACTATTTACTATTTTGCTGCACAATCGGCAGATGAATGGTAGATAAGTAAAAGGTCGGTAGTAATAGTGAATAGTGGAGAAGTGACATTAAATAGTAAATTGTAAATAGTCTAATAGTAAATATAAAGATGTTAGAGATAAAAGACCTGCATGCCAGTGTAAATGGCAAAGAGATATTGAAAGGCATCAACCTGTCGGTAAAAGCAGGTGAGGTGCATGCTATTATGGGACCGAACGGTTCCGGAAAGAGTACTCTTTCGGCTGTATTGGTAGGTAATCCTGCCTTTGAGGTGACGAAGGGAAGCGTGACTTTCTGCGGTAAGAACCTGTTGGACTTTTCACCGGAAGACCGTAGTCACGAGGGTATTTTCCTTAGCTTCCAGTATCCGGTAGAAATTCCGGGTGTGAGTATGGTTAACTTTATGCGTGCAGCGGTGAATGAGCAACGTAAATACAATCATCTGCCTGCTCTCAGTGCAAGCGAGTTCCTGAAATTGATGCGTGAAAAGCGTGCCATTGTGGAACTGGACAATAAACTGGCTAACCGTTCGGTGAATGAAGGTTTCTCCGGTGGAGAGAAGAAGCGGAATGAAATCTTCCAGATGGCGATGCTGGAACCGAAATTAAGTATTCTGGATGAAACGGATTCCGGGCTGGATATCGATGCTTTGCGTATCGTAGCCGAAGGTGTGAACAAGTTGAAAACACCGGAGAACAGTACCATTGTCATCACCCACTACCAACGCCTACTGGATTATATCAAACCTGACGTTGTACATGTGCTTTACAAAGGTCGTATCGTGAAGACTGCGGGACCGGAATTGGCTCTGGAACTGGAAGAGAAGGGGTATGACTGGATTAAGAAGGAACTAGGAGAGTAATTACATTTTTTAGACGCGGATGGCACGGATGACGCGGATTTTTTATTAGTGTATTATGAGTTTGACACAGGCGGATAAAACTGATGCTATTATAAATGCATTTTATGATGTGTATAATGAACTTGGGTATGGGTTTATTGAAAATGTATATCAGAATGCATTATATAGGGAGTTGTTGAGACGTGATATTCCCTGTGTAGCACATCCGAAAATAAATGTTTATTATAAGGATGAAGTAGTCGGTTATTATGAAGCTGATATAATTGTATATAATTCTGTTATTTTAGAATTAAAAGCGGTCACCCGACTATCTAAAGAACATGAATTGCAATTGGTCAATTATTTGAAAGCAACAGATATAGAAGTGGGATTATTATTAAACTTTGGTCCCAAACCAGAAATTAGTAGAAAGGTTTTTTCCCATTACTATAGAGAACGTCTACAGAATAATAGTGAATCCGCGTCATCCGCGTTATCCGTGTCTAAGAAATAAAATATAAACGTATATGAATGCAGAACAACAATACATAGATCTTTTCTCCCAGACGGAAGCGATGATATGCCAACACAGCACCGAGGTGATGAATACCCCTCGTGCGACTGCGTTTGCCGACTTTGAGCGGCTTGGCTTTCCTACCCGCAAACAGGAGAAATATAAATATACCGATGTCAGCAAGTTCTTTGAACCGGACTATGGGTTGAACCTGAACCGCCTGGATATTCCGGTAAATCCCTATGAGGTATTCAAATGTGACGTACCCAATATGAGCACTTCTCTGTACTTTGTAGTGAACGATGCTTTTTACAATAAAGCGCTACCTGCTTCACATCTGCCCGAAGGAGTTATCTTCGGTAGTTTGAAGGAGATGGCGGCGAAGCATCCGGAATTGGTAAAGAAGTACTATGGCAAGCTGGCAGATACTTCAAAAGACGGAGTGACAGCATTCAACACCGCTTTTGCACAAGACGGTGTGCTGTTGTATATACCTAAGAACGTCGCTTTGGAACGTCCCATTCAGTTGGTAAACATCCTGCGTGGTGACGTGAACTTCCTGGTGAACCGCCGGGTATTGATTGTATTGGAAGATGGCGCACAGGCGCGTATGCTGGTGTGTGATCATGCCATGGATGCCGTGAATTTCCTGGCAACCCAGGTGATAGAAGTATTCGTCGGTGAGAATGCTGTCTTTGACCTTTACGAACTGGAAGAAACGCATACAAGTACCGTACGTATCAGCAATATGTATGTGAAGCAGGAAGCCAACAGCAATGTATTGCTGAATGGCATGACCTTGCATAACGGCACTTCCCGCAACACCACCGAAGTATTGCTGGCAGGTGAAGGTGCCGAAATCAACCTTTGCGGTATGGCCATTGCAGATAAGAATCAGCATGTAGACAACAATACAAGTATCGATCATGCCGTACCTAACTGCACGAGCAATGAACTTTTCAAGTATGTGCTTGATGACCAGTCAGTCGGTGCATTTGCCGGTTTGGTATTAGTGCGCCCGGATGCGCAACATACCAATTCGCAACAAACGAACCGGAACCTTTGCGCTACCCGTGAGGCACGTATGTATACGCAACCGCAACTGGAAATTTATGCCGATGATGTAAAGTGTAGTCATGGCGCTACCGTTGGTCAGTTGGACGAAAATGCACTTTTCTATATGCGCCAGCGCGGTATTCCGGCACGTGAAGCCCGCTTATTGCTGATGTTTGCCTTCGTGAACGAAGTAATCGATACCATCCGTCTGGATGCATTGAAAGATCGCTTACATCTCTTGGTTGAGAAACGTTTCCGTGGTGAACTGAATAAATGCCAGGGCTGTGCGATATGCAAGTGAGAATATATTAATACCTAAACAACATGTATGATATTCAAAAGATAAGAGCCGATTTTCCGATACTATCCCGTGAAGTGTACGGCAAACCATTGGTCTATTTGGATAATGGGGCGACGACACAGAAGCCACGTTGTGTGGTGGATGCCATAACGGATGAATATTATTCTGTCAATGCCAATGTGCATCGTGGCGTACACTTTCTGTCACAACAGGCAACGGAACTGCACGAGGCAAGTCGAGAGACAGTGCGAAAGTTTATCAATGCCGGTTCTATAAATGAAATCGTATTTACAAGGGGAACTACGGAAAGCATTAATCTGTTAGCCTCCAGCTTCGGCGAAGCATTCCTGCATCCGGGTGATGAAGTGATTGTTTCCGTAATGGAACATCATAGTAACATTGTCCCCTGGCAACTGCTGGCTGAACGGAAATGCATCAATCTGAAAGTTATTCCGATGAACGATCGCGGCGAACTTCTGATGGATGAATACGAGAAGCTTTTCACTGACCGAACGAAGATTGTGAGCGTGGTACATGTGTCCAATGTTTTGGGTACGGTCAATCCTATCAAGGAAATGATTAAGATTGCCCATAATCATGATGTACCTTTCCTGGTAGATGCGGCACAATCCATTCCTCACATGGCAGTGGACGTGAAAGATCTGGACGCTGATTTCCTTGTATTCTCCGGTCATAAAGTGTATGGGCCTACCGGTGTGGGCGTGCTTTATGGTAAGGAAGAATGGCTGAATAAGTTACCTCCTTATCAAGGTGGCGGTGAGATGATAAAGCATGTATCTTTTGAACGTACTACCTTCAATGAATTGCCGTTTAAGTTCGAAGCCGGTACTCCTGACTATATCGGTACTACGGGACTGGCGAAAGCTCTCGATTATGTTTCTGCCATTGGCATGGATAAGATTGCCGCTTATGAGCATGAATTGACGGAATATGCCACACAGCGACTGAAAACAATCCCTGGTATGCGCATCTTTGGTGAAGCTGCTGAGAAAGGGAGTGTCATCTCTTTCCTTGTAGGTGATATTCATCACTTCGATATGGGCACATTGCTCGATCGTCTCGGTATTGCCGTACGTACAGGACACCATTGCGCGCAACCGCTGATGCAACGCCTCGGCATAGAAGGAACAGTGCGTGCTTCCTTTGGAATCTATAATACGAAAGAAGAGATCGATGTTTTGGTGGCAGGTATCGAACGTGTCAGCAAGATGTTCTAGTTAGTGATTAGGGGTTATCACTAACCCCTAATCACTAATCTTCGTTTCCGCCAGCTTCTTCTGCCACTTATCCCGTGCCAGCTTCTGCATATCCGTTACGGAGTCTTTTTCATCTACAATCTCAAAACCTAAGGCTGTTTCGATAATATCCTCCATTGTGACAATTCCCCAGAAGCAGCCATATTCATCAATCAAGATTGAAATATGCTCTTTTTTTTCAAGCATCTGTTCCCAGACCGTGGAAACAGAACTATTTTCCGGGAAGGAAAGGATAGGGCGGGCCACATCCTTTAGACACATATCGAATCTGTCTTCTGCTAACTTTTCGAGTACAGTCTGCCGCAACACATATCCTGTGATATAATCTTCACTATCATTATAGATTGGGATACGAGAGTAAAACTTATACTTTCCATCCTGATAGAACTCTTTCAGAGACATACTTTCGGGAGCTGTTGCTACTACAGTACGAGGAGTCATAATGGATTGTGATTTTACTTTATCCAGTTTAATGAGGTTTTGTATCATCTTGTTTTCTTTCATCTGGAAAACACCTTCTTCTACCCCGATGGAAATCATAGCCGAAACCTCTTCTCGGCTTACGGATAATTCTTGTTTGCCGGAAGAAAACAGACGGGTAATCAGCTCGGATAACCACACCAGGGGATAACAGATGATAATAAGGAAATTAATGATACGGGCTGATGGAAGTGCCAGTGTGCGCCAGTAGCAGGCGCCTATCGTTTTAGGAATGATCTCTGAGAGAACGAGGATTAAAATAGTCAGTATGGCGGAGATTACACCGAAGTAAGCTTCTCCGAATATCTTTACTGCTTCGGCACCTACACCGGCAGCACCCACGGTGTGGGCAATGGTGTTCAAGGATAATATGGCAGCAATAGGCCGGTCGATGTCTTGTTTGAACTTCTTTAATAAGATAGCGCTTTTCCCGTGTGTTTTCTCTTTGGTGGAGATGTACGACATTGGGGTAGATAACAAAACTGCTTCAAGAATGGAGCATAAAAATGATAAAGCTAATGCGAGGGTTAAGTATAATAAAACAAGTCCCATATATAAGTTTATTAATTAGACATAGCGGAACGAATGTATGATTCGTCCCGGATAGAATATAAAAATACGGTAATAGAAGGACTTGTGCTAAAGCCGATATATACAAAGTAGAGAGCGTTCGGGTAAATATACGCTCTTGAGGTTGTACGGTTGGCTGCCGTCACTATATTGATATAAATTAGTGTTCTCAGTAGAGAAAGTATAAGTAGTCGTAGTCTCTGCACAGAGCTTACGCGCACGGTTTAAAGAAAGTGTACGTGAGATAACAGCTTCATCGTTAAACTCTTCAGGCGAATGATGCTCATTTTGTTCGATGCAAAGAAAGGGAGGTTCGTTTTCGGAAAAGGAATTATAATCTTCTGGTTGCAGAGCAAAAAGCACTACGACCAGATACATCATTATTTTAAATATAAAATGCTTTGTTTCCATTTCTTCGGCACAAAGATAGATAAATGCTGACTTTGCTCATATATAGGTGCTCTCTTTTTTGTTTTTTTATTATAATGAGGAGTTATAAAAGCTCTCACCACTGCAACTTTTCGCCCTATTCATGCGTCTAATAGGTGCAAATAACTTAAATAAATAGAGAAAGATTATGTTAGTAACAACAACACCAACTATCGAGGGTGGACGTATCACCCGCTATTACGGTATCGTTTCAGGCGAGACGATTATCGGTGCCAATGTATTCCGTGACTTTTTTGCCAGTATCCGCGATGTAGTGGGCGGACGTAGCGGCTCTTATGAGGAAGTGCTGCGCGAAGCGAAAGATATCGCCCTGCGTGAAATGCAGGAACACGCCAGAGCTCTCGGAGCCAATGCTGTGATTGGCGTGGATTTGGACTATGAAACTGTAGGTGGAAGCGGTAGTATGCTGATGGTAACCGCTTGCGGTACGGCTGTGACAGTAGAATAATAAATACAGGGGGAAGAGCCGAAAAGCTCTTCCTCTGCGTATCAATGCTTGGGAGAATAATCGCTGATGATTACTTTTCCCTTTTTTTGTTCCAGTTTGGCTATTCCCAGATCATTGAGCGCTTGCACTACTTCTTCCAAAGAAGTTGTTCGCGGGAAGCGGAAATGAATGCGTTGTTTCAGCAAGTCGGGCGAATGAAAGATGATACTGGTGTTATACCATGTGCCTACAGACTTCATAATCTCCGCCAGTTCGGCATCATCGAAGCTGAACTCTCCTTTGGTCCATCCTTCCGTTGCGGTGAGTTGTGCTTCGGATATGGTGAAACCATTATCTTCAGACAATATAGCTTGCTGTCCGGGCAATATGTCTTTCTGCTGTGTTTGTTTCTCGTCGCTGACGCGGACGCGCCCCTGAAATAAAGTAACTGCCGCTACTTTTCCCGGATAGGCATTTACATCGAATACCGTGCCCAATACCTGTGTCTGCATCTTACCGGAAGAAACAATGAAAGGGCGTGCACTATCTTTTGCCACTTCGAAACGTGCTTCTCCTGTCAGATGGACTTCACGGGTCCCCTCTGCCGGGAATTGTTTAGGATATTCCAGGCGGGAATTGGCGTTGAGCGTAACCTGTGTACCATCGTCCAGGATGATTTGCGTGGTAGTGGCTGGGGGAGTCGAAAGAGTAATCCTACCATTGCTCTCTGAGGTGATGATTGCTTCGGGGACATCCAGGGCCGCAAAGATTTCAATATCTTGAATCGTGTCTTCGTTGGTAATACGGGGCACGATAAGCACTACCAGCACTACGATGGCAGCTGCAATGCCGGAAGTCCACATCTGTATGATGCGTCTGCGTTTTTGAGCGTCTTGCCGGGAGGTAAAAGCATTCCATGCCGCGCGGGTTTCTTCTTCCGAAGGTAAGTCTCCGAGCGCTTCTCCGAAGGCATTCAGTAATCTGAGGTCTTCAGTATCCATCTTGAAATCATTTTCTTTTTTCTCTTCCATCATCGGTTCCTCCTTTCAGGGTCATAGCTTCGCGCAAGGTACGCAAAGCTTTGGATATATGTTTCTTTACGGTGTCGGGACTGATGCCAAGTTGTTCGGCTGCTTCCCGATAGGTTTTATGTTCATAATAGCAGAGCCGCAATACCGTGCAGGTTGGTTCCGGTAGGTTGCGGGCAATGCTTTCCGCTTGTTGCAGTAGTCGTTCATGTTCCCGGTAGTCTGTCGCTACATCCATACGAGTGGCTTCGCGCAGCGCTTCCAGGTTGGTGGCTTCTACTTGCAGATGCTTCAGACGGTTAAGGCAGGCGTTACGTGCGGCAGTATAAAGCCAGGCTCCCCGGTTTTCCGGTTCCAGCTTTTCGAATTGTTTCCACGCCTGCTCCATCACACTACCCACAATATCACGGGCTTCTTCTCCGTCGCCCAATAGTTGGGTGGCGTAACGCACCAGACGGGGATATAGCTCCGTGAATATCTGTCCGAAAACTTCTCTTTTTGTGTCTTTTTTATGAAACAAGGACATTCTCCGATTCTTTTTTAGTCCGCAAAGGTAAGGATTATCCTTTATTCCTCGTTTACTGCAATGCTTAAAGACGTCCTTTTTCACTTTCTCCGGCACCTTTACCTTTATATTTATTCTTAGTGGCATTGAACTGATAGTTGAGGCGTATGCCGAAACGTTGTTTGTCGGCATAATTTTCAAACTCGTTGTAGGTACGGTCGCCATATACACGAAAGTGATAGGTACCTGTACGAAATATATCATTCGCTACCAGCGAGACGCGCAACGCACGGTCTTTCAGGAAAGATTTGGTAAGTTGCGCATCTACAGTCCCTTCTGTTTTTTTTGATGGCATAGCTTTGCTTTGCACCAAATGCGAGTCTTCCTTTTATATTGAGAAACCAGCCACGAGGCAATGTAAAGCTGTTATTCAAAATGAAATCCGGTTGCACCTCATTCCAAAGAGGCTGAATATTCAGTGAACGGGCGTTGGACTGGAACCAGAACAGGCTGGCCGTAAATTGCGGTTGCCACCAGCCGAACTTTGGGGAGAGTACCAAGGCGCCTCCGTATGCATAGGAGTTGGGGATGCTTGCCATTGTCCACAATACTACGCCGGGGTGCTTTGCATCATCATAGGGTTTGGCATAAGTGGTGTACATGTTTCGTGCATGATCGAAGTATAAACTGGCATTGATCCATTTCCAGCCCCCTTCCAATGAGAAGGCATTATGCTTTTGCGGTTCCAGTTCAGGATTTCCGTTGTGGTATTGGTACTTGCTTTGGTAACTGATGGTACTGGACAGCATGCTGTAACTGGGATTAAGCTTCATCATACGATAGGACAGACCGATATTCCAGTCTTCCTTTTTATAGAAAATACTGACTATGGGTATTAAGTCATGATAAGAAGGACTTTTCTCTTCTTTATAGATATCTGATTCGTAATAATCCGTTTTTTGATATTCATAGCGCAACCCTGCCGTCAGGTTGAACTGCCCGAGTTCTATGGAATAATCGGCAAAGGCAGAGGCGATGGACTGTTTGATGCGGTTATCGGCATCATTGGAGAAACCGCTTTGTTTGAAGATGTCGTGGCGTTCGGTGAATGTTTCTTCAGTACCGAAAGAGAGTTTGCCTTGACCAAGCGGTGCCGTAATCACCAGTTTAGCGGCATACAGGCGGTTTTTTACTTCACTGTCGGATGAGGCATCTGTTTCACCATTATTGTCTACCTTCTGCCCACCTCCGGAGCGACCGTAGAGGTAGTCGGCATTGAAGTCGATGTTCCATTTTCCGAAAGTACCGTTATAATAGCCATTCACGGTATGATTCCAGTTGGTGTGCTTGCGACCGTGTGAGTCGGATGTAAGACGATCTACCTCTTCTCCGTCCCGCAGCATCACGGTTTCACCTTGCGAATAAAGCTCCTGATCGCCCAGTCCGGTTTTGGGTACATAGCGTATACCGAAAGACTGATGGTCATCCGGTTCGTAGTTGAAACCTACTTCGCCATTGAAGTTTGCATCATGTGCACGATTGACGTTGTCAGATATGCTTTTCCATTCGGAGGAAGTGTTCAGTTGCAGTTGGGTATGACTGGTGGAGTATGTGTCCGACTCATTGAAGTGTCCTTTGACAAAGATGTCCAGTCCGCCGGTACGATAATTTAGGGAGGCGCCTTGTTTGCCTTTTGCCGAGTGTCCCTGTGTATAGTCTGCGTAGGCATTGGCACTTAAACCTTGCCCACGCTTGCGGATGGTACGTAGCCGGATAACGGATGACACGTTGGAGGAATAACGTGCTCCGGGCGTGGTTACAATCTCAGCGGAGAGTATTTCGTTAGCCTGAAGTTGGTTTAGTTCGGAGGTGTCGCGTACTTTTCGGCCATTGATGTAGATCTCCGGTTTACCTCGCCCGATAACGGTATAGTTACCGTCCGAGCCGGTGACAAAAGGGAGGTGACCGATCATATCGCTTGCAGAGCCCAGCATAGAAAGCGGTGTCCCTGCTACATTGGCAACGAAAGCGCCATTCTTGCGTTCCATCAGCGGACGAGAGGCAGTAACGGTCACTTCTTTCAGCATTTGTGCGTCTGGTTGCAGGTGAATGTCATTTTCCGGCTGGCAAGGAAGCGTCAAGGGTTGATAGCCTATGTAGGTTACTTTCAGCAAATGTTTTTTTTCATTGTTGCCGGGTAGGATAAAGCTACCGTCTTCCGCTGTGACGCATCCTGTAATAAAGGCAGAATCAGCTGCTGCTAGCAGGATGACGTTGGCATACGCTAACGGTTCATTTCGGTCTCCGTATATGGTTCCGCGTACTTGGGTAGTCTTGCCATCTTTTCCCTTCCGCTGAATCACGAAGTAATCAGTACGTTCGATACAGTTAAAAGGTTTTCCTTTTAGTACTGTGCGGATAGCTTCGTCTTGCGTCTGTTTACGGATACTTGCTGTTACGTGATAATTCTCCGTCTCTTCATAGGCAAAAAGGATATTCTTGCCGCCCATCTTCTCTATCTGTTTCAGTGCGGCAGATAGCTTTTCGTTTTTTAGTTCCAGGCTGACCAGTCTGGATGTTTGCTGTGCATTTACGGTTGGGGTAAAGAGTAGAAGAAAATATACTGTGTATATCATCCATACCTTTCTAAAAGTAAAATCTGTGCGTTTCATTATTCCTTTGTTTTTATTGATTTTACTTATACTACAACATGGGTGCTCAATCGGGTACGGTTTTCGCCTGCAAATTTAATAGAATGAGTTGATTTTTCTTTTATTCCTTTGCTTATTTCGTTTCAAATCAATACTTTTAGACTTTCAATCAACCTTTTAATACGATTAACACCATGGACAGTTTGCTTTTCTGGCTGATTCCGGCCGCTTCCGTTTTAGCTCTCTGCTTTGCTTACTATTTCCATAAGCAAATGATGAAAGAGAGTGAGGGTACTCCGCAAATGATAAAGATTGCCGCCGCTGTGCGTAAAGGCGCGATGTCTTATCTGAAACAACAGTATAAGATAGTTGGCTGGGTATTTCTGGGACTTGTGATCCTTTTCGCTATTATGGCTTATGGTTTCGATGTACAGAATCGTTGGGTACCGATTGCTTTCCTGACGGGCGGTTTCTTCTCCGGCCTCTCCGGATTCCTCGGTATGAAGACGGCAACGTATGCTTCGGCACGTACAGCAAATGCTGCCCGTAGCTCACTGAATGCGGGATTGCGTGTTGCTTTCCGTAGCGGTGCGGTAATGGGACTGGTCGTAGTGGGTTTGGGCTTGCTCGATATTTCTTTCTGGTATCTGTTATTGAATGCGGTTATACCGGAAGATGTTTTGACTCCGACTCATAAACTCTGCATTATCACTACCACCATGCTTACTTTCGGAATGGGTGCTTCCACACAAGCGCTCTTTGCCCGTGTAGGTGGAGGTATTTATACGAAAGCTGCCGATGTAGGCGCCGACCTGGTAGGTAAGGTTGAGGCCGGTATTCCCGAAGATGACCCGCGTAACCCTGCAACGATTGCCGATAATGTAGGTGACAACGTAGGCGATGTAGCCGGTATGGGTGCAGACCTCTATGAAAGTTATTGTGGCTCTATCTTGGCAACTGCCGCTCTGGGTGCTGCTGCCTTTATTCATACGGGAGATACGGCCATGCAGTTCAAAGCTGTTATAGCTCCGATGCTGATTGCGGCCGTAGGTATTCTTCTTTCTATTATCGGTATCTTCGCAGTACGTACCAAGGAGAATGCGAAGATGAAAGACCTGCTCGCTTCGTTGGCTTTCGGTACGAACCTGAGTTCAGTGCTGATTGTTGTGGCTACTTTCTTTATTCTTTGGCTATTGAAACTTGATAACTGGATGTGGATATCTTGTGCCGTTATAGTCGGTCTGGTAGTCGGCATCATCATCGGACGTTCTACGGAATACTATACCTCACAATCCTATCGTCCTACTCAGAAGTTGAGCGAAAGCGGAAAGACTGGCCCGGCAACGGTGATTATCTCCGGTATCGGTTTGGGTATGCTGTCTACTGCGATTCCTGTGATTGCTGTGGTAGTCGGTATTATTGCTTCCTACCTGTTTGCATCAGGGTTCGATTTCAATAATGTAGGTATGGGACTTTACGGTATCGGTATTGCTGCCGTAGGTATGCTTTCCACCCTGGGCATCACGCTTGCTACGGATGCTTATGGTCCTATTGCTGATAATGCGGGCGGAAACGCTGAAATGTCCGGTCTGGGCGCGGAAGTACGTAAACGTACGGATGCTCTCGACTCTTTGGGTAATACTACTGCTGCTACCGGAAAGGGTTTTGCCATTGGTTCGGCTGCACTTACGGGACTTGCCCTGCTTGCTTCTTATATTGAAGAAATCCGTATCGGACTGACTCGTTTGGGAACTACTGATTTAACGCTTCCTCATGGTAACTCCGTGGCCCTTCAGGATGCCACTTTCTTCGACTTCATGCATCATTATGATGTGACATTGATGAACCCGAAGGTTCTTTCGGGTATGTTCCTGGGTAGTATGATGGCATTCCTTTTCTGCGGATTGACAATGAACGCTGTTGGCCGTGCTGCCGGTCACATGGTGGATGAGGTACGCCGCCAGTTCCGTGAAATCAAGGGCATACTTACCGGTGAGACAGAACCGGATTACGAACGTTGTGTAGCTATCTCCACAAAGGGGGCGCAACGTGAAATGGTAGTTCCTTCGCTGATAGCCATTTTAGCTCCGATTGCTACGGGACTTATCTTTGGTGTTCCCGGTGTGCTGGGCTTGCTGATCGGTGGATTGAGCAGCGGCTTCGTTCTTGCCATCTTTATGGCGAATGCCGGCGGTGCATGGGATAATGCAAAGAAATATGTGGAAGAAGGTAACTTTGGTGGTAAGGGTAGCGAAGTACATAAAGCTACTGTGGTAGGCGATACGGTAGGTGACCCGTTCAAAGATACTTCCGGTCCGAGTTTGAATATACTTATCAAGCTGATGAGTATGGTAGCTATCGTGATGGCGGGGCTGACGGTTGCGTGGAGCCTCTTCTAAGAAGCCTGTTTGTTATTCCCTCTAATAGAAGAAGGTATCAAAACTGGAAAGTAACTTAAGCTCCCCTCCTCCCGGGAGGAGGAGAATTGAGATAGTACTGCATTATGACACACCTTTTTTTATTAGAGGGAATGGGAATTACTTCCCGTAATCATCGTACATCATCAATAGATGGGATGAACTCCAGCTAAAGTGTGGCGCTTTCAATCGCTCTCCGGTGTGAGTGCCGTAGTTCTCATGGATGGGCGCTCCTTCTTTCAGTCCGTTAAGGCGGTCGAATACCTGCAAGGTGTATTCATCGGCGAGCTTATGATAACCGTAGTTACGGAGCCCGCGGATGGCAAAGTAAGTTTGATCTAGCCAGATAGGACCACGCCAGTAGCCGCGCGGGTTATACTTGGGATTATCTGCGGCAATGGTGGGGAAAGGAATATACGTTGAGAACTTTGCTGTATCCTGAAGCATGGACAACATCTTGTCTACTTGTTCTTGCGTGGCAATCTGTGTCCACAACGGAGTATAGGCTTCGCATCCCGGTTCTTCAATAAATGAGCCGTCTTTCAGGCGGCGGTCAAAGAAGAAGTTGAGTTTGGGATCAAAGAAATAATCGGCTACTTTATTACTATAGTCGGGAGCATCGAATGAGACATTCAATAATCCGGCAAACTTCTTTAGTAACTTACATTCCAGTGCCAGGTAGGCGTTCAGGTCTACACTTTCCTGGTCCATACTCCAGGCATCCTCGCCTCCGTCGTTCTTCAGCATCATGGCGTCGTCAAAACGAATGGCATTGTCCATTCCGCTTTCCCAAGCGGCTGCTTCCAGAGTACCGTCAGTGGCACCGTATTCGCACATACCATTATGATTATGGTCACGTTTCTGATACCACCACTTATAATAAGCAAGCAGTTGCGGATACATCTCGGAAACGAAAGCCGTGTCGCCTGTATGCGTGAAAATCTCGTCTACAGCCCAACATACCAAAGGCGGTTTGCTGTCACGGGCATTGTTTTCGGATGGATCAGTGTAGATACAGTCGATTATCATACCGTCCGGTTGCTGATAATCGAACATGGCGCGGATGTTATTCTTTGCCAGTTCAGGATCGAACTTAGCAGTCCCCGCACTGAAACGCCAGGTATCCCATGCCCAGAAACCTACAAAGTAGCCAACTGCATGGCTTGGGACAATACCCTCGTGCAACAGACCGCCACGGTGGGTGCGCCAGTTGGAGATAAGAGTGGTTACGGCTTTCACGGCGATGCGGTCGTATTCGGGTTTCATGTCGGTACGCACTATCTTTGTCAGGTATCCTTCCCAACGTTCGGCATTGGCTTGCAATGCTTTTTCGGGATTATTAAGCAGGTTGGGGAGGTTCTGTAATCCGACTGTCATTTCCTTTTCGGAGGTGAAGAAGGAAATGGCTACATTTACGGGATACTTAGAGGTGTGGATAAGGGCGGTGTAATTGTTATCCGTTCCGGTAAGTTTCACATCGGGAGGGAACGTTACAGTTACGCTTTCTCCACTGGGATGGCGGGCTATTACAGAGTTCTGCTCTACGCTTACGGTTATATTCTTCCCCCATTGGCTGCCGGTCAGCATCAGTTCTTCCGCTTTGTCGGCTTCTATACGAAGCAATGCGGTGGAGGCATTTACGAAGTTAAGCCGCTGGGTGATAGTTCCGTTACCGGAATGGGCGGACATATACAGTTCTCCGGGATAGTAACAGGTGGAGTCAGGCACAAAGGTATCCGAGACTTTCTGACTAAAACCTACCGTAACAGCGGATTGAGCCATCCACTGGCGGCGGAACATATCCAGGCTGAACGGACCGCAGAAACCGTTTACCCAGTTCTCTTTCTCGGGAAGAGTGAAGCCCATCCACGAGCCGGCATCTGTGAACCAGCCGTAGCAGCGGTGCAAGGTATCGGGAGTGTAGGCAATATCCAGTATATTATTGAATGTATACCGCTTCTCCGCAGTGTTTTTGTTGCCGGGAGTGCAGGCGGTGATGCCTGTAACCAGCAGAGTAATACAAATAATGTGTATAAACTTATGTCGCATGATCTAATTTATAATTAATGATTTCTTTTTAGATGATAAATGATTGTTGCCATTCGACATTTAATTTTTCATCCGCAGATGACACGGATAACACGGATTGTTATTTATCAATGTAACAGCGCAGTCTTTAAAATCTGCGTCATCTGTGTCATCTGCGGATGAAAAATAAATTATCATTTATCTCTCAGAACCAACATTTGTGAGCCTGTTCCGCTGCATCATCCTTTGCTCCGAGCGGTTGCAGTGTAAAACTGTATTTCCACTCGTGTGGCGTGATAGTGTATTCGGGATGTACCTGTGCTCCCCAGGTATTGTCACCACCCACACCCATCTGCTGATGATCGATGTTTAGCCAAATTATATCCTTTTTCAGGATACTTCCTCCATGACGGCGTTCTACCTGCGAGGGACGATATTCAATGTCCTCCATCGGAAAGTTCCAGGCACTTACGCTCAGAGGCTCTTCTCCGGTTATCAGCAAACCTTCTCCGGCAACATTGCGCAGGGCAACCCAACGCACATCACAGTGATTGGCCGTTTCCTGAGCACGTACATACGGATGGAATTGTTCCCAAACCGTAGCATTATACAGGCCTACTAATGCTCCTGTCTTTCGGTCTGCATAGTTTTCCTGCGGACCGCGTCCCAGCCAGGACATCATTTCATATTCTGCCGAAAGTATCATACGCATACCCAGACGAGGCATTTCATGCAGCGCCTGTTTGCCCGGGGTGAAGTGCATGCTCACCCGGACGGCACCGTCAGGATGAATATCATAGATTGTTTGCAATGTAGAGCCTTGCGCCTCCATCTTATAAGTAACCGTTACAATGACAATCTGCTGTTTCTCCGTAACTTCCAGATTCTCCAGTTTAGCATCCTTTCCGGCAGTCTTCCAGGTGGCGCAGCGATTGAGATGTCCATTAGGAATATCGTTGTCCGTCAACGGACGCCAGAAGTTGGGTTGTAATCCCTCTTTAATCAGATTCTTTCCATGGTAGATCAGTTCTGTCATCTCACCGTTTTGGGTAGAGAAGGCTATCTGGAAGTTATTTCCTTTCAGTGTGATCGCTTCATTATTCCGGTCTGTTGCCAACGTACTGTTGGCGGGCTGAACCTTTCCGGTGATTTGAGTCGTGGGGAGTATCCATTGCTCGATGGCCACTTCATGTCCTTTCGGTATCAGCGGAGCTTCATGCTTGGTGAATGCGCGCAGAGTCAGGAAGTATTCTTTACCGTCGGCAGGCAATGTTTTCAAGGGTAATTCTATATTGGCAGAGCTTCCCGGAGTGATTACGGGGAAGTTCATTTCACCTCCTTGTACCGCTTTTCCGTCGCACTCTACTGCCCAACGCAGGGTATATCCTTCCAAACCGATGAAATCATGCCGATTGCTGACTTTTATCTTGTTCGGAGTAAAAGCTACCGGTTCGAAGTGAATGTATTGCAATACTTTCTTTACCTCATAGATGTGCGGATGGAGAGAACGGTCGGCAGCTACCAGTCCGTTGGCACAGAAGTTAGAGTCGTTGACGATGCCTACAAAGCCCATGTCTCCTCCGAATGCCCAGATATCACGGTTGTTTTTATCTTTGATGGCGAATGTCTGGTCTACCCAGTCCCAGATAAATCCGCCTTGTAGCTGGTCATACTTATAAATCAAATCCCAGTAATCCTGGAAGTTTCCTACGCTGTTACCCATTGCATGGGCGTACTCACACATAATCAAGGGGCGTTTGTCACGCTGATTGATGTGGCGGCGCAGTGACCAGATACGTGCATACATCGGACAGTAAATGTCGCTTTTTGCATCGTAGCCGCCTCCTTCGTATTGTACCGGACGGGTAGGATCTACTTTCTTAGTATAATCGTACAGCGTTTCAAAATGTTTGCCATACCCGGATTCATTACCCATGGACCAGGTGACGATAGCTGAGTAGTTACGGTCGCGTGCAATCATGCGGCTCATGCGTTGCATGAAGGGGAGTTCCCAGTCCGGATAATTAGCCAGCGTTCCATCCTTGTGATCCATCATGCCGTGACTTTCGATATTGGCTTCATCCACCATGTACAGACCGAATTCGGTGCAAAGCTCGTACCAGGCAGAGTAGTTTGGATAGTGACAGTTGCGTACACCGTTCAGATTAAACTGTTTCATCAACTGAATATCATGTATCATGGAAGCGACACTGATAGTGCGCCCTTTGTGTGGATCGTGCTCGTGACGGTTTACTCCTTTAAACAGTACTGCTTTCCCGTTGATCATCTGCATTCCGTTGCGCATCTCTACCGTGCGGAAACCAAAAAGGTGAGTGAAAGATTCCAGCGGTTTTCCCTGGGCGTCGAAGGTGCTGACTACTAATGTGTAAGTATTCGGCGTTTCCGCATTCCATGCACGTATATTCGGGAAAATTTCCTGTTGGCTGAACAAAGTATCAGTGGTGGAAGTGATGGACTTCTTCCGGTTGTAAATCTCCCTGCCTTCATCCAATACCTTAACTTCGACGCTTTCTCCGACTTTCGGCTGATGAAGTAATATATCGAGGTTTAGTTCCCCATCTTTGTAATCATTGACTAACTCGGCAGCCATCCGGAAGTCACGGACACGGCTTTGCGGACGGGCATAGAGATATACATCCCGTTCAATACCACTGTATTTCCAGTAGTCCTGCCCTTCAAGATAGGAGCCATCGCTGTAACGGAATACTTTCACGGCAAGTTTATTACTGCCTTTTTTCAACAGCTTCGTAACGTTGAAGTGAGACGGCAGACGGCTGTCTTCGGCATATCCGGCAAGCTCACCGTTCACCCATACATAATAAGCGGATTCCACTCCTTCGAAGTCAAGGAAGATATCCATACCTTCCCAACCATTCGGGACGGTAAACTCACGGATGTAAGCTCCTACCGGATTGTAATCGGTGGGCACATACGGAGGATTGGCAGGAAATGGATAGCGGGTATCCGTATAGATAGGAGCATCGAATCCTTGCAGTTCCCAACTTCCGGGAACTTGTATTTTGCTCCACTTCCGGGTATTGTATCCGGGTTTATGGAAATCCTTTGGACAAAGATCGTTATTCTTTGAAAACAGGAATTCCCAGGTTCCATCCAGAGAAACTCGTCTTTCTGTCACAGGATTCACATCGAAACGCACATCGGCGGGGAGAGAGCGTTGTTTCAAAGCGTTGGCTTCATTCGTAAATGGGATGAAGTGCGCATAGATCGGCTCTCTGTTTATCTCGTTGATTTGTGGGTTTTGCCAAGGTTCGTTATCAGCCAGGGCAGAAACACAAAGCAATGAGGAAAAGAGTAAAGTATAAACTTTGGCTTTCATGATAATTTGCTTTAAGTTCTGAAATGAAAATTAAAATCCGCGTTTGTCCGCTTCGTCTGTGTCGTCCGCGTACCAATTCGCTTCTAAGCTGTCATTTCAAAACAGTATTAAATAGAACAAAACAGTGTCACAAGGAACGGAACGCTGAAATCCACTACAAATCCGTGGAAGATGGAGACAACTACAAACTGTTGTCCGGCCGTTCGTGTAATGATGGGCAGTGTGGTGTCCATCGTAGTTGCCCCTCCGGCAGAGATAGGGGCGAGGTTGCCGAACCAGCGCACCAGTAATGGTGCAGCCAGCAGGGTCAGAATCTCACGGCTGATGTTGGCGAGCAGGGCAATTGTTCCTAATTCAGCTCCTTTATATTCGGTAATGAAGATACTGGAGAGTGAATAGTAACCGAAGCCCGAACCTACAGCCAGGCAATCTGTCAGGGAACGGTGTGTCAGTATCAGGCTAACTGCGGCAGAACCTGCCAACGTGCCCAGAATGGTCATGATAGGCAGGAATATCAACCGTGGATTGAGTGAACGGAAATTTTTCAACGTTTGTGGGTCATTGCCTACACTTATCCCTACACTGAACATCAGTGCGCAAAGTGCATAAAAGCTGACTTTACTATCTACTACGATGTCGATAGGTATCAGGTGAAAGACTCCGCAAAGTGTCCCCAGCACAAAAAAGCCGACTATGATAAGACTTCCTTTCATGCTTGTCCTCCTTTCCGTTTGTATAGGGCCCTCCACAGTGCCCAAGCGGCAATTACACTTCCCAGAGTTCCACCTATGGTGAGTATGACGGCTTCAAGGCCAATGGTGTGCAGTCCTTTGATAATCTGCTCGTTTCCTCCCACTTCAATGCCGAGAATGAAGAGCAGCACCCAGATCAGCACTGTGATAACCTTATGTATTTTACTTAAATTCCGTTTCCGTAAGAGGTAGCCCAGCAGCATTCCTGTGAGCATCAGTCCGATAATTGTAAACATATCTATGTCGTTTTTGAGGGCAAAGATAATTCATTTAAAGGTAAATAAGGCGGCATCGCCGCAGGCAAACGCCGCCTTATTTTGGTATATTTAAAGAGAGGATTATTCTTCAGTTCCTTCTGTAGTGTTGTTTAACGCAGAGTTTGCGTTGACTTCCCACAAAGGAATCGGGAAGAAGTTGTGCTTACCTTCCGAAAATCCGCGTTTGCCCAGCACCTCGCTCAGTTTGCCCCAGCGGCGCAGGTCGTACCAGCGGTAGCTTTCCAGTGGGAACTCGATGATGCGTTCATGTTCTATTTGAGCCTGTACTTCGGCTTGTGACGTTCCTTTCATAGCAGGCATTTTTCCATGCTTGGCTCTGATTTCGTTAATTAGAGGAATGGCTTGCTCGGGATGTCCTTGCTTGTTCAGTACTTCGGCTTTCATCAACATAACGTTAGCATAGCGCATCAAAGGAATGTTGAACGGACAGTAGTCTCTCAGTTCCTCATATGTTTCCGGAGTGAAGCGGCGGAAGTTGGGGCGGTCGTATACATCTTTCACGCCACCATGAGATTCCAGATATTCGTCTGTGTCTTCTCCTGTCGGGATATCAATGATATTGCCGTTTGCATCCACATACTTCTTATTCTCGTTCTGTCTCCATCTCCAGAAACACTCGTCGTAAGTGAACTCTCCAAAAATCAGTTCGCCGTTATCAGCGTCGTTGAAGTAGTCATCCTTGAAGTAAATCGTATTATAAAGACGTTGGTCGTACAACCCGTCCGATGTCTTTCTGCCTTCTTTCTTGTACTCTTCCACCAGGCGGGCACTGGGCAGGATTTCATCCCAACCGCCAATCTCAGAGCAGGCAATGAAACAGTGTACGTATGAGTAGTAGCTGGCGCCATTGTCAGTGTTGGCAGAATATTGCAACTCGAAGATCGATTCCGGGCAATTCTTGTTCTTGCCGTTGAACATTTGCAGCATCTTGTCGCTGTCTACCAGTTCGTAGCCTTGCACTTCATTCAGGGCCTTCAGGGCTGCTGTTAAGTGGGCCGACTCATTGGCAGGTTCTTCATAAGCACGTGTCAGGTAGGCAAATCCCAGGTAGGCATTAGCTGCTCCCGAAGTGGCGCGACCCAGTTCCGAGCCGGGGCGTGTGGCAGGCAATGCAGTGGCTTGCGACAATTCGCTTATTACCAGTTCCCAGCAAGCCACCCGGTCGCTCAATGGCTTGTTCAGGTCGGCTGCATCTGAAATGTAGATGTCGCGCAGGATAATCTTCTCCCAGTTCAGCAACAGCATCATGTGGAAGTAACCTCTCAGAAAATGAGCCTCGGCAATAATCTCTCCGCGTTTGGCTTCGGTGATGTTTTCTGCTGGGATTTTGGGCGCGTACTCCAATACCTGGTTGGTGAAGTTGATACCTCGGTAAAGGTCTTGGTAGTAATAAGAGAACTGTGTATTTCCGTTGGTATAGGTGAAGTTGTAGATGTCTGTCCAAGTTTGGTAATTGTTGGCATCGTTTCCTACATCATAAAGGTCGGTGCGGTAAGCTTCCACCGGCCAGCGCACTTCACTGGTGGCATAGCTGTCGCCGTGGTAGAGTTGGGCGTATGCCGAAGCCAAGGTGGCTTCTGCATCTTTTTGGTCTCTCCAAAAGTTACCGGTAGTCAGCTTGTCGGGAGAAGAAACAGTCAGGAAGTCATCGCAAGACGTAAAAGCCATTGCGAGACACATACTTGCTATATATAGAACTTTTTTCATATCGTTTCTTTTATATTTAAGTTAAACATTAGAATGTAAGCTGTGCACCCACGGTGTAGGAGCGGGTAAACGGATAGATGTATCTGTCTACACCGGAGTTCAGTGGGCTGCTGGTTGAGAATTCCGGGGCTACGCCGGAGTAACCGGTAATGGTGAACAGATTGTCACCGCTGATATAGAAGCGGAGCTTTTCTATTTTCACTTTCTTCAGCAGAGATACGGGCAGTGTATATCCGATTTGAGCCTGGCGCAAGCGGACGAAACTACCATTCTCCAGAAAGCGTTCGCTTTCGCGGGAGTTACCGTTGGGGTCGCCGTTCACGGCACGTGGAATGTCGGTATGTGTGTTTTCCGGTGTCCAGGCGTTGGCTACGGTGCTCAGCATATTGAGGGGAGCATTCATGGATTCATAGAAGTAGCGGTTACCGTTGTAAATCTTATGTCCGAATACACCACTCAAACTGAAAGAGAGGTCGAAACCTTTGTAAGAAGCGGAGAAATTGAGGTTAGTTTCGAATTTAGGGATACCTGTTCCGCAGTATTCTTTGTCATCTTCATCAAGAACACCATTGTTATCCAGATCTTTAAAACGTATATCTCCGGCCTTGGCGTTGGGCTGTATGCCTACCCATTCTTCTTTGCCGTTGACGATGACAATAGTTCCGTGTTCGGCATTCCAAGCTTCAGCTTCCGCATCGCTTTGGAAAATCCCATCTGTACGATATAGATAGAATCCGCTGATAGGTTTGCCTTCTTTGGCGTATGCCGGGATATGGTCGGTATCGTACAGCAGACCGGTGGCGGGCAGTGCTTGTCCTTTGTCTGCCAGTTCCACTACTTTATTCTTGGTTGTGGAGAAGTTGAAGCCCACGTTGTATTCAAAGTCCTTGATTTTGTCGGTCCAGTTCACTTCCAGTTCCACACCGTTGTTGCGAATCTTACCCACGTTCAGAATAGGATTCTGGTAGCCGGCAGAGGGAGAGAGGCGCTTGGTAATCAGCAAATCTTCCGTCTGGTTGATGTAGTAGTTGATGCTACCTGTCAGTTTGTTGCTGAGCATGCCAAAGTCGAAACCGATGTTTTTGGTGTCGGTAGTTTCCCATTTCAGACCGCGGTTTTCCATAGTCCATGAAGCAGAACCCGGCCAGGCGTTGCCACCTTGTATGTAGCCGCCGTAACGATTGTTGCGAGACAGAATCAAGGCCTGGAAGTCATAATATCCCAAAGCGTTCTCGTTGCCGAGGCGTCCCCAGCTGGCACGGAACTTCAGGCTATTGATGAAGAAATCTTTCGGATAGAAGGCTTCTTCACTGATTCTCCAGCCTACAGCTACAGAAGGGAAACAACCCCAGCGGTTGTTCACACCGAATTTGGAAGAACCGTCGTAGCGCATGGTGGCCTGGATGAGGTAACGGTTGTCGTAGTTATAGTTCACGCGTCCGAAGAAAGAGGCGCGGTTATATTTGTATTTTTCGCCGTCACCGTAGAACGTTCCTCCGATACCTGCATCCACTGTATCAAAACTCGGGTCGAGGAAACCTGCTGCCTCGTCCTTGGTGGCCAGGTTGCCGTTGGCATCAATGTAGTATTTGGTAGACTTACCGGTTACACCTACGCCATTGTCGGTATATTTGGTGGAAGTGATAGAAGAACCGGCCATTACATTCAAACTGTGCTTGTCGAAATCTTTATTGAAAGTCAGCACGTTGTCAATGGTTTGCTCTTCCCAATAATAAGTTCCTTCGTAGTGCTCGGGGTAGTTGTGGGGACCTTGTGCATTAGATATGTAATCCGGATTGTGCTCCACGTAACGGTAGTGCAAGCCACGGTAGGCATAGCTGGTTTTAAAGTTCAACCAGGGAGCGAGCTTCACACCCAGTGATACGTTGGCATTGGTATAGAACTTCTTGGTAGCGGCTTCGTTGTAGACGTGGTCGGCCATCACGTTATTGTTGTTTGGCAATCCGAGCGATTGCGTCAAGGCAAAGCCGTATTTCTCATTCTCGTCATAAACGGGAAGCAACGGAGAAAGACCGTACATCTCACGCAAACTGTACTGTGGCTGTTTGCTCTTGGTATAGCGGAAGCTCAAGTTGGCATCAATGTCGAAGATGTATTTGCTCATGTGCATTTTCATGCGGGCATTGTCCTGGCGGAAGTTATTGCCCAGAAAGATACCCTTGTCGTCAGCATGGTTATAGGATACGGAATATTGTGCCGTTTCGCTGCCACCGCGCACACTGAACATATAGTTTTGGGATAAACCGTTGCGAAGCATCAGATCCTGCCAGTCTGTGTTTATGCCCGTATCGCTGGTACAATAGGCGGGAACCGGTTTGCCTGCATTTTCGAACATGGTTTTGATCGTATTCTTATACTGTTCTGCATTGGTCATTTCCAGTTTGTTGGCTACAGTAGTCATGCTCAAGTATGTATTGAAATCAATATGTGTTTCACCTTTCTTGCCATTCTTAGTAGTGATGATGATTACTCCATTGGCAGCTACCGAACCATAGATAGCAGCAGCGGCACCATCCTTTAGTACCTCCATAGACTGGATATCCTGCGGATTAACATTATCAATATCTCCGGGGAAACCATCGATAATATAAAGTGGCTCATTGCTGCCGAAAGATTTTACACCACGAATCTTGACAGAAATACCTGCACCCGCATTACCACCGGCCTTCATAATATTTACGTCGGCAATTTTTCCCTGCAACGCTTCGGCGGGATTGGTTGTAGCACGCTTGGTCAATTCTTCTGTGTCAACTGAAGAAATAGCTCCGGTCATATCACTTTTCTTCATTGTACCATAACCGATTACTACTACTTCATCCAGCATTTCAGTATCATCTTTTAGAGTTACTTTCAATACTTTTTGTCCGTTCAGAGGAATCTCTTGAGCGACATAGCCCACATAAGAGATTACCATTGTCGCATTAGTAGCAACAGTCAGTGCAAAATTACCGTCGATGTCGGTAATGCAACCATTGGTTGTACCTTTTTCCAAAACACTGGCGCCAATGAGAGTTTCTCCTTTGGTGTCGGTTACTGTACCGGTTAATTGGATGGTTTGTGCTAAAGAACTTAGCGGTACCAAACATACAAAGAGCAAGGCCAACAAAGCGGCTCTTTGTATTAAGGAATACTTTTTAATTTTACCCATGTGTGATAGTTTTTAAGGTTAATAACATTTGTTTCTCACATGGCAAAGAAAGAGATATAATTTGGAGTATTCCTATGAAGAATGATCTGTAAAATGTCTACAAAGAGGGTGAAATCTATGAGTTTTTAATCTACAATAATATTTGTAAATGACTGAAATACAGTGATAAATTTTGTGCTGCTATATCTACAAACATAGCATCTGCTGTAATGGTAACTTTAGAAGTTTTGCAAGTATTCCACCAGGTCTTTTTCTGTTGGTAAGTTCAAAGCCTTACGTAATCTATAGCGATTCATATTAATTGTTTTAGGACTATTCCCGCTAATCATTGAGATTTCTTTCGTTGAAAGATTGACACGCAGCATTGTTGCCAGATATTTTTCTCCTTGTGTCAAGTTGGGGTGTTCCTTTGTAAGCTTTTCAATGAATTCTTTATTCTTTTCTTCAATATTCAGCAGCAATGTATTATTGGTCTTATCTCCGCTTTGGTATTGGCTGATAAAAGCATTTACCTTCTTTAAGTGGGGAACCAGTGCTTGATTGTCCATTCTATACCCTTCCTTAATCATCTCACGTATTTTGCCCAGCAACTCGTTACGGCTTCTAAGAAATACGGCAAAGCTGGTTACTTCTTGTTGACTGTTGTCTAAGGCACTCTGTACATTTTGCAGTTCCAATTCCTGTTGGTGCAGTTTCAATTCGGATATTTCCCGTTGTGACAGTTCCAGTTGATATCGGGCTTCTATTAGTTGAAGACCTTTTCTGCGTTTATACCATTTATATAAGAATATACTGAAGGCTAAACCAAGAACAAGTATACTGCCCAAAAGCCATAGATTGCGCTTTAGTAGTTCTATCTTATAAGTTTGCTCCTGCATTTCGGTAGCATATTTCTGATCCTGATATCTTTTATAAGAGATTTCTTGTTCAATGTTGCGCAACTTGTTGCTACTTTGCAACTCTTTGCTCAAGGCATACATTTGACTGAGCCGTTTATAGGCCTGGTCATAATCACCTATGGCGGCATATACCCAGGACGAATATTCATAATAATCACAAATCAATTCCTTGGCGCCGATATTATGGGCATATTCATAGGCTTTCTGCAGAGCTTCCAAAGCTTTGGAGTATTGCTCGCCGAAGTAATATTGCTTGCCCATATTGTTGTAGTTCTCTCCCAATGACCATTGTGCATCCAGATTCTTGTTGATGGCTATGGCTTCCTGAATGAAGGACAGTTTCTTTTCCGTATCTCCTTGATATAGACATAGATTGTTCAGATTGGTAGCAATCTCTTTTAAGTTCCTTTGGGCACGATTGATAGTCAAGGCCCGTTGAAGAAATCTTTCTGCTACCAGAAATTCATCAAGCAGATAATGCATGACTCCACGCTCATTATAACATCCGGCCACTGAAGCTGAATCTCCTAAAGACTTGAAAATAGAGGTTGCCTTATCGTTTAGTTCTATCCCTTTGTTATAATCGCCCAACTTACTATATACACGTCCCATGAGTGAATAAAGCTGAGCTGTTTGCCGTTTGTTTGCGGGATTGATATATCTCTGTGTATCATATAAATTCTTGATACTCAAATCGAAGTTGCCCAGCAGTTGTTCTGCTTGGCAATAGAGTATCATAGCTTGTGCACGGGTTTCATTGGGTTCGTCTTCGGGAAATAAGGCAGCTGCCTGAGCTGCATAGTATGATGCCTGCTTGGGATTGCTGAACAGGGCTTTTTGAGCTTGTTCTAATAAGGTCTGGGCTTGTTTGCTGTCTTGAGCCTGTAAGGGGATCGTGGTTAATAGGGAAACTGCAAATATTAGATACAGTACTTGCTTCATAGTATATTTGTTGTTTCTGCAAATGTAATTATTTTCCTTTAAAAGTCAGGTTTGCTTTCAAAAAGATTTATCTTTGTGCCTCTAAATTAATGCTGTATGCTATTGCCTTATTTGAATAAAGATCTGATTGAAGCCGGTTGCGATGAGGCCGGACGTGGTTGTTTGGCAGGAGCTGTATATGCTGCTGCCGTGATCCTTCCCAAAGATTTCAAGAACGAACTACTGAATGATTCCAAACAGTTGACGGAACATCAGCGCTATGCTTTGCGTGAAGTGATTGAGAAAGAAGCACTGGCATGGGCGGTTGGCATTGTATCTCCCGAAGAGATTGATAAGATTAACATCCTGAACGCTTCTTTCCTTGCCATGCATCGTGCCGTAGATCAATTAAAGATGCGTCCGCAGCATCTGCTTATAGATGGCAACCGCTTCAAGAAATATCAGGATCTTCCGCATACCACGGTGATTAAAGGCGACGGTAAATACCTTTCTATTGCAGCAGCTTCTGTGCTTGCCAAAACCTATCGTGATGATTATATGAACCGCCTTCACGAAGAATTTCCATATTATGATTGGGACCATAACAAAGGATATCCCACGAAGAAACATCGTGCGGCCATCTCCGAACGTGGAACTACGCCTTATCACCGCATGACATTCAATCTATTGGGTGACGGGCAGTTAGCACTTGATTTCAAGTGATTATTCTATCGCTTCATCCAGATCGATAAACAGGAATTGGTTTTCATTGTTAAGTAGCAGCAGCTTATTACCAATCACCCGCCCTTTTTTGAACTCCGTATCAAGATGGGCTACAGGCATTCCCATTTCGTGAATGAACCAATAGTCTCCACGATTGCCGATACATAAATAATCTTTTAGTTGGATACTGGGGCTGTAAATCCGCTCCCGTTCATAGGTATTCCTGATGTTCAAATCCTTGTCTACTTCATAGATAACTCCTTGATCATTATATACCAGGCAATGTTCTCCATCGAAAGCGAGCGACTTGAAAGCGGTTGTATCTTTGTTGGCTGCATAGAGTGTACCGGGCAACATCGCTTCCAGCTTACCGTATTGCTTGGTATCCCAAGGTACAATATTTACGATGGAATCCGTCAGCTCCTGATAAGCCATTCCGTCATCAAACAGCATGTAGAGTGCGTCATCAGTTCGCAGGGCATCTTCAATCATATCTTTCTTTACGCTTAGTTGGTTGAAGAAGATTTCTTCTCCGTTTAGCAAGTTATAACAGGCTATAAATGGGCGCCCATATTTCTTGCGGCTTGCTCCTTCGCGTAATCCGTAGCCGTAATTCAGCATGAATAACTTATCATCTTGCACGAAAAGTTTAGAGCAGGAAGCTTTCACATCAGGAAACTCTGTTTGCCACATTACGTTGAAAGCCGTGTCCATACAGGAGATGTGTTGACGGTCTGCCCAGTAATAAAGTGAATCCTGAGACAGTATATTGGAGGTCAACCCCGTGATTGTATTATTGGCAATGGGAACATAGCTGTAATAATAGGCACCACCGGTTGCTACGCCACCGGCTACTCCGACTGCTACAGCGGCTAATCCTTGCAACAATGCCGCTTTTGTATCATGAGCTCCCGGTTTTCCCGGATAGGTCAGTAACTCTCCGGTCATGAAATCCAGTTTATGCAACGCATCCGCTACAATCAGGCGTTTATTTTGTTCCAGATCAAGAACTTCGTTCCAACCGTATTGATGAGGTATTTTGTTTTCCCACAGATCGTTACCGAATTTCAAGTTGACAGCGCGGAGTTTGTTGGAGGTAGGGGAGTTATAACCTAAGACCAATCCCAATGAATCGTCCACATATACCGGAAATAAACTGGCTTCCCATCTCTTCGCTCCTGTTTCTCTACTGAGCAATGATATCTTGCTGCCGATTTCAGTTATCAAGACCCCTTCCGAAAGACAAGTTATCCGTGATTTGCTGAAGTCAATCGGCTGTTTCCATAGGAGCTGACTGCTCTTTGTGTCATAGAAACCTATTTCTCCTTTATTCTTCAGATACTTACCGCTTTTAGTGGTTTCCCTGAAACTGACGCAGAGATAATCGCCTTTATCACTCATGGAGAAAGTTTCCACCCGCTGCGGAAAAGTGTAGCACTGTGCTTTTAAGTCCGTTCCGTCCGCTTTTTTTCCTACAACGATGGTTTCGGATTGAGCATAAGAGATTGATGCCATGAGGAGCAGGCATACAAGCATTAGATTTCTGTGTATTTTCATGTTCATTGACCTATTTGGCGCAAACATACGTATTATTTGCGAATTTTTCAGGTCGAAGGGATAGAATATGTGTAATTGTCTTGAGAATCTCTCAAGTAACACTGCCCACGTTCTTTTTTTGAGTGTGATTTAAGTTGTCGTTTTTTCGGTGTTCTTAAACAGTTTCAGTGCCTTCAGCTTCCGCAACCTCCTTGTTTACCGGCCTTTCAGCTGAAAGAGTGTTCTGAAGGGACATTTTCAGCTTTCAGCCATCGTAAGCGTCTCCCCTACATTATTCATGGTAGGAGTTAAAGGAGTTATTCAGGCTACGATATAATCCAGTCTTCCAACGTATGTCGTTTGCTGTCGAAGTTTATTGCCACTTTCACTATCGGTAGTCCGCATAAGGCAAAGCGTTCCGGATAGTTTTTCAGGTCAATTTGCTGCATGGCGATGTCCGCTGTTTTATTCAGTTTCAGTTCTATGACGTAGAGTATGGATGGAGTGCGCATCACCATGTCCACACGACCGTCGGGAGTACGTACTTCCACATCTACATACATTCCCAGCAGACTGAAAATGGTGTAGAGCAATGACTGGTAATGACCTTCGTAGTCGGTATTGTCGCATTGCGGAATGGTGGAGAGGAATGTCTGCAACAAGCGCAAGGCGTCGTCTATTCTTTCTTCGGTAATTGCTTTAAAAAGAAGTGCCACTGTAGTGAAGCCTTCGGCGGTATATTGGTTTAAATAGCCGGACAATAAGCTCTTCATCAATCCTATGCGGACTTCTTTGTTAGGGATATCGAGCGTATAAAGACCGGTGAATGAATCCTGATTTTTTATCGTTACATAACCACTTTGATAGAGCAATGGATTGATGTCGGTCATCCGCTCGGTAGGGGCGTCGAACGATTCGGCCAATACTTTCCGTCCTCCAATCTGCTGGGGCTTTACATGGAACTTGTTTAGCATTTCTATCAGGTAGGTAGGGGTGCCGCTGCCAAACCAGTAGGAGCCGATTTTGCCTTTGGCCATGGCGGTGAGCAGGCTGAAAGGATTATAAATATCCGGAGAAGGCCAGGTGAAATGATAACCGTCATAATTATCCTTCAGCAGTGCGATGACCTCGTCGCGGCTCGTCTTCATTCTTTCCGCCATCCTATTCAAATCACCCGACATCTGCGTCAGCAGTTCTTCTTCCGTAATGCCGCAAATGGCCGCATAGGGCTCGTCCATGCTGATATTTTCGATATTGTTCAGTTCGCTGAAGATGCTTAGCTGAGAGAATTTTGTGATGCCGGTCAGGAACACGTAGCGCAAATAGGGGTCGCATGCTTTTAGGGGGCTGTAAAAGTTTCGCATAACGTTTCGCAGCACAGGCATATTCTTTTCTTCGTGAACCACGTCGAGAAGCGGTGCATCATACTCATCAATGAGAACAATCACCTGTTGCCCGGTCTGGGTGTAAGCCCGTTCTATCAAGCCTTGCAAGCGTTGGTTGATTTCTATGTCACCTTCTCCGCGGCCATATATCTTTTCATATCCCAGAAGTTTTCTTTCCAATTCGCTGACAAGCTGGTTCCTGTCCGCATGCTTTGCCGTACTCATATCGAAGTGTAGCACCGGGTATGCCGTCCATTCTTTCTCCAGTTTTTCAATCGCAAGGTTCTCAAACAACTCTTTCTTCCCTTCAAAATAACTGTGCAGGGTGGAGACGAGCAATGACTTGCCGAAACGTCTCGGACGAGTCAGGAACATGTATTTTGATGCGGAATGCGTCATGTGGTAGACGTATGCCGTTTTGTCGATATACAAATATCTCTTTGTCCTTATTTCGGAAAAGGTCTGTATACCTATCGGATAAAGTCTCTGTATCTGTTCCATATAGTCTTTGAAGTTTGCTTTGATCACAAAGTTACTACATTCTGTTATAAATTACTCTATTTCGCGCTAAAAATATAGAAACTGAACTGCTTTTAGTGACTTATGCGAATCAAGAGTTAGAAGGAGTTACCGCTTCGCATATATATGATTAAGATAGTTTCGAGGAGTATCTACGGGCAAATCTCCCTTTCTTTGCGATCTTCGCGTGCTTGTTTACTGATGACCGACTGGAGTTGTTCAAGTGAACAACTGGAGTTGTTCGATTGACCGACTAAAGTTGTTCACTCGAACGACTTTCAGTCGGTCACCTGTAATATTACTTATTTGCTGCCTCATGCAGAAGTGCTGAGGGGTGAAAGGTGAGGAGTGTCCTCAATGATAAGCCTGAAAGCATTTCCCTGTCTTTCAGCCGGTAGTTTCAGCCTGAATGCCGATAAACAGGGGGATAATGAAGGATGAAAGAAAGTGAGATTAAATAAAAGAATAGAGCAAAGTGGGAATAAAGAAGCAATCGGATTGCTTACTGGATTTTATTTTCTAACATTTCTATTCTTTTGCACAGCATATCTATCATTTTACTGTTGGCCTTTATCAACTCACGAAGATCTTCCGATGCTTCTATTTTGATAGTACTACAGTCTCTGGCAATTCCGATGCTGGTTCCAATGGTACTTGAATTGTTGAAATATGAGTTCCCGTCTATTTTTCTGAATAAATCAATAGCCGACATATTCATTACTTCTGCAATTTTATTTAACCGTGTCAAAGTCAAGTCAGTTTCCCCATATTCAATTTTGCAGTATGCACTGGTCGACAAGTTGAGCTTTTCGCCCATTTGTTCCTGTGTCAGATTCTTTTCCATACGGAGCAATTGCAGCCGTTGTCCTACTATTTTCTTCAAGTCAGTCTCCATGGTCGTAAAAATTAGGGGAATACTCTTATTTTATCGGGCAAATGTAGCAAATATAGTGGATATAACCAATGTTAATACATGCTTATCTTTGCAAAGAAACAAAAACACTCATATCAGTATCAGTTAAGCCAATAGAATGCAGTTGATTCGTCTCTTTCCGTTTAATTACATAACGTGAAAAGATTTTTTTTGTTTATGAGAGATTGATAAATTAAGTAACAAACATGAAACAGTGACAATGTTGCTGCTTTAAAATTAAAAAAAAAATTATGAAACTTACAATGAAACCTTGGGTGGTAGTTTGGACAATTGTATTGTTGTGTGTAATGCCTCAGAGTGGAAGAGCACAAAATAAGCAATTAGAGAAAGAACTAAAAAAAGAGTACAAAACTAAGTTGAAAGAGTACAAAAAAGACGGTTGGAAACTGGATGCGACTTCGAGATCCTTTGAGGTTATTTTGCTACAACATTATGACAAATTGCAGAATGGCAATTATACGCAATTGGTGGGTACATCATCAGGGTGTATGCGTACCAATGTTTGTCGTCAGGCGGCCTATAACAATGCGATTGTGACGTATGCGAATTTAGCAAGTTCCTATGTCAAAGGGCGTACTACTTCCGATGTTGCTACGGCGGATTCGGAGACCGGTGAACTGGATCGTTTTTATGGTGCTTATGAAAGGGCGCTTGGTACTTTAATAAACAAAGGAACCTTAACGGAAAGTTATAGTGTATATAAGGATATGAATGGGGCTAAAGAATACCAGATCATTTTCTTGGTGAATGAAGATAAAGCTTTAGATATCAGAAAAAAAGCTTTGAATGCTGCTTTGGAGGAATCTAAACTCAGACAGGAGTATGCAACACAAATTTCAGATTTCATCAATGACAAGATAACACAAATAACAGAGTAATAACATGAAAACTATATTCGTATTCCTGTTGCTCTGTTTGTATGGCATAAGTATGCAAGCGGCCCGTCCCGATAAGTCGGATAAAATTGCACCGCGTTGGAAGAATGGAGTTTTTCCTAAAAATCATGATAACAGCTATTACTTCAAGGTTGCCCATGGAGAGGGCAGAACTCTGTCTGATGCTTGCGAAAGCGCAGTGTTGACTCTGGTTGGAGATTTGGCAAGTATGCATGGAGTGTCTGTGAAGGGGACAGCTATTGAGAAAATAAAGGCGGAAAGCCGGGATCATGTTTATACGGAAAATATCGAGCATAACTATACGTATAACCTTGATTTTGATAATTTTAAAACAGCCTTTACGCAGATTGATATTTATTGGGAAAAAGACAAAAGTGGCATATACAATTGCTGGGTATTGTTTGAAGTGGCTAATAATGCGGATAAGGTACGTTTTCAAGAAGTCACTTTCACAAAGAAGTATGGGATTCGTGGGCTGGCGTATTCTTTAATTCCCGGTGTGGGACAGTTGTATAAAGGCAGTACGGCAAAAGGACTTTCCATTCTGGGAGGTGAAGCGGCTTTGGCGGCAGCTATCGTGCTTTGCGAGAATACCCGTGCTTCTTATGTAAAAAAGATGAGGGAACAACTTGCGCATGCGAAGACCTACAACTCCAAGGCGGATAATTGGGAGACAGGCCGCAACGTATGTATTGGTGCGGCGGTTGCCCTTTATATCTATAATCTGGTGGATGCTGCCATTGCTAACGGTGCGAAGCGTGGACGCATACAATCGGGACAGAAGTATCTGTCGATGACTCCGGTGACGGGTACCGAATGCAATGGATTAGCATTGACTTTTCATTTTTAAACCAATAAATCTAAGTGAATTATGAAAGTTTTTAAGAATAAATGCCTGTATTTATTAGTGTTACTTCTTGTGATATCCTGTGCAAAGGATGAGGAAGACTTGACAGGCTCTATATATGGTAAAGTGACGGATACGCAGAGTGGTGAAGTTCTGCATGGAGCAACTGTGACGTTGACTCCCGGAGGTATTTCACGGACGACCGGTGATGATGGAACTTATGAATTCCTGAATTTGGAACCGGGACAGTATCAGGTTGAAGCAAGAAAGGTAGATTATGTCACTAATACCAAAAGTGTCAGTGTCGTTACCGGCAAAAATGCGATGGGAGATATTACGTTGACCCCTGTGAAGAAAGATGCAAAAATAGAGTTAGGGGTATCCACGCTGAATTTTGGCAAGACCAATACGTCTCTTTCTTTTGATATATTCAATAAAGGTACTGCAAAATTCAACTGGAATATATCCGGTTTGGATAAAGTGGATTGGCTGGAAGTAAATCCTGCAAGCGGAGCGTTGGAAGCCGGTAAAAGTTGTGCCGTACAAGTCTCTTTGTTGCGTGAGAAACTGACAGAGAATAAAGAACTGACAATTATTATAAATGCCGATAAGGAGTCCGTGTCATTGAAGATTACGGCAGAAGTGGAAAGGAAAACATCGAAAATCGAAATCATTCCTTCAAAACTGGATTTTGGTACGGATGAGTCAGTCTTGACATTCGATGTGAAGAATATCGGTAACAGTGGAGGTGTAAGTTGGAATATTACGGGACTGGATGTAGATTGGATCACTTCCATTACTCCCATGAAGGGAGAGACGGAACAGGGAAAGTCCAGTGCCGTAAAGGTTGCATTAAACCGGAGTAAAATAAAGGATCATGTGAAGACTTCTATTTTGATTAATGCGGATGGAGAGTCGTTACCGCTTGAAATATCGGCGGATGAGAAGTTGGAACGTCGTATAGAAGCTGATCCGGCGACACTGGCTTTGGGAGAGCAGGAAAAGTCTACGCTGACTTTACGTTCCTATTATGGCAGTACATCTTACATGCTGATAATAAAGGAAAACGATACCGATTGGCTGAAACTGTCGAAAACGAATGGTACGATTCCGCAATATGATGCCGCTAACCCTGCAATGAAGGAAACGGTGGAATTGTCTGTTTCAAGAGAAGGACTACAGGCCGGGGATTATAATTGCACTTTGATTGTACGTTCGGACTTGCAGGATTTGGAAATACCTGTTACGATGAAAGTGAAAGAGTCGGATAAGAAACTGGATGTCAGTCCAAGGGCAATAGATTTCGGACAGGATCTGAATTCTTCGACATTTGCAATTAAGAATATAGGTAATACAGGGACGCTGGATTGGAATATTTCCGGAATTAATGCAGATTGGATAACAGTATCTCCGGCAGAAGGAGCTTTGGGTATGGGCAAGTCTGCTACCGTGACAGTGACTTTGGATCGTTCCAAAGTGAAAGGGCAAATGGGAACTACGATCAAAGTAAATGTTGCCGGCCTGTCTGAGGAAATAACTATCAGTGCTGAAGAGAAACCTCAGCGCAGTTTTGATGTGAATCCGCAATCGCTGACGGTTGGAGTCAATGATAAGGCTTCATTCTCTGTCAGCTCTTATTATGGGACGACTTTTTATCAGTTATCCACAAAAGAAAATGTAGCTTGGATTTCTTTCAGTAAGAACTCGGGTACAGTGGCTGCTTCTGCGACAGACAACGTGGAAGTCAGAATAGACCGCAAAGGGTTGGCTGCAGGAAATTATAGTTGCAACATAGTGGTGCAGACTGACCTTGGTAATAAAGAAATTCCATTGACAATGATTGTGGAGAAAAAAGATGCGTCCAAGGTAGTAAGTAATGGGCTGTATGTATATTATACTTTTGAAGGAAATACCAAGAGTGTGACAGAAACGACTTTAACGGCTTCGGCTCTGAATGCTCCCACTTATATTTCAAATAGTAAGAACGGCAGTCAGGCTATCAGTTTCAGTCGTGCGAATGAAAGTTATATCAGCATTCCCGAAGGGTTGATTGACAAATATAAGTTCTCTATATCTTTTTGGGCCAAGGGGCTCTCGGACGGGCATATTTTCCATTCGGTCAAGAGTACTAATGAAAATAATTTCTGCCTTTCAATGGTGGATGGTAAATTGAAGTTCACTGTGACTAAGTACTTTAATGGATATCCGTCTTATGATAAATCTACTCCTTTTGAACATTCTGCGTTGGATAATGATTGGCACATGATTACTTTGACTTCGGATTATCCTAAAACTTCCGATGCTACCATTACAAGTAAACTCTATATTGATGGTGAATATGTAGGCGTGGCTACGGAATATTGTAATCCTTTTAGTCAGGGAAATTCCAGTCAGGCTGATTACGGGTATGGTGTTAAATTCCAACTTGGCGGTACGATGAAACGAAACTCGACTACAACACTGAATGCTCTTTCCATGAGTATTGATAATCTTCGGGTTTATGATACACGAGTGTTGAGTGCAAGCGAAGTAAAGGAAATATACGAAGCGGAAAAACAAAACTGACGTTGCATTAGGCTAAGTGTCTTTCTTTGTATATCTTTGTACACAAAGAAAGACACTGTTATGAATTGCAATAAACATTTGAATGACTACGCTGTCGCCACCTGCGCATCTTGCGGAGTGGGGTTATGTCAGAACTGCCTGAATAGTTCTGTTTATTCTTATGACAGCAAACCTTTGTGCCACGATTGTAATCTGAAAGCCGCGGAAGATGAAATGTCTACATTAAGTAGGAGAAAGGTATGGGCGCTGATAAAGTGCATTTTCGTATTGGTTTTCATGATATTGGGTTTTTCTATCTGGCAATCTACCGGTGATGCCATGAATGCGTGGATATATGCAGGTATTGGCGGCATTCCCTCGGCGTTTAAATCTACAAAATCCTCTGGAGGAATGCGGGTAGTCAGTAATGATATCATTGACAGTCTTTTTTATCCGTTTATAATGTTGCTGATCCGACTGGCGATTATCATAGCTCTTGCGCCCCTTGCGGCTGTCTTTTTGGTAATCATGAATCTAGTTACTTTCTTCAAAACTTCGAGTGCCTTGAAGGATACGAAGAATACGTATGCTTTCCTGCTGAACGCTTCGAATCAGCCGGTACAGATGTCTTCCGCATCCCAATCTCCTGTACTTCAATCTTCGGCGGCTACGAATTTGAAGAATGTTGACGATGCTGACGACTCCTGGATGGACAGCTTCATGAAACCTTCCAGTACTAAACCTTCTGTTATGACAACGCGCCTTACCTGGAAAACCCGACCTACTGCTGCCGGAGCTGACAAGGTGAATAAAGTAGAAAAGGCGGAAGAGGAAATAAAAGAAGAAGATGATGATAGTCACGAGGTCGTAACTACACCATCTTTGATACAAAAACAAATGCGGTAATGGTAGTTTAGAACCACTTAATCTTCCTGAACCAGATAAATGTTCCTGCCGATAATATTACGGAGATCAGGATAATGAATATGAAAGCATACGGGAAACCTTCCAGGTGAATATCCACATTCATACCGTAGAAACTGGCTATCAGTGTCGGTATCATGAGCGTGATGGAAAGACTCGTCATGCGTTTCATGATAGCATTGACGTTGTTGGAAATAATGGAGGCAAAAGCATCCATCGTTCCTGTCAGGATGTCGCTGTAAATGTTTACGGTATTGTATGCCTGTTTTAGTTCAATGATTACATCCTCCAACAGCTCCATATCCAGATAGTCGGTATCCTGGAAGATATTCTTCAATCGCCCGATCATCACTTCATTTCCGCGGATGGAAGTGTTGAAGTAGACAAGGGTTTTTTGCAACTTCATCAGACGGAGCAAGTCTTCATTGCGGATACTTTTCTCCAACTCTTTTTCCGCATTGGCTACATCATTGTTTATCTGTTTCAGATACTTCAAAAACCAGACGGCGGAAGAATAAATCATCCGCAGGATCAAGTCCAGCTTATTGTTCACTACGATACCTTTGCGACGTGTATGTTGGATAAAATCCGAGATGAGTTCAGTCTTGTGATAACATACCGATACGATAATTTCATTATTGGTAATGATGCCTATTGGCACGGTAATAAAGGGAATGCCATGCTGACTGCTCTGCATCGGGATACGCAGGATGGTGAGCAACCAGTTGCCTTCCGTTTCCGTACGTGGGCGTTCATCCGCATCGGCGATATCTTCCAAAAAAGATTCCGGAACTTTCAACTCTTGGGTGAGGAAATCAAAATCATTGTCATCGGGGCATTCAACGTTTACCCAGCTATTGGGCATCCATTGCGACTTTTCTATAAAGCCGGCTTCAGAATAAAGGTACGTTCTCATCGTAATGGCCTCCTTTCTTTAGGAACGAACTGAGGCATTGCGGACAACGTCTCTGTTCGCTTTAATTATAAATACTATTGCACGTTCGTGGGTTTGAATCGTCCATATTTCTTGTTTTTTGTTTTTTAAAGCGCGACAAAAGTACATAAATCATTTGAAACAGTACGCTTTAACCGTGCTTTTTTGTACCTTTGCAGCCGGAAAAATCGTTCTCTCTATGAAGAACGTTTTTGCTAAGGTTAAAGATTGTACATTTAAAATCAATTAATATTATGAGTAAGAAAGCCCTTTTAATGATTCTTGATGGCTGGGGTATCGGCGATCAGGGGAAAGATGACGTGATTTTCAATACACCTACTCCGTACTGGGACAGTCTGCTGGCAACATATCCTCACTCACAGCTTCAGGCAAGCGGTGAAAATGTAGGTTTGCCCGATGGTCAGATGGGTAACTCGGAAGTAGGACACCTTAATATTGGCGCCGGACGTATCGTATACCAGGATCTGGTAAAGATTAACCGTGCATGTGCCGACAATAGCATTCTAAAGAACCCGGGAATCGTTTCCGCCTTCACTTATGCCAAAGAAAAAGGTAAGAACGTTCACTTCATGGGATTGACTTCCAACGGTGGCGTACACAGCTCATTCGACCACTTATTCAAACTTTGCGATATTGCCAAAGAATATGGTGTGGATAATACTTTTGTTCACTGCTTCATGGATGGACGCGATACCGACCCGAAGAGCGGTAAAGGCTTTATTGAACAACTGACTGCACATTGTGAAAAATCAGCAGGTAAGATTGCTTCTATCGTAGGTCGTTTCTATGCAATGGATCGCGACAAACGCTGGGAACGTGTGAAAGTGGCTTATGACTTGCTGGTAAACGGCGAAGGTAAAGTAGCTACCGATATGGTTCAGGCTATGCAGGAATCTTATGACGAAGGTGTGACGGACGAATTTATCAAGCCGATTGTAAATGGTAACTTCGACGGAACCATTAAGGAAGGTGATGTAGTTATCTTCTTCAACTATCGTAACGACCGTGCGAAAGAGCTGACCGTAGTACTGACTCAACAAGATATGCCGGAACAGGGTATGCACATCATTCCGGGCTTGCAATATTACTGCATGACTCCGTATGATGCATCTTTCAAAGGCGTACATGTTCTTTTCGATAAGGAAAATGTTCAGAATACATTGGGAGAATATCTGGCAGCTCAAGGCAAGACTCAATTGCACATTGCTGAAACGGAAAAGTATGCTCACGTAACTTTCTTCTTCAACGGTGGTCGTGAAACTCCGTATGACGCTGAAGAGCGCATCTTGGTTCCGTCTCCGAAAGTAGCTACTTACGACTTGAAACCGGAGATGAGTGCTTACGAAGTAAAGGATAAATTGGTGGAAGCTATCAACACTCAGAAGTTCGATTTCATTGTTGTGAACTACGCTAACGGTGATATGGTAGGACATACCGGTATTTATAGCGCTATCGAGAAAGCTGTAAAAGCTATCGACGAATGTGTGAAAGATACGGTAGAAGCTGCCAAAGCTAACGATTATGAAGTAATCATCATCGCTGACCACGGTAATGCAGACCATGCACTGAACGAAGACGGCACTCCGAACACTGCTCACTCTCTGAATCCGGTTCCTTTTGTTTATGTAACCGAGAACAAGAATGCCAAAGTTGAGAATGGTGTTTTGGCAGATGTTGCTCCTTCTATCCTTCACATTCTGGGTATGGCGCAGCCGGCCGATATGACAGGAAAAGACTTGATTAAGTAAGCAACTGCCTGCAATATTCAATAAAGGAGATGTTTCAAGAGAATTTTATGCTCTTGGAACATCTCTTTTTTTGTGCTTCAATGGCAGTCCTTCTCTCTAAAAGGTTATCTTTGCAGACAATACACGCAATTGATGGAATGAAACTACTCATATTACTATTGATATTTGTCTTGTCCGGGATGCCGTCATCTCTTTGTGCAGAAGAGGTAATAGTAGATAGCTTGTATTGGCAAAATGCCGAACAGAAAATGGAAGAAGAAGAGTACAAAGATGCGGCCCGAATTTATAGTGAAATGATAGTGCTTGGTGATTCTCTGTTTCGTATATACACCGGAGAGCGGGTGGAAGATATGCGCAAAGATTATACCATCGATGAACTGGAATTGCAAAATAGTGCACAGCAAAAGCGTTTGTTACAACTCTCTTTTATCATCATCCTATCCCTTGCCGTTTTTTTATTGGGTGGTTTTTTCTATCTGAAAAAGGTAGGGAAGCGGTTGCTTCATTCTAAAAATGAACTTCAGAAAGCTAAGTCCATGGCCGAAGAATCCATTCGTAACAAGAGCTTGTTCCTTTCCAATATGAGTCATGAAATCAAGACTCCCCTGAATGCATTGGCGGGTTTCTCGGAAGTGTTGACTACGCCGGGAATTGATGAGGCTACTCGTGTACAGTGCAACGATGTGATTCAATTGAACTCCGAATTGCTGCTTAAACTGATTAATGATGTCGTGGATATTTCATGCCTGGATGTAGCGAATATGAAGTTCAGCATCACTACGCATGAAGTGGTGGCTCTCTGCCGCAATGTGGTGAAGATGCTGGATAACATCAAGCAGACATCAGCGGATATTCGTTTTGAAACGGAATTGACTTCATTGGAGATAGAGACGGACCAAGGGCGTTTGCAGCAAATGCTGGTGAATCTGCTGGTAAATGCCACTAAGTTTACGAAAGAGGGAAGCATCACGCTTGCATTGCGATTGGATGAACAGGGTTTTGCAGAGTTCTCGGTGACGGATACCGGTTGCGGTATTCCTCTTGAAAGGCAAAGCACGATCTTCGGTCGGTTTGAGAAGCTGAATGAGGGAGTGCAGGGCACAGGCTTGGGGTTGTCCATCTGCAAGTTGATTATCAAGCGGCTGGGTGGAGAAATCTGGGTGGATTCCGGCTATACTGCCGGTGCGCGGTTTGTGTTTATTCATCCTCTAAAGCAGGAGGTGGTGCGATGAAAAAGCTGATTCTTTTGTTACTTTGTGCAGTCAGCTCGTTTTCGCTTGCTGCTACCCAGGCCTCGGATGGCAGTAATTTGCGTGACAGTATCTTCCGGATTTATCGGTCGATGCCTGCTGATACTGCCCGGACTCAGTTTCTGAAGGATATCTTTGTACATAATATTGATAAAGACTGGTCGGCTGAATTGCTTGATTCGGCATTAGCCTCTGCAATAAGCATGAAAGATGTGGAAAGTGAATTGGCGCTTCGTTACGAATATTTCCGCTATTACACTTTCAGGCTGGATGGTGAGAATATGGATAAAGCATTAGCCTTGCTGAAGGAAGTCTGTTATCGCTCTAAGATCTATGACAATTACTTTTCCGCATTACATTACATGCTTCAACTTAAGGGGAGCAGAGGTGATACGGAATCAGCGATTTTGGAATCACAAAAGATGCGTGAAGAAGCTATTCGTCTGAAAGACAGTCGGGGCATATTTCTGTCTTATGTGACAGAGGGTAAAGCGTATGTTTTTGCCCGGAACTACGAAAAAGCGATTGAATGTTATAAAAAAGCAGCGGAGTTAACTTCACTTTCCACGGAGGATGAGCTAATGGTTCACCAATATTTGACAAGTGCTTATTATTTGTTTAATAAACATCCTGAAATGATAGCGGAATTGGAGGCTCAACGGAGAATCATTGATGGTATCATAAAGGAGCAGCATGCGATGCTTGATTCTTATAGGAGTAAAATCCTGGAAATAGAATTAATGTATTGTAAAATCTATTTGGCTGTTGAGGATGCTCCTAATCTGAAGAAGCATCTGGACGAAGCTGCAAAGTTCTACACTGATGATTCTTTTTCCTCTACTGTAATTGCTTATAATTTTTCGTGGGCGGGCTATTATTATATAACGAAGGATTGGGATAAATGTTTTCCGCAATTTGAATTAACATTGTCTGCCTTTAAAGGCACTCAGCCGATGTATGAGATGGATATACGCAGAATTATGGGAGATGCTTATGCTGATGCGGGACGGTATAAAGAAGCTGCTGAAACATATAGAGTCGCTGTGCTGAAATGCGATTCTATCAATAAGGCTACGTTGCGTATGAATGAGGAGACCGTTCAGGCCAATTATAGGATACAGAAAGCCCTGCTTGAAAAGGAAATTGGTGCAAAGCGTTTCTGGCAGATAGCAGTAGGCGGTGCATCTCTGTTTGTCATTTTGCTTGTAGGGGGAGTGTTACGAGTGTCCCGGATTTATCGGGAACTGGCGAAGTCGGAGCGTGAAATGCGTGAATCGTATGCTGTGGTTCAGGCGGCTGATAAGATGAAAGAAGTCTTTCTTCACAACATCACGAATGAAATTAGTGTTCCTCTTCATTCTGTTGTGACTCTTTCTGATTCTCTTTGCCAAAGAAATGATCTGACCATGGAGGAGCAGCAGGAATATTCGGCGGTTATCCGGCGAAATGCTGAGAAGCTGATCGATTTGATATTCAACATCCTCGATCTTTCGCGCCTGGAGTCGGGCATGATGAAATTTAATGTGCAGGAGTATGACATGGTGCAGTTGTGCACAGATGCCAGGATGCAGGCAGAGTTGCAGGAAGGAATTTCTGTTCAGGTTGATTTCCTTACTGATTTGCATACGCAGCTTGTTCAGGTGGATACCGTCCGCTTCATGAAGCTGCTTTCTTCCGTTCTGATGTCACCAAAAGGGAGGCGTGAGCCGTATGCGGTGCAGTATATGTTGGATTATAAAAGTATAGATGAATTGAGGATAGTGGTTACAAACAGTCCGCTACTTATGGATGCAGAAAACGAAAGAGAACGTGAAATTCAGCATGCCATAAACCGTCTGTATCTGGAAGCCTTCCAAGGCAGCTATCAGTTGTGCGAGGAAGATGGTAAACAGTTGATTATAATAACATATCCCATAAAGTCCTTTTCGTAAATGTAGTTTTTCCTACTTTTGTTGAAATACTTCTTCTTTTGACGGTATGCTTCTTCTCTTTTAATGGGCTGGCATATTGCTATGCTCGCGTAGGAGATGACGGTTCTTATGTGAGCGGTTTCGTGGATAAGAGCGGGGCTTATATCCTGACATTCGATAAAATGGGTAATCTGTGCTTATTAATTGCGGAACAAAGTGTTATCTTTGCATCCGCAATTAATTTTTTATAGGAAATGATACAAATAGGTGACGTAGTGGTCAGTTTTGATGTGCTGCGTGAAAAGTTTATATGCAATCTGGATACCTGTAAGGGCGCTTGTTGTGTTGAGGGAGATGCCGGGGCTCCGGTGGAACTGGATGAAATAGAAAAGCTGGAAGAAGTACTGCCTGTGATTTGGGAAGAACTTGCTCCCGAGGCACGTGCCGTTATAGAGAAACAAGGGGTAGTGTATACTGATTGTGAGGGTGATCTGGTGACCTCCATTGTCAACAACAAGGATTGTGTTTTTACTTGTTATGATGAGAAAGGTTGTTGCTATTGCGCTATTGAAAAGGCATATCGGGACGGAAAGACAGATTTCTACAAACCTGTTTCCTGTCATTTGTATCCGATCAGGGTAGGAAATTACGGAGTTTATAAGGCAGTGAATTATAACCGTTGGGATGTGTGTAAAGCCGCCGTATTGCTGGGGCGGAAAGAGAATCTGCCGGTATACAGGTTTCTGAAAGAACCGTTGATACGTAAGTTCGGTGAGGATTGGTATGCTGAGCTGGAACTGGTGGCAGAAGAGATGAAGAAACAGAATCTGTTGTAAAGATAGTACGGAACCATCTCACGGAGTGCCTTTTTCTATTTCGTGAGCTGAAAAGAAAAACGCCGGATAACAGGATTTTCCTGTCCATCCGGCGTTTCTTCGTTGTAAGATGTGAGGTTGGTTAATAAAAACGTGTTATTCAGTGACTAATCACTAATCGTAAATCATTAATCACTGTTTTTCTTACGCATCAATATTTGCATACGTTGCATTCTTCTCAATGAAATCGCGGCGTGGTCCAACGTCTTCACCCATCAGCATAGAAAAGATATAATCCACTTCGGCGGCGTTTTCAATGCTTATCTGTTTCAACATACGGTTTTCAGGGTTCATGGTTGTACTCCACAACTGTTCCGGGTTCATTTCACCCAAACCTTTGTAGCGTTGTGTATGTACGGCATTTTCCGAACCGCCACCATAAGTGTCGATAAATTTCTGGCGTTGTTGGTCTGTCCAGCAATATTCTTCCACTTTACCTTTTTTGCAGAGATAGAGGGGCGGAGTAGCAATATACAGGTATCCGTTGCGGATTACCTGCGGGAAGTAGCGGAAGAAGAGCGTCATGATCAGCGTGTCGATGTGAGAACCATCGACGTCGGCATCGGTCATGATAATCACTTTCTTATATCTCAACTTATCAATATTTGCTTCCTTGCTGTCTTCGCCATCCACACCGAAGCGGATGCCGAGAGCTTGGATGATATTGTTGACTTCATCACTCTCGAACGCTTTATGCCACATGGCCTTTTCCACATTCAGGATTTTACCGCGAAGCGGCAGAATAGCCTGGAATCTACGGTCGCGGCCTTGCTTGGCAGAACCACCTGCCGAGTCACCCTCGACTAGGAACAATTCGCATTCCTCAGGATCCTTGCTTGAACAGTCGGCCAACTTACCCGGCATACCGCCACCGGACATCGGTGACTTACGTTGCACGGATTCACGCGCCTTACGTGCGGCAACACGTGCCTGTGCGGCCAGAATCACTTTGTCTACCACCATCTTGGCTTCCTTCGGATGCTCTTCCAGATAATAGTTCAGTGCTTCACCTACAGCCTGGTCTACGGCTCCCATAACTTCGCTGTTTCCGAGCTTCGTCTTGGTCTGGCCTTCAAACTGCGGTTCTGCCACTTTGATAGAGATTACAGCCGTCAGACCTTCACGGAAGTCATCGCCTGCGATTTCTACTTTAGCTTTTTCCAGCATCTTGTTGTCTTCGGCATATTTCTTCAGCGTACGGGTCAGTGCGCGGCGGAAACCTGCAAGGTGCGTACCACCTTCGATGGTATTGATATTGTTTACGTAAGAGTGGATATTTTCGTTATAAGACGTATTGTACATGATAGCCACTTCCACCGGTGTGCCTTGTTTCTCTGTGTTGATGTAGATTACATCATTTACCAGATGTTCGCGGGAAGAGTCGATGTAGCGGACGAATTCCTTCAAACCTTCTTCCGAGTAGAAAACTTCCATCTTGGCGTTGTTTTCTTCATCTTTTACACGAAGGTCGGTCAGAGTGATCTTGATGCCTGCATTCAGATAGGCCAACTCGCGCATACGGGTAGCAAGAATCTCGTAGTTGTAAACGGTTTCCGTGAAGATCGTGTTATCCGGCCAGAATTGCTGACGTGTACCTGTAATATCGCTTGTTCCGATTTCCTTTACCGGATACAGCGGATGTCCGCATTCATATTCCTGCTGATAGATTTTTCCGTTACGGAAAACCTGCGTAGTCATGTGTGTGGACAGGGCGTTCACACAAGATACACCTACACCGTGCAAACCTCCGGATACTTTGTAAGATCCCTTATCGAACTTACCGCCGGCATGCAATACGGTCATGACAACTTCCAGGGCTGACTTCTTCTCTTTTTCGTGAAAATCAACCGGAATACCACGTCCGTTATCCTGTACAGTGATGGAATTATCTTCGTTGATGGTTACTTCAATGTGGTCGCAATAGCCGGCGAGCGCTTCGTCGATAGAGTTATCCACAACTTCATAAACCAGGTGGTGAAGTCCTTTCGTACTAATGTCACCAATATACATCGCGGGACGCTTTCTAACAGCTTCCAAACCTTCCAGAACCTGGATGTTCTCGGCTGAATAGCTCCCGTTATTGGAGTTAATCTGTTCTTCAGTCATAATCTAATTTCCTTATTCAAATAACAGAGCAAATATAGTGAAAATTCGTGAGATACGAAACTAAACTGAGTGATAAATTTCATTCGTTTACAGCTTTTTAGCTTCTTGCGGAAGGTGTCTGGAACGGGGTGGGGCGATAGGTGCAGATGCAGAAAAAGTCGGACTAAAAAGTCCGACTTTCCTTGTATATCTTTTGTGTAATATTAATTAGCTTATCCTAGCTTATTAATGTAGAGAGCCAACTTTGACTTCAAGTTGTTAGCTTTGTTCTTATGGATTACATTGGTCTTAGCCAATTTGTCCAATATCTTAGTTACGCCCGGGTACATTGCAGCAGCTTCTGCTTTGTCGGTTGTAGAACGAAGCTTTCTAACAGCGTTTCTCATGGTTTTGCCATAATATCTGTTGTGAAGTCTTCTAGTCTCTTCTTGTCTGATTCTTTTCAGTGATGATTTGTGATTTGCCATCTCGACTAATCTTTTTTAATTCGTTTATTTTTTTAATTGTAGCCCGTGGGGGAATCGAACCCCCCTTTCAAGAATGAAAATCTTGCGTCCTAACCGATAGACGAACGGGCCATCCTTTGGTGAGCATTTCTGCTCTTGCAGAGAGATTATCTCTCGTTTGCGGTTGCAAATGTAGGGACTATTTTTGAATTGGCAAAATAATCTCAAGAAAAAAATAAAGGGATTTGTAGCGTTTATTCTCTGATTCTGTGCTTATACTCTGAATATCAGTAGAATAATATCTTTCATTTTTTTACTTCCCTACCTGCATTTTTTTATTTATCCTTGTTTTATTCCCGTTATTTCCGGCTTTTTTCGTAGTTTTGTTACCGGATTGAAACCAAAACTTGAAGCGCGGATGTTACAGAAAACGCTGGGGATTGTGCTGCATACCCTGAAATATAACGATACCTCTCTTATTGCGGACATCTATACGGAGACGGCCGGACGTGCTTCGTTCATTGTAAAGATACCCCGTTCGCGGAAGGCTGCGGTGAAATCGGTGCTGTTTCAGCCACTCGCCTTGGTGGAACTGGAGGCGGATTTCCGTTCGAACGCCAGTATGTATAAGATAACGGAGGCGAAGTCTTACTATCCGTTTTCTTCCATTCCCTACGATCCGTACAAATCTTCCATAGCGCTTTTCCTGGCGGAGTTCCTGTATCGTGCGGTGCGCGAAGAGGCTGAGAACCGTCCGTTGTTTGCTTATCTGCAACATTCTATTATCTGGCTGGACGAGTGTCACGATAGTTTTGCCAATTTCCATCTGGTGTTCCTGATGCGCTTATCCCGCTTCCTGGGATTGTACCCTAATCTGGAGGATTATGAGAATGGTGATTACTTTGATCTGCTGAATGCCTGTTTCACTCCTTTGCGCCCGCAGCTTCATTCATTTTATATACTTCCTGCGGAGGCTTCACGGCTGACGATGCTGATGCGCATGAATTATGAAACAATGCACCTCTTTGCCATGAACCGTGCTGAACGTACCCGCTGCCTTACAATAATGAATGAATATTATCGCCTTCACTTGCCTGACTTTCCCGTATTAAAGTCTCTTGAGGTGCTGAAGGAGCTCTTTGATATGGATTAATAAGTCCTTTGACGTAGAACAATAAACCCTTTCCTGTATATCTCACTGACCTTTGGTGCAAAAGATGCCACCTTTTGATGTAAAAGATGCCATCTTTTGCATGAGATTAAATAGGGATGTGATAGAGATGTATGAGGGATATGAGGAAGAACTCCCGGACCGGATGCGTTGCATCAGCGGTGGAAAGTCGGATACTTGTTATTGAAACGGAAGCCGATACCCAGCATCAGATAGTTCGGATCACTGAAATTCTTCAGATTGTAGCCTACATGCAGGTAGGAGCTGCGGGTAAGTTCCGCTTTCAGCGTCAACACTTGGTAGATACCTTTGTGGTCGCCGCCACCATGCAGAACGTTGGCACCGATACCGACACCGACTGTGAAGTAGGGCATCACGTACTCCGCACGTCCTGAAATACCCAGGGCTAACTGCTTGTGAAGAGACGGCTTGTAGCACTCATTTCCGTTTCCGGGGATTGTATAAACATTGGAGCTGGCATCGTATACACCGTCCAGCGAAACACCGGTACGGAATTTATATCCGATGTTGTACATGGGGGCGAAGTTGAAACCAAGCACCGTATAAGCATCCGGTGAAGCGATCTGTCCGCTACCTACCCACACGCCTTTCCGCCTCCATGAGCCGAACAGGGTCAGGTCATAACTGACGTGGCGCGGAAATTTCGGTACAGGTGCATAGTACGTAGGTTTGGTAAGCGCATCTTCCGGCCTGTTGAAGTTATAGACGACGCCTACTTTCAATCCCATGGTGTTCAGACCCGCATTGGGAAATTTGGTATTACCATTAGAGAAGTGGGTACCGGTTACTCCGGCAATCAGGTCGATCTGCCGTGAAACCATCCAGTTCAGTTGCACGCCGGCATTGATATAGGCATTGGCTTTCGAGCCGATTACACTGTTGTGCGGGTTGTAGCGTTCGTCATAAGGTTTCCAGCCGAAGGACACACCGAAGTTCCATTCGTAATTGAGTGACAACCGTTGGGTGATACGCGCAATGCGTGCGCCTTGATAGACGTAAACGGCAATCGGGTTTCCCAGTTCTTCTTTGCTTCCGAGGTCGTAGTAGCCTACGCCTATACCTTGGTAGGCGCTGCCGTAAATCCGGTCGGCACATGTATTGGGCTCGAACTGGAATGAATATTTCAGGTGGGCGGAATAGCCCCATTCGAAAGGTTTCCATTGGGAATTGTCCCCCGCCAGGAATGAGCTGGTAGGGAATATATACCCCGGGCGGTATTCTACGCCCAGTCTGTGAATAAAACGTTTGGCGAAGTATCCCGTATCCGGTTTATATCCCGGTACGCTGTCTTGTGTCCGGCTTTTGGCGTAAGCTATGTCAGACAAGAAAAGCATTGTCCCCGCAAGGACCATTAATTTCCACATCTTTATATTGCTTTTCATATGCTGTGCCAGAATTCTAGTTTTATTATTATGCGGGGATATTCCCTTGAAAATGCGTGGCAAATATAATGATAGTATTTGAAATAAAAATTATGATACTCAATAAAATGCGAAAAGAAGCCGTGTTTTCGGGCGATAGAAGTTAAATTACTTTCTTCTATCTTCCGGAAACACGGCTTATAACAGAAATAAGGCGGGAGTTTATCCCAGCAATTCTTTCACTTTGGCGGAGATGGCACGACCTTCGGCAAGTCCGGCAAGCTTCTTGGAAGCAACGCCCATTACTTTCCCCATATCTTTACCACTGGTAGCACCTGTTTCGGCAATGATTTCCTTCAGGGCAGCTTCCAGTTCTTCGGCGGACATCTGCTTCGGCAAGTAAACTTCAATCACCTTCACTTGTGCCAGTTCAGCATCTGCCAGGTCCTGACGACCTTGCTGGATGTATATTTCAGCGGCATCTTTGCCTTGTTTCATCAACTTCTGCATGATCTTTAATGCAGCGTCGTCGGTCAGAGTATCGTTGGCACCCGGAGCTGTCTTTGCTTCCAGGAATACTTTCTTGATGTTTCTTAATGTTTCGAGTGCCACTTTGTCTTTGGCCTTCATTGCGGTTTTAATGTCTTCGCTGACTCTTTCAAATAAATCCATAAGTTTACTCTATTTTTGTTTATTACGCTATAGTGTGTACTAATCTTTCATCCGCGTAATCTGCGGATGAAAGATGTCTTAAGGCAGATTTAGAAGGTAATCACTCCTCCCATATCTTCGCCGCCCTGTGCCTCTTCCGTAGCAAGCTGCCCTTCGGTAGCCGCTTTGGTTTTAATGGTGCTCAGGGTGCTCTTATCGCGCAGGTATGTCGGTGAACTTTCTACCATGCTGATAATATCGGCATTATCCAGATCCTCGGGGTTGAAGATATAGATATGTCGGCGTTTGCGAATGTTCTTGCTGCCGATGCCGCTGGCACTTTCGCCATAAGCCTTGCGGATACGCTCTTTGTTCTTTTCTTTTTCTTCTTCGAGCTGAAGCTGGCGTTCTTCCTCTTCCTGGCTGCGCTTTTCGAGCACACTGTCCATACCGGGGACATCTTCCATGCCGAAACCGGTGGCGAGTACGGTAATCTTTACTTTACCTTCCAGTGTGTTGTCCATAGCCACACCCCAGATTACCTCTACGCCTTCGCGGAACTTGCTCATGAATTCGTGGATCTCGTTCATTTCCTCCATCATCAGTTCCGAACTTTCGCAGAAAGATACGTTCAGCATCACCTTCTTGGCATTGAAGATATCGTTGTTGTTCAGCAACGGAGAGTGCAGGGCATCGTCGATGGCTTTCGTCACACGGCTTTCACCTTCGCCGAAGCCGGTACTCATGATGGCAACGCCACCGTCTTTGAGGATGGTCTTTACATCTGCAAAGTCCAGGTTCACCGTTCCACGCATGGTGATGATTTCTGCAATACTCTTGGCGGCGATGGACAACGTATCATCTGCCTTGCCAAAAGCATTCATAAACGTAAGGTCGGAATATATTTCGCGCAGACGCTCATTGTTGATAACCAGTAGGGCATCTACATGCTGGGCGATACGTTCCACGCCATCCAGCGCCTGGATAATTTTCTTTTCACCTTCGAAGATAAAAGGTATGGTGACGATACCGACGGTGAGGATGTCCATCTCCTTGGCTATGCGGGCAATGACGGGAGCAGCTCCCGTACCTGTTCCGCCACCCATTCCGGCGGTGATAAATACCATTTTGGTACCGTCGTTCAGCAGCGATTTGATTTCTTCGCTACTCTCTTCGGCGGCTTCTCGGGCACGTTCGGGACGGTTTCCGGCACCCAGTCCCTCGGTAATAGAACGCCCCAGTTGCAGTTTTACGGGGACGGGAGACTCTTTCAACGCTTGGTTGTCCGTGTTACACAGAACGAACGTTACGTCGTGTATGCCTTCCCGGTACATGTGGTTCACGGCATTACCACCACCACCACCTACACCAATCACTTTAATGATCTTCGGTGAATCTGTCGGGAAATCGAATTGTACTATATCGTCCATGATAATGGGATTTATGATTTATAATTTATGATTTATACGTTATGAGATCATTTCAGATCGTCATCCGAGAAAATCTCATTGGAAATCTTGTTGAAAGTCTTTTCAAACCAGCTGGGACCTTCTTTCTTCTTTTTCTTTTTCTCTTCTTTTTCTTTACGTTCTTTCTCCTTGCGTTCCCGTTCGCGACGTTCTTTCTCTTCCTTCTCGCGCTGTGCTTTGGCGGCACGGGCGGCGGCTTCCTGTTCTTTCAGGGCTTCGTCGTCGCCAAACATATCGACGGGTTTCGGTGGAGTAACGGTGGAAGCGGCAGGTGCAGGCTTCACCTCTTGCAGGCAGCAGTTTTCGTTGCCGGCAGCAAGCAGGCCGAGCAGTGTATTCTGCATGCCGTCTTTCTTCAGTACATCGCTGAAGCCATGGATGGTGTTGTGTACAAACCGGGTGGTCTTTACCTTATCGACCTTGCTGCGTTTGCGGAATGCGTCTTCCATGTTTTTCAGGTTGGCGCCCCCACCGGTGAAGATGATGCCGGACAGCAATCTGTCTTCGTATCCGGAAAGTTGCAGTTGGTTCCATACATTGGCAAGGATTTCTTCGGCACGGGCGTCGATGATGTCGTTCAACACGTTCAACTCGATGCTACGACCGTCCTCCAGTGTGCAGACTGCCGGTGTTTCAGTCTCTTCTTCCTCGTAAAGCATATCTCCGTATTTCAGCTTCAGTTGCTCGGCTTCGGCCTCTTCCATTTGCAGGGCGGTAATGTCACGGGTGATATTGTTTCCACCCAGCGGCAGTACGCTAAGGAAGCGGAGAATGTTATTTTTATATACTGATACGGTAGTCGTATCTGCCCCGAAGTCTACCAAGGCACATCCCGAACGCATTTCGCTTTCCGTCAGCACGGCATTGGCCAGGGCTATCGGGGCGATGAGCAAGTCGGCAATTTCTACTTTGGCCTGCTCGAAGCTGTGCTCCAGATTCTTCTTGAGGGAAGCACGTGCCACGATATTCAGGAAGTTTCCTGTGATACGTTTGCCTGCCACACCCACCGGATCGGCCTGAAGATTGTTGTCTATCTTATATTCCTGCGGGGCTACATCCAGCACGCTCATGTCCATCAGGGGAACTTCGAGGTTTTCATCGCTGATTGCATCTACCAACTCTTGCGAAATAATCCCTTCCTCTTCCAGCACACGGCTTACCGCATTCTTTACCGTGCGCAATGACTGTCCGCCGATGCCTACATATACTTTGGCAATGGAGTTGTTCAACTGGCTTTCCAGCTTGTTGATGATGGAAGTCAGAGCCAGTGCGGTCTTATCAATGTTGTAGATGACTCCTTTGTGGATAAAAGAAGAGGCATCCTCACGCGCGTAGGCCAGCACTTGTATGCTTCCGTCGCTGTTCTTCTTGCCGGCGATACCGGAAATCTTGGAAGAACTCAACTCGATAGCGGCGATAAATTCTGTTGTTGCCATAGATATATTTCTATTGTTTATATTTTAATTCTCTCGTTTCGTACAGATAATCTGATTACTAAATTCAACGTTAATACGGGAATATTTGTTCCATCCTACCTGATTTAAACCTCTTTCATAGAAAGCTTTCACCCGTTCGAGCTTGCGCTCAAAGCCGTCCAGCTTACCGAGATAGATGATGTGGTCGCCCACACGGGGTACTAATTCCACATTCTTGTCCGACAGCACATGTATCTGTTCGATCTGTGCGTCCCAGAACTTATTATTCTGCAAAAATACACCAAACTTATATAAATCCCTCATGGCAAACGACTTTTCTACTCTTCCGGTCACTATGGCAAGGTGAGCAACGCATTTTGCGTCGGGTGGCATCACGGTGCCTTTGTTGTCCAGATAGTAGTTTTCACCGTTTGCACTCATCACTCGCAGGATGGGGATGCGCTGGCTGACTTCCACACAGAGTATTCCACTGGGAGTCTTATAGCACTCCACTTCGTCGATCAGCGGATGTTTGGCGAGTTCCCGTTCCAATGTTTTGCTACGAATGCGATCCATAGGTTTGCCAACAGGATAAATACCTTTCTTTTCCAGCATACCCGAAACTTCTTTCTTGGTGATGAAGCCGGCATAAACTGTATCTTTGATAACCAATTCCATGTCACGACACACCTGTCCGGCAGGCTTCCGGTTGAAAGCCGTGATAGCTACCACCAGATAGGCGATGACGAGCAGCAGGACGATAGACAATAGAATTCTTTTCAGCATGTATGATTTATCAATTATGATTTATGATTTCTCAACTGTCAGTTACTCTGCCAATTGTTTTGCAATGGCAGGGACGTAGTTATCTATGTCTCCTGCACCTAAAGTAATCAGAACCTCGATCTTTTTCTGCGATAGCAGGTTCAGAATGTCTTCTTTCCTGCACATACATTTTTCAATGCCCGGACGCAGGTTGTCATATATCAGCTGGCTGGTGACACCGGGAATCGGTTGTTCACGTGCCGGATAGATATCTACGAGGATCACTTCATCGAGCAGGGACAAGCTGTCGGCAAATTCCTTGTAGAAGTCACGGGTACGTGTGTAAAGGTGCGGCTGAAAGATAGCTGTTATTTTCTTGTTCTGATATAGATCGCGGATAGACTTTACGCTTTGTGCGATTTCGGCAGGATGATGGGCGTAGTCGCTCAGAAATACCACTTTGTCATTCTTGATTTTGAAGTCGAAACGGCGGTCTACTCCGCGGAAACTTGCCATGCCGCGTTTGATTTCCTCATCCGTAGCACCGTTGAGGTGGGCGAGTGCCATGGCTGCCACACCATTCTCTATATTGATGCTGACGGGAACACCTAATTGGATATCATTGATACGTGTATCAGGTGCCACGAAGTCGATAAATATCTCACCGTTCCCGATGCGGATATTTTCGGCATGGAAATCACCTTCGGTGCGAGCATAGGTATAAACTTTTACGCCGGATTGTACATCAGGCTTCAAAGCAATGTCTTTGTGAATGATCAATGCGCCGCCCGGTTGAATCAGGGTTGTATAATGACGGAAGCTTTCCAGATAGGCTTCTTCCGTACCGTAGATGTCCAGATGATCGGGGTCAGTAGCTGTAATGACACTCATGTACGGTGATAACCAATGGAAAGAACGGTCGAATTCATCTGCTTCGATCACTGTGTACGGACTGGACTGAGACAGTAGCAGGTTAGTTCCATAATTCTTGGAGATGCCTCCGAGGAATGCGGTGCAGCCTACATGTGACTGATAAAGCAAATGTGCGGCCATTGTGCTGGTAGTGGTTTTACCATGCGTTCCGGCTACGCACAGACCTTTACTGCTGTGGGTGATTGTTCCCAGAACCTGGGCGCGTTTTTGTATTTCGAAACCGTTATTGCGGAAGTACACTAACTCGGCATGATCTTGCGGAACGGCCGGGGTGTATACGACTAAAGTTGTTTCCTTGTCCTTGCAATCTTCGGGGATCAGGCTTACATTTTCTTCATAATGTATCTGTGCGCCTTCTGCGATAAGGTGTTCGGTCAGTTCGCTCGGAGTGCGGTCGTAACCAGCTACAAGTTTGCCCTTTGATAAGAAATAACGTATCAGGGCACTCATACCGATGCCGCCGGCACCGACGAAATATACGGATTTGATGTTTTCTATATTCATTTTCTTATATTTTAATACTATCTCAATTCTCCTCCTCCCGGGAGGAGGAGTACCCCAACGGGGGAGGTGGTAGGTGAAATGGCAGGGGCTCTTTAAAATAAGGAATATGTTTTTCACCTACCACCCCGCCTTTCAGGCACCCCTCCTCCCAGGAGGAGGGGAATTGGGATACTGCTGTTTATTCATTGAGATACTATAGTTTGTTTATCAGTTTCAATACTTCTTTTGCAATTATAGTTGCTGAGTCCGGCAGCGCCAACTTGGCAATGTTCTCGCTCAACGTTTTTAGTTTTTGTGCATCGGCAACCGTTTCGAGTGCTACCGGAATAAGATGCTTCATAGCATCTGCATCCTTCACGTAAATGGCGGCTTCCTTATCTACGAGGGCCAGTGCATTTTTAGTCTGGTGATCTTCTGCCACATTGGGTGAAGGTACCAAAATAACCGGTTTATTCAGCAGGCAGAACTCAGAGATAGATCCTGCTCCTGCACGCGAAATGACCAGATCGGCAGCCGCATACGCACTTGCCATATCTTTAATGAAGTCCGTCACATAGAGGTTCGGGATAGCTGAAATGCGTGGATTACGTACCGCTTCTCCGGTGGTGGTAGTGATGGCATCTTTCACTTGCTGAATGTATATCTTCCCGGTCTGCCAGATGAACTGGATGTCACCGTATGCTTTGATTGTATCCAGTGCGGCAATCAGCGTCTGGTTTATAGTACGCGCTCCAAGACTGCCACCCAGTATCAATATTGTTTTCTTCTCCGGATTGAAACCGAAAGAGGTCACGGCAGCTTCGCGACTCTGCTTATTTGCTAACAGATTCTGTCGAACCGGATTTCCTGTCATAATAATCTTATCCGCAGGAAAGAACTTTTCCATTCCATCATACGCAACACAAATCTTGCAGGCTTTTTGTGCCAGCAGCTTGTTTGTTACGCCTGCATAAGAGTTCTGTTCCTGTATCAAAGTAGGCACCCCCATCATACCTGCTACTTTTAACGTAGGGCCACTGGCATAACCACCTACACCTACCGCTACCTGAGGATGAAACTCTTTCAGTATGCGGCGTGCCTTCAACTGGCTGCGGAGTAACTTTATAAGCACTGCAAAGTTTTTCCATAAACGTTTACGGTCGAAGCCTGCCACGGGTAGACCGATGATTTTGTATCCTGCATCGGGCACACGTTGCATTTCCATCCGTCCTTCTGCACCTACAAAGAGGATTTCTGCATCGGGGCGTAGTTCCTTGATGGCATTGGCAATGGATACTGCGGGGAATATATGTCCCCCTGTACCTCCACCGCTTATGATAATGCGGGGAGCCTCTCCGTTATGACTTTTATTCATATCTTTCATACTTAATTTTATTGCAGGAGTTAAAGGAGTTGTCACTCCGTTGTCTCCTACTCGAATTCTGCATCACTGTTCAGCACCTTTGCTGTTGGTTCGGCCGCTGTTTGTATCTCGCTATTTCCTTCTTCAACAGCAGCTTCCACTTGCATAGGTATCTGTGCGTCATGTTCTTTAATCTCTTCCAATTTGGCAGTATAGCGACTCACACTCAATATCATGCCGATATAGGCGCAGTTGATAAGTGTGGAGGTACCACCTTTACTGATAAGCGGCAGCGGTTGCCCGGTGACCGGTGCCAATCCTACTGCTACCATCATGTTAAATACGGCTTGCGATACAAGCAACAGCGCAATTCCTATGATGAGGAAAGCCGGAAACGTTCGGTCGCACTTCTTCGCTATACGCCCGACTCGTATCAGCAGGCAGACGTAGAGGAATACGACGAAAGCCCCGCCTATCAATCCCAATTCTTCCACAATAATGGCAAAGATAAAGTCAGAGAATGCCTGGCTCAGGAAGTCGCGCTGTACTGAGTTACCCGGTCCTCTACCTACAACATTGCTTGTGGCTACAGCGATACGGGCGTGGGCTATCTGGGCATCTTTGTCAATATCGAATTTGGCGGCAGGCACTTCTGTGTCATCCGTGAATTTCTCTATACGGGCACGCCATGTGTCAAAACGGTGCAGGAACGGTAAATCGCTATTCTTGGTCAGTACCAGGAATGCTACACCTATGATTGCTACTCCTGCCAAAGCACCGGCCAATATCAACAGTTTCTTTATTGCTACCCGTCCGATGAACATCATCAGAAAAACCACTCCGAAAAGCAAAGCCGCCGTCGAAAGGTTCTCCGGTGCAATCAGCAGGCAGACAACACCTGTGATAATCATGATACGCTTGAAGGCTTTCGGACTGGCCCCGTCTTCATCCTGTCCCTTGGAGAGGATAAAGGCAGTGACGATGATCACGGCCATTTTTGCCACCTCCGAAGGCTGGAACTGGATACCCATGAAGGTCATCCAGCGTGCAGCGCCGTTGATGCGTTCCATCATCATAACAAGACCCAGTAATACTACGGACAAAGGCAGCAGGAACACAGGGAACACCTGAAACCACTTATAAGGAATATTGTGCATAAACACCACTACTACAGCGCCCACCATCAGGATGATGCTGTGCTGTGTAATAGGCCCCCAGTGGTCACCGCTCTTGTACGTCAGTGTAGACGCGGCGCTGAACACTTCTACGATAGAAATGAGGCAAAGGAAAAGGAATATGATCCAGATTACCTTGTCACCTTTGAATATGCTTCTGAGTAAGTCCAATGCTTCGCAAATTAATAGTTAATAATTAAGGAATGAAAGCGCTCATATACGCTTGCTTTTCTCACGATGTGCGACCGTCTTTTTATCCCGGGCACGGTCATAATGCTCTTACGTATTCCTTGAACTGGTCTCCGCGATCTTCATAACTGTTGAAGAGGTCGAAGCTTGCACAACAAGGACTCAGCAATACCGTTTCGCCTTTTTTCGCTAAACGGAAAGCGGCATCTACGGCATCTTTCATACCGGTTTGCACATCGGCAACGGGCAATCCCATGCGATCGAAGAAATCGTGCAACTTTTCGTTATGCAATCCCAGGTAAACCAGGGCAGAGCATTTTTCGCGCACCAGGTCTTCAATTTCTGTATAGTCGTTGCCTTTATCTTTTCCGCCCAGTATCAGGACCGTTTTCGTTTTCATGCTCTGCAAAGCATACCAGCAGGAATTTACGTTGGTAGCTTTAGAGTCGTTGATAAACTCTACACCGCGCACAGTGGCTACTTTTTCAAGGCGGTGTTCTACACCTTTGAAGTCGGACAAAGCACGGCGAATATATTCTTTCTCTATTCCGGCAAGATTGGCAGAGATGCCTGCGGCGAGAGAATTGTATAAGTTGTGTGTGCCTTGTAAAGCCAATTTCTCCTGCTCCATGTTGAAGGCGATGGGTTCGTTGATTTCCACTTCACCGTCTTCTACGTAGGCTATGGCTCCATCTTCTTTCATTGCGGAGAATGGATAAAGGTGGGCGCATAACCCGTGTTTGTCCAGTTCGCGTTTGATGATGGGGTCGTCATTCCAGAAGATGAAGGCATCTTCCGGTGTCTGGTTCTGCGTGATACGGAACTTTGCGTCCACATAGTTCTGCATGCAGTGGTTGTAGCGGTCTAGGTGGTCGGGCGTAATATTCATCAGCACGGCAATGTTGGCGCGGAACTTATACATGTTATCCAACTGGAAAGAACTGAGCTCAATCACGTAGTAATCGTGTTGATCCGTGGCCACCTGCAAAGCAAGGCTCTTGCCAATGTTGCCTGCCAATCCTACATTCAGACCTGCACTCTTGAAAATGTGATAAATGAGTGAGGTGGTAGTGGTCTTACCGTTTGAACCGGTAATACATATCATTTTAGCATTGGTATAGCGCCCTGCAAACTCTATCTCAGAGATGACAGGCGTACCTTGCTTTTTCAGTTTCAATATAATCGGAGCATCATTGGGGATGCCGGGGCTTTTCACCACTTCTTCGGCATTTAAAATCAGCTCTTCTGTATGCTGTCCTTCTTCCCAGGAGATGTCGTACCTGTCCAGCATTTCTTTATATTTGCTTTTAATGGCGGACATGTCGGATACGAATGTGTCGAATCCCTTCACTTTGGCGAGTACGGCAGCACCTGCACCACTCTCTCCGGCTCCTAATACTACAATTCTACTCATGTTTTCTTTAGTTACGGGCTACCAGCTACGAGCTACAAGCAGTGGCTGGAGTTGGTAGTTGCTACAAGTTTGTTTCTTATTGGTTACCGGTAGCGAGCACTTGTAGCTTGTAGCTCGTCACTGGCAACTCTGTTATCTTATCTTTAATGTAATAATCGTTATCGCGGCCAGTACAATCGTCACAATCCAGAAACGGACCGTGATTTTTGACTCATGGAACAACTTGGTCGGCGTTGTAAACTTCACTGTACAGCCCGGTTCTATCAGGCTCATGGAGGTACGGAAGTGGTCGTGGATAGGTGTTCGTTTGAATAGCCTTTGTTTTACTCCTTTCCGTTTTCCGGCTTTGTAATAGAACCGTTGTAAAATGACGGATAGGTTTTCCAGCAGGAATACACCGCAAAGAATGGGTATCAGCAACTCTTTGTGTATGATGATGGCAAATACGGCGATGATACCGCCAATGGTTAAACTGCCCGTATCACCCATGAATACCTGTGCCGGATAGGCATTGTACCACAGAAAACCAATCAAGGCACCAATGAAGGCGCAGATGAAGATTACCAGTTCTTCCGATCCGGGAATATACATGATATTCAGATAACCGGCATATTCGATGTGGCTGGATACATAAGCTAAAATTCCCAGTGCCAAACCTATAATAGCCGAGTTCCCTGCCGCCATACCGTCCATTCCATCATTTAGATTGGCGCCATTGCTGACGGCTGTCACTACGAATATAGTGATAATCACAAACAGTACCCAACCTGCCGTTTGCGCATGTTTACCCATGAAACTTACGAAATCAGCATAATCCAGGTTATTGCTTTTAAAGAAGGGGATGGTAGTCTGCGTCGACTTAATGTCTTGTCCCGCATGAATAACTTCCACTTCCTGCCCGGGTTTCTGCACTTCAATGTTTTCGCGGATGACGGCTTGCGGACTCAGGTATAAAGTAAGTCCTACGATTAATCCCAAGCCTACCTGTCCGATAATCTTGAACTTTCCGTGCAGGCCTTCTTTGTCTTTCTTGAAAATCTTGATATAATCATCGGCAAATCCTAATGACCCCAGCCATACCGTGGTAATCAGCATCAATATCATATAGATATTACTCAACTTACCCAGTAGCAGACACGGAATGAGAATTGCTACAATGATAATGACGCCCCCCATGCTCGGTACACCTACTTTGTTCACCCCGAACGGATCGATGCTGGCATCACGTTGTGTTTCCGTAATCTGTTTCCGTTTCAGCAGGTTGATAAAACGATCTCCCCAGATGCTTGAAATGAGCAATGCAAGGATGATTGCCATCAAAGCCCGGAATGATGTATATCCAAACATACCCGCACCGGGAATGTCATACTTGTCTAACCATTGAAATAAATAATACAACATGTTCTTAGTGATTAGTGATTGGTGATAAGTGATTAGTGTCTTGCATGGTGATAATGCAGTTGCTAATCACTTATCACTAACCGTTAAAAACTTTATTTAGCTCTTCTTTATCATCGAAATGATGTTTCACTCCCTTAATCTCCTGATAGTTTTCATGGCCTTTTCCGGCAACGAGGATTACATCACCCGGCTGTGCCAGTAGGCAAGCGGTCTTGATGGCCTCGCGACGGTCGGCTATGCTGATGGTTTTCTGCATGTCCTCCTTGTCTAATCCGGCAAGCATATCGTTGATGATATCCTGGGGCTCTTCAAAACGCGGGTTGTCCGAGGTGATGATGACGCGATCGCTGGCTTTGGCTGCTTCCTTGGCCATGATGGGGCGTTTGCCTTTATCGCGGTTACCGCCTGCACCTACTACGGTGATCACCTTGCCTTTACCTTCAAGTACTCCGTGAATGGCGTTCAATACGTTGATGAGGGCATCCGGAGTGTGTGCATAATCTACAATGGCGGTGATGCCTTTGGGAGAACGTACTGCATCAAAGCGCCCGGCTACCGGCTGCAAAGTGCTGAGGGCAACCAATACATCTTCCTCTTTTTTGCCGAGCAGTACAGCTGCACCAAATACCGCCAACAGGTTTGAAGCATTAAAACGACCGATGAAATGCACGGCCAGTTCGTGGTTATTGAAGTCGAGTAACATACCTTCGAAATGAGACTCCAATATCTTGCCTTTGAAATCGCTGAGGCTGCGCAATGAGTAGGTATATACCTTTGAACGCGTGTTTTGCGTCATTACAAGCCCGTTCTTATCATCCAGGTTGGTCAGACTGAAGGCGTTCTTCGGCATGTCGTCGAAGAATTTCTTCTTAGCTTTGAGATAATTCTCCACTGTCTTGTGATAGTCCAGATGGTCGCGCGTCAGGTTGGTGAAAATACCACCTGCAAAACGGAGCCCGCTGATACGTTTCTGGTCGATAGAGTGCGAACTCACTTCCATGAAGACATACTTGCACCCGGAGTCTGCCATCTGTCCTAATAACTGGTTCAGAGTGATGGGGTCGGGGGTCGTATGCTCAGTGGGTATGGGTTGATCGTCTATGTAGTTGCAAACAGTAGAAATCAGTCCTACCTTATAACCGAAATAACGGAATGTATTATATAATAAGGTGGCGATGGTCGTTTTCCCATTCGTTCCGGTTACGCCTACTAGTTCCATCTTGGAAGTAGGATCGTCGTAGAATGTAGTGGCTACTTTGCCTACAGCGTCTTCGCTGTCTTTCACCTGAATGTAGGTGATGCCCTCCTGTTTAGCTTCGGGTACATCTTCGCAGAGCACGGCGACAGCACCTTTCTCTATGGCTGCGGGAATATAGACATGTCCGTCAGTTTGGGTACCGCGCATAGCCATAAACAGATGTCCGGCTTGTACCAAGCGGGAGTCGATGTTTACCCCCGTTATCTCCGTCTCCGTACTTCCGATAATCTGTATCGGTTGTATTGCTTTCAGTAATTCACTTAATACCATACCTTATATATAATATATATTCTAAATTAATAAATCTTTCGTCCACACCTCTAATGAAGTGCTAACGTCACCGTCTGTCCTTTTACCACACGGTTGCCTCCCGGTATCGATTGATTTCTCACTTTTCCAATACCGTTTAGTCTAACTTTCAAACCTTTACTCTCCAATAGGTACACAGCATCCTTCGCTCCCATTCCAATAACACTGGGGACGAGATCCGGGTTGGCCCCGTCTTTACCTTGCAGAACAACTGCATTGGGAGCAGCTTGTGTATGTCCCCAAACCTCTTGTCCTTTCTTGGACGTGAATTGTTTCTGTACCGGTACTTTCAAACTATTCAGTACCTGGAAGGCTTCATTCATTTCTCCGGCTTTTACTGGTGGAATGACATTGCTTGTACTATCTATTGCACTGCGGATATCAAACCTCAGATTCTTTGCATATACTCTTTCTGCAATTTTTCCGAATACACTACCTGCCATCAGACCGCCTGATGCCGGAAGTCCCGGTTTCTGTATGGAAACGATACAACTATACTTGGGAGCATCAGCCGGGAAATAGCCACAAAAGCTTACCAGATAATTTACTCGTCCGTTTTTATAGCCTGCTGTACCTTGTGATACCTGTGCTGTACCCGTCTTGCCGGCTACGGAAAATTGTTTGCTTCCGGCCGGTTTGGCTAATCCTTGTGATACCACTTTTTCTAGAATATCACGTATCTGAGTCAATGTCCGGTCAGAGCATATCTTCGGGTTAATCACTTCCGTAGGATATTCTTCTATAACTTCACCGTCTTTTACCGCAGCCTTTACGAATTTGGGTCGTATCATTACACCATTGTTGGCAATGGCATTATAGAAAGTCAGGATATTGAGTGGCGGAACCTGTGTTTCGTATCCGATACTCATCCAGGGCAGGGTGGTTTTTGCGAAGTATCTTTCCTTCGGCCCTTTGATGTTGGGCTTCCCTTCACCGGAAATTTGTAGATGTAGCGGTTGGTCGATGCTCATGCGCTTTAAACCATCCACATATTTCTGCGGATTATCTTTGTAATGTTTATCAATGAGATAGGAGACACCTACATTGGATGAGACTTCCAGAATGCGTGTTACATTGATTTTTCCATATCCTCCGCGATGCCAGTTATGATCTCTCATTTTGCTGCCATACATCATCATAATACCATTCCCGGTGTCTACTTCTGTTTCCGGTGTGATCTTTCCATCTTCAAGGGCCACCATGATGGAAGCTGTCTTGAAAGTAGAGCCCGGTTCCATCATGTCACTGATGGCATTGTTGCGCATTTCGTAATAGTTGCCATCGTTAGCTTTCATCATGTTGACGATGGCTTTCACTTCACCGGTCTGTACTTCCATGAGTACTGCAACACCTACAGTGGCATTAATTTCTTTCAACTTGTCTACCAATGCTTTCTCGCAGATATCCTGCATGCCTACATCGAGGGTTGAGATAATATCACAACCATCTATGGGGGCTATATCTACAATATTCAGGTACTTGTTCATCACCTTCTGGCGATGAGTGATGCCATCGCGACCTTTTAATAAGGTGTCGAATGACAACTCGATACCATTTTTTGCACCTTGTGCAGTATCGGCATAAAGATCGCCTAATGTGCGGGCTGCCAATGATCCGAATGGTTTCTTACGTTGATTATAAACCTGCTCGTGGAAACCGCCTTTGTACTTGTTCAGATTGAATACAGGCAGACGTTTAGCTTCTTTATACTGGATATACGAGATACGTTTCGGATAAATCAGATAATTACGGCTACCCTTCTTACGCCCTTTTTGCAAGTGTGACTTAAATTCGGCGGCACTTTTATCGGGGAATATCTTATGCAGTCCTTCGCAAATTTCGTTCATGTGGTTCACCAGCATGGTATCTTTGGTTACACCACCTGCTTTAAAGTCCATATAGATGCGATATTCCGGCAAGGAACTTGCCATCAGTTTGCCATCGGATGAAAGAATATTACCACGATTAGGCTTTACCGTCACGTTCTCTTTTATGAAACGGTCGGCTACATCCTGCCAGTATTGTCGCTCTGCAAACATGATAATTGCGGCTTTTACGACAATAGCTATTCCCAGCAGCCCCATTACGAGGACTACAAAGAAGTAGCGGGTCATGATATTTTTCTTATTTACTGCCAAGTCTGTTTTCTGTTTAACGATTCTACTGATTACTTAATCAAATACGGTGGATTGGTTGAGGTCTGTAAGTCACTCTCCTTGGTTGCAATGTATTCCTCAATGCGTGACTGGCGACTTTTTTCCATCAACTCCGAGCTACGGGTGAGGGCATCATATTTAATGTCAATCAGTTCTTTTTTCAGTTTATCAATCTCTATCATTTGTTGCTGACAAGCATAACGGTTGTGTATGTAAAACAGTATCAGTACCATTATCAGCACAAGCAATTTGGTCTGACGACGGAAGAAATCCGTTGCCAGAATATCACCACCAATGATGTTCTTCAGAGACGTGCGATTTTTAGCTTTTTTCGCTTTCTCTGTTTTCTCATTAATCTGTTTCTCTTCTACTTCACTCATTGCCTATCGCTAATTACTAATCACTTAACACTAACCACTATTCCTCCCCTTTTTTCTCCGCTATTCTCAGCTTTGCACTTCTCGATCTCGGGTTTCGTTCTATCTCCGCTTCGTCCGGTACAATCACCTTATTGTTTACCAGTCGGAAAGGCGTCTGTACATTTCCAAAGAAATCCTTTTCCATCTTGCCTTCCACGTTCCCGGTTTTCATCATATTCTTCACCATTCTGTCTTCCAACGAGTGATACGTGATTACTACTAGGCGTCCGCCCGGTTTCAGCGCTTCGGTTGCTGCATACAACATCTCTTTCAGCGCTTCCATTTCCTGATTTACTTCGATACGCAATGCCTGGAAAACTTTTGCCAACTCTTTTTTCTCGCGTTCCCGACCGAAAAGTGGCTTGATGACTTCCAGAAACTCACCGATAGTTGTAATCTTTTGTCCGGCGCGTGCCTTTACGAGTACGGATGCCAATTTGCGGCTGTTTTTCAGTTCTCCGTACAGATAAAAGATATCTGCCAGGCGCTCTTCATCATAAGTATTGATAATGTCCGCCGCAGTGTCTCCTGCACGTTTGTTCATACGCATATCCAGTGTACCATCAAAACGGAATGAGAATCCCCGCTCGCTATCATCGAAGTGATGTGAGGACACACCCAGATCGGCAAGTATCGCATCTACTTCTTCTATATCATGGTAGCGCAGGAAGTTATGCAGGTAGCGGAAATTGCTGCGTACAAAAATAAAATGCGGATTATCCACGATATTCTGTTCGGCATCTTCGTCTTGGTCAAATCCCAGTAACCGTCCGCCGTCTCTCAATCGTGACAGTATTTCGCGTGAATGTCCTCCTCCACCGAAAGTGACGTCTACATATGTCCCATCCGGGCGGATATTCATTCCGTCCACACTCGGCTTCAACAACACCGGTACATGATATGTCAATTCTTCATTCATCACTAATAACTAATCACTTGTTACTCATCTTCTTCTTCCTCCCAATCATCCTCATCTCCCAGAATGTCCTGCAAAGCTTCGCTGAACTCTTCCGGACTTACGAATGGCTGTTCGGTTTTCTCTTTTGCCCAGATCTCTATTGTATTATCTACACCAATAAAACGTACATCGCTCTGTATGCCGGCCATTTGCAGGTAACGTTTGGGCAGAAGGATGCGTCCGTTCCCATCGGGAATCATGATTTCCGCATCGCTCACAAATTGCCGGAAAATGTCTTGGTGTTTTGCGTTCCATTTGTTCAATCGCCTCCTTAATTGGTTTTGCGTCTTGAACCAAACGCTTTCTGGATAGAGTACCAGGCAATCTTGGAATACGTCTTTGCGCAGCACGAGCCTTTCTTCGGAAGCGGATTGCAGTTGCCTCCGAAAACCGACGGGGATAAATACACGTCCCTTAGCGTCGGTCTTCGCTTCTATATTGCCCAAAAAACGTATCATTGTTACCTTATTATAATAAGCGACGGTAAAAGTACACATTTCCCCACAATTCCCCACAAGATTTAACTAAAAACTTTCTGAGAAGTTTTCAACACCCTGTTCATTGTTTATTTCGTTGATAATGAACATAGTGGTGAAAGCCCTTTTGGGTGGGGAACTAACATGGTTTTATAGTCTCAGTTTTGTATCCGGACCATACTTGGTACGGAGCAAGTAGGGTGCAGATACGGTCCGGGTATGGAGTAGATGTAGCTTGTTTATTATCTATCAGCTTATTTATCAGTAACTTTCTGCTGGGAGGAAGTGTAATAGCCCGTTGGCTTGTTCCCGAAGTCTTTGGGAAGTACTCCGAATTGTTTTTGGAAGCATTTGGCAAAATAGGAAGAGGAGTTAAATCCGACGATATAACATACCTCATTGATTTTGTACTCTTGCGATTGGATGAGCTGGGCTGCCATTTTCAGACGTTCCAGTTGAATGAATTCGTTAGGGGTAATTTGGGCAATGCCTTTTATTTTACGGTGCAGACTGGACCGGCTCATATTCATTTTCTCGGCCAGTATATCTACGTTGAATTCGGGTTCGGAGATATTACTTTTAATGACCTCAGTCAATTTCTCCAAAAAGGCTTCATCTGCTTTGGTCAATGCGATGGTTTGGGCATTGACAAAGGGAGATGAAGTAAAGGCCTGGCGCAATTTCTCCTGGTTACTTAGGAGGTTGGCAATACGTGCTAACAGGTACTCCGTAGAAAACGGTTTTTCGATATAGTCATCGGCTCCCAGTTCAATGCCTTCTATCTTGGATTGAATGGTAGCTTTGGCTGTCAATAGGATGATAGGAATATGACTGTATTCGATATTCGTTTTTAATGTACGGCATAGTTCAAATCCATTCATTTCCGGCATCATAACATCACTCACCACCAGGCTAATTGTATTCTCTGACAATATTTTCAGTGCTTCCTTGCCATTTGAGGCATTCATCACAGAATAGGCATTTCCCAGTTGGGAGCTAATGAAACTTTGCATTTCAGGATCATCTTCAACTACCAGTATGCATATATCTGTTTGGTGCTGGCGGATGACGGTAGGGGTATTGACAGGTTTTTCTATTTCTGTTTTCTGCAATAGAATGGTTTTTTCCTGTTTGATGGGAAGTTCGATGCAGAAACAGATGTCATCACTATCTTTTAGATATAGTTTTCCTCTGTGCAGTTCCGTCAGTGAACGGGCTAATGGAAGTCCGATACCGGTTCCAGTTTTGGTTTGTCCGTTGGATACATTTTTGATCTGAACGAAAGGTTCGAATATTTTCTCTTTCATTTCCACAGGAATAGGTAATCCGTCGTTGCTGACTGTGATCGAGAAGAAATCATTTTGCTCATCTGTAGGTGCATGTAAGGATACATGAATGTATGATTTCGCATACTTCACGGCATTGTTGAATAAGTTGCTCAGTATTTTAGTCAGTGCTTCCTTATCAACGGCAGCATTGAAATTCTGTTCGGGCAGTCCAATCTTGAAAGTCAGATCATTTTGTTTTGCAGCAGGGTCGAAACGTATGTAGGTGTCTTTTATGAGTTGAGATATGTCGCAAATCATGAAATTGAGTTGGAATCCTTGCGCTTCTGTTTTGCGGAAGTCAAGAAGTTGATTTGTCAAATCAAGCAGGCGCATGGTATTTCTCTCCATGATGCTTAAATTATCTTTGAGTGAGTGTGTATTTATTTCTTCTTTTTTCAGGATGTTTTCCAACGGTCCTTTTATTAGAGTCAGAGGAGTTCGTATCTCATGGGCAATGTTGGTGAAGAAATCTATCTTGGCATGATAAATCTCTTTCTCCTTTTCCGATTCCAGTACTTCTAATTGCCTTTTATGTTTATCAGTTATTTGTTTCCGGAACCGGTAGAGAGTATAACTTGTAATGATGATGGCTAATATCACATAGATAATATAAGCCCAAACTGTTTTCCAGAAAGGAGGTGCAATATGTATTTGGATTTCTCTGTATTCGTCATTCCATTCCCCTTTGCCGTTTGCTGCTTTTACGCAGAATGTATATGTACCGGGCTTGAGATTGGTGTAAGTAGCTGTGGCGCTTTTTGATGTATAATACCATTCTTTATCGAATCCCTTCAATGTGTAACTTAGGCAGTTTTCTTCAGGAGATGCATATCCTAAGGCAGCAAAGCGGAATGAGAATGAATTTTGATTGTATTTCAACTCTATGTTTTGAGTATATGTCACACTCTGGGCTAAAGGAGAATCGGTGCTTCCAATGTCGGCACTTTTGTTGAAGAGCAGAAAGTCTGTGATTGCAACAGGCGGGAAGCCGGTATTCTCGGTGAATAGATCGGGTTTAAAAGCAATGAAGCCATTTATGCATCCGAAATAGATAGTTCCATCTTTACTTTTTATTCCGGAGCAATAGTTGAATTGATTGGTTAATAAACCGTTACTGTCAGTATAGATGGTTGATTTCTTCGTACTTAAGTCGAATCGTATCAGACCTTTGTTGGAAGTCAACCATAGAATATCATCCTTTTCCTCAATTATTTTGTAGATGACGTCATTGGCCAATCCTTGGGAAGAGTCATAAGAAATAAAGGTCTCCGTATCTTCGTTTAGTGAACAGAAGCCATGTCCCAATATGGAGAACCATAACCGTTGTTTGCTGTCTTCGTATATGCTTATCACTTTGTTATAGGGCAGGCCATGTGGATTGTCAGGGCTGGAGACATAGTTCTTCCAACTTTTATCTCTGGGGTTGTACTTGAATATTCCGGAATTATAAGTGGCGAACCAGATATTTCCTTTACTATCTTCCAATATACTGAAAATAAAAATGCCGTCCATCTTGTGAATGCGGGTAAAATTATCACTTTGGTAGTTGTATTGATTTAATCCGGTAGTTGTTCCTATATATAGTTCTCCTGATGAGGTGCGGCACATGGAATAGATATTATTATCATTCAATTCATTCTCTGCATCTCCCATAGTGTAATGTCTGGAGTGGTTAGTCCTTAAATCCAGTGCATATAGTCCTTTGGAATACGTTCCTATCCATAGAGTGTTATGGTCTAAACTTAAGGCATGTATATTATAGTGTAATCCGCTTAAATTGAGTGGAGTGAACTGTTTAGTCTTAGTATTGAATTTATTAAGTCCGCCATCTTCCGTACCAATCCATAAGTTACCTTCTTCATCCTCACAGAATTCGCGTACGACTTTGCCGCTAAGGCTGTTTTTACCTGTTATGGGGTAATACTTTTCGAATGTGGCGTATTGGTTCGGATAATAATCAATGCCACAAAAATAGTTTCCTATCCAGATGCCTCCTTCCTTATCTTTGCAGATGGAGTAAATGGCATTATCCGATAATGAATAGTCGTCACTGGGATCGTGAGTAAAATGCCTGCTTTCTTTCGTGTTTTTATCATAAGTATAGACCCCCCTTTCCGTTCCAATCCATAGTACATCCTTATTGATGGGATAGATGGTCCTGACAAAGATACTTTCAGTCTGAGGATCGGCTAACAGGTCTGTAACAGTCTGGTTGACGATATTTATACTCTTTAGTCCTCCTTTGGCGGAACCTGTATATAATGTGTTATGCTGCTCGGGAAGAATCTTGAAAATGTGATCAGTAGCAAAGAGGTTCTTTCCATCTTTAGTAGTGAATAATTGTAATGTTCTGAATGTATCATTTGTATAATAAAGACCTTTTCCTTTATAACCCAACCAAACCGTGTTCTGTTGATCGACACAAATGGAACTAAGAGCATGGGCATCGGGAACCGGGTAATGGAATAATGCTTGCTTATCATTGTCGAAGTAGAAGACGCCTTGTGATTCTACTATGAGCCATATGTTTTCGTGCGAGTCAGCAGTGATTTGTACAATGGGTTGGGTAATGCAAACACTGTCCTGGCTCTTCTTTTCGAGTTTGGAGAATGATTCCATGATGGGGTTATACAGATAAATGCCATTATCTGTCCCTATCCATAAGTTTCCATCTTTGTTCTCATGGAGGGAATTGATTGCATTATTGCCTAATGACTGGGGATTCTTATGGTCGTACTTGAATGTGCGGAAGTTAGAGCCGTCGTAACGGTTTAGTCCGTCCTTTGTGCCGAACCACATAAAACCACTCTTGTCTTGCTGTATACAAAGGACAGAGCTTTGAGACAATTTATTCTTTAGTCCTAAATGTTGGAAGTAGTATCTTTCAGCATTTACATGATTTGCAAACAAACTAACGAAAGTTAGCATCAGGAAAAAAAGCTTCTTATGCATAGTTTTATTGATAAGGTTGTTCACAAATGTAGATATTTAATTGTGAATGGCAAGAAGGGAATCAGGCATAAAAAGTATGGGATATTAACTTTGACCGGATAGTAATGTAAACTGGAAGAATATTTTTGTTTTTTTGTAGTCAATAGGCCTACATTTGCCCACAGAACCAACTTCTCATCGAAAATAACACCTATAAAATGATTCGTATTATGAAAAATGTTCTTGCTCTCTTTTATTGTTTTTTGGTCTTTTCCGGTGTTTGTGCACAGGAAAACAAAACGAAAGCATCTCCTGCAAATAGAGATAAAATATCCTTGTTTTCATTGCAAGATGTCCGTTTGTTAGATAGCGATTTTAAGCATATTATGGACTTAAACCATGAGTACTTACTCTCCTTGGAACCGGATAAGTTACTTTCGTGGTTCCGGCGTGAGGCGGGACTGACTCCTAAGGCCCAGCCTTATCCGTTTTGGGAATCGGAATGGATGGGTGGCCATGGACCTCTGCCGGGGCATATCATGGGCTTTTATCTGTCTGGAATTTCTATGATGTATGATTCTACGGGAGATGCTGCCATACTGGAAAGATTGAATTATATATTAAAGGAACTGGCTATTTGCCAACAGGCGGGAGGCGATGGATATCTCTTACCGACTATCAATGGTAGAGCTGTCTTTGAGAACGTTGTACATGGTAATTTCGAAACTTCAAATCCCTTTATAGATACACCTCATGATAAGACATGGGAGCCGGTATATGTGATGAATAAAATCATGCTTGGGCTTTATCAGGTCTATATGCGTTGTAATTTACCACAGGCTAAGGATATTTTGGTGAAGATGGCTGATTGGTTTGGTTATTCCATTCTGGATAAGTTGTCGCATGAAGATATTCAAAAACTGCTGGTTTGTGAGCATGGCTCTATCAATGAGTCTTTTGTGGATGTGTATGAGATAACAGGAGAAAAGAGATATCTGAAATGGGCGCAGATGCTGAATGATGAAGATATGTGGGTACCGATGTCTGAAGGAAGGGATATTTTGCAGGGTTGGCATGCAAATACTCAGATTCCTAAGTTTACTGGTTTTGAGTCGGTTTATCGTTATGATGGAAATGAGAAGTTTACCAAGGCGGCCCGCTTCTTTTGGAAAACCGTAGTAGATAAACACACTTGGGTAATGGGAGGAAATAGTACAGGTGAACATTTCTTTGCTCCCGAAGAATTTGAACGGAGAATTGAACATAACGGTGGACCGGAATCCTGTAATTCTGTGAATATGTTGCGTCTGACGGAACGGTTGTTCTGTGATTATGGTGAGGTTGAAAAAGTAGATTATTATGAGAATGTACTGTTTAATCATATTCTCGCCAACTATGATCCGGATCAGGGAATGTGCGTTTATTATACTTCTATGAAGCCGGGCCACTATAAGGTGTATGGCACTCCGTATGATTCTTTCTGGTGCTGCACAGGTACAGGGTTTGAACAGACATCCAAGTTTGGACAGATGATCTATGCACATACGGATGAGGCTCTTTATGTCAATATGTTTATTCCTTCAGTGGTTTCATGGAAAGAGAATATTCAGGTTCGGCAGGAGACTTCATTCCCGGATGAAAGTTCTACTCATCTGACTATTTCGGGAGACTCTGAATTTGATCTGAAGGTACGCTGTCCTTATTGGGTGGGAACATCCTCACTAACTGTAATGATTAATGGTAAGCGTCAGAAAGTGAAAGCAGGAGCCGATGGCTATATTTCTATCAATAGACATTGGAAGGATGGAGACCGGGTGGATATTGATTTACCGATGAAAGTGGAGGCGGTTCCACTGAATCAGGCTAGCCATTATATAGCTTTGAAATATGGTCCTATCGTATTGGGTGTCCGGATTCCTGACGCTCAGTTACAAAAAGCAGATTTCAGATCAGCACGGAGCACAATCGCATCGAAAAATTATCCTGTAGTCAAGGTACCGGCTTTCTTTGGTAATGTTCAGAAGATCGCATCTGCTATAACCCGTATGAAAGGGGATAAACTTGCATTTTTATGTACTGATAAAGTGGTTTCCCAACCCGTGGAACTGGTTCCGTTTAATACGATTCACTGGAGTCGGTATGCAGTTTATTTCCGTCATTATGATCGGAAAGACGATTATTTAAAGGCACATAAAGAAATGAATGAATTGGAGAACCAACAAAAGCAAGAAGAGGCTGAACTGCAGGCCAAGACTGTCGACCGGGTGATCGTGGCTAATCAAGAGTCGGAAAAGGCACACAAAATGGAGGCGGTATTTTCTTCTAACGGATACGACTGGAGAGATGCAAATAAGGGAGGCTATTTTATGTATGAATTGAAAGCCCTGCCCGGTGTGAAACAGTCTTTATGTTTACAGCTTTTTGGGAGTGATGGAGGAAACCGGGTATTTGATGTACTGATTGATGGGAAACCGATACAGACTCTTGATCTTTCTACTCCTAATCCAGACTGTTCTGGACTGTATAGACGCTATATCGAGATACCCGATAGTTGTATTGCTTCCAAAAATGCTGTGACGGTTAAATTCCAGGCTAAGAATGGAAGTACGGCAGGTGGTATTTTTGATGTACGGATTATAAAAAGAGATAATAACTAATAGTACTTTATTAAAACACAGTATGATGAATAGATTGATTTCTTCTTTCCTATTGATATTTGGACTCATTTTCTCCGTATGTTCTCAGGAGTGGAAACCTGCTAAAGTTGCAGTCATGACTACCTGGGGAGAAAAGATAGATCCTGCACATGTTTTGGAAGAATACCCTCGTCCGCAGATGCAGCGGAACGATTGGATTAATCTGAATGGAATATGGGAGTTTACCCGTGGTACATATGGGGATACGTATAATGAGAAACGGGTTTTTGATAAAAGTATTCTGGTTCCTTTTCCTGTAGAGTCTGCTCTTTCGGGAGTAATGGAAGTTGATGCGAAGAATGATGATAAGAATTACTGGTACAGAAGAACGTTTACTGTACCAAAGAATTATAAGGGAAAAGAATTACTGCTGCATTTGGGTGCTGTGGATTGGTTGTGCGAAGTTTATGTCAATGGGAAGAGTGTAGGTACACACGAAGGCGGATACGATGCCTTTTCCTTTAATATCACCCCTTACCTGCAAAAGACTGCCCAACAAGAGCTGGTGATAAAGGTCTTTGATTCCCAGTGGGCTGGTGGCCAGCCTCATGGTAAGCAGTCGTTAAATCCGAATGGAATTTGGTATACTCCCGTAACAGGTATTTGGCAGACTGTGTGGTTGGAGCCTGTAGCAAAGACCCATTTGTCCGACTTCCTGATCGTACCTGATATTGACAATGAACAGATGAAAATCACGCTCATGCCTAATGCGTTATCGGATGACATGAGTGCTGTGATTCGTGTATTGGCTGATAAGAAGGAAGTTACTAAGATGAAAGTTTCCTCCTTTGGCGAAGAATTGCAAATACCGGTGAAGAATCCTCGCCTGTGGAGTCCTGAGTCCCCATTCTTATATGATGTTGAGATTGAATTGCAGAAGGACGGTAAAACTGTAGATATCGTGAAAAGTTATGCAGGTATGCGTAAAATCGCATTGGAGAGAAAAGACGGCAAACCATGTATTTATCTAAATAATAAACCATTGTTCCAGTACGGTGTATTGGATCAGGGCTGGTGGCCTGATGGATTGTATACCGCTCCTTCGGATGAGGCATTGGAATATGATGTAAAGATGGTGAAAGAAATGGGATTCAACATGATACGTAAACATGTGAAAGTAGAGCCTGCACGCTGGTACTATCATTGTGATAAACTGGGAATGCTGGTTTGGCAGGATATTCCGAATGCGACCACTAATACACAAAGAAACGACTGGGTGGAAACCAACTTTGTACGTGAAGCCCATAATATCATGAACTGTTTGAAGAATACTCCTTCTATTATCACTTGGGTGGCATTTAATGAAGGCTGGGGGCAATATGACCGGAAAGATATTGAAGATAAGCGTGAGGCTTATACACGTATGGCTGTCAAAAAAGTACAGGAAAAGAGTAACGGTCGCCTGGTAAATGCTGCCAGCGGTTGGTTTGATTATGAAATCGGGGATATGATTGATAAACATCACTATCCGCTACCGGCTGTCTATGATAATCCGGTGAATCAGCGGGCTGTGGTTTGTGGAGAATATGGTGGTATTAATTTGAAAATAGATAATCATATCTGGGCAGGCAGTGAAGTGAATTATACAACGGTGAATAGTGCGGAAGATCTTAAAAGACTGTTCATTGAGTATGCCGGCAAAGTAGAAGAACTAAAAAAACAGGAAGGATTGTGTGCTGCTGTTTATACCCAGATCACGGATGTGGAAAGTGAAATCAACGGATTAATCACATATGATAGAAAGGTGGTAAAATGGAGTCCGGATCAATTAATGGAGGTAAGAAAAGTTTTGGAGGCTATTAAGAATATAAAATAAGGTCGAATAACAGAATCGTTGCATTTTCAGGTTGGATTTTATCCTGTAAAGTTTCTGTATTGCTGTATTTTTGCTGTCACAGAAATAATTTAAAAGATAACGATATGCTTAATAGAAAAAGAAAAATGAAGAACTTATTGCTTGGCTCTTTTTTAGCTACGGCTGTGCTTATGTCCTGTACGGAAAAGAATGCCTCGACAGAAGTGAATATTTTATCCCGTCCGTATACGGCCTCTGCTAATGTGAGCTATACGGGAAACAGATTACCACTGAAGCCTCTGCACTTTATTAAGCTGCCGGTAGGAAATATTAAACCGGAAGGCTGGTTGAAAAAGTACTTATTATTGCAGAAGGAAGGCCTGACAGGTAAACTGGGCGAGATCAGTGCATGGTTGGATAAGGAAGACAATGCATGGTTACTCTCCGGTGGCGATCATGGTTGGGAGGAAGTTCCTTACTGGTTGAAGGGATATGGCAATATGGCATATATTCTGAATGATTCTACAATGATAGCTGAAACTCAAACTTGGATTGAAGCGGCTATCCGAAGTCAGCAACCGGATGGATATTTTGGTCCGGTCAATGAACGAAGGGGGAACCGGGAACTTTGGGCAAATATGATCATGCTCTGGTGTCTGCAATCCTATTATGAATATTCCGGTGATGAGAGGGTTATCAGTCTTATGACTAACTATTTCAAATGGCAAATGACGGTACCTGATGAGAATTTCCTGAAGGATTATTGGGAAAACAGTCGTGGAGGAGATAATCTGTACAGTGTTTATTGGCTTTACAACCGGACGGGTGATAAATTCCTGCTGGAGCTTGCAGAGAAGATACACCGTAATACTGCCGACTGGACTAATGATTCGGCATTGCCTAACTGGCATAATGTAAATATCGCTCAATCTTTCCGTGAGCCGGCTACTTATTATATGCTTAGTGGTGATTCGGCAGATTTGAAAGCTTCTTATAGAGTACACCATCTGGTGCGCCGCATATTTGGGCAAGTACCGGGAGGTATGTTTGGAGCTGACGAGAATGCCCGTCTGGCTTATATAGATCCGCGACAGGGAACAGAAACCTGTGGCTTTGTAGAGCAGATGGCTTCGGATGAAATCATGCTTTGTATGACTGGTGATCCTTTCTGGGCAGAACATTGCGAGGATGTGGCATTTAATTCTTATCCGGCAGCAGTGATGCCTGATTTTAAGGCATTGAGATACATTACCTGTCCCAATCAGGTAGTGAGTGATTCTCAGAATCATAGGCCCGGTATCGATAATGGAGGCCCTTTCCTGGCAATGAATCCTTTCAGTAGTCGTTGCTGCCAGCATAATCATGCGCAGGGATGGCCTTATTATATTGAGAACCTGATGTATGCAACTCCCGATAATGGTTTGGCTGCCGTTATCTACGGTCCTTGTACCACGCAGGCCAAGGTGGGTGAAAACGGTACAGTCGTTACCCTGAAAGAAGAGACGAACTATCCTTTCGAGGAGTCTATACGTTTTGTCTTGCAAGCTTCTGAGAGTGTGGATTTCCCTTTGTATCTACGTATTCCTTCCTGGTGTAAGAGTGCCAAAGTACTTGTCAATGGGAATGTGGTGAATGCTGATATGGAGTCGGGTAAATACATCCGTTTGTGCAGAACATGGAGCGAAGGTGATGTGGTTACTTTACAATTGCCGATGGTATTATCCGTCAAGCGTTGGGAAACAAACCAGAATAGTGCGAGTGTGAATTATGGTCCGTTGACTTTCTCTCTGTTGATAGAAGAAGAATATAGGAAAGTGAACAGTGCGGAAACAGCCATCTGGGATTCCAAATGGCAGAAGGATGCGGACGTGAACGCATGGCCTACTTACGAGATTTATCCGCAGAGTGCATGGAATTATGCTTTGAAGCTGGACGATAAAACTTTGACACAGTGCCTGAAAGTAGAAAGAAAAGAATGGCCTTCTGATGATTATCCTTTTACCACTCAGAGTGTGCCCCTTATGATAAAGGCAAAAGGGCGGAAAGTACCTTCCTGGGGAATTGACAAGTATGGACTGTGCGGAGTATTGCCGGAAGAAGATGCTCCCAAAAGTGAAGTACTGGAAGAGATTACGCTTATACCGATGGGAGCCGCCCGTTTGCGTATTTCGGCTTTCCCCGTAACCCAATAAAATAAATGAGATAACATCGGGATACTATGAAGAACTGTAGATTGATATTGATTATAGGTATACTGGTTTTAGGGATAACAAAGTTGCCGGCATCGGAATATGAGAAGGTGCGTAAAGCGCCTCGCGTGCATGTTCCGGTGTGGCAAGCCTTTGCCCTGTCGGATGTGGAGTTGACTGACAGCTATTTCAAGAAAGCAATGGAGCTGAATAAAGAATACTTGCTTTCGCTGGAAGTAGACAGGCTGATTCCGCATGTACGCCGTGGTGTGGGGCTACAAGGAAAAGGCTCTAATTATGGAGGTTGGGAAACACATGGAGGATGTAGCTACGGACATTATATGTCGGCTTGTGCCATGATGTATGCTTCTACAGGCGAGAAAGCGTTCCTGGATAAACTCAATTATATGCTGAGCGAATTGCAGGAATGCCAGAATCAGACAAAAGACGGATGGTTCATTTCCGGTGCGGGAGCGAAGGAAGGATATCGGCAATTACTGCAAGGTAACGTTATCCTGAACCGGCCCGATGAGACCAGACAACCCTGGAATTATAACCAGAATGGCAATTCCTGGTATTGCATTCATAAGATTCTGGCAGGTTTGAAGGATGCCTATGTCTATGCAGGCTGCAAGCAGGCGAAAGATATCCTGCTTCCTTTGGCCGATTTCATTGCTAATATCGCTTTGAATAGTAATAGCGATTTATTTCAGAGTACACTGAGTGTGGAGCAAGGCGGAATGAATGAAGTGTTTACCGATATCTACAGCATAACCGGAGATGATAAGTATTTGCAGATAGCCAAGAGATTTAATCACATTAATGTAATATATCCGGTAGCCAATGGAGAAGATGTACTATTTGGACGCCATGCCAATGATCAGATACCTAAATTTATGGGAGTAGCCCGGGAATATGAATTTTCCTCTAATGAAGTTTATCATAAAGCTGCCCGTAACTTCTGGGATATGATTATAAATAATCACACGTTGGCTATCGGAGGAAATAGTTGCTATGAACGTTTCGGCATACCGGGTGAGGAGAGTAAGCGTCTGGATTATACTTCGGCTGAGACTTGTAATACCTATAATATGCTGAAATTGTCCAGACAAATGTTTATGCTGGATGGAGATTTTAAATATCTGAATTACTATGAGCATGCTTTATATAATCATATATTAGCTTCTCAGGACCCGGATATGCCCGGATGTGTAACCTATTATACGTCTCTGTTGCCCGGTTCCTTCAAACAATACAGTACTCCGTTCGATTCTTTCTGGTGCTGTGTCGATACAGGTATGGAAAATCATTCCAAGTATGCTGAGTCCATCTATTTTAAATCAGAACAGGATTTACTGGTCAATCTGTATATTCCCTCACGCCTAAATTGGAGAGAAAAGGGGATGGCGTTGACAATGAATACCCGTTTCCCGGAATCGGATACGATTTCTGTCAGTATAGATAAAAAAGGGGATTATACCGGTTCATTCCTGTTTCGTTATCCTGCCTGGGTAGATGGCGAAGCGGTGGTTCTGATCAATGGAAAAGAAGCGAAGACGGAAGCCCATAAAGGAAACTATATACGTCTGTTGTCTCCGGTGCAGACAGGAGACGTCATCACTTTGGTATTCGCCCGGAAGTTATATATCGACTATGCAAAGGATGAACCTCACTTTGGTTCTGTCATGTATGGCCCGTTGTTGCTGGCCGGTGGATTGGGTAAGGAGAATATGCCGGCAGACCGTGTTTCCGATAATCGGGCATGCCGTGAATCGGTACCTGCCGGAAATATCCCGATGCTGGTTGGCTCATTGGCTGACCTGGAGAGTTGGATTGTATGTTCTTCACAAAGTCCGCTGCACTTTACAGTTAAGAATGGGGGTAAGCAACAGGATGTGGAACTGATTCCTTATTTCCGGATGCATCATCAACGGCATACGGTCTACTGGAAAATATACAGTCCCGATGAATTTACCTATCGCACTCGTTCTCTGACGGATGAAGTGAAGATAGGAGACGAAAAAAATGAAAAGAAACATCTGCTCTGGGGAGAGAATGACTCCATCTACTGGCACGATTTCTTCTGGGCAAAGAACAGACAATATCGTATGGCAGACGGCGGCTGGTTTTCTTACGTTCTGCATATAGATAAAAAAGAAACGAAGCCCTATAACCTGATTTGCCGTTTCTGGGGGGATGAATCGGAAGCCGGTCAATTTGATATCCTAGTAGATGATAACCTGCTATGTACGGTCCGTTTGGACAGAAGACTTTATTTGACTTATGTGGACGATGTATTCCCTATTCCGGTGGAATGGACACAAGGCAAAGATAAAGTGAAAGTGACATTCCGGGCCGGTAAGGATAAGCGGGCGGGCGGATTGTATGAATTGAAAATAACTTCTGATACGAATTATAGATAAATCATAAAATATAGAATAACCATGAAGAAAACACTGATCGTCCTTTTGGCTTCCTGTACTCTCCTTTCCTGTGAGTCTATGCAGGAAAAGTCTGATTACTTTTATAAGGATGTGCCTTTTACCAATGTGCATTTCAATGATAACTTTTGGGCGCCACGTATCGAAACCATTCGTAGTGTAACCGTTCCTTTTGCTTTCCAGAAATGTGAAGATACGCATCGCATCGATAATTTTGCCGTAGCAGGCAAATTGATGGAGGGTGAGTTCAATTCACCTTATCCGTTTGATGATTCGGATGTCTATAAAATTATGGAAGGAGCTTCTTATCTGATGGCGGTCAAGCAGGATAAGGCGTTGGACGCTTATGTGGATAGTCTTATCACCCTGATTGCTGCCGCGCAGGAACCGGACGGATACTTGTATACAGTCCGTACAAGTGGCGGAAACCATCCGTGGATCGGTAAGGAAAGATGGGAGAATGAACGGGATAATAGTCATGAGCTCTATAATGTAGGACATATGTACGAAGCCGCGGTGGCTCATTATCTGGCAACAGGGAAACGTTCGTTCCTGGATATAGCGATAAAGAGTGCGAATCTGCTATGCGAGACTTTTGGACCGGAAGAAGGGAAAATCACGGTAGCACCCGGACATCAGGAAGTTGAAATCGGTTTGGTTAAACTCTACCGGGTAACGGGAGATAAACGTTATCTCGATCTGTCCCAGTTCTTCTTGGATGCACGTGGAAAGTATGATAAGTACGACCGTAGTAGTGAAGACCAGTTCCGCAACGGCGCTTACTGGCAGGATCATAAACCGGTGCTGGAACAGGATGAGGCGGTAGGCCATGCCGTGAGAGCTACTTACATGTACTCTGCAATGACAGATGTTGCCGCACTTAAGAACGAAGAACCTTATAAGAATGCTATAGATAAGCTTTGGGAAAATGTAGTTGGAAAGAAAATGTATATCACCGGTGGTATCGGTTCCACCCGTCACGGCGAAGCTTTCGGCAAGAACTATGAATTACCCAATAGTACCGCCTACTGTGAGACTTGCGCCGCTATAGCCAACTGTATGTGGAATCTGCGCATGTTTATGTTGCATGGAGATTCCAAATATATTGATGTTCTGGAGCGTTCCTTGTATAATGGTGTGCTGAGTGGCATCAGTCTGGATGGCAAGAAATTCTTTTATCCGAATGTGTTGACTTGTGATGAGAATGGTGCCGAACGTAGCGAATGGTTTGATTGCTCTTGCTGTCCTTCCAATTTATCTCGTTTCATTCCTTCAGTTCCCGGATATGTGTATGCGGTTTCTGCCAAAGGAATGTATGTCAACTTATACGGAGCCAATGAGGCCGAAGTTGTTTTAAACAGTGGAGAGCATATTAAGCTGACACAACAAACTGATTACCCTTGGGATGGTAAAGTCATACTGACATTGACACCCGAAAGCAAGAAGCACTTCGACGTAATGCTGCGTATTCCCGGATGGGTGAATGATCAGCCGGTTCCTTCTGATTTGTATAACTATACGGCAACCCATAAACTAGCGGTGGAGATAACCGTAAATGGACGCGCCAAAGAGTACAGAATGGAAAAAGGCTATGCTGTTCTGTCGGAAGATTGGAAACCGGGTGATGTCATTGAAATGAATTTACCCATGGAGGTACATACATGTAAGGCAAATGATCTGGTGGAAGCTGATGTCAATCATATAGCTGTGGAACGCGGCCCGATTGTTTATTGCGCTGAATTTGCCGATAATAAGAATGTAGTTCTTAACTATGTACTGAAACCGGAAACAGCTTTTGCGCCCGTTTTTGAAAATGCCATGTTCGGTGGAGTAAATGTATTGAAGGGCAAGGCTGAACGGATTGTTGCTGAGGATAACTTTAAAGTCATCAAGTCTGTAATTGATTCCCTTACTTTGATTCCTTATTATGCACGTTCCCATAGGGGAAATGGTGAGATGACCGTATGGTTTCCTTCGGATGAAACAATTCTGAAGAATCAACTGATAGAGCGTGGGCGTATGACGGATAAAGTTATTATCGGGCATACTGACTCGGAGGTAGCCCATAACCTGAAAGGTAAGAATACGCATACCGGAGGACCCAATACTTGGCGGGATGCATCGGATGGCGGTTGGTTCTCCTATACAATGAAGGTGGATGCGGAACGACCGATGGAATTGGTGTTGACTTATCTCAGTACGGATGGTGGTAACCGGGAGTTTGAGATTCTGGTAAATGACCGGAAGATTGGTGAGCAAAAACTGCGGGCGGAAACTTATAGTGCCTGGATTGACAGGGCTTATCCCATACCTGCTAATTTGACGAAAGGCAGAAAAAGTGTGACGGTGAAGATTCAGGCTTTGCCCGGAATGATTGCCGGAGGAGTATTCGGTTGCCGGACACAAAAACAAAAGGAATAGGAGAGTGTAGGAATGAAGTAGCAAAATGGCAAAATGATAATTTGGCTCTTTCAGAATCCTTTCGTCCGTCCCATTTATAAAGAAGTGAAAAGAAACGCAAGGATTTTGCGTTTCAAAGATTTGAAGAGATACTAAGACTGGGAATAATGTGATAAAATGCTATATAATTTCTAATATCTTGCACGTTTGGATTTGAATCTGTCTGAACTGTATTGAAAAGGAAAGTTTTCTTTGCTTCAAGTGCTTCCGCCAACCAGAACAAATAAGTTCTGGTTGGCGGAATGGTTATACCCTTTATGATACATGGCTACACCTAATGGGGTAAAAGGTTACACCTTTTGAGCAAAATGGTGTAGCCTTGGAAAAAGGATTATCTGTTTTATAGAAACAGATTGTGTGTTTTGACTGATTAGATTGTATGTTTGGGGTAAATAGACCGTTTGTTTTGGAGTAAATAGGCAGGTTCTTTCCCGCAAAATATGATTTCTTTTTTCCAGATAGCTCGTTTTATTCAAACCTTGAGTTCGTAGAATTTCAAGAAGCTGATAGTATAGAAAGGAAAATGCTTGTTTCTATTTCTATTTGATAGTTAGTATAGTGCCTCTTAAAACTGATATGATTGCATTTTCTGCCATATACAAATATGGCAATTACAATTCATAAGACAGCCTGCCCCCTTTGACAGTTCTGTGTTGAAAGAATCTTTGCAAAGCTTGCCAAGAACCTTTTGTACCCCCTATTAATGACAGGATTTTATTGTCTTTTGCCAAAATTATGATGTAAATCTTCTCTTCTAATCCCTACATTTGTGTTAATCAAACTGCGGATTTCTGGAAAATGAGACAGATTTGATACTATGAGTTCTTATAATACACTATTGTTATACTTATTAATTGATCTAATTTATGGAAAAGAAAAGAGTATTTGATGTTGGAATGCTCCCTGACAAATGGCATTCCTGCTGGGGGATTTGTTTGATTATGACATTGTTGTTTGTCAATTCACCCCTTGCTTTGTTTGCCGATGTTGCTGCTGTAGCTTCTACGACACAAGCTACAAAAATAATAAAGGGAACAGTGACAGGCGTCGACAAAGAACCCTTAATAGGGGTACTTATCACAGTGAAAGGAACTGCCCAGGGAGTGATTACCGGTGCTGACGGGCAGTACGAGATTACAAATGTTTCGAATAATGCTATATTGGTATTTTCTTATATAGGATATCAGAAACAGGAAATCCAGTTGAAAAATCAGTCTGTATTGAATGTTGTGATGCAGGAATCCAATGAAATGCTGGATGAAGTTGTAGTAGTTGGTTATGGTACTCAGAAAAAAGTGACGGTAACGGGTGCTGTATCTGCTGTCAGTACCAAAGAACTAACTCAATCTCCTGTTGCCAATATATCTAATTCATTGGCAGGTAAGTTGACCGGTGTTACTGCTATTCAGTACTCGGGAGAACCGGGTTATGACGGTGCTACCATCTGGGTACGTGGTCAAGGAACCTATCAGACTGCTTCCAATCCGTTAGTTATTGTAGATGGCATTGAACGCGCTTTTGGTGATATCGACCCGAATGAAATAGAAAGTATTTCTATCCTGAAAGATGCTTCTTCCACAGCCGTATATGGAGTGCGTGGTGCGAATGGAGTTGTGATTGTTACTACGAAAAGAGGATCTGAGGGTAAGCCTCGCATTAATGTTAATGTGCAGCAAGCAGTGCTGAATCCTACCCGATTGCCGGAATATCTGGAATCATATGATGCTTTGCAACTTTACAGAGAAGGTCTGAAGAATGATGGTCTTAATTATGCAACATATACGGATGAGTATATTGAGAAGTTCCGTGATCGCAGTAACCCTACTTACCAGTATTTGTATCCTAATGTAAACTGGCAAGAAGAGTTGTTGCGGAAAGCCTCATTCAAAACTCAGGCCAATGTCAATGTATCGGGTGGTAGCGGTGCCGTTCGTTACTATATATCCGTATCCTTTCTGAATCAAAGTGGAATGTACAAGCATACGGACTTGAATGATTACGATACTCAGGTACGTTCCGAACGCTATAATTTCCGTTCCAATCTGGATGTGGATTTCTCTAAGAGACTGAAGATGGAACTGAATCTTGGAGGAATTATCCAAGATAACAACTTCCCCGGTCAGGCGGCAGGAACTATCTTCAAAGCTATACAACAAACTCCTTCCTGGTGGTATCCTATGCTTAATCCGGATGGATCCATCGGTGAAATTGCAGGTAAAAATGCTAATCCGTATGCTCTTCTTACGCAGACCGGTTATGGGGCACACCATACCACAACGTTGAATGCTACGGTGGGATTATCTTGGGATATGTCGGGACTGGTGAAAGGTTTGACTGCCAAAGGACGTATAAGTTTTGATAATAGTAATTGGCGAAATGTGAACAGACATCGTTCTTATAAGTCTTATACATTCTCAATTGATGAAAATGAAACGGATCTATCCAAAGGAACTTATTCTTCCGTAGGAGATGGTAATACGACATTAGGTTATGATGTGATTGCCAATGGTTGGAGAACAGCCGTAGTAGAAGCCTCTTTGAATTATGACAGACAATTTGGACGGCATCAGGTAGGTTTACTGGCATTGTATAACCAACAACAAAATACACCGAGTGTGGGTGGAGGTACTCAGAATGCGGTGGCTGGTTTGCCTTATCGCCGACAAGGTCTGGTGGGGCGTGTTACATATAATTTGGACAAGAAGTATTATTTTGAATTTAATGCGGGATATAACGGTTCCGAGAACTTCCCGAAAGGTAAGCGTTTTGGTTTCTTCCCTGCCGTGTCCGGTAGCTGGTTAATTTCAGAAGAGAACTTTATAAAGAATAATGTATCTTGGCTCGATATGTTAAAGTTAAGGGCTTCTTTCGGTGAAGTGGGAAATGACCAGATTGGTGGTAGCCGCTTTATGTATATGACGACTTGGAACCCGAATATGTATGGTTATAACTTTGGTTATGTGCGCGATGGTTGGTATCTGGGAGGTGCCCAGGAAGCCACTACCGGAAATCCGAATGTAACGTGGGAACGTGCCCGGAAGATAGATGTCGGTTTGGATATAGCTTTGTTCAATAATCAGTTGCGTTTCACCGGTGACATCTTCTTCGAACACCGTACGAATATTCTCACTACTCCTTTGACTATTCCCGACCTCTCGGGTGTGGAGTCCCTTCCGCTTATCAATGCAGGTATTGTAGATAATAAAGGTTTTGAATTAGAATTGGAATATCGTAAGGCTTTCCGTAATGCCAGCATCTTTGCTGTAGCCAATTTCTCTTATGCACGCAATAAGATCATTGATATGACCGAACCTGACTATGTGGGCCGTGAGTGGCGTGAAAACGAAGGACGTCGGATTGGTGAGATGTGGGGACTGACAGCTATCGGTTTGTTTGAATCGGAAGAAGATATTGCTAACAGTCCGAAACAAATGTATGGTGATGTGCAGCCCGGTGATATCAAATATAAGGACTTGAATAATGACAATGTGATTGATGCGGAAGATGAGGGCTTTTTGGGACGTATCGATAAACCTGATAAGATATTCGGTCTTTCATTGGGCGGTAGTTATAAAGGCTTTGACCTGAGTGTACTGTTCCAGGGAGCTGCCGGAGCATATATCTGGTATTCCGGTGATCTGGTTTGGCCCTTTGCTCGCTTCTCCAATGTCCTTGCCGATGTGAAAGGTAATTACTGGTCGAAGGACAATACTCCGGCGCAGAATGCAAAGGTAGACTATCCTCGTATGACATCTGACTCTAATCCAAACAATTATCAGGCAAGTTCCTACTGGACGCGTTCCTCCGACTACCTCCGTCTGAAGAATCTTGAGATCGGTTATTCGTTGCCAGAAGCTGTTTGCAAACGGATGGGAATGGCAGGCTGCCGCTTCTATCTGACAGGAGAAAATCTGATCACTTGGGATAAGATTAAAGTCTTCGATCCGGAAATGCCTCATAACTCGGGTAACTACCCTCAACAGAAAATATATAATATCGGAGTAAACTTGACCTTTTAAAGAAATACAGATATGAAAAAGATAAAATTTATACTATTATTTATATGTTCTGTCATGCTGACAACGTCTTGTGACTATCTGGATATTGCACCGACAGAAGTTTCCTCTGAAGAAGAAATCTTCAGTGATATCAAAACTGCGGAACTGGCCTTGGGACGTATTTACTGGAGCTTATATTGGGACCATGGGAGCTTGAGGCGTGACGGATTCAAGAGTGAGCTAGGTGCTTGTACCGATGAGATGTATGATCATTGGGAAACTCCGGCTTCCAGACTGTTGTATAACAGCGGGGCATGGGGCGCTTCGAATAACCCGCTGGGTGAATGGAAGTTTATGTACAATTTCGTTCGTCGTGCCACTGTTTTCATTGACAATATAGATAAAGTAGAATTGAAAGCTACACAAATAGCATATTATTCGGATCGTGTGAAGCAGTATAAGGAGGAAGCCCGTTTCTTCAGAGCCTATTTCTTTTTCGATCTTTTCCGTCAGTACGGTGCTATTCCTTTGCCAAAGGAGTTGGTGGACATTTCTAATGTGGAGAATACGATGTTGCCGAGAGCTTCTGTGACTGAAGTAGTCGATTATATCTGTTCTGAATTGGATATTGCTGCAGCCGGATTGCCTGATTCCTATTCTACCCAAGAATTGGGACGAATTACTAAGGGGGCCTGTCTGGCACTGAAAGCCCGTACCTTGCTGTATATGGCAAGTCCTTTGTACAATGGTAACAAGATGTATGCTGACCAGATAAATCCTGATGGTACGCAGTTATTCCCTCAGGGATACGATAAAGAGTTATGGAAAAGAGCGGCGGAAGCAGCACAAGCTGTAATAGATTGGAGTGCTCGTGCAGGTATCATTCTTGAACAGCCCAATCCTTCCAATCCGGTGGATAATTATGCGAAACTCTTCTATGATAACACACATTCCAAGGAAATCATTCTTCCGGGATTGCTGGGTACGGATATGACGATTGATCAGGAATGTACCTCCAATGCCGGTGATTACGGTGGTTATGGTAAGTTCTCTGTTTTGCAGGAGATGGTGGATGCATATGAAACCAAAGACGGTTATTTCCCTTTCAAGATGGATGACGATGGTTGTGTGATTTATGATGCAAATGGTAATCCTCAGATAAATCCGGAGTCCGGATATACGGAAACAGGTTTCTGGTCAGGTGAATTGCATGACGGAAAAACGATGAAACATGTTGAGAATATATCTAATATGTATAAGGATCGTGATCCGCGTTTTTATGCCTCCATATTATTCCAGGGAACTTATTGGAAGTCGGAATTTGTCAATCGTCCGCTATACTATGCTTATTGGCTGAATAATAGTGATGACTTCTTTGAGGGGAATAAGAAGCTGGTAGGAAAGAGTTGTGAAACAGGATATGGTATTCGTAAATGGATGGATCCTAATATTAATTTGAAAATGTCATGGCGTACAAGCCATCATTATCCATTGTTCCGTTTGGCTGAACAATATTTGAATTGTGCCGAAGCTTGGAATGAATACTTGGATAGACCGGATGACAAAGTATATAGTGCTATCAATGCAGTGAGAAACAGGGTAGGTATACCTTCACTTCCCATCACTGAAGAGGATAAAACCCAGGTGGGAATGCGTAAGAGAATCAGAAACGAACGTCGGGTAGAGTTATTCTATGAGAACCATCGTTTCTATGATGTACGTCGCTGGATGATAGCTAAAAAGGTGGATGGTGCGAATGTTACGGGCATGAATTCACTTCCTGTTATACAAGAATTGGAAAAGGCTGCACAGCAATCAGGATTGAATCTGAATGTTCCTTCCGAGTCGAAGCAAGTGGGTTTATCCGTATTTTACAAACGCTCGAAACTGATGAAACGTGTATTTGAGGATAAGCATTACCTGTTCCCGATTCCACAGACTGAGATCGATAAGAATAAGAACCTGATTCAGAATCATGGTTGGTAAATTTTATACATAAAACAGAACGGATGAAATATATAACTTGTTTGCTGGTAGGTACTTTGCTAAGTGCCTACACAACTGCCGAAGCTGCAGATACTAAAATAGTGGTGAACCCTGTGCAACCCACACAACGGACTTTGTTTCCGCTTACGGACGTGAGACTTGGCGATAGTCAGTTTAAAGATATTCAGGAACTGGATCATGCTTATCTACTATCATTGGAGCCGGAACGTCTGTTATCCTGGTTCCGGCGGGAGGCAGGTCTTGCTCCTGATGCACCTGCTTATCCTTTCTGGGAGTCCGAAGATGTCTGGGGTGGTGGCCCTCTGGCCGGGCATATTATGGGCTTCTCGTTGTCTTCCATGTCAATGATGTATGAAGCTACGGGAGATGAGGCACTGAAGAGAAAGATTGAAAAGATGGTTCGCGGACTGAAAGAGTGTCAGGATGCCCAGGGAGATGGCTATCTGTTGGCAACTATCAACGGGCGACGCATCTTTGAAGAAGTAGTGAGTGGAAAGTTCACTACCAACAATCCGACAATCAACGGGGTATGGGAACCTGTATACATCATGAATAAAATCATGTTAGGGTTGTATAATGCCTATCTGAGTTGTGATCTCCCTCAAGCAAAAGATGTACTGGTGAAGATGGCTGACTGGTTTGGATATCAGGTTCTGGATAAACTGAGTTATGAACAGATTCAGGAGTTACTGGTATGTGAACATGGTTCTATCAATGAGTCGTATATCACTGTATATGAGATTACAGGCGATGAGAAGTATCTGAAATGGGCTAAACTTCTGAATGATGAAGACATGCTTATTCCCGCAGCCGAGGAACGGGATGTATTGAACGGTTGGCATGCCAATACGCAAATTCCTAAGTTCACGGGTTTCGAGAAGGTATACAACTATACCCAGGAAGATAAGTATACCCGGGCGGCACAGTTTTTCTGGGAAACTGTGGTAGACAAGCATACCTGGGTGATTGGTGGAAACAGTACGGGAGAGCACTTCTTCCCGGTAGATCAGTTTGAAAAGAGAGTGCCAAGTGACGGAGGACCGGAGTCTTGTAATTCCGTGAATATGATGAGGCTGACGGAAACCTTGTATCAGGATTACGGAAGAATGAAGATGGTGGATTATTACGAACGGGTATTGTATAATCATATCCTGGCTAATTATGATCCTCATGAAGGAATGTGTACTTACTATACTTCTATGCGTCCGGCACATTACCGGATATATGGAACCCAGCATCATAGTTTTTGGTGCTGTACCGGTACAGGTATGGAGGCTCCTGCAAAGTTTGGAAAGATGATATATGCGCATCAAGGTTCCGAGTTGTATGTCAACCTCTTTATGCCTTCCGAGCTGAGCTGGAAAGATAAAGGTGTGAAACTGGTACAGAACACGGACTTCCCTGATAATAATAAGGTGGGTTTTGTAATCAATACGGCTGCTGGCGTTCATTTCACTTTGAATATCCGCAAGCCTCATTGGTCGACTGCGAAGAAGATGACCGTATGGGTGAATGGCAAGAAGATGCAGTTAGCTCCGAATACTGAAGGTTATGTACAGTTGGACCGCTCGTGGAGCAATGGAGACAAAGTAGAGGTGGAATTAACTCCCCAGGTTACAGTAGAATATCTGAAAGGTAGTGATAAATATGCTGCATTTCTCTATGGTCCCATAGTCCTGGCAGCAAAAGTCGACAATAATGGACTGGAAGAAGCCTATAGTTTCAGATTCCCGAAAAGAACGGTTGCCACTTTAGAAATTCCAATGCTGACAGCTCCTGCGTTAATAGGTTCTTTAGATAAAATAAAGAAAGCAGTTTCCAGAAAATCGGATAAGGAATTAGTGTTTGAATGTTCATCGGAGGTAGCTTCCACTACTTTTGAGTTGATTCCTTTCAATAGAATTCATTTCAACCGCTATGCCATCTATTTCCCGCTTTATAAACAGATGAAAGATTATCAGGCTGTTTATGAACAGGAAAAGAAGACTATTCAGGAAAATGAGATGTTGCAAGCGAATACGGTAGACCATGTACTGATTCAGTCGCCACTTTCGGAGAGCGATCATAAACTGGCGGGTGTGAATATGGATTGGGGTGAAGCATATGGTCGTTCATGGAGGCATGCTTCCAATGGCGGTTACTTTATGTACCAGATGGCGGTGTTGCCGGATGTACCTCAAAGTCTCTACATGCAGTTCATCAATACGGATGAAGGTGCAAGGGTATTTGATGTATTGGTAGATGGAAAGCAGATTGCTACAATAGATCGTTGCCAACCTAAAGACATTCCGGATTTATTCTATTATGAAGTAGTATCGCTTCCCAAAGAATTGCTTTCCGGAAAGAAAACCGTGACGGTGAAGTTACATGCAAAGAAAAATAATACGGTAGGAGGACTATTTGATATTCGGATAGTAAAGGTAGAATAATTTAAGGTAATCAGTCGTTTCTAAATTGGGATGGATGAGAATGTATCAACACGAATACATTCTCATCCTTATATTATACTCTTTCGTCTTGTTGAAGGTAAAAAAGAATGGGTGGTTAGACAAAATTGGATTAAAAAATAGTGATTATTGTGATACGTATCTTCTGTTTTGCCCTATTTTTGTATCGGATGTTGTAAACAGTTGTTGTTGCATCAAATCGTGTACACCTAAAATAATACTATCTTCATGAGAAAAATCATTCATTTAATTCTAATTGTTTTATTGTTAGTTCCCTGCAGCGCATTGCAGGCGTCTCACCAACCAGAGTTTTCCACTGCCGGTTTCTTCGAATTACCCAATTCCGGACGTGAAGTGTTTTCCATGAATCCGGCCTGGCGTTTTTATAAAGGAAGCGTTGCCGGTGCTGAGGCTATAAGTTTTGATGATACGGAATGGGCTGTAGTCTCCCTGCCTAATGGGATTGAATATCTGCCTACAGAAGCCAGCGGTTGTATCAATTACCAAGGTGAAGTTTGGTATCGTAAGCACTTCACTCCCGCAGATGCATTGAAAGGAAAGAAGTTATTCCTGCATTTTGAAGCCATCATGGGGAAGAGCAAGGTGTTTGTGAATGGCCGGTTGATAAAAGAGCATTTTGGTGGTTACTTGCCGGTGGTCGTAGATGTAACCAACGCCTTGAAATGGGGAGAGGATAATGTGATTGCCGTATGGGCGGACAATAGTGATGATCCGTCTTATCCTCCCGGAAAGGCACAGGATGTCCTTGATTTTACCTACTTCGGTGGTATCTACCGTGATTGCTGGCTGGTAGCTCATAATCCTGTCTTTATCACCGACCCTAACTTTGAGGACGAGGTCGCAGGTGGCGGTCTGTTTGTGGCTTATGATAAGGTATCGGATGCTTCGGCTGAAGTATTGTTGAAAGCTCATCTACGTAATGATAGCCGTAAAACTTTTACAGGAGTTGTGGAATATGAATTGCAGCAACCGGATGGTACTCAAGTGGCGTTCCTGAATGATAAAATACAGGTACGTCCGGGTAAGGCTGTTACTTCAAAAGATAAAATCACAGTAAAGAATCCATTGTTGTGGAGTCCGGAGACTCCTACTTTATATAATCTGATTGTACGTATCCGCGACCACGAAGGAAAAGTGGTGGATGGTTACCGTCGCCGTATTGGTATCCGCAGTGTGGAATTTAAAGGTAAGGATGGTTTCTGGCTGAACGGCAGACCTTATGAAGAACCGTTGATCGGTGCCAATCGCCACCAGGACTTTGCTGTAGTAGGTAATGCAGTACCCAACAGCATTCACTGGCGTGACGCAAAGAAACTGCGGGATGCGGGAATGAAGGTGATCCGCAATGCCCATTGTCCGCAAGACCCGGCTTTCATGGATGCATGCGATGAACTCGGTTTGTTTGTAATAGTCAATACTCCGGGCTGGCAGTTCTGGAATGATGCCCCTGAATTTGCACAACGTGTATATAGTGATATACGTAATCTGGTACGCCGTGACCGTAATCATGCTTGTGTCTGGTTGTGGGAACCTATCCTGAATGAAACTTGGTATCCGGATGATTTTGCCAAGAAGACCCGTGAACTGGTCGATCAGGAATATCCTTACCCTTATTGTTATTCGGGTTGCGACAGCGGAGCGCGTGGCAAAGAATATTTCCCGGTACTTTTCACCCATCCGTCTTTTGATGGGAAGGCCTGGGGTGATCCGAATGCTGATCCTAAAATTACCTATTTTACCCGTGAGTGGGGCGACAATGTGGATGATTGGAGTTCGCATAACTCACCCAGTCGTGTAGCACGCAACTGGGGAGAGCAACCCATGCTCATCCAGGCCCGGCATTATGCCAATCCTACCTATACTTATACTTGCTATGATGCTCTTTATCGCACTCCCCGGCAACACGTGGGTGGATGTCTCTGGCACTCGTTCGACCATCAACGTGGTTACCATCCTGATCCGTTTTATGGTGGATTGATGGATGTATTCCGTCAGCCCAAGTATTCGTATTATATGTTCAAGGCACAGCGTTCGCCCGAGAAACAGGAACGCCTTTTCGAGACTGGCCCGATGGTTTATATAGCCCATGAAATGACTCCATTCTCAAGTAAGGATGTCACTGTTTATTCGAATTGCGAGGAAGTCCGGCTTACTTTCATGAGAGACGGGAAAGTGTCTACTTACAGCAAGCCACTGACAGAAGCCGGTATGCCTTCACCTGTTATCACTTTCCCGGATGTCTATGATTTTCAGATGGACAAAGCCATGTCCCGGAAGAAAAAACAAGAAGATGTACTTTTGCTGGCCGAAGGGCTGATAGATGGCAAAGTGGTTGCCACCCATGAGGTGCATCCGGCACGTCGTCCGGAGAAGCTACTGCTTTGGACAGATAATGAAGGGGTTAACTTGAAAGCCGATGGCTCCGACTTTGTAACAGTGGTGGCTGCCGTTGCTGATAAAAATGGAAATATAAAGCGCTTGAATAATTATTATGTGAAGTTCCATGTAGAAGGCGAAGGACGCCTTCTGGGAGATGCTTCTATATTGGCAAATCCCGCACCTGTAAAGTGGGGCACTGCTCCGGTACTGATACAGTCGACCTTGAAACCGGGCAAGATAAAGGTGATAGCCAGTGTGTTGTTTGAAGGTTCGCAGATGCCCACCAGTGCTGTTTTGGAGTTGGAAAGTGTGCTGACAGAGCATCCATTACTATATTCAGAAAAAGAGGCGGTGCTTATTTCAAGCGCTTCTGCTACCGGGTTGGGAGGAACAACAGTAAAATCGGCTGCTGAGTTAGAACAGGAACGGTTGCAGAAAGAACAGAATATGCAGAAACTGAAAGAAGTGGAGCAACAACAGGAGGATTTCGGAGAGAAGAAATGAATGAACCGTCCCAGTGAAATAGAAAAAACAATGATATGAAATCTATAAAAGTAACTTTGGGGACAGGATTGTTGATCGCTATTTCTTTATACAGCAATGCGGCAAATAATTCATCCAAGCCTAATATCATTTTCATTCTCTGCGATGATATGGGCTATGGCGACTTGGGGTGTTACGGGCAGAAATATATCCAGACGCCCAACCTCGACCGTATGGCGCAGGAAGGTATGTTGTTTACCCAAGCTTATGCCGGTAGTCCGGTTAGTGCACCTTCCCGTGCTTCTTTGATGACCGGGCAGCACACTGGGCATACTCATGTGCGTGGTAATAAAGAATATTGGAAAAATGTTCCTGCTGTGGCATACGGCATCAATAAAGATTTCTCTGTCGTAGGACAGGAACCGTATGATGAAGACCACATTATTCTGCCCGAAGTCATGAAGAAGAACGGCTATATTACAGGAGTTTTCGGTAAATGGGCGGGCGGCTATGAAGGTTCCTGCTCCACACCGGATAAACGGGGTGTAGATGAATTTTACGGTTATATATGTCAGTTTCAGGCACATTTGTACTATCCCAATTTCCTGAACAGATACAGTAAAGAGGAAGGAGATACCGGAGTCGTACGTATTGTAATGGAAGACAACATCAATTATCCCATGTTTGGTGATGATTACAAAAAGCGTTCGCAATATTCTGCCGATTTGATTCATCAGAAAGCCATGGAGTGGATTGATAAGCAGGATGGCAAACAACCTTTTTATGGCTTCTTCACTTATACGCTTCCACATGCGGAATTGGCACAGCCCAATGACTCCATTCTTAAAGGATACAAAAAGCATTTTTTCAGAGATAAAACCTGGGGAGGTTCCGAAGGTTCGCGTTATAATGCCGTGGAACATACCCATGCTGAGTTTGCCGGTATGATTACCCGTCTCGACAGTTATGTAGGCGAAGTCTTGAGGAAGCTGAAAGAGAAAGGTCTTGATGATAATACGATCGTTATCTTTAGCAGTGATAACGGCCCTCACGAAGAGGGTGGAGCGGATCCCGAATTTTTCGGACGGGATGGTAAGCTGCGTGGTCTGAAACGGCAATGCCATGAGGGTGGTATACGAATCCCCTTTATTGTGCGTTGGCCAGGGCGTGTATCAGCAGGCATGGTCAATGATCACCAATTGGCTTTCTACGATGTGATGCCTACATTTTGTGAGTTGATGGGGGATAAAGCATTTCCGAAGAAGTACATAAATAAGAAGATAAAGAATGACTGCTTCGACGGTATTTCTTTTGCTTCGACCTTGTTGGGGGATGATGGCAAGCAGCAAAAACATGATTTTCTTTATTGGGAGTTCCATGAAACAGATCAGATTGGTGTCCGTATGGGAGACTGGAAATTATTGGTAAAGAAAGGGACACCTTATCTGTATGATCTCTCAAATGATGTGCATGAAGATCATAATATTGCAGCTGCCCATCCTGATATTGTGAAGCAGATGAAAGAGATTATTAAGCGGGAACACAGAGATAGTGATATATTCCCTGTTACATTGCCTGAATAGCATCATTCTTGTGATATATCTCTGGGCAATACTTTGAACTTCTTTTTGAAGCAACTGCTAAAATATTTAGGATCATTATATCCTACAGTATAAGCCAAATCGGAAATACGCATACTGGGGTTATCAGAAAGAATCTTATAAGCTGTTTGTAAGCGTATATCAGAAATGAAAACAGAGGGACCTTCATTCGACAGGCTCTTTAACTTTCTGTATAAAGTTGATTTGCTCACTCGCATAGCATCTGCAAATGTTTGTTGATCGAATTTGATGTCATCCAAGTGCTCATATACACAATTGATAGCTTGTTGTAAGAACTCCTTGTCCGCGGAGTCTATATTGGGCTTTTGCATTTCAAAAGCAATGATATTGGAATAATTTTTGAGTAGGTTTTCTTTGTTTTTAAGCAGGCTCTTTATCTTAACCAGTAGCAATGTCAGTTGAAACGGTTTGGTTATGTAATCGTCTGCCCCGGCTTCATATCCTTCAATGATATCTGACTCACTGCTTTTAGCCGTCAGCAGGATGATTGGAATATGTAGCCATTCATCTTGCTTCTTCATATAATGACAAAGTTCGATACCATTCATGACAGGCATCATCACATCCGATATGACTACTACGATATCTTTTGTTTTTTCTAATTGTTCAATGGCTTCTTTACCATTGGTGGCTTTGATGATGTGGTATTCACGGGACAATGAATCGGCCATGACTTTTAATAACTCTTCATTGTCTTCTACTAATAGCAGCTTTTTCTTATCAATTTTTTCTGTGATTTCTATGGTTTCTTCTTTGTTCAGAGAAGATATCACAGAGAGGGAATCTGATACCGTTTCGGGTAAGGGAAGAATACTTCTGTCTATTTCTTCTTCAGTAAACTCCTCTTCAATAATGGGCAGGGTGACACGAAATGTCGTTCCCTCATTGATCTGGCTTTCAACTTCAATTTTACCATGATGTAACACTGCAAGTTCTTTGGTTAAAGACAGACCTATTCCATGTCCTGTAGTATGATACTTGCGATAATCTCCTTCATAAAAGCGATTAAACAGTTTAGAAAGATTCTCTTTGGAGATCCCTTCTCCGTTGTCGCTAACAGATATAATAATTTCTCTTTTTGAAGAGCCATAAGACACATTGACGCGTATTGTTTTCCCTTCTCTGTTATATTTGAAAGCATTGGATAAAAGATTATAGAGAATCTTGTCGACTTTGTCAGGGTCGAAGTATCCGATGATTTCTTCTTGTTCGATTGACATGTCGAGTTGCATTTTCTTATTCCTGAGCAGAGGCAGAAAACTATCGACGCTTTTTCGGATGAAGGAAGCAATGTTGCCTTGAGATACTTTAAGTTTCAGGTTGCCCGATTCTGCTTTTCTGAATTCCAGAATTTGTTGCAGCAATCGTTTTAAGCGATTGATATTATTGTCCATGATAGAATAATAATCGCTTATTTGAGGAGCGATACTTTTTATCTCATTCAATGTGACTGAAATAATAGTCAGCGGAGTAAGAAGCTCGTGCGTGATATTGGTAAAGAATTGTAGTTTAGCACGGTTCAGTTCTTCTTGTTTCCTTTGCTCTACTTCTTTTATGCGGAGTGTATTTTTCAATCTTATTCTTTTCCTGATAAAATGTATGGTATAGGCAATAACTGCTATTAAGAAGATAGCATAGGCTATATAAGCCCACATACTACTCCACCAGGGAGGGGTAATGATGATGGTTAATGCTTTTTCTACTTTACTCCATTTTCCATTCCCATTCGTCCCTTTTATATATAGCGTATAGGTTCCGCTTTCCAGATTGCTATAAGAGATAATGTTGCTTCTGTCAGTGGTGTATTGCCATGTATGGTCTAAACCATCCAATCTATAAGCATATTCATTTTTCTCCGGATTGTAAAAATTCAAAACAGATAGTTTACAGGTAAAATCATTTTGTTTGTAATTTAAGTGAAGGGTCTGAGCATATCCGGGTGCCAGATCAGACATTATGTTTAATTTATCTTTAGCTGGGAGGTCTTTCACTGATTTGTTTTGTACCTGTATATCAGTTATGAATATGTCTGGCTGTAACTCATCAGCCGTTAACTTTTCCGGATAAAAGGAATTATATCCCTGGGGACCTCCAAAGAACATTTCTCCGTCTTCTGCTTGGCATGCCGCTCCCCGTGCAAATTTATTGTCTTGTAAACCGTCTGAAGTGGTATAGAGACGGCATTTGCTTTCGGCAATAGAATCTTTCAGATTTAATTTAATTAATCCGACATTACTTCCCATCCATAGATTTTGTTGCTTGTCTTCCAGGATGCTGCATATCATGTCTCCCGGAATATTATATTGGGTATGGATTGAAATAAAAGAATCCAGATGAGGATCATATAAATTCAATCCTCCTCCATCTGTTCCTGCGAGGATATTTCCTTCTTTATTCACAAATATGCATTGTATTTCATTGGAATTTATTTTGTTATTATTGATAGAGTAAGAACTGAATGTGCAATTACTGAGGTCTTGAGTTGGATTTATGCGAAATATGCCGCTATGATCTGTTCCTATCCAGATATTGTTGAGACTGTCCTGGGCGATGGAATATACGCTATGTGAGTATTGCCCTTGAGGAGAAAGTAAATTGTTGTAGTGATAGAATTTCCCTTCCTTCGTCAGGATACTTAATCCTGTGGTGGAGCCTAAATATACATTTTGCCGATTGTCCTCAAACATACAATATATAAAGTTTGGAAAATGAGGAATTTCAGGTGAACGCATATTTGATAGCGGCTTGCCACTTTCTTCAGGGTGATATATGTAGACCCCATTACCATAACTACCCAACCATAGTTCATTTTTGTGTCGAGGTTTTAAAAAGGAATAATAAGTATATTCTGATTGAAGTATGGAAGGATTAAATGCTTTTTCTCTTTTACTATTAGAGTTTGTGGTGCGGTCGTGAATAATGAAACTATGTTTCTCTAATCCAATCCACAGATCGTTTTTGTATACTGTCAGGCCTTGGATATTGCTACAGGCTGTTCCGACAGATGCATGGGAAAGTTGGTGAAGGTTGAATTGCAAATTTTGTGGTCGTACCCAGTAAACTCTTCCGCCAAGAAATCCTAGCCACATTGTTCCGGTTCGGTCTCTGAAAATACTAATAATTTCATTGTATGGCAACCCATTGGAAGGAATATTTGGTGTGTAGTTGAGAAAATCCTTTCCGTTAAAGCAACTTAAACCTTCCAGGGTTCCTATCCATAGGTTCCCGGTACTCGAATCTTCGGAGATGGAGTAAATTAAATTATGTATTAAACTATTGCTGTTGCCTTCTTCATGTGCGAACTTCTCAAAATAAGCTTTTTCCTGATCATATGGATGATGAAGCTTGTATAAGCCATATCCCCAAGTCCCGATCCAGATTTGTTCTTTGCTATCCTGGAATAGAAAGTAAGCGGAATTCAAAGGATTAATAGCAGGGTAGGATACTAAGCTGTCTGTAGCGGTAATATAGCGATATAGCCCATCACTCCAGGTTCCTATCCATATTTGGTTATTGGGGGCTTCTACAAGAGATTTCACATCCATGGATCTGACTTTGGTGAAACTTACAGATGTATTGGACTGCTCGGGATCATTGTTGCTTTTATATAGAGAACTACCGGTGCCTAACCAAATTGTATTATCTTTAGTTATCAGTATAGACTGGACTCGCTCGTTGTTCAGAACCCCAAATTCTTTTTGAATCTTTCCGCTTTTCTTGTCAAGCATGTTTAAACCATAGCTGGTACCTATCCATAATCGGTGTTGGTAGTCTTCTTGTATGGCAAGAATGTCATTGCTGGATAAGGCTCCGGGAGTATAGAGGTTCGACTTGATGATTTCAAGTTCGTAACCATCGAAGCGGCATACCCCGTTGCGGGTTGCAAACCAGATAAAACCATCCCTGTCCTGATAGATCTGTTGAACGTCGGTAGGGATATTAATATAAGGAGGGAGACTTTTGAATTCAATCTTATGTTCCTTTCCCTGTATGTTCTGGAAGGACGATATTAGCAGGGAGAGTATAAATAGCAAAGATACTTTCTGAATGTTTTCCATATATTCATAATATTGTGTGGTATTCGCAAAAATACCAAATTAAACTAAATATCATATATAAAAAATGAGTAATTATGTCGGTTTTTAAGGGTAGAAACAAATATAAAATAAACAGGTAGAAAAATCAGTCAATAAAGTCTAAGAGATCGTTCAATCGTTGCATAAAGTGTATGGTGAAGGAATTTTCGACTTGAATGAATGAATTCACGACAGTAGTCACTCGTTTTTTATTCACTTTTGTGCTGTTGCAACAAATGTAAATAGTAACCTTTTTAATTTTAATTTAATAGTAAGAGTATGGGACATGAAAAGCATTTAGAAAAGATGAATCAGACTGTTACATTCTGGTTGGTCCGGAAACTAATAGTAGGATTATTATGTATTTGTTCGACTGCTGCTACTTTCGCCCAAACTGCAACAGTTTCGGGGGGGGTGAAAGATGATACAGGTGAGCCGGTGATTGGAGCAGGAGTCCTTGTTAAGGGAACTACATTAGGAACTATTACGGATATTGACGGGCATTTTTCTTTTCGGGCTGATGATTTGAATGGAGTGTTAGTGGTGTCTTTTGTAGGCATGGAAACTCAGGAAATCCCGATGAAAGGTAAAGGAACTTTTGATATTGTATTGAAATCTTCTAATACATTATTAGAGGAAGTTCAAGTAGTGGCCTATGGCGCTCAGAAGAAAGTAACTTTGACCGGTTCTATTAGTTCTGTGAATACAGATGAATTGTTGAAAGTACCTACGGCGAGTATTGGTAATATGTTGTCAGGTGTACTTTCGGGAGTTTCTTCCATACAGTCATCAGGACAGCCCGGTGGCGATGACCCGGATGTTTTTATTCGCGGTATCAGTACGTTGAACACAATGAATGCTAAGCCTCTATATCTGGTTGATGGGGTAGAGCGCAGCTTTTTCCAGATTGATCCTAATGAAGTGGAAAATATTACGATTTTGAAAGATGCTTCTTCAACGGCTGTATTCGGTGTACGTGGCGCTAATGGTGTAATCATTGTTACTACTAAACGAGGAAAAGAGGGTAAAGCTAAGATTAACGCTTCTTTTTCTTATGGTATCCAGACTCCGACGCGGATGCCGGAATTTGTGAATAGCTATGATTATGCCACATTTTTGAATGAAGCTTATACGAATGATGGCAAAGATCCCAAGTTTACTCCTGAAGCAGTAGAGGCTTTCCGTACACATTCTAATCCTATCATATATCCGGATACGGACTGGATGGAGCTGTTGTTTAAGTCGTCGGCGCCTCAGACTCAGGGAAATGTGAATATATCGGGAGGAACGGAAAGGGTTCGATACTTCATTTCGATGGGTATGCTGGATCAGAAAGGTTTCTTTAAAAACCATGATACCCGTTACGATGCTAACTTCAATTTCAACCGTTATAACTACCGTGCAAACCTGGATATTGATTTTACAAAAACAACACTTGTGGCTATCAATATGGGAGGTCGCGTGGAGAAAAGAAACTTTCCCCGTTCGGGTGATGATATAAATCAGTTGTTCCGCAGAATTTATTGGGCTACACCTTTCTCCGGTCCTGGCATTGTTGATGGGAAATGGATCAAGGGTAATAGCCAATATCTGCCGGTAGGATTGTCTGACGGTTTGGGGAATATTTATGGACGTGGTTACGGTTCTAAGACGACCAATGTTGTCAATCTGGACTTGGCTCTAACACAAAAACTGGATTTCGTCACCAAAGGATTGCAGTTTAAGATAAAGGTAGCCTACAATAGCGGATATGATCACACCAAAGAGCGTGCTACTTCTATAGAGAGTTATCAGCCGTGGTATAGAAAAGATGTAACATGGATGGAGCATCCGGCAGGTTCCGATCCCAATGAAGTTGTGTATATTCAGGACGGTGAAGCCGGTCTGATCAGCTATGCCGAAAGTTTTGGTAAGTCGCGTGACTGGTATGCTGAGGCCAGTTTTGACTGGAAACGTGATTTTGGTCTGCATCATCTTTCTGCATTGGCCCTTTATAACCAAAGCAAAACCTATTATCCTGACAGTGATTACCCCGGTATTCCAAGAGGGTATGTTGGTTTGGTAGGTCGTGTCACGTATGATTATGATAATAAATACCTGATTGAAGGCAATGTGGGTTATAATGGTTCTGAGAACTTTGCTCCAGGCAATCGTTATGGTTTCTTCCCGGCAGTTTCCGGGGGATGGGTACTTACTCAGGAAGAATTTCTGAAAGATAATCCAGTAGTTAATTTCTTGAAGATACGTGCTTCTTATGGTATTGTAGGTAATGATAGATACCATCCGTATGGAACCGGTTTTATGGATAGGTTCTTGTATTTGCCTAACAGTTACTTTATAGGAAGCGGTTATCAATTTGGTACGGGTACAAGTTGGTCTCCGGGTGCTTACGAAAAGAGCTTCGGTAACTCCGGATTGAGTTGGGAGAAATCTGCCAAGCAGAATTATGGTATTGACTTTTCTTTGTTTAATCAGAAGCTGAGTGGTAGTATCGATTACTTTTATGAAAAACGCACGGATATTTTGGCGAAGGCATCTACCGATCCGATTATTCATGCAATGAGCTTACCTGTTTTGAATTTGGGTATTGTTTCCAACAAAGGTGTTGAGTTGAACTTAAAATGGAATCATAAGATCAATAGTTTTCGTTATTGGACCAACTTGAATGTTTCTTATGCGAAGAACAAGATCGTTTATCAGGATGAAGTTCCTTCTGAATATACATATACTTTGAAAACAGGTCATCCTGTGGGGCAACCTTTTGGGTTAAAAGTCCGGGGATTCTACTACGAAGGTATGGAAGATGTGGCGGATCATAGCTATGTCCTGAAAGAAGGAGATGTAGTGTATGAGGATCTAAATCATGATGGTAAGATTGATGATAATGATAAAACGGCTATAGGATATCCCAGTTATCCATTACTGAATGCCGGTCTTACTTTAGGTTTTGAATATAAAGGTTTTGACTTCAGTATGCTGTGGGTAGGAGCTACAAAAACATCCCGTGTTCTGGAAGAAACTTTCCGTAAACCTCTTGGAGAAACTTACGACAGGTCTCTGATGAGTCATCAATTTACTGATCGTTGGACTCCGGAAACGGCAGCTACGGCTAAATTGCCACGTGCCACGATTGACGGTGTGAAGAATAACTATCGGGATTCCGAGTTGTGGGTGAAGGATGCAAGTTACCTGCGTTTGAAGAACATTGAAATCGGCTATAACTTCCGCCTCCCGTTTATGCCAAAGATAGGGATGGAAAAGATGCGTGTATTTATGACCGGTTATAATCTGCTGACATTTGATAAGCTGAAAATATCAGATCCGGAATCTATGTCCAGTGGCGTACCGCAATATCCGGTAATGCGTGTGATTAATTTTGGTTTAAATGTAAGCTTCTAAAACTATGACTGACATGAAAAAGATATTTAATGGATTAATCCTTATATTATTCGCTGCACTGGTATCTTGTGCGGATGAATTCAAGGTAGGAGATGCTTTTCTGGAAAAGGCGCCGAGCGTGGATGTGGATAAAGATGTGGTGTTTAATGATGCTAATTATGCCCGTGCATTCTTATGGAACGCCTATACTTCACTTTATTATGGACGTCCTTTGAACTGGAGTGCGAAGGGAAATAGAATGAATATGGGGGCTGTGGATGCCTTGACAGATTGTTTCACCAGTGGTTTGAGTTGGGACGGCGTAAGTGGCCTGTACTATTCCGGTCAGTTCAATGCTACCTCTGATTATTCGGCTGCCGTTTATTCTTATTCTAACGGTGAGGAACAGTGGACCGGGATTCGTAAAGCCTGGTTATTTATTGAGAATATCGGTCAGACTCCTAATATTGACGATAGTGAGAAAGAACGTTTAAAAGGAGAGGCAAAAATGATTATCGCTTGCCATTATGCTGATATGTTCCGCAATTATGGAGGCCTTCCGTTAGTAACCAAGGCTTTCGATCCGAATGACGATTTTAAATTACCACGTGCTACCGCTCGTGAAACGATGAACTTTATAACAGATTTGTGTGACCAAGCCTATGCAGTATTGCCTTGGGCCTTACAATCCGGTGAACAAGAACAATGGGCCGGACGCTTTACAGCAGCTGCTGCCCTTGGTCTGAAGATTAGGATCTTGTTGTTTGGTGCAAGTCCTTTGTTCAATGATAGCGAACCTTATCATCCGGAAGCATCCTCTGCTCCGTCAGTTGCTGAACAGCATGTCTGGTTCGGTGGTAAAGATATGTCTTTGTGGGATGATGTGGTAGATGCCTGTGACCTGTTTATGACACGTAATCAGCAGGAAGGAAATCCCTGGGATTTAGTTCAGAATCCATCTAATCCCCGCCAAGCTTATCAGGATGCATATTATAGAAGGGCGAATGGTGAGTTGCTGATTGATACGCGTGCCCGTGCCACGGTTTCTTGGTACTGGGATGCGGATTGTTACTATTTGCAGTCTTACGGTTCGTATGGCGCAATGACCCCTACACTGGAGTATGTGAATCTCTTTCCATATGCAGATGGTACTCCGTTCGATGCTTCTTTCTGGGATAGACAAAGTAAAGACCATTACATAGCAGAAGATCCGTTTGCGAACAGAGATCCCCGGTTGTACGAAAACTGCCTGGTGAATAATGCGGAATTCGGTATGGACCATGTGGCAGAGTTATGGATTGGTGGACGTGAGGGTCCTGCCAATGACCTTGCCAGTGATGGTGCGGCATTTACAGGCTTTGCCGTTTACAAATACATTTTGGATAAAGAACACATGGCGGGTAAACAAGACCAATGGCCCTATTTGCGTTTACCTGAAATCTATCTGAGCTATGCGGAAGCCCTGAATGAAGTGGGACGTACGAGCGATGCCTATCAGTACGTAAACTATGTACGCGCACGTGTCAGACTGCCGGGGTTGAAGTCGGGGCTTACTCAGGATGAGATGCGTAAAGAAATTCTGGACGAGCGTGCCAGAGAGTTTGGTGTTGAGGAAGTGCGCTACTATGATATGATCAGATGGAAACAGGCAAAAGACTTCCGTAAGATATTGCACGGAATCCGTATACGCCGTGGAGATAATAGTACTTATTCTTATGAGAAATTTTCTATTAAGAAGAGATTTATTCAGGATGGTGAGGATGGAACCATTTTCTTCACTCCGAAATGGTATTTGTCTCCCTTCCCATTTGTAGAGATGAACAAGGGATATTTAACTCAGAATCCCGGATGGTAATATGCTACTTGTAAATCACAATTAAAGAAGTAAAAGATTATGAGAAATATATATAAATTATCGTGTGCATTGATGTTTTCTTGTCTAAGCGCATATGCACAACAAGATAGCGCTATTGTTGCTAAAGGGGAAAGACTTCTGAATTTGGGCTATGGCGTAACGGTGAAGGCAAAAGAGTCTTCTGCTGCAATATCGGAAGTTACGGGAGAAGAGATCATGAAAAGTGCGGCGACCAATCCTCTGAACGCATTGTATGGTAAGGGATTGGGACTTACTGTATTGCAGAATGGCGGTACTGTATGGGAAAGTGTACCGACTACGATGATTCGCGGTTTGAATTCCACACGTGATAATTCTATTCTGGTGCTGATAGATGGCTTTGAAAGAGATCTGAGCATGATTACAAAAGAAGAAATAGAGAGCGTTCAGATATTAAAGGATGCGGCAGCTACGGCTTTATATGGTTTGCGTGGTGCTAATGGAGTCATGTTGGTTACGACCAAGACCGGTTCTAAGAAGAAGATTGATGTCAGTGTGAATTATGAACATCATTTTAATATGCTGAATCGCTTGCCGAAGTTTGCAGATGGTTATACCTATGCATTGGCAATGAATGAAGCGATGAAGAATGACGGTTTGAGTCCGATGTACGATCAGACACAATTGGATGGAATTAAGAATAATGATCCTCACTATGGTAATGTGAACTGGATGGATGAAGTTTTGAGCAAATCAGGTTCTACGGATAATGTTTTCGTAACATTGAGTGGTGGCGGAAAAATTGTCAGATACTTCTCTTCTGTGGATTATCTCTCCTACAAAGGTTTCATTAAGCCGGAGAATATTGTTGATGAGTATTCCTCCCAACTTAAGTATTCGAAGTTGAGCATAAGAACCAATGTAGATGTAGATCTGACTAAATCCACCTTGTTATCATTCAAGATGAGTGGTATGTTGTCCGAACATAACAGGCCGAACCCTTTGACCGGAGATCTGATGTCAATGCTGTATAATACTCCGGCGGCGGCTTTTCCCGTTAAGACTCCTTATGGTGACTGGGGTGGAAGCAACGTGTGGACCCGGAACCCGGTAGCTGAAGTAGCAGCCAAAGGATATGCGAGGAGTCATCAACGGCTTTTGTTTGCTGATATGGCCATCAGGCAAGACCTTGGTATGTTCTTAAAAGGACTTTCGGTTGATGCGCGTATTGCCTATGATAACTTTTGTGAGTATTGGGATAACTATGGTATGAACTATGCCTATGCAGTGCCTAATGTTTCCAATCCCTCATCTTCCGAAGATTATACATTGAAGGGAGAGAGTACTGCCGCTTCGTTCAGTTCTTCTTTAGGTAACCAGTGGAGCCGCTTTAACTTATGGGGAAGAGTAAATTATGCTAATACCTGGGACGACCATAAACTGAATGTGACTCTTGCGGCTTCAAGAGAGCAGACTATCTTGAACGGACAGCACAATACCCGTAACCGTATCAATATGCTGGGACATGTACATTATGTATATGCTGATAAATACGTAGCCGACTTGGCCTTTTCGCGTAATGGCTCTAATTTACTGGCTCCTTCTCAGCGTTTCGGAAATTTTCCGGCTGTCTCGGCTGCCTGGATAGTTTCTAATGAAAATTTCCTGAAAGATGTTGCTTTCTTGGATCTTTTAAAGGTGCGCGCTTCCTGGGGGCTTACCGGTACGGATATTATGCCTGAGGCTTTGATGTGGAATCGTAAGTATGGTTGGGCTAATGGCTATATTCTGGGCGGTGAATACAATGGTGCCAGCGGATTGGGAGAAGGTAGATTGCCAACGACGGATATGCTGTATGAGAAAGTTGCTAAGGCAAATCTGGGTTTAGATATGTCTTTTGTAAAGTCAGTTGATTTAACAGTAGAACTGTTCAAGGAAAAGAGAACGGATATGCTGGTAACCCCTGGTGATATCTCTGCTGTGCTGGGTGCTACTAATGCCTATCAGAATATCGGAAAGGTAGAGAATAAAGGGATTGAAATCGGAGCGAATTATCATAAGGAATTAAAAGATTTCCGTTTCAACGCAGGTGCTAATTTTACTTTCAACCGTAACAAGATCATAGAAATGGGTGAAGAATATGCCCCTTACGAATGGATGAAAGCTACGGGAAGACCTGTTGGACAGATTTTCGGTTATGAGGCAATCGGTTTCTTTAAGGATGAACAGGACATAGCCAACAGTCCGAAGCAGAATATGTCCACGGTGAAGCCGGGAGATATCAAGTTCAAAGACTTGAACGGTGATAAAATTATTGATGAGTTCGACAAGAAAGCTATCGGTTATAGTAGCCAGATACCTGAGATTTATTACTCTGTTAATCTTGGAGTGGAATATAAAGGAATTGGTATCGATGCTTTGATACAGGGAACCGGGAACTATTCCGCTATTGCATCTACGGCAAGTTTGTTCCGTCCCTTGACGGGCAATACTTCTATCTCTGAATATTATTACAATAACCGTTGGACACCTGAGACACCGAACGCCAAGTTTCCGAGACTGTCACAAGGAACGAATGCCAATAACTTTAATGACAATACATTGTGGCTGACCAATAAATCTTTCTTGAAATTGCGTCATGCCGAGCTTTACTATAAGTTCTCTAAAAAGGCATTGGCCTCAACACCTTTGCAATCGGCAAAGCTTTATGTCAGGGCTTCCGACTTCATTCTGTTCGATCACGTAGATGTGTGCGATCCTGAAGCAATGGGTATTTCTCATCCTATTCCGGCATCTATTCAGGTTGGTTTCTCAGTTGGTTTTTAATGTAACTAAAAAGATATAGATTATGAAAAAGCATATATTTTTAGCAGGAGTTCTGGTGATGTTGCTCTCCTCATGCAGCGACTTTCTGGATTACAATGAGAATTCAGATTACGATCAGAATAAACTCTTCAATACCACTTGGTCCAATACAGACTTTGTGACCGGCATCTATGCCTATCTTCCGGGTGCCTTAAATGATGTAGACGGTGCTTTGCGTTCGGCAGCTTGTGATGAAGCGGAGTATGTATGGCCCACTTCAACTATTCACCGCTTTTATGACGGAAGCTGGAGTGCAATACGTACTGTAGATGATAAATGGGGGCATTACTATAAAGCCATCCGGGCTTGCAATGACTACCTGGAAAATGGTACGGGCAAGGACTGGAAAGAGTTTGAGTTTAAGAAAGACTATGCCAAGATGATGCGTAAATACCGAAATCTGGAATGGGAAGTTAAGGCTCTGCGTGCATATTACTATTTTGAGTTGGTAAAGCGCTATAACCGGATTCCGTTGATAACGAAAGTCCTGACAGAGGAAGAAGCAAACAATCAGGTTCCGGTTGATTACCAAACTATTGTTGATTTTATCGTGAGAGAGTGTGACGAGGTTACCGAGGATGGAAGGTTGCCGGCAGTCTACAATGCAGACTATGATAATGAAACCGGACGTGTATCTAAAATCTTTGCATTGGCATTGAAAGCGAGAACTTTATTATATGCTGCAAGCCCGTTGAATAATCCGGATGCCGAGACTAACCCTGCAAAATGGATAGAAACAGCTAAAGCTGCCAAGAAGATTATAGATGCCGCCGGAAGTTGGAATTTGTCTTTAGTGTCATTCGACAGACTGCTGGGTGCCGATAATTATAAAGAACCGGAAATGATTCTGATTAAAAGAATTGGTGATACCAACGAACTGGAGAAATTGAATTTCCCAATCGGCCTGGAGGGGGGAAAGAGTGGCAATTGTCCTACTCAGAATCTGGTTGATGCATACGATATGAAGGAAGGGCAGGAGATGAATGAATCGGAACCTTATGCCAACAGAGACCCCCGATTGGCATATACCGTACTCTATCATGGCGGGAAAACGGCTTATGGCAAACAAGTTGACGTACTTCCGAACGGCCTTAACGGCCTTCCGCAGGAAGGTGCAACCAAAACGGGATACTATCTGAGTAAGTTCGTGAATATCAGTGTAAGCCTGACTGCCAATAGCACTACTACAGCTAAGCATTCCATGCCTTTGTTCAGATATGCTGAGATACTGCTGATTTATGCGGAAGCTATGAATGAAGCTTATGGTCCGGAAGGGGTTACGGATGAGTTAAATCTTTCAGCCCGTGACGCGATCAACATGGTACGTGGCAGAAGTGGTTTGGGGATTGCTGCACTGACTTCTGAGGATGTATCTTCGAAAAAGGAGTTCCGCCAGGCTTTGCGTAAAGAAAGGATGGCTGAATTAGCTTTTGAGGATCATCGCTTCTGGGATATCCGCAGATGGAAGATAGGGGAGGAGACAACGAAAATCAAGCGTGTTTCTATCAGTAAGGCCGGTGACAAGTATTCTTTCGAATATAGTGTGACTGCGGATCGTATTTGGGATGACAAGATGTATTTCTATCCAATTCCACAGTCGGAGATCTATAAAAATCCCAAACTTGTTCAGAATCCCGGTTGGAAATAGTGGTATTCGAAGAGGCTTTTAGTATGGAGTGAATCAGGAGTAAGAGTCTCACTCAGTTTCAACAGGGAAGAACTTTAGTTTCAACAAGGAGAAACAAAGGTTTCATCATGAAGAAACTATAGTTCCACCTTGTTGAAACAAAAGTTTCTCCTTGTTGGAACAACGAAGCGTCTCAGTATGGGATTTGTATAAGTCGGGAAGTACAGTCAATGAACTAAGGTAAAAGGATGTGCCTCTTCGAATACTTCTTTTAAAGATAAGATAGGTAAAATAAATAAAAATAGAATTATGGTATACAAACGTGTAAGCTCAGCTTTATTCTTTTCCATCGTGTGGATGTTACTGGTCTGCCCGAAGGCGTACAGCCAAAGCAATTCTATGCGCGTAGCTCGTATCTTTTCAGATAATATGGTGCTTCAGCAGGGGATATATGCACCGGTCTGGGGGTGGGCCGATTCCGGAGCAACAGTCCGAATCAGCATGAGTGAAAAAGAATATGAAACTGTTGCTGATGATACAGGTAAATGGTTGGTTAAGATGGAACCACTGCCGGCAGGAGGTCCTTATACATTGAGTGTGAGTTGCGGTGGACAGAAGGAGGTGTTCAAGAATGTAATGATTGGCGAGGTATGGCTGGCATCGGGGCAGTCGAATATGAATTACAGGGTTGGTGCTGTCTTGTCTGCCGATGAAGTGATTAAGGATGCCAATTATGCGGATATCCGTGAGTTCTGTACTCCCGAAGTTGTAAGCAGAACTCCTCATGCTGATTTGACGGGTGGAGAGTGGAAGGTATGTACCCCGGAGACGGTGAAGGGATTTTCGGCAGTAGCCTATTTCTTTGCACGTGCTCTGCATTTGGATAAGAAAGTACCGGTAGGGATCATTCATACCTCCTGGAGCGGTACTATCTGCGAAGCATGGATTAGTGCGGAAATGCTTTATACGATTCCCGCTTTTAAGAACCGGGTGATTGAAGAGATTTATAAGAGTGATGAAGATTGGGCAGCTCTCCACCAGTTGGGAGTTGAGAAGGATAGAGAACGTGAGAAGATTGTTCAGACTACACAAGTGGGGCTGAAACAAGGTGCTCATAAACTTTCTTTTAATGACAAGGCATGGAAAGAGGAGGCTTATCCGGTATATCCTCCGCGTGTAGGTTTGGGCGGTTATCAACTGCTTTGGCTAAGAAAAGAAGTCACACTTTCGAAGGAGGCACTGGGTGAAGACTTGATTCTGCATTTAGGGAAAGTTATGACGGGAGACGTCACTTACTTCAACGGAGTGGAAGTAGGGCGTGAAAGATGGGATGGTGTGAGAAGTTACCGTGTTCCTGCCAAACTGCTCAGAAAGGGTAAGAATGTGATTGCCGTACGGCTGTTGTCCGAATGGGGAAATGGACGTTTGGGTGATGAGGCTAGTGATCCGTATTTACATTCTGCTGATAACCAGGTACGCATTTCTTTGAAAGGACAATGGAAGTACAATGGTGAGATAGAGCCGAAGCTTCCGGTGGGAAGGGGTTACTCCAATAATATCACTTGTATGTATAATACAAAGATTGCCCCTCTGCTACCTTATGGTATCCGTGGTTTTCTATGGTATCAGGGTGAAGGGAATTCCGGTCAGCCGGAGTTGTATAAACAGTTGCAGCCAACTATGATTACCGATTGGCGCATACGTTTCGAACAAGGCTATCTTCCGTTCCTGCTTGTACAATTGCCTAATATCAGCGGAGGCAGTTGCCAGTATTTCCGGGAGGCGCAGGCAGAATCTTTGCAATTGCCTAATGTCGGGATGGCTGTTTCCATAGATGTAGGCGATCCTTATGATATCCATCCGAATAACAAGAAACCTGTAGGCGAGCGCCTTTATCTGCGTGCCAAAGAGATGGTTTACAAAGATAGTGTGGGTGTCTTCCAAGGTCCGGTTTATGATTCATTCCGGATAGAAGGAAACAAGATACGCATGAAGTTTAAAAGTACGGGAAGCGGTCTGATGAGTAAAGACGGCAAAGATTTACGCACATTTGAAGTTGCGGGTGAGGATGGTAAGTATGTTCCGGCAAAGGCGGTTATCGAGGGTAATGATGTGCTGGTTTGGAGCGATGCAGTGAAGAAGCCTTTATCAGCGCGGCATGCGTGGGACTCCAATCCGGCAGTTAATCTCTATAATAAAGAGGGATTGCCCGCAACCTCTTTCAGAACCAATAAGGAATTATAAAAACGCTATATAGATGAAACGATTATTGTTACTACTCATAGTAGTAGGTGGTCTGATATTGGGGACTGATATGGATCTGAAAGCTCAATCAGCGGCTAAAGAAGAGATGAGAGTCGCTAAAGCCCCTTTGTTCAGAGATCCCATTCATGACGGGGCAGCAGATCCGATGGTGATATATAACGAACAGGAGAAGGCATGGTATATGTTCTACACCAACCGGCGGGCTAATGTCCCTACGCAAGGAACCAATTGGTGTTATGGAACCAGGATCGGCGTGGCAGTCAGCACGGATCACGGAAAGAACTGGAATTATGTAGGTGCATTGGATCTTGAATTCGAGCGCGGAAGAAATACGTTTTGGGCTCCTCATGTAGTGTATGATAAAGGAGTATACCATTTGTTTGTCACCTATATCCGGGGAGTGCACGAGTCATGGTCGGGGATAGGCAAGATAGCTCATTATTCAAGTCGTAATTTGTGGAACTGGGACTTCTGCGGATTGATACCTTTGGCCGATGCAGACCCGTTGCTGGATGCCACGGTTTATAAGAAACCGGATGGAAAATGGGGGATGTGGTATAAGAATTCGCGTATAGGCTATACGGTGGAAGCTGTAAGCGACGATTTGTATCATTGGACGAACGTACCGGGCATTACGATTGGTGATGTTCCTCACGAAGCGCCTTTTGTGTTCTATTATAAAGAATATTACTGGATGCTGATAGACCAGTGGAATGGCTTTGGAGTGTACCGCTCAAAGGATGCTGAGAAGTGGGAGAAGCAAAGCGTTATATTGGGAAGCAGAGGGGAGCGCAAAGATGACAATGTCCGTGCCAGTCATCCGGGAGTGGTGGTGACCGGAGATAAGGCGTATGTCTTTTATTTCACCCATCCGGGATGGGAGAAAGAGGGAGGCTGGGGCGACGAGACCGGAAAGTTGGATGAAGCCGGTGTGTTGCCTTATATCTATCGTCGTTCGTCGATACAAGTAGCAGAATTGAAGGTAGACAGAAACGGAATAATGGGAAGCGATAGAAATGCCCCTTTTGATTTCTACTTACCTGATGGGTTGAACTAAACTTGATTAAAAACAGAATATTGAAAGCATAACCATGAAAACATTCTTATTATCAATCGTAATAGTATTCACCTGCTCTGTATGGGCAGTAGGACAGAATAACAGAAAACTACTCCCCGAATTATTAAAAGAAGGTAGTATTGATACGTATGGACTTGAAAAAGTTTCCGGAGGCAAGACGTTGCATTGGACGGCAACCCGGCAAGGGGCGAGCGTGACTTTTTCTTCGGGAGAAACGGCCTGGGACTTCTCCCCTTTTGTACATTTAGTTTGTGAAGTCCAGAACCTGGCAGATCATGAGTTATTCGTGGAGTGCCATTTGGATGGCGATTATTGGAGTACAGGTGCGGGGTATGTACCTGCACGGAGTACGAAAAAGATTGAAACTCTGATTTTACGCAAAGAATATTCAAAGCAGCAATTGGAATTGTTTCCCAAAATGAATGGGTTGCCCGGTGGTGCTACAAGATTGTGGTGTGGTTATCGTCCGGAATCTATCCATCGTTTTTCCTTGGACTTTCCCCGTATTCAGTCGGGAGATGAGGTCGTGGTGAAGAATGTGATGCTGACCATTCCTTATAAAGAATACTCAGGCAAGGAATATGAAGATTTACTTCCATTTGTGGATGAATTCGGGCAATATGTTCATAGTCGTTATCCTGGTAAGATATCTGGTGTCGGAGAAATAGTGAAAGCGGATAAAAGAGAGGAACAGGATATGAAAAATTATCCGGGCAATAAAAGCTGGGATATTTATGGGGGTTGGGCAAAGGGACCTCAATTGGCTGCTACCGGACATTTTCGCGTAGAGAAATATCAGGGTAAATGGTGGTTGGTTGACCCGCAGGGATATCTGTTTTGGTCGCATGGCATCACTTGCGTAGGTGGAGGAGACGAGACGAATGTCAAAGGGCGTGAGAAGTTTTATCGTCCCTTGAATCTCCCGGCTTCGGTGGATTCATCTTTGTTTGTTTCTGAGCGCAACGACAGGAAAGAGCTTTCTTATTGGAAACTGAATATGTATCGGAAATGGGGTGCTGATTATAAAACCAAAATGATTGATAAGGCAAACCGACGGTTAAAGAGTTGGAATATTAATACTATTGCAAACTGGTCTAATGAAGAGGTGATCCGTACAAGAAAGACTCCTTATACGGCAGTAATCCATACGCAATATGGGCATTTCATACAAGATCCGTTCTCACCGGAATTTCGGAAAGGTCTTGAACGGACCATTGCCGGCTCATCAGCTGCCAATGATGAATGGTGCATCGGATACTTTGTTGATAATGAACTGGGTTGGGGTAATAATACTTATCTGGCTACTTTGGCTTTACAAGGGAGATATCCTTATGCGAAGGAAGTGTTCAAGAATCGTTTGATTGAGAAATATGCATCCTTGGCTGAACTGAATACTATTTGGGGAAGTGAGTTCGCTACTTGGGAAGATTGGATGAAAAATGATTCAGTCTATGCCGGGGCTACAAATGATTTGATTGACTTCACAAGTCATATGGCGAATGCTTATTTTCGTTCTGTCAAAGAAGTATTAAAAGCAAAAGCGCCTCACAAACTGTATTTGGGTTGCCGGTTTAATTATGGAGACTTTGCCGGGAATGCCGTGCAACAATGGATTGTAGATATCGCAGCCAAATATTGTGATGTTGTAAGTTTCAACAGGTATACTTATTCGGCATATTCGCTTCGGCCTTCCAAGGATCGTGATTTTCCGATGATAATCGGTGAGTTCCATTTCGGAGGGTTGGATCGTGGTCTGCTGCATGGCGGGTTACGTTATGGAGGCAGTCAGGAGAACCGGGCTGACTTGTATAAACATTATGTGCAGGATGCCGTGATGAATCCTTATCTGGTTGGTACACACTGGTTCCAATACAATGACCAGGCTGTAACCGGACGCGGAGATGGAGAGAACTATCAAATTGGTTTTATTAATGTATATGATGCTCCCAACTGGGAACTGATACGTGCTGCACGTTCGGTTGGTGAGACGATGTATGAACTTCGTAGTAAATAAAATATAATATCATGAGAATAGAGAAATACTTTTATGGCGTGTGTGCCTTGTGCTTGTTACTGTCCTGCCAGCAAGTGGCAAAACAAGTAGATACTCCGGTTTTACCGACAAAACCTTTTGAAATGGGGGAGGTCGTTATAACTAAGGGACCTTTTAAACATGCGGAGGAAAAGGAGACTGCTTATCTGCTGGAATTGGAACCGGACCGTTTTCTTAGTGGATTCCGTTCAGAAGCCGGATTAGTCCCTAAAGCTCCTAAATATGAAGGATGGGAAAGTCTGGGAGTAGCCGGACAGACATTGGGGCATTATTTATCAGCTTGTGCCATGTACTATGCAACTTCGGGAGATGAACGTTTCCTGCAAAGATTAGAATACACTATTAATGAACTGGATAGTTGCCAACAGGCAAATGGTGATGGTTATCTGGCGGCTACACCGGATGGTAAAAGGATTTTTAAGGAGGTTTCGGCTGGAAAGATATATTCACAGGGATTCGACCTGAATGGAGGCTGGGTACCTCTGTATGTAATGCATAAAGTTCTGGCCGGACTGATTGATACTTATCAATACGCTCATAATGAGCGGGCATTGGCTGTTGCCGAAAAATTGGCCAATTGGATGTATGGTACCTTTCAGCATCTTACAGAAGAACAAATGCAGAAAGTGTTGGCATGTGAGTTTGGTGGCATGAATGAGGCATTGGCTAATTTATATGCTTGTACAAAGAATGAAAAGTTCCTGGCTTTGGCTCAACGGTTCGATAATCATAAAGCTATCATGGATTCCTTAGCGGTGGGAGTGGATGATTTGGAAGGAAAGCATGCTAATACGCAGGTACCTAAGATTATAGGAGCCGCACGCCTGTATGAATTGACTGGTAGTAAGCGTGATTCTGCGATTGCTTCTTTCTTTTGGCATACGGTGGTACAGAATCATTCTTATGTGAACGGAGGTAATAGTGATGGAGAACATTTTGGAACCCCCGGACAATTGAATGAACGCTTAAGCACTTCCAATACAGAAACGTGCAACACTTATAATATGCTGAAACTGACGCGGCATTTATTTTCCTGGCAGTCGCTTCCTGAGTATAGTGCTTATTATGAGAGAGCCGTGTTCAATCATATTCTGGCTTCTCAGAATCCGGATGATGGAATGTGTACTTACTATACGCCTTTGATTTCTGGTGGTAAGAAAGGTTATTTGTCTCCTTTTCAATCATTTTGCTGTTGCAGCGGATCCGGTATGGAAAATCACGTGAAGTATGGTGACTTTATTTATTCTGAAGGCAGTGATTCCAGCCTTTGGGTGAATCTGTTCATCCCTTCGCAATTGAATTGGACGGACCGGAAGATGATTGTTACCCAGGATACGGATATCCCTTCTTCTGATAAAACTGTGCTGACAGTTAAAACAGAAAAACCACAGTCTGTTATATTCCGTCTACGTTATCCGGAATGGGCGGAGTCCATGCGTATCAAAGTGAATGGAAGTTCTGTTTCATTTGAGGCTTCTAATAATAGCTATGTTTCTATTGAGCGGGAATGGAAAGATAATGATAAAATAGAAATTACCTTTAAAATAAAGTTTTATACTGTATCTATGCCTGATAATGAAAAACGGGTGGGTATTTTCTATGGACCGGTTTTGCTGGCTGGTGAGTTGGGAACGGAGGAACCTGATATGGAAAAAGATATTCCGGTGTTAGTAACCAATAATCAGCCAGTGGACAAGTGGTTGGAGAAGGTATCTGATAGTCCTTTGCGATTTAAGACAAAAGGGGTTGGAGAACCGAAAGATATGTCTTTAATTCCTTTCTATGGGATGCATCATCAACATTATATGGTCTACTGGGATTTGTTTACTACTGAAGAATGGAAGGATATGCAGGAAGCCTATAAAAATGAATTGAAGCGGTTGCAGGATCTGGATAAGATAACGGTTGACTACGTTACTTTAGGTGAAATGCAACCGGAGAGAGATCATAATTTCCGTGGGGAGGGTATTGGTAATGGTGTTTCGCACCGGAAAAAGTGGAGAGCGGCCTGGATTGGTGGTTGGTTTGAATTTGATATGAAGGTTTTGCCCGATGTTCCTCAAGATTTACATGTTACCTATTGGGGAGGCGAAACGGCTCATTTGGAATTTGATATTTATGTAGACGGTAAGGTACTGGCCAGGCAACATCTTTATCAGAATAAACCGAATCAGTTCTTTGAAGGAGTATATTCGTTGCCGGAGCATTTCTGGAAAGGTAAGGAAAAGATAACAATCCGTTTTAAAGGCGTACCGGGTAACTGGACAGGAGCAATCTATAATGCGCGTATAGCAAAACATGAGTAGGTATGAAAGTGAAAAGAACATTAAAGATGATAGTCGGCTGCCTGCTGATTACAAACCTGTGTTGGGCAGGAATCACCCAGGAAGGTGACACACTTCCTCCCGGAGTTGTAATACATAATGCACCGGCGATATCTCATGAATATATAGGATCACCCAGCATTGTTATCATGCCGGATGGTACTTATATTGCTTCACACGATTATTTTGGCAAAAAGCTTTCGGATACTTATATCTATAGGTCCGGGGATCGTGGTAATTCCTGGACTCCGATCGCCAAACTGGAATCTCTGACTTGGGCTACACTATTTAACCGTGGCAAAGAGTTGTATCTGATAGGTATATCACCTAAGGTTACAATGGGGTATGGAGATTTTGTAGTTCGTAGGTCATTGGACTTTGGACGCTCCTGGACAGAACCTAAAGATGAAAAGTCCGGGCTTATCCGATGTGGCTTTTATCACTGTGCTCCGGTCCCAGTAGTTCGTCATAAAGGAAAATACTGGCGTGCTATGGAAAATATGGGACAAGAATGGGGCTGGGGACCTTTCTCCGCTTTGATGACTTCAATTTCCTGTGAAGCCGATCTGCTGGACGCCGGACAGTGGAATTTTAGTAACGAGATACGATATGATTCGTCGTGGAAAGAAGGAGCTACCGCATGGTTGGAAGGCAATGCGGTAGTAACCCGAGAGGGAGAAGTCAAAGATATCCTGCGTGTGGCCTATGGACCGGATGACGTGGCTGCAATGACTTCTGTTTCAGAGGACGGTAAGATTATGACTTTTAATCCGGAGAAAGATTTCATTAAACTTCCGGGAGCGGGCAAGAAATTCACCATTCGCTATGATAAAAAAAGTAAGAAGTATTGGACGTTATCCAATTTTATATTGGAAAAAGACCGGCACAACATGGATGGTGGTGCTATACGTAACACACAGGTTTTGATGTGCTCGGATAATTTGACGGAGTGGTGTATCAAAGATACGGTGCTGACATGCGATCAACCGGAATTGTATGGCTTTCAATATGTCGACTGGCAATTTGATGGAAAAGACATTGTTTTTGTCTCCCGTACGGCTTGGAGAGATAAAACCGGAAATCCACCCCGGCAACATGATGCTAATTATATGACTTTTCATCGTATTCGGAACTTTCGTGCTTTTTAAAACCTAATTGTATTATGACACATTCGAGAGCTTTTCTTCTTCTCATATATCTTCTTTTGACAGCAAATTACTGTTTATGTAAGGATAGGCACAATATACGGATGGCACTGGAACCTTTTCAGTTGAATCAAATCAGATTGCTGCCAAGCCCTTTTAAACATGCTCAGACATTGGACGCAGAATGGTTGTTGAGTCTTGAACCGGATCGATTATTACATAGGTTTCATAAAAATGCAGGTTTACCACCGAAGGCGGATAATTATGGAGGTTGGGAAACAGAAAGAGGAGGTGGCAGGGGCTTGGGACATTATATGTCCGCATGTGCCATGATGTGGGCTTCGACGGGAGAACAGAAGTTTAAAGAACGTACGGACTATGTTATTGATGAATTAAAAAGATGCCAGGATGTAAAAGGAACTGGGTATATTGGTAGTGTTGAAGATAGTATTTGGATGCAGGTTGGCGAGGGAGAAATTTACTCAGCAGGCTTTGATCTGAATGGAGCGATAGTACCTTGGTTTATTCTACATAAATTGTTTGCCGGACTTTATGATGTTCATGTCTATACGGGAAATGAGAAAGCTAAGTCGGTTTTGATACATCTGTCTGACTGGGCGTACAATCAGTTTAAGGGATTGGACGATGAACAATGGCAGAAGATATTAGCTTGTGAGCATGGCGGAATGCTAGAGGTTTTGGTCAATGTTTATTCTATCACGGGTGATATGAAGTATCTTGAAATGAGCCATTGGTTTGATCATCAACAGTTCCTTTCTCCTCTTTCGCGCCAGATTGATTCTTTGGCAGGGCTACATGCGAATACCCAGATACCTAAAGTGGTAGGTGTGGAAAGAAGACATCTGCTTACCAATAATGAAAAAGATAAAATCACATCTCACTTCTTTTGGGAAACAGTAATTGAAAATCATACTTATTGTATTGGGGGAAATGGAGATGGTGAACATTTCGGACCTAAAGGAATATTGTCAAGCCGCCTGAGTGATAGAACGGCTGAAACATGTAATACATATAATATGTTGAAACTGACAAAAATGCTCCTTCTGGAAACTGGTGATGCCAAATACAGTGATTATTATGAAAAGGCTCTGTATAATCATATTCTGGCTTCTCAAAATCCGGAAACAGGGATGACTACTTATTATCTTCCGTTGGTGGCTGGAAGTAAAAGAGGTTATAGTAGTGCATTTGAAACTTTTACATGTTGCGTCGGAACCGGATTTGAGAATCATGCCCGTTATGGGGAAGCTATCTATTTCAAGGACAAGAAGAATAATATATTTGTGAATCTGTATATCCCATCTGTTTTGACATGGCAGGAAAAGGGAATCACTCTGAAACAGGAAGGAAACTATGAACGGGATGGGAATATCAGGATAACAGTAACCCCATCCAAATCTGAAAAATTTTCTATGTTGCTTCGAATTCCTTATTGGACGACGGAGAAAACAGAAATAAAAGTGAATGGGAAGAAAATGAATACCTTGCTTGTTCCGGGTACTAATTTTAAAATAACCAGAGAATGGAAGAAGGGCGATGTTATTGAAATTAATTTTGATATGCCTGTTTATACGGAGCCTACTCCTGATAATCCCAATAGAATGGCAATAAAATACGGTCCTTGGGTTTTGGCAGGTAAGTTGGGTAATAAAAGAATCGATCCGATGAAAGATATTCCGGTTTTAATAACTGATAATAAACCTGTGTCGGAATGGATAAGGAGAATATCTCTGGATAGCCTTTTGTTCAAAATTCAAAATATTGGAGAACCGTCAGACATTGTATTAGCTCCTTTTTATACTTTGTATAATGAACGGTATATTGTTTATTTCGATGTGTTTGATTCCACTGGTTGGGAAAGGAGAAAGCAAGAATATCAAAATTATCTTCGGGAGCAGGAAGTCTTAAAACAGCAGACAGTTGATTTTATTCAGCTAGGAGAAATGGAACCTGAGAGAGAACATAGTCTGAAAGGAAGTAATACTGCTGTTGGAGAATTTATCGGACGTAAATTCCGTCTTAGCTGGAATGATGGTTGGTTTACTTTTGATATGAAGGTAACAGATCAAACTCCCCTGCAGTTAATAATGACTTGTTGTGGTAATGATGGAGAGTCTTGTTCTTTTGACATTTATATAGATGATAAACTTCTGAGATCTGTTACTATGCGACTTCAGAAATCAGAAGATCTTTATGATATGAAAATAGATATTCCTTTTGAATCTACTTCCAATAAGGACAAAGTGAAAATTTCTTTTAAATCTCACAAAGAAAGGATGATTGGGAGAATATTTGGAGTCAGGTTAATCAAGAAAATGTAATCTTCGAATACCCTCCTTGGAAAAACGTTAGGATGACTTGTGTTCTTCTTTATATTGAGTAGGTGAACACCCCATGTATTGCTTAAACACCGTACTGAAATAGCGGGAAGTTGAGAACCCTGTCTGGTCTGCAACTTCAACGATGCTGAGCGCGGTATGAGTAAGCAGCCAGGCACTCCGTTCTATTTATACCGTACCCGAGCCGTACTTGCTCCGTACCAAGTCCGTAGTTTCTCCGTACAGAGGTACTTCTGACCGAAGAATGTACGGAGCAAGTACGGTTCGGATACGGTTCGGGTATGGAGCGAGGGGATATAAAGAAAGGGCAGACTGGATATTATTCCGGTCTGCCCATATTCTCTCTAACACAACTAAAAATTTATACTATATATTGGTTTTGCAGATTTTTTTCTTTTCTCCTAAACAAAATCCTTCAGTTCTTGTTGTAACTTCTGTCGGGTGAAGAAGATACGGCTTTTCACTGTTCCGAGTGGTAATCCCAGCTTCTCTGCAATTTCGCGGTATTTGAAACCGGATACATGCATGGAGAATGGAATTTTATATTCACGGGGTAATGCATTTACTATACGATGCATCTCTTTCAAGTCGTATGCGCTTTCCGTGCATTCAAAGCCGGATTCCTGCGGTAAGTTGAGATGATAGAGATTTTCTGTCTGATCTACGAAAGTCTGGTCGCGAACCACCTTGCGGTAGTTGTTGATAAAGATATTGCGCATGATGGTATACATCCATCCTTTGAAATTAGTATCAGGTGCATATTTATCTTCGTTATCTAACGCCTTTAGAGAGGTTTCCTGGAGTAGGTCATTTGCTTCTTCGTGGTCTGAGGTTAATTTGTATGCGAAGCGTAATAAATCGTCTTGTACCCCGATCAATTCTTTCTGGAATGTAATACTGTTATTCATAATCATTTCTCCTTTTCAATAGTTATTGTTTTGCCTTTTGACTTTGCAATTTTACGAAAGTTATCTTATTCTGATAGACGGATTTCAGGCAATATTTGGGGGGAAAACTATCAATTGATAGTTTTTAGGTGGTGTTTTGATAGTTTTCGGGTGGTCGGAAAGTGCTCATGCAAGTAGTCTCTGACCTCTTCATGAACACTTTTTCATATCTGAACGTTATTGGTTTAGGTTGTATAGGGTAATAACTGTTTTTATCCTGCAACACAGATTATCTGAAGTCTTTCAGTTCCTGTTGCAACTTCTGGCGTGTAAAGAATATACGGCTCTTTACTGTTCCTAAGGGTAATCCCAGCTTTTCTGCAATTTCGCGGTATTTGAAACCGGATACATGCATAGAAAATGGAATCTTATATTCGCGTGGCAGTGCATTTACAACACGGTGCATTTCTTTCAAGTCATAGGCGCTTTCGGTACTTTGAAATCCGGATTCCTGAGGCAGATTGAGGTGATAAAGATTATCAGTCTGATCTACGAAGGTCTGGTCGCGAACCAGCTTCCGATAGTTGTTTATAAAGATATTGCGCATGATGGTGTACATCCATCCTTTAAAGTTAGTGTCGGGCATGTATTTATCTTCATTATCTAATGCCTTTAGAGAGGTTTCCTGGAGTAAGTCGTTAGCTTCTTCACGGTCGGAGGTTAGTTTATATGCAAAACGTAATAAATCGTCTTGTACTCCGAGCAAATCCTTTTGAAATGTAATACTGTTCATATCGTTCTCCTTTTTTATTATAATTATTCGTTTGTTTGACTTTTGATGTTGCAATTTTACGAAAGTTCCCTAACTCTGACGGACGCATTTTGAGCAATCTTTAGGGCAAAAACTATCAATTGATAGTTTTTGGGTGCCTTTTGTTTGTTTTTGGGTGCAGTTTTCACCAATTTTATTGCGTATAATTAAAAAGATGAGTTAATTTTGCGCAATCATTTCATCTTAAAAAGAATGGCTGACGACTCTTTATTTTTGATTGATATTGATAAAGTGCTCCGGGAAAAGGCTCCGAAGTACTATAAGTATATCCCCAAATTCGTGGTTTCTTATCTGAAAAGAATCGTTCATCAGGAAGAACTGAATGTTTTCCTGCGCGAGTCGAAGGATAAGGTAGGTGTAGACTTCTTAAAAGCCTGCCTGGAATTTCTGGATGCCAATATTGTAGTGAAGGGAGAAGAGAATCTACCGACTGAAGGATTGTATACCTTTGTCTCTAATCATCCGTTGGGAGGCCAGGATGGTGTGGCTTTGGGATATGTGTTGGGTAGTTTCTATAAAGGTAAGGTGAAGTATATGGTGAATGACCTGCTGATGAATCTGCAAGGATTAGCTCCTCTTTGTATACCTATTAATAAGACAGGAAAACAGGCAAAAGATTTTCCGAGAATGGTGGAAGCGGGCTTTGCATCGAATGATCAGTTGATTATGTTCCCTGCCGGATTGTGTTCCCGACGTCAGAACGGAGTGATCCGTGATCTGGATTGGAAGAAGACCTTTATCGTAAAGAGTGTGCAGGCACAACGCGACGTTGTCCCCATTCATTTTGAAGGCCGGAATTCGAACTTTTTTTATAATTTGGCTAACGTCTGCAAATTTTTGGGCATCAAAATTAACATAGCCATGCTCTACCTTGCCGACGAGATGTTGAAGAACCGTCATAAAACGTTTACTGTTACCATCGGGAAACCTATTTCCTGGCAGACTTTTGATAAATCAAAAACTCCTGCCGAGTGGGCGGCTTACGTAAAAGATATCGTTTATAAATTATAGAACTTAGTTTTAATAAGAGAACTACTAACAAAAAAATATGGAAGAGATTATTGAACCTATTAGTAAGGAACTTCTGAAAGCGGAACTGACTGAAGAGAAGCGTCTGCGTATGACGAATAAGAGCCATAATCAGATTTATATCATTACAGCTCAGGATTCTCCGAATATTATGAAAGAAATCGGGCGTTTACGCGAGATTGCTTTCCGTGCAGCAGGTGGAGGTACAGGACAACCGCTGGATATCGATGAATACGATATCATGGATAATCCCTACAAACAGCTGATTGTCTGGAACCCTGAAGCAGAAGAAATATTAGGTGGTTATCGTTATATCCTTGGTACAGACGTTCGGTTCGATGAACAGGGTGCCCCTATCCTGGCTACAGCCCACATGTTCAATTTCTCTGAAAAGTTCCTGAAAGAGTACCTTCCCACTACAATTGAGTTAGGACGTTCATTTGTTACGGTAGAGTATCAGTCCACCCGTGCCGGTAGCAAAGGCTTGTTTGCGCTGGATAACCTATGGGATGGTTTGGGTGCGTTAACGGTAGTTATGCCGAATGTGAAGTATTTTTTCGGTAAAGTGACCATGTATCCGAGTTATCATCGTCAGGGACGCGACATGATTCTTTATTTCTTGAAGAAGCACTTTGAGGATAAAGATAATCTGATTACTCCGATGAAACCGCTTGAAATGGAAGCTAAAGAGGCCGATTTGGCTGCTTTGTTTTGTAAGAAGACATTTAAGGAGGACTATAAGATACTGAATTGCGAGATACGTAAGTTAGGCTATAATATTCCGCCGTTGGTAAATGCTTATATGAGTTTGAGTCCGACGATGCGTATGTTCGGTACTGCCATTAACTATGGTTTTGGCGATGTGGAAGAAACGGGAATTCTGATTGCTGTGGATGAGATTCTGGCAGAAAAGCGTATCCGCCATATCCAGTCATTCATCGAGAATGAGCCGGAGGCTTGCAAACTTACCTCCGGAGCTAATAAAGTGTTCTTTCCGAGTAGATGATAATTGTGCCTGAAGCACAACTTATACTGCCGGCAAACTGTTTCCGTTGATCTTTCTATAGAGATCAAGTGCATAAACGTCTGTCATGCCGGAGATATAATCCAATACCGCCTGTATTCTTTCGTAGAGTACGGGCGCTTTTATATTGTATTGGCCGGATACCCGGTTGATGAGCAACTGTGAATAAGCTTTTTCCGGTGAGCAGACGGCATCGATCATCAGATCGAGCAAAGTACTGATGATGCGGAAACCGGCAAGTTCGATGTCCAGTACATCACGCGAGCGATAGATTTTCTTTAACGAAATATCTGCACTGTGCTTATAAGCACCGGCTGGCAATTCGGAAATATGCTTGATGAGGCTTCCTTCAAATTCCCCCTTTAATATCTTTTCCTCATTATTCAGAAAGGCCTGGGTACATTCTTGGATGAGCAGCCCTATGACGCAGGAACGCAGATAGGCAATCTGCTCATTGACATCGCTGACAAGCTCCAGCGTTTTGAGCATATGCGTTTTACGTTCTTCAGGAAAATAGGAAAGAAGTAAATCTTGTGTTTCCTGTGTGGTAAGTATCTTTAGCTTGTGGGCATCTTCAATATCCATCATCTGATAGCAAATGTCATCTGCCGCCTCTACCAGGTAAACCAACGGATGACGGGCATATTTCAGTGGAGTTTCATTCAGCTTTTTCATACCCAGTTCTTCGGCTATCCGGTGGAAGCTATCTTCCTCTGTGGTGAAGAAGCCGAACTTTGATTTCTTACCAGCTAAACTCGATGAAAAGGGGTATTTTACGATGCTGGCCAGGGTGGAATAGGTTAATACGAATCCTCCTTTGCGTCTTCCTTCAAACTGATGGGTAAGCAATCTGAAAGCATTGGCATTTCCTTCGAAGTGTATCAGGTCCTCCCACTGCTCTGCGGACAGTTGTCCTTTTAGAGGCATACCTTTTCCTTCGGAGAAGAAAGTGGAGATGGCTCGTTCTCCCGAGTGACCGAAGGGAGGATTCCCCAAGTCGTGTGCCAGGCAGGCTGCCGATACGATAGACCCAATTTCGGGTAAATACGAATCTTTCAATTCAGGCTGACGGGTAAGAATGGCTTTAGCGACATCATTTCCCAACGAACGGCCTACGCAGGAAACTTCCAGACTATGCGTTAGGCGGTTGTGTACGAAGATACTACCCGGCAAGGGAAAAACTTGTGTTTTGTTCTGCAAGCGGCGGAAGGGGGCGGAGAAGACGAGACGGTCATAATCCCGCTGAAATTCCGAACGGTTTTCGTGACGCTCCTGGTGAAACTCTTCAAGCCCGAAGCGTTTGGCAGATATGAGGGTGTTCCAATTCATGGCGATAATTACGAATTATGAATTACAAATTATAAATGGCAAAAAAGAGGGGACATTTGCCCTTTGTTATTATTTAACTGCAAATGTATCACTATTTTGCTTTAAAAGCTGTATTTTCGCCCAATTAAAAAAGAAGAACTGCTATTAAATACTGAAATAGCGGCAGTTCGTAATTTATAATTCGTAATTTGTAATTAATGTCATGAACGTACAAATCATTAATAAATCGAAACATCCGCTTCCGGCTTATGCCACCGAATTATCCGCAGGAATGGATATCCGTGCTAATCTTTCAGAACCTATTTCTTTAGCTCCAATGCAGCGTTGCCTGGTGCCTACAGGATTATATATTGCCCTGCCACCGGGGTTTGAGGCACAAGTGCGCCCTCGCAGTGGTCTTGCTATCAAGAAAGGTATCACGGTGCTGAATTCTCCGGGAACGATTGATGCCGATTATCGTGGAGAGGTTTGTATTATCCTTGTAAATCTTTCATCGGAGACTTTTGTGATAGAAGACGGAGAACGCATTGCGCAGATGGTAATAGCACGCCACGAACAAGCTACATGGCAGGAAGTGGAAGTGCTGGATGATACGGAGCGTGGTGCAGGCGGCTTCGGTCATACAGGAAAGAGTTGAGGTATTAAAAATCAAAGAATTTAAAAACTAAAAGGGGCTGAGTTCTACTAACTGACTGAATGAAAATGAAATTTAAAATAGTATCTCTTTTCGTATTGTGCGCGATACTTATATCGTGTGGTACTTCCCGTCAGGGAGGAAAAAAACAGCGGAAAGGAACCAAGGCGCAGGTTGTGCTTACGCCCGAGCAACAGCGTAAATACGATTACTTCTTCCTGGAAGCTTCCCGCTTGAAGATGAAAGACGATTATAGTGCTGCCTTTGACTTATTGCAGCATTGTCTGACCATTAATCCGAATGCTTCATCGGCTTTGTACGAGATTTCGCAGTACTATATGTACCTTAAACAAGTTCCGCAAGGACAGGCAGCATTGGAAAAGGCTGTGGAAAATGATCCGGATAATTATTGGTATAGCCAGGGATTGGCCAGCTTATATCAGCAACAGAATGAGATGCAGAAAGCTACGAATCTGCTGGAAAACATGGCAACTCGTTTCTCGGATAGGATGGATCCTCTGTACAGCTTGTTGGATATATACAACCGTCTGGAAGAGTACGATAATGTGATTACCACCTTGAATCGTTTGGAAGAAAAGATGGGAAAGAACGAGCAACTCAGTATGGAGAAATTTCGTATCTATTTACAGAAGAAGGATAATCAGAGCGCTTTCCGTGAGATAGAGAGTCTGGTGGAAGAGTATCCGATGGATATGCGCTATCAGGTGATACTGGGTGATGTTTATATGCAGAACGACAAGAAGGACGAAGCCTATAACATATACAAGAAAGTGCTTGCTACCGAACCGGATAATGCCATGGCGATGTATTCATTGGCCTCTTATTACGAACAAACCGGACAGAAAGAACTCTACGAGCAACAACTGGATACCCTTTTACTGAATAAGAAAGTGCCTTCTGATACAAAGTTGAACGTGATGCGTCAGTTTGTGGTTGAAAATGAACGGGCAGGTAGAGACAGTACCCGCGTGATCAATCTTTTTGACCGTATTATGGAACAAGATCAGGATGATGCACAGATGCCGATGCTTTATGCCCAATATCTCCTTGCCAAGAAAATGAATAAAGAGACCATGCCCGTACTGGAACGAGTGCTGGACATTGATCCGACGAATACGGCTGCCCGTATGACACTTCTCGGTGAAGCAATACGGAAAGAAGATTATAAAGAAGTAATCCGTCTTTGCGAGGCCGGTATCGAGTCTAATCCCGATATGCTGGAGTTCTATTTCTATCTTTCCATAGCCTATAATCAGGCTGACCGCACAGATGATGCACTTGCCATTTGCAAGAAAGGATTGGAAAACATCCCGGAAAAGAGTGATAAAGAATTCGTTTCTAACTTTTATGCCATCATGGGCGATTTCTATCACACAAAGAAAATGAATACGGAAGCCTATGCGGCCTATGACTCTGCATTGGTTTACAATTCGGCAAATCTGGGAGCATTGAATAATTATGCCTATTATCTCTCGCTGGAACGTCGTGATCTGGACAAAGCGGAGGAAATGAGTTATAAAACGGTGAAATCCGAACCGAAGAACCCCACTTATCTGGATACCTACGCCTGGATTCTGTTTGAGAAAGGCAACTATGCCGAAGCCCGCCTCTACATAGACGATGCAATAAAGAATGATAAAGATCAAAGTGATACCATTCTTGAACATGGGGGTGATATCTATTATATGACCGGTGATGTGGATGGTGCTTTGAAGTATTGGAAGCAAGCTCAGGAAGTGGGCAGTGAGTCTAAGACATTGAAAAAGAAGATCGAGAAAAAGAAATATATACCCGAATGAGAACGTTACACAGCAAATACAGAACGGTAGGCAGTATTCGTATGCTGCCTCTCATGCTTCTCCTGACCCTGGTAGTAGGTCTTTCCGGTTGTAAGACTTCCCGGAAAGTGACTTCTTCGTTGGGAGAACCGCGCTTTTTATCTTCTAAAGTACAGTTGACCATTCCTAACAAGGGAGGCACAATTACAGTGAACGGTACCATGAAGCTTGTAAGCGGTGAACGTATGCAGCTTTCCCTTCTGATGCCTATCCTCCGCAGTGAAGTGGCACGATTGGAGATTACTCCCGACGATGTGTTGGTAGTGGACCGCATGGGAAAACGTTATGTACAGGCTACTCGTAAGGAATTGAAAGACGTTTTGCCCAAGAAGGCCGACTTTGCCCATTTGGAGAAGATGCTTTTTGAGGCTGCCAAACCCGGTGGCAAAGCTTCTTTGACAGGTAAGGAGTTGGGGATTCCTTCTTTGGAGAAAGGAAAAATCGTTCTCACCGACTTTTCGGACAAAGAGATATCGCTGACTCCGACTCAGGTGTCTTCCAGATATACTAAGGTTGAATGGACTGAACTTTTAGAGATGCTGGCTAAGTTATGAGACAGTTTCTTTGTATTTTCATAAGTTGTTTCTGTCTGGCTCTGCCACTTTGCGCCCAATCCAACAAGATGATTAAGGAGTTGGAAAGCAAACGGGGCGCTTTGCAAAAGCAGATAGCCGAGTCGGAAACACTTCTGAACACTACAAAGAAAGATGTCGGTAGCCAGTTGAATGGTCTTGCCGCCCTTACCGGGCAGATTGAGGAACGAAAACGGTATATCCTCGCCATTAATAATGATATGGAGACTATAGATCGTGAACTTTCCAAACTGGAACGTCAGTTAGTCCGCCTCGAAAATGATCTGAAGGATAAGAAGAAGAAATATGAGTCTTCAGTTCAATATCTGTATAAGAACCGTTCCGTCCAAGACAAACTTTTGTTTATTCTTTCCGCCAAGACATTATCGCAAACTTATCGCCGTTTGCGCTATGTGCGTGAGTATGCCGACTATCAGCGCCTGCAAGGCGAAGAGATTTTGAAGAAACAAGAGCAGGTCAATCAAAAGAAGACGGAACTTCAACAGGTAAAGAAAGCCAAAGCCAGTTTGCTGAAAGAGCGTGAAGTGGAAAAAGAAAAGTTGGAAAACCAGGAGAAGGAGAAGAAAACCTTAGTTGCCAATTTACAGAAGAAGCAGCGTGGGCTGCAAAATGAGTTGAACAAGAAGCGTAGGGAAGCCGACCAGCTGAATGCGCGTATTGATCGCCTGATAGCCGAAGAAATTGAGAAAGCCCGTAAACGTGCTGCGGAAGAGGCGCGTAAAGAAGCGGCTGCCCGCAAAAAGGCTGCTGCAAAAGAAACGAAACCGGCTGCAACTTCTTCTTCCGAAGCAGCCACCGCTAAGAAAGCGGCACCTCTCGAAACCTATACGATGGATAAGGCAGACCGGGAATTGTCCGGTAGCTTTGTCAACAACCGTGGTAAATTGCCAATACCTATTACCGGACCGTATATCATCACCAGCCGCTACGGTCAGTATTCCGTAGAAGGGCTTCGCAATGTGAAACTGGATAATAAAGGGATAGACATTCAAGGTAAGCCCGGTGCACAGGCGCGTGCTATCTTCGACGGAAAGGTAGCTGCTGTTTTCCAACTGAACGGACTTTTCAATATTCTTATCCGCCATGGAAACTATATTTCCGTTTATTGTAACCTGGCTTCTGCTTCAGTGAAGACGGGGGATACTGTTACTACCCGGCAAGCCCTCGGACAAGTATTTTCGGATGGTGCGGACAATGGACGTACGGTGCTTCACTTCCAGTTGCGCAAAGAAAAGGAGAAGCTGAATCCGGAACCGTGGTTGAACCGCTGAGTCAAGTCTTCTTTGTGCTGTATTATCGTGCCGTTCTGCGCTTTCATCTCTTTCATCGTCTATAGGCCCTTGTGTGTAAGGCGTTTATACTGAAATGTCCGGTCGTGGACAGCTTTCAGTGCTTTCAGCCTGTTAGCAAGCGCAAGGTATACTCGTAAGATTACGCCTTTCCTTTTTATTTCTTCCTATTGAAACAAAAGTGCCTTGCCTATGGAACAAAAGTTTCTCGGTTAAGAAACAAACGTTTCTTAGGCAAGAAACTTTTGTGCCACAGTAAGGAAACAAATGTTCCTCTAAAGTGAAACTTACGCTTCTTCGTAATGGAACAATATCTGATTAAGGTACTCTTAATCTGCCTTCCCGGTATGCTTGCTTAAAGTAAGTCGTTTCTATTGCTTAATAAGATGAGCCATTGTTTGCTTCCCGTTTTCTCCTGTCAGACGTACAAGATAGTATCCTTTATTTAATTTGCTGACATTGAAAGTATGGTTTGTGGGAGTCTGCTCGTCTACTATGATTCCATTCATTGCAATAATCTGCACTTTGACAATTCCGGATAATAAAATCCGAACATCCTCTTGGGCAATTGTAGGGGCAATAGCGATTTGCCGGTTTTCTTTCGGTATCGTTTCTATGGAAGTAATTTCTACAGGCTTGTTTATATACAGTCTGAACTCTCCGGCAGGCAAAGAGAAGGGACCTCCTGTTTCGGATTTACCGGTCATGAAATCATACCAGTCTTCTCCGTTATTCAAATTTGGGATACATATATTAGTGGCAGTACCGAAGTTGCCTACTAAAACAAAGTGAAGATCCGGATGTGTTATTTCAATACGTCGGATAGGCCAGTCTGTCTCATCCACATTTCCTACGAATTCTCCGTCGGATATCACATGGGCATACTGTTCTCTGAAATTTAGTAATTTGCAATAAGTCTCAAATAAATTCTTTCGTTCCGGAACCTCCAGGAACTCCCAATGAGGAGGTTTCGTTTCACCTTCATAGCTGGAACTAAGTTCGTCCGTACCTTCTTTTGACTGAATAGAGATGTCGTACCCCATTTCGCCAAATTCCCACATCATCTTGGGACCGGGCATCATAAATAAAAAGGCTGCGGCAGTTCCACATCTTTTCATACGTACCTCCAACTCCGTTCGAATTTCTCCAATTCCATTCACTGAAGCATTGTATGCAACACGCTCTTCGTCATGGCTCTCCATATAAGTTACCCGGTTGTTTTTACTCCATCCTTTAGATGAAGCCATGGCTCCCTTAAACGAACTACCTTTCTGAACTCCATTGATCGCATTGCTGAAAGGAGAATTTTGCTTTCCCCATAGCATCAGATCGTGTTCGGCAAGTTCTTTTTCTTCTTGATCGCCAGCTAAATGCTCGTAAATGAGGTAAGCGTCACTTTTTCGCTTCCGTATTTCATCCGATAATCTCTTTATAATGCGGATCCGATCCGGATCGTATGCAGAACCATCTCCCGGAGTATTGGTAAAACCTTTGGAGAAATCGAAACGGAAACCATCTAGTTTATACTCTTTTAGCCAGAAAGCGCAAATGCTGTCTAAAAGAATCTGCGTTTCTTTACTCTCATGGTTGAAATCGGCTCCCCATGAATATTTAGTATTGGGAGAAACCATATTGAACCAGGGATTATCTGCTGCCGGCTGTGCTTTGGTATTTCCCGGAGGATCAGCATACAGTCTGACTAAGGAACAAGTACCATATGCATGATCCAATACAATGTCCATGATCACTGCTATTCCACGTTTGTGGCACTCGTCTATAAATTTCTTATAATCCTCTTCTGTTCCATACACTTTTTCTGTTGCAAAGAAGAAGGTGGAGTGATATCCCCAATTGGTTATTCCGTCTATCTTGCAGAAAGGCATTAATTCGATTGCATTGATTCCCAATGATTTCAGATAATCCAGTTTCTCAAGGGCCAGTTTCAGATTTCCTTTATATTCACCGTTGCGTGTGAAATCGCGAAGCAGGAGTTCGTAAATTGTCAGTCGGTCTTGGCGTACGCCTTTAAAATCAGTCACTTCCCATGGATATTCCGGTTTTGCCGTTTGCCACACAGATACAATATCAGCTTTACATTTTTCCGGAAATTCCATGAGGTTAGGATATGCGACGGGAGATATTCCTTTGTCGAACTTCCTTTCGAGTATCTTATTGGCATAAGGGTCTGCGATATCCAAAAGACCATCGACCAGGTAATAAAAAGCATATTCTTTCCCGGGAATGAGATGATTCAGAGTAATCCAGAAGTAGTCACCGTCTCTTTTCATCCGATAATCCTCTTTCACTTCCCAGTTGCTCAGTTCGCTCATTAAATACGCAAATTGCTTTCCCGGAGCGAACAGTACTAAAGTGAGGCTTTCGTCATTGTGGTAGTTAATACCTCTTTGTACTCCTTCCGGGCGCGGATTATCTTCTCCCGGAGTTATTGTATGGGATAACAGTAATTTAATATTCGATTTTTTATCACCGGTAACCCTCCCGTCCATGGTGCCATCCGCATTACGCAACACAAACTCGATACTCAGCAACTGTTCGTCTGCTTTAAACTCGTAAGGTGGTTCCATCTGAGTGTTTTGCATAAAGAACTCTTTGACGGACGGGGTGATTTTAAGCTGCCAGAGGTTATCTCCGACTTTCTGGAGTTTAACAGCATCAATATTACATTTGTCGGGTGTTGTCTTATCCGGCCACAAAGCAATTCTGGATTTCCATTCAGTACCACTCGGACTTTCGGAAGTGATAACTCCCATATGTGAATAAATCGGTCCTTCAAAATCGACTAAAGAAGCTTTCTGAAAGGAACACTTGGTCAGATCAAAAGTCACAGTAACTTCATCGTCACCTGTTGGCTTAGATGGTGTACAATCTACAATCTGTGCTTTTAGAGATAAAGTGCACAGAAGTGTGATAAACAATATATAAGTTCTCATAAGGATAATTTTAAATTGTTTCAATGTCAGTATTATAAAAGAATGGGCTGTATCGGAAATATACGATACAGCCCGATTCTAATCACTCAATTAACCTGAAAACTACTCATCAGCACTGGGGACCAGTTCATACCGGAAAGGATATTCCTGCAAATACACATTGAAGTCATAATATCCTTCTGCTGCAAGAAATGGAATATTCTTTGTGCCGGATATGATACCCGATTGATTACCCTTTTCCACCTTATTGTCGGTAGCTCCCATATTGGCAGCATTTGCCCAGGTTTTGCCCACTGCATTCGCTCTGAATTTGAATTCAAACTTAGAGGTATTGGGTACACCACTTCCGTCTGTCTGATATTCCGGAACATACACATGCTTGGCAGTCCATACTTTTCCTTCCGGATCGTATGTCAGAACAGCTCCTGTTCCTTCTTCAGGATTTTGAGCTGACATGGAATTTGCCCATTGAGGATAACTCATATTACGCTGTCCGCACACGAAAAACTCTTTATAGAATTTGTAAAGTGTCATGGTCTTTGCGTTCTCCGTGATTTTAACTACCATTTTATAAAATCCCGGTCCATCGAGTATTTCCTCTTTATTGGAACCCGGTGCAAAAGAACCCGGAGCAATAACGTTTCCTCCTGCCTGCAGAGCAAGGCTTGTACCCGGAGTGAATGAAGCCGGTGCTCCCCATTCAACTTCCGGTGCCAGTTCTTCAACCAATTTTATACCTTGGTCTAATTTGGGTAAATATACATATCCTTCATACTCTCCATTCCAGCCGGGAGAATATAATACTTCTGCATTATTTGTTGTAAAGTCGGTATAATCACCTATTACATAAAGCAAGTCGGGATCACTGGAAAACGTAGTCACATTGAATTCGGATATGGAGGATGTCAATGATGCATAGGCTGTGCTGATAGTGGCTTCAACGCGCATTACAATGTCTGTAGGTCGGCGTTTGATGGCTCCGGCCGACAATAAGGCGGCATTCAGATCCTTTACTTTCACCGTATATTTGTTTTCATTGGTAATTGCAAACGTTGTGTATGTCAGATCATTTATATCTACTCCTTCCTTTTTTACAGCCAGCTGAATGGCGTAGGAAATAATAGCATCGTAGCCAAATTGGGCAGGGGTCCACTCAATGACGGCCAAGTCTGTCTCGGCAGCATTCTTATCCAGAACAAACACATCGTCAAAGGTCTGTTTCCAGGAACTGGCAACAAAATTATCAGGGTCCAGTATTAGTTTCTCATCTTGTGCGCAAGACGCCAGGCAAAGAAGAGAAATTATGCTAACTATTGAATAAACTAACTTTTTCATATTTAATCTTCTTAAAGAGGTTATTGATTGGAAACGGCATTGTCATAGCCCGGATTCTGAGTCAGATTAGGATTGGCACCTATATCTGAAGCGGGTATAGGGAACAGTTCTCTATATTTGGGAACGGCAGAACCGGGGAAAGTTCCATTCTTGAATTCCCATGTATAATCATTCCCGGAATATTTACCAAAGCGGATCAGATCTGTGCGGCGGAATGCTTCCCAATAAAGCTCGCGGGAACGCTCACCGAAAATATAATCGAGAGTGAAAGAGCTCAGATCTTCGGCCTGTATTTTTGCGCGATGCCTCAGTTCGTTGAGCTTTTCCAGAGCCAATGCATCCGTACATGTTCCTCCGGATTTTCTCACCGCAGCTTCAGCGTAGTTCAGATAGGCTTCGGCAAGGCGCATCAAGGGATAGTCCAGACTTGGATATTCAGTCAAAGAAATCACATTCCCATTTTCATCCGTATATGAGGGCGGTATGCCTTCACGTGTCAGGTTGGTCCATTTATAGGAAGGCCAGCCATAAATGAAGGTGCTCGAACCGGCATTTTTGGACATAGGTAAATGACAAGTCGGGGTAAAGAAAATAGCCCGGTTATCCAAGGTGTTTACATACTTTCCCAATGATCCGTTTCCGTCATCAACCACCTCATCCATTGTTCCGAGAAAATCATCAATTCCCGGGTAGAAGTGACGGACGAAAGTCAATGTAGCGCGAGAACCTTTGAAACTCTTTGAGATACCACTCGTTTGGGTAAAGTTAGGATCGTTGGGACCTCGTGAACCTGCTACCAGGAATTGTGTTGCATAAGACTGAGTCCAGCGTCCGTCAAAGTTGATCGTGAAAATCATCTCTTTACGTGCATCTGTATTTTCACCATTGTCAGCCATGAAAAGTTCTGCATAGTTGGGACATAAATCATATCCTGCACTGATTACGTTGCGGGCATATTTCATGCACTCATCATATTTAGGTGTCTGAATATACACTTCTGCATTCAAATATAAGCGTGATAGCAACATCCAGACAGCTGCCTTGTCGGTACGCCCATACTCATTCTGTCTTGGTTCCGTCATATGCGGATCGTCTGATAATTCCAGAAGTTCGCTCTCAATGAAACTGTAGAGTTCGGCACGTGAACGTTGTGGAGGTAAATAAGTACCGATTGGATCGTTTTCTGTAATGAAAGGAGTATTCCCAAACATATCCATAGCGTGATAATACATCAAAGCACGGAGAAAACGGGTTTCGGAACGATAATACTGTATGTTAGCTCTGAGAGCATCATCTACTCCACGGTCATTCAAACGCTCGTCTGTGGTTTGTTTCAGATAATCATTGCACATGGTAATAGTGAACAAGAGACGATAATAGAGACCTGAAATTATCGGATTGTTCAAGGTGCTGTATGTATTGTAAGAGAGTTCGGGACATCCCGGGTCGGACTGAGTGAATGTCACCTCGTCTGTAGTGAACTCCTGCATGTACCAGAATGTACGTAAGAATGGAGAGGTTCCGGCATCCACATCAGCAATTTCCGCACTGGCTGGTCCGCTTTGTCCGGAGAGGCCAAGTGCTGCATACAATTTGGCTAATCCCTGCATGTAACTTTCAGGGGTAGAATACGCTTTATCTGCCGTATACAACTTAGGATCAAGCGGGGTAGTGTTCAGGTCATCGAAGCAAGACGCAAATAGAATCGTCATTGCCGGGAACAGTATTGATAGTAAAATATATTTTAGTTTCATAACAGATCATTTTTTAGTAGTTAAGATTCAAACCTAATACAAAGATACGAGGGCGTGGCCATGCATTATTGTCAATACCACTACTTACCTCCGGATCTAATCCAGAGTATTTTGTGATAACAAACGGATTTTGGGCAGTGAATGAGACACGTCCTCCAAGTTTACTATTAAATAGTTTTTTGAAAGAATAGCCCAGGGTGATATTATCCACCTTCAGGAAAGATGCATTTTCCAGGAATAAATCACTCTTTGCCTGAGTGACGGTAATGGGATTGCGGAACTTTGAAGTTTTCACAACAAATTCAGGTATATTGCGTACTGTTTGGCCGTTGCTGAATGTATAGTCGGCTGAACAGCGTGCGGAATTGTAATCGTTGAATACCCAGTTCCCAATACTTCCATGTGCATTAAAACCGAAGTCCCAGTTCTTATAACGGAATAACATATTGAATCCGAAGAATACATCCGGGCGCGATTTGTGTTTAAGTACGAGGTCTTTGTCATCGATGATGCCATCCTTATTCTGGTCGATAAATGCATCTTGAACCGGATTACCATATTCGTCGTATACCTGTTCATATACATAGAATGTATTAGGGGCATACCCTACACTATGTATCTGGATGTTATTACCCGTTCCCATACTGATACCTCCGGTGGGCACTCCCACGTAGTCCGGATTGAAGATGGCGGTCAGTTTCGTAATTTTCGATTTGCTCCAGGTAGCGTTTACACCGATATCCCAAGAAAAGTCTTTTGTAACGATAGGAGTGGCATTGATGTTGATTTCAACACCCTTATTCTCCAAATTACCGATATTGGCGGTCATCTTATTCGTAAAATTAGAACCGGCGGGAATGGGAATGGAGTTTAATAGATCGGAGGTCTCTTTGTAGAACAAGTCGACACTCCCCGATAAACGGTTATTAAAGAATCCCCAATCCAATGCCACATTCCAGGTGGCGGTAGACTCCCACTTGATGTTTTCATTATAAGCTTCCGGTTTCAATATCTGATAGAATTTATCTCCGATCTGATATTGTGAAGTAGAAGTGATGGTTGACAAATTATAGGTTGCAATGTAAGGATAGTAATCTGAACCAATATTTTGCTGTCCCGTCACACCATAACTGGCGCGTAGCTTTAAGTTACTCAGCTTATCAAATTTCTTGAAAAAAGCTTCATCGGACATTCTCCACGCTAAAGCTACAGAAGGGAAGAGGCCCCAACGGTTAGAAGGAGAGAAACGGGAAGTTCCGTCATCACGCAATGTGAAAGTAATCAGATACTTGTCCATAAATGTATAATTCAAACGTCCAAAAAGTGAAATCAAATAATATTCTTTAGGAGCTGCACTTTCCGAAATAAATACCGATTCATAATTTTCTAACGGATTGGAGTAGGTCTGACTCTGGTCATCTCTTTTAAAATGTTGCCATGAATAACCGGCCATGACATCAATCTTACTGCGAATTGCCTTTATATCTTTTACGTAATTCAAATAGAAATCCAAGAGATAGTTCTCGCGGGTCGATTTAGAATCGGTATACCTTCCTTGTCCCGGAGGCAAGATGGCATCTGTATACGAACTGTACGATCCGGGATAATTACCTTTATCACCATCATTTTTCGTGTAATCATATCCCAAGTTCAGGTTGGCACGTAATTCCGGTAAAAAATGAAAGGAATAATCAAGCTGCATATTACCGAAAGAACGGAATACTTGGGTCTCATCCCAGTAACCACTGAGTCGTGATACAGGATTCTCCGAGCCATTACGATTGATAGAACCATCCGGATTCAGCCATTGAAAATAACCGTTATATTTATTGTAATCAATCGAGCCGTCGGCATTATAAAAGTGTACCGGCTTTGTAGGATCAAATGCAGCGGCAGCGTTGATGGCTCCGGTAGATACATATTTATTCTTATTCTCCGTAGCTTTTAGATTGATACTCACACTTAAATGCTTATCGAAGAATTTAGGAGTAAATGTGACTGCCTGGGTAAAGCGCTGGAAATTGGAACCTTTCAAGGTACCATTCTGATCAGTATATCCGAGAGATACGCGGAAAGGATATTTATCACCTCCTCCGGATATTCCTATATTCTGGTCGGTAGACAGACCTATCCGGTAGATTTCCTTTTGCCAGTCTGTATTATAATATCCTATTGTACCATCCGGATAGGTATAATTGATGGCTTTGTGAACTGCTGCCCCGGATAACGTGTTTTCCGGATAATACTCGTCAATATAGGCACGGAACTCATCGGCATCAAGGACCGGTACTTTACCCGAATTTACGTTGGCGCTGTATGTGCTGCTGTATTCCACTTTCAGTGCCTTGCTTCCTCCTTTTTTCGTAGTGATGATAATGACCCCATTAGAAGCTCTGGAACCATAGATGGCTGTTGCGGAAGCATCTTTTAAAACACTGAATGATTCTATATCCTCGGGATTTAATGCTCCCAGTACGTTCGACATACCCACTCCGGCATCATCAGATGTAGTAACTCCGTCAATCACTATCAAAGGAGAATTGCTGGCAGATAGAGAGGAGCCGTTACGGATGCGGATGGTGGTACCGGACCCCGGTTGCCCATCGCCCGGAACAATCAGCAAACCCGGCACTTTTCCTGTCAGCATATCCTGAGGAGTGGTGATTGCACCTTTGTTCATGTTTCCGGCTTTCAGGGTTGCCACTGCTCCGGTTGCATCTTTTTTAGTCACTTGACCATAACCGATGACTACTACTTCTTCCAAGGATTGAGCGTCTTCGGACATTTTTACGTTGAGTACCGAACCCGTATCGACAGACAGAGTCTGTGTCTGGAATCCAATATAAGAAAAAGACAGTTTTGCGCCGGCAGATACCTGTATTGAATATTTTCCGTTTACATCGGTTATGACACCCGTTTGTGTACCAACCGCTTGTACATTCACACCAATCAAAGGATCTCCATTGTCATCACGGACAACACCTGTCACTATTTTCTGACCGGTATATTGTCCTCCAACTTGTGCTGTCTGTTTTGCCCTCGGTTGTTTTGTATTATTTTGCTGACCAAACAGCATCACTGCCGACAGGCAGAAAAGGACTGTAAACAGGCTACGAATTAAAATGATTTTTTTACTTTTCATAGGTTGTGTCTCCATAAAATTAAAAATTAACATCGATATCATTTAAGAGCACTGATGGTAAGTACTCCTGTTTTATTGCTATTCGGGAGGGTGATTTCCACCATTCCGGTATGATAAGACTTACTTTTAACCGGTCTGCCATTGAATTGTACTTCATACGTATGATCCGGATTCATACATACAATCATACAACGCTCATGAGGCAGTGTAGAATCGTCAAAAGAAATCTTGGCGCGATACTGAGAATAATCTGTATTAAAATGATTCTCGGCAATCCATATTTCAAAGCCGGTTGACACCTTGCCGGGCTTATAATAAGCAGCAAACCAATTTAGTATCGGAGAAGAAAGGCCGGAAAATTGATGCCATCCAGCTCCTCTTCCTGAGGAAATTATAAAGTGTTCGAAAGTGTAATAACTTTCCTGGCACTCTTGTTCCCATTTGTCTAAGGCAGTTTGTGCTATCTGATAGGCTTGTTCACCTTTTCCTATGTCTAAAAGAGCTTTCCATATAACCCATTGATGGGGAAACCAGACTGCTCCGTTCCAATATCCGTCTGCCTGATAATAAGGGGCCGATTGATCGACAGTTGAAAGACCGGAAGATGTCCACAATTCTTTCGGTGAAAACAAATGTCCCACCAACCTGTCTACTTGCTCAGGTGTACAAATACCTGCTGCCAGCGGGGTTACTCCGTCTAATCCCTTATTGAAGTTGGACTGATCCTTGTATCGGAAAATTGCTTTGGCATCTCCGGATGCATCATGAGTCACATATCCGAAATAACCACTCTCTTCATCCCAGGCGTAGGTTTGCAGTGCTTTAGAAAGATTCTTGATAATCCGGTCGTAGCTCTTTATATCCTCTTTCAATCCCATCTCTTTAGCAGCCAAACGCAAAATTTTGGCGGTACGAAGATAATACGCTGAAGTTACTACAGGGGTTACAAACGGATATTGACTCTTATCACTGCGTAGTGCCTGCTGCGGTGGATAGTCGTCCCAGCCTCCGGAATTATAAAAATAATCCCAGGTTCGGAGCAGACCGGAGCCTTTCATGCGCGTAGTAGAGTTCGGGTTGTTTCCTAACATAAAATCAAAGTATTGTTTCAGCCTCGGATAGAGAAACTTCAGTACTTCACGCGATTGGCTATTGTTCCACAAATCATAGTAAGCATACATCTGGATAGGCAACGGAGTACCATGATGAATAAAAGCAGATTCACTTCCCACCGGTGTAGTATAAGCTCTGATACATTCGAAGGCTTTCGTTATATCCACATCAATCATGCCTAAAGCGATGAAGCCAAGGTCCCATGTATAGAGGCTATTCCAATTCTTCCCGGGTGTAAAATGCCGGATATATTCTTTCTGAGTGTAAACCGGATAAACAACATTGGAAAGTAATGCGGCCTGCAATAACTGATGCCCAAAACTATACTTCTTTCCTCCGGGTAGCAGGGCCTCCTCTGGTTTTACCGGTTGCTGAGACTGAGCTAAAGAAACAAACTTTTCAGGAGTGGAATGAAAAAGCTCTAAATCTTGTCTGACTTTCTCACGGCTGCCGGTACATACCAACATATACAGTGTTTGTTCTGAATGAGGAGCTAATACTACCGGTCGCAAAAAAGCATTTGTATAGTGCCATTGTTTGTCACCAATCAGTTTTCTGGCTAAATGATCGTGTGTTTTCTTTCGGAAAAATGACTCTAATTCACTATTCAGCACTTCCCGGATAAACGATTCTTTATAATTCCAGGCTACTCCATAGAAATTCTCACAATCTTCATATTTTAATATGAAATCCTGCTTCTCGTTTCCCACTTCAATTATTGGTGTAAAAGGTATTGCGGTGGGGGTGAACTTCAGTTTGCCCATATCTTCAGCAGTCCCGATAAAGAATCCGTCCAAACAAATCTCGGCAGTTCCTTCGGAAATAAGTTCCAGAATGTATTCACCACTCTTTCTGCCATAATAGGAGATCGGGAGAATTGTAAAATCTCCGGTTCCGGTGAATTTTACCACTTCATCAGTCAGTCCTTTCAAGCGTAAAGTTGCAGTTTTCCCTTTTTCAACTTTATATCTGAATCCTATAGCCCCATCTTCCATACCTGAAGGTATATCTATCCGGTAGCTTACCCGGTCGCCCGCGTCTTTTCCAAATCCTTTTCCCAAAACGGACCCATCCAGTGAAAAACTGCTACGTTCTTCATTTCTGTACCACCCGTCATACACCAGTCCATACTGAGGAGTTTTAAAAGCAGGTTCATTCTCTGTATAATCTATCGCACTATACCATTGCAAACGAGAAGCTCCTGAAGCTTTCACCTGTGGGTGTGCTTCCGGATAATCGATATAGGCCATTTGATTCAGGGCCAGATTCTGATAAGTCTCCGTATTGTTTACACAACGTATACCTACCAGTGTGCTGCTTTCATCCAATATATAATAAGTAACATCTGTAAATACCCGGTCTTTCCACTCCAACTCATAGCGATAGGTAATGCGATTCATGGAAGGATTTATATTCCATGGATAATAGGACGATTCAAAAAGGACATGCGGAACCAACTGCCGGTTTCGGTAATAACCGGGCATTACAGAAAAGTCAAAGCGTATTCCTTTCTTTATGTCAGGTATATGCGAAATTCCTGCATAACGCTTTGAATAAGGTCCCCAGGATGTTAATGAAGTTATATCATGACTATCATTGAAACAAGATGGAGGGACGATCGCCCCCAACTGTGGAATCATTAATCCACTCATCAACAGCCCTGCTATAAATCGTTTCATGATGTGATTAGATTAAAGTTATACAGATTAAAGTACTCTAAGCTTCACCAATTCTTTGGGAGTCGGTTTTTCATCCAGCTTTTTACCGTTTACCTTTACACTTTGAAATCGAATATTTTCTCCGTTCTGGAAACAGTAGGGGGTAGGTACTTTACCGATTGTTACGTTTTTCAATACAATGTTCTGAAGAGGACGTTCTGCAAAACCGGCCATGTAAATACCACATTCATTGGATTGCTTGCAGGTTACATTCTCAATCAAGAATGAGTCAAATAACGTTGGATGGAAAGCTGAGCGTTCCCCTTTATAGTTCGGTTCAAAACGTATCAGGGCAGTACGTACTGTATCTGCTTGTACATTACGTACATATACATCCTGTATGTAAGCTCCACGGTCAAGATTCGATTTGAAATAGATGGCATTGGAGGACTTCGGAATTGTAATATTTTCAATAAAGATATTCCGGACTCCACCGGCAATCTCGCTACCAATACATACACCATTAATTTTAGAGCGGAAAGAACAATTACGTATCACAACATTTTCCGTCGGCTGACCGATGCGCCATGCGTCATTATCCCGTCCTGATTTGATGGCTATTGCATCGTCGCCTGTGGAGAAAGTACAACCTTCAATCAGTACGTTCCGGCAGGATTCCGGATCACAACCATCATTATTATAATTATGACTGTCAACTGTTACATTACGGACAATTACATTGTTACAGAAAATAGGATGAATCACCCAGAACGGAGAATCCATGATAGTGACGCCTTCTATTCTTACATTAGCACAGCCAAAAGGTTCGATAAAACCGGGACGAAGTTTATAGCCTTCGCCGAATATACGACGATAAACCGGTACATTGGTACGCCCCATCTTACGAAGCATTTCCTGTTCTACTGTCTGAATATTATTCCATGGTGAGAATTTTTTTGAGCCATTTCCATTTACGGTGCCCTCACCTGTCAGAGCTATATTCTGCACATGATATGCGTATATCAGCGGAGAATAGTTGAACAGCTCGGTACCTTCCCAACGAGTAATGACAGCCGGTAAATAGTCACTTTCATTGGTGCTGAAATCAAGTATCGCTCCTTTTTCCAGATGTACATTTACATTGCTTTTGAAGACCAGAGGTCCATTCATATAGTAAGTACCTGCAGGAACAGTGATTTTTCCTCCACCGTTGTCGCTACAAATTGTAATAGCCTTTTCAAAGGCTTCTTTACACAATGTTTTTCCGTCTCCGACTGCACCAAAGTCCGTGATGACATAAGTTTTGTCGGGAAATGTCACAGGATCTAGGCTCTGCACGATGGCATCTGCTTTATCCCAAGGTGATTGCTGAGCGCAGATATTCATAGCAAATGTCAACGCCACAGATGTGATCATTAAAGAGATTTGTTTCATCATTATTTATTTTTTAATAGGGTTATACTTTCTTGAATAGTACTTTTCAAATTCTTTTCTATCCTGTCGGGTTCTAATCCAACATAACCTTGGTAACCGACCTTTTTCAGCAATTTCATGAACTGTTGATAATTAAAGGAGTCTGTCCGGTTAAGTCCTTTCCGTTCTGGAATGCCCGCAATATGATAATGAGAAATATAAGAATGATATTTTTTTATATCACTCATTATATCACGTCCCATATCGTTCATATGCCAGACATCATATAAAAGTTTGAAATTCGGTGAGTTTAGTTTTTTACATAATGCTACTCCCCATTCCGGATTATCACACTGATAATAAGAGAAACGCTGTTTTGTGAAAATCTCTTCAGTATTACGGCTACTGAGTAACTCCATTACCAAAGTCACATTTGCTTTTTCTGCGATATCCAATAGGGGCTTTAATCCTTCCACACATGCTTCCAAAGCCTCTTCATCCGATAAGTCTGTATTTATTCCGGAATAACAGACCACTTGCTTAATTCCTTTTTCTGCTAATAGGGGAATGAAGCGTTTATAGTTTTCAATTAGTGATGAATGCCACCTCCGGTCGCAAAATCCTCGTTCGATTCCCATATCTATACCATCAGCCATGGCAACGGTTAGTCCTTTCTCTTTCACAATGTCCCACTTTTCCGGATCTACCATATCAATAGCTACAGCTCCGTTTTCTTTTGCCATATCACATAATATAGCAGTCTGTGTACGAAAACTCCACTTTACTAAAGATATGCCTATCGGGTCCTTTCCGTAAACTTCAGTTATGGAATTTATGGATAACCAGCAGATGAATATTACTTGAATATAGCGCTTCATAATTTTCATATATACTTAAGTTTTTATTTGTTTTCAAATAGATTACCGGCTTCTTTTACCTCTTGCCCGATTTCTTCATTGTACAACTGGGATACCTTACTGAAATCATTGCCAATCAACTTTATACCGGAAGATTTGCCGCTGTTTTCCAAAAAAGACGGTAGAGCATTTTCTGTTGAGAATCCTCTGATCATAAGATTTTCCACATTATTTGTCCTGATATAGGCAGATTCGCTCAGGTGCGAAATCGTTTTCACTTTATCTATGGTAATATCACGGCAATCGTCAAGGTACAGCGCATGCCTATCATCTTTATTGTCTAAATTAAATTGTATATCTTCTAAGGTCAGATGGCGTACATGACGGATAAAAAAGCCATATGCCGGTAAGTTTGCACCAAAAATCTTATTTTCCGGATAGCTGTTTTCCACTTCGGGGATAGTGCGCAGTGTATGTTCTTTACGCCCGCTACCAGGACAATTCAGTATTATATGGCTCAACTTTATATTTTCTGCATACTGATCGGGAATACCTGTAATGGAACAACTCATCAGGCTATTGCTTGTGGCCGTAATGTTACTGATTACTATTCCTTTCATCGTACCAACCAGCGGACTATGTCTTTGTCCGTAACGAATAAATATAGGGGTCAATGTATTGAACATGGTGATATTATTAATCACTATTTGCTCCATTGTTCCTCCATCGACCATTTCCAATGCAATGCCCGAATTGTTTGTATAATTGGCTGTTACACCAGGTATAGTATACTTTTTATAATCAAAATAATCATTTTGTTCCGGGCGCTTTATAACACAGTTGGATATGGCAATATTCTTGAATCCACCTCTGGAAGCTGTTCCCAATTTTATAGCATTACAATTACTGGAAACAATACAATTGGAAATGGCAATATTTTCACAAGGGCGTTCTTTGTAGTAGCTCTTCAAGCATATCGCATCATCAATACAATCGATTATACAATCGGATACGGTAATATTTCGTCCATCGAGATCTATTCCATCATTATTAAAATAGCTGGTAGAACGAATTGTAATCCCTCTTATTTGTACATGGTCACAATCGCTGATACGCAAAGTCCAATAAGAGGCATTGATCAGGCTTACATTACGAATATCTATTTGTGAACATCCTTCAAAATTAGCGGCATAAATACGGTCTGGGGATTTGGCACCTCCATGAAAAACAGTATCATTGCCATTCGCATCGATCACTCCACTCCCACAAATACCTGTATTATGGACATTTTCTGCATGAATAAGTCCCTTACGATGAGTTCTAAGTTCAGGATACTCATTCAGGTCCGAACTTCCTCTCAGTACGGCTCCACGATTTAAAAAGAGCATTACATTGTTTTTCAGAAATAATGTTCCACTGATATAAGTACCTGTAGGTATACATACCGTACCTCCTCCATTTGTGGAACATAAGTCAATAATTTTCTGTAAGGAAGCTGTCTCGGATCTTCCTGAATTGGCTTTCACTCCATAGTCTGTTACATTATATATAAAAGACGTAGCCTTTGACGGATGACTTATACAGACTAATAAAACCAGAATACTAAAAAGTGTCTTTTGCATATCGTATCATTTAAAGTTTCAGAATAGCCGGATTTAACTCCGATTGTTCGCTGACAAAGGTATGCGCAGAACTACTTTTTTGTTTGAAGCTATGTTACGGATATTAACACAAATGATACAAGAACATGATATAATCGCTTAATAATCGGATATTTCTGTATTTATTCAATTATTTATGCTGGTAGTCGGATGGTGAAACGCCATAGCTTTCCTTAAAAGTGCGAGTAAAATAAGAAAGGTTATTAAAGCCGACCTGATAGCAGACATCAGAAACAGAAACACCTTCCTGACGAAGCAAATCAGCTGCCACTTTAAGTCTTACATTTAGAATGAAACGGCTGGGAGATAAATTCGTAAGATACTTTATCTTACGATAGAGATGCACACGGCTTACTCCTAACTCTTTCCCGAAATCCTCAATGGTTAGTTCTGAATTAGTAAGGTTCTTTCGCAGAAAGTCATAGCATTTCTGCAAAAATTGCTCATCATAGTCAGTTACCTCTACGTTCATATCTTTCGGACTGATTCTTTTCTGGAAAGATTGTCGTAACCGTTCATTGTTATCTAATAAGTTTTGAATACGCGCCAATAATAAATCAAAATTAAACGGTTTGAATACATAATCATTGGCACCCGAAGACAATCCGTCTTTTACGTGTGTGTCCGATACATGTGCTGTCAGTAAGATTACTGGAATATGATTAATCTCAATATTACTTTTTATAGCTTTACAGAGTTCTATTCCGTCCATGACCGGCATCATTACATCACTGATGACCAAGTCGATCTCTCTCCGGTGTATGATTTCTAATGCTTCATGGCCATTATCACAATCGAATACATTGTATATAGTGGCAAGCTTACTTTTCAGATACTGTCTGATCTCATTGTTATCTTCTACAACTAACAAAGTTCTAAGCTCTTTTTCCACCTTTGGGCGTTCCATAGCAGGCTCTGTTTTGGGAGCGACTGAAGGAGTCAGAATCAAACGATGTTCCTGTTCTGTTTCATCGCATAACTCATCTTCCCGCAAATGGTCTTTACCTATTGGAATCAGGAATTTGAATACAACACCTGTGTCGCCGATATTTTCAACCCAAATATCACTATGATGCAGGCGCATGATCATACGATTGAAACTTAGACCGATCCCTGTTCCCTGCTGGCTCTTTGTGTTTTTAAGCCGATAAAAAGGTTCGAAAACTTCTTCAAGTTTATCTTCCGGAATAATATCTCCTTCATTGAATACAGAAATAAGTATAGCTTCCTTTACCCGTTCATCTACCCGTTCCCGATAGGGTGACTTATTCAAAGTTATCACATCAACGTTTAGGGAGATGACACTTTCTTCATTGGAATACTTGAAAGCATTCATCAGGACATTATAAAAGACTTTCTCCAGTAGCTGAGGATTATACCAGGCTATTAGCTCTGTTTCAGGTAAATGTATCTTTAATGGATGATTTTGGATTCTGGACAATTCGCTAAAAGCAAGTATCACCTCCTTGATAAAAGGAATCAGGTGTTGTTTGGATGCTAATAATTCCATACGCCCTTCATCATGCTTGCGAAAATCCATCAACTGATTTACTAACTTCATAATTTTCATGACATTGCGTTGAACTCCCTGTAATACTCCTTTTTCCATCTGTGAAGGAGTGTTGGATGCCAATAGGTCAGTCAATGAACCGGAAATCAGTGTCAGTGGAGTACGTATCTCATGGGAAAAGTTTGTAAAAAGATCAAGTCTGAATTTATGCATCTTATCTAAATTCTTCTTTTCTATATTCTTGATCTCTAAGTCGTGTTCCAACTGCATCTTAATGCGCAGGTAGTAAAAGAACAAGGCCAACAATGCAAGTATTACAATCGTATATGCCAGATAAGCCCACCATGTACGCCATGGTGCAGGTTTAATAATGACAGAAAGCAGATTGGACGGTTCAGACCAGGTTCCATTACTGTTGCAAGCACAGACCTGGAACTGATATTCACCTGCTCCCAGGTTACTATAAGTCACCTGTCTTTGTGTACCGGCTAAATTCCATTCCTTGTCGATACCTTGTAATCGGTAACGATACAGGTTCTTGTCCGGATAGATATAGCTTAATGCAGCGAAAGCAAAAGTAAGATTATCTTGATTATACTTAAGTTCAACCCTGTGGTGGGTACGTATATTTTTACGGGATAGAGTATCTATTGACTGATTATGAACTAGAAAATCTGTCAGAACAACCTTAGGAGCCTTCTTATTAACATGCATCACATCTTTTGGAACGACTTCAACTAAACCGTTACTTCCCCCAAAGTATAGCAAATTGCGTTCTGAAACAAAACAAGACATAGACTTTACGTGCAACAATGGAAATCCATTGTAAGCATCATATCTTATAAATGTATGGTCTTCTTCATTATAATAAGCTATTTCATAAAATGAGCTGATCCAGATACGACCGTCATTATCCTCCAGTATACCGCAAATGTTGTTACCAATGTGATCGCTATTTGTATTGAATACCTGCTTCACTTCACCCGAACTGTCCATACAGACCAGTCCTTGCCCGAATGTTCCTATCCAAATACGATCTTTCTTGTCTTTATAAATGTAACTGACAGACAAGTCTTCTCTACCCATAACAGGAATAGGTGTGAAAACATTCTCTGCGATATTATAGCAGAACAGACCATTATTACGAGTACCAATCCATAGCTCATTATCGGAAGCTTCATAGATAAAATACACGTCTCTTACCTTATGAGAACTGTTTGATGGATAGAAAGTCGTAAAGCTTTCATTCTGTTCGTTGAAACGGCAAATGCCACCCGGACCGCCGTTAAAACCAATCCAAATATATCCATTGGAATCCTGCAATGCACAGTTCACTCGATTTCCGGGAATGCGTCCGGTTTGTGAAGTAGCTGTATAATGTCCGATGAGTTGTTTTGTTTTCAAATCAAAAAGGTGGATGCCATGAGATTCTGTACCAACCCATAACGTACCCTTATGAATTAACAGAGGCTTACATTCCACTAGAGGAGTCTCTCCGTTGTATAACTCATAATATTGTTGAGTCCTCGTAACCGGGTTGTAATAAGTGATTCCAAGATCATCACTTCCAAGCCATATTCCTTGCCCATCGGGTACCATTGATCCGATTATTCCAGTGGAGGCTTTACCAGTCCGTTCGATTGGGATGTGAGTGAAATGATTCATATAACGTGAATGGAGAAAGAGTCCCATATAATATGATCCCACCCAAATATTTCCATTATTATCTTTATAACCGCTGGTAAGCATGATCCTTTCTTTCACATCTGTTCCGAGAGGATTCAGAGAATAGGTATTCCGTGTTTTGAGTAATTGCCCGGTCTGTTTATTATAAAAGAAGATTCCCCGCCGTTTACTGATCAACCACAGAATCTCTTTTTGTTCTATAATACAACAGATATTCTGATCGTCGTTCATACGTACCTGTCCGAATGGAAGAAGTGAGATAACGCTTCCACCTTTGGGTACTTTAGCCAACAAAGCTAAATTGTTTCCAATCCAAGTGTCTCCTGCTGTATCTTGCCAGACAGAAAGTACGTTAATATTGCCACCTCCATGCTCTAACTGGATGCGTCGTACATTTTTGGTATGAATATCATAAATGTATAATCCATTATGTGTACCAATATATATTTCCTTGTCACCATATTTCCCTACGGTATTGGTTTCCTCATTGAAAGCTCTGTGGTTTTCCGGAGCTATAAATTTTCTGGAATCTGTATCATACCATGTAATTCCTTTATCTGTTGCAATCCACAATAAATGGGTGGAGGGATCAAAATAGAGTTCATTAATCTTATTGCTTTTTAGTGGGGAAAGTTCGTTAGGGAAGAAAGAAAGAATATGCTGGCTGAGAAGATTTATACAATTAAGGCCATTGTCGGTTCCTACCCATATATTTTTATGAGCATCTTCAGCTATGCAACGTACCTTACTGTTGGAAATAGATTCTTTAACTAATGACTCGCAGTAAACAATAAAATTATAGCCATCATACCGGCATAGTCCATCTTTAGTTGCAAACCACATATAGCCTTCGGAATCCTGAAAGATCTTTTGAACTGTATTATGAGGTAGTCCTTTAGTGATATCAATGTTTTCAAACAACGGTTCAAATGTCTCTTCTTGTGCCACCGAATTATGGATGGGCAACAACAGCAACAGGAGAAAAAGAAATCTGTGTGATATCATTCTAATTAGGATTAGTAATTCAAAGCAAAGATGATACAATATTAGAGAAAAAGTACTATATATCCAAAAAGGAAATCTTAAAAAGAAAATTCCGGCTCTCCGTACGCTTTTAAATCGATAAAGAGCATGATTAAATGGAACAGCCTAAATAGGAAAGGCTGTTCATGTGTTATGAAAGAAAGTAGAAACTGACGAATTATAAGATAGCTCCGTCCAATAGTTTCAGATATAACCCTATCGCTTCTTCTATTTCCTGAATGAAAATAAACTCATCTGCTGTATGGGAACGACTGCTTTTTCCCGGTCCCATTTTGAGAGAGGGGAATGACATCAGTGCCTGGTCGGAGAGGGTAGGAGAACCAAAAGGAACACGCCCCATTGCCACGGCACGCTGTACTATTGGGTGTCTTTCTTCTACATGAGAAGAACTTAAGCGGAACGAACGTGCTTTAGCTTCGCAAGAAATATGTTTTTGTATTTCGGCAAACAGTTCCTGATTACTATAACATTCGTTACTGCGAATATCTACCACAAACGTACAACGGTCTGGGATTACATTGTGTTGCGTGCCTGCATTGATCTGCGTTACACTCATCTTTACAGGACCTAATAATGGAGATACTTTTTCAAAATGATGGTCGCGGAACCAGGCGATATCTTCCAATACTTTATATATGGCATTGTCTCCTTCATTGCGTGCGGCATGTCCGGCTTTTCCGTAAGCGGTCACGTCCAGTACCATTAATCCTTTTTCCGCAGTGGCAGGTTGCATCTCGGTAGGTTCGCCTACAATAGCAAAATGTATCGGAGGAAGTTCAGGCAATACGCATTCGATACCTCCTTTTCCGGAAACTTCTTCTTCGCAGGAAGCGAGATAGATGAGATTATACTTCTGTGTGGTGCGGCAAAGTTGCAAAAAGACTTGCAACAGACTGACAACGCTTGCACCGGCATCATTGCTACCCAATCCGTATAGTTTTCCATTACTTTCCAGGGTTGGGGTAAACGGATCTTTCCGCCAGCCGTTCACAGCTTTCACTGTATCAATATGTGAATTCAGTAACAAGGTAGGCTTATTTAAGTCGAACATCGGACTAAGACACCATACGTTATTGCCTTTTCGTCCGGTTGCCATGCCTTGCAACTCTATATAATTCTGTAGATAATCAGCCGCTTTTTCTTCATCGCGGCTAAGAGAAGGGATAGCAATCAGAGATTTAAGAACTCCGGTTGCCTCAGAAACCATTGTCGGTATATCGTAAGCCATATCTCAATCAGTTAAATTATTGTGATGCAAACTTACGGATAAATACTGAAATATGCTTAATCGATAGGATAAAAATCCCCTTCCACTGTTGCTGCAGATTAATATAGAGAGGGGCAGAGTGCGGAAGGGGGGAAGAGCATTTAATATTTTTAGAACATATAGCTCAAGGAAATCATCATGTTACGGTTCTTGTTATCTATGTGATCGGCGTTATCTATTAATCCCCAGTCATATCCGAAAGCAACCTGAATCTTTTTGCAGAATTCTACACCGAACTTCAGCCCAAGGCCGAGATCAAAACGTTTCATGCCACCACCATCTTCATCAAAAACATTATCAGAAGGATCTGATGATTCGATTCCATCTGTTTTAACTTTGCCAAAGAGACCGATAGCGACATAAGGACCTGCATTGCCGAAAACAGCGAAATTTTCATTCACTGCATATTTATAACCCATGTGCACGGGAATTTCTAAATAGCAAGGATTATACTTGATATCGTAGGAACCAAGATTAACTTTTGCACCTTTTAGTGACAATAGGGCACCTAAATCCAAATATACTCCTTCGGCAATTTGTGGCAATCCCACTTCAGCCTTGACTCCGGCATGGAATCCTACTTTACTACTGAATGCATCACCGGAAAAATTACTGGAGTTCATACCGAGAGTTGCTCCCCATTTGAGGTTCTCTTGTGCATTTACACTTGCGAAACTTACCGCTAATAATGCGAATATTACTAAAATCTTTTTCATGTAATTAAGTCTTTAATTTGGTTTATGTAATTGTAAATATAAGGATTGAGTATGTTGAAAAAGGCGTTATTCAACGCCTTTTTTTATTCTTGATATCATTAAAACATAAGTCCTAAAGAAATCATTAGGTTTCTATTCTTGCAGCCCATCAATTCCTCAGCTTCAATGAATCCGAAGTCGTAGCCGATGGAGAACTGATACTTCTTACTGATTTCTATACCTGCTTTCAGTCCCAATCCAAGGTCAAAACGTTTGAATCCGTCATCGCCAAACACGTTCTCTGATTCGGAAACCTTGGAACCTCCATCTACCAAACTGCCGTCGGCGGTAATTTTTGCTTTGCCGAACAGACCGATTGCAATGTAAGGACCTGCATTGGCAAACAAAGAGAAATTATCATTTACAGCATATTTATAGCCAATATGTACCGGAATCTCCAAATAGTACGGGTTGATCTTGAAACTAGCCATACTGCCTGCTTCAACTTTGGCGCCTTTTAGCGAAAGTAGCGCTCCGAAATCCATATAAAGACCTTCCGTAAACTGAGGCAGTCCCAATTCAGCCTTAACGCCTGCATGGAAACCTACGCGACTGTCCAATCCGGTTACGTTGAGGCTGCTTACATTCATACCTGCCGTGACACCCCATCTGAGGTTATCTTGTGCGTTGATACTCCCTAAACCTATCGCCAATATGGCGACTAATGCTAGAATCTTTTTCATGTCTGTTAAGTTATTGTATTGATATTTAAAAACTATCGGATGCAAATATATACATATATTTGTATTTCTTTGGAAAAACGAACAAAAATGTAGGGTAATCACTTCTTTTTATAGTAGGATAGTACTAGTATTGCGGAAATATATACTAAATATTTAATTCTCAATATAGAAATAGTTTCAAATGAAACCACTACCTTTGTGCCGTATTTACCAATATATGAATAATATGACTTATCATCATTTATCTGTCCTCGTACATCGACGGGCAGAGAAGTATGGCGACAAGGTGGCTCTGAAATACAGGGATTACGAAACGTCGCAGTGGATACCCATTACTTGGAATCAATTCTCACAGACAGTTCGACAAGTTGCGAATGCACTCGTAGAGTTAGGAGTGCAGGAGGAAGAAAACATAGGAATCTTTTCTCAGAATAAGCCCGAATGCCTTTACGTGGATTTCGGGGCATTTGCTAACCGTGCGGTGACCATACCTCTGTATGCTACCAGTTCACCGGCACAAGCGCAGTACATTATCAATGATGCTCAGATACGTTATATCTTTGTAGGCGAGCAATTCCAGTATGATGCGGCTTTCAGTGTCTTTGGCTTTTGCCAATCGTTGCAGCAATTGATCATTTTCGACCGTGCTGTAGTACGCGACCCTCGTGACATGACTTCTATTTATTTTGACGAATTCTTGGAAACAGGAAAAGGTTTGCCGAACAACGATATAGTGGAAGAACGTACTTCCCGTGCATCGGATGATGACCTTGCCAACATTCTTTATACATCCGGTACAACTGGTGAACCGAAGGGGGTGATGTTGCATCATTCTAACTATATGGAGGCCTTCCGTATCCATGATATCCGTCTGGTAGATATGAGTGACCAAGATGTGTCCATGAACTTCCTTCCTTTGACACATGTTTTTGAGAAAGCATGGACATATCTTTGTATCCATAAAGGTGTGCAGATTTGCATCAACCTCCGTCCGGTAGATATCCAGACTACCATTAAAGAAATCCGTCCGACATTGATGTGCAGTGTTCCCCGCTTCTGGGAAAAAGTATATGCCGGTGTGCAGGAGAAGATTGCTCAGGAAACAGGGTTGAAGAAAGCTATGATGCTAGATGCCATCAAGGTGGGTAAGATACACAACATCGATTATCTGCGTAAAGGTAAAACTCCGCCGTTGATGAATCAACTGAAATATAAATTCTACGAAAAGACGGTTTATGCTTTACTGAAAAAGACGATTGGTATTGAGAACGGTAACTTTTTCCCTACTGCTGGAGCTGCCGTACCTGATGAAATCTGTGAATTTGTTCATTCGGTAGGTATCAATATGTTGGTTGGCTATGGTCTGACCGAATCGACTGCTACTGTTTCTTGTTTCCTTAACCAGGGTTATGAAATTGGTTCCGTAGGCACCGTGATGCCTGATGTAGAAGTGAAGATCGGTGACGAGAATGAAATACTTCTGCGTGGAAAGACTATCACGAAAGGCTATTATAAGAAGGCGGAGGCTACTGCCGCTGCTATTGATAAAGATGGTTGGTTCCATACCGGTGATGCCGGCTATCTGAAGGGTGACCAACTTTATCTGACTGAGCGTATCAAGGACTTGTTCAAGACTTCCAATGGTAAGTATGTCAGTCCGCAAGCTTTAGAAACGAAACTGGCTATTGATCGTTATATCGATCAGATTGCCATTATTGCCGACCAGCGTAAATTTGTGTCTGCCCTTATTGTACCGGTCTATGGTTTTGTGAAAGATTATGCCAAGGAAAAAGGCATTGAATATAAGAATATGGAAGAACTGCTGCTACATCCTAAGATTCTCGGTTTGTTCCGTGCTCGCATAGATACCTTGCAGCAACAGTTTGCCCACTATGAGCAAGTGAAACGTTTCACACTTTTGCCCGAACCTTTCAGTATGGAACGTGGCGAACTGACTAATACTTTGAAGTTGAAGCGTCCTATAGTTGCAAAGAATTACAAGGAAGTGATAGACAAGATGTACGAAGAATAAAGATATAATAAACCTATCTATTGAAAATAAAAAGCTCCCGGTTAAGAGTCAGAACTTTTAATCGGGAGTTTTTTATGTATCCGTGTGCCTAAAAAGTGCACGTATATTACCGGTTTATCCCCTCTTGATGGCCCTGTACCGCATATATTTGCATCCTCACTTTATATATTTATGTAAGATGTATAACTTATCTATTACTACAGGAAAAATAGCGGATGGCTTTTCCGCATTGTTAATGCTTTGTTGCATACTCATGGTACAGTCGTGCACTGTTCCCGTACAAACTACAGCTTCTTTGTCGTCTGACAATGGAGACGGTACTTATACCAATCCGGTGATTAATGCCGATTATCCCGACCCTGACATTATACGGGTAGGTGAAGACTTTTATATGGTCAGTTCCTCATTCGTTGCTATGCCGGGTATTCCTATCTGTCATTCTAAAGACCTTATAAATTGGCGTATCATAGGGCATGCCTACGACAGCATCACTTTCCGTCCTCAATATAGGATGGAGAATGAGCAGACCGCGTATAGTCGTTTGTGTTGGGCTCCTTCCATTAAATATCATGATGGCACCTATTATATAGGAGTTAATATTGCCGATGATGGTTTTGTAATGTTTAAGAGTAATAAACCGGAAGGGCCGTATTCAATGCATAAGTTTGACAAGCGTTTGTATGATCCGGGATTTTTCATTGATGATGATGGTAAGAAATATGTCACACATGGAAAGACGAAAATATACCTGACACGTTTGAAAGATGATGGAACCGGTGTACTGGATCCTAACGATGAGGGTACCCTGATTATAACAGCTCCCAAGGGATATGAATATCTTTTTGAAGGATGTCACACTTATAAAAGGAATGGCTGGTATTATATATTTAATCCGGCATTGGGATACAATGGGGTACAGATGATCAGCCGCTCCCGTAATCTTTACGGTCCGTATGAAACAAAGGTCCTTATTGATGATGATATCAACTATGCTGATGCCGGTGTACATCAGGGCGGATATGTGGAGACACTTGAAGGCGAGTCGTGGGCTTATACTTTCCAGGACAGGGATTATATGGGTAGGTGTGTGATGCTGTATCCGATGAAATGGGAAGAGGATTGGCCGGTGGTAGGCCCGGAAGGTAAACCGGGAAAAGGAGTGGTAACTTATAGAAAACCGGCAGTCAAGGCCAAGCAAGAGATTACATTTCCCCAACATTCGGATGATTTCAGTTCTTCGAAACTGGCTCATGTGTGGGAATTCAATCATGTACCCCGGAAAGATAAATGGAGCCTGACGGATCGTCCCGGTTATTTTAGGATTTATGCGCAGTATGCAAAGGGATTTGAATGGGCGCGTAATTCTCTGACACAGAAAGTGTCTGGACCTTATAGTACCGGAACTGTTTCATTAGATTTGACCGGACTCCGTGAAGGGGATTTTGCCGGAAATGGCATAATGGGGAGAGTCATGTACCAACTGGGAGTACGGAAGAAAGCGGATGGCTTTTGGCTTGAAATGAGGCAGGGAGGAAGAGAAGGAGAGACTGTTGTCGATAGTCTTCCTGTCAAAACTGATAAGATATACCTGCGCACTGAAGTGACAAAACAAGGATCTTTACTGTTTTATTATAGTCTGGATAATCTTGAATATAACCGTTTGGGGCCGGAAGGAGTTTCTAACTTCTGGGGATTTCTGGGTATCCGTCATGCTTTATGTTGTTATAACTTGAATAAAGGTGCTACTGGCGGCTATGCCGATTTTGATTATTTTGAATTAGAAAGTAATCGCAGGGGAAATCACTACGATGCATTTACCGAGATAGACTTTTCTCAGTATGATGATCGTGAAGGAATGAAATTAGTACGTCCGGTAGCAAAACGCCCTATGCAGTTTATTTCCGGAGTACGGGATGGAAACTGGCTCGTATTCAATAATATGTGCTTTAAGCAGAGCCCTCAAAAAGTAACTATCGAACTTCAGGCGGAAACTCCCGGAACAGTGATTGAGATAAGGGAGGGAAGTCTCGATGGGAAGTTGATAGCCACTTGCCCGATAAATCAGAACCAGACTCCGGGAGAATGGGAGAAGCAAGCCTTTGAGGTCAGTGGAGCAGTGAAAGATAAGTCCAAAATTTATTTCCTGTTCCGTGGACAGAGTCAGGGACTTGCTATAAAGAACTTTATCTTTTACTGATCCGGATTATTCTTCTCGTTATTAATGGAGTTTTTATACTCACTTGGAGTAACTCCCATGTGTTTTTTGAAGCATCTGCTGAAATACTTCGGATCGCTGAAACCGGTCATATAAGCTATTTGAGAGAAGTTGTATACATCACTTCTGATCAGCTGGGCGGCTCTTTTTACACGAATTTCCCTGATAAAATCTACCGGAGGCATTCCTACAATGGACTTAAGCTTTCGGTAGAAAATACTCCGGCTTAGCAGTAGCTTGTTGGCGAAATCGTCGATCACCAGATCCGGATTATCTATTTGCTCTTCCAGGAAATCCATCACTTCTTTCATGAATAACTTATCATGCGGCATCACTTCGGGTTCCGAAGGAGTCCATTCCTTAGAATTATCGGTTTCATTGTTTGCTGATAACTGCTTCATGAATATTTCCTGTAACTGCTTACGCTTGGTAAACAGAGAAGCAATACGGGCTTTGAGGTACGAAGAACTGAATGGTTTCGTAATGTAATCATCGATACCTTGTTCCAAAGCGGTGATACGGTCATCCAATGATGCTTTTGCTGATAGAAGAATGATTGGAACATAGCAGATATCTTTGTTTTCCTTGATACGTTTAATCATTTCCAATCCATCCATGACAGGCATCATTACATCACTGATTATCATATCGGGTATGGCTTCCGATGCAAGTTTCAAACCTTCTTCTCCGTTTGCTGCTTCCAGGATAGTGTATTTCTTTGATAGTATATTTCTGAGCAGGCTTCTCAGCTCACGATTATCTTCTACGATTAAAATGGATAAAAAATCCTCTTCCGAGCTGTTTCCAGATTCAGCTATGCCGTTCTCTACAGTTGTGGTAATATATTCTGTATTGTCCGAACTATCAGCAAGGATTAATTCGGCCTGTGCATCTTTCTCAAACACTTCACGTTCCAAAGGTAAAGTTACACTAAATTCGCTACCCGTTCCCGGTTGGCTCTTGACCTCTATATCTCCGTGATGCATATCCACCAATTCTTTGACGAGTGATAAACCTATGCCTGATGAAGGTTGCAGAATATTGTTGTTCTTGCTTAGTGTCTCAAAGCGTTTGAAAAGAGAACCTATCTTATCAGGAGCAATACCGATACCTTCATCAATAATGGAAATGCGGATATGCTGATCCGACTTCTGTACTGTAATCTTTACGGTTTTCCCAGGTAGAGTATATTTGAATGCATTGGATAACAGATTGAATACTATTTTTTCCACTTTGTCCCTGTCTATCCATATATATACTTCTTCTTGATCAGCTTTGAATGTGAAGTCTATTTGTTTCTCTTCAGCTATCAGACGGAAATTTTCTGTAATTTTCATCAGGAAAGCAATCAATTCTGTTTGTTCAACCATTACTTTCATCTTCTTATTCTGTATCTTCCGAAAATCGAGTATCTGATTGACAAGACGCAACATACGTTCCGTATTTTTATGTACAACGGTCAGGTGTTCCCGCACGGAAGGAGAAATGGTCTGGTCCTCCAGAACTTCACTGACCGGACTGGAGATAAGGGTCAATGGTGTGCGTAGCTCGTGTGAAATATCGGTAAAGAATTTCAGTTTGATATTTGATAATTGCTGTTCCATATTCACTTGGTGACGCAGTCGATAGATGTAAGAGAAGATATACAGAATTAACCCTGTGAGAAGGATGAATGCTGCAAGATATGCCAGTAAAGCCCAAGGAGTCTCCCAGAAGGTAGGAATGACCTTGATGGAAAGTGTACGGATATTGTTTACCCATACTCCGTCACTGTTTGTTGATTTCACTTGGAGACGATATTCGCCTGCGGGTAGATTGATATAGCTTGCTGATTTGTTTTTATCGCTATAATTCCATTCTTTTTCAAGACCTTCCAGACGATAGGCATAGCGTATGTCATCCGGTCTTGTGAAGTCTAATGCTGAAAATTGTACATTAATATTTCGTACCGAAGGATGTAAGGCTATCTCTTTCAAATCATCGGTGGAGACAGTTGATTTCTTTCCGTTGACTTTCAGATCTGTAAAGACGATAGGAGGTACATAATCACTCTTCTTCATTTGTTCCGGAACAATTTCCAGAAAGCCCATATCTGTGCCGAAAATCAATTGTTGCCGGGCGTTTATGGTGGGTATCGCTTCGCTAAAGTTCATCTTTTGTCTGAGAAATCCTGTACTATAGTTTTCGAATGCCTCTGTTTCCGGATTAAATTTGGATAAAGCATTTTCTGATGCTATCCACAGATTCTTTTGGGAATCTTCTATCATGGATAGGACCATATCGGATCCTAGCCCTTCCTGCTCGGTGTAATACTGAAATTCAATGTTTTCGCTAAGTAGGGTTCTGGATGTGATTTTGTTGACTCCTCCGGTGAATGTCAATATATAGATGTCTTTATGGCTATTTTTGTATATATGCATAATGTCATTTCCTGTCAGACTAAAAGGATTGTTCCTGTTTTGTATATTTCTGTAGAACTTGATTTCTTCCGGTTGTGCAAAGTCATTTGAGAATGTAACTAAACCAAAGGTGGTTCCTACCAACAAGATACCATTTTCCGTACCTGTAATATAGCGGATATTATGGCAGGTGCTGAACGGATAGTTTTGTAGCTTATTCCTGTGGTTGATAAAATACACTTTTCCCTCAGGTGTTTGTTGTAGCAGATTTAATCCACCACCGTAACATCCTACCCAGATGTTGTCATGATTATCGGAATATATGGTAAATATGTCATTGTAACTCAAACTATATAGGTCTTCAGAGTCATACACATAATTTTGTATGTTGTAATTTCCATCGGCTTTCTTTGTGAGTTGGAATAGGCCGTTTCCTTTGGTTCCTATCCAGATTGTTCCGTTCTTTCCTTCGCAGATGCTGTAAACACTGGCATTGAATGATACTTTATCTTTACTTATCTTTCCCTGTGAAGACAAGTAACCGGCCAGGCTGCCATCAGGGTGGTATATCCTGACATATTCGCTTTTGGAAGCTACCCACAATCGTTGTGAACTATCCAAAAGGAAAGCACGGATTTCGAATCCCCTGTCTATTCCTTTCAGATTATAAATTTGTGGATAGAAAGACATTTTCTTTATTCCTCTGGCGCTGGCTAGCCAGTAGTTTCCTTGTCTGTCCTGATAATGGTAGCGAACAAGCGGGGCAAATAGCGATTGAGGATTGTCCGGGTCTGTATAAAAAGCTTTCAATTCTTTACTTTTCCTATCATAATAACAGAAGTTTCCATTATGGGGAATCAGCCATAAAGTACCTTGTTTATCTTCAAATATGGTGTTTTTGTTCTCTCTGCCATAATTCACGACCTCTTTTGGGGGTGTAAAGAGGTATTGCTTTTCACCTGTTGCCGGATTAAAGCGTATCACTCCGGGAGTAGTGGGGAATATCCATAGCTCTCCCTCTTTATCTTCATAAATGGAGATAGCTTCATTGGAGGATTGCATGGGAGTACGGATATCAATTAGTTGAGAAGTCTTATTTTCCGGATTGAACAGGATGACACCATTATCAGTGGATATGGTGAGTAGCCCGTGGTTGGTTATGTCTAAAGAGCTTATTTTGTTGATGGGGTAAGGAAACTCTATAAATTTTATGCTTTCAGTTTGTTGGTTATAATAGGCTATCTTTTCAGAAGCGGAAGCAAGGTAAATTGTACCGTTGTATTCCTGAATAAACTGGAAAGGAAAATCACTGTCAATCTTTTTGTTGCCTATAATGGATATACCTTTGTCTGTCAATATCCACTCATCCTTATCGGAATCCTGGAAGATAGTGAAGATGTGCTCGCCTTTTAAAAAGCCATTGAATGTGCTATAGAGTGTAATTCCGTCTTTTTCTTTATATCTCTTTTCATCGATTCTGTAACAATAACCCTTGTCGCATGTCACCCAGGCTATGCCTTCTTTTAGGGGAAATATTTTCTGAACAAAGTTTCTTCTTTGCATATCTTTATCTACTGTTTGCAGAACATCATAGAAGATTTCAAGATGCGTGTCGAATATATAAGCCTTGCTGTCATACGTCTGGCACCAGATATCGCCATATGCGGTTTCTGAAATAAAGGTTATCCGATTGTTGGATAGTGTATATTCTTTATGTGGCGCGGATTTGTAGTTCTTGAATGTATATCCGTCGAACTTATTGAGTCCGTTACGGGTACAGATCCAGATAAAGCCTTTCTGATCTTGTAAAACTGCTGATGCGATATCTTGGGGTAGTCCGTTCTCTGCTGTAAAATCAGTAATCTGGCAGATGGGCTGCGCCGATGAAAACATCGGTATCATTAAGTATAAGAAGTAGATAATCAGTCGTCTCATAGTACTGTTTTGAATAGTGCAGAACAAATGTATAGAAAAAAGGGAATAAATGAAAAGTATAGGATTTGTTTGACCGAAAAAAACGATATTTCGCCCGAATAGTCCACCTCCTTTTTGTCCCATTTTGAAAAAGTACACTCTTGTTACCTGATTTTATTCCGTTGCTATGACACAGGTTGGCTACTTTTGCGGAGTGAATCATTTTAATCATTAACTATTAAAAACACATTACTTATGAATTTTGAAAGACTTGTTCAAAGGACAGCTGCTACTCTCTTGATGAGTATGATCTGCCTTATCTCTCTTGCACAGAGTCGTACTGTTTCAGGTGTTGTGCTCGATAGCAGAGGTGATCCTGTTATTGGTGCTAATATCAGAGTAGTAAGCGACGCTTCTATCGGTACAATTACAGACCTGGATGGTAAATTCTCCCTTGCCGTGCCGGGTACAGCCAAACAATTGGAAATAAGTTTTATCGGAATGCAGACGCAAACAGTATCTATTGTTGCAGGGCAGCCGGTTCATGTGACATTGGCTGAAGATGCTGAGATTCTGGATGAAGTTGTAGTAATCGGTTATCAGACGGTAAAACGTAAAGATCTTACCGGATCGGTAGCCTCTGTTTCGGGTGAGCAAATTGCAGCTATGCCTGTTGCCAATGCAGCTCAGGCTTTGCAGGGTAAGCTGGCTGGTGTAAATGTAACAACGCAGGATGGACGTCCCGATGCCGCTGTTTCTATTCGTGTACGTGGTGGCGGTTCTATCTCACAGAGCAATGATCCGTTGGTGCTGATTGATGGAGTCAGTGGTTCGTTGAGTGATATTCCGGGCGATCAGATTGAGTCGATTGACGTTTTGAAAGATGCCTCATCAACGGCTATTTATGGTGCCCGTGGTGCTAATGGTGTAATTCTTGTTACCACAAAGGGGGCTAAAGAAGGACGTGTTGTTGTCAGCTACAATGGTTATGCGAAGTTCAATACACCGACTAAGTATATGGATGCGCTCAATCCTTATGACTACCTGGCATATAGCTGGGCAAGTGCGGCTTCGGTTGGTGGTAACAGCTATATGGAACCATTGGAGAAACTGTATGGAATAGGACGTTATACGACTACCAATCCCGGTGGTATAGAAAGCTATCGTAATGTAAAGACGGATAATATCCAGAAAAAGATTTATGGAGATTCTTTTTCTCATAATCATGACCTTTCTGTTACGGGTGGTACTGAAAAGACCAAAGTACTGTTTGGTGTTAACTACATGGATGAGGATGGTATGAAACTCGCTTCTTACTACAGACGTGCCAATGTTTCGTTGAAAGTGAACCAAAAGATTGCCAAGAATCTTGATTTGAGTCTTGATACCCGTTATACCAATATTAAAAAGATGGGTGATGAAGGTGTTACGAATGGTAGCGGGTCTATCCTGTCGTCTTCTTATCGCTTCCGTCCAATTGCAACAGAAGATATTTTGGGTGATCTATCCGCAATGAATGAAGGTATGATTGAGAACTATGCCAAACAGAGTCAGTGGGACAGATATAATCCGGTAAACCGTATCAATGATAAGTATGCACCGAATGCCCAGCAGTCATTGCGTGGTATTCTTTCGCTGAACTGGGGAATTGTGAAAGGATTAACCTATCATACTGACCTGTCTCTCAGCCAGACTTGGAATCAGAATAAGGAATGGACGGGAGCCATCATAAATAACTATCTGGATGATAATACCGGTGAGGTCCTATATGCAGGTAACGCGAATCTGGAGAAAAAGAATAGCTGGGGACTCCGTTGGACAAATACTTTGAGCTATGACTTTACTTTAGGTAAGATACATCGTTTGAATATACTGGCCGGTCATGAAGTTTCCGATTCGGGCGGTGACGGGCTGAAAGCCTCAGGAACTTATTTCCCTGCAAACTTTACGAAAGAGAATGCATTTGCCATGATCAATCAATACGATAGTACTAAGGGAGTGGGGGATTTCTCTTCAAGTGTTTCTACGCCGAGCCGTATCCTTTCTTTCTTTGGTCGTTTGAATTATAACCTTATGGAACGCTATCTGCTGACGGTTACGTTCCGTGCGGATGGTTCATCTAAATTTGCTCCCAGTAACCGTTGGGGATATTTTCCGGCTGCCGCTTTGGGATGGCGTATGTCTGAAGAAGCATTCCTGAACGATGTGGACTGGCTGGATAACCTTAAACTTCGTGTTTCCTATGGTGAGGTAGGTAACGATGGTATAAATTCCAGTTTGTGGTCACAGAATTGGGAAGCTACCAGTGACAAGAGATACCAGGGAGCCGTGAATGGTGCCTTCTTGCCTTCTTATTCACTTGGTGCAGATATGGCGAACAAGGATCTGAAGTGGGAAACTACGATTACCCGTAACATCGGTGTTGATTTCGGTTTCTTTAATAGCCGCTTGACAGGTACGATTGATGCCTATTGGAATACCACCAAGGACTTGTTGATGAAGACAGCTATTCCGGGTATCACAGGTTTCACTTCAACCTACGCCAATGTAGGCCAGACCAGCAACAAAGGTATTGAAATTGCTCTTCAGGGTGTACTCGTGAAAACGAGGGACTGGAATGTAACGGCTGGTTTTAATATTAACTTCAATCGCGGTAAAGTGGACAAACTGGCTGATAATGTCACTGGACTTTATGGTACGGAATGGGCTACTTCATCTACTTTCCCGAAATCAGATTATGTCTTGAAAGAAGGGCGCCCTGTAGGCTTGGTACGTGGCTTGACTGCTGATGGTTTCTATACTACCGACGATTTCACTTATGAAAATGGGGTGTATACTCTAAAAGAAGGAGTTGCGGATGTTTCTTCTGCTGTATTCCCTAACTATCATTTACACAATGGTATGAACGAACGCCCTGCAGGACAGTTGGCTTACCCGGGTATGGCAAAGTTCAAAGACCTGAACGATGACGGTATTATCAATGATGATGACGTGGACGTTATCGGCGATATGACACCTGTCCATACCGGTGGTTTTAATATTAATGCTACTTATAAGAACTTTGATTTAGGTTTGTATTTTAACTGGAGCTATGGTAATGAAATTTATAATGTAAATAAGTTGGCAGCACTTTATGGTTATAAAGAAGGTGCCGTTTACGAGAATAAGCTCTCTATAGTAAAGGACTGCTATAAAATCTATGATGTAGTGAATGGCGAATTGGTTGCATTGACCACTCCTGAACAGCTGAATGCTGCCAATGCGAATGCTAAGTTACCACTGGCATACAGTGAGAATGGCTATGTGTCTACATTGGGTATTGAAGACGGCTCTTATCTGCGTTTGAATACACTGACTTTGGGGTATACTTTACCGAAGAGTATGCTTCAGAAGGCGGGTATCAGTAATCTGCGTGTTTACGGAAGTATCTATAATGTCTTTACAATTACAGGATATTCCGGAATTGATGCTGAGGTAAGTACGTCTACTTCTACAAAGACCTATCCTCAATTAGGTATGGACTGGGGTACTTATCCGCGTGCCCGTTCCTTCGTACTGGGTGTAAATCTTAGCTTCTAACCATTTAAATAAAAGATGAAATTATGAATAAGTATATAAAAATGGCATTTGCGTCAGCCTGTTGCGTCTTGTTTGCACAGTGCAGTGACTTTCTGGAAACTTCTTCTCCTTCTAATACAGATGACGAGTTTGTAACTTCCAGTCCCGCAGAAACTCTGAAGACTTTGTCAAGAGCTTATGCACTTTATCGTGAATCGTGTAATGGGGCATACGATTGGAACGACCATTACCGTTCGGATATCGAATATTTCCCCGAGAATAATACTTCCAATAATATCAATGCAAAGCTGGTTCCCGAACAGATTCCTTGTGATCACATGAAAGGTAGCTTCAATGCTCTGTACAATGTGATTTCCTATGCCGGAAAGACCGCTGACCTGATTGCTGCCAAAACAGCTTATCAGGATGATATCGCAGCAGGCAGGACTTCTGACTGGACACATCTGAAAGGTGAAGCCGAAGCATTACGTGCATTATGTTACTTTGACTTGATTAAACATTGTGGTGATGTACCGTATGGCTATGAGAATAATTATGTAGATGATTACGGGCTGGCTTCACGTTTTGATATTTATGATGCATTGATTGAAAAATTGAAAGCAGCGGAACCGTATATGTATAAAGTAGGTGAAGGTGGTTTGAACGGTGAGCGTATTACGAGGACGTTTGTTGATGGACTGATTGGTAAAATGGCTCTTTATGCCGGAGGCTATCAAACAATCCGTACTGATATGCCTGAACTTTATGGAAGTGTACAGTTCGAAACTCTCAGTACGGATGCTAAACGTAAATGCGCTTATGCCCGTCGTTCCAATTACAAGAACTATTACACTATAGCTGAAGACTATTTACAGAAAGCTCTTTCAACCAATGCAGGAACTACCAAACTGGTTACTACGGATGAGCGTAGCTATGCGAACAATCCTTTCCAACGCCATTTTCAGTACGGAATGGATCTTCTGATGAGTCCTGAAGCTATCTTTGAAATAGGTTGTGTACAAAATCAAGCTACAAGCCGTATGTATTGCTATGATTTCGGTCGTGGCTCTAACGGTGGTAACAATACTGCCCCGAATAAGGTATTTGCCGGTATACGTATGGTGCCGAGTTTCTATTACGGTGGTTATGATAACGCTGATAAACGTCGCGATGTCAGTGCGGTGGTTACCGGGCTGGATGGTAAAGGCAATGAGTTGGCATTTACTTTTAAGGCGGGTGCTAAGATTGATGGAGGTATTTGCTTGAATAAGTGGGATATTTGCCGCCAAAATCCTTACTTTGTCGGTCCTCAGATGGGCGCGGGTTTCAATATACCGATTATGCGTGTAGCTGATGTCATCTTGATGTTAGCGGAAGTGAAAGCAGGATTGGATGCAGATACTGAAGCTATAGCCCTGGTTAATCAGATTCGTGAAAGAGCTTTTGGAGATGATTTGCATAATATTTCCGGTTTGTCCGGTGAAGCACTGAAAGAAGCTATTCTGATGGAACGTAAGTTTGAACTTTTCGGTGAAGGGCATACCAGTTACGATCTGGTTCGGAGTGGTAAATTCTCACAAAAAGCAATGGAAGTACGTAATGAAATGTCAACCCTTGCCGAAAATCTGAAGACTAAAGGTTATCATGAATTTGAGAATGGCAACATCTTACCCGCTTACATCTGGACAAAGCAGGTTGCAGGTGCCAAACTGACTTATGACTGTACGGATGAAAATGATCCTGTACTTTTCCCGGGATGGCGTGGTGTATTGGATTTTGCTGAGTTAGGATTGTCTGTAAATGGAACCAACCATAATACCGCTATCAAAGGGTTATTTGAATATATTGCTCCGGATAGTGAGACTGCGGCAGAATTAGAAGCGGAAGGATATGTGAAGACAGAGTGGGGAAGCACTCTTGCTGCCAATATTGATATATATCTGAGCAATATTCTTCCGGGCATTACATCGGAAGAGAGTGTTCCGTGTTATTACTGGCCTATTCCTTATGAAACAATCAGTCAATCCAAAGGAAAAGTGACAAATGGCTATGGACTGCCACAGCAATAATAGGTATTTGGTATAGAGCTTTGAGAAAACTGCAGGATTTCATTTCCATCGGATTTAAAATCTTGCAGTTTTTGTCGTACTATTTCCTTTGATATATTATTTTTGTAAAAATATAGAATAGAAATGATGAAAGAAAAACTTTTTTACTTACTGCCTCTCCTTGCTTTGGCAAGTTGCGGAGAGCCATCCTACAAGGATGCTTCTTTATCTCCTGAAAGGCGGGCGGAACTTCTGGTGAAGGAACTTACACTGGAAGAGAAAGCGCATCTTATGATGGATGGTTCCCGTTCTGTGGAACGATTGGGTATTAAACCGTATAACTGGTGGAATGAGGCGCTGCATGGCGTTGCCCGGGCAGGCTTGGCTACGGTTTTTCCCCAGCCGATAGGTATGGCAGCGTCCTTTAACCCGGAAATGGTGTACGAAGTGTTCAATGCCGTGTCGGATGAGGCACGTGCGAAGAATACCTACTACGCATCTCAGGATAGCCGTGAACGCTATCAGGGTTTGACCATGTGGACTCCCACAGTGAATATCTACCGTGATCCGCGCTGGGGCAGGGGTATTGAGACCTATGGTGAAGACCCTTATCTGACAAGTCGGATGGGCGTGATGGTGGTAAAAGGTTTGCAAGGACCTGCCGATGGAAAATATGATAAACTGCATGCCTGCGCCAAGCATTTTGCCGTACATTCGGGACCGGAGTGGAATCGTCACTCTTTTAATGCGGAGAATATAAAGCCACGTGATTTGTATGAAACTTATCTGCCACCCTTCGAAGCATTGGTGAAAGAAGGAAAAGTGGAAGAAGTGATGTGCGCTTACAACCGTTTTGAAGGTGATCCCTGCTGTGGAAGTGATCGCCTGCTGATGCAGATATTGCGTGGAGAATGGGGATTCAACGGTATAGTAGTATCTGATTGCGGTGCAATAGCTGACTTCTACAACGACCGTGGTCATCACACCCATCCCGATGCAGAGTCAGCCTCTGCCGCGGCGGTGATCAGTGGAACAGACTTGGAGTGTGGTTCCAGTTATAAGGCTTTGATAGAGAGCGTGAAAAAAGGATTAATTTCAGAAGAGACCGTAGACACGTCTGTCAAGCGATTGATGAAAGCCCGTTTTGCATTGGGAGAAATGGATGAACCGGAAAAAGTATCCTGGACCAAGATACCTTTCTCCGTAGTAGCTTCTGCTGCTCATGACTCTCTGGCATTGAATATGGCCCGTGAATCCATGACATTGTTGATGAATAAGGATAACTTTCTGCCGTTGAAACGTGGCGGACTGACGGTAGCCGTTATGGGGCCGAATGCGAATGACTCAGTGATGCAATGGGGAAATTATAACGGAATGCCGCCGCATACCGTCACTATTCTTGATGGAGTGCGGAATTTGCTTGGCACTGATGATAAACTGATCTATGAGCAAGGCTGCCCATGGGTGGAAAGAACTCTGATTCAGAGTGCATTCAGCCAGTGTAAGTCTGACAAAGGTCCTGGGTTCACGGCTCGTTACTGGAATAACCTGAAGCGTGAAGGTGAACCGGTGACCACAACACAAGTCACCACTCCTTTCCGCTTTTGTACTTCGGGGGCTACAGTGTTTGCTCCGGGAGTGAATTTGACGGATTTCTCCGCAACCTATAACAGTGCATTTATTCCTAAAGAATCAGGAGAAATTGTTCTTGAGGTTTATTGCTATGGGAGCGGAAGACTTCGTGTGAACGGAGAAGAAGTGAAAAGTTTCTCAAACAAGCACGGTGCAAGGAAATCTACTCATGCGATGAAGGTACAGGCTGGTAAATCGTATGATCTGGAACTTGATTTTGAGTATCTGAGAAGTGATGCACAGTTGAACTTTGATCTTGGATTTAAGAAAGATGTGGATATAAGGAAATCTGTTGAACGTGTGAAGGATGCAGATATCGTTATTTTTGCGAGCGGTATATCTCCCAGCCTTGAAGGAGAGGAGATGGGAGTAAATCTTCCCGGTTTCAAGAAAGGAGATCGTACGGATATTGAGTTACCTGCCGTTCAGCGTGAACTGATTGATGCTCTGCACCGTGCAGGTAAGAAGATTATTCTGGTTAACTGTTCAGGATCGCCTATCGGTTTGGAACCTGAGACTCAGAAGTGCGAAGCTATCTTGCAGGCATGGTATCCCGGTCAGCAAGGTGGTAAGGCTGTTGCCGAGGTATTGTTCGGTGATTATAATCCGGCGGGGAAATTACCGGTTACTTTCTACCACAATGTGTCTCAGTTGCCTGACTTTGAAGATTATAACATGACCGGAAGAACTTACAGATATATGCAGGATGTGCCTTTGTTCCCATTCGGTTACGGCCTTAGTTATACCACCTTTGGCTATGGTAAAACCGTACTTGACAAGAATGAACTTACAGCCGGACAGTCTTTGAAACTTACTGTACCTGTTACAAATACGGGCAAGTGTAACGGAGAAGAAGTGGTGCAGGTTTATCTTAGAAAACAAGGAGATGCAGAAGGACCCATCAAAACCTTGCGTGCTTTCAAGCGTGTATCTATTCCGGCAGGAAAGACCGTCAATGTGGAGTTTGACCTGAAAGATAAAGAATTGGAGTGGTGGGACGATCAATCCAATACAGTAAGAGTTTGTCCGGGTAATTATGATATTATGGTGGGAGGAAGCTCTAAAGAAGAAGATTTGCAGCGAACAACGATTGCTATAAAATAATTGTTGGAAAGTGAGAAAAATCCCAATATACTTGACATCGCCTTTCTGATGTCGTATATTTGTATTCGTAAATCTATTTAATATTCAATTTTAAATTAGCACGAACGGAGAAGCATTGCTTCTCCGTTCTTTTTTTATCCTTATGGCTTGTCATTTGAAATGCCACATGTTTACTTCCCCAATGCCACAGCTTAGCAGCTTAAATGCCACACTTCAACAACCTAAATGCCACACTTCAACCGTTTTAAGCCCAGCCGTTTCACTTGCTGAGGTGTGGCGTTTCACTGATTTACCCCAGCGAAACGGACGATACATCTGAGGTAAACAGACGATACGTTTGAGGCATACTGATCATGTGTTTGAGGCAAACAGACGGTCTGTTCCGAAAGTAAAACGGGAGGTCTATGCCTCCCGTCCGTTAATCTTCTGTAAATATGCTCTTGACAAAGAATGTCCGGTTGCCTGTTACCGGACATTCGTAAAAGTATAAGTTTCTCCTGCTTGGGTAGCGATCTCATAAACGTATGATTTCTTTAGCTCAATACCTTTCAAAGGAGCTTTCTCACTAATCAAGGGGCGGCTTATGGGCTGCTTGGCAAAGAAAGGATTGGTATTACCGTTGTCAGTAACAGATAAACTTTTTCCATCCATAGCCAACTCCTGATGTACACGTAGATGAAGATTGCCTCCGAGAGTCGATTTGATCACAGCAGATTCTATCTGCCCGTTTTTCCACTTCAATGAAATGATTTCAAAGCCTCCGCGTGCCCGAAGTCCCTTTATTTCACCGTCCTTCCATACATCTGGCAAAGCAGGTAGCAAGTGTATGGCTTCATCATGGCTTTGCATTAACATTTCGGCAATACCGGCTGTACAACCGAAGTTTCCGTCTATTTGGAAAGGAGGATGTGCATCGAAAAGATTAGGATAGGTTCCTCCTCCTTGTCCTTTCTGGATTTCGGGGGAGACCAGATTGAGTTGATCAGTGATAAGTTTGAATGCATGATTCCCATCCAAACATCTTGCCCAGAAACAAACCTTCCATCCCATAGACCAACCGGTAGAAGGATCACCACGTTGAATTAGGGTGTTGCGTGCAGCCTCAAAGAGTACGGGTGAGGAGTATGGAGATATCTGGAATCCCGGAAAGAATCCCCATAAGTGAGAAATGTGGCGATGATGATCTTTGGGGTTATCCCAGTCCTCAAACCACTCCTGCAATTGTCCGTATTGCCCTACTTGCATAGGAGGCAATTGTTTTCTGAGTGAGAGGATCGTATCGCAGAATAGCTCATCCTTCTCTAATAGCCGTGCGGCTCTTTCTGTATTTGTGAATAGATCAAATACTAGCTGATTGTCCATGGTGATGCCTGCAAAGAGATTGGCTTTTGTTCTCCATTGTGGAGGTGAATTCTCTGGTGAATTACTTGGGGTGACTACCATATAACCTGTGTTGGGGTCTTTGACAAGGAAATCGACAAAGAATTCGGAAGCACTTTTCATGATCGGGTATGCCTGGGCCAGAAAATCTTTATCTCCCGAATACAGATAACGATCCCATAAATGATGGCATAACCAAGCGTTGCAAGTGGGCCAGGGACCGCAATATGCTTTGTCTACCGCCCCGTTCATGCGCCACAGATCGGTGTTATGATGCAACATCCATCCACGGCAACCATACATTTCGCGAGCAGCTTCCTGACCATTCTCATAGAGTTCCTTTATCATTTGCAGGAAAGGTTCGTGCATTTCGGGCAGATTAGTTACTTCAGCCGGCCAGTAGTTCATTTCGGCGTTGATATTCGTAGTATAACGGCATTTCCATGCCGGATTTAGCTTCTGATTCCAAATGCCTTGCAGATTGGCCGGCTGCCCTCCCGGCTGTGAACTGGAGATTAGAAGATAACGTCCAAACTGGAAGTATAGGGCTACCAGGTGAGGATCATTGGCTGTGGCAAACTCTTTGACACGTATATCGGTTGGTTTGTCAGCCTGGACGGTACGGCCTAAATTCAACGATACGCGATTATAATATTTCTGATATTCACTTATATGAGCCTGAAGTGCTTTGGTATAATTCTTCCCAGCATTCTTTAAGTATACTTTGTTGCGTTTGACAGGATCGCCGGATATGTCTTTGTAATTGATGAAATTGGTGGATATCGCCAGGTAAATTGTGGCGCTGTTTGCACGAGTTACTACCAAGGTAGAATCATTTGCAGAGGTTTTCCCTCCCTGTACGTTGAGCTTTAAATCTGTACGGAAGCGGACTGCCCCTTTTACAAACTCATTTCCTTTAGTCACTCCCTCCATAGTCATGGCGTCTTTGCCGGAAGTTGTGACGTCGACATCTTGCGGGCATGTTAGAGCAGTGGTGAATGTCAGTTTCCCCGGTTGTGAAGCGGTCAGCCGGATGATGACTAATTGATCTGCAAATGAAGTGAATACTTCACGTTTGTAGTCGACGCCATCCACTGTATAAGTGGTTGATGCGACGGCTTTTTCCAAATCCAGCTCCCGGCGGAAGTTTGTATAACCTTCCTGATCCTGAAACCTTAACCGTAAACTGCCTGCTGTTTGATAAGGCATGCCAAAACCATTCTTCGAGAGAAGCCTCTCACCCGCCAATGTCTGGGCTTCAGGATATTTTCCTTCAAAGATCAACTGTCTTATTTCAGACAGATAGTTTTTAGTTTCCGGATTGTAGTTCTTGTAAGGAGCACCGGCAGAAATCGTTTCTTCGTTCAATTGGATTTCTTCATTTACCGGATTTCCATATACCATTGCTCCCAATCTTCCATTACCTAAAGGGAGAGCTTCTTCCCAATATTCAGCCGGGCTGTCGTACCATAAGACCGGCGCTTGCTGGGCTTTTAAGTCTGTACTTGCTATGATTGCCATACAGACTAATGAGAGTTTTAAGAAACGGTGTGCCATATTATAGATTTTTTTTGAGTGGTCTATTTGTTTTTCTTCTATTATTTCCTGACAATTTGTGTGGAATCACAATGAATGATTGACAGGTTTTCTATTGCTTCTAAATCCACTACCGGCTGACCGGCTATCGGTTGCTTTGTCCGCACATCATTCAGGAATATATCCTTGCATTGTCGGATGTTGAGTGAAGGTCCTTCTTCTACGGTGAAACTTACGTTGTTAAAACGGATATCGGTGGCTGTTTCTGCTTGAAATCCTTTTCCGGCTACTATGTTCATGTTGGAGAAAGACAGTTCCGATATAGGCATTTCCTCAATACCTTTTATATAGCCTATCCGCTTGATATCATTTCCCGTAACATTACTTAAATGGATATTCCGGAAAATAGGAGTACGTTCGCTTACCGGTTCTACTTTCGATAAACGGTCATAAAATAAATCGAAAATAAAGGCATCTCCTTGTATATTCTTCATTACGATATTGTCTACCCGTATATCTTCTACTACACCACCGCGTCCGCGGGATGCTTTTAACCGGATACCGGCATTCGTTCCATCAAACACACAATTGGATATAGCTATCCTTTTTACACCGCCCGACATTTCGCTGCCGATGACCACTCCACCGTGACCGGAAAGCATGATACAATTGGTGATTGTGATGTTTTCGCATGCTTTCCCATATTTACGCCCGTCGGCATCACGTCCGGACTTGATGGTAATACAATCGTCTCCAACACTGATAAAACAGTCGGAGATACGTACATTCCGGCAGGAACTCGGATTGATACCGTCCGTATTCGGCCCTTTAGGGTTGCTTGACGGGTTATTGATGGTTACTCCATGTATTGTAACGTTATCACAGAAGGCCGGATTGACAGTCCAGAAAGGAGAGTTGATGATCTTCACATTTTCAATAAGGATATTCGTACATTCGTAGAATTGAATAAAAGGCGGACGGAACATTTTACGTTCCAGAGAAGGCTTATAGTAATCGGATATTTCCAGGTCCTTATTGGCATCCACCCACATTTGCTGTAACTTATCCAGAGAAGGTAGCTTCCCACCGTTCTCCTTTATCACCTTACGTGTCTCAAATTCCCATAACCACCATTTCAGTCCGTTCCCATCCAGCGTTCCGCGTCCGGTAATGGTCAGATTATCTGCCGAATGAGCGTAAATCAGTGGGGATAAGGTTTGCATAACGGTTCCTTCCCAACGTGCGGTTACAAAAGGCAGATAATCCTCGAACCTGTCTGAGAAGCGCACAATGGCACCTGATTCCAGATGCAATGTAATATTACTTTTCATGTGGATAGTAGCAGTCAGATAAGTCCCGGCAGGGAAATAGATGGTTCCACCTCCTTCCGAAGCTGCTTTTTCAATAGTCTGGTTAATCAGTTTCGTACATGGCTTAATGCCTTTGGCATCAGCCCCCAATTGTTTCATGTCGAACGTGCGGGACGTGGCTACCACAGCCATCATTACTCCCATAATAAAGATGAATAAACGTTTCATGGTCTGTCTTATACTCTTTTAGATATGTGATACAAATTAGAATACGGGGCAAATGTACGTAATCACAGTGCGGGGAGGGTGGACTTTTTGTGTAATAAAGAGTATTTATAAATAGAACCGGTAGAAATTATAAAAAAAGAAAGGGTTACATGACAATGCAACCCTTCCCTGTTTTACTGCTCAGATATATTAATATCCGAAGATATCTTCCTGTTTCAGTTCAATTACCGGACCTACTTTTTTCAAAGCATTTATATCCAGCTCTTTTTTGTCACCAAGGATACAGTATGTATAGGTGCGTCCCTTGATCCATTTATTCTGGTAGTCGATAACATCCTGTAACGTCATGTTCTGCACATCGTTATACAGCTTGATACGACTATCTACATTCTGTCCCAGATATTGAGCGCTGATATAATCCCAGATAACATCCATCTTGATGGTGCGGTCGGTACGCATACGGGCAATCATGCCGTCTTTGGCAAGTTTGAAGGCAGCTTCCGATTCAGGCATATTGTTGATGATGTCATTGAATGTATTGATGGCGTCTATCATCTTGTCATTTTGCGTAGCAATCTGTGTGCGTAGCATATAAGGATCTGTCAAATAGCTTGGCTTCAACATACCGGCCCATGCCGAGTAAGCCAAACCGCGGCTTTCGCGCATTTCTTGGAATACGATGGAATTCATGCCGCCACCGAAGTATTCGTTGTATAGTTGACGACCGGATTCAGCAGCAGGATCAAATTTCTCTCCTTTGTTGGAGATTTGCGACATATAGATTTGTTTGGCATCATATGGAGCAATGAAAATCTTCGTTTCGGGTGTCAATAGTGCTTCAAAGTTATTTCCTTCAGGAATTTCTTTCAAAGCCTCCGGTGCCTGATGCTCTTTATTAATGATGGCAAGCAGGTCATCCTGATTGCTTGGCCCATAGTAAAGAATACGGTGCTTGAAGCTGCTCAACTGTTTGATACGGTCCACAAGCTGTTGCGGATCCATAGAGATCAGTTCAGCTTCGGTCAGCAGATTGGTTGCCGGAGATTTCGGACCATAAGTAGCATAAGACACCAGGCGCGAGAAGTTTTGCATCTGATTCAGCTTAGCGTCTTTGCGGGATTTCAGAATATCGTTAGCCATATTTGCATAAGCCTCTTTATTTACCTGGGCATTTGCCAACAGTTTTTCGAAGAGAGCCATGGCAGCAGGCATATTTTCGTTGAGGCCGGAGAGTACAACATAAGTACGTTTGCTACCCGGAGATACAAAGAATGAGCACGCAAGACGGTAGAATTCGCTCTTAACCTCTTCCGGAGTCATGTCGGCAGTACCGAGGTATTCCAGATATTGGGCAGCGGTACCGAGTGCCTTGTCATTGTTGTTACCCATATCAAAGAGGTAAATCAACTGGAAAATATCATTCGTTGTATTCTGTTTGTAAAGTACAGGAATATCCGATTTTGCTTTCAGTTGGGTAAGATCTTTGGAATAGTCCAGGAATACCGGCTCGATAGGAGTCACTACGCTTGCCTGTATTTCTTTCAGGAAGGTACTGGCGGTGTCGCGATTCATCACGATAGGAGTGATTTCGGGTTTCGGCATCTTCTTTTCATTCGGGTCTTTACCTTGTCTTTTGTAGATAACGGCATAGTTATCATCTTTCAGATATTTATTGGCAAAGGCTACGATATCGTTCTTGGTCAGTTTGGACATACGGTTGAGGGCGGTAACTTCGTCTGCCCAGTCACTACCGTTTACGAATGACTGTACAAACATGTCGGCACGCGCATCATTGTTTTCCAACTGCTGCATCTGATACAGTTTGAAGTTGTTGATATTGGCTTCCAGCATCTTTTCGTCGAAGTCGCCGTCGCGGAGTTTCTTCAGTTCACCCAGCATGAGGTCTTTTACTTCGTCCAGAGTCTGTCCTTGTTTAGGGCGTCCCTGCATCAACAGTGCGCTGTAATCGCTCATGGTCAGAGGATAGCAATATGAACTTAACGTCTTCTGTTGTTGTGTAAGGTCAAGGTCGAACAGGCCGGCTTGTCCGTTATAAAGTATCTGGGAAACCACTTGTAACGTTTCCACATCTTTGTCGGCCGCTCCGGGGAAGCGCCATGCAAGGGCAACGCTTTCGGCATCCGGGCCGATTACTTCACGTACAACAGGTGCTGTAATCGGGGTTTCTTTCGGCAGATCCAGTTTCGGCAGATCAGTGTTTGGTTTCAAACCACCAAAATATTTGTCAATGGTTGCAATCATCTGATCGGGATCAAAATCACCGGAAAGACAGATAGCCATGTTGTTGGGCACATACCATTTCTTATAATATTCTTTGATGTTGGTGATTGAAGGATTCTTCAGGTCTTCCTGAGTACCAAGTACGGTTTGTGTTCCATAAGGATGGTGTGGGAAAAGAGAAGAAAGTACTGCTTCGTAAACTTTGCGTGGGTCGCGGGTCAGCGACATATTCTTTTCTTCGTAAACCGTTTCCAACTCAGTATGGAAACCGCGGATCACGCAATTTTCAAAACGTTCTGCCTGAATTTTTGCCCAGTTGTCAATCTGATTGCTGGGGATATCTTCCGTGTAGCAAGTAACGTCGAAACTGGTGTAGGCATTTGTTCCGTTGGCACCGATGGCAGCCATGAGTTTGTCATATTCGTTGGGGATGGCATATTTGGAAGCCTCGTAGGAGATGCTGTCAATTTTTGCATAAATAGCTTTACGTTCAAGGCTGTCTGTTGTCTTGCGATAAACTTCGAATTGTTCTTCGATCTGGTCCAGCAAAGGCTTTTCAATCTCATAGTTCTGAGTACCGAAGTTTGTGGTACCTTTAAACATCAGGTGCTCGAAATAGTGAGCTAATCCGGTTGTTTCTGCGGGGTCGTTTTTACCACCTACACGTACTGCAATGTACGTTTGTATGCGCGGAGTTTCCTTGTTTACAGTCATGTAGACTTTCAAACCGTTGTCCAGAGTGTAGATACGCGCTTTCAGCGGATCATTGGGTACTGTTTCGTAGCTGTACTTTGAAGTACAACTTCCTAAGCTTATCGCTACCAGTAGGATAAACGTTAAACCAATTTGTCGGAATAGTTTGTTCATAAGCTGACTTATTAGATTGATAACTGCAAAAATATGCGTTTTTTTCATACCTTTGCACTCAAAAAGTAAATATTTTAAATAAGAAGGTTTATTTTCATAGATTATGATTACCATAGAACAACTGAAAAGCATTAAAGAGCGCACCGAGGCACTCTACCGCTATTTGGACATCGAAGGAAAGAAGATCCAGGTAGAAGAAGAACAGTTGCGCACGCAGGCTCCGGGCTTTTGGGATGACCAGAAGACGGCTGAGGCACAAATGAAGAAAGTGAAAGGTTTGCAACAGTGGATAGCCGGTTATAATGAAATAAAGACATTATCGGATGAATTGCAATTGGCTTTTGATTTCTATAAGGACGAACTTGTAACCGAGGAAGAGATAGATGAAGCTTATGCCAAAGCTTCCGTTGCCATTGATGAGCTTGAACTGAAAAATATGCTTCGTGATGAAGCTGACCAGATGGACTGTGTGTTGAAAATCAACTCCGGTGCGGGTGGCACGGAAAGCCAGGACTGGGCAAGTATGCTGATGCGTATGTATTTGCGTTATGCCGAAACCAATGGCTACAAGGCTGTCATTTCTAACTTGCAGGAAGGTGATGAAGCCGGTATTAAAACCTGCACTATTGAGATTTCAGGTGATTATGCTTATGGATATCTGAAAGGCGAGAACGGTGTACATCGTCTGGTGCGTGTATCTCCTTACAATGCGCAAGGCAAGCGTATGACTTCTTTTGCTTCTGTTTTTGTAACTCCGCTGGTTGATGATACTATTGAGGTGAACATCAATGTTGCCAATATCTCATGGGATACTTTCCGTTCCAGTGGTGCCGGTGGTCAGAATGTGAACAAGGTAGAATCCGGAGTTCGTCTGCGTTATCAGTTCAAGGATCCGTATACGGGCGAGGAAGAAGAAATCCTGATTGAAAATACGGAAACTCGCGACCAACCCAAGAATCGCGAGAATGCAATGCGCCAGTTACGTTCCATTCTGTATGATAAGGAACTTCAGCACCGCATGGCCGAACAAGCCAAGGTGGAAGCCGGGAAGAAGAAGATCGAATGGGGTTCGCAGATACGAAGCTATGTATTCGATGATCGCCGTGTAAAAGACCACCGTACTAACTTCCAGACTTCGGATGTCAATGGAGTGATGGATGGTAAGATAGATGGTTTCATTAAGGCGTATCTGATGGAGTTTGCTGGACAAGAGGATTAACTTTGGGCTATATTTGAAAATAGGATTCAAGTATACTTGAATCCTATAGTTTTCTTTTCTATTTTATACAAAATAAAGGTTGATGCTGACCAAGAATTATTTCGACAAGTCTCTGATTTTTATATTCCTGAACGATACCTCATCTTGATGATCTTGAAGCAGAATATGCCCCTTTTCTACAGTGCCAAATAAAGGTTTTGCATCTTTAAATTTGCTTAGTCCCACAGCATCTCTATAAGTCTGGCTATTGCGGTCATATGTTACCACCTTTTTCCCATTGAGGTAATGAGTTACTTTCGAACCTTTTACCACGATCCGGGCACTATTCCATTCTCCTGTAGCCTTCATCTCTTTTTTTCCGGTAGGTAAGATATCGTACAATGCTGCTGTTTTACGATTCCCATCTCTTCCGGCTTTGGCATCAGGATGGAAGTCATCGTCCAAGACTTGGTATTCATTGCCTAACCAACCACCTTGCTCATATTTTCTAAAGAGGTATTTTAGACCACTGTTAGCGGCTTTAGTAAGACGAAATTCAAAGTAGAGGTCAAATTCACTGAATTCTTTTTGAGTGATAATATCTCGACCATGCTGAGGACCACCTTTATTGACAGTTAGTATACCGTCTTCTATTGTCCAACCTTTTTCAGGACCAGTTGTTTTACCTACAGAAGTCCAGCCATCCAGATTTTTACCATTAAAGAGGAGTTGCCAACCTTGTTTTTCTTCTTTCTTACTCAAAGTATTTATGGAGACTTGGGCTGAAGCTATTGTGGTACATAAAATTAAGCAACTAACTATTGATAGTATCTTTTTCATTTTAAATGGGTATATGATAAATAATTATTTTAATTCTTTGATTTTTATATTCTTAAACCAAACCTCATCTCCATGATCCTGAAGAAGTATATTACCCTCCTCAGCATTGCCAAAATTGGGCCAGTCTTTATATTTGCTATAGCTGACTAAAGCATTCCACATTTGGTTATTACGTGTATATTCAACTATTTTTACACCATTCATCCAGTGTTGTACTTTATAATTTTCAGCTACAATCATTGCAGTATTAAATTCATTTTTCTTAAAAGGTTTGCTCTGCAGAGCAGGGATCAGATCATATAAAGAACCTATAGTACGATTGCCGTTGGTACCCAATTTAGCATCCGGATGTTTCTCATCATCCAATATCTGATATTCACAACCGATCGCTGAACCTTCCCCTTTATTAAGATCGGGATTAACAAAATACTTAATGCCGCTATTAGCACCCTCTGTAATTTTGAAATCCACTTTAAGGATAAAATTCCTGTATTTGCGTGTAGTAACAATATCGCCACCATTAGTGGACTCTCCTCCGTCACTTTTTTGTACCTTCAATAAACCGTCTTCTATTGTCCACCCATTATTAGGAAACTCAGAAAGACGGGCACCTCTCCAGCCTTCTGTCGTTTTACCATCCCATAGCAGTTTCCACCCTTCGTCTATTTCTTGGGTTGATAATGTGTTAGGAGTTGTACTGATTTCCGGTTCCAGATTGATTTCGGTAACCTGTTTTGTCTGCTCAGTTTTGTTCTGTACGCAAGCTGTTGTGACTGTGCACATAACAAATGCATAAATGATATATTTTCTCATGATATAAGTTAAGTAATAATGTATTTAGAGTTTATAAAATTCTTCCCATTCTTTACGCGGAGGCATTCCTGCCAGCATCGCATTTGCAAATTCATTATTCGTAATCTGTTTCGTACGTGGGTCAAAAAATAATTGCGTATTCATACGTTGGGCTATAACACCTAATGAGAATACTTGGCTCAATGTACCATGTATTTCGAAAGGTGAGCGCGTTTTCTCAACCCCGTTACATGCCAACAGAAAGTTCTCAAAATGATTAGATGGACTCTTGGGTATCTCCGGCAGACTCGATGCCATTGCTTTAGCCCTTTCTTCTGGAATAATAGAAAGTGTACTTCCATGGGTTCCCCCTTTGAAAGTAAGGTCTTTGGTGTAGATTATTTTGCCAGGATTGAGTTTTGATTGTGGCGTATCTCCTTGATTAGTGGGAGGAATGTTAGGATCTAGCCCTGATACTCCATATCCGGCAGGAATAGGAGGTAGATTGTCCAAACCATCGTACCATGTAATATCAACAGGTGGCATACCTTTACGTTGTGGGAATCGGAATAGGATAGTAGATGAATAGGGGAAGAAGTAATCATTGTGTCCATTCTCCTTCAGCATTGTTACTTCATACGGTAAGCCTAATTCGAGAAATTCGTGTACGGTATCCAGAATATGAGCTCCCCAATCTCCGAGAGCTCCCATACCGAAGTCATACCAACAACGCCATTCTCCGTGATGGTATTTTTTGTTGTATTCATGATAAGGTACGGCTGATAACCATGTCATCCAGTCCAATCCGTTAGGAATGGCTTCTTGTTCTGGCAATTTATAGATATTGGTATCCCATTTGTGCCATCTACGTGAGTTATTCATGTGTGCCGTTACAGCTGTCACATCTTTTATAATACCAGCTTCTACCCAGGTCTTGAATTGAAAATAATTTGCTTCCGAATGTCCTTGATTTCCTACTTGTGTAACGATATTGGGGTGCTTTCTAGCAGCCTGCATCATTAATTCTGCTTCATGAAAAGTACGGGCCATGGGTTTTTCAACATACACATGTTTATTGTTTGCTATGGCTAGCATGGAAATGGGAAAGTGTGAATGATCGGGAGTGCATATCACCACTGCGTCAAACTCCTTCCCTGCTTTGTCAAACATTTGTCGAAAATCTTTAAATTGTTTGGCTTTAGGAAACATACCCAGTGCTTTCTGTGTGTGGCGTGCTCCCAGATCAACATCACATAAAGCAACTACATTGATCATTTCTGTTTTTGCAAAATCCTGAATGACTTGTTCGCCCCGATGCCCAATTCCGACAAAAGCAATATTTACTTTCTTGTTTGAGCCTAATACTTGTCTGTAGCTTTTAGCATTCAACATTTCGCCTGCTCCTACAGCCAATCCGGCAGAGGTAAGTGCCATAGTCTTTAAAAAACTTCTACGTGAAACCATATTGTTATCTTTTTAGTTAGTATTGTAAAGTCATATAATATTTAGTTGGAACGTTTCTTTATCAAGAACTTCACACTCCAAAAGCATAAGCGTATAAAGGCCCAGATCGCATATAATACGATGGTTGCAACACACACATAACCTAATGAAGTAAGTAGTTCTATAAAGGATGTGTGATAAGTTATTATTGCATATAGATTACCTGCGTTAGCCAATAAGAAACAAAAAAGCAGCATTATCAATTCTGTCTTTTTTCGTTTGGCAGTAATGATTGTATCTTTCATTTTATTATACGATGATTAAGATAATTAATTTTGAATTCATCTGGAAAGGTTAACAGCCTTTTTTCTTGTAAAGCCTGATCGCCTAATAAGCACAAAGCGCTTGCGTAATAACCTTCCTCTGCAATGTTTTGAGGTTGTTTGCGAGTAATTACCGCTTCGACAAAAGCATCCAATAATAGGTCAGTTCCATCTCCTTTGGGTTTTTCACCTAAAATGTACTCGCCTTTGTTTTCATTTGCTGTTTCCGGAGCCCAACTGGTACCTGCAAATGGGAGGGAATCAAACAGTTGATTCTCCACATCATTTATCATGTTCAAAAATGCAGGAGCGGGTGGAATATTTTCAAAGAAATATTTCCCTTTTTCGGGCTCTACTGTACCTAAGTGCCCCATGATTTGTTCTTCTAACCCATAAAATTTATTAGAGATGACAGAGTCAAATGTCATCATTTTCCCGTCGTCAAAAGTATAGATACAACTAATGTTATCATAAACTTCTCTTCCATCTTTCCAATAGGTTATTGCGCCATGTCCCATTACACTTTCGGGAATTTTACGTAAAGCCCAGCTTCCCACTTGAAGTTGGTGACATGCTAATTCGGTCATTATTCCTTTTGAATATTCGCGGTAGAGCCTCCAGTTAATCTGACGTTCTAATTCAGGAGAAGGAACATGTCGACGCCAATCACCATTACGATTCCAGAATGTACGAATAGCGTTTATTTCTCCAAAAGTGCCGGAATGGATCATTTCCATAGCTTTCAGATAGCGAGGGTCAAAGAGTCGTTGCTGTCCGGTGAAAAAGATCAGTCCGGTTTGTCGATGTTTCTGATACATATTGAAGCATTCTTCTAAAGTGAATCCAATTGTTTTTTCACAGAAGACATGTTTTCCGGCATCGAAAGCATCCATTGCAATGGGGTAATGTGAATTGAGTGGAGTGGCTATCACTACGGCATCGATGGATTTATCATCCAGTACTTTCCGATAATCCATACAAACTTTTGCACCAGGTACCAATTTAAGTGTAGAATCAATAGAAGGCTGGTATATGTCGCATAGTACGGCAATCTCTACCCTGGGATTCTGAGTGAGGAAGCGAGACAGATGTCTTGCACGGGACCCTGCTCCAATAATAGCTAAACGTATTTTCTCTTTTTGAGTATGTTCGGATTCTGAAAGTGCAGATATCCACGGGCTGGATGCTAAAAAGGTTGCTAATCCCGCTACTCCTATATTTTTTAAAAAATCTCTTCTTTTCATTTTCTATAAATATCAAAGGTTTGAGTTTACTTGCAAATATAACCGGATAGAAATTCTCATTACACTGAATTTTAGATATTGAACCTTTAATTTTAGATATATCTATTTTAATAAGTATGGATATTTATTCTGCCAGCAGATCAATTATCCAAAATAAAAGTATTGGTATTGAAATACGGAACAGTAAGTTGAATATTAATCCTAAAATTCCATCTTACTATAATAAATGAGAATTGCCTTTCTATATTTCTTTAGTTTCCGTCCAGTTCTTCTTTCGCATTACTAATTTCTTGTTTGGCCTCATTTACTCCTTCTTTGAAGCTTTTTATCCCTTTGCCTACACCTTTCATTAATTCTGGGATTTTTTTACCGCCAAATAATAAAAGAACAATTAATGCTATAATGAAAATTTCCGATCCGCTCGGTAGTGAAAATAAAAGTAATGGAGTAATCATACGTCGTTGTTAGAGTTAATTATTGATGTTTTTTATAGAGGCAAAATTATAGGCTAATAATGAAATAGACTCTTGTTTTTAGATATGCCACTATCAAAAATAGATAAAATAGCACAGGTAATGCCTCTAAAAAGGGCAGACTTTTTTATTTTAGAGTTCAGCCCTTCCGTTGATAAAATAGGAACAAACAATTTGGTTTACTTTAATTATTCAATGAATCTATTACATTTCTGAAGCCATAATATTTCTCATGTTGTAAAGTGTATCATTTTGTGGTTATATGTATTGGGGTCACTGTTTTGATCGTATGATTGTGGAATAGGTGATTGTACCGATTTTACCAGTATCACTTAACGTTTCAGCCTGAATAATCAGCGGCGTAGAATATTGATTGTTATAGCACTCGATGACAACTTTTCCACTATCATCTGTTTCTACCGCTGGATTCCAGTAAAGTGTCCGCCTTTTGTCTGTTTGACTTTTATATAATTCTCGATTTGAATAAGCTGGAGAATAATATTCTAATATCGGCGTATAGCCTTGTATTATAGTTCGCCGTGTGCCAAGAGCTGCAGTCTCATGCTTGTTCAGCACATCATGTCCAGGCTGTGGAATTAGGTAAAATATGCTATATTTATCCAATTCAGCTACATTTACGTTATTGGAGTCGGACATCTTGGTATTTTGAATAATTTCATTGTCCACTCCTCCTGTACCTCTACTGATAATAATGGAAGCTAATCCGTCTATTTCAGTCAACATCATTTGAACCTCTGTTGAAGATAAAATCTTATTATTCATAATATAGCAAATTGGTTTTTGGCGATAAGTATAGCTATCATTTTCGCGGTTCCAATAAAAAAGAGGATTTAATTTTTCCATCACTTCTGGGATAGTGCTGACTACTTTACCTTCGTCGCGCAGCTGATCGACAACCTGGCGTATATCATAGTAGGCATCAATACTTTGCTCGTTAATTTTAGTAGTCATATTTGTACTATTTCGGTGGCGTTTACTTTTGATCTCAACTTCGTCCAGAAGATAAAATCGGTCTACTTGGCGAATAGAATCCATATATAAGGAGTCGAATTTTTCAGCTTCCTGTTGCCAACGGGAAACATTGTTCCATTCCGGGTGCAATTCTCTATAATCGTATGCACGGGTAGTGGGCGAAAAATTTCTGTCGATAAAAATAGAAGTATCTTTATTTCGCTCTTTTCCCACTTTACGGGTCTGGATGACAGCTTCCATCGTCCCTTCGGAATCTTCCAGTGGAATACTGAAATACCCATTCTCGTCGGTAACGGTCTGACCGGTAATGATATCTGCCTCTTTCTTGATCATAACACTGAGAGCAATATCCTTAATTTTATTTTTGAGAATCGTAGATTTGACTTGTCCGTAAAGAACCAACTGGCTTTCCGGCAGTTGGAGTGGAGTAAATGAACTGATGCCGATAAGCTGTGCCATGTCATATTTACGCCATCCATGTACCATTAGCAGGATGTCCAGTTCTTTTTGTTTCCGTAGGGAATTCTCCGTGAAATAGTAGCCGGGTTGATGAATGTACCCTTTCAGATCCGATGTGAGCAAAAGATCGGTGAAAATATTGTTGTCGTACTCCATATAATCGGAGCGGACAGCATCACGGATACTGACAGATAATTTGCCTGATATCGGTTCTCCTATGGCGTTGTTTAGCTGTAGTTCGCAGCGGATTGGAGCATAAGGGGCATAGATTTCTTGTAAGCCTTTGAGAGTAATTTGCAAAGGTGCATGCGGAGAAGAAAAGACAAAGCGGTCACATAAAGTATTTCCGGCACGGTTGAGCAGACTGATTTGTATGATTCCTGGCGGTAATTTGCGTGATAGTACTGTGAAGTGCTGGGGCTCATTTGCCTGGCAGTGAATTAACTTATAGGCATAGGGACGTCCCTGATGACTTATGAAAACAGCTAATGTATCCTGCGGAGTAGTAGCATTGCACGATACCGTCACGGAAACGGCTCCCGCATTAGTGTCTACCTTTAGGACATAACCGCTTGACAATGCTTTGGGAAGAGTAAATTCATACTTTTTTCCTTGAAAGTGGACTTTGGCAATCGCAGGTGCTGTAGATGGAGTGTATTCAAAAACTCCCATTCCATCGTGTAAAGTTTCAAAGGATGTGATTTCTTGTCCTTCTTTAGTATAAAGTGTTCCCGACAATTGAATATTTCCTTCATCCTTGCTTTCTGCTTTGAAGGCGATCTGTGAAGTTAGCCCTTCAACCAATTGCCCTCCTTCCGGGAAAAAGCGCAAGCTCAGCGTCTTTTTTGCTTCTGCAGGTCTATTTTTCATAGACGGACTCAACTTATAGGTACTAATACTACGTTCCAATTGATTGCTGTGAGAGAATTGATAGATAGGGAAAGTCCGTGAGAAATATTGGGGGATGTTAAACGCAAGCATCCAACGAGTGTAAGCGCGCACTTCATAATAACCGGACAGCATTGACCGGGGAAGTAGAAATTGCCCACAACCTTCTCCTCGTGACAATTTGATGATTTGTTTGTCAGTAACGTGCCCTGCTTGGTCTACCAACTCCACATATAAAGGACGGCTGATTGAACTGAAAACCTGCTTCTCGGCAAGAGTTACATACGCTTTGAACCAAATCGTGTCGCCCACGTAATAACTTGTATTGTCAAAATGCAGATATACTTTTTCACGCGGATAGTTATCAGCAAAGGTTTGGGCTTGATTCATATACTGCTCAAATACGGTTTTGGCAGGTGGGTTTTCTCCATATGCGGCTGTTTTAAAAAAAATGCATATAAAAAGTATGATAACGAGTTCGAAACCGTTTATCTGAGAAGCGCTATGGCTTTCCATTCGAGCATTGGCCGTATCTTCTCTTATATAAGAATTCATCCTGCATATCATCATATTCTCTTTTGTTTCAGTTCTTTCATTGAATGATTTTTTTTAGCTTGAGTTATATTAATCATGGATGCATGGTTTTACCCCTAAATTCCCGCAGGAGGATTTAGGGGTAAACTGTTAATTCTATCTCTTTATTATTTTCTTTCCGATCGCTTGTATGCCATCGGATACTTGCAAATAGTAAAAGCCTGAGGGGTATTTATTCATATCAATGTTAATCGTGGTCTCATGTGACGTAAAATGCAATAATCTTCTTCCAAAACTGTCATAAAGCGATACCTGCGTATGGGAAGCGGCAAACCTTACTGTAAGGAAGTCTTTTACGGGATTTGGGAAAACAGACAGGATATTTTCATTCTTAAACGGTGTCAATATGCCCACGGTCATTGGGTTTACTGTGACCGTGTAGGTTTGCGGCGTTCCATCTTCTGCGAATACATTGATATAGAATATGTTTTCCCCTTCCTTGATTTGTAGCAGACCATCTCCGCTGACGATTGCTTTGGTATCGTTAGCTAGGGCATCCAACCATATGTCTCCCTTTCCTGAAACGGTGGCGGTATAGTCGGTTACGGTGGGTGAAAATTCAGGAGTTAGTGTCCCTTCGGATAGCTTAAGGCTGCGGAGCGTAGCATCATTGCTGTAGATGTTGGGGGCATCAAATTCTATGATAATATTATCAATGAAATAATTGCCTGATCCTGTTTGAGAGCCTATTACGAGCGTAAAACTGGAAGATTCCCTTTCAGCTTGCGTCAGGTGAGAGACAGGGCTTGTTAGTGAGGCGCTTATGCCACTTCTTCCCCATAAGCTTTCACTTCTATCAGCATGAGTATAGGGGTCTTCCGCATGGAGATAACGGGCGTCGGGCACACGACTTCCAACGTTGGTTACTTCTGTCATTTTATTACTGCCTAGTTCGTTCAGTCCTATCCGCATGAGTTGTGTGCGGCCGGTCGAATTGGATATGTAGAGATCGAAGCTGACGGTTGTCAGATCTTTTACTTTTATTCCATCAGGTAATTGTATGTCTTGTATGAAGAAATTCGCCTGACGTGCCATACGGCCTTCCGCATCATTGTTTGATATACGGGGTTGGCCGACATTCAATACTTTTGAACCGCTGCCTCCCGGGTCTAACCGAACAACAGCAGTACTGTTGGGCGTATTGGTAATGGAATTACGCTCCGCATTATTTTTGGTAATCAGGTAAGAATCTCCCAGTTCTTTATCTTCAAAATCAATAATTATACTAGTGGGAAGTTTGTTCAATCTCGCTACCGTAACGGTGTATGTACGGGTCATGCCTTCGGCTGTGATATTTACATCAAATATGTTGGAGCCTAAGGCCAGCTGTTTGGGACCGTCGCCACTGACAATGGTACCATTATTAGGAATAGCTCTGAGTAGCATATCGGTTACATCGTTTTCAACCGACACCGTATAATTTGTGATGTCGGGGTTAAAGGGCGGACTAAGTTTTCCTTTGGACACAGTCAGATTACCAAGCACGGCACCACGGTTGGTTGCTTCGCCGCCTACCCCCGTAGGTACTGTACCACTATTAGTAATTAATATTTTATCCAGAAAACCATTGCGGTAAGCTATTGTAAATATGTGTGTTCCGGCAGTTAACAGATAAGCGTTGCTTAGCTCTTTCCATTCCCATCCATCCGTAGTGCCCACGCTCCAATCTTTAAAAGCAGTACCGTCAAAATTAGAATAGAATGAGACGCCTGTACCTCTGTTCACTTCTTCAGATTTCACGCGTGCATGCAACCTGTAGAAGCCTTCTTCCTTAACATTAATCGTATAAACTATATGCCCTTCGGCACGAGTCGAAGCAGAACTTGGTGATTCAATTCCTGCTTTTCGGCTGACATATTTTCCTCCTGACGCATTGGCATCCGAGCTAATCTCCCAGTCTGTGCCAACAATTCCGCGTTCTAATTCTAGCCATATATCCGCATTTTTGACTATAGTCACATTCAGATAATCCGAAAAGATGCCCTCGGCAGTGGTTGCTTTTAATGTTATTTTATGAGTACCTTTAGGAAGATTCACCGTAGCCGACAGTCCCGTTGCAAGTCGTTCATTGGCTTCGTTATACCATTCGCAAGCACTTCCCGAAACTCCGTAAACTGTGCCATCAAGCTGTACTGCCTTTGTTTCATTATCGTTTTCCAACGTTAACAATTGGTCGTCACCAGCGTAAACCGTTCTACCTACTCTTACTATGTGCAAGTTGCTTGCACCAATATCGGCGTTTACAGCATTTGCCAGACGAAAAGCGATTAATTGTTCATATTCTGCCTTTCCCTTAAAGTTTATCTGAACATCTTTTTTGATTTGTCCTGCTACAAAACTAACCGTGCGACCACCAACAAATTCAAAATCTACTCCTTCCTCGGTATCACCGGCAATAGGCATCAAGTCCACTTTCACCGTTTGTGCTGCAGCTTTATTCAATCTGAGTGTCAGGGTGTGATTTTGCCCTCTTTTAGCTGAGAGACCGACCGAGCCTGATGGAGAAATTGCCGATCCGAAGCTGACCACTATATTTCCTGTTATAGACTGCCGGCTAACATATCCTACCGTCGTTTTGGGATAAACAGGATAAGCACCCAAGTCCTTTCCGTTATCTCCCGCTCCTTTGGCTGGGCTGCCGGGGCTCAGTGTAAAATCGTAAGCTCCTGCATCTGTAAACTGAGGGTTGACGGTAAGTCCATCGGTTTCACCTACTCCTGCGGCAAAAATATCATGATTTACATCTGTACCCAAATAATTAAAAGTATTTACTTTCCCTTCTTGAAACCAAAGGTTGTTCTTGAAGATATGTGGTCCCTGACTTAGAGCCGTGGTCGTGAATCGCATGCACACATTGTTATTGTCCGTTTTATAGATAATATTGTTTCTTACTTCATCATGCCACGATTTGTCAATGAAGAAACCTCTATTGCAGTTGTATAAAACATTATTTATATAACGAGCATCCTCCGTGTGACCTGTATTGTAATTTGCAGATTCAAATCCACTCCCTCTTGCTCCGACTCCAATATTTTCATATGCCCAGTTGCGTACACATCGTGATTCGTTAAAGAATAGACTATGAGAATCGTATGCTTCATTTCTCAATAACACGTTTCCACTACCATTTCGGTCGAACCAAAACGGGTTTCCGTCAATTTCGAAAAAATAATTGAAAGCAAAAACATTATCGCCATCCATTTGAGTACCACGTTCAGCATAGGTTTCCTGACAACCTATAGCAATGCCTTTACTGCTGATAAATGAATTTTCAGTTACTAAATTGCGGTACGAACGTGCTTCTATTTTTATCATCTGTCCGTCTAAATTCTCGAAATAATTATTGCGAATTATGTTATCTGCTGAATCCCTCATCCGTATAAATCCCGAAGCGGTTATATTTTTAAACGTATTGTTCAGCACAACATTTCCTGTCCCTTTATTGAGGTTGATAACTTCGTTAGTTAAGGCGTAGCCCTCAAAACAAAATCCTTCAATCCAGATATAATGTCTCTGGTCGAGGTTAAAACGTCCTGCCGAAATGATAACTTTTCCCTCTGCTCCGGCATCTGGTTTAAAAACTATCATATTAGTAGCAGTTCCGGTGGCTGGTCGAATATCTGCTGTTTCGGCATAAGTTCCAGCTCTAACCAGAACGATATCTCCGGCAGACACTCTATTAGCAGCATAGCTTATTGTCCTAAACGGAGTTGCTGAAGTTCCCGAAGCTATATTGTCGGTTCCATGGGGCGACACATAATAAGTCTTCCCAAAAGTAGATGATGTTGCAAAAAACAAACACAAAAACAGGAGCGGTCGCTTCAACGTATTCCAAATTTTATCGGAATCAGTTGGATTTGTTTTTATAAAATGTGCCATTTTTATTAAGGTTAAAAAAGAGATGTTTTGTTAATCAGAAACTGTTTCGATTTCATTTCAACTTTTATCATAGAGTGTGTCTTCAGCTTTAAAGGTTGGAAACACACTCAGAAGTATTTGATAAGAACGTTGAAGAATAAAATCAAAACAGTTTCTTCTTTTATTATCTTACAATATTACCACCATTTCGAATCGGTGGTCTGGTCTTCATCGGGGATGCGGGTATCCAAATCACGTGAAACAGATAGGCTGCCCTTCATATTATATTTCAACTCCGAACTTGGAACACTAGTATAGTCGACAAAATCAAATTCTATATTCGAAATAGTAATATATACATGCTTTAGATAAGTCTTGGTAGCATCCATTTCCGACGATACCTTGTAAGTTGGTGTAGATTTCGACTGAAATTTCAGCTTGTCATTTTCAACCCAGATTTTCATCTTATATTCTTCTTTCTTCTCATCTACCTTTTCACTAGTAAACTGGAAGAAAACCTTATACAGATCGCGGTCTTCATAATCTTCCGTGCGTTGGCCAGCATAGAAAAAGACGATAGAATCTGTTACAACATAAGCCCGCATTTCAGTAGAATTGAACTTGACGTTACTTTCTCCTTCCATGACACCCAAAAGCTGGGTACCACTGTATTTGCCAGAAAATTCATTAAAGAGGATAGGGCGCAGAATAGCTGTCCTATAGTGTTTGCGATTATTCACTTCGTAGCCGCCATTGGGGGCTTCGTCAACTTTGATAGGAAGCGCCCACTTTTTCGCATCGTCAATATCGTCCAACGTGAACTCGATAGGCAACAGAGCCTGATTCACTCCCATGGGGATGTTTATGTTATCGGGAAAAGAGTAATACCTTTTGGGAAGTTGCTGGAAATAGAGCTCCGGTCTGTTGCCAAACTTTTGGAAATTAAGGATATCCAATGTGTCTGTACGTAGGGAGAAAGAAACTAACTTATCGCTCGAATTGTCGGTTGACCCACTTACTATGACAGGCAGATTGTATGTATATTTGGCATTTTTAGTATAGCGTATATGTACGTCGGTAACGCCCAAACTGCCCGGGTCAGATTTTATAGAGATTTGTTGCTTGTACTGTTCGTCAGTCCATTCATCATTACAGGAGGTGAATCCTGTACCCAACAGAGCTACAACCAATAATTTATATATAGTTTTCATATAATTATTCATCTGTTAAATTCAACATTTTATTAACTGAAAATAAAAAGAATTACTGTGGATAAGTCCATCCGGGGTTCTGGGTAAGCCTTTTATTGCGTCTTAATTCGTTATGACTGATTGGCCAAAACCACATCTTCATTGAGAATGCGCATGGGAACTTTTGTACCGCAACCGGAGTATGGAAAAGGTCACGCATTTTTTCAGTACAAAGCATATTGTATCCATAGACGATAGTCGACTCCTCAACTTCCGCATCCATCCAACGGCGGAGATCGAAATAGCGATGTCCTTCTGCAAAAAGTTCTATTTGGCGTTCACGTTTCAATTTGTCGCGAAGGAGGTCCTGACTTGCATATTCATCTTGTGAATAGTCGTGCAATCCGGCACGAATGCGGATAGGCTGAATGCCTTTTTTCATCTCTTCGATGCTACGGTCGATGGTATAAGTTGTGCTACCGTCCCATGATTTAATTTGATAAGAGCCTGACAGCTCATTCAGTGCTTCAGCATAGATAAGGAGTATCTCGGCATAACGCATGGCCGGATCGCTTTTTTTCTTAATACGGCTAACGTCATTGTGAGCACCGACAATGTCATACGGACTGACATATTTCGCTATACCGATTCCAGTTGCAGGCCATCCCTCATTTGAAGGCTGATAGCCATTGGCATTACCTCGGTAATAGAACACTTGTACATTAGGCACCTCATCAAGGGTCTTATCTGCATTAAGCATATTCCAAACAGTTCCGTTATATGCTACTGAAGCATAAAAGCGAGGCTCACGATTGGCAAATTGTAGGGAGACTTCATTCGGAATGTGGCAGTATTTGTACTTTGGGCGAACTTTGTCAGACATATATCCCGGCACACGTTTCGTACCGTCGGTATTACGGCCTAACTCAGTGCCCATACCTGGAGCGTCTGTAGCATCGGCCATGTAGTAAGCATCCATTTGTTTAAGGGTCATGCTGTGGCTGTTCTTTCCTTTGGCGACAGAAGGCAACTGGTTGACTGTAAGGACTTCAACGTTATTGTCATTGCTACGGTTCTGCAAGTGAGAGAAAATAAGTTCCTCATTCTCATTTGCTGCCAGCTCGCCATTGAACATTTCACGATACGACTCAAACGGATCAATATCCATCCAGCCATTCGGCCACGTAGCATTTGAAAAGGTCACATCATCAACCGGTTCGATTGTGGCAGGAAAAGCAAGGGGATTCACTGCATCAGGAACGTTTCTTCTGGAAGCCACATGAAGGCTATATTGCTTCAAATTCATCACATCTTTGGCTGCAGCAGCTGCTCTGGCCCATTTAGACTCATCATAGGTTGTGGGCAGCAGCCGCCGACCTGCATCATCAGTAAGTAGTGAAGCATAATCTTCAGGAGCCTTACCGTTCATCAACGGACTGGCTGCATAAAGATATACTCTGGCACGAAGTCCCAATGCGGCTCCACGGGTAGGTCTAGCCAGTTCCATAAGAGAGCGTTTAAGCGGCAAATCCTGAGCGGCTTTCACTAAGCGGTCGGCTATAAAGTCCACACATTCCTCATAAGTGTTGCGGGGGTGGGAAAGCTCATCATAGCTTTGGAGATAGTCGGCTGGCTCTTCCAAAATAGGAATAGGCCCATACATACGGAGTAAATGCCAATAATAATAAGCCACAAGGAAATTAGCCTGTCCGCGCAGATCGGCTCTTTCGGTATCATCAAACGCCATATTCATATCGATGTATTGCAAGAATATTTCAGCTTGATTAATACCCTTATAGCAAGCCTGCCAAACACCATCAGAATTTCCTTGCACGCCACTTTCACCGTATAAACCGTTTCTCCAGTTACCATATCTGTCATTGCCGTAAGCACCGGCATTGTAGGTCATGTCGTCCGAGAAATTAAAGGGACTTCCTCCCTCTTTACTGCATACCTCCTGTAAGTATTTACTGCCATAAAAACTATAAGCGCCGGCAAGCCATTCATTTGTATAATCCCTATTGGAAAATACGTCCTCCATTGTCAATCGCTCTTTGAACAGGTAGTCGGTATCCAAATAGTCGGTACATCCAGTGAGAACTGCTCCTCCTAAAAAGAACATAGCTACTGTAGCTGTTTTTATATTTTTCATCTTTGCCATATTAATTATAAATTAACAGAAATGCCTAATGAATAAGATTTATTAAGCGGATAATTTTTTCCATCGCTTGATCCCATCTCCGGGTCCCACAGGTCAAATTTAGACCATGTAAGAAGGTTGGTGCCTATGAAGAAGAAACGGATGGTATTGCAGTGTAACTTTCTGACGAGTTTTGACGGCAGCGAATAACCGATATCTAGGGTCTTCAGTCTGAGGTAAGAGCCATCACGTAACCAGAAAGTGGAGTTGCGGTAGTTGTTTCCATTACCACCGTAAGACAAGCGCGGATATTCGGCATTCGGGTTTTCTGTTTCCATTGTACCCGAAATTTCATGGGATATCCAGCGGTCCGAATGGGCTAAACCAGAGAGCAGATTCCCCCAAGACGTATTATCAACTTCGTTTACATTAGTGAACATCCATACACTGGATCCCTTAATGAAATACGATGATTTACCTACACCTTGAAAATGCATATTTACGTCTATACCTTTCCACTGGGCCGTGAAACCGAATCCATAAGTAAAGTTTGGTTTGGTTGTAGAACCGATAGCCACTTCGTCATCACCGTTTACCACACCGTCACCGTTCACGTCTTTATACTTGATATCACCAGGCATAACATCGCCAAAAGTCTGACGCGGAGAGTTGCGTATGTCTTCATAATCTTTGAAAAGTCCAAGTGAAATGAGTCCCATGGCCTGATTGACACGGTGCCCCTTTTGTAGACGGTACTCGTAGATATTATACTGTTCATCGCGCTCCACGATTTCATTCTTGCTGATGGTCATGTTGGCTCGGAAAATAAGGTTTACATTACCGATTCTTTGTTTAAAAGCAATATTACCATCCATACCATGCGCTTTTACCTCACCCACATTGGCGGAAGGATTGCTTTGGAGACCAATGTAATACGGTAAATAATTACGTGACATATAGATGCCTTTACGACGTTCTGTAAAATAATCGAAAGTACCGGAGAATGCATCGTTGAAGATTGAGAAATCGATACCGAGGTCTTGCTTGGTAGAGATTTCCCAGCTTACATCGGTGGAAGCCAATTGATCGTATTTACGTCCTGTCCAATTGCGGCTATAACCAAAGTCACCTGAATTGAAGCCGTCACCGGTATTGAGCGTATACAGATAGGGGAAACGCGTACCGATATTGTCATTACCTACTTTACCCCAAGAATATCTCACCTTGAAAAGGTCAAGCCACGGGAAAACTTTTTTGATGATAGGCTCTTCAGATAAGTTCCATGCGGCAGAGATTGCAGGAAAAAATCCCCAGCGGTGATTCTTGTGGAAATTTTCTGAACCGGTATATCCAAAGTTGAAATTCACATAATAGCGATGTTTCCAGTTATAGTCGAAACGTCCTGCAAAACCTTGGTTGCGATGATCGATGCCGTTTTTGATATCTGTACCTACATTTTGGGTCTTGATATTCGCCTGTTGGTTATATTTAAGAACTGCATTTACGTAGTGATTCCGGAAGAAAGTACGTGAATAATCGAACTGCCATTCCAAGAATTCCTTACGGGTACCGTCTGAACCGGAAGTTTGCTCCATCTTCTTCTCTTCTACAATGCGGGTGAAGACAAGTTCACCGTTTTCATCACGATAACGCGGAGTTGCACGATATTGTTCCGGCCATTTTAAGAGTGTCTTCCAATTCTTGTTGTATGTGTCGTATCCGAAACGGAACTTAAAACTTAATCCCTTGGTCAGGAAATCCAGTTTCTGTTGTAACTCGAGCGTACATTCCATGTTGTTGTTCCACCTTTCTTGATAACCGGTCTGGGTTGCTAGAACCCAGGGGTTGAAACCGTCACCATTGAGGTCACCTTTATAAGTCGGAACATATCCGTTGGAATACATAACGGGCACCATGATTGGGTTATATCCCATGATTGAATTCCATATACCTCCGGAACCTACACCGGGATCCTTTTGTGTGTCGAGCGCGCCGGCTACACCCAGTTTTAACAAGGTAGTCTTGGTGATATCCACATCCAGATTCACACGGTAGTTCCACTTGTTGTAGTTGGCGTTGGTGTCGTAGTCTTTCATCACGGCATCCGTCTTATACAGACCCTGTTGGCTGAGGAAACTTCCCCCCACATAATAGCGTGCGGTATTGCCGCCACCTGTCAAGCTGATGGAGCCGCGTTCGCTCCAAGAACCGTTGCGCATCATGACATCCATCCAGTCAACCGAAGGATATAAGTCCGGGTCCAGCTGTAATCTAAACATTTCGAGTTCTTCAGGAGTGTAGAGTGCATCCTGATTTCTGGTAATGCGCGCCTCGTTGGCCATACTGGCGAAGGTATATCCATCCACAAAGTCGGGTAACTGAGTCGGCTGATTATAGAAAGCCTCTCCCTTGACATTGATATTGATTTTGCCGCTCTTACCACGACGTGTGGTAATCAACACTACACCATTGGCTCCGCGGCTACCATAAATAGCAGTCTCAGAGGCATCTTTTAGTACGGTAAACGACTCGATATCTTCAACGTTGATTTCGTCAAGATCGCGTTCAAATCCGTCTACTAACACCAATGCGGATGTACTGGCGCCGAACGTGGAGATACTACGTATCCAGAATTCGGATGTACTGCCGGGACGACCACTGGAGGTTATAGCCTGAACACCGGGAACTACACCTGCCAATGAAGTAGAAATGGGACCACTAGGATTAGACTGCAATGCCTTAACATCTACATTTGTAATGGCACCTGTCAAATTTACTTTCTTCTTCAGACCGGTACCTGTAATTACCACCTCGTCAATTAGGTTGTTTTCAGACTCTTTCATTACAATGTCCAATGTCCGCTTGTTTTTGACCGGAACTTCTAACTGGTCATAACCGACATACGAAAATATTAATATGTTGTAAGCTGTTACATCCTTTATCGTAAACTTACCGTTAATATCTGTAATGGTACCTAATCCCGGTTCGTTTTTGATTGTTACGTTAACACCGATTAGAGGTTCATTGGACGTGCCATCTATCACTTTACCCGTAACTGTAAAGGCATCTTGAGCTACAGCGTTCAAGCAAAGCATCAGCATGGTGTGTATTATAAATATTATTTTTTTCATATTCAAATATTATGTTACGATTGTTGAATTATTCTTCAGGTGCGATTTTGCGGATACGATGATTATTCACATCACCCACATAAAAGCAGTTTCTCTTCTCATCATAAGCAATACTTGCCGGTTTATCGAACAGCGCTTGTGTACGTAGCTCTCCGTCAACATAACCAGATGTAAGTCCTCCACCACGACCTGCATAGGTAGTCACACGTCCTTCAGGAGTAAGGATACGGATGCAGTGGTTGTCTTTATCGCAAAAATAGAAATCGTACTCTTCTTCCAGACCTTCATATTCTGGATTCTTCACAAATATACCTTGCTCCGGACCAGCCAACATCGCTCCAGAGCCCATGCCATCAATCCAACCCGAACGTGTTTCTTGGCCGCATATCAGATAGGGTGATTCTAACATATCTGTTTCTTCGTTCAGATCAACGCGATAAATGCAATGTTTTCCGTTAAATATTACGTAAGCGTATTTCCCGTCAGGATGCCATACGATATAATATTGGGTCGCTTTATGAGGAAGTGATGCTTCATTAAGTACTTCACCGGTTTTCAAATTATATGTTTCAATTGCTGCATGGTGGTAGGGCGTGAAGTAAATTTTACCATTGGTAGGGTGAGCAACCGCAGTTTTTACACCGCGACCGTTACAGAGAGAGATTCTTTCTGTAAAACCGCTGGAACGAGTGAAAAGGTAAAGGCCGGTATTGGTATCTGAACCCTGGTCATCGGAAACAATCATATCTCCATCGGGCGTAAAATCCACGCAGGAACATTGACTGATATTGGTTGTCATAATGCCAACATATTCATTCTTAAAGTCTACATGACGGAAAGCTTGTTTACGACCAATCCAATACAAATCATCAAAATTACTGTTCGGATCAAATTTCATCCAGTACATATCTTGGAAAGCACCACAGTCATCGAATGGTCCGGCAAGGACATCCCACTTGGTATTATTTTCATAAGTTTCGCCTAAGAAAGTTGTCACTACATAATTGAAGCGATATTCGAACTTCGTCTCACATACACCGCTTTTCACTTCGGTGTTATCTTCACCTACCACTGCAACTTTCACATCACCATCGTAAGCTTTGGAAGGGCATACGCATAAAAGGCTTTCACCTTTTACGTTGATAACTTTAGAAGGTTGGCCACCTATTGTGACTTTTACTTTACTTGGATCATTACCGAAGTTGCGCCCATATATCAATATGCGCGTACCCTTTCTGCCATCTGTAGGCATGAATTTTTCTACAAAGATTTCTTCATTCGGATTGAATGGAGTACCCGGATCTTGATTGAGATCCAATGTATCACCTTTATAGCAAGAGGAAAGAAGAACTATGATCGCTACATGAAAGAGTCTGAGTAGCAGTGCAGTAGGCATTACATGTTTTTTTTGTACCATTGTTTTAAGGTTTAATTACTAATCATTTTGATATAATTCACTCTTTTGCATGTCCTAATAATAGGATACATAGCCAAGCTGTCATTAAAAAATACTATATTTCTCATCTTTATCAAATTAAGGTATTAATAACACTTTTGGACTTACGGATTTGAATCTCTAAAGTCCTTTTATTTTTCATGAGTTAACCATCATCATACATGTGTTTCATAATTAATTGATTTTGTAGGGTTAATAATTAATAATCTCGTTTTCAATATACTGGAATCGAAAGAGATTGCTCTATTTATGCTGTAATTGAGGTTCAAAATAATGAAGATTGTTAGTTATTATTTGTTGCTGCATTTATAATTGAGGTAATCACAGGCTTTGCCTGATGATTACGGTCAAACAGTAAAGGATAGTCTGTACGTCCATGCATTGGAAAATTGTTTTTCCATGAATCCCCATCTGCAACTCCCCAAAGAGTAACGCGTAAAATCTTATCACTATTTTGCAAAAACAAATCAAAGAAATCCGACATACGGGTATCCCATTCTTTAGAAATCTTTGCGGGGAGTCCCTCGATATATGGATTCACCTCCTTTCTATATGCCTCGACATCAGATACATTGGCACCCACATTATGACGTACAGAAGGAAGAGCTGATAAGTCCAATTCAGTAACCATCACTTTTACTCCAGTTGAAGTATAGTCATTGATAGCCGCCTGATAATCCTCTATTGAAGGATAATCCATACCTATATGTCCTTGCATACCTATAGCATCAATGCGTAAGCCTTTTTCTTTCATCGTCTTTATCATTTTTACTATTGCTTTCCGTTTACCTGGATGCCATTCATTGTAATCATTATAATATAATTGAGCCTCAGGATCTGCTTCATGCGCATATTGAAATGCCAGATAGATGAAATCTTCCCCCAAGATTTGATAAAAAGGGGAATTACGCCATGTTCCATCATCATTAATTGCTTCGTTAACTACATCCCAACCTATTATCCGGCCTTTATAACGACCCACTACGGTATGAATATGTTCTCTCATGCGCTCTTTTAATACTTCGGCTGAAGTTAAATTACCTTTTTCATCATGGCAGAACCATTTTGGGAGTTGCGAATGCCAAATAAGTGTATGCCCTGTTATTGCCATGCCGAATGAAGTACCAAAATCAACAAATGCATCGGGCAATGTAAAATCATACCGATTTTCTTCCGGATGAATTTCTTCACATTTCATGCAGTTTTCGGCCACAATTGCATTAAAATGTTCAGTAATCACATGTACTCCGATTGAATCCCTATTGGTGATTTGTCTTGAATTTAATGCTGTTCCAATAAGAAATTTATCAGCTAAAGCCTCCTTTAAATTAATCACTTGATCGCTGGAAGAAGGTTTTGCAGAACATGCATAAAATAAAGGAATTACTATAATAGTAAATACAAGATTGGTTATTAACTTTTCCATTATTAATAAGTTTATATTTTGTTTCTCTTTATTGCCAAATTTATCTTGTTAATTGTCTCATTCAATAGAGTCTCTTTTTTCAAAAAGATAAGATTCTCTAAAGAGTAAATCATGGCAAAATTTATCATATAATATAAAATAAGATAAAAAATCTATTTGTCAAGCTATAGATTTTATTTATCTTCAAGAGTTTCAATTAGTATACTATCAGTTCATCGAATTATTAGAAAATATCAAAATAGATTCTATTCTTAATTTTCAAACCATCACTTCCAGATAAATTAAATTACCTGGAAGGATGATTTAAATGTTTATGCAAACAATCTTTTCGCTCTAAACTCAATTATCGAGTTTTACTATCCTATTGAAAAATTGTTGAGAGCAAATTTGTCATTTATATAATATTTATTTTCTTAATTTTGAGTATTTTGCTTTAAATATTAGATAAAAATTCTAAGAAGAATCAGAAATCCAAGAGAGCTAATCGCTATGCCTATAAATATTAGATATAAATGCTTAAAAAATAGATATATTTAGTAAAGGTCGCTATTCTATATAAACGAAGAGTAGCCTATCTTTCGGTTCCAAAACTTCCGTCCAGACGGGTAACCCTTTCACAGCTGAGTACCGATCTGAGTTTTCTATGAGCTTTTTCGTTTTTGGCAGCTCTGCCTTTACGAACAAATGAAGCGGATATACCATAATGTGTATAGAACTTACAATTGGTATTGTTAGTGTAGATAGAATCAGTAGCAACTGCTTTAACTCTGACTTTCGTCGGGCTCTGCTGTAAATGGATACAATTCTTCAGCCGTATGCTTTCATTATTAAAAAAAATTCATTATTAAAAAAAGGCTCTATGAAGAAGATACCATCTATTTGTGTACTATTCACTTTGGCCCCAAACTTTACAGATTTGGATTCTTTGCCACGAACGATAGGACGGATATAATGTCGGTCGATGCTGGCTATATGTCCGATACCTTCTTTTTTGTAAATAAATCTTTTCCCTATTATAGAACTTCCCAGATAATGGAAAGGTACTTTTGATATTCACAGAATAAGGTGAGGCAATTATCATGACTATGCTGTAATCTATCTGTTTGACGGCTCAATTTCTCCAACAGATGAAGCAGACTTCTTTTAAGCATATGGTTAACGTAACCTCTTCCGTTTACATTTTCTTTATACAAGATATACCTTGAATCATATCATTATATTTATTACGGGGGCATTGTCTGTGAAGATTATACCATTGTTTTTATAAATTCCCTATAAAGCTGTTGGCAACTTTTCTATAAGTTTTTTTACTTTAGTAGAAAAGCGCATACAGCTCTCGTAGTATACCCATACGATTTTTTATATAGAGTTTTCAATATTTGATTCAAACATCCTGCAAGAATTCAATTAGAATCCTGAAGATACATTTTCTTAATCATTACATAAAAAAGGAAGGATATAATGAAAAGGATATAGTTTATTGCATTCAAAATTCATTCGATATTCTCTAAAATATCAAATCCTGTAACTAAAACAGGTGAGGCAGGCTTTTTTTATTCATTCTTGTTGCAATATGTAAAATACTATCTTTACCATATTTGGGGGATTGCTTTGTCCAAATTTATTCGGTAAGTTGTATTCTCAAGAAAATAATAGAAATAAAGTAATATTAAGCTCTTGTTTTAAGGTATTCGTAAGCATTCGGCCTTGTGCGTGTTTGTCCGCCTTCTTTCACCTCTTATCTTTGCCTCTTCATTTAAATAATCAGTAATATGTTCAGTCTTAGTGTTCAATAATGAAAGTGACAAGTTACGTAATCTTTTTTTCGAGTCTAATCACTTTGATTCCCTTCTTTTCATATTTGATAGTGGTCGCCACAAGGTTGCGGTTTCCAGCCTTGCGATATGTTCTGCTGAGGATTTGTTGTTACCTTTGGGGCTTGGTCCTTTCCGGAGTAGTTCTTTTGGGCATTACTATCTTTATCCTTGTTGTTCCAATTTCAACAAAGGTATTGACGGTCTTTGCGGTGAAGTGCTCCGATACACAGGTTTCCCCTTGCAAGAAGAGAGCTGTCATGTGTTTGTAGAACGCTCTCATCGTCAATTCTCTCTTCTGTATCGTACCGGAAGTGAGTATCATTTGGAGTCGCGTCGCCTGAATACAGGTTTGTACCGTCTGCACCGTGAAGAAGTTTCTTCCGGTTTCCTTCCCATCCTATGGAACCGCCTGAATGAACTTCTGATCTTACACAAGTCTTCCAGAAAATAGGTGCGGTCTGATCCGTGGATAATATGTGGGATTACTTGTCAAATAACATTTATCGATCTCCGTGTTAGTAAACCTTCCTCTCGGCAGGGCTACACCTTTTCTTGCGGATGGCTACACCTTTTGGAGGCGATGGCTACACCATTCGCAAGGAAAGGTGTAGCCCTGCAAAAGTAGTATCACAGCTATCTCATGAGCGGGTACAGGCCTGTTTTACTATATTCTGCCCCGATATCTTTATGTAACATTTTCATACTTCCGAAAATTCTTAAAAAGTGTTTCCTTAAATGACTATTAGCCGATACGGAATTAGGAAATATCACTGACAATTCTTATTTTTATATCATTATTTAAAGGCAGAAATAGTGAAAGAACCTACTATGCAAAGCCGCTGAAAAGGCGGACAAGAAGGAAAAGTCTTACAGTCGTTTCCACAAAAGCTTCACCTGTAAGATCACTCCGCATGCACGCCAACCCATTGACCCTTCCCTTCCCCGGGAAGAGGTGCTCATACCCATGTCTGAAGGACTCAGCTTGGAAGGGGCGATGAAGATAGGGGGAGAAGTGAGTGGGTAGTATGCCGTCCGTCCCGCACGGTTCTACGTTATCCGCATCATCCGTCCCAAATACAAGCTTGCCAACGGGCGTATTGTAACCGCTCCCATGCCCGTAATGGAGCATCCGTACAGCAATGCTTCGGAAAGTGTGCTCATATTGTTACGGCCAAATATTATGACCATCTGCCCCTGCACAGACAGCTGGAAATCTTTGAACGCGAGGGTGTGCGCCTGTTCGCCTCCACGGTGAGTAACTGGATGATGGCTGCCGCAAAACGGCTGGAACCCATATACAACGAACTGCGGGAGCTGGTCCGTAACAGCTATTATGTCATGGCCGATGAAGCGCCTCACCCCGTCTTGGAGAATGACCGCCCGGGAGCGCTGCACCGGGGGTATATGTGGAATTTTTATCTTCCCCGGCACCATACACCCTTCTTTGAATACCATGAAGGACGAGGGGAAAGCGGCGTGAATACGCTGATAGGGGGAAAGGTGAAAGTTGTGCAAAGTGACGGTTTTGTAGTCTACGACAAGTTCGACACGTTGCCGGGAAGACTGCACCTGTGCTGTTGAGCGCATGTCAGGCGCAAGTTCGTGGAGGCCGAAGGGAATGACCCGCCAAGGGCAAGGCATGCGCTGGACGAAATAGAGAAACTTTATCAGGTGGAGAGGAGAATAAAGGAGGAGAAACTTCAGGGTGAGGCTATAGTGAAGCTTCGCCGCGAAATCTCATACCCAATCGTCAGGGAAATGGAGCGATGGTGCAAAAGGGAGTATGCATCCACGGTAATCAACTCGCCTATAGCAAAGGCCATGCTTTACATGTATACACAATCTGAACAATTGGCGGGATATGTCAATGATGCACAGTTCCGGATTGACAATAATCCGGTGGAACGCTCCATCAGGCCTCTGACTTTGAACAGGAAGAATGTACTCTTCTCAGGATCACATGAGGCCGCACATGCGGCAGCCATATTCTTCTCGTTGTTGGGGGCTTGCAGGGAGAACAAAATCAATCCTAAAGAATGGATGGAAGATGTACTGATAAGAGTACAGGATACAGAAATGGAAAAGAACAATGATTACTCCGCCTTGTTACCTTTTAATTGGAAGAAATAAAGAATGCAGTAACCATACTAAAAAGCCTGGGATTTGAGAAGTCTCAGGTTTTTTATTTAGGGAGAGGGGACAAAGAGGAATGCACAAAGCTGAATACTTACGAGGTATTCTACTATCAAGCAGGAATAGAGTGATACAGAAAAGATTTTAGAAAGGCCAAGCTCTCTTGTTTAAAAGCCCGGCCTTTCGAAATAAAAATAAACTTCTTCTGATTTGTTCCTTTTTATTCGATCAATTTGATGTCTTTTATAAAATAGCGACAGCCACGACTGACGGCCAGACCATAAGCCAGATTGAATTCGTTCATTGCCTTATCAGCGTCAGTCAGCAGATTACCGGAAACATTCATGTCGGTAAACATATACGTAGCTGGCGACCACTTATCTAGTTTTGATTCGGGCGACCAACTTGCATTGATCTTCATCATACCGCGTGTTGCATTACGACTTGGTGCATCACCGTCTTCCCATTGTCCAAGATACATTTGGACATTACCTCCATTACCACGATCTATCAGGTAAACCTGCATTGAAAAGCCTCTGTAATCGCCTAAAGTCTTTCCCTCAGGCAATTTCACATGGAATACGGGGAAAGCGTTAGTACTGTAAAGCTGTACCTTTAAAGCTTTATTGTCGCCACCCGTCGGGTCGTCCACTACGACTGCGCTGCAGTTAGCCGCAGCACCTCCTCCCGAAGTTATCACATACTCTGTTTTACCATCTTCAAAATCGGTGATAATAAAATCCTGTGCATTCATATCCATTGCCATACAGAGGATTAAACTCATTAAAAGTATTTTCTTCATAATAACTTTTTTATTTTAATTTCCAGATACGCCTTCGACAAATCCCTGGTATAGGAAATTGCGATTGAAAGTCGATGACCACAATCCCGAATAAGTATTGTCAATAACATTTCCAAATGTTATACCTCCCCGTTGTACAGCTGGAACTTCGTTCAAATAGGCTTTAACCAAATCTTTCATAAAGTCAGCCAATTCTAATTGTTGTTCAGAAGTCAAGCTACCAACCGGAGTATTTGTAGACTCGCCGCCAACTCGGTACGACATCTCAATGTTAGCTATGCGCACCTGTTTACCCGTGCCAGCAAGTTTGCTAAACAAACTGCGAATGGATTCTATGGAAGTCAGTCCGCAAACAATTCTTAAATCTGTTGATATTCCGTCAACCGTAACACCTTTACTGGTCTCATTCTTATTAATGAACCTGATAAGGGCGTCACACTTTTCATTGTTATCCAGTAATCCGGTTTCCTGAACAAACAGTTTAAGATCACTGGCTGTTCCACCGTTTTCTGTATAGTATTTGCGTGCTGCACTGATGGTACTGCTTAAATACAGTTCTCCCAAATAGTCACTCCAATAAAACTCATCGTTAGCGAGATTCTTATCCTTCCCACTTCTAAGATCGTAAGGCGGATTTGTATCCAGCGGTTCGCTGATCGCATTCCATGACTGCACAGTAGGAGCGCACACGCTCATCAATTGAGAAATGTACGAATCGAGTGCTTCGTCTATGATTACTGCCTGTTCTTCGGCATTTCTTTCTACAAGTAAACTCTTGTCATTGGGATCGCTTATACCTTCTTTTAAGGTGAATGAAGTCACGTCGATATTATAGGTGGTTTTAAGATACCCGAAATCAATAAAGAACTGAAAATACTCCGTTCCCGTCTTAAAACCGGGCACCTGAATCGTTACATATTGCCATACATCCGGTGTGATCTCAACAAGCCCCTCTTTGGGGTAGTTATATGTTGTCTTATCGAAATAAATGCGGATCCTACCTGCTGCATTAGTTTTGACATAGAAAGCAAGATAGTACTGCTTGGTTGGATCAATCTGTATTTTTGGTGAAGCCAGATTGTATTCCCATGCATAGTACTCGACATCGGAAACCACTGTGATACCTTCATCTCTGACACCTGCTGCACTTTTCACAGAGATATTGGCGTTCTTTCCTGTTGGTGTAGTAAGAGTCCAGCCAGAAAACGAACCTTTCTTCAATTCGGCAATATCTAACAAATTGTTTTCCGCCTCTTTAGTTGACGGTGCGAGAATAGCATTCAAATATAAAGCATTTTGTTTTTCATTCCAGCACAAAGGAGAACCGAATAAACTGAAGCCTTTGTCGGTAATCGTTTGTAGAAAACCTGTCAAATTATCGGCATTCAACACACCCGTATTGTCGATTAAAGTACTATGTGACATATCCCCTACATCATCACGGAGTATCAATTCATCAAAATTGTTGTCCAATATTCGGGACTGCATATCCATTTTCGCATAATCTGCAATACTGGTGAATGCTCCCACCTTGAATAGATTACTGCTATAAGTGTTAAGTGCCTCATAACTATCTAATTTCTCACGCTCAACAAGGCTCTCAGGTTTTTCTACCTGAAAATCTTTTACTTCATGTTCAGAACAAGAGGCAAGCAATAACAAAGCGCCTGCTATTGTACACAATATACTGTATCTCATATTGTTCATATTTTATTATTCATAAACTAAACTAAAAGATTCGGCAATTACAGCTCTATCGCGTACAACAAGTGTATCTTTAGTGCTGCATTGCATCGCCCCAGTATCCACAGTATAATCAAGATAGAGAGCATCGCGGTCTTTGTTACCCCAAGCCTTTATCTCACTTTTCTTTTTGAATTCGCCACTACCGGAAGCTGTTACTCCTGCCGTACGCGATGATATGGTACATTTATTAGTTGACTCATCGAATGTTAGTTCCAAATTGACAGTAACATCATTGCCGTTACCATCCTTGTAGGTAACGGGGTATTCGAGTTTCGTCAGCGATAGAGTGGCACAACTTTTATATATCTCATCGGATTCAACATTTGCTTGGTGACGAATAATCGTTTCAGTATTCCCATTTTGAGTTATCACATCCTTACCCCGTCGCAGATAGGTAGCATCCCAGGTATTAATATACTTCACCGCATAGAGGATGTAATCTTTAGGAAGAACACTCCAGTCCTCTTTGAAACATCTTCTCGGATTGTCAAGTGATGATGCTCCCCGCAATACGGAATCTGCGTTCTGCACGCTTTCTATCACTAAGGGAATTACATAATTCAAATCCAGTGCCAGCGGGTCATTAAAAAAATCGTCAGTAAATTGTACCTCTATGCCTCCCGCAACTGTCCCTTTTTCTATCTTTATTTCTTTTGACAACAAAGAATAATAGTTGCTCGGCATCGCTTTAATTTGGCGATTGTTATCGAACTTTATATTGTTACAAAGCGAATTATCAATCTCAACCTTCACATAAACGTCTTTTTTATTCGAATATCCTCCACCCCAAGTGGCAAAGATCTTGCATTTATGTTCATTGTCAAGAGTTGTATCCCATTGGTCTTCTCCCATTGTCAGTGTCCGGATTGGATATTGATAAGAGAAATAAACCGTACTATAATCAAAATCGCTGAACTCCCAGTCTGCATTTTGACAGGACATAAGCGACAGTACCATTATCAACACTAAATATATATATTTCATATTCAATTTATTATTTATTGATTCATAAATTAATCCCAACCCTTGTTCTGAACCAAGTTAGACCACTTTTTTGTTTCATTGTAGGGAATTGGACCGTAGTACATGTAGTCCTTATAAATGCGCTCATTCTCTAATACATACGGACCTGTGAAATCGAAATTACCGTCTGAACTTTTTATACCGCGTATGGGTTCGTTCAGTTTTTCCATATCCATCCAGCGGCGCAAATCATAGAAACGGTGTCCTTCAAAACAAAGTTCTAATCGGCGTTCGTTGTGAATGAGCTCGCGTACTTTGCTTTCATCACCTTTAATAGAGGTAAGGTAAGGATCGTCACTTCCGCCCACTTTTGCCCTGCCACGAATGGCTCTTATTACATCATAAGCTGAATAGCTTGCATTGCTCGCTTTGCCATCAAAGCTCTTAGCCGCTTCAAAGGCAGCTTCGGCATATATTAAGAAAATCTCCGTATAACGTATTCTTGGTATATACCTTGTTGTGGGAAAATTCTGACCGTTAGGGGTGAGGTTAGTCGCCGGATTGACAAACTTGCGCAAATAATATCCCGTACGTGTAGATTTAGCTAAAGCACCCACGGCATCATCTGTTGAAGTCATATCAATGCGAGTAGCGGATGACGGGCCGAGTTGACTATTATGTACCACAATATACATACCAAGGCGTGGGTCACGGTGATCGTAAGGGTTATTGCTATCATAAGTGGAACTTTCAGCAATTGGATAACCATCTGCCGTCGGAAAAGCATCTACAAGATTTTGAGAGGGATTGATCCATCCGTTTCCATACAATGTAGGCGGATATAACTGCACTTCAGGAGCACTGTTCTTGTCAAGATTCCGCGTACGGTGTCTCCATATAATCTCAGGTGGATTGATGCCTGCTGCTGTAGAGGCATTGTCAGTATACCACGTTAATCCCTTTGGAGCTAATCCAGCAGGCCCATTAATACGGTTTAGCACAACTGCAGCATATTCAGCAGCTTTTGCCCAACTGTTGTCAGTCCCGTTAAGATAGGCAGGACTTGCGGCAAACAATGCCACCTTGGCGCGAATAGCTTCGACTATACGGCCACACATACGTTGGCGGAATATCGCTCCCATAACTCGGTTATAAGCATTTAGCGAGGTTATACCTACATCCTTATACTTTTGTGGGATAACTCCCGTTCCACCTACAATATCAAGATCATTATAGTCTAACGGCAGATAATCTTCCGCTGCCTGCAAATCTTCATAAATAAATTCGATACATGTTTTAAAATCGGCGCGTGGAAGGTTGAAATCAACCATTTTTTCCGCAGGGTCCTTGATAATAGGTACTCCCAGTAAGTTGCCAGCTTCGTCCTTGCCTGCATGAGCTTGCAGCAAATAAAACATATGCAGGGCACGAAGTGCGTGTGCTTCACCCTTGATGCGCATATTGAACAATAGACTGGCTTCAGCGTCTAAAGCCCAACTCATATTGTCAGCTTCATCCAGAATAGAATTCAAATATAAAATGGAATTGTAACAACGCGTCCACATATCTATTGGATTGTTACTTTTTGACCATGTGCCTGCCGCCATTTGCCTGAATTGATCCGACGAATTGTTTGTAACTCCATCGTCAGTCGCTATCTCTGCACTACTAAACCCGGAACCTCCATTTTGAGCATAGCTCTCATAAAAAGGTAATTGCCGGTAGCCATTTATTAAAAGTCCTTGGGCCAGAGCGGGTTCTCTGTAGATTGATTCTTTATCTTTGAGGTTTTCAATTGCCGGATTAATCAGGTCATCACATCCAACAAGAAAAACTAAAGAGATTAAAACAACTATTATATTTTTCATATTGATATTTTATTAAAATGATATTTAGAACGTTATAGTCGCTCCCACATTGAAAAACCTGGTGGAAGGAGTACTTCCCGGATTGGTTTCCAATATTTTCCTTGATTTTGAAATAGTGAGCAAGTCTCCGCCTTTGACATAAACCCCGACCTCTTTCAAAAAAGTCCGGTTGAAAATATGTTTAGGGAGATTGTAGGACAATTGCACCTGCGCCAACTTAAGGTAATCAGTACTATACATCCAATAATCGGAGTTACGGAAATTATTTCCCGTATTATTCGTACTCAATCGTGGGAAAGTCCCCAGTTGGTCTACCATCCAGTTGCCGTTTTCATCAGCTTTGAGCGTTGTACGTTCACGCGCTACTTCCGAATACTTCCTTTCCAGTCCAGGACGATAATAGTCATTGCTCTTGATAGCATTACCTCCCGTTTGTCCTTGCCAAAGCATAAAGAAGGTAAAACCTTTCCATTTGGCAGTAAAATTCAATGCGTAAATAAACGGAGCACTCTGACGGCCCAAATATACTTCGTCTTCCGAGTCGATTCTTCCGTCATTGTTTTGATCGATATATTTTATATCTCCTGCTACCACAGAACCGAAAGTTTGATTTGGCGATTCGTCTATTTCTTTCTGATTCATGAAAAGTCCGTCCGACTTTAATCCCCATAAAGCACTTAATGGTTGTCCTATGCGGCTTTGATAACTGTAGGTGTAATTTTCACTTCGTCTTACAGCCTCTCCTACGGAATAAGTGCCAACAGCACCTAATTGCAGTTCCCATTCACCTATTTTTTTATTTACTGTTAATGCTGCGTCGAAACCTTTGAATAAGTTTTCATCATAGTTCTCCCATGGCAGAAGATTAGTATTGCCGTAAACAAAATATCCCGGATAGGCATTTGCATCACGGACTAACATACCGTTCATCCGGGTCTTAAACCATGACAGGTTAACATTAAGCAGCTTATTAAACAGTACAGCTTCTAGGCCAAGATTGATCTCTTTGCGCTTAATGAAGTCAATGTTATCGCTTGCGGGACGGGTTATATCAGTTCCGCTTGCACTTCTACCTTCGGACGCTTCATAACTACCTCCTACTGTATAAACAGGTTTATACATATAATATGAAGAGATATCCATATCTGTATTGACAATACCCGCAGAGGCGGTCAACTTGAGGTTGTCGATAAATGTCAACCCCGACATGAATTTTTCACTACTAATTCTCCAACCCGCCGATATCGTAGGTGAGAGGGCATTGCGACGCCCGGGCGCTAATTTAGCAGAATGTACCAAGGCACCGGTAAAATCAGCATAATATTTATGCTTGTAATTATATCCGATTTGTAAACCCAAGTTGGCGTTGCTTGGTTTATGGTAGGCCTCAGAAATATCGGCTGAAGAAGCGCCCTCAACAGCTGAAAGAGTTTGCTGATAAGCACTTGCTAGCAACAGCCCCGACACATTGTGTACATCGTCAAAAGTTCTTCCGTAAGTAAATGCACCGGTAAACATGAGTTTCTGATATCCGTAAGATTCATCCAGTGAACGCTCTCTTTTTACCTTATTTTCATTATATTTTACCAGCGAACTAATCATGTCATAGCCTTGTGCATTGTTCCATACCGGCGCATAAACTGCATAATCATTGGAGTTCTCATTTAAATAGTAACGCCCGTAATAATCCACTCCCAACTGGGTATAGAAACCTAAACCTGGCAATACGGAATTCAAATCAAAATTTAACGTTGCATCAATCTGGTATTGTCGCGCCGTATACTTAGTATTACCTTGAGTGTACATGACAGCGAAAGGGTTTGTTAATTGCTGTTGCGTACCCCCCAATAAATATTTTCCGTCTATCACAAAAGGGTTATCCTTCAACATTTGTTGAGAGGCAATGTCATTTGGATCCAGGTAACTGACAGGAATCAACGGCGTGTACCAATTCGGGCGTAACGTTGCTGCATTCCCCCAATAATCTCCTGTTGTCAGGTTGGTGTTGTAGTTTACAATACTAGTATTCACTTTGGCGGATATGAACTTGTTAATATTCATATCCAGATTTCCTCGCACATAGAAACGCGAGTAGCTCTCATCTTTTCCCGAACCGACATTCAACAGGGTATTTGTATGATAATACCCTACATTGATATAATAACGTGTCCTATCGTTGCCACCGCTAAATTCTCCGGTAACGTCCGAACGACTTGAGTAATCTCTCAAATATTCTGATGAATAATAATCTACATTCGGATAGCGGTAAGGGTTAATTCCTGAAGCATGATTATAGATTGTTTCTGCATCATATAAATTACCTAAACGGTCGTTACGGCGAGCTTCATTATATAAAGTCATGTACTCCGCCGAACCAAGATATTCCGGATAAAATTTGGGAACATTTATACCAGTATTGGCTCTGATTTTGAATTCGTTCTTATGAGCTACTCCGCGTTTGGTTGTAACCAGTGTTACCCCTTTTGCAGCATGACTTCCGTAGAGAGCCACCGCAGCAATACCCTTCAAAACCGTAATCTGTTGTATTTCCGAAGCCACAATATTCCCCATGTCACGAGGAACACCATCAATGAGCGTCAAGCTCCCTGATCCCCAGATATTTCCATTCATACCGGGCAAATATGCCGGCAGGCTGATACCTGAGGCTGTCATGTCATTTTTATCCATTACTTCCGTCACGTTAAAATAGGAAACACCTCCAAGTAAATCATCTGCCGAGACCTGCCTATGGGCTACCGACACGAGAGTGGAGTCAATCACATGTGTATTCTGTCCGCTCATTCCTACAGCAAGAAGAGCTAGTATCAGACATGATATTATTTTTATTTTTGCAAAACTCATATTTAAATGTTTTATAAATGAATCATTTTTTTGCCCTTATATATTACCATCCTGGATTCTGTCCGAATTCAGGATACAGATAAGTCTGGCTGCTCGGGATAATAGGAAGCCAATAATGTTTTTTGCTGAAGTTTCGCTTCAAAATGATTTCCTCTCTAGGGTTCAATACTTTGTATTGAGTGGCAGATTCGGTATGGGGAGTATGGACGATTTTCTCTCCACGGTCAAATTCTATACTTGTTTTTAACGTGTATGGTTCTCTATCAAGGAGCAGCCAGCGACGCAAGTCGTTAAAGCGATGTCCCTCAAATGCAAGCTCTACAGCACGCTCTCGCTGTAGTTCTTTCAGGAATGCAGCAAGGTCTGTTCTATATTTTTCGTGAAAAACTGCCATGCCGTCAACACGCTTTCTGATTTTGTCAACCGCATCAAGCGCAGAAAAATCAAAATTTCCATTCCCTTTGCTGGTCGAATTCTGGGCGATTGCAACCGCTTCAGCATACATCAAATAAACATCGCCCAAACGCATGTACGATAGGAGCCAACATCCTTGGTTAGCCTTGTCATATTGATGTATGATGGTACCATTGGGGCGTTTATTGAACTTTACCACTAATAGCCCGGTAGTGCTTCCCAAACCTTCGGTGTTGTTATAGCCTGGTGATCTATATGTATGAGGGTCAGAAGGATCGTGCGAATAGAGATTAGCAAACTCTTTTCCGGCCATGGACGAGGAAGATGACATGCGATTGCCGTCAAAAGCGATGTTCACATAAAATCGCGGGTCGCGGTTGTCCCATGGTCTCTCGGGGTTGTATCCCGATTCGGCAGAAGCTTTTGCAAAAGCCGGAAACACGTCGTAAGTGTCGTGGATAGGTAGCCCATTTGCCATTCCAAAAAAATTGGAATAATTTGCGGTAGGATAAACTGACCAGCTGCGGCTATACATAAACCGACCAATGAGATATTGATGCCATACTGAACCGGCACTGCTATCATAGCGTGGCCCTCTGAAAATAGCTTCCGGATCGCCCGGCATTCGTTGATTCTCTCCTTCAGTCCAACATATTTCGTGATACTTTTCCCAAGGCAGTAGCGAGTATCGGGTCTGCCCTCCTTCTACCAGTTTCAGAAACTGTCCAAACTTGTCGGCTGCTTTTTGACAGTATGCTTGGTTGTAGTTGCTTGGTACTACAGTTTTACTATAATCTACGCTTTCACCTTTCATCCATTTTAACCAAGGACTACCCAGATATAGATAGGCTTTACCGGCATAGCACATGGCCATATACTTGTTGGCGCGAAGTTGATTGGTAGCGATTGACGCTTGACCGACTGTTGTATCATCCCAATGTTCGGGTAATAATTGTTCAGCACGTTCAAAATCAGCTATTGCTTTCAGCATGCAGTCTTCATAAGATTCTCTGGGCAAAGTCAATTTCTCTCCCGAAGGCAGTTCTGTGTCAATGTATGGTAGGCCCCCCCAGTAGTTTGCCAATGAAAAGTGGAACCATGCCCTAAAGAAATAGAGCTGGCCTTCTATCAAATTCTTTTCTTCATCAGTACCTACCAGTTTTTCTAAATTAGCAAGTCCCATATTTGCTTTACGAATAGCATACCATCCTAATTGCCAAAAAGCTTTTTCTCTTCGGGCATTACTGTTTGGCTTAGCTCCGGTGTTATAAATAAACTTTCGTAAACTTGCAAATTCACCACGGTCGACTTGGGCAACCATTTCATTTTTCCCATTTGGGCTGTAATGTTCTTCCTCACCCCAGTTCCATGTTGAGACTTCCATATTCATTATATTGGGGATACACATATACATTTCATCTACAAACCCTTGAAAGTTGAAAAATGATTTATAGGCGGCTTCAGGGTCTATCTCTGTAGTCGGTTCTCTATCAAGGTAATCTTCACAGGATGTCATACTTCCCATTATAGATATCGCAAGTATTCCAATTAATAGTATATTTCTTTTCTTCATCGTACTATTTTTTATAGGTTAATTTTTACGCCAAGATTAAATCTTCGGGCCATAGGATATGCATTGTTTACATTCAATCCTCCAGATTCTCTGTCATCCGGCATTTTCGACCACATCCAGAGGTTGCTTCCGTTCAGGTAAATCCGCATACTGTTTATTCCAAGCCCCTTAATGAATTTAGAATCCAGCGTATATGAAATTTCTGCATTCTTTAAACGTATATAAGAGCCATCGTATACAAAAAAGTCTCCTTTGTAAGCACCGTTAAGGGTGGATGCTAAATTGGGGTATGTATAACCGGCATTGGGATTTTCCTTTGTCCAGTAGTCACCAATATCATAGAGATTACTAATTAGAGGATTACCAGTTAAATCTACATTGCGAGTTACATTGTTCACACCGTAGAATTGAAGAAAAATACTCAACCCCTTCCAGTCAAATCCGAGACTACAATTATATGTGTTTTGAGGTGTTCCGGTATAAGCGTACGGTACATTGTCGTCGTCGGAATAAATCTGTCCGTCGCCATTATAATCTACAATATAATATCCTCCGGGTATCTTAACATCGCTTGATTGGAAAGGTGTACTACCATATAACTCATCAATGGTATTATAGAATCCTGAGGAAATATACGATTTGTTCTGCCCGTTAGCATAGCCTGCTTTTTTCTGGTATGCCGGAAGCAACGCTGCGTCATCTCTTTCTAAGATGGTATTCTTGGCATGCGTCATATTCAAGTTCAGCCACAGACGCATATCCTGATTTAACTGTTTATTAAAGCGTAGTTCTATTTCATATCCCTTTGCTTGCATTTTACCTAGATTAGCTGTTGGAGGAGCCTGTCCGAAATAGTCAGGATTAGCGCGGTCAGACCCTTTTATAATGATATCATCACGAACATCCTTAAAAACATCAATAGATCCGGCTATTAATCCACCCAAGATAGCATAATCTACACCAAAATTGTGCTTTGTTACAGTTTCCCATCGTATTCCTGAATTTCCAAGTTTAGACTGTCTAAAAAATGTATACGGGCTTGTCTGCGGCGTTCCTCCAGATTGTCCCAAATAAGCATTCCCATCATAGGCCCATTCATCCATATAAATCCAACGTTCGTTTATACTGTCATCGCCGATTTTTCCATATGAATATCTTAGTTTAAGCATATCAAGGAATTTTAGTTTCTTCATGAATTTTTCCTCACTCACCATCCATCCTACAGCACCTGATGAAAAGAAACCAAACCGGTTGTTTTTGTCGAATTTTTCCGAACCATTGTAAGCGCCATTGTATTCAAAAAAATAACGTTTTGCATAATCATATGTTCCCCGAAATACCCAGTCCTCGCGATAAGTAGGAATATTGTTGCTTGTAGAATATTCTTGGCGCATCACATTACCCATCAACGTTACATTATGGTCTCGGGCAAATGTGGCATTATAGTTCAATTGTGCATTGTAGTTCAATCCTCGATAAGTCGAATTGTTATGCATTATTCCACCTCTTGTTGTCCAAGATACAGCTTCTGCCCAGTCAAACTGCGTATTTTGATCTATGCCTTGATCTACAACAAGGAATTCCTCTTGTCCAGTATATGGATCAATATATTTCACGCGGACAGCAATGGCTTCACCTGGGTCGCGATCTTTTATTCCTCTGTTTCTTTCCTGAAATCGATTGTCCCAAGATAAAGCTGCCTGGAATTTAAGTCCCTTAAGGATAAATTTCAAGTCCTGTTCAAATACAAAGTCAGTGGTTATACGAGTATTTGTATACTTATAAACACCCCGGGTTGCAAGTGATATTTGCGGGTTTTCGATGCCACCGGAAGGTTGATATCCATATGTACCATCGGAATAACGCGGGTAGTAAAAATTAGCAGGTATTTGATAAACAGAACTCATATATCGTGTTACGTCAGTGGTTGGATAATCGCCATCCTTAGCTCCCGGAGGAAAGGTGCGAACACCATATGAAGCGAAAAGATTGACTTTGAATAATGTTGTTTTGCTTAATTGAAAGTCAAAATTGGTACGTGTATTGAGCCTATCATAGTTGAATTTAGAAGTATATCCTCTGTCATTTTTAAACTCCTTAAAAAGGTCGCCTTCGTGAGAGTAATCTGTAGCAACAAAATATTTCAGAAAAGAGTTTCCTCCCCGAATATTAAGATTAAAATCGTATGCCATGGCATAATCTTTAAACATATAATCCTGCCAATCAATATTGGGATAACGCTCTCTTTGCTCCTGTGTGGTCTGATTACGGTAATTCTCAATGAATGACTGGGTATTGATATAACTCCAAGCATTTTCAAAACGGGCTACCTCATGCTCAGCAATCTGATTTCTACGCATTAGTGCATCGTAGGCGTCGTATTTATTTGGTAATTTAGACACCGTTTTCATTGTCACATTAGCACCGATACTAATTGCTGCTTTTCCCTCTTGACCACGTTTTGTCGTAATCAATATTACGCCATTAGCTCCTCGTACGCCAAATACTGCAGTTGCTGATGCATCTTTAAGTACAGATATTGCCTCTACTGAATTGACATCCACATCAGCTAATGGGCGCTCAATACCGTCGACCAATACTAAGGGTTGACTACCATTCCATGTTGTTTGGCCACGCACAAGGAGGCTTGGTGTTTCTTCACCTGGTAAACCAGTGCTCTGTACCGTTACCAATCCAGGGAGATTACCAGTAAGTGCTGCTCCTAAATTCGACGTACCTCCGGCTTTTTCCAAAGTAGCTCCTGTAGTTTGCGCGATTGCACCAACTACACTCTCTTTCTTTTGCTTACCAAAGCCAACTACTACTACCTCTTCCAACTGTACATTGTCGGATTTTAATATCACACGGATAGGTTGTTTCCCTATTTTTACTTCTTGCGGAGTCATTCCTATAAATGAGATAACAAGAACCGCATCAGCATTAGGAACTTTTAGTTGAAATTTTCCATCTATATCTGCAATTGTACCTATTGATTTATTCCCTTTTATAGAAATAGTTGCCCCTATTACCGGCTCATTGTTTTCATCTAAAACGACTCCTTTTGCAATTGTTCCATTTTGGGCTGTTATGATTAAACTATAAAACAGCATACACAGGACGAGATATAGATTCTTTTGAATTTTGTTTACCGCATTTTTCATTTACTATTAATTAAAAGATTAATACTGTTTTTTCTTTCATTGAATTTAAACGGAGAAAGATCTGTTTAACTACTATTGAAAATTGTCATCATAAGCATCTAATTTAAAGTTATTAATATAGTATCTCCCAGCTATGAAGGTTATTAGTTATTATTTGTTGCTGCATTTATAATTGAGGTAATCACAGGCTTTGCCTGATGATTACGGTCAAACAGTAAAGGATAGTCTGTACGTCCATGCATTGGAAAATTGTTTTTCCATGAATCCCCATCTGCAACTCCCCAAAGAGTAACGCGTAAAATCTTATCACTATTTTGCAAAAACAAATCAAAGAAATCCGACATACGGGTATCCCATTCTTTAGAAATCTTTGCGGGGAGTCCCTCGATATATGGATTCACCTCCTTTCTATATGCCTCGACATCAGATACATTGGCACCCACATTATGACGTACAGAAGGAAGAGCTGATAAGTCCAATTCAGTAACCATCACTTTTACTCCAGTTGAAGTATAGTCATTGATAGCCGCCTGATAATCCTCTATTGAAGGATAATCCATACCTATATGTCCTTGCATACCTATAGCATCAATGCGTAAGCCTTTTTCTTTCATCGTCTTTATCATTTTTACTATTGCTTTCCGTTTACCTGGATGCCATTCATTGTAATCATTATAATATAATTGAGCCTCAGGATCTGCTTCATGCGCATATTGAAATGCCAGATAGATGAAATCTTCCCCCAAGATTTGATAAAAAGGGGAATTACGCCATGTTCCATCATCATTAATTGCTTCGTTAACTACATCCCAACCTATTATCCGGCCTTTATAACGACCCACTACGGTATGAATATGTTCTCTCATGCGCTCTTTTAATACTTCGGCTGAAGTTAAATTACCTTTTTCATCATGGCAGAACCATTTTGGGAGTTGCGAATGCCAAATAAGTGTATGCCCTGTTATTGCCATGCCGAATGAAGTACCAAAATCAACAAATGCATCGGGCAATGTAAAATCATACCGATTTTCTTCCGGATGAATTTCTTCACATTTCATGCAGTTTTCGGCCACAATTGCATTAAAATGTTCAGTAATCACATGTACTCCGATTGAATCCCTATTGGTGATTTGTCTTGAATTTAATGCTGTTCCAATAAGAAATTTATCAGCTAAAGCCTCCTTTAAAGTAATCACTTGATCGCTGGAAGAAGGTTTTGCAGAACATGCATAAAATAAAGGAGTTACTATAATAGTAAATACAAGATTGGTTATTAGCTTTTTCATTATTGAAGCATTGTTAATTTATAAGTTTATATTTAAATATTTCTTTTTATTATCAGGTTTGCTTTATCAATTATTTCATTATATAGTATGCCTTTTTATTTTTCAAACCATCACTTCCAGATAATTCCACTTATCTGGAAGGATGATTTAGGTGTTTCTGAAAACAACCATTTTTACCCAAATTCAGCAACTGAGTTGCATTCTTCTATTGAAAAACTATTAAGAACAAAATTATCTCCTATTTATTATTTGTTTTCTTGCTTTTGAGTACACTATCCTAAATATTAGATAAATATTTCGAGAAGCATCAAGATCTAAACGGAATCAACTATCATTCACTATAAAAATTAGATATAGATAATTAAAAATTAGATATTAATTCATATAATAAAAAAGTAAATAATTTAATGAGTTAAAAAATAGAATAGGTTTATTTCTTTTAATTATATTTCTATATATTTGTACCACTTGAAACCAAGTATTTCTTTTTAGTTAACATGTTTTTAATTATGGTCCTTATACAATGAAAAACAAAATTGCTTTATTCTTCTGTTTAATTTTGACCTTGGATTTATTCGCCTCGCTGGATACGAAATTTTATAATATTAATTCTATGTACGGAATTTCTATGAGAAAAATCACTTCAATTAGTAAAGATGAAAAGGGGTTCATCTGGGGGGCATCCAAGATGGGAATTTTGCGAGTGACAGAGGGAGATTGCCGTATATACCAACTTCCGTATATAGCAACGGATATTATCTCAGTCAATTTAACATATTCCTATTCAGGTTTGTATGCTTATACCAACAATGGACAATTGTTTCGCTATGATAAATTGCATGATCAATTTACTCTATTCACGAATTTGCGAGAATATATTGACGATAAATATTTGAATGTCCATAAAATAATAGCTTCTGATAATGGTTGCTTATGGATAGCATGTACTCAAGGATTGTACAAATTAAAAAACGATACTTTGGCTATTGCTGTAGAAACAGGAAATCAGGTACGGAATATTCTGTTTTCTGATAATGAGTCTCTTATTTATACTACAGACGCCGAGATAAAACAGATAAATATTAAAAC